>Ga0187810_10000003_pt1 | contig 232425 bp, 174 predicted proteins | sample NC_wetland_sal_i_9_FD_132963 | JGI IMG/M metagenome (GOLD analysis project Ga0187810, IMG submission 132963) | Wetland sediment microbial communities from Neuse River Estuary, North Carolina, USA - ASW_5 | ecosystem: Environmental > Aquatic > Freshwater > Wetlands > Sediment | place: USA...
CGGCTTCTTCACGCCCGGCGTCGTTGCGGTTTGCCTGCTCGGCCTTTTATGGCAGCGGACGACCGAAGCCGGGGCCCTGGTCGCGGCCATCGGTTCGCCGCTGCTCTCCACCGGATTTACCGTCTTTTTGCCCGCCGTGCCTTTCATGAACCGTATGCTGTACGTGTTCCTGATCGTGCTCGTCTCGGCCGTTGCCGTTTCGCAGATGCAAAAACGCCGGCCGCAGGCATCGGTCATCGACGTCAACATCATCGATTTCTCGACCGGCGCGGTCTTCAACATCGGTGCCTTTGCCGTCGTTGCGATCCTGGCGGCGCTCTATGCGGCCTGGTGGTAACGGGTGGAACAACTTGCCGCGCCGGGGGCAAAAGTCGGCTTGCGGCAAGTCGGATAGCGGGGGGCCGGGCGGCCCTGTCTATTGTCTGACTTGCTTCTATTTGTCTGATTTTTAGAGTGCGGCCGCCGGAAGACTGTGATATCAAGTGTCCTGGAAACCGGTATGAGTAATAAAGCCATGACGCCGACGAAAGAATGCGAACTCTGGTTCGTTACGGGGAGCCAGCATCTCTATGGCGCCGAGACGCTTCGGCAAGTAGCCGAGGACTCGGGCGAGATCGCCGGGGCACTTTCGGCCTCTGCGCATATTCCGGCCAAGGTGGCGTTCAAGCCGGTCCTGGTTTCTCCCGAATCGATCACCGCACTGGTGCTCGAGGCCAATGCGGCGCCCGATTGCATCGGGCTTATCGTTTGGTGCCACACCTTTTCGCCCTCCAAGATGTGGATCAACGGACTCAAGCAGCTGAGGAAGCCCGCCGTCCATCTGCACACGCAGTACAACCGCGACATTCCCTGGGCCACCATCGACATGGATTTCATGAATCTGAACCAGGCGGCGCACGGCGATCGCGAACACGGGTTCATCTGGAGCCGCTTGCGCCTCGACCGCAAGGTCGTGGTCGGCCACTGGCGGGAAGAGGCGGTTCAGAAACAGCTCGGCGCCTGGGCGCGCGCGGCCACGGCTTGGCATGACTGGCAAGGCGCGAAATTCGCCCGCTTCGGCGACAATATGCGCGAAGTGGCGGTCACAGAAGGCGACAAGGTTTCAGCCCAGTTCAAGTTCGGCTATTCCGTCAACGGCTACGGCGTCGGCGACCTGGTAAAACGCGTCAACGCCGTCGCGGACAAGGAAATTGACCGGCTGGTCGACGAATACGAAAGCCTGTTCGAGCTTGCGCCCGAGCTGCGCGCGGGCGGCGGCCGGAACAGCCTCGTGCGCGAACAGGCGCGCATCGAGCTCGGCCTGCGCGGCTTTCTCACCGACGGCGGCTTCAAGGGTTTCACCACCACCTTCGAGGATTTGAACGGCCTGGAGCAATTGCCCGGCCTGGCGGTGCAGCGGCTGATGGCGGACGGCTACGGCTTCGGCGCGGAAGGCGACTGGAAGACCGCGGCGCTGGTGCGCGCCGTCAAGGTGATGTCAAGCGGCCTCAAGGGCGGCACCTCGTTCATGGAGGACTACACCTATCACCTCGACCCGGCCGGCAAATGCGTGCTCGGCGCGCATATGCTGGAGGTCTGCCCTTCGATCGCCGCGGGCAAGCCGCGGCTCGAGGTGCATCCGCTCGGCATCGGCGGCAAGAAGGATCCCGCGCGGCTGGTCTTCAACACGCCCGCAGGACCGGGCCTGAACGCTTCGCTGCTCGATCTCGGCAACCGCTTCCGCCTCCTGGTCAACGAAGTGGAGGTCGTGCCGCCGGTTGCGCCCATGCCCAAGCTGCCCGTGGCACAGGCCGTATGGAAGCCCAAGCCTTCGCTCGAGGTATCCTGCGCCTGCTGGATCTATGCCGGCGGTGCGCACCATACGGCGTTTACGCAGGCTGCGACCGGCGAGATGCTGGAGGACTTCGCCGACATCGCCGGCATCGAGTTCCTGCTGATCGACGCCGGCACCTCGGTTCCCGCCTTCCGCAAGGAACTGCGCTATAACGAGGTCTATTACGCGCTGAACCACGGCTGGGCCATCTGACCGGAAGTACGCCATGAAGAGTCGTTATGTCATCGGTCTCGATTACGGGACGAATTCCGTCCGGGCGCTGCTGGTCGATGCGGCGGACGGCAGCGAGATCGCCGCGTCCATCTGGCCTTACGAACACGGGCATCAAGGCGTCGTTCTCGGCCGCAATCCCAATCTGGCGCGCCAGCACCCCGCCGATTACCTGAAGGGCGCCGAAATCACCATTCGCGCCGCGCTGGCCGAAGCCGAAAAGAGGCTGCGCGCTTTCACGCCGGATCAGGTGGCGGGTATCGGCGTAGACACCACCGGCTCGACCCCCCTGCCGGTGGACGCGGAGGGCCAGCCCCTCGCCTTCCGCCGGGAATTCGCCGAGAACCCGGCCGCCCTGGCCTGGCTGTGGAAAGATCACACCGGCACCGCGGAAGCCGAGGAAATCACAGCGCTGGCGTGTGAGATGCGCCCGCAATACGTGGCCAAGATCGGCGGCGTCTATTCCAGCGAATGGTTCTACTCCAAAATCCTGCACTGCCTGCGTACCGCCCCCGAGGTGTTCGAGGCGGCGCATTCCTGGATCGAGCTGGCGGATTTCGTTCCCGCGGCGCTCTCCGGAACGCTGGCGCCGGACAAATTCACCGCCGGCATCTGCGCCGCCGGTCACAAGGCGATGTACAACGAAGATTGGGGTGGTTATCCGGACAAGGATTTCCTCTCCCGGCTGGACCCCAAGCTCGGCGCGCTGCGCGACCGCCTGACCAAGCGCGTCCGTGCCGTGGACTCGAAGGCCGGCGGGCTGACGGAAGCATGGGCCAAGAAGACGGGGCTGAAGGCCGGAATCCCGGTGGCTATCGGCGCCTTCGATGCGCATCTGGGCGCCATCGGCGCCGGCGTGGGACCCGGAATCCTGGTCAAGATCATCGGCACCTCTACCTGCGACATCACCGTGAAGAGTAACCGCGAAAAGCTGGCCGATGTGCCGGGTTTGTGCGGCGTGGTGGACGGCAGCGTGCTGCCGGGCTATTTCGGCCTGGAAGCGGGCCAATCGGCCGTGGGCGACATCTTCAACTGGTTCGTCGATTACGTCCGTCCGGGCGGGCTTTCGCATGAAGCGCTGCAAGAGGAAGGCGCCAAGCTGCGCCCCGGCGAATCCGGCCTGGTGGCGCTCGACTGGAACAACGGCAACCGCACCATCCTGGTCGATCAGCGCCTCACCGGGCTCTTGGTCGGCCACAGCCTCTACACCACACCGGCGGAAATCTACCGCGCGCTGGTGGAAGCCACGGCCTATGGCGCGCTCACCATCATCAACCGCTTCGAGGAATACGGCGTCGGGATCGAGCAGGTGGTCAACTGCGGCGGCATCGCCGAGAAGAGCCCGCTCACCATGCAGATCTATGCCGACGTGACCGGGCGGCCGATGAAAATTTCGCGCTCGGCCCAGACGCCCGCCTTGGGCTCGGCCGTCGCGGCCGCCGTTGTCGCCGGCCTGCACCCCGACTTCGCCTCGGCCCAGGCCGCCATGACCGGCCTCAAGCCGCTGGTGTTCGTCCCGGAGGCGAAAGCACACGCCGTCTATCGCGAACTCTACGCCATCTATCGTACCCTGCACGACGCCTTCGGCACCCAAACGTGGCAAGGCAACCTGCAAGACGTGATGAAAAAGCTGATCGATATCCGCAGCCGCGCGAGGCAATAGCGTGCTCGAAGAGCTGAAACAGCGCGTCTGCGACGCCAATCTGGCGCTGGTGCGCGAGGGTCTGGTGATTCAGACCTTCGGCAACGTCAGCGGCGTCGACCGCGAGCAGGGCGTCGTCGTCATCAAGCCCTCCGGCGTGGCCTACGAACGGATGAAGCCCGAAGACATGGTGGCGGTGTCGCTGGAGAGCGGCAAAACCCTGGAAGGGGAATTGCGCCCCAGCTCCGATACGCCGACGCATCTGGTGCTCTACCGCGCCTTCCCGGCGATCGGCGGCGTCACCCACACCCACAGCCTCTACGCCACGGCCTGGGCCCAGGCGTGCAAGGCGCTGCCCTGCTACGGCACCACCCACGCGGATTACTGGTACGGCGAGGTCCCCTGCACGCGGCTGCTGCGCGAGGAGGAGATCACGTCCGACTACGAAGCCAACACCGGCAAGGTCGTCGCCGAAGCGTTCCAAAACCGCGATCCGATGCAGCATCCGGGCGTGCTGGTGGCCAGCCACGGCCCCTTCACCTGGGGGCGCGACGCCGCCGATGCGGTGCATCACGCCGTCATCCTGGAATTCGTGGCCAAGCTGGCGCGCGAGATGCTGAGCATCGCTCCGCAGACGGGGCCGGTTCAACCCGCCCTGCTCGACAAGCATTTCCTGCGCAAGCACGGCGCCAAAGCGTACTACGGACAAACAAAATAAATCAGCGGGGAAACCAATTCCATGAGCAGTAGCGCCGGACAGGGTATTGTCGGCAAAGTCGCCAGCTTTTTCAACGCGCCGCCGCCCGAGCACGGGCCCGTGTTCAACGCGGTGGACTGGACCGTGGTGGCGATCTTCGTCGCAGCCATGCTGGCCATCGTCGTCTATTCGATGAAGAAGAAGGCGGAATCCGGCAAGGACTACTTCCTTTCGGGACGGGACAGCGGCTGGCTACAGATCGGTTCGTCGATCTTCTCCTCCAACATCGGCTCCGAGCACCTGGTGGGCCTTGCCGGCGCGGGCTTCGCCAGCGGCATGGCCATGGCGCATTGGGAAATGCAAGGCTGGATCATCCTGATCCTGGGCTGGGTGTTCGTGCCGCTTTACGACCGCATGAAGGTCTTTACCATGCCGGAATTCCTCGAGCTGCGCTTCAGCCGCGGCTCGCGGAACATCCTCAGCATGCTCACCATCGCCAGCCTAGTGCTGACCAAGATGGCCGTCACCATCTACGCCGGCGACGTGGTGGTGCGCACCCTGCTCGGCATCAACAGCGTGAACATCTTCGGCTACCAGATCGACGTGTTCTGGGCGATCGCGCTGGGGCTCGCCTTCACCACCGGCCTTTACACGGTGCTGGGGGGCTTGCGCGTGATCATGTACACCTCGGTGCTGCAGGCGCCGGTCTTGATCTTCGGCTCGCTGTGCATCCTCTACTCGGCGCTCAGGGTGCTCGGCCACGGCGATCTGATCGCCGGCTGGCACGCCACCGTCGTCACGGCCGGGCAGAACATCCACCTCATCCGTTCCTTCAACGATCCGCAATGGTCGTGGGCGGCGGTGATCCCAGGCTCGATGATCATCGGTTTCTGGTACTGGTGCACCGACCAGTACATCGTCCAGCGCGTGCTGGCCGGCAAGAACCAACAGCATTCGCGCCGCGGCGCCATCCTGGCGGCGTATTTCAAGCTGACGCCGGTCTTCATCTTCCTGGTGCCGGGCATGGTCGCTTATGCCCTGACCAAGGACCCCTCGCTGGGCTTCCAGACCAGCGGCGACGCCGCCTATACCTCACTGGTGGCGCAGATCCTGCCGCACGGACTGCGCGGCATGGTGGCCTGCGCCATGATCGTAGCGCTGATGGCCTCGCTGGGCTCGAAGTTCAACGCCTCGGCCACGCTGTTCACCATGGACTTCTTCCGCGAGTGGTATCCCAATGCCTCGGGCAAGACCGAGGTGATGGTGGGGCGCATCGCCACCACCGCAATCGTCGCCGTGGGCATCTGCTGGGTGCTGGTGATCAAGGCCCTGCACTCCAACCTCTACACCTATCTGCAGAGCGTGCAGGGCTATCTCTCGCCCGCCATCGTCGTGCTGTTCGTGTTTGGCGTGTTCTGGAAACGCGCCAACGCCACGGGGGCGCTGGTGGCCTTCATCGTCGGCGCCCTCGGCGGTTTCGCCCGGCTGGCGGCCGACATCTACATGCGCAACGACGACGTCTTCGTCAACGGGCTCAAGGACAAGCTCTTCCACCACGTCATCACGCTAGACCAGTACAACGCCGCCATCGCCCCGATCCGCGCCAAGTTCGGCCTGATCTTCGACTTCTGGGACATCCACTGGCTCTTTTTCTGCGAGGGACTGCTGGTGGTTTCGGCAGTGCTGGTGGTCGCGGTCAGCTACCTGACCAAGGCACCCGATCCCAAGACGGTGAAATACACCTGGTACGGCGCCTCGCCGGAAGAAAAGGCGGCGACGCGCGCCAGCTGGAACGCGATGGACGTCATCCTGAGCGCCGGCGTGGTGCTCATCGTGATCGCGTTCTACTACTACTTCTGGTGACAAGAGGAGGGAAAGGGACGCCGTCCCTTCCCCGCCCGTTCCGTGTCAAAACACGTCAAACCACGCGCTGGTAGAGGCGCGTGGTTTCGTTTTTGATGGCGAAGAACGGCTTGAAAATCTGCCCGCCGTCGGGCGTCGCCGCCCGCCACTCCGCCGAGCCGGACGCGACCTGCCGCACTTGCGCCAATTCGCTGCGCCGGAAGGGCAGGAAACGCTCCCCCACCGCGAACAGCGCCAGCGGTCCTTGCATCGCGGCGACCAGTTCCGGATGCTTGCCGTCCACGGCTTCGAGCCTGAGCGGCATATCGAAGGCAAGGGTGATGCGGTCCTTGTCCTGCCAGGAGCGGCGGATGGGGAAGAAACGGCCCGGCTCGACGGGCGCCTCCAGCTTGCGGCCGTTCACCGCAACCGCCGTTGCGGGTCCCGCCCAGGCCGGTATGCGCAAGGCCACGGTGAACGTTTCGGCGGTGGGCGTGCCGATCTCGATCGTTGTTTCCGGCGACAGCGGATATTGTGTGGTCTGGCGCAGCGCGATCGGGCGCCCGTTGTGTTTGAAGCGAAGCCGTGAAGGTACATAGAGGTTCACGTAAACGCCGTTCGCGTCGGTGAAATAGGCGCTGATGCCGTAATCCGCCACGACCTGCCCCAAGGTGCCGGAGCAGCAGGTGCACTTGTATTCGTTGTAGACCTTGGCGCCGATCCAATTGTAGTCGGAGTAGTAGAAGGCCGTGCCGTCCGGCTTCATCGGCAAGGCGCCGAGCACTGTGTTATAGAGCACGCGCTCCATGCTGTCGCCGTAGCGGCTGTCGCCGCTGGCCAGCATGAGATAGCGAGCGGCCTTGAAATGGCCGTAGGCGCCGCAAGGCGTCTCGAAGCCGGCATGGGTACTGTTCAGGCTGTCGCCCAGCGTAGCCGAACCGGGTTCGACAAAAGCCTCGTTGGGGCCCCAGCCGCCGGTGGCGAAACTTTGCGCCAGGATGAAATCGAAGCCGTTCTTGGCCGCGTGAAAATGCTTGCCGCTGCCTTCCGCGAAATAGGCCTGCATGGCCGAGCTGAGGGCGTTCATATGGCTATAGGCGTGCTTGCCGGGAAGCACGTTGTCGCCCGCCGCCAGCGGGTCGAAGTATTCGCGGTCGAGCAGGTAACGCCGGGCCAGCTTGTGGAAACGCTCGCCCGCCCCGCGCCGCCACGCCAGATAAAGGTTTTCCGGCAGCGTGTAGGATTCGTCCCAGGTGAAGGCGGGGTTGGGATGCGGGCGGGCCTCCATCTCCGGGCGCGTCAGGGCCTTTTCGGGCAGATGCGGCAATGCCGCATCCAAGGCCCGGTTGAGGACCTGGAGCGCGCTCGCATCGCCGGCGAAGCTATGCGCATCGATCAGGCCGATGTTGATCTTGTCGAAAATGTAGGCGGGCAACGGATAATGGTCGTAGAACCTGGAGGTCAGCGTCGGTGCAAAACCCGCCACCAGCCGCTCGACCTTTCGGCGCGCGGCGGCATCGCCGGTGATGGCATGGGCGCGCGCCAGGCCGGACAGATACTGGCCGAAGGTATGGCCCGGAACGAAGCCATGCATGTCGGAGGGCGGATTGAAGGCTGGAGAGGCGTTGTACCAGCCGCCCAGCTCCTCGCCCGGCGCGGGCAGCCCCGCCGCGGCGCGGAAAGGCTTGAGTAGGGCGTCCTCGTCCATCGCCAGCAGGGTGGCATGATGGCCCCGGAATTGCTCCCGCAACGGGCCTTCGAGCAGTTCCACCTCGGCGTAGTCCACCTGCCGCAGCACGGCGTGGCCATCCGGACCGGCCGATGCCAGGGGCGCTGCCCCGGCCCGAACGGCGGGTGCAGCGGCGGCCGCCACGGCACCGAGTTGCAACAGGGCACGGCGAGAATATTCAGACACGGGCGTTCCCTCCTTATTTGTCTGAGTTTGCTTTAGCATAGAGGGCGTTTAGTGTCTTCATCCGCAAAACGCAGATCCCGTCGGCAGGGGCGCCATGATACCAATCGACGCGATCAAAGTCGGCAACACGCTCGGCGAGGGCGTGTTGTGGGACGTGGAGACACAGTCGCTGTGGTGGACCGACATCGAGGAGCGCAGCCTGTATCGCTACGACTGGAACAGGCGAATTCTCGACCGCCATGCCACCCCGGAGCGGCTGGGCTCCTTCGGCTTCATCCAGGGCAGCGGCCGCTTGATCGCCGCCTTTGAAAGCGGCTTTTCCTTCTTCGACCCGAGTTCCGGCGCGACGGATTGGCTGGCCAGGCCCGAAGTGGGGCGTCCGGGGTTACGCTTCAACGACGGCCGCGTGGACCGCCAAGGCCGCTTCTGGGCGGGCAGTATGGCGGAAAGCGAAGCTGCCGCCGGGCAAGGCTCGCTTTATCGCCTGGACGGCAACGGCCGCGTGAGCCGCCAGGAAACGGGAATCACCATCTCGAACAGCATCTGCTGGAGCCCCGACGGCAGCGTGTTCTATTTCGCCGACACGCCGAGACGCACGATCTGGCACTATGCCTGCGACGCCGGGGGCGCGATCTCGAACCGGCGCGTCTTCGCCGAGACGCCGCCCGGCGCTTTTCCGGACGGCGCCACCGTGGACGCGGAGGGATTCATCTGGTGCGCCCATTGGGGCGCGGGCCAAGTGGTGCGCTATGCACCCGACGGCCGCATCGACCGCAGGCTGGAGGTGCCGGCCCGCCAGCCCAGTTGCGTGGCACTGGGAGGGCCCGATCTCGATCTCTTGTTCGTGACCTCGGCCCGGATCGACCTGAACGACGCAGCTCCGGGCGACGGGGATGTCTTCATCACCCAAGCCGGCGTCAGGGGCCTGCCCGAGAACCGGTTCCGGCCCGATTGAGCCCGGATTTCGAGCAGCACGATCATGAACGCCGCGGTCGCACCGGGCGATGCCGCCGGCACCGAAGCGGCGGCCCATCCGTGTCTTCAGGAGCGGGAATGCGATTCCGCTTTCTTCGGCAGGCGCAGCGCCGACAAGGCCACGAAGGCGCCTTGCATCCGCATCAGCCCTGGAAAAACCCGCTCGCTCAAGGCCGAACCCGTGACGAAGCTTTGGTAGGCGCGTTGCAGTTCCGCCCGGTAGACGGCGCGTTTGGCGTCGTCGCCCTGCGCCTCCAGCCCGTCGATCCGCGCCAGATTGTCGTGAAAGCGCTTCAGGATGTGCAGGCGGCTGGCAGCCAGGACGCGTGCATCGAACGGCAGTTCGAAATAGGCGAAGAAGTCCTCCGCACTGGAAAGGGCCGCAATCTCCGCCGCAAAACCGCTCACGATACCCCTCCGCATTGCGCCTGATGATGGAAGCGGACGAGATCGGCATCGTCCGGGGGATGTTTGGCCGAATTGGCGAAGTCGCGGATCAGCGGCAGAATACGGCGCGCCTCGGCTTCGCCCAGTACAACACCCAGCCGGCCGTAAGCGTGGAGCACGGCGGCCACCCCGGAATGCTTGCCCAGCACCAGACGGTGTTCGCGCCCCAGCTCGGCCGGATCGAGGCTTTGGTAATTGCGCCGGTCGCGCAAGAGGCCGTGCACATGAATGCCCGATTCGTGGCTGAAGACTTCTTCGCCCACGATGCTCTTGCCCGCCGCCACCGGCCGGCCCGAAATCCCGGCCACCAGCTGCGAAATCTCCGGCAAACGGCGCGGCGCTACGCCGGTCTGCTTGTGATGGAGGTGATGCAGAGCCATCACCACTTCTTCCAGCGGGGCGTTGCCGGCGCGCTCGCCCAGCCCGTTCACCGTGGTGTTGACGTGGCTGGCACCGCCCAAGACGGCGGCCAGCGAATTGGCCGTGGCCAGGCCCAGATCGTCATGGGCGTGAATTTCCAGTTCACAGGACAGCTGCGAACGCAGGCGCCGGAAGATGGCATGGGCCGAAAACGGGTCGAGGATGCCCAGCGTATCGGCGAAGCGGAAGCGGCGCGCGCCCGCAGCTACGGCAGTTTGCGCGGCGGCAATGACGAAATCGAGATCGGCGCGCGAGGAATCCTCGCCGCCGAGGCAAACATCGAGACCATGGACCCGGGCCGAACGCACGAGGCGGCCAATTTCGCGGAGGGCCCAGCTGCGATCCCGCCCCAGCTTGCGCTCCAGTTGCTGCTCGGACAGCGGTATCGACATGTTGACCATCTTGACGCCGCAGGCGCGCGCGGCTTCCAGATCGTCGTCGCGCAACCGGCACCACGTCACCAGGCGCGCCTTCAAGCCGAGCGCCGCCACCGCACGAATGTCGTCCTGTTCCTCGGCGCCCATGGCCGGGATGCCGACTTCCATCTCCGGCACGCCCGCCGCATCGAGGGCGCGGGCGAGGGCAAGTTTCTCGCTGCGGCGGAAGGCGACGCCTGCGGCCTGTTCGCCGTCGCGCATGGTAGTGTCGTTGATGATGACGGCCGCCGCGGTCATGACGCCGTCTCCCGGCGGATGGTGGTAGCCGAGAGGGGAACGACTCGCAGCGGCCGTCCGGTCGCCTCGATCAAGCGCTGGCGCAGTCCGGCCAGGGTGAGGGAAGACAGTACGCAGCCGGCGCAACCACCCTTGAGATCGACGATCACCATGTCGCCGTCGACGGCGACGAATTCGATGTCGCCGCCGTCGCGGGAAAGATGCTGCCTCAAACCGGCAATCGCCTCTTCGACCACGGCGCGGTCGAGGACCGGCATGGCCGGAATGGCGGTTTCATAGAGGCGACCGGAAAGGCGATCCATATTCAGCTCCCGCAATTTCCTTGCCGGCCGCAGGAACCGCACAGGCCGGGGGTGTTGAAGACGAACCCGGTTGCGGCAGGCGTGTCGCAGAAATCGACTTGCACGCCTTCGAGCCAGGGCTTGGATTCCCGATCGACGAAGAGGAGCAGATTGTCGATGTGAAGCACGGCGTCGCCGTCGCGCGCCTCCCCTTCCAGCCCCATCTCGTATTGCAGGCCCCCGCAGCCGCCTTGGACGGCAATGCGCAGGCCGAGCGCACCTTCGGCTTCGTCGAGCACTTTGCGGATGGCCGCAATGGCGTTTGGGGTCAATTCCAGAATCTCCGCCTCCCGTCTCTGCGAGGACTGCCAGAGGGTTTCAGCAAAAGCCGCGCCAACTTTATTTCATAGGAACTCCAAGCGGTTACCAGGAAGCACGACACGACAAAGGCCGCCCTGTCGGGTTTGCGACAGGGGCGTCAGGCCGCTTCCTGGAGCGGCTCGATGCCGTGCTTCTGGCAGCTCTTGGCGCAGACACGGGCGCAGGCACCGCAACCGATGCAATCGCCCGGATTGGATACGGTCATGACGTAGCGTTCGATGTCCTCCTCTTCTTCCGTCACGTTTCCGTCCTCGTCCAGCGGCACCTGGGTCAGCACATTGCGGCCGCAGACCTTGAAGCAGCGCCCGCAGCCGAGGCATTCCGATCCGTCGATCGCCAGAAGGAAGACGGGCTCCCAGGGCGTACCGGCCCGGGTCAGCGCACTATGCTCACTCATTCGACACTCCCTTTCGTCATTCAGCCCGTGCGGCCTGCGGAAACCGTTCGATCCAGCGCAAAGCCGCGTTCACCAGCGCCCCGCCTTCGCTTTCCATTCGTGCAAGGGTGGGAAAGCCGAAGCGGTGCACGTCGCGCAGTGTCTTCGAGGCCACCACCAGCCGCCCGCATACCAGGACGACGCGACCGAATCCTTCCGGCGAAAGCTGCAGCACGGGCGACGCCATCAGGCCGGCGGTCTTTTCGATCAACAGCGCCACGGCCGCGTAGAATTGGTCGAGCCGCGCCAGGGCCCGGGCGTCGGGGTTGCCGATCGGCGGCGCCTTGTCCGTGAGGAACCCCGCCAGCAATTCCCGATCCGATTTGCCTTCCGAGACGCCATAGCTGTCATGGGCGCGCACCTGGCGCGCCACTTCGCGCGAAAAGGGACCGAGTTCGGCTTCCTCCGCCACCTCACTCCTCCGCAAAGGCGAGGTTGCGGTCGCGGTGTAGCAGCTTGCGCAACCAGGGCGGCGGCGTGCCGCGCAGCATGGCCTGCACCCGACCGATCACCTCGGCAATGGGTTCGCAGGCCGGCAGCTTCAAGGGATAGACGCCGGAATTGACCACGCGCGCCGCCGCCGCACCGCCGATAGCCAGCGAAAACAGTATGGCACAACCGGCAACCGCCTCGATCTTGGCGCCGATGCGGTCGTCGCCGTCTTCGCCATGCTGGCCGTTCTGGTTGCTGACGGCATCGAACTGGACCGCTTCGATGAAGCGGTAATCGGAGGGTGCGACTTCGTAGATCGCGATGGCCGGTGCGCTGCCGAAATGGGAATCGACGCGGTGAAGGTCCTGCGTGGCGAAGGCGATCCGCAGCGCGCCGGGTGCCTCGGCGCCCTCTTCTTCGAGCTTTGTTTCAACCACCTGCAACCGCCGCATGTTCGCCTCCCTGCCGGATGCGGGCGCCATGCCCGTGCTCCCCGGCGATGAAAAGATTGCCGATCTCGAAAATCAGGTCGCGCGCACCCCGATACCCGACGGACAGTCGATGCGCCGCACCCAGCCGGTCGAAATTGGGAAATCCCGCGCGGAAAAACGCGATGCCGAGCCGTCCGGCGATACGCGCGCCATGCGAATGGCTGATCAGCAGGTCGCAACCGGCTGCCAGGCGCTCCAGATCGTCGAGATCGCCGATGGTGACCGATTCGGCGGGAACGGCAGCCAGGACTTCGCAATCCGTGGTGGCGACGGCCGTAGCGACCTGCGCCCCCATATCCGCGAGGAACTGCGAAAGGCCGAGCAGCAGATCGGGCTCGGCGGCGATGGCGACGCGCTTGCCGCCGAAGTAAAAGTGACCATCCAGCATCGCGTCGAGCAACTGGCTGCGGCGACGCCGGATGGCCTGCGGCACGGGTGTTCCGGACACCCGTGCCAACGCGGCGATGAAATCGTCCCAGGCGGTAAGGCCGGTGAGGCGGTCGAAGATTTCGACGGGTACGCCGCAGCGCGCTTCGATCCGCCGCGCCGCCGCTTCCATCTGGCGTCCGAGTGCGAAGCTGACGACGGAGCGGCCCATGCGGCGGATGTCATCCACCCCCGTGCCGCCGAGCGTGGTGGCGACATAGGTATCGGCGACATGGCCGTCGAGCGAACCGGCGATATCGGGCAGGATGATCGGAAAGAGGCCGAAGGCCTCTGCCGTGTCGCGGATTTCCTCGAGATCGGCCGGCGTCAAGTGGCTGCCCGCCAGGATGTTGATTTGGTGCAGGTTGCGTCCCGGCAGCGCCTCGACCAGTTCCTCGACGACGGCCGAAACCGCGGCACTCCAGCCTTCCTGGAACCCGCCCTGGTAATCGGGCGTGCGCACATAGACCAGTGCCGTGTCGCGCAATTCCGGATGCCGGGCGCGGATCAGCTTGAGATCGCCGCGGACATCCTCGCCGCGCGCCTCGATCAACCCGTTGGAGCAGATGCCGATCACCTTGGGATGGGCGCGCTCCACCACGTTCAAAATGGCCTGCTCCAGATTGTCGGAGCCGCCGAGGATCGTCGTCACCTCGTTCATCGCCGTGGTCTGGAAAGGAATGGCTTCGCGGAAATGGCGCACCAAGAGAACCAGGGCGAAGGCGGTGCAGCCCTGCGCCGCGTGCAGCATGGGAAGGCAGCCATCCAGCCCCATGAAAGCTGCCGCGCCGCCGAGCGGCTGGCTCAGTTTGAGCGGATTGACGGTGCAGTGCTTGCCCGAGGGAACGACCTTGGCCATCTCACCGCTCCCAGGGTGCGGGGGCGCGCACCTGTTCCCAGATGGGGCTGGTCAGCGCCTTGTGGATTTCGCGCAGCAAGGTGACGGCACCGTCATAACCGGTGTAGGCGCGATGGCGTTCCTGGTTGGAGTCGAGCCAGGGCGTCCTGGCCTTGAGCGCGACATATTGCGTGCGCCCGCCAGACAACAGAATGTCGGCCTCGCCCGCCTTCAACATGCGGTACATCTCGCGCTGCGGTAGGTTCTCGTAGAGACCGCCCTCTTCGCCCATCAGCGCGGCAGCACGGTCTTTGTCGTCTTCCGTGGCCTTGCGCACCGAGGTGCCGATCACCGTCATCCCGGCCCATTGCAGCGCCGCAATCATCGACCACGACTTCACCCCGCCGGTGTAAAGCAGCACCTTCTTGCCCTTGAGCACCGTCAGGACATCGGCAAGTTCCGCCGCCACCCGCGCCTCTTCTGCGGCGATCAGCGCTTCGGTACGTGCCGACAGCGCGGCATCGGCGCCGCGTTCCACCAGCAGCCTGGCAATGGTCCGTAGCGAACGGCTTGTCTCGGGCACGCCGTAGAACGAGCCTTCGAACCAGGGAATGCCCCAGCGCTCCTCCATCTTGCGCGCCAGATTGATGAGGGCTTGCGAACACACCATCATGTTGACGCGGGCCCGGTGCGCCTTGGTCACCTCGTGGAAGCGCGCATCGCCGGTGATGGCGGTCAGAAGCCGGATACCGAGCCTCTCGAACAGTGGCTTGACGTTCCACAAATCGCCCGAGACGTTGTATTCGCCGAGCAGGTTGATGCCGGTGGGGGTGACGGTTTCCGGCTCCTCGGTGCCGATGACGCGGTCGAGCAGCACCTCGCCCGCCAGCTTGGTGCCCAGGTTCTTCTTGCCGACGAAGCCTGGGGCGTTGACCGGGACCACCGGGCGGCCGAAGCGTTCCGCGGCCACCTCGCACACCTTGACGATGTCGTCGCCGATCATGGCGGTGAGGCAGGTCTGGTAAACGAACACCGCCGGCGGATCGAAGCGCGCCACCACCTCCTTGATGGCGCGGAACAGCTTCTTCTCGCCGCCGTAGATGACATCCAGTTCGCCGAGATCGGTGGTGAGGCCGGTGCGGTAGAGCATCGGGCCGGACGACAGGGAATGGCGGCTGTCCCAGGAATTGCCTTCGCAGGCGATCGGCCCGTGCACCAGATGCGCCGCATCGGTGATCGGCTGCAGCACGATCTTTGCCCCGTCGAAGGCACAGCCGCCCGCTGTGTTGCCGGGTGTCAGCGGCTTGCCGCAGCCTTTCTTGCGGCTTGCCGCGTCCTTCGCCCGGTTCTTCGCACAAGCCGGTTCGTCGAACAGGTCTTGAAGCTTGTGCTGCAACATCCGTCTAGCTCATCGCACGAGATCGTAGGAGATGCCCGTCTTCGCCGTCTGGAGGTCCAGCACGTCGAGGATCTTGTCGAGGATCGTCACCAGCACGCGCAGCGAGCCCTGGTAACCCCAGGTCGGGAAGCGGTGGTGGTGGTGGCGGTCGAAGATCGGGAAGGTGAGACGGATCAGCGGAATGCCGAGATCGCGCTCGAAATACTTGCCGAAGGAGCTGCCGATGACGAAATCCGACGGCTCGGTGGCCAGCAGCGAACGCATCGCCCAGAGGTCCTTGCCGGGCCAAATTTGCGCCCGCGTGCCGTAGGGACTGGCCGCCAGAAGCGCCTTCATCTCCCCTTCCCATTCCTTGCCGCCGTTGGTGGCGAGGAGGTGAACGGGTTCGGCACCCATCTCGAGCAGGAAGCGCGTCATGCCGTAGACGAAATCGGGATCGCCGAACACTGAATAACTTTTGCCGTGCAGCCAGGCCGAAGAGTCGGCCAACGCATCGACCAGGCGGCCGCGCTCCTTTTCCAGCGATTCGGGGATCGGCTTGCCGGTGATCGCCGAGAGCTTCATCAGGAACTCGTCGGTGGCGCCGAGGCCGAGCGGATAATGGAAAGCGGCCGTTTCCTGGCCTACGGAAGCGGCCAGTTCGAGCGACTTTTCGGAGCAGTATTTCTGCATCGCGACGGTCGCCTTGGCGTTGATCGCCGCCTTGGCCGCCGCTATGGGCGTGCCGCCGTCGAACATGCGATAGACACCGTCGGTCGGGGTGTCGAATACGTCCGAGACATCGGAGATCAGCGTGAAGTCGACACCGAATTCGCCGAGGATGCGCTTGAGTTCCCGGTTGTTGCCGACCGCATAGCCGTCGAAGCCCGGGATGATGTTGATGCGGTCATCGGCCTGGCGTGCCTGCCCTTCCCAGAGATACGACAGCACGCCCTTCACCATGGCGTCATAGCCGGTGACATGGCTGCCGACAAAGGACGGCGTGTGCGCCTGCGGCAACGGAAAATCGGCCGGGACCACGCCGTCCTTGCGGGCCTTGTCGATGAAAGCCGTCAAATCGTCGCCGATCACCTCGGCGATGCAGGTGGTCGAGATGGCGATCATGTCCGGCTTGTAGACGGTGTAGGCGTTGGAAAGCCCGTCCACCAAATTCTGCATGCCGCCGAACACCGCCGCGTCTTCCGTCATCGAGGTGGAGACGCCGGCGCAAGGCTCCTTGAAGTGGCGCGCCAGGTGGGAGCGGAAATAGGCCGTGCAGCCCTGGCTGCCGTGGTTGAAGGCCAGCGTGCGCTCGAAGCCAACCGCGGCGAACACCGCACCCAGCGGCTGGCAGGCCTTGGCGGGATTGATGGTGAGCGCCTCGCGCTTGAGGTTCTTGTCGCGGTATTCCCACGACTTGGTGTATTCGGCCTGGCGTTCGACCTCTTCCGGCGCAGCCCGGTTCTCAAGCGCGTGCTTGCGGGCGAAAAGCTCGATATATTCGGGCTCGCAGAAAAGCGTGGCGTGGTCTTTGATCTGCTCGGCGGACTGGGGCATGACGCGCTCCTATGCGGCTTTCCAAGGCGCCTTGGACATGCGCCAGACGGGATTGTTGATCGCCAGATCCATGTCGCGGGCGAAGACGGCGAAGCCGTCATAGCCGTGATAAGGCCCCGAATAGTCCCAGGAATGCATCTGGCGGAACGGGAAGCCGAGCTTCTGGGTGCCGTATTTCTCCTTGATTCCGGAACCGACCAGATCCGGCTTGAGCGCCTGGGCGATGCGTTCCAGCTCGAATTCCGAGGCATCGTCGTAGACGACCGTGCCGTCCTTCACGTATTTGGTGGTGCGCTGGTAATCGTCGGCATGGGCGAACTCGTAGCCGGTGGCCGTCACTTCCATGCCGAGATCGGCATAGGCGTCGGCCACATGCCGCGGCCGGAGGCCGCCGACATACAGCATCACCTTCTTGCCTTCCAGGCGCGGGCGGTATTTGGCGACGACCGCCTCGGCCAGCGGCGCGTATTTGGCGATGACCTGTTCGGCCCCTTCCTTGATCTTGTCGTCGAAATGCTCGGCGATGGCGCGCAGGCTCCTGGCGATGCGGGTGGGCCCGAAGAAATTGAATTCGAACCAGGGCACGGCATACTTCTCTTCCATGTGCCGGCAGATGTAGTTCATCGAGCGGTAGCAGTGGATCAGGTTGAGCTTGACCTTGGGGGCGCGTTCCACCTCGGCCACAGAGGCGTCGCCCGACCATTGGCCGATCACGCGCAGGCCCATCTCCTCCAGGAGGATGCGGGAAGCCCAGGCGTCGCCGCCGATGTTGTAATCGCCGACGATCAAGATGTCGTAAGGTGTCGACTCGAAACCGGGTTCTTCCTTGCCGGCGGCGGGGTCGATCATGTAATCGCGCATCACGTCATTGGCGATGTGGTGGCCGAGCGACTGCGACACGCCGCGGAAACCCTCGCAGCGTACCGGCGCGATGAACTTGCCGATCTCCTTGCTCTTCTTCTTGGCCACGGCCTCGATGTCGTCGCCGATCAGGCCGACCGGGCATTCGCTCATCACCGAGATGCCCTTGTTGAGGGGAAACATCGCCTCGATTTCGTCGATCACCTTGACCAGCTTCTTGTCGCCGCCGAAGACGATGTCCTTTTCCTGGAAATCGCTGGTGACCTGCATAGCGACCCAGGAGTTCACCCCCATCACCGCGCCGCTGACGTAATTGCGGCGCTGGCCCCAGGAGTATTGCCCGCAGCCGACCGGGCCGTGGCTGATGTGGACGACGTCCTTGATCGGCCCCCACACCACGCCCTTGGCACCGGCATAGGCGCAGCCGCGCACCGTCATCACGCCCGGGATGGACTTGATGTTGGACTTGACGCCGCAGTCCGTATTTCCTTCCTCGAAGACGTTGAGGTGCTTGCCGCGCTTTTTGGCCGTCTTCGCCGGATATTCGGCGAGCACGTCCGCGATCATCTGCTTGCGGGCTGCTTTGGCTTCCGCTTCCATTGTTTTTCTCCTCGCCGGGCGCTCAGGCGACCTTGGCTTTGGCCTGGCCGACGATGGTTTCGTCCTCCGGCTTGAGAATGCCGAACTCCATCAGCATCTCTTCCAGCTCTTCCATGGTGATCGGCGTGGGGATGGTACCTTTGCCGCCGTTCTCGTGAATCTTCCTGGCGAGCTGGCGGTATTCCTCGGCCTGCTTGGATTCGGGGTCGTATTCCAGCACGGTCATGCGCCGGAGCTCGGCGTGCTGTACGATGTTGTCGCGCGGCACGAAATGGATCAGCTTGCTGCCCAGCTTCTTGGCCATGGCTTCCGACAGGTCCAGCTCCTTGTCGGTCATGCGGGAGTTGCAGATGAGGCCGCCGAGGCGCACGCCGCCCGAGGAAGCGTATTTCAGGATGCCCTTGGAGATGTTGTTGGCGGCGTAAAGCGCCATCATCTCGCCCGACATCACGATGTAGATTTCCTGCGCCTTGTTTTCGCGGATCGGCATGGCAAAACCGCCGCACACCACGTCGCCCAGAACGTCGTAGGAGACGTAATCGACGCCGTTATAGGCGCCGTTCTCCTCCAGGAAGTTGATCGAGGTGATGACGCCGCGCCCGGCACAGCCCACCCCCGGCTCGGGACCGCCCGACTCGACGCATTTGATGTCCCGATAACCGACCTTGAGCACGTCCTCGAGCTCCAGGTCCTCGATGCTGCCGGCTTCCGCCGCCAGCGACAGCACGCTGTTCTGCGCCTTGGCGTGCAGGATGAGGCGCGTGGAGTCCGCCTTGGGATCGCAGCCGACGATGAGGATTTTCTGCCCCATCTCGGCCAAGGCCGCCAGGGTGTTCTGGCTGGTGGTGGACTTGCCGATGCCGCCTTTGCCGTAAAACGCGATCTGTCGCAACGAAGCCATAGAACGCTCCTTCTGAAGCCTGGAAAATCCGAACCTGAGGACAGATGAGCAATTGCCGTGCCAGAGGCCTGGCGCGCCGCATCAAGCGGCGATTTCGAGGTTTACGGCGCCGTCCCGGGAACCCCCGCGCCGCTGCGCCCGACATTCTTGTCGGGAACCCGACAAAGAACGCCCGCACCCCGTCATCGCCGTTTGTCCGGTGTCCGACGCAGTTGTTGCAGCGTCGCCGCCGGAAGGTGCGGAATTTCGAGAATTCGCGCGCAGCAGCCGCTGGCACGCAGGATGCAGATGAGGCTGGCGCAGACCTCGGACCGCCCCCTCGTATGTTACGGAACATCGTCACCTTGTCGAGCATCGGCCGCTTCACAGCCGGCAAACCGCGGAGCGGCTGCGCTGGGGACTGCGGCGGCGGTCCCGACGATCTGCCGCACGCCGTCTGGCGAAAGATTCAGGATCATCCTTGCTACAGCGAAGACGCCCATCATTATTTCGCGCGCATGCATGTGGCGGTGGCGCCCGCCTGCAACATCCAGTGCAACTACTGCAACCGCAAATACGATTGCAGCAACGAAAGCCGGCCGGGCGTGGTCAGCGAGAAGCTTTCGCCCGAAGAGGCGGCAGCAAAGGTCGCAGCCGTCGCCGCCGAGGTGCCGCAGCTATCGGTGGTCGGTGTCGCCGGGCCGGGTGACGCCCTGGCCAACGCCGAAAAGACCTTCCGCACCTTCGCGCTGGTCCGCGAAGCCCTGCCGCATCTGAAGCTGTGCCTTTCCACCAACGGACTCGCCCTGCCCGATCATGTGGACCGCATCACCGCCCTGGGCATCGACCATGTGACCATCACCATCAACATGATCGATCCGCAGATAGGCGCGCAGATTCATCCCTGGATATTCTTCCGTCATCGGCGCTGGGAAGGGCGCGACGCCGCCCGCATCCTGCATGAGCGGCAGATGGAAGGGCTGGAGGCGCTCGCCACCCGCGGCGTTCTGGTGAAGGTCAATTCGGTACTAATCCCGGGGATCAACGACGAACACCTTGAAGCCGTGAACCAAGCGGTGCGCACCCGCGGCGCCTTTCTCCACAACATCATGCCGCTGATCTCCGACCCGGCACATGGCACAAATTTCGGGCTGAGCGGCCGTCGCGGCCCCACCCCTGCCGAATTGCGCGCCGTACAGGACCGGCTGGGCGGCGGCGCCAAGCTGATGCGCCACTGCCGGCAATGCCGCGCCGATGCCGTCGGGCTGCTGGGCGAAGATCGCGGCGCGGACTTCACGCTCGACAAGCTGGACAAGGCCAAGCCCTTCGATCCGCAGCCGCGCGAAATCTATCTGTCGGTGGTCGAAGGCGAGCGCGCCGACCGCCGCAAGGCGAAGGAACTAGCGCAAACGATGCAAACGGAAGACGAAACGCCCGCCTTGGTCGCTGTCGCTACCAAAGGCGGCGGCCGCATCAACCAGCATTTCGGGCACGCGAACGAATTCCAGATTTACGAAGTCACTTCGGCCGGGGCGCGTTTCATCGGCCTGCGGCGCAGCGACAAATACTGCGTTGGCGGACACGGCCAGGGCGATGTGCTGGCCGCGACCATCGCGGCACTCGATGGCGTCAGCGCGGTCCTCTGCGCCAAGATCGGCGACAATCCGCGCCGGTGCCTAGCCGCGGCGGAGATCGAAGCGTCCGACCGCTACGCCTTCGAATACATCGAGGCTTCGGCGATCACCTGGTATGCCAACCGCAAAGCGAGCAGCGAAATGGCCGCAACGGCCTGATCCTTCAATACGGGAACTTCTCCATGGCCTACAAAATCGTTACGGAAAAATGCAACGGCTGCGGCAGCTGCGAGTTCGAGTGCCCCAACAGGGCCATCACCGCAAGAGGCGCCGCGTTTGTCATCAATCCCGGCAAGTGCACGGAGTGCAAAGGCATCTATCCGACGCCGCAATGCGCGGCCGCCTGCCCCGTGCCCAAGACCTGTATCCCCGCATGAACGGCGGCGACCAGATCGAACTGGACTCCTCGCCCGTCTTTGTGCCGGGCGACAAGGTGCGCGCCAAAAGCCTGGTGCGCAACGACGGCACGTTTCCCGGGCGGCGCATCGGCGAGCTTCTGATCGCTGGAGGCGAAACCGGCTATGTCCGCGGCGTCGGCAGCTTCCTGCAGCGCTTTTTCATCTACGAAGTGGATTTCGCAGAACGCGGTCTGGTGGTCGGGATGCGCGCCAAGGAGCTGGAGCTGATTGAGGCAGGCGAACGATGAAGATCATGCTGCGCCGCAGCGGTGGCGAATTGTCCGTCTATGTCGCCAAGAAGGACCTGGAGGAAAAGGTCGTGGCGGCCGAAAGGCCCGACCTTTGGGGCGGCAGGATCACGCTCGGCAATGGCTGGGTGTTTCAGCTTCCCGAGATGGCGGCGGACACGCGCCTGCCCATCAGCGTGGAGGCCCGCCGGCTGGAATCCTGACTTTATATAGGGTGTTTCCCGGCCGCGATCGCCAGCAGCGCCGGAGCCTGGGCACGGATTTCCGCCGCCACTTTGGGATCGAGCTTCTTCAACCATTCCATTGGAATTTGCGCCGCGCCGTAAGTCGCCCCCGCGATCATGCCGGCGATGGCGCCGGTGGTGTCGGCGTCCCCGCCTTGGTTGATCACTTCCACAAGGCAGCTCTTGAAGTTGTCGTTGCGGAAATAGAAATGCAGCACGGTCTGGATGGTATCGACCACATAAGGCGTGGAAAGACCGCGATAGGGCACAAACTGGAAGCTGCGGTACCTGGCGATCAAGGCGTTGGCATGGGCGCGGCAGTCCTTGACCCCGCCTCCCGCCAGAAGCGACTGCACCATGGCACCCACCGTTAGGGTGGCGTCGTCCGAGAGAGGATGATTGTGGGTGATGTGGCATTGCGCTAGCGTCCATGGCTCGAAGGCGGCCTGGCTCCCCAGGCTGGCAAGCGCCACCGGCAGGTTGCGCATACAGGCGCCGTTACCCGCATCGCCTTCGTTATAGGCTTTGCTCATCGTGCCTTCGTGCAAGTAGCGGCTGATGCCGCGCCGGCAGGTGTTTCCGATATCGACGGGGCCGGAGCGAAGCCAGGCGGCAAATTCCTCGCAAACCGTCTTCGTGTCGAAGCCGTTCGCCCGGATCAAGGCGCGCCCCAGCGCCAAGGACATGGCGGTGTCGTCGGTCACCTGCCCCGGCTTGAGGCGCAGCCAGCCGCCGCCGACGATCTTGTTGTGCTCGCCGTAACGGGCGGCGATTTCGCCCTTGGTGAGGAACTCGACGGTGGCGCCTAATGCGTCGCCCACGGCCAGGCCGAGATAGGCCCCCAAGGCGCGATCCAGCAGCGTTTGTTGGTCGAGCGGCATCAGTAGTAGAGCGCCTTGGCCTCGTAATCGCCCCCGATCGCCACATATTCGCCCTCGCCTTTCAGGGCGTGTTTGGGCAGAAGGCTGTTGAAGAAGAGGATTTTCACGGTCGGCACCTCCACTTCCAGGATGGTGTCGCCGAAGCTTTCGGCCAGTTCGCGCTCGGAGGTGAAGGACAACAGGCTGTTCAACCGCACCACCACGCGGCGGCGGTCGAGCCGCTCCAGCAGCTGCTGCTCCTCGAAATGGTTGGTGCCGCGGTACAGCGTGACGTGTTTGCGGCCGACGGAATGGAAGCGCGCCAGACTCCACTGGCCGAATTCGTAGAGCAGATCGAGTTGGGATTGGATGGCGTTGGAGTGGAAGCGGCTGGACATTTTTTCTTCCACATAGGCGATCCAGGCCGGACCGGAAAACCGCTCGATCGGCGCCTTGTGGAAGGTCGGAAACAGGCCGAAACGGCTTTCCACCCACCCCTTCAGCACCGCGCCTTCCGGCGAGTTGGCCTCGTAGCCCCAGCCGCGCAGCAAGCGCAGATAGCTGGAAGCACGGAAGCGGGCAGGGCCGCGTCCGTCGCGGTCCTGATCGTCGAGATCGAACATGGTGGCCATATAGGCCTCGAACATGCCGGCCGCGATCTGCGGCGTTCCGGCTTCGGCCAGCATGGCGAAGAGCGAGCGGTTGGCCTCGCGCACGCTGGCGATGTGCAGCGGCACCGGGAAGGCGTTGAACGCCGTCGATGCCAGAAGCCCCGTCGGGATGCCGACGAGATTGGTGCTGTGGCCGCGATCCGGCGCCATGACCGGCTTATTCCGCGGCGGCGGCGTGCCGCCCGGCGAAAGGCGAGGCGGCCCGCGCCCGGAGGACGATCTCCGGAAGCACGTCGAGCAGCGCGTTGACATCGGCTTCGCTGGTTTCGCGCGACAGCGAAAACCGCACCGCCCCCTGCGCGGCACGGTAGGGAACCCGCATCGCCCGCAGCACGTGGGAGGGCTGCATGACCCCGGAAGCGCAAGCCGATCCCGCCGAGGCCGCCACGTCCGCCCGGTCGAGCCGGTGCAGAATTTCCTCGCCGTCGGCGCCATCGAACGCCAACATGGAAATGTTCGGCAGCCGGTTCGACCGGTCGCCCAGTACGAAGGTTTCGGGGATCATGCCGCACACCGAGCGCTCCAGCCAGTCGCGCAGCAGGACGACGCGCGCCATGTCCTGTTTCAGCCCGAGCCGCGCCAGTTCCGCGGCTTTGCCGAATCCTACGATAGCGGGCACGTTCTCGGTCCCGGCGCGCCGGGCCCGCTCCTGCCGCCCGCCCCGCAGGAGGGCACGGAACTTCACGGCCTTGCGCAGATAGAGTGCACCCACACCTTTGGGACCGTGGCATTTGTGGGCGGACAGCGACAGCATGTCGATGGCGGTGGATTTGACGTCGATCGCCAGCTTGCCGGCGGCCTGGACGGCATCGCTGTGGAACAGCGCGCCGGCGCGATGGGCCATTTCCGCCAACGCCGCGACGGCAAAGACCGAGCCGGTTTCGTTGTTGGCCCACATGATGGAAACCAGCGCCGTATGCCGGTTCAACGCCCGCTCGAAGCTTGCCATATCCAAACGGCCGTTTGCGTCCACGCCGATGCGGTGCACCGCAAGACCGTGCTGCTTTTCGAGATCGGGCAGCGCCGACAGAATTGACGGATGTTCGACCGCCGAGACCACGATCTCGTTGCGCTCGCCCTGCCCAAGGGCTTGCAGCAGCGCCGTGTTGTTGGCCTCGGTCGCGCCGGAGGTGAACAGAATTTCGCCGTCTTGTCCGGCGCCGATCAGGGCGCCAACCTGGCTGCGGGCCGCGGCGATCGCCGCGGCCGCCGCCCGTCCGGCCTCATGCGACGAGGATGGGTTGCCGAAGTCCCGAGTAAAGTACGGCAGCATCGCCCGCACCACCTCGGGATCGGTGCGGGTGGTCCCCGCATTGTCGAGATAGGCAGGGCGCGTGGCAGCCTCCGGCCATAACCGTCATTCGGCTTCGAGCAATATCGGTGCCAGGGGGAAAACCGGCGGAACGGCCGGTTTTCGCGGCAATGTCGCAAACCCGACACGTCGGGTTCCCGTCAGCCGTCCGCCTCCCGGCGCCAATGGGCGAGCAAGGCCTCGCCGGTCTCCTCGTTGAAGCAATTGTCGAAATCGGAGCATTCGCCGCAGCTCGGGGCGGTGCACAGCGAGTAATCGGCGTCCCGGCAAATGATGCGGAAGAAGAACTTCTTCCATTTCATGTCGTCCCGGTTGCGCCGGGCCAGCGGGCCGAAATACCGCGTCATCAAGGCGCTCAACTCGCCGCGATTGCGCAAGCCGAGGTCCTGCCACAGATGATTGGGACGCTGGGCCCGCCGCGCGATCATGCCGGCCAGCAGCATCTCGAAAGGCGAGCCGCAGCCCGCACCGCGCCGCAACAGATCGTGCAGACAGGCCTCGTCGTCGCTGCGGACAAGCCGGTTCGGGCCAGCCAGCGCCGTCTCTTCGCCAGGGAACAGCGCCTTCAGGACATCCGGCAATCCCTCATAACCGGCTGCTTCGGCGACGGGCCCGCCCGCCGCTTCGCCGAACGACAGGGCCAGGATCGAAGCGACGACATGTTTTTCAAAGGCGACCGGCATCCCTTCGGTCAGGCGGAGATAGACGGCGTCCGGGTCCATCGCTTCAGAACTTCTTGAGTGCAACGCCGTGCTTGCGCAAGGCATAGCCGATCTGGCGCGGCGTCAGCCCCAGGATGCGGGCGGCCTTGGCCTGGACCCAGCCGGCCTTGTCCATGGCATCGACCAGCCGTTCCTTGCCCAGGTTGTCGCCGGAACTGTCGCCGGGGACGGCAGCGACTGCCACTCTGGCATCCGGCCCCGGGCGAGACCTGCCGGACGGCGGCACCCGGCGCTGCTCTTCCGCTTTCACGCCTTTCCACAACATGGCCGACAGGCAGCCGTCGTTCTGGCAGGGGAAATCCCCGTCCGTCAGCAGCTGGGTGCGGGCGAGGGTCGCCGTGTGGCGAATGCAATTCTCCAGCTCGCGCACATTGCCGGGGAAATAGCAAGATTCCAGCATAGCCATGGCCGTGCCGTTGAGCGTGAGTTCCGTGCCATGTTCCCGGTTGAAGCGGGTGAGAAACTCCTTGGCCAAAGGCACGATGTCCTCGCGGCGGTCGCGCAGCGGCGGCAGGAAAATGGGCACGACCGCCAGCCGGAAATAGAGATCGGCGCGGAAGGCACCTTTGGCAACTTCGGCTTCCAGGTCGCGATTGGTGGCGCAAACCAGGCGGACATCGACTTTGATGGTGCGCGTGCCGCCGACCCGCTCGAATTCGCCTTCCTGCAAGACGCGCAGCAGCTTGGCCTGGAAGGAGGCGGAAATCTCCCCGATCTCGTCGAGGAACAGCGTGCCGCCATGCGCCAGCTCGAAACGTCCCTTGCGCTGATTCACCGCCCCGGTAAACGCCCCCTTTTCATGGCCGAACAATTCCGATTCCAGCACGCTTTCCGGCAGCGCGGCGCAGTTCAACTTGACGAAAGGCCCGGATTTGCGCGTGGAGAGGTTGTGGATGGCGTTGGCGATCATCTCCTTGCCGGTGCCGGTTTCACCGCGCAGCATGATGGCGGAGCGGCTCTTGGCGACGCGGCGCACCTTATCGAGCACCGCTTGCAGCGCCTGGCTGCGGCCGATGATGCCTTTGGCGGCGGCGCCCGCATGCGTCTTGACCTCTTCGCATCCCTTGGCCAGCCGGGCTTGTTCGGCCAGCAGCCGTTCGCGGTCCTGCGCCACGACCTTGTAGAGGCGCAACGCCTGCCCCAGGAGGTTGGCCACCATTGTCAGGAAACGCACGTCGCTGTCGAAGGGGATCGGACGTTCGTCGCTGCGGACGCGGTCGATAGTCAGCGTGCCGAGTACGCTGTCGCCCTGCTTGATGGGAACACCGATGAAGGAAACCACCTCGTTTTGCGGGCGGCGGAATTCGGCGATGTTGGAGCCCGCGAACAGGGGGTCGCGCGAGACGTCCGGTACCACCAGCGCCATCTTGGTGACGACGATCTGTCCGATGGCGCGCTCGGGTTGGCGCTCGAAGAACTGCCTAGCGTTGGCCTCGCACCAGCCGGAGCCGACCACCAGCTCGGGCGTTCCGTCCGGCGTGAGCAGCGCGATCAGGCCGTTGCGCATGTCGAGAAAGCTCGACAGCAGCGCCAGCACACCCGACAGGGTGGGTTCGAGCCGCTTGGGCGACGCCAGCAGCTTGGAAACCTCATAGATGCCGATCAAGGCCATTTCGGCCCGATTGCGGGCTGCCAACAGGTCCTGACGACCTTGATCCATAACGACCGCGCTCATGACCGCTCCGTCCGGTCCTGCCGGTTGCCGGCGCCCTGCCAGTCGCGATCCTTCCCAGATTTCTGTTCTGTGGGACAATTTACGAATGGCGCCGGCCGGGTTCCAGCGCAGCGGTGCACCACTGCAAACCAAATCGCATCATTTGCCGGAACGAATTGACGCGGTCTTCCGTACTTGCTGCGCTAATGCCTAGGTATTGGGCGGAGTGCTGCCGTTTTGCACGCCGGTCGCGCTTGCCGCTTTAGTCGAATCCGGGGAAGCTGAACGCCTCAACCAGGGAGACCCCGATGAAACTCAGCGCCCGCAACCAGCTCAAAGGCAAGATCGTGTCGGTGGTGAAAGGTCAGACCACGGCCCATGTCCGCATCGATCTCGGCGACGGCATGGTGATCACCTCCGCCATCACCAACGAGGCGGTCGACGAACTGAAGCTTGCAGCCGGCGAGGAGGCATATGCCGTCATCAAGGCCTCCGACGTCATGATCGGGAAGTGAGACGATCCGTTTCGCGACACTGCCCTTCGTTTCCGTCATCCTGGCGCCGTGAAAAGAAGGACGGATCTCATGACGATCCAGCTATCCCCTATCGGCGTCATCCGGACGCCGCATGCCGAGGCGAGCGGCACGCCGATCCAGCCGCGCTGGGCGGAGGGATGCGAAGGCCATGCCGAGGTGCTTGCTGAGCTGGCCCCGGGACTGCGCGATCTGGAGGCATTCGAGCGCATCTGGCTGATCTACTGGTTCGACCGCGCCAAGCCGGCTGCGCTCGAGGTGGTGCCGTTCATGGATGCGCAATCCCACGGCGTCTTCGCCACGCGCGCGCCGAGCCGCCCCAACCCCATCGGCATATCCGCCGTCCGCCTTTTGGGCATTGACGGCAACCGGCTGCGCCTCGACGGTCTCGACATGCTGGACGGCACCCCACTTCTCGACATCAAGCCCTATTTGCCGAATTGCGATGTGTTCGAGGTGAAGGGTATCGGCTGGTATGCCCACGCCCAGGGCGACGGCAGGGCCGATGCACGCTTCGCCGCCAAACCGCGCAGACCCGCCTAGAGCAAAATCCAAGATCACTGAATCGGGATTTTGCTCTAGCTCTTTGTATTGCGCGCAATCTTGCGGAAAACCGCTTCACACTTTTCCGGATTGCGCTCCAGTGCTCCGCGCGACCGGAGCTGCGGCACGGCCGCGCGTTGAAAAAAATGACAGTAGAAAATGAAACATGACGCTAGGACATTTAACGGCAACAACACAGACCGTCCCAAGCTTCGCAAGCCTCTCACAACCCATTGAAATGCAAGGCGTTCAGTCGGACCATTCCCAAATAACTTGAGAGTATGCCAGGGTAAGGCAGCGGGTTGCCGCCTCGAAGCCAAATGCCTCCGCGGCTGCGCCGATAAACCGGTAATCAATTTATGTGTTTTTTTAACGCGATATGAGCAAATGACACAGAGGATGGCACACCGTTCCAAAGGCAGGGAGTTTGTCAGGATGCCGGATGCGTATGTGAAGGCACTAAGGCTGGAAATGCATTCCGGCTCACGGGGGTGGTTGCGCGGAATTCGTCACGCGTTTTCGTTCGAGATGGAAGGCACCACCAGCCGCCCGAACAAGAAATGGTCCGTGGCCGCTGCCATTGGTGCTGCGTTGATTGCCAGCATCATCTTGTGGTTCGGCATAGGCGCAATCATCCGCGCCTTGATCTGATCCTCCCCCAGGGGCAACTCTTGGGCGGTGAGGCGGTTGGCTTGACCGCGCGCCTGCACCTCGCTACCCATTTGCGGCAGGGTTGTAAGGGAAGCAGATGCCATTGGCAGCAAGGCCATGCCGAGCCACCGCTGCGGCACTTTTCGGGCTCCTGCAACTTGCCGCCGCGCCGGGCGATCCGGCGCCCGTCCCCTATTCGGGCAACATTCTCCATACCGCCGCGTTCGTTGCCGCCGAAGGCGTCACCACACATATCGCCTATAATGACGGCGGCTATGCCGATCTCGGCGAGGTCATCCGCGAACTCAAATATCTCGGGATCGATCGCGTGCGCGAGGGCGTCAACGCGCCCGGCATAAACGGCGGGCCGTCCCTCCAGGCCTATTGGTCCGTCGCGCGGGCCGGCATCAAATTCGACTTCGTCGTCAGCGGCGGCAGCTTCGGCCGCACCAGCGGCAGCTGGGCCAGTCCAAGCCTGGAAGAGCGCATCGACAATATCCACTGGATGCAACGGGCCGAGCCGGGCTGCGTGATCGCCATCGAAGGCCCCAATGAGATCAACAACGAACCGATTGTCTATGAGGGACTTGGAAAAAGCAAAACCGGTGCGGACGAACTCGCCGCGGCACTGGCCCTGCAACGCGATCTTTATCGTGCGGTGCGCAGCGACGATCGCCTGAAATCGGTACCCATCTATTACTTCACAGGCTACGGGGTCGGCTCCATTCCCAACGGCCCCGATCCCGGCGCCGAACCGGGCCTGGCGGACTTCAACAACCAGCACCCCTATCCGCGCAACGGCGAGCCGCCCGCCGCCTGGGTGGCCCGCAGACAGGCGTTTACAAACGGTCTGCAAGGAGCGGCGGTCTTCAGCGAAACCGGCTACAGCACGGACACCGCGAGCTGGCATGGGGTGCCGGAGGACGTTCAGGCCAGATACACGCTCGATCTGTTGCTGGATGCGGCCAAGGAAGGCATCGCCGCAACCTATCTTTACGAATTGATGGACGCTTACGCGCCCGGTTCGCGGCAACACGATGCCGGCTATGGGCTGTTCGACTACCGGCACAATCCGAAGCCGGTAGCTTTGGCCCTGCGCAACATGAACGCCATCCTGCGCGATCCCGCGGCCGACGCGTTGAGCTTTCCGATCGAGCCGCTGCACTTTACCACCCGCAGTCCGAGCCCGAGCACCCGCGTTCTTTTGATGCAAGCCTCCGGCTCACGTTATGTCGTCGCCCTGTGGGACGAGCAGCCGCTGCTCAAGGGCCCCAAAGGCGCCCGCATCGTCCCGGCAAAGTTCGACGTCGATCTCAACTTGCCGCAATCTTTCGATATTACGGTCTTCGATCCCTTCGCCGGACAGGCGCCGATCCGCTCCGTGCCGTCCGCCACGTCCGTTTCCATCGCGCTGTCCGACCACCCCGTCTTTGTTTTTCTGGACACGGCCAAAGCTGCACCGGGGCATCCATAAGTGATGGGGACCATGCATGCCCTGGAACAAAAATTAGGCGCCGCCTTCCGCACCCGGCCGGATGCCTTCTTTTTCCTTGGGCTTGTCCTTCTCGCAGCCACTTTGTGGACGGTGTGCAGCTTCGCCGTGACGCCGCTGCGCGACTTCAACGAATGGACCTACCAGGGCTACCTGCTCAATCGCCTGGCGGCCGGTGTACAGGTGCCGGCAATCCTGAAAACCTGGCCGGTCCCGAACAGCGTGTCCGAGATAGGCCTGGCGCTGTTGATGACGGTTTCCCGCCCGATTGAAGCGGCGATGATCTTCATCGCCCTTTATATCGTGCTTGCCGGGCTTGTCATGGCGCGCGCCAGCCGGACTGCAAGCGGCGACATTGACGGCGCCAAATTCGTCCTCCTGGCCAGTCTCGGGGTTATGCATGCGCCGTTCTGGACCGGAGAATTGAACTACCAGATCGGGCTCCTGGTATTTTTCTTCTATGTCTGCCGCAGCAAAACCTTTCCGCCAAGCGCGGCGCAGGTTGCAGCCTATGCCGTTCTCCTCTTCTTCTGTCACGCCCTCTGCCTAGGCATGTTCCTGGTCTATGAGGGTTTTCGTTCGCTCAGATGCCGGCAGATCATCCGCCTGGCGATCAGCCTGATACCGGTTGCCGTGCTGCTTCTGTGGTACCACTTATCCGACCCCCGCCTGGACACAGCCGGCCTCGACAACACACCGCCTTTGCACGGACTGACGGACTGGTTTTCATACAGCCTCTATCAGCTGGCCAAGGCCGGCCCCTATCACAATTTCATTTTCGGCGGGATCGGCGATTTCGAGCGAGCGCCACGGTTCTACTGGATGGGGGTTGCCGCGAACCTCGTCTTTGCGACCTATCTCGGCGTCTTGTTCCTCCGCTGGGCGCTGCATTCGCTGCACACGCGCGCCTACAGCACGGAATTCCTCACCGCCGCGACGCTCCTCATCATCGGTGTTTTCAACATCGGAGCCCTTCTGGGAATCGCTCAAGCCGGCGAACGCATGATTGCACCGGCGTTGCTGCTGACCGTTCTTGCCCTGCCGCCCAAGACGCTCATCGCCCGCACCGGCGCAATGCTGTCGGCCGTCTTGCTTGCCGTCCTGCTGCACTTCAACGCCGCCGCCGACCATTCCTTGATGTCCGGCAAAGGACAGTTCCGCCAATTGATGTTCGATTCTAAGGCGCGTTTTCATATCTTGTTCTGGGAACGGCCATTCCTTCTCGCCGAACCGGCGCTCTACGCCGAGCAGGACAGCATCCGCGGCGCGCCGCCGCAGCATCCCCTGATGTTCCAGACCAGCTTGTTTTTGCTGCGAAGAAAAGCAGGCACGCAGCCATAAATCACAACGTCTTCGGACGGAACCGGCATTTGGCGTCGGTTTTTTGATAGTTGCGACGTTTTCGCACAAAATTAGCGTAAGCACCGCGTATCCGCGTCCCCAAAATCATATCGTTCTATAGCTTGCAACGCTCGGGCACGGCAGTACGGCTGTTGCCAAAATTTTGAACGGATTCGTCAACGCCACATTAAGGAGTTCTATTAGCACCGTTTTAGGGGGCGACCATCATGCTTGCCCGCATGATCGCGTCGAGCACATATCCATGGCTAAGGCTTGTAGGTCGTGCGATCTGCGCGGCACTGCTCGGCGTAGCGCTCAGCGGTTGCACCACGACGCCGCCTGCCTCATTGGTCATGAGGACGGCGGAGGCAGTCCCCCCTCCCCTGGGATACATCGATTTCTGCGCCAGATTTCCCGATCAATGCGGACCGGAAACACGCCGTATGGCCGACGTTATGACGGCGCCCCGCGGCGGCAACGCCGTTGCCAGCCGGAAATACTTCTGGCTTGCCGCCTTTGACGGGACCGCTCCCGGTTCGGTGGGCAAACGGAGTGGCAACACCCCGGACGGCGCCTTCTACAACTGGCGCAAGACCTTCGACGCGGTACATGGTGCAACGATACCGTCCGACGAAGGCGGCGCAGCCCCCGTCACACTTCAGGCAAAAGCCGGCGGCAGCGATACGGACGCATCGACACCGCACATGACACAGGAATTCTGGAGCCTGCTGGAACAGGTGAACCGGGACGTGAACGCGCGCATCCGCCCCGTCCACGATCTCGACCAGTATGGCTTCGAGGACTATTGGACCCTGCCGATAAAGACCGGCACGCTGGCCGGCGATTGCAAGGATTATGTCCTGGAAAAGCGCCGGCTCCTGATGGAGCACGGCGTGCCCATGTCGGATCTATCGATCACCCTGGGGACAACCGCCTGGGGCGAATATCACGCCGTGCTGCTCGTCCATACGGACCGGGGCGATTACGTAATGGATAATCTTTCGCCCTGGGTAACGTCTTGGAAGGACGTCACCTACACCTGGTCCAAACGTCAATCGGCCGCAAACCCCGATATCTGGGTGCGGCCGATCGTGGCAGATAACTGAGAGCAATTCGTTCCGGCGCTTCTCAGCTCTTACAGGCAGGAACGGATGATGTCGTCCATGCGCCGGGCGGCCGCGTCCCAGGAGAAGCGGCCGGCACGTACCAGACCGCGCGCGACATATTCGTCGCGATAATCGCCGTCTTCAGCCAGGGCCAGGAGCCGTCCGGCAAGATCCGTCGGATCGGACGGATCGATATAGATGGCGGCGTCGCCCGCGACTTCGGGCAGGCTGGTGAGCGTGGTTGTAACCACCGCCGTGCGGCAGGCCATCGCCTCCAACACCGGCAGCCCGAAGCCTTCATAGAGACTCGGATAGATCATCGCCTCCGCCCCGGACAACAGTGCCGGCAGGACGCCGTCTGCGACATAGCCGGTGGCGATCACCCGGTCATCGGACACAACCGCCTCACCCGAGCCTGCAAAGATGCTGCCCGGCCCGGTTTTTCCGACCAACAGAAGCCTGAAATCGGAGGGCAGTTTGTCGCGGATTTGCGCCCAGGCGCGCAACAGCAGAATCAGGTTCTTGCGCGGCTCGCGCGTAGCCACGGAAAGAAAGTAGCGCGTCCCCGGAACGCCCAGCGCTTGCAGGATTGTTTCGGTCTCCGGCCGGGGACGCGGTGCGAAATGACGGTCGATCCCGTTGTACACGACCTCGATCCCGCCGGGTGCGATGCCGAGACATTCGGCCAGACGGGTCCGGGAAAAGGAGGAAACGGTGACGAGCTTGCGCACGCGCCGCGCCAGGCGCGGAAGGATGGCGTGATACAATCCTACAAAACCCCGCGAGAACCATTCCGGATGATCAAAGGCGGCGGCATCGTGAATCGTCACGATCTGGTTGCGCACAGCCACCGGGCCGGTATTACAGGGACTCCACAAAAGCTGACCATGCGTGCGCAACGGCAGCACGCCTTGCTCCCAGGCATGCGCCAACGGGCCGGGAAGCCTCTGCCGAGGAGAGATGAGGCGCACGGGAACCGTCAAACGGGGGACGATTTCCGCAGCAACGCGCTGGACGCCGGTTGTGATCTGCGTGGTAAAACGCGCGTTGATGGCGCAGCGTGCCTCGGCCATCGCCGCTCAGCCTGGACCGAAGGGAACGGAAAACCAATGAGCGTGCATTAGCCAGACGATGCAGATTGCCGTCACACCGGCGCTGTGACGCGACAGATTCACTAGAAACCGCGACAGCGCCGAACGGCCGACCTGGCCGCGCGACTTGACGAACAGATGTGCAATCTGGCGGCGCGGCAGCGTTGCCAGGGCGATGAACCATATGCTCCACACCAGACGGCCGATGATGCCGATGTTGGGAGCCTTAAAGGCGCTTTCGAGCCCCAGGCGCAGCAAAAAGCCGCGTGTTTCGTGGGTGTTCGGCGCATTCTCGCCGGCAAAGCGTTTGGACAGCAGCCGGTATTCCGCCTGCTGTACATTGCGCAATGCGCCGTAAGAACTGACCCGGAAACCGAGGGAGCGTGCCCGCTGCTCGAACTCGCCGTGCAGGATTTTGTCGAAATGCACCCATTCGGCGCTGACCCGTGCGATCTGGCTGGCATTCGCCTGGGCCCAGCGGTTCTTGCCGTGGACCCGATAGGCCCCTAGCACCCGGTGCAGCGTTTTCACCCCGCCATAAAGCGGAGCCATCTTGTTGAGATAGCCGTCCGGCGATTTGAAGATTCGCGGATCGCGGACCGGCAGCAATTTTTCCAGATAAGCCCGTGCATAGGCATTCCCGCTGGACACCGGCCATGGATAGGTGCCGTAGATCAGCGACAAGCGCCGGATGTCGTCCTGCGACAGCCCGAGCGCAAAATAAGGAAACGGCATCTCCTGATCGGCGCCTATCTCGTTCACCGTGTCGAGGCGGTACTGAACCTTCACCAGTCCATCGCTCCACACCGCCGCAATTTCCGCGGCGCAGTCGGGATAGAGGAAATCGTCGGCGTCCAGAAAGATGACGGCGTCGCCGCTGCAGGCGGCAAAAGCGGCATTAACCGCCGCGATGTGCCCGAGGTTCGGTTGTGCGACCAGCTTCACACGCGTGCCGTATTGTTTGAGCGCATCCAGCGATCCGTCGGTGGAGCCGTCGTCGACAACCACAACCTCCACATTGTCGTAGCGCTGCAGCAACGCGGATTCGACGGCTTCCGCTACGTAGTGCCCGTAATTATGGTTGATAATCGCTATGCTGATCAGCATTCCGTACGTCCAATGGACAAGACGCGTCCTTCAGTGTTGCAGGACCGCTGCTTCTTCACCGGTGACAGTAAGTCCGATATACAATGCATGTGTCAAACATTTCGTGGCCCGGCCACACCCCTTCATTGCGGAAATTATCGGCAACTTGGTTATTCGGCAGTCACAAAGACAATGAGATGCTTTGCTGCTATGTCATGGCGGTAGAGCGGGATACACCTGACAAGGCGCGATGAACAGCGGAAGACGACTGGCAGTCGGCACATTCGTCATGAGTGCCGGAAATATTGTCAAAGCGGTGCTGCAACTGATGTTGCTGCCTGTGATGGCACGCTTGCTGGGGCCTGGGGAATTCGGCGTTTACGCCCTGGCGATGCCGGTCATCCAATTCATGCTGATGCTGGCGGACGGCGGGCTCGGCCAATCCCTGGCGCGGGAACAGGAAGACAACTGGCGCGTTTGGTCCTCTGCGTTTTGGCTGCTGCTGGCCTCATCGCTCGCGCTGGGATCGATCGTGGTGGCGGCTTCGTTCCTGATAGCGGTGCTGACAAACCAGCCGCGCCTGCCGGCCATCATGGCCGCCCTTTCGGTGTGCCTTGTCATCTTCGTCCTGGCCGTTCCGTCCAATGCCCGGCTGTTGCGGCAAGGACGTATGGAAGTGGGACCGATCGGCGACATGCTGGCGACGGCGGTGGGGGCGTGCATCGCCGTCGTTCTGGCGCTGCGCGGCGCCGGCGCCTGGAGTCTGGTGGGGCAAACGCTGGTGATGTTCATCATCCGGACCGTGGTGGCCGTTGTTGCCGCCCCGGTTGCGCCGCATTTCTACTTCTCGTTCCGCGGGCTGCGGGATCATCTCGCCATGGGCGGATCGGTGGTGGGGATCAAGCTGAGCGATACCGGCGACCGCATGATCGAGAACAGCGTCGTGAGCCGCAGCTTCGGCTCGGCGGTATTGGGCTCCTTCAGCTTCGCTATCCAGATCGTCCGCTTTGCCTGCGAGTCGCTTTCCAACGCCCTTTGGGCCGCACTTTATATACGCTCCGTACACCGGCAGAGCGCCGAGGAGCGCCACCGGGATTATCTCATGGTGTTCCGCGTCATTGCCGTCCTGCTGTTTCCGGCGGCGTGCATCGGCGCGGGTGCCGCCCGCAACATCGTCGTCCTGCTGCTGGGCGCAAAATGGAGCGGGGCCGTTCCGCTGATCCAGTTCTACCTTCCCTCTTATGCCATCTGCGTGGCGGGTGCGCTTGGCAGCGCAGTGCTTTACGCGGGCGGACGCAGCGCAATCCAGCTTCGGATCAATGCGGAAGCCGCCGCGCTGCGCATCGCAGGCGTCATGATGGTCTATTGGACCGGGATGACGGTGTTTGCCGTCTGGATCGCCGTGACCAATCTCTACAATTTTTCCCGCAGCGTCCAAGCCATCTGCAAATATCTCGGTTCGAATCCGCGCACCGTTTACGGGGCCGGAGCACGGCCCTTGGGATGCGCCGTCGCGGCGGGATTCTTTTGCTACGTGGCCGTTCAATGGGTCCACACCGACCTTTTATCGACAGGCATCGTCGTGGGGATCGGGTGTGTGCTCTATCTACTGCTGCTGGCGATCACCGACCGCGACGCGTTTCGCCGGGATTGTGCGGCTCTGATGAAGTTCGCCGCCAGGCGGGCACATCGCGCTTAGCGCCAGGAAGGAATCCGGCAGGCGGGCGGGATACGGTCTTTTCCGCTCCTCACAAGATGCTAAGGTGACGAAATCGTTTTACTCGCGTATTTTCCTGTCTGCGTTTCACCGGCGCCGCGCGCGCCAGAAAAAATAGGGATATGGCATTTTGAACGTCGGTGTCGCCATCGCCACCAAGGGCAGACCGCTCGAAGTTGCGCACATCGTCGCGGCTCTGGAACAACAGACACGGCTTCCGGACAAGATCGTCGTTTCGGCCGTCGGTCCGGACGACGTCGGCCGCATCGGGCCCAGCGGCAGGATCGAGATCGTCTACGGTCCGGCGGGACTATGCCACCAAAGGAACCGGGCGCTCGAATTGCTGCTGCCCCACAGCGACATTGTCGCCTTCTTCGACGACGATTATCTTCCCTCGCGCTTCGCCCTGGAGCGCATCGTCGCCGTATTCCGGGACCGGCCCGATGTCACGGGATTGACCGGAACGCTTTTGGCCGATGGAATCAATTCGCAAGGCATTGCATACGAAGACGCCGTCACCGCGCTGGCGCGCTACGACGCAGAGCCGCCCGAGCCGGTCGTCTTCGGCAACCATCTGACAGGCCTCTATGGCTGCAACATGGTCTTTCGCGCTTCGGCGGTCGGACGGGAACGCTTCGACGAAACCTTGCCGCTTTACGCCTGGCAGGAAGATATCGATTTTTCCGCCCGCATCGGACGCTTGGGAGCGCTCTTCAAGACCAACGCCTTTGCCGGCATCCATCGGGGGGTCAAAGGCGGGCGCCAGTCCGGCGTGCGTTTTGGCTATTCGCAAATCGCCAATCCGGTCTATCTGATCCGAAAAGGAACCATGCCTTTCGCCTTCGGCGCCGAACTGATGTGCCGCAACGTCCTGGCCAATCATGGCAAACTGCTGCAGCCCGAACCCTGGGTGGACCGGCGCGGCCGCGTCCAAGGCAACTGGCTGGCGCTGCGCGATCTCTTGCTGGGACGGCTTTCGCCTGGGCGCATCATGGCATTGTAAATATCAGAACGAACGGCCGTCGGCGACGCGTCCCGTCCAGCCTTCGATGCGCCCAAGTGCGACCGAGAAATAGAACCGTGCCCGCTGGGGACTGCCCTTCGCCAGATTCCCTAACGCGTTTCCAAGGGAACGCGACACCCAATAGGCCAGCGAAATGGGCCCGTACCCGTGCCGGCGCAGAACAAAGCCCATGCCCCTTGCATAGGCGCGCACCTTGCGGATGGTCCAATCGTCCGGACAGGCGATGTTGAGTTCATCGTGATGGCCGAACAGCGAAGGGTCGTAGCAGCACCTCGCCTGCCGCTGCAAAGCGCGCAGAATGAAGTCGGGCCCTTCGGCAGCCTGCCAAGGCGTCCCCGCGCCGATGCCGACGACTTCGTCGTAGCCGCCGAGTTCCTGGAGCAGGCGGCGCTTGACGAAGGTGACACCCTCGCATTGGCACACCCAGACATTGCGCCGGCTGATGCTCGCGGTATTCTCCGCAAAGCGGCCGTTGACGCTGCGGCCTTGCCCGTCCGCCACGCGACCACACAACAGGTCCGCACCGAGCCGGTCCAGAAGACCGAGTCCGCGTTCGATGAGGTTGGACGGATACCAGCAGTCGTCGTCCGGGAACATCAGAATTTCGCTTGTTGCATGCACCCAGCCGACATTGCGCCCCCGGCTCACACCGCGTTCGTCGGGACGGCTGAGCCGCACAAGCGGAAAGCGCCAATCGCGCCCTTCGATGAGGTCGGCAACCCGGCGGTCGGCATTCTGATCGACCAGGATGACCTCGAAACACGGAGCGGTCTGTGCCTCAAGGCTGACCAGAAGCCGCTCCAGCTGTTTCGTGCGTCCCAGCGTGGGTACGACAAGGCTGAGACTTTGCTGCATCTCGTGCTTGTTTGGTTGGTAGGGGTGAATGCGGAAGGAAGAAGATAATAGGGGCGGCTTAAAATGAAGTACGGATCCGAGAGCTATTTTGCTTGGAAACTTGACGGACCTGCAATCTGAATTTACGCGCAGGAGTTGTCAAGTCAGCCGTTTCCATCTGTCATCTGGAAGACCATGCCATCCTTGTTTCCGTCTGTCTCGGACGGCCGCGTCTGGCGGCTTGCCGCCAGACGGCGCGTGTAGAGATCGGTAATCGGGCCGACCATGCCGGCAGCCTCGATACGTCCTTTTTCAAGATATAGCGCGCTGTCGCAGAGTTGGCTGACAAGTCCCATATTGTGGCTGACGAAGAGAATGGTACGCCCTCGGGCGGCAAGCGTTCGCATCGCGGCAAGGCATTTGCGCTGGAACGCCACATCGCCCACGGCCAGCACCTCATCGACCAGGAGGATTTCGGCATCGAGATGGGCCGCCACGGCAAAGGCGAGCCGCACATACATGCCCGAGGAATAGCGCTTCACTTGCGTGTCGAGCGCGGGACCGATGTCGGCGAAGCGGACGATCTGATCCAGCTTGGCACGTGTCTCGGCCCGGCTCATGCCCAGGATGGCGCCGTTAAGAAAGATGTTCTCCAGCCCGTCGAGTTCTGGGTCGAAACCGGCGCCGACTTCCAGCAGGCTGCCGACGCGCCCACGCAGCAGGATCTCGCCCTCGCTCGGTTCGGTGATTGAAGCCAAGACCTTTATCAACGTCGTCTTGCCCGAGCCGTTGGGGCCGACGACGCCCAGAATCGAGCCCTTGGGCACATCGAAGCTCACATCCTTGAGGGCATAGAACAGCCGCTCGTCCTCGCCCCCGTGGCGGCGCTCGAACATGGCCGCCAGCTCCTCGCGCAGGGTCGTGACGCTGTAGGTGCCGCGCCGGTAGCGCTTGGAGATGTGGCGGACTTCGATGGCTGGAGCTGTCATATTGTATCGGCCGCCGTGCGTTCGACGCGCTGGAAGAGGATCGTGCCGGTCAGCAGGACGAGCACGGTGGAAAACAACGAAGCGGCATATTGCGCCAGCGTAACTGTGCTTCCTCCCAGCGCGCCGGAACGCCAGGTTTCGCAAATGACGGACAACGGATTGAAGAAGGCGAGTACCAGGCGCAAGGTTTCCGGGAATGCCGAAAACGGAAACAGCACCGGTGTCAGGAACATTCCCGCTTGCAACAGGAACGGCGTGGCGTTGGCGAGGTCGCGGTATTTTGCGGTGGAACTGGCGATGATCAGGCCGACGCCGAGCGATACGGCCATCAACTCCACCAGCGCCACCGGCATCATCCAAAGCTGCGACATGACGGGATGAAACTTGCCGAACGCGGCCAGCACCGCCGTCAGGATGAAGAATGGCACCACCTGGATCGCAAGTCCGATGGAATTGGCCAGCATGATCGCCGCCGGCATCACGATGCGCGGAAAGTAGACTTTACCGAACAGGTATTCGTTGACGATGAAGACCTGGCTGATCGCCAGCACGGCCTGGGAAAAGTACTGCCAGAGAATAATGGCCGAAAAATAGAAGAGGATCGGCTGCTGGCCGTTCGTCTTCAGCCCGGCGATGCCGTGCACCACCGCCGTCAGGATTCCCGTCATGGCCAACGGTTGGATGATCAACCACAAAGGGCCGAGAATCGTCTGCCGGTATCGCACCTTGACGTCGCGCAGGACGAACGACCACAACAGATCGCGATAGCGCCAAAGCACGGCGACATCGATCCGGAACCAGCCCGTCCTCGGCTTGATGATGCTGACGATTCCGTCACTCATGCTGCATCAGCCTCATGGCAAGGTGCGCAACAGCGCTTCACCGTCGCAGTCGAATGTCGGCGCGCGCGGCAGCAGCAGATCGACGGCGTCGGGCCGGACCACATCGCGGTTGCAGGTCACGGCGATCGAGAAACCCGCCGCTTCCACAGCTTTCGCTGCAGTCGGGCAATAGTTGCCGAACGGATAGGAAAACGCCGCGGGCGCCACGCCGGTGAGGGCCAGGCAATCCTGCCGGCTCTGCTCGATTTCGCGCTTCTGCGCTGCGGCATCCAGGCCGGGCAGGAACGGATGGGTGACCGTGTGGGCGCCAACCGTCAGGGGACCGCCTTGCAGTTTGACCACATCGTCCGCCGTCATTATGGCATGGGTGGAGCGCGGCGAGAGCGCGGTGCCGGTCCGCGCTGCCAGGCGTTCCAGGATGTCCGCGCGCCGCACAGGATCGAGCAACCGCAGCACCGTCCAAATCTGGCGGAGCACACGGCGCCGCCGCTTGTCGTCGAGGACATAACGGAAGGTATCGCCGCCCAGAGAAAATTCCAGCAACCCAGTATAAGCCGATTCCAGCACGATACGACTGAGTTCGTCCCACCACAGTTCACGCGCAGCACCGATGGCGCCGGTGGTCAGGAAAACAGTTGCGGTACAATCGAAGCGTTCAAGAATGGGTGCGACGAGCTGGGCCACATTGCGATAGCCGTCATCGAAGGTAATCGCGGCCAGCGGTTTGCCGCCGCCGCGTATGTCGCGCAGTTCGTCCAACGGCACCACGCGGCGGACCCGAGTCAGCGCTTCGATCTGCGCCGCGAAGCGGTCGGGCGCAACGGCCAGGTTCCAGGGATCGCAGGAGATATCGGCGATCTGATGGTACAACAGGATCACCGGCCAGTTCCGGCCCATCACCCTGTCGGCGGCGCAACGCACCCTGCGGAATGCGTGGCGGATCATAACACGGCCGGTTTCACGGCGCGCACGCCGGTGACCAGGGGAAACGCCTTGTCGTAAACATCGAGCTTCGCCTTCGGGACCTCTTCCGTGGCCAGGCCGACGAGGAAGCAGACTGCTGCGAAGACGTTGCCGTAGGTCTTGCAGGTCACGTTCGCGGCTCCGAACTCTTCCGCGATGAGGCGGCGGGCGGCCGATTCCGTCAGCGACCAGCACCAAGCATCGTTCCAGCCGCCCGGGTCGACCGGCGTGATGCCCGGCACGGTCAAAAGCAGCGTCCCGCCGGGTTTCAGGGTGCGGTACAAGGCGCGCAGCGCGGCCTTCATGTCGTAGATAATGTGCAAGGTCTGGGTGAAGACGATGCAGTCGAAGGCGTTTTCGGGCAGGGTTTTCGGATCGGTCATGTCGCCGAAGATCGTGGCGCCGGGGTATCCCTCGTACAGGTGCAGCACGTCGCTCTTGGCGACCGCGGCGCCACCGAAACGCAGCGTGTAGGTATTGTCCTCGATTTCGAGGACGCGGCCTCGGATGCAATCGGCGTTTTCGGCGAGATAGTTCTCGATGTAGTAGCGGTCGATGCATTTGCCGCGATTGCCGCCGAACACCTCGCCGATCGGCTTGGTACCGCCGAGATCGCCGAATTTCACGGTTCCGAGATTCGGCATGCCCACGGCCATGGACAGCCAATTCGGCATAACGGCGAGTACCTTGCGCAGTGCGAATTTTCCGAAAAGACTGCCGATCGCCAGCGGCGCCGCCGCGAAGGATGACCGCAGCGCCCGCCCGCGTTCCCTGGTGTAGCCCTCGTGCAGAACATCCAACGCCGTGTCGCGGAATTGCGCATATGCGTCATCACGAAGCCGCAAGGCGATTTCAATGGATCGCAGGTCTTTGGCTGGCATGTCCGTTCTCCGTCAACAAAGGTTCGGCCTGAATGAACTTAATCGTCTTGCAATGGGCACACGGCATCCAAACCGGCATGGAACCGGGCTTTGGAATGGTTGTTAAAAAGCAAGGGTTCTTGCTAAACTCCGTTCGACCCCCGCCTTGAAGGAGCGAGCGTGAATAACAATCCCTTGCCGAATCCTTCCGAGACGGATGCGGCGGCGCCGGAAATCTCGGTCGTCCTGATCTTCTTCAACAGCGAGCGGTTTCTCGCCGAAGCGATTGAAAGCGTGCTGGCCCAGAGCTTTGCCGATTTCGAACTCATCTTGGTCGACGATGGCTCGACAGACGGCAGCACCGCCGTCGCCCTGGGCTACGCAGAGCGGTTTCCCGGACGGGTTCGTTACCTCACGCATGAAGGCCGGAGCAATCGCGGCATGGCGGCCAGCCGCAACCGGGGAGCGGCCGTCGCACGCGGAAACTTCCTGGCATTCCTCGATTCCGACGACGTCTGGATGCCGCGCAAGCTGGAAGAGCAACTGGAGATTTTGCGGGCTCACCCGCAAGCCGCACTGGTTTGCGGCGCCATTCTCTACTGGCATTCCTGGGACGGACAAAGCCGGCAGAGCGACGGCGCCGTATTGACCGCCGGCATCGGGGACAAGCTGGTGTTGCCGCCGAAGGTCGCGCTGAAGGCTTATCCGTTGGGCACCAGTTCCGGCGCCGGTGTCGATTTTTTGGTCGTACGTCCGGTATTCAAAGCATTGGGCGGCTTCGAGGATGTCTTCCACACCATGTTCGAGGATCAGAGCTTCCTGTTGAAGGCCTTTGTCCAATATCCGGTTTATCTCTCCAGCAAGGTCTGGCTGAAATACCGCCAGCATCCCGAATCCTGCTGTGCGCTGACCGAACACGACGGCAGCTACGCCGTCGAACGCGTTCGCTTCTTCGATTGGTTCGACCACTACATCGCAACGCAGCATCCCGATCCGTGCATCGTCAAGGCGTTGGCGCGGGCGCGGCTGCGCAAACCGCAGAGCAAAAGCGCCGCTCTCCTGCGCCGGCTGGCCAAAGGCGTGCTGCGGCGCCTCTTGCCGCCGGGAAACCGTCCGCTCGGCGATCTGCTTGCCTAGACGCCACGGAGAAACCTCGTGAACGGTTCTGGCCCTCAACCCGCAATCGGCGTGGTCCTGATCTTCCTCAACGCCAAGCCCTTCCTCGCGGAGGCCATCGAGAGCGTACGAGCCCAGAGTTTCGAGGACTGGGAACTGGTGCTGGTCGACGACGGCTCGACGGACGGCAGCACCGTAGTTGCGAAGGATTATGCGGAACGTTTTGCTCCGAAGATCCGCTATGTCGAACATGACGGGCACCGGAACCTCGGCATGAGCGCCTCGCGCAACCGCGGGGCGCGCGAAACCGGGGCGCCATTCCTCGCCTTCATCGACGCCGACGACGTTTGGATGCCGGCCAAGCTCGCCGAGCAGATGGAGATTTTGGCTGCCCATCCCCAAGCGGCGCTGGTGCTTGGCGCCCTGCTCTATTGGCAATCGTGGCAAAAGGGCGCGAGCCGGAAAAGCGACAGGCTGCTTCTGACGGCGGGTGCGGCTGGCCGCCAGCTGTCGCCGCCGCGCGCTTTTCTGGCTGCCGATCCGGTCGGCCTCTATCCCGGGGCCGGCGTCGATTTCCTGGCCCGGCGCGCGGCGTTCGACGACGTCGGCGGTTTCGAGGATCATTTCCGCGGGCTTTACGAAGACCAGGCCTTTTTCGCCAAGATTTTTCTTGCCGCAACCGTCTTCATTTCCGGAAAATCCTGGCTCAAATACCGCCAGCATCCGCATTCCTGCATGTCCGTTGCAGCAGGCGACGGCACCTCCGGACGGGAGCGCGAACGCTATTTCGACTGGCTGACGCGCTATGCCGAAGGCCGCCATGCGTCTGCGGGCATCTTGCGGGCCCTGGAACGCGCCCGCCGTCCGACGGTGATGCGCCGAGTCGGGTGCAGGCTGGCGAAAGCCGTCTCCCGCCGCCGGATACCGCACTGAAGCCGTCTGCCGCAAATCAAGCCCCCTCTTTCACAGGCGCTTTACGCGCCAAGCCGCTCAAGAAGGAACGGACGGGCTCGTCAACCAGCTTCAGGACGGTCCAGGAGATCGCGGCGATCACGAACATCAACAAGATCCCAACCCACACCAGCGGCAATCGGTCGTAGAGATGCATGGCTTTCAGAGCGCCGGAACCGATCCACATGATCGGGACCTGAAGCAGATAGATGGGATAGGAAAGCTCGCCGAGGCTATGGCTGGCGGTCGCAACCCGGCCTTGCGGGCTGTGGTTGGCGCCGAGCATCACGATCACCGGGAACAACAGCGTGACGGCCGCAAACTCGCCCCAGGGCGGCAGCCAGCCCTTGGGCAGGCATAACACCGCCATCAGCACTACGGAAAGCAGCAGCGGCCCGGCCGCAAAGGACGGCAGCCTTCCTTCCCCGCGCAAGCGATAGAGCAGAACGCCCAGAAAGAAGGCGAAGAAGACACGGGGAAATCCGCCCCAGAAACTCGACTGCTCGGCACCGGCATTAAGCCCGCCTTCGGAGGCGATACCGGCGACCACTATCGCCGCCAGCCCGATCAATCCGAGCGCAACGACAACGGCGAGTACCCGCCGCGTTAGCCGCCGTACGAAGACCGCATAAAAGACGTTGGCCAGAAGCTCGAAGAACAGCGACCAGATAACGGCATCCAGAGGGAAAATTCCCACACCGATGATGGAAGGCCGCGGTATCGGCAGCATGACGAGATTGGCGAGATAGAGCAGCAGGTAATTCACCGGCGGCAGCGCATATTCGGGCGCGAAATGTCCCCGCAACACGGCCCGCGTCAGCCCGAACGTCACGCCGATGACGATCATCGGGTAGAGGCGGACGAAGCGCAGCCACAGAAAACGCCCCACCGACATGGAATCCAACAGCCGCCGCTCGTAGGAATGGGCGATGACGAAGCCGCTTAACAGGAAGAAAAAGTCCACGGCCAGAAAGCCGTAATGGCACCAGGGCATCCCGACGCCGTCGAACCAGTGCAGCAGCAGGACGCACAAGGCGGCCGTGCCGCGCAGGAAATCCAGAGTCAGGTAATGCTGCTTGTGCGCGCTCGCCGTCATGCGCCGCGCAACCTTTCGCCCGTCCCGCCACACATCTGTTTGAGATAATCCGGCAAGTCGGCCGCGAAAGCGGCGAGCTGCTTGTCGAGAGCCGTTGCGGCTTGCGCCGCTTCGCCCAGCGAGCGGCAGAGCCTGCGGTCCGCTTCGAGACGCCGCAGCCACTCGACCGCTGCGTCCATGTCGGGTTCCGCCCAGACGCCGTGCCGGTAGATGCCCTGCGGATCGCTTACGTCCACCAGCCTGTAAGGCAGCATCGCCGCAACGGCGTCGTTCATGAAATCACAATTGCCCGACCAGTTGGTGGCAATCACGGTGCAGCCCGCGGACATGGCTTCCAGCAGGGGTAGGCCGAAACCTTCGGCGCGGTGGAGCGACAGGAAAACATCCGCATCCGCCAGCAAGGACCACAGGCCGGTGTCGTTGAGGTGCTCATATAGAAACTTGACGTTGGCTTTTCCGACCGCCTCTTTGAGTTGTGCCGCCAGGCTGGACTCGCGTTCCGCCGCCGTGAGTTTGACCAGAAGGCAGACGTCACGGCGCTCACCGAACGCACTGCGGAAGGCCGCAATCGCCCCCCACGGATTCTTACGGGCCAGCGACGAGCGGAAATCGGAAAAAGCAAGCACCAGGAGTTCGCTTTCCGAAAGCCCCAGCTTTTTGCGATACACGCCTTTCATCCTCTTGTATGGCGGCGCCGAGACGTGCCGCACGACGGTAACGGGACGTACGGCGACGGCCCGCAGGGCGTCGGCACTGAACCGGCTGGGTGCCCAGATTTCGTCGGCGCCTTTGTCAAAGCCGCGCCAATGATGAGGTGGTTCCGGCAGTTCCCACGCCACATAGCCGATACGGCGCACATCCGGCGCCGGTGCGTGATAGTTGATCGCTTGCGCCAGCTGCGGTCCGCCCGAATGAATGATGAGAATGCCGTTGCGCATACGCCGGGCGGATAGGAGAAAGGGATTGCGGATGCCGGGGCTGGCGTCCAGCAAACGTACGTCGTAGCCGCAACGGCGCAGCGCCGAGGCTTGCTGCTGCGCTCCCCGGGAAATTCCCGTGCGGCGTGCATGCAGGCCGGAGACGGCAATGATACCCGCTTCCGGTTCCGGCCCGCTGTCGCGGCCATAACGGGCGGCGACCATCTTGCCGACATATCTGGCGAGGGTTTCGCCCGCGGCGCGCTGCAACCGGTTTTTTGCGTTCTCGAAAAAGCCCATGGAATTGCCGCTAGGTTTCAACCCCGTGCGAGACGGGAAGCATTGCCTGGACGCGCGGCCCTTGAGGCGGCCGCCGGCGCAACGCCAGGCCGGCGCCGGACAGCGCCAGGGAGGTTCCGCAAAACAGTCCGAATTCGAGCCCGGGATCGGGACTGGCACCGCTGATGAAAGCCGGCAGCAGCCCTACCACGGCCGCCCAGCCGAAGGCGGCACCGACACCCTCCAGCCCGATATTTTGGGTGCGGTGGCTCTGCAGGGTGAACGGTTTCAGGACCGCCGCAAGATAGCCGAAGAAACAGAGGAGCCCGGCCACCCCGGTCGATCCTGCGATCGCCTGAAACAGGCCCGAGGAGCGGAAGCTGCCCACCCCGACTCCCAAACCATAACTCGCAAAGAAGGCATCCATCGCCTTCTGCGCCCAGAATGACCGCTGGATGCCCGAATCGGAATGAACCTTATTGACGGTAGAGCGCAGCAAAATCTCGCTGAAGAAGTCGGCTGTTTTCTTGTCGAACACGACCAGCGCCAGGATTGCCGCCACCGACAAGGCGCCAACTACGCCGAGGATGATCGTTTTCCGAACCGGCAATTGCATCGGCGTGAACAGGATGCGCGCGCACAGCAGCAAGGCGTATAGGCCCAAGCCGGCATAGGCCGTGGTTGAGGTTGTCATCATCAGGATGCCAGCCATTGCGAGTACCACCGCACCGGTTTTCTTCGGTGCCAGGTTGCGCAACCAGAATTCCATATTCAGCGCCAGAAGCCCGAGCCCGTAAGCCGAATAACTCGATGTTTCGGCGAAGATCCCGGCGATGCGGTGCACGCCGCCATAAGCTTCCTGGTCGAGTTCGGCGTAGGTGGCGGTGCGGAAGACCTCGAGCCATTCCTTGTGACCGAGAGCGTCGAAGACAAGGTCGGCGATGCCGAACCCGATATGCACCCAGCTCATCACGACGATGGTGTTGATAAGAAGTTGCCATTTCCGTTCTGCGCGGACGACCGCCGCAGCCATGATGGTCGCCAGCAAGGTGCCCATCAGGTAGACGCCGGTCGTGATATTCTGCGACGAAAATGCCACCGGCTGCACACCGAAAAGCCGTTCGCTGACCGTGCGCATCGGAGAGATGTAGATGCCGTGGCTGAAAATGTGGGGCAGGATGAAAGCCGTGGCCGCGCCATAGCAGCAGAACGCCGCCATCAGACCGTTCTGCCGCACGGCCGCGGCGAGTTCGGCAGAACGTCCCGCCGGTGAAAAAAGCACCTTGGCCGCCAGAAACAGAAGCGCGAGATTGGCCGGAAGGATGGTCGCATTGCCCAAGACGGGTACAAGCACGGCCGCCGTAGCGCCGAACAGCGTGCAAACCAGCACGAAACAAAGCATGGCTGTGACCGAGGAGCGCCACAAAAGGACACCGGCCAACATCACGAGAGCGCCGAAGGTTGTGGGTTCCATGGCGGTCTATGGTGTTCCGGCCGGCATTCTGACCGGATTTTCGGCGGCGGGATGCCTTGTGCCGTCGGTCGCCGGAACGGGCTTGATGCCGGACAGCGAGGGGCGTCCCAGCTCTTGCGCGACGATTTGCATGAACTTCTCGCGAAAGCGCTCTTCGGAAAATTCCTCGGCATGGCGGCGCACGCGAACGGGCGAGAATTGCGCTTCCATCTCCTCGAACCGGACGATGGCCGCGCGCAGAGCACCGGCGTTCTGTTGCCGGAAGAACAGTCCCGTCTCGAATTCCTTCACGCTTTCCAGCGCGCCCCCTGCCCCATAGGCGATCACGGGCCGGCCGCTCGCCATGACCTCCAGCGGCACGAGGCCGAAATCCTCTTCCCCGGGGAACAGCAACGCCCGGCAATTGGCATAGAGGCGGGCAAGCGCTTCATCCGAAACCCGGCCGAGAAACTCCACATTTGCGGGAGCATTGCGTTGCAGCTTGGCGGCGGCGCTGCCGCGCCCGGCAATGACGAGCTTGCGGTCCAGGCCGCGAAAGACCTCAACCGCAAGGTCCACGCGTTTGTATGAGACGAGTTCGCCGGCAATCAGATAGAAGTCCCGGGAGGGATCGGCCACGGGCCGGAATTTGTCGAGCGACACCGGCGGATGCACGACATCGGCACGCCGTCCGTAATAGCGCTGAATCCGCTTGGCGACAAAGGCGGAATTGGCGACGAAGCGATCGACGCGCGACGCCGTGGTGACGTCCCATTGGCGCAGCCTGTGGGCGACATGATCGAACACGGTACGCGCCGGAAAGCCCAATTCGCTGCGATAGGAATGGAAATAATCCCAGATATAGCGCATCGGCGAATGGCAATAACAGATATGGCACGCACCCGGCGGGGCGATCACGCCTTTGGCCGGTCCGGACTCGCTCGAGATCACCAAGTCGTAGCCCGATAGATCGATATGCTCGAGCGCGTGCGGCATGAAACCGAGATACTTGCTGTAGAGCTTGCGTGCGTAAGGCAGGCGGGCGATGGAGGTGCAGCGGATATTGTGCCGTGTGATGACATCGCTGATCCGATCGGGCGCGTACACATGGGTGTAGATATCGGCCTCGGGAAACAACCGGCACAACTGCTCGAGGACACGCTCGCCGCCGCGCATTCCTACCAGCCAATAGTGGATGATTGCCGTCTTCAAGCTCGACCTTGCTGCCTTAACGGTGACGGCGGGTGGAACGGCATCTTTGTGGTCTTATTCCAAGGTTCCGGCGTGGCGCGCCGCTGCTTCCTGGTCGGCCAACTGCCGCACGGCAAGGGTGAGCGCCAAGCGTCCCGCCGGATTGACGATCGACGGCACCAGCCGGCCCAGCAGCATCTTCTGCGGCCATACCGACCAGCTAGCACGCAGCTGGGCCATGACGTCGTCCCGTACGGCGGGACTCACCTGGTCCCAATGTTCCAGGGCGAAACGCGTGCGCCAAGCGAAAACATCCGGATCGAGCGGGCCGACGAGGAAGGAACGCTCGATCAGAGCGGAAACATCGTCATCAGCCTTATGCGTGGTCTTGGTCTTCAAAAAAGCGAGCCTGAGCCAGCCGCTGGCGCTTCCCGGCGATTGCGCCAGCTCCCGATCCGTCAAATCGGTTGCCGAGGTGATCTCTGCCGGAGAGAGCGGCCCCGTTTTCCCGTCGAGCAGGTTGTCGGCACGCGTCGCAAAGGCCGGGGCAAGCGGGACGAAAACCGGCGCGGATGGAAATGCGATTATGGCAAACAGGACGGCGCCGGACATCAGCGTCACGGTCCCGATTGCAACGCAGCCGAGAACGAACGCTGCCGGCCGGAAGGGACGGCTTGGATGCTTGGGCTTCTGGACGGCTGCCGGATCGTTTTCGTGCGTGGAAAAAGCGACGGCGGCGCCGCTGCCGAGCAACAATGCCCACAATGCTGCAATGGCCGGTATCTGAAGCGAAAAGTCGCTCCAACCATGCACCAGCACAACCATCGACGCTGCAAACAGACCGCGCAGAAACAGCTTGTTGTGGTTCGACCGCCGCCGGACGGCCCCTCTTGCCACCAGGGCAAGGACCCAGCCTGTCGCGGCGAACATCGGCAAAGCTCCGGCCAGTCCTCCCTCTTCCAGCCATTGCAGATAGACATCGTGCGCAGCCCGCACATTCCATAGCAGGGCGTAATTGCCGGAGGTCATCAACAGCTTGTTGACCTGGTCGAAGCTGCCCAGGCCGTAACCGAACCACGGTGATGCCAGGAAGGCGGACCAATGTGTCGCGTAAATCACCGTGCGCTGGGCTTCCCAATCCTGCAGCGCGGTGGCGTAACGGTCGATGACGACATCACCGGCGGCAAGAAGCACGCCCGCAAGGCAGAGATAGGCGATGCTGACAAGGATGTTGCGGGCCGTATCCTTCCGCCAGTTGCGGGCAAACCGCGTCCACACCACCAGCACCAGAATCCCGCACACGGTGGCGCCAAAGGCGCCGCGCGACGTAGTCAAGGCAAGGCATGTCGCCAGAATGGCCGCAACGGCGGACGGAAGCAGCGAACGCCACGCCAGCCCCAGCACGCGCGCATTGCCGTGTTGAATTTCGGAAATCAGCAGGGCGAGTGTCATCACCAGCAGCATGCCGAACAACGTGCCGGCCGCATTGGCGTTGAACAGCGAACCGGTCAGCCGGCCGCCATGCATCTCGTTGGGAACGCCGAAGACGGCATCGGGACTGAGCGCGTGCGCGACAAGGGCCCACAAACCATAAAGACCGGCCGCCGCCACAAGACCGCGCAGAAAGAGCTTGGCTCGCCGGTCGGAACTGCAGATCAACACGCCGATCAGGAAGCAGCATGCCAGTCCCGCCAGTTTGGTAAGACCGATCAGAACTTGGGAACGGTCGATGGCGACAGCCGGAGCGGCCTGGACATAGGTCCAGATCGGATGGGGACCTTCCGGGGTGTACGGCGTCAACGCCCAGGCACAGGCCGCCGCCGCCAGGAGAAATAAGGTTGCCGGAACCAGCAATCCGTTCCAGCCGCTAAGGCCCTGCCTGAGGCTCTTGAGCGAGAGAAACAGCAGCAGTTCCAGCCCGAACACAGCCGCAGACAACAACGCCAAATCGTTGCGGTTGGCGCCGAAGGCGAAGAGAAATGCAAACACACTCGCCAGCGGGAGCAGCGTCGCCACGATTTCATGGCGCGCCAAGCCCGGCACGAGAACGGAATGATGTCTAGGTGATGTCTGCAATGGGCTCGTCCTGTGGATCTAGGACGAGGCGGGGCTGGCGTGGTCGTTGTAGTAATAGTCGGAGTTGCCGTAGCCGTAGGACGACATCTGCTGATAGTCGGCCCGGCTGAGGACCACGCCGGCGATAAAGGCGCCGGAGCCGTACAAGGTACGCAGCGCCTGTTGGATGGCCTTGCGCGGTGTCTTGGACCAGCGCGCCAGAACGATCACCGCATCCACTTTGTCGGCGAAGCCGCGCGTGTCGGAGACCGCAAGGACGGGCGGGGCATCGAGAATCACCAGGTCATAGGATGCCGACAGTTGCGCCAGGACCTCTTGCATGGCATCGGAGGCCAAAAGGTCCCGCGGTGTGAAGGCCGAGCGTCCGAGCGGAAGAATGTCCGCAGCCGTTTCGGTATCGCGAACAATGACGTCTGCTAGCGTGGCGTTGCCCGACAGCAGTTCGACCAGCCCGACGTCCCGTTCTTCGGAGAGGACGGCATTCACCCCGCGATGGCGCAGATCGCAGTCGATCAGGATGGTGCGGTCGCCCGCCAGTGCCGCCACCCGGGCCAAGGCAACCGCCGTCGTCGTTTTTCCCTCGTCCATGAGCGCGGAGGTGATGGCGATCAGTTTCGTCTTCTTGCCAGCGCGGCTCATGCGGATCGAAGCGCGCAGATTTCGGAACGACTCGGCAAACAGGGAAAGCGGATACTTCACCACGTATTTTTCGGGTGACAGCAACTCCGCCCCTGCCTCGCCGCTGGTCTGCACCGTTTCCAGGTTGGGGATGATGCCCAGCGCGGGTACGCCAAGTTCCAGTTCGACATCCTCCGCCGTAGACAGCCCCGTATCGAACATCTCCGCCACCGAGACGGCACCGATGCCGAGCAGCAGTGCAATGACCAGTCCCAGTGCGAAATTCAGCATGATGCGCGGGGAACTCGGCGCCGTCGGGATCTTCGCCGCAGACACGACACGCGCATCGGACCGCTGCATTCCGACTTGGGCCGATGCCTGTTTGTATCGATCAAGGAAGGTCTGATAAACGGCACTTGCCGCATCGGCGTTGCGCTGCAGCTCGCTCAGCCGCACGGAGGCCTTGGCATTGCCGGACAGCTGGTTGCGGGTCTGGTTGAGGCTCCCCATAAGGGACGCGGTATGCTGGCGCGCCACTTCGACCTGGGCTTCGAGATTGGAAATGATACGCGTGACCTCGCTGTGGATCTGCGCATCCAGATCGAGCAGTTCGCGCCGCGACTTCAACAGGTCGGGGTGGCGGTCGCCATAGCGGCCTTCCATCTCGGCCACTCTCTGGCTGACCACGGCGCGCTGCTGACGCAGCTGCTGGATGACCGGGGAGTCGAGAGCGGCACCGACATCTTCGCCGGTACTACCGTGCTTGAGCTGTTCGCGCGCCGTCGAAAGCCGCGCCTCTTTCTCGGCCTGGTCCGCCCGGACGATGGCCAGCTGCTGGTCGAGACCGGAGACCTCCTGTTCGGCGATGGTCGAGCCCTGCGCCGCGACGAGATTGTTCGCCGCCTTGTAGGCCTGGACCGCGGCATCCGCCTCGTCCGCTTGCTTGCGCAAGGCGGCAAGGCGTCCGCTCAACCATTGCGACGCCTGCTCCGTGAGGTTGTAGCGGGCGCTGATTTGGTCGTTGATGTATTCCCTGGCAAAGGAATTGGCTAGCATCGCGGAGGTGGCGGGATCGGTGGCGCTGTAGGAAACGTCGATCATGTACGTGTCGCCGGCACGCGCAACGTCCAGCCCGTCGAGAAGGTCGTCGATGACCTTTTCACGCACAACCCGCGGGTCGGGCGCCCTGCTGACAGAGGGCACGATGTAACCCAGAAGGATTCTCAACAGCGACGGTTTTTTCTTGGCGGCCGAGGACCGAAAAAGACCGGCGTCCTCTGCCACGCGTTCGGCGATCGAGCGCGAACGCAGAATCTCCACTTCGGTATCGACCATGTTGGAGTCGACCGGAAAATCCGAAACCACCTCCTGATCTTTGACGATCTCCTGCTTGTGCTGATCGATGAGAACGCGCGCCGTCCCCGTATACTTCGGCGTTTGCTGGAGCGTGATGAGCGCCGTGGCCGCAAACACCGCCGCGACGACGATAACGAAGAGCTTCAGGCGCCGGCGGAAGGCGCCGATGATGGCGTGGACGTCGAGCGTCTTCTCTTCGCCGCGATCGAGTGTTTCGAGCGAGGAGAATGGGCCGCGGATGTTGGGATTTTGCATATTCAATATGTTCTTGCCTGCTCTTAATGCCGGACAATAGCCGCCGGAAAGGGCTGCGCTATCTCTGCGCGACCAGAGAGATTGTCCATTTGTTGTCGTCGTAATTCACGTAGCGGTTGACGCCGTAGGAGCGCTGCGTGCCGTGGGTGTAGCCGAGGGTCAAGCCGAAAGTGCGATTCAGGAGATAGGTAGCGCTGACCCCCGCCGTCCAGCGATGGTCGGTGCGGTCGATACCTTGATAGGCATCGTCGTTATAGGAGCCGATCGCGGTTAGGACGATGTTGCGCCGCAGTTCGTGGTCGATCTGCAGCACCGTGTCGGTCGAAATATAGCCGGCCGAGATTCCGACGACGGCATTCTGCATCTGCCGGGCCAGGTGCAGGCTGACCGTAGTCAGCTGCGTGGGAAACCACTTGACATCCCCGTTGACCGCAAAGCCGCTCGCGTTCTGTCCCGCCAGATGGTCGAAATTCTGCTCGAAATAGCCGAGGCCGATGTCGCCAGTCACGAGATTGGTGAGGTCGAAGTTGAAGCCGCCGAGCAGCGTGAAGCCGGTCGAGTCCCGGTTCTGAGCCACCACGGGCGGCACCAGTTCGTAAGAATTCTGGCTCAGGGTGCCGGAGACGTAGATGGCCTTGTCGGGCGTCAGGGCGTAGTCGAGGCGCCCCGTTTCGTCCCAACTGGTGAGGTTGCGGTTCTGCTCCAGGACGATGTTGCCGGTGGCGTCCTTGCCATCCTGATACTGATAATTCGTGTAGTCGCCGGTGAGGGTGAACTTGAAAAAGTCGAACTGCTGGTTGCCGGAAAGCTCGCTGCGCATCAGATCGTATTGCACCGGCGACACCGTGTTCAGGGTCGTGTTCTCGGAGTCGCGCGCCTCGGTAAGATGGTCGTAGGAGAAATTCCCCGTCACGGTCGTCCAGTGATAGACGTCGAGCCGGCCGTCCAGTTTGGCGCCGTAGTCGGTGGTGTTTTCCGACTTGTTGCTGGCGTACTGGTTGACCAGCGCATAGGACGACAGCGTCAGCTCGTGGCGGGACCACTGGCTCTTCAACGTCGCCTGCGGCTCGATGAGGAAGATGACGTCATCCTTCGGGTTGGTCTGCGTGGCCAGGATGTTGTCGTCGTACTCCGTCGTTAAATCGAGATTCGGAAACAGCAGGAATGCGCTTACGGGTATCCCCACTGCGTCGTAATCGGGGCGGACGCGGTCGCGCACTGACGTGTTGCGCGTGCGGCTGAAATCGTCGTCATTGTCCTGCGAAAGCGCAGGCACGGTAGCTGCAAATCCCGCGACCGCAGTAAAGACAGATACCTTAAGTAAACGGCTCACGTTTTCCCCGCTTCCCAACAATGTGATGCCGGCCCCGATGTGCATTGCCGGTCAACCGCGATAATCCGACGTCCCGCCGCCGCCGACATCGGTCGGGGGTGCCCCGAGCGGTGCCGTGCCGGTCGAACCGATTGCACCGGGCGCAGGATTGTTGTCGATCAGCGCCACGACAATCTGCTGCAGCGATGCCAGGGCGGATTGCGCCTCATCCGACAGCGGCTTGCTGTTTGCCGCATCGCAACCGAGCGTTACGGCGTCATCCTTATAGCCGGTGTCGCTCTTGGGACACGATTGCGCGGCACTCAGGGCGGCCAGGACTGCGCGCGGATCCGCACCGGACCGGGTGATGGTGTTCTGCAGAGCCGCCTGGATTGCCGCCGTAATGTCGGCAGAAGATAGATTTTTCAGCCGTGCGTCCGCTTCGGCCGCGGCAAGGTCGCTTAATAGGTCCTTTTCCAGGCTCGCGGCCTGGATCTGAAAAGCGGCCCTTTGTTCGGGCGTCACCGGGTTGTCGGCTGTTTTCGCAATGCCGGCAGAAGCCGTGCAGCAAAGCGCAAAGCAGACTGCGCCGAAACGGTTGATTTTCTTCATGGTCCGATCACTCCCTCATAAACTTTCATGGCAGTTCGTGTCGCTGAGCCGCTCAGAACCAGCGCTCTGCAATCCGGATGGTGTCGCCCGGCATAACCGGCGTCGTCGGCGTGAGGTTCACCTCACGCTCCTTGAGTTCGTTGGTATGGCGGATGTAGACGACGCCGGTTCTGGCCCGATAGGTGAAGCCGCCGGCCGTTGCCACAGCATTCAAAGCGGTAAGGCCGGCGACAAACGGATATTGCCCGGGGGTCTTCACCTCGCCCAAGATGAAAAACGGCCGTGCGGAAATCACCTCGGCGGAAATCTTGGGATCCTTCACGTAGCCGTTCTTATAGGCCGTCGTGATCTCGTCCTGCAGCTGACTGACGGTCAATCCGGCCGCTTTGATATTTCCGATCAGCGGCAGGGATATGCGCCCGTCGGAACCGATCATGTATTCACCCGAAAGCGAATCCTCGCCGAACACCGTCAGGCGCAATTTGTCGGTCGGGCCCAGCACATAGCGGTCGTCGGCAATGCTTGGCGCCGGCGCTAGCGTGGCGGCGCTTTCCGCCGTCGTCTCCGGACTCGCAGAGGGATTGGCCCAGCCCGGATGTGCGCCTGTCAGGAACAGGAGTGCAAAAAGAAAAGCTGCGAATCTTGCGTTTTTCATCTGGTCATACCCACACCTTGTATTCCCCTGACTTGGTATTCCCCTGACTTGCACCGTTCTGTTGCAGCAGGGATGGTCTTTTCTCCTGCGCTTCCGTTTCGCCACGCTACCGCCCAGCGGGTGAAGCGGACACCCGGGACGCACGACAGATTGTTGGCCACCCAAGCTAAAGGGCGGACGGTTTCGTTGCCGCTCCCGCCTCTTCGAGGCCGAGGGTCCGGAACGACGGGAAGGCCGGCGGAGCAGAGCGTTTTCTCTGCGCCCCGGAGCCCGACTATCGAACCCTGTTCTGCCGAGGCAGACCGCTATACGGCACCGTCGCGGGAGAGCACGGACGGCACCGTGTTGAAAAAAATCACCAAGTCAGTCCAAAGCGTCCAGTTACGGACATACCAGGAGTCAAGAAAGACGCGGCGTTCGTAGGTCGTCGAACTTCTGCCGCTGATCTGCCATAGCCCCGTCATGCCGGGCCGGACGAGCTTGTAATAGAACACGTCTTTGCCGTAGTAGCGCTCCAGTTCGTCAGCCACGACCGGCCGCGGACCGACCAGACTCATCTCGCCGCGCAGCACGTTGATCAATTGCGGCAGCTCATCGAGGCTTGTCTTGCGCAGAAAACGGCCGACGCGCGTGATCCTAGGATCGCTATCGAGTTTGAAGTTCGCGTACCACTGCCGGGCGATCTCGGGATTCTTGGCCAGCAACTCGGCCAGCACCCGGTCGGCATTGCGCTGCATACTGCGGAACTTGAGGCAGTTGAACGTCCGGCCCTGGCAGCCAATGCGGCGGTGGCCGAAGATCGGCGCTCCGCCGTCGGCGGCAATGACAAGAGAAATGACGACGAAGAGCGGCAACAGAAGAACCAGCAAAACGGCCGACACCACAAGGTCGAGGAAGCGCTTCAGCACCTGTCGCACCGGAGACATAAGACCGCTGCGGTAGCTCAGGAACACCGCATCGGAACTGAACATCGTGCGGATGCTGAGTCCGTAGAGGGGCAGCTTCTGGATCGGCGGCACCAAGTAATAGGGAATGAGGTTCTGGTTCAGTACGTCCGCCACCGGTGCGAAATAACGGAATTCTTCTTCACTCGGTGCGACGATCACGAACTTGGCGCAACTGCGCTGCATTTCGTGCTTCAGCTTTTCCGAAACCGTGTTGTCCGGATCGGACAACTCGGGGAGCAGCGAGGAATGGCCTGTCTTGACGTAACCCACATAACGGTCACGCTGCAGGAGGCTGTCCATACTCTGCCCATGCTGTCCGGAGCCGAGCACCAGGACGCCGACACGCCACCAGCCCAGGAAGTCCAGTACGCGGTGGATCACGATGCGGGCGAGAGGGACCATCAACATCGCCAGCGGCCACACCAGCAGAATCCAGAGACGTGAGAACTGCGTCTTGGTCGCAAACTCAATATAGCCGTCCAGCAGAAAGATCACGGCCAGCACAGCAGTCGTGCGCTTGGTATCTTCATGCAGGGGTCTGCGAAGGGTGTAGTGGCCGGTCAGGCAGAACCAGCCGCATACCACCCCGGCCATCAACGACCATAGCAGCACGCGGTCGCCCAAAGCAGCCGTTTCAAATCCGAGGTATTCCGTCTGGAAATATTGTACGGAAATCGCCCGTGCGATCAGCCCGGACAGAACGACAGACAAGGCGATGGCGGCAAAATCCGCAGCTATTTGGAGTGCAAAAACGATCAAACGGACCGGCGGCAGACTCTGTCCGCGGCTGCTTGCCCGTGCCTGTACAAAGGCCGCTCCCATACAGGAAGATAGGCCGCGTGCATCCAGGACTGCTTCGTCTGCCGTACTCATTTACCCCATTCCGATTGCTTGCGAGGCGATCTGTTGGCGCAGGGCTATAAGCGCCTAACAATATCTAATTGCAATCATTCTAATTATAATTTCAAGACAACTCAGAGATGCCTTTACAGGCAGTGTAAAATTGCACTTCGTGTTATCATAGTATCCTACTATTATACATGGTTATAGTGAGATGCTTAGCGAACAACCAGCCGCTGTCTATCGATTGGTCACAGCAGACGAAGTCTATTTTCGCGAAATAAATGCGGTTTCGTTGTGTTTCAGTGCGGCTCGAGATCTTCGCCGTGCATCCTGATCGCCACGCTCCTGCCCATGAGTTCCACCAGAATGCGCACCCGCCCTTCAGGGCTCAGATGCTCCAATGTTCCTATAAAATCGACGAAAGAACCTTGGCTGACACGCACCGTTTGTCCCACCTGGAGCATCGGCTTCCAGCTGACGATCCCGGCGTCATTGCACCTCGACATAATGGCTTCCACCACGCCTGCCGGCACCGGTGCCGGCACATCCCCATTGGTGATGAGATGCGAAATACCGCGGGTGCCGTTAATAGCGCGCCAGCGGTCCTGTGCCGGATCCAACTCTACGAACAAATAGCTGGGAAACAGCGGCGCCCGGATTGTTTTTGTCTTGCGGGCGTGGCGGACGGTTTTGCGGGTCCAAGGGCAGAAAACGGCAAAACCCTGCCGGTGCAGATTCGTGATCGCCCGGGCCTCGCCGCACCGCTCCGTGTACGCAACATACCAGCGTGTTCGGCGCTCCCGGCCTTTATGAGAAACGTCGGCCGCCGCCTCTTCAAAAGACGCATCGCGGGCCTTTTCGCCCACTCCCTTCACGCCGGACTGTTCCTCCAACACGATGCTTGGCTCAGGTGATTTCGGATTGAGATTATCCGGCTTGCATTCTTAATCGCCCGTCCTCGGCCGCGACACGTTTACCTTCGAACGCCCCTACCAAGGGTCAGGCCGGGTGCACGGCAACCTCGGCGTTTCCACGCAATGCCTCGGATTTGTGCGTTTTGGAGATATAAATAGAGAGGGTCACATTACTCTTAAGAGGGTCATTTCTATACATCCAATGCGTGCATAATGGCCCTAAAACCCGAGACTGCGGCAAATTGGTGCGACAACCTGCCACATCGCGGCGAGGTCCATGGCTCGTACCGGACAATGCCGGACGGAAGCGTGTTACCCCGCCTTCCGATTGTTGCGGCGCACGCGTTGCGAGGTGTGAGCGGTTTTGCGCAAAAGCGCCGGTTTCGGCTGAAGGTATTTTGCCGACCCGATTCGCGCAGGCCGGGCAAGCGGTTCAACCTAGCTGTGCGCCACCGTCGGCCATGAGGAATTCACGTCGATCTCCGCTCAGGACAACAGCGGTCAGGCGGTTGGTGGCGTAAGCGCCAGTGTCAACGCAAATCCGGTTGGGCATATTTACGGGTGCTTCCCCAGGGGTATGGCCATGAACGACCACCTTATCCAGGACCTTGTCCGAAGCGAGAAATTCGTCACGGATCCACATCAAATCCTGGGGTGACTGCCGCTCGAACGGCACGCCCGGGCGCACCCCGGCATGGACGAAGAAATAATCGCCGATACTGTGGGCGTAAGCGAGCCCGTCCAGAAATTTAAAGTGGGGCTCTGGCAAGGCGGCCAGAAAGGCTTGGTGGGCGCGCGCAATATCGCGAGGATCGTCACCTGCGGGCGGCTCTACGCCGTAACTGCGCAAGGTTTCGGACGCTCCGAACGCCTTCCAGCCCCGGTAAACCGACGGATCGCGGCAAAAATCCAACAGCAGCTGATCGTGATTGCCGCGCAGGGCAACAACCTCCCAATCCGCGCGTATGCAGCTATGCACCAACTCGACGACGTCCTTCGAGCCGGGGCCGCGATCGACATAATCCCCCAAAAACACCAGCGTCGGCCGTTGCGCCTTGCCGGCAGCATCTGTCCATATCTTCAACAACAGGCTAACCAGCAGATCGCGCCGGCCGTGAATATCGCCGACGGCATAAACGCACGCGCCTTCCGGCACGCAAGGCCGGAATACCGACTGCTTGGCAAAGCGGTGCAACCAAGCACTTACCTCGAACATTCGCGGGTTCAATCGTTCTTCTGCTTTCTAGAGCGGCGTGCGCAAAAGTGTGTGCGTCGGCACGCTGGCGCTACCGATTTGCGCTAAAACACCGCGACAATCAAAAACCTAAAGCAAAACGCCGATTCCGTCTGAAGGCGTTTTGCTCTAGATGCAGCATAACGCGCCAAGGGATGATCGAAAAACGCAATCGAGGCAGAAAGCCCGCTTGCGCGCACGCCGGAGACGAACAGCCGCAAGTTTCCGTCAACCGCGACCGCAAACCTGCCCAAGCGGCAGCTTCACAACGGTATGTACCCGACGGATCATGCCGTAGGCGAGGGTTGTCCGGATCGCATCAGGCACAGCAAACGGGCCGGATCAGGCATTGAAGCGCCGCTCCCATTCCAGCGCCCCCAGGACAATGCTGTCGATATCGGCATGTTGCGGTTTCCAGCCAAGGGTACGCTGGAGTTTGGTCGAGTCCGCCACCAATATGGCCGGATCGCCGGCCCGTCGCGGGCTCGCTTTGACCGGAAGTTTATGGCCGCAGACGCGCTCCACGGCGCTGATGATTTCACGCACACTCATGCCGCATCCGTACCCGCAGTTGAAGACGTCGGCTTGGCGATCCGCACGCAAGGCGTCCAGCGCCAGAAGATGGGCGGCGATAAGATCGCTGACGTGGATATAGTCGCGCACACCCGTGCCATCCGGCGTGTCGAAATCCGTTCCGAAAACGTCCAGGTGCGAAATACGCCCGAGTGCCGCCTGACAGGCCCGCTTGATAAGGTGTGTGGCTTGGGGCGAGGACTGACCGGTACGTCCCAGGGGATCGGCGCCAGCCACATTGAAATAACGCAGCGCAATATAACGGAAGTCATGGGCTTTGGCCGTGTCCTGCAGCATCCATTCGCTCATCAGTTTGGAGCGGCCATAGGGGTTGATCGGATCCTTGGGCGTATCTTCGTCGAGCGCCGGCCGGTCCGGCATACCGTAAACGGCAGCGGTGGAGGAGAAAACGAATTTGCCGACCCCTGCGGCCACGCAGGACTCGATCAGATTGCGCGTGGCGGCCGTGTTGTTGCCATAATATTTGAGTGGCTCCGAAACCGATTCCGGCACGATAATCGAGCCGGCGAAATGGATCACCGCCTCGACATTCCTCGTCTGCAGAATTTCACACACCAGCGCAGCGTCGCCGATATTGCCCTCGATGAATTCCGCATCGGGGCTAACGAGGGCGCGCACGCCTGTGGTGAGGTTGTCCATAACGACGACGTTCTCACCGCGATCCAAAAGCGCATAGGTCATATGGCTGCCGATATAGCCGGCGCCGCCGGTTACGAGGATAGCCGATGCCACGATCACCCTGCCTTTCAGTAAGCTCGATACGGCGCAATCAACACAACCGGCCGCTCCGTTGCGCGCGCAATTTAGCGCGGTCATGCGAAGAAATACGGCCCAATGTGTTAAAAACAAGGAGCTGATGAAGATAAAGGACTGTCCAAGGCGGCGGAGACCGGGCTGAACTCTGGCTCTTATCTATGTCCCAAGCGGAATCCACCTTGAACCGGATTTGCCGAACCGGGACGTACGTCATTGTACCGGCGAACGCCTCGGCTTTGAAAGGTCACGCCACTTTTCTCTCTTCCGGCGCGGCCACCTTGGCTGCGAAAATATAGCCGCAGTTGCGAACGGTCTTGATCAGCGTTCCTCGCGTGGAATCGTCGTCAAGCTTCTTGCGTAAGCGCGCGACGGTGACATCGATGCTCCGTTCTATGGCCGGTGCATGGTTTTCGTAGACATAATCGATGAGCTGCGCCCTGCTGAGAATACGATTGGGCCGGCGGACAAAGGTCTCGAGAAGACTGTATTCGGTGCTGGTCAGCCGTATCTCGGCTCCGGAAGGATTGAACAAGGCCCGGGACAAAAGATCGAATGTCCAGCCGCCAAACACAACGGCGGCAGGCTTCTCCAGAACACGGGCTTCGTTCGGCTCCGCATGCGGTTTGTGCCGCAGAATGTTCCGGGCTCGGGCAAGAAGCTCACGGGGCTCGAACGGTTTGATCACGAAGTCGTCGGCTCCTAGTTCGAGCCAGACGACGCGATCCATCGGTTCCTTATGCTCTCCGACGATGATGACCGCGACTTCGGACCGCTCGCGAATGAAGCGTGCAAGAGCCAGCCCGTCGATGCCGGCGAGCCCAATATCCACGACGATGAGGTCGACCGGTTGTTTGAAGAGAAACCTTGAGAAGCTGGCCGCCGTGGATAACGCCACGACACTGTAACCCTCGCCTACCAAGCAGTTCTGCAGAACGGTACGAAGCCCAAGGTCTTCTTCAATGAGAGCGATAATCCTTTGCATCGCAGATAGCGATAACCCCTTGCAACACAGGGTTCCAAGCTGCGTACGGCCGATAGAACGACAGCAAGGCTGCATATACTTAACAACTCACCGTCGGTTGAGTTGCTGCGACATGCACGCACTATGAAATGTTTTGTCACACATAGAAGCAAATGAACACGTTGGGGAAATCCCGGCTCAAGGGCTCAACGATATCGTTCTCCAGACCCCGGGGAGACCAGTCCGTATCCCGGCAGAACGCGCAATCGGAGATCTGGAGACACGATCATGTTTCAAACTGTACTAACACGAACTCGCAGCAGCGCGGTCGACAACAGCACTGCCGGCAGCACCAACGACGGCACGATGGCCGCCTTCCATCGTTCGCAGGCCATCATCGAATTCGCCCCGGATGGCACGATCCTCGATGCCAACAGGAACTTCCTCGATCTGTTGGATTACGCGCTCGATGAGATCCGCGGACAGCATCACAGCATGTTCGTCGAACCGGCTTATCGCCAATCGCCCGAATATCGCGCCTTCTGGTCCAAGCTCGGCCGGGGCGAATACGATGCCGGGAAATACAAAAGAATCGGGAAAGGCGGCAAGGAAGTCTGGATCCAGGCCTCCTACAATCCCGTTCTGGACGACAGCGGCAAACCGCTGCGCGTCGTCAAGATCGCTTCGGACATCACCGCAATGGAAGCCGCCCATAACGAGCTGGTCGCCAAGAACGAGGCGATCGGCAAGTCGCAGGCGGTCGTCGAATTCAAGATGGACGGCACCATCCTGCGCGCCAACGAGAACTTCCTCTCGACCATGGGCTACAGCGCCACCGAAATCGTCGGCCGGCATCACAGCATGTTCGTCGACGCCGATTTCGCCAAGAGCGTCGAATATCGCCTGTTCTGGGAACGCCTGGGACGGGGCGAATACGTCGCGCACAAGTCCAAGCGTCTTGCCAAGAACGGCCGTGAAGTCTGGCTGCAGGCTTCCTACAACCCCATTCTCGACCTCAACGGCAAGCCCGTCATGGTCGTCAACTACGCCACCGACATCACCGAGGTCGAAAACAAGGCGAACGACCTCAAATCCAAGATCAGCGCCATCGGCAAGTCGCAGGCCGTCATCGAATTCAAGATGGACGGAACCGTCGTCTCCGCCAATGAGAACTTCCTGAGCACGGTCGGCTACAACGCCTCCGAAATCGTCGGCCGCCATCACAGCATGTTCGTGGATGCGGATTATGCGAAAAGCCCGGAATATCGCCAGTTCTGGGAACGCCTCAACCGGGGCGAATACGTGGCCGGCAAGTTCAAGCGGGTCGGCAAGAGCGGCAATGACATCTGGCTGCAAGCCTCGTACAACCCGATCCTCGACATGAATGGCAAGCCGTACGCGGTGGTGAAATACGCCACCGACATCACGGCCATCGAGAACGAAACAAACGAGCTGAAGGCGAAGATCGACGCCATCGGCAAGTCCCAGGCCGTCATCGAATTCAAGATGGACGGCACGGTCCTCTCCGCCAACGAGAATTTCCTGCGTGTGCTCGGCTACGGCCTGCAGGAAATCGTCGGCCACCATCACAGCATGTTCGTCGAACCCGAATACGCCAAAAGCGCCGACTACCGCTTCTTCTGGGACCGCCTCAACCGGGGCGAGTACATCGCCGAAAAGTTCGAGCGGATTGGACGCGGCGGAAAGGTGGTTTGGATCCAGGCTTCCTACAACCCACTGATTGACCTCAACGGCAAGCCCTTCAAGGTCGTCAAATTCGCCACCGACATCACCGCCGAGGAGCTCGCGCACGAGAAATCCGTCCAGCGCGCTGCAAAGCTGGCGGAACTGACGAACGACTTCGACGAAAAGGTCGCCGGCGTGGTCCAGGCCGTCGCCTCCCAGGCCAACCAGATGCAGGCGTCGGCGCAATCCATGAGCGCAACCGCCGAGGAAACCACCAAACAGGCCAACGCTGTTGCGGCCGCGTCCGAGCAGGGCGCCGCCAATGTGCAGACCGTCGCCTCGGCCACGGAAGAGCTGGCCTCGTCGATCAGCGAGATCGGCCGGCAGGTCGGACATTCCAGCGAGATTGCCAGCAACGCCGTCTCGGAGGCCGGCAAGGCCAACGACATGGTGCAGGGCCTGGTCGTGGCCTCGCAGAAGATCGGCGAGATCGTTGCGCTGATCAACGCCATCGCGGACCAGACCAATCTGCTCGCGCTCAACGCCACCATCGAAGCGGCGCGGGCCGGCGAGGCCGGCAAGGGCTTCGCCGTCGTCGCGGCCGAAGTCAAGAACCTGGCGACGCAGACCTCCAAGGCGACCGAGGAGATCAGCATGCAGATCAACAGCGTGCAGGGCGCCACCCAGAACGCAGTGCAGGCCATCGCCTCGATCAGCAAAACGATCGGCGAAATCGACAAGATTTCCACCGCCATCGCCGCCGCGGTCGAGCAACAGGGCGCGGCAACGCAGGAGATCGCGCGCAATGTCGAAGAGACCGCAAAAGGCACACGTGAGGTCTCGTCCAACATCTCCGGCGTCACCGAGGCGGCCAACGGGACAGGCGCCGCCGCCAACCAGGTGCTGATGGCGTCGCGCGCCCTGACGGAACAGTCGATTGCCCTTAAGGATGTGGTCCAGGTCTTCCTGAACAACGTCAAGGCGGCTTGATCGGGAAGCATTGACGCCCCGGATTGGGGGCGGGTCGACGAAAGCCAAGACCCAAGCGCAAAGCTTGTTCGGGTCGCGCTCCCCCTCGTCTTCCGCCCCCAGTCGCGGCAACCCCAGGGAAGGATCGGATCATGTACGACACTGCCACGAAAGCGGAGCTTGCCGAACCGGCGAGAGAGGAACAGGAAATCGAGTCGTTCGTGACCTTCACGGTCGGCGACCATTTTCTCGGTGTGCCCATCGGGCGCGTTCAAGACATTCTCGTTCCCGATGTCATCGCGCCAGTGCCCGGCGGGCCGATCGAAGTGAGCGGCCTGATCAACCTGCGTGGACGCATCGTCACGGTGATCGACTTGCGGGCCAGGCTCTCCCTGCCGCCCCCCTCGCGGGAAACGTCGAACCGCGGCAAATGCGTGACGGTCGAGAAGGACGGCGAGTTCTACACCCTCCTGGTCGACGCGGTGGGGGATGTTGTCATCCTTCCCGCATACCAGCGCGAGTCCAACCCGCCGACGCTCGACCCCTTGTGGCAGAACATCGTGCGCGGCGTGTTTCGCCAGCAGGACAACCTTCTCATCATTCTCGATGTCGATCGCGTGCTCGATCTCGACAATTCCCGAACCGAGTTCAATGCCGAATAAGGATGGCTGCCATGGACGACCTGCTGAGCGAGTTCATATGCGAGACCAACGAGAGTCTGGCCACCCTCGACGTCGAATTGGTGCGTCTGGAAAGCGCGGCCGGAGATCCGGACATCCTCGGCAGCATCTTCCGCATGATGCACACCTTGAAAGGAACATGCGGCTTTCTCGGATTGGCGCGACTCGAAGCCGTGGCGCATGCCGGCGAGAACGTGCTGGGGAAATTCCGCGACGGAGCCCTGCCTGTCACGCCGGCTGCGGTGTCGGTGATTCTGAAGTGTATCGACCGCATCCGCTGGCTGCTGGAAGCGATCGAAAAGACCTGCAGCGAGCCGGAAGGCAACGACGACGATCTGATTGCGGAGATCGACGCCATGGCCGATGTTGCGCTGCAGTCAGGCCGGGGCGGCAATCCGGACCAGGCCGGCGCGATGAACCCCGAATGTGCGCCCGCCGCTGTAGAGCTTCTGGCGCAGGTTGCACGGGCGGTCAATGACGAAGAAACGGCGGTGCCAAGCGCCGTTCCGCCCGCCGTTCCCGCCCATACGGCGGAAACGGAGGGAGACGAACCGGTCCAACAGCACAAGGACGCGGCGGCCGGCACCTCCTCGATCCGCGTCAATGTCGACATCATCGAAAACCTAATGACGCTGGTGAGCGAGCTCGTCTTGACGCGCAACCAGCTTCTCCAGATGCAGCGGGCGTTGCGCGGCAACGAATTCAAGGTGCCGTTGCAGCGGCTGACGCATATCACGGCCGACCTGCAGGACGGCATCACCCGCATGCGGATGCAGCCTATCGGCAACGCCTGGGCCAAGCTTCCGCGCATCGTGCGCGATCTCTCCTGTGAGTCGGGCAAGAAGATCCAGCTGGTGACGCATGGGGCCGAAACCGAACTGGACCGCCAGGTCCTCGAGATGATCAAGGACCCCCTGACCCACATGGTCCGCAACGCCGCGGATCACGGCATCGAAGAGCCCGCGGCTAGAATTGCCGCGGGAAAGCCGGAGAACGGAACCATCACGCTGTCGGCCCACCACGAAAGCGGACACATCTTCGTCCGGGTTCAGGACGACGGACGCGGGCTCGATCTCGCTCGCATCAAGCAGCGCATTCTGGCCCAGCGGCTCGCCACCGAATCCGAACTTGCCGCCATGAGCGAGCAGCGCATTTGTCAGTTCATATACAAGCCGGGTTTTTCGACGGCGGAGAAGGTCACCAACGTATCGGGGCGCGGCGTCGGCATGGACGTGGTGTGCGCCAACATCGCGCGCATCGGAGGCACAGTCGATCTGACCTCGCATGAAGGACAAGGCACGACCTTCGTCATCAAGATTCCCCTGACGCTCGCGATCGTCTCGGCGCTGATCATCGAGACGGCCGTCCAGCGCTTCGCCATACCCCAGGTCAACGTGCTGGAACTGGTGGCGCTGTCCGAACGCGACGGGGCGAAGATCGAACGGGTCAATTCCGCCCAGGTCCTGCGCCTGCGCGACCGGCTTCTTCCTCTGGTGTCCTTGCGGACGCTGTTAAAATTCGACGGCGGCGTCGGCGAACAGCCGAAGCAGCAGTTCGTCATTGTCGCCCAGGTCGGAACCAGTACCTTCGGCATCATCGTCGACCGGGTCTTCGATACGGAGGAGATCGTGGTGAAGCCGGTCGCCCCGATCCTGCGCGGCACACCCTATTATGCCGGAAACACCATCCTGGGCGACGGCAGCGTCATTCTCATCCTCGATCCGAACCGCCTCGCCGTGGCGGCGGGTCAGGGCCAGCTTGGTACGGAAGCGTCCGAAGCGGCCAATGATACCAAGGCGCACGTTGTGTCCGGCGCCTCCGACCAGTCCAGTTTCCTGTTGTTCCGTACGGAAAAAACGGAACTGAAGGCCGTGCCGTTGGAGCTGGTGGCACGGATCGAGAAGATCGACTCCGCCGCCATCGAACAGGTGAACAGCCGCCATGTCGTCCAGTATCGCGAACATCTCATGCCGCTGGTTCCCTTCGACGACGATTGGACGTGGCACAAGAGCGGGACCCAGACGGTTCTCGTCTTTACCGACAACGAACGCTCCATGGGACTTGCCGTGAAAGAGGTGGTGGACATCGTCAGCGCGCACATGACGGTGGAACTGGCGGCGGAACAGCCGGGCCTCATCGGCAGCGCCGTCATCGATTCGAAGGCCACGGATATCGTCGACATCAGCCATTACCTGATGCTCGCCTTCGGGGACTGGTTCGACGCAGTGCAGGAAAAGAAGAACCAAGCCGGTTCCAGAAACGCCCTGGTGGTCGACGACAGCCCGTTCTTCCGCAACATCGTGGCGCCGTTGCTGGCGGCGGCGAATTGGCACGTGACGACAGCGGCCAACGGCTCCGAAGCCATCGCCTTGCGGGACGCCGGAAAGAAATTCGACGTCATCATCAGCGACATCGACATGCCCGTCATGGACGGACTGAGCCTGGCGCGAACGGCGCGCAACGATCCGCGCTGGAGGGAGACGCCGATGATCGCGCTGTCGTCCTACGCCAGCGACGAAGACCGCCGTGCCGGCGAGGATGCCGGCTTCGACGATTACCTCGGAAAATCCGACCGCGTACAGCTCTCGAAGAGTCTCATGAGCATCGTAAGCAAATTCTCGCGCAACGACGGGACCGTGCGACGGAAAGTGTCATGAGCGGTGACGTGCAGAGGGGGAATCGGGGCTGTGACGAAGCCGGGCCTCAGCCCGCCGCAGACGCGGTTTCGAAGGTGTGCCTGGTGGTGGACGATTCCCGGGTGATCCGCACCGTCATCTCGAACATCCTGAAGACGCTGAACATGACCGTGCTGGAAGCCGGAAACGGACGTCAGGCGCTGGAGATCTGCAACAAGACCTGTCCCGATCTGATCCTGCTCGATTGGAACATGCCGGTGATGGACGGTCTGGAATGTCTGCGGGCACTGCGGGCAGCGCAGAACGAGCATCGTCCTATCGTGGTGATGTGCACGACGGAATGCACGCTGCCCAAGATCAAGACGGCGATAGCCGAAGGGGCCGACGAGTACATCATGAAGCCGTTCAGCAGCGAGATACTGATACAGAAACTCGAGTGCGTGGGATTGCCAGTGGGGGCGTGAGATGACCTTTGCAGGCGCTGCGCCCCAGGAGGAACCGGCGCTGAAAATCCGGACCATGGTTGTGGACGACTCGGCCGTCGTGCGCGGGTTCATCACGCGAACGCTCGAAAGCGACCCCCGGATCGAGGTCGTGGCAAGTTGCGGCAACGGACAGATTGCCGTGCAACAGGCCGCGCGCCAGAAGCTCGACATCATTATTCTGGACATTGAGATGCCTGTCATGGATGGCCTGGTTGCGCTGCCGTTGCTGCGGGCGGCACGGCCGGGCGCCAAGATCATCATGTCCTCGACGCTGACGCAGAGAAACGCCGAAATCAGCATCGAGGCCCTGACGCGGGGCGCCACCGATTACATCCCGAAACCGACGACGGGTAGAATCGGGCAGGCGCATGATTTCCACCGCGACCTGCTGGACAAGGTGCTCGGTCTCGGCCTCCGTACTGGCCACAACCTTGGGCAGCACCTGGCTCCCCTCGAAAAATCCAGACCGGCCCCTTTTCTGCCTGTGGGAAAGGGCGCCTCCCCAATCAAGCTCCGGAGCTGCCATCCGGTCCGGCCCAAAGTGCTGGCCATCGGCAGCTCCACGGGCGGGCCCCAAGCGCTTCTCAGCCTGCTGGGCGAATTGCCGCCGGAGATCGGAATCCCCATCCTGATCACGCAGCACATGCCTGCCACATTCACCAGTGTTCTGGCGCAGCATATCGGCCGTGTCGCATCACGGCCTTGTGCCGAGGCGACAAACGGCGAAGCCATCGTGGCGGGCCGCATCTATATCGCTCCGGGCGATTATCATCTCGAACTGGCAGGCAGCGGCGAAACACCGACGGCGCGTCTGACGCAAGGTCCGCCGGAAAACTACTGCCGCCCGTCCGTGAACCCGCTTTTCCGCAGCGTGGCGCGATTGTTCGGCTCCCGCGCCCTCGGCGTCGTGCTGACGGGCATGGGAAGCGACGGGCTGGCCGGCGCCGAGATATTGAGCGGGGCCGGCGCGCAGCTGATCGCCCAGGACGAGCGGAGCAGCGTCGTCTGGGGAATGCCGGGGGCGGTCGCCATGGCGGGATTGTGTACGGCAGTGCTGCCCCTGGGTGAGATTGCGAGACAAATCGTGTCTCTTTTCCACGAGGCGCGAACATGAACACCCAGGAATTCGGGATGATCGCCGCCTTTTTGAAACGGCGCTCGGGACTGGTGCTCACACCGGACAAGACCTACCTGCTCGAAAGCCGGTTGTCCCCCCTGGTGCGCGAGCATGGCTTCGGCGGCATCGGCGAAATCATCGCACGGGCCTGCGCAGAGCCGGACTCGAAGCTGGCCGTCGGTATCGTCGATGCGATGACCACGAACGAGACCTTCTTTTTCCGGGACAATTATCCGTTCGAAGCCTTGCGCAAGCCGGTCCTGCCCAGGCTGATGCAGGCTCGCGCGGGCCGCAAGCAGCTGCGCATCTGGAGTGCGGCCTGTTCGACCGGCCAGGAACCTTTCTCCATCTCCATGATGATCAAGGACGGCTTCCCCTCACTCTCCGACTGGCGTGTCGACATCGTGGCCACCGACATTTCCCGAACCGCGCTCTCCCGCGCCTGTGAGGGCGCTTATTCCTCTTTCGAAATTCAGCGCGGTCTGCCGATCCAGTATCTCATTAAGTTTTTCGAGCAGAACGGGGAGCAGTGGAGGATCAAATCGGAGCTTCTGCATCCGATCGAGTTCCGCCAGTTCGATCTGCTCTGGGATCTGGCCCCGCTGGGAATTTTCGACGTCATCTTGTGCCGCAACGTCCTCATCTACTTCGACCAGCAGACCAAAGCGGCGGTTCTGCGCGCGATGTGCCGTCAACTCGCGCCGGACGGCGTCGTCATCCTGGGCGGATCGGAGTCCGTATTCGGCAGCTGCGAACAGCTGACGGACGTGCCCGACTTGCGCGGTGTCTATTGCCATGCCGGATCACAGGACCTTTGGCGGGCTGCCAAGCCGGATCGCAAAACCGTAGCGTACGCGCAGCAACGCAAGACGGCGTAAGGGGAGAATGCAATGGGTTTCAACACGGGCATCAAGGTCCTCATCGTGGACGACTACAACACCATGTTGCGGATCATGCGGAACCTGCTGCGCCAGATCGGCGTCGAGGCCGTCGAGGACGCCAGCAACGGAGAAGAGGCCCTGCGCATGAGCCGCCTCAACCCACCGGATTTGATCATCTCGGACTGGAACATGCAGCCGATGACGGGCCTCGAACTGCTCCAAAAGGTGCGCGCGGACGAAAGGCTCAAAAGGACGCCGTTCATCATGGTCACGGCCGAAAGCAAGACAGAAAACGTCATCGCGGCGAAACAGGCCGGGGTGTCGAACTACATCGTCAAGCCTTTCAATGCCGACACCTTGCGTGCCAAGATCGACGGCGTTCTCTGCGCGGGACACTGACATGACCACGACCGCCAGGAGCGCCGCGGCACCGGCAACGTTGCAACTGGGAAACGCAAACGATTTTCTCGACCGCGTGATCTCAAAGCTCGACGCGCTCGACAATACCCAGAAACTGCCATTGATGAGCGTATTGCGGTACCTCTCCGATTACATCCACGCCACACGGCGGGAATTGCGCGCTTTGCGCTGCGAAGCGGACGGCGGCAAGCTTTTGACCTCCTCCGCCAGCGAACTGGAGGAGGTCGTTTCGGAGACCGAGAATGCGACAGGAAACATCATGTCCGCCGCCGAGACGATCGAGGTGATCGCCACAAGGCTGGACAAGCAGACGGCGGAAGAACTGACGGCGGCCGTCACGCGCATATATGAAGCGAGCGCCTTCCAGGACATCACGGGCCAGCGCATCACCAAGGTCATGGGTGCCATCGACCAGGTCGAAAACCGGATCGACACGCTGCTGCGCTTCTGCAACACGGAAGCGGAAGCGACGCCAAAGCCGAAAAAAACCACGCCTTTGGTCAACGGCCCGCAGCTGCAAAAAATGGCGAACACGCAGGACGACATCGACCGGTTGTTCGCGTCCATCAACGGCCCGCCATGAGCAGCGCCTGCGCGAGCCTCGAATCGCAACCCGCGACCGAAACATTGCCGATTTCGGACGTGGACCGGGACTCGCTGCACACGATTTCGATCTCTATTCTCCCGATCAACCGGCTGGCTTTGCGGCGGGCGCGCTTGGTCAAAAACGCGCGTCTGGAAGGCGTTATCGAACTGTTCAATAACGCCGGTAGCGGCAGCGGACAGATGACGGTGTCTGGCGTTTCCAAGATGTTGGAAATTCCGGTCGCCCCGCCCGACCCCGACATCGCACTCTTGAAACAGGTGGCCGATCTTCCGAGCTTCGACGTCTACAGCCTGCGCATTCTGCTGCGCGATGCCGGCATTGCGATCGGCGATGCCGACGCACTGACGCTCTCGCCCGCGAGGATCCAGTCGCTGAACCTCTACATGACGGCCTTTACCCGCCCGCTGATCGAAGAAGTCGTCGGACAGCACTCCGACATTTCGGAATTCAGCAATATCGTGAACCTGTTCCGCAACTGCAACGCCGAGACGATCCGCGCCAGGATTGCAATTTTAGCCGGGAAACTCGGCACGCCGGTCAGCGAAATCCCGAATTTCCTCGAGAATTACGGCGATGTCTTCATGTCGCTGTCGTATTATCGTCAATGCCTGGATCAGACGTTGCCGAACATCCAGGCCTTCATGAATTCCATCAACGATATCCGCGACGTCCGCGTTCTGCGGCAAGACACCAATCTGATGAGCACGGTCACATTCATGGAGGAAACCGTCAACGGTCTCTTGGCGGACATCGCCGGCCGCATCGAAAGTTTCGAGCGCGCCACCAAGGACATGTGGCGAAATCTCACCGCGGACCGTTTCCGCAAGATCGAGGCGTTGATCCTCACCTATCACACGACCATCGGCGGGGTGTTGTGCGCCTTGAGCGTGAAGATGGACGCCTGGTGCCGTCAGTTCCCGCAGTCGTCGAATTCCAGCCCGCAAAGCAGGGCGAATTTCATCATGTCGGAGATGCGGCCCGGTGTGGACCGCGTCTGGGCCCTCAAGAAATCGGCCCCGGTTCTTTCCGAACTCGACATCTAGAGGGCAGTCCGGAAAAATGTGGCCGATAGGCCGAGAGCGACAGCAAACGACGCGTCTTCGACGGATTTCCGCCATATTGCGCAGCAAAAATAAAGAATCATTCCGCTTGGGTCGTCTTTTGGCGTGGGCCCTAGCTCCAGGGGTGAGAACGCGCTACGGAAATGCCGCGAAGGTCATTGGGCCATTTTCCCGAGACCGCGCAGTAGAAGTGATACAGATCGCCCTGCCAGGAGATCAGTGCCGGTTTATGCGCATAATCTTCGTCGATGGAACCGGGCGGGCCGACATCGACCATGATCTCCGGCACTTTGGTGAAATGGTACGGGTCGGGGCCAAGCGCGAGCAAATCACGCGCCTTGCCGTCCCATGCCAGGCCGAAATAATAGAGGGCCCACTGTTTGCCCAGGCGCAGAACCGCCGGATCACTGGCGAAGCGTGCATCCCATGCCTGTTCCGGACCGTTGGCAATGATGGGGTTGCCCGGATAGCGGTGCCAGGTCTTGAGATCCTGTGAGACCGCCACGCCGGTCTGTTCGTGCCAGCGCTTCTCCGTGTTCTTGGCGTTGTAGTAGAGGTAATAGGTGCCGCCGTCCTTCACGAGATATGGCTTGTAAAGGCCGCCCGCTTCCCAGGCCGTATTCGGGTCCGGCTCGAGAATGGGCTCCGACCGTTCCCAATGGCGAAGGTCGTCGCTCCATGCCAGTCCGATCACGGCAGGTCCCACCTCGTATCCCGGGTTTGGATAGGCGTGCCAGGCGCCGAGATAACGGCCGTTCACCTTCTTGAGCATCGCGGATGAGCGCAGATCGTTGTCCCGTAGGATGCACATCAGCGCAGCGTTGTAGCGGAACACCGGCGAGGAAGGGTCGCGCGGGAAGATCAGGCCGGCACGACGCCAGTGCACCAAATCGTCCGATTCCGCCAGGCCGGTCTGATAGCCCGTTCCGTCGAACCCGACATAGGTCATGCCGAAACGCCCGCCAGTGCGGAACACGAACGGGCAATCGACGGACCGTTCGTCGAAGCTGCCCGGGGCGCCGGACGGGCCGAGGACGAGCCGGCCGTATTTGCAGGGCGTACGAAAAGCCGAGAGAGCGTCCGCCGGCGCGGCTCTCGCCCGCTGCGGACCAGCCAGGCCCGCGGCAACGCAACAACACCCGGCAGCGGCCAGCATTCCGCGACGGGACAACGGCAACATCATATCGGTACTCCCAAAAAAGCGCCGGCGGTCCACATGCACATGGACCGCCGGCCGTTCAGGGAGGGTTGAGAACCAGTGCAATCCTGAACGTTACTGTTTACATTTTGTAACGCACGCCAAAAATGTACTGGCGGTCGTTGAGATAGAAGTTCGCCGGGCTGTAGGTGACGTTGTAGTAGGTATGCTGCATCGTGTTCAGCAGGTTCTGTCCCTGTATATAGGCGGCGATCTGGTCGGTGATGTTGTAGGTAAACGACGCATCCAGCCATCCGAAGCCCGCTTCTTTGACCGGAACATTGCCCGTCCCGGTGCCGGTATACAGCGTCTGGAGGAAGCTGCTGCGCCAAGTGTAGGCCACGCGGATCGAGACCGGATCCAGTTCGTACATTCCGATCAGGTTGAAGCTGTGGCGCGACAGGTTGGGCAGGGTCGTCGTCTGCGCCAACGTGCTGCCGATGTAGTAAGGCTGGTTGCTGTCCACATAGGTGTAGTTGGCTTGCAGGCCCAGGCCTTTCCAGATGCCCGGCAGGAAGTCGTAGAACTGCGTGTAGCCGGCTTCGAAGCCCTTGATGGAACCGCCGGTCGAACTCGCCAGCTGCTCGCTGATCGTATAGAGAATGCCGCCGATGGTTTCCTGCGAGGTGGTGCTGTACGGGAAGTTATGCACGGACTTGGAGAAGGCGGCGACGTACACCGAGCCGCTCTTGCTGAAGTAATCTTCCAACGACAGGTCGTAGTTGGACGAGTACATGGCGGGTAGATTGATGTTGCCCATCGACCCGCTCTGGCTTCCCGGATTCAAGATCGTGTTGGGGTTCATCGAGCTGAAGTTCGGTCGCGTCATCGTCCGGGATGCGGCAAAGCGCAACTGCAATTCGTCGGTGAAGTGGAAGCGCAGGTTGACGCTCGGCAGGATGTCGGTGTGGTTGGTGTGATAGGTGATCGGCGAATAGGTCGGCCCAGGCAGCGTCAGCGTGCCGGCCGACGACCTGTTGGTGTTGACGAAGCGGACACCGAAGTTGCCGTCCAGGCTGCCCAGGTCCAACTTGCCCTCGATGTACCCGGCCGTTACCCGCTCGGACATCATGTAATGGTTGTTGGGGTTGAACGCCGGCGTATAATTCGCCCCGAAGATAGCCCCTTCGTCGGCGAAATTGGCGCGCAACACGTTGGGATTGAACAGCCAGAACTTGGTCAGCTGATCGACGGTGCCCGACATGTTGCCCGTATCCACCAGCTGGTAGAGATTCGAATATGCCGTCGGGTTCGTGTTCGCGGCCGTCGTACCGTTGCCGTAAGTCTGATTGAAATTCGCATCGTGATCGGAATAGCGGAACCCGAAGTCTAGTTCGCTGATCGGCCCGAGCTTGTGCTGCCACTGGGCGTCCATCTGCCCGGCCATGTTCTGGGCCGTGTACCACTGCTTGACGTAGTAGATGCTGTTGGCGTTGGACGCGGTGTGGGTCATGTAGTTACCAAGAGACGTCAAATCCGGTCCGGTGAACGTGTTTGACGGTGCCTTGCCCGTGTCGTCGATGGACCAAGTCTCACCCGGTGCATACAAATACCCATAGGCGACGTTCAGCAGGTAGGTGGACCTCTGCCAGTTCGCGCTGCCGGTCACGGTCAGGTCGCTGGTGGCATTCCACGTGCCGCCGATCGTGTAGTCCTGATTGTATTCCGTGCTGTCACGTGCGCCCATGATCGTTTCGAAGACATTGCCGCCGGCCGGCAACGGCCCGAAGGATCCTTTCGCCACATAGTTCGTGCCCGGGAAGAGCGAAAACGTCCCCGGAATCGACAACGGCATGACGCCGCCGAGCGCCGCTTGATACGTGGGTTGGTCTTGATATGTCGTCAAGCGGCTGTCATTCGCCTCGGCGTAGAATTCGAGGTCGGAAGTCGGGCGCCACTGCAACGCACCGCTGAGGCCGATCCGCGGGCGCGTCGCCAGGTACTCCGGAACGTAGACGCCGTTTGGCGTCTCAACCGTCGTCGGCGGCGTTGTAGGATAAGCATAGGTGTTCGGAACCGGCGCCGCGGAGGAAGCATAGTCCTGGCGTATCGCGCGATCCTGGTAGGAAACGTCGATCAACGCGCCGATTTCGCCGATGCTGGTGTTCCAGCGGTCGCTGAGCAGGACCGATCCGGACAGACGGGCTGCGTCGACCAGGTCGCCATAGTTCATATTCGCGTTTGCTGCGATCTCGGGCCCGTCGAAATCGAACGGCTTGCGCGTACGAATGTTGACCAAGCCGCCCAGCCCGCCCTCGATGAGGTTGGCCGACGGCGTCTTGTAGACGTCGATGCCGGAGACCAGCTCGGAAGGCATGTCTTCGACGTCATAGGTGCGCGTGCCGGACGCGGTCAGGACTTCCTGCCCGTTGATCGACATTTCGACTTGGCTAAGGCCGCGGATGGCGATACCCGATCCGGCATTCTGGCCGGCACCGCCTTCGCCGAAGTCGCGCATGATCTGCACGCCGGTGATGCGTTGCAGCGCATCGGCGACCGTCTGGTCCGGCAGCTTGCCGATATCGGTGGCGATGATCGAATCGACGATCTCGGTCGAGTCTTTTTTGATCGCCAAGGCGGTCTCAACGCTCGCCCGCACGCCCGTCACGACGACGGTTTCCACGGTCTGATCTGTTTGTGCCCATGCAGGAAGTGACGTTGCGACACCGGCCAATACGGCAACACCCGCGAGCAATTCGACTCTCAACTTCATTGTTTCCCTCCCTTGGCCGACTTTTAGTTTCAATCAATATCGGCCAGTATCTGTCACATTAAGTCACCTTCCGGACTTGTCTGACAAGGGTTATCTCGACCGATTTTGTAACATGAAACACTTTTTCTGTTATGTAGTGGCTTTAATACCATGGTTGATGTTCATATTCAGCTGTAAATATCACGTATTGCAACAACAAGTTGTTTGGAAAAGAAAAAATAGGGGCCGGAGAAGGGTGTATCAATGTGAAATATCACAATGAGAGCGTTACCATTGGCCCAGCAGCCCTATTTAGAACACCGCGGACGGTTCAAGGGCGGCCCGCCCTGACCGCGTACCAGGCAAAGCGCTTCCTGCCACCCCCTCGCACATCGCTACAGTTTGGGATTCGTCAGCCAGGGAACGCTCGCCACGACCACGACCGCGACGAAAATGGCCAGCATATAGACCCATATCGCCCGCATTGCTTTCTCGGGCGGCACCCGTCCGATCGCACAAGCCTGGTAGAAGCCGATACCCAACGGCGGGGTGAACAGTCCAAGGCTCATCGACAGCACCATGACGATTCCATAATGAACGGGCGCGATTCCCAGATCCTTGGCGATCGGGAACAACAACGGGGCAAAAACGACGATGGCCGGAATGCCCTCGAGGATGCTGCCCAAAACCGCAAACACGACAATCGACAGCGCCATGAATCCGATCTTTCCGCCCGGCATCGCTTCCATGGTGGCGGCAAGCTGATGGGAGAACTCGGACTGGGTCAGGGCCCATGCCATGGCCGTTGCGGTACCGAGGATGATCATGATCGCGCCCGACAGAGCCAGCGTCTCGCGCAGCATCGGCCACACCCGTTCTAACCGGAAACTGCGGTAGATAACCACGGAAACGACGACCGTATAGATCACGCCAATGGTGGAGACCTCGGTCGCCGTGGTCACGCCCGTCACCACCGCCATCCGTATGACGACCAGCAAAAGCAACGGCGGAAGGGCAAGGAAGGAAGCCTTCAGAATCTCGCCTGCCGAGGCACGGCGCACATCCTGGGTCCGTTCCGAGCGGGAACGAATCCATGCCACGATCACCAAGCCGAAGGCGCCCACGGCCGCCGGCAGCATACCGCCCGTGAACAGTGCCGCAATGGATACGCCCGTGACCGACCCGACGGCGATGAGGACGATGGAAGGTGGGATCGTCTCGCCCATCGCAGCCGAAGCCGAAAGCAGCCCGATCAACTCGCCGGGAGGCTTGCCGCGCCGCTGCATTTCCGGCAGCAGCACGGGCGCAATCGCCGCCATGTTGGCTGCCTTCGAACCGGATATTCCCGATACCAGATACATGGCGGCGATCAGGACATAGGACATGCCGCCTTTGAAGTGCGCCACCAGCGACAACAGCACGCCGGCCAACGCGGCCGCCAGGCCCGTCGCCTCGATCAACAGACCGAGCAGCACGAACAGGGGGATCGAAAGCAGCAGAAAGCCCGACATCCCCTCGTCCATGCAGATCGCCGCGATGGTCATCGGCGTCGTGGTGGCGAACTGGAAATAGGCCAGCGCCGCCAGTCCGAAAGAAACCGCGATGGGTGCCCCCGCAAAGGTCAATACCGCCACGCCCACGCCGAAGAACACCGCGAGATTCCAGTTCTGCATATCCTGCAGCTGCGGCGCGAACTGCCAGAGTGCCAATCCGCAGACTGCCAGGAGCAGGGCCGCCGCGGCGATCTCCGTCGCACGCGCCCGCTGGATCAGCTGCAACAGCGCGACGATCAGCATCAAGAGGCAGCCGGCAAAAATGGCCGCCGCCTTGCAGGTGTCGGGCAGCCCCAGGGCCGGTGTGGCGATCGCCATCTCGGCGACGGCATGGTCCCAGGCAGGCCGCAGCATCAGCGCCAGGAAAAGGATCACGGCCAGGGAAGAGAACGTCTCGATCCGCCTTTGCCAGCGCGCCGGCGCCAAGCCGACCAGAACGGTCAAGCGCATGTGACCGCCCTGGTGCTGGGCGGCAACCGCTCCCAGCATCGACAGCCAGAGAAACAGGATCCCCGCCAGTTCGTCCGACCACAGCAACGGTGCGTGCAACAAGTAGCGGAACAAAACGCCCGCAAACAGGATCGCGACTTCGACAACGAGCAGAATCGCCCCGGGAATTTCGGCGACGCGCGCAACCAGCCGCTCGATCTGCGCTGCTCGCAGCTTGAACCCCTGCAATCCGTCCCCGGAAGCGGCCGGATCAGCCCAAGCGGCCGACGTATTTTTCGAGGTGCCTCCAAGCGGCTTCACCGAACCTCTCCCTCCACTGGCGATAAAATCCCCGGTCTTTCAGTGTTCCTATGAAGGGCGCGGGATCGGGTTCCACAAAGGTCATGCCGCGCGCGGAAAGTGCCGCGCGGACGGACGCGTTCAAAGCGGCCACATCGGCCCTTTGCGCCATGCCGCATTCGTCGAGGATGGTTTCCGCAACGCGGCGGATGTCCCCGGGCAGGCGATACCAGGCCGCACCGTTCGCCACGAACAGATAGCCGTCCCAGATGTGATTGGTGAGGCTGATGGTGCTCTGAACCTCGTACAGCTTTGCCGCGTCGATGATCGGCAAGGGGTTTTCTTGACCGTCCACCACATGGGTCTGCAAGGCGGTATAGACATCGCTGAACTGCATGCCCGTCGGCGTGCCGCCCAGAGTGCGGAACAGGCTGATCGGCAACTGGCTCACCGGGACGCGTATCTTCATGCCGCGCAAGTCGTCGGGCGTGCGGATCGGCTTGCCGGAGGTCGTGATCTGGCGGAAACCGTTGTCCCACACGCGGGGCATCATGTGCAGCCCCGCTTTTTCGATTTCGGCAGCGATGAAAGTGCCCAACGCACCGTCCATCGCCCGCCAAACCGTCCGGTAGTCGCGGAAGGCAAACCCCACCGCATTGATGGCTGCCGCGGGAACAAGGGTCGCAATGCCCAAAGACGAGGGCGTGAAGAATTCTATGGCGCCGGCCCGAAGCTGATCCAGCATGCCCGTGTCGCCGCCAAGCTGGTTGCCCGGAAAGATGCGGATATCGAGTTCTCCGGCGGTCGCTTTGCGGATGCGGTCCGCCGCTTCCCGGGCCCGCCGGTTCAGAGGGTGCGTCGCGGGAAGGTTATTGCCGTATTTGTAGACAAAGCACGCTTTGGCGGAGGAGGACCGCAACGTACCGGCAAACGCAGCTGCAGCTGCCAGGACGGCTCGTCGATCAAATTCAATCATGACGGGCAGTTCGGTACATCGGGAACCCGATATAAAAGCTGTCTCGTAACATAATCCGTGTTACATCTGCTGTCCAGCAAAGCCCGGCGTTGGTTGGAGTGAGGATGCCATGAGCAGGTTCTTCGGCGAGGTTCGCCAGATCGGATATGTGGTGCGCGATATCGAAGCCGCCATGACATTCTGGTCGGAGACCCTGGGCATCGGACCGTGGTTCTACGCGCCGAAGATCGTCGACCAGCAGTTCGAATACAAAGGCAAGCCCTCCCCCATCGAGCGCGCCGTCGCCCTGGCCAATTCGGGTTTCATGCAGATGGAACTGGTGCAGCAGCTCAACGATGCGCCCTCGATGTATCTCGACTTTCTGCGGGCCGGACATACGGGCGCCCAGCATTTCGCTTATTGGACGACCGATTTCGATGCCGACCTCGAACGGCTTCTGGCACAGGGCCTGAGCGTGGGGATGAGCGGCATGGTCGGTGCCGGCGGGCGCTATGTGTATTTCGAGACCGAGTTCCACCCCGGAACGGTGATCGAGCTGTCCGAAATCTCCGGTCCGAAGGGCACCTTGTTCCGCCAGATCCGTGAGGCGAGCGAGAACTGGGATGGGCGCGATCCGGTCAGACCGTTCCCGGACCTGTCGAAGATGCCGACAAACTGACAGGCGTGAATATCAGACGGCCGGCGTTGAGACCGGACGCATTCGCCGCGCCATCGCGATCGCCGCCTTCATATTGTCCGGCCGGGCAACACCCTGCCAAGCGATGTCGAACGCCGTGCCGTGGTCGACGGAGGTGCGCAATACGGGCAGACCGGCCGTGATGTTCACTGTTTCGTGGCGGCCGATCAATTTGGCCGGAATATGCCCTTGATCGTGGAATTGGGCGACGACGATGTCGTATTTGCCGTCGATGGCCTGCTCAAAAACGACATCGCCCGGAATGGGCCCGCCGACCGTCATGCCCTCGGCACAGGCGGCGCGTACGGCCGGTTCGACCTGCTCCTGATCCTCGTTGCCGTATAGGCCGCCTTCGCCGCAATGCGGGTTGAGCGCGGCCACGGCAATCCGCGGCCGGGCCACGCCGGTGGTCAGCACGTGACGATGCGCCGCCCGGATGGTGTCAAGGATCAGCGCGGTGCGGCAAAGCTCCGCCGCCTTGGCGACGGAGACATGCGTCGAGACGTGGATCACCGCAAGTTGCGGGCAGGCCAGTACGGCGTAGCTTTTGCTCACGCCGGTGTAGTGGGACAGCAGTCCCGCGTGTCCATTCAACGCATAGCCGGCCATGCGGATGGCGGTCTTGTTCAGCGATGCGGTACAGATGACGTCGATCTCGCCGGCCAACGCCAGCTCGACGGCCTTCTTGACACAGCGGCAGCCTGCTTCTCCCGCATCCGCCGACAGCCGGCCCGGCAGGATCGAGTCCCGGTTGGGGGCCTCGACGGGAAGCAGCGGTATGGCGCCGTCCTTGACCGCCGCACCCGGCTCAACAAAGCACAGTCCGGCGCTGCTGAGATCGCTGGCCCGAGCCATGAACACAGGATCGCCGATCACCAGGATTGCCGCCCGCTCTGCGGGCGGCATGTCCTTGAGGGCTTTGCAGATCACCTCCGGCCCGATACCGGCGGGATCCCCCATGGTCAGCCCGATTCTGTTCATGTCGCACTCCGTAAAACCGCCGCCTTGCGCCGCTTTGCGGCAACAAAGACGGTAAAAGTGCTCAAATATCACATCAATGGTGTTGTATGTATACTTTTTTTTGGTACATTTCACGCCGGATGTCCTCGTGCCCAGCCGATTTCGCACGGATTCGATCCGGGGACTTTAGGGCAGAGACTATGTTAACCCGCGCCGAAGAGCTGCTCCTGACATTTTATGGGGACGACGTCACCGGTTCGACCGATGCCCTGGAAGCGGCTGCTCTGGCGGGCGTGCGCTCCGTCCTCTTCCTTTCGCCCCCCTCCCCCGAGCAGCTGCGCCGCTATCCCGGGGTCCGCGTCGTAGGGGTGGCGGGGGACAGCCGCAGCCGTTCGCCCCAATGGATGGACGCCAATCTGCCGCAAGTGTTCCAGGCCCTGAAAGCCCTCGGCGCACCGCTCTGCCACTACAAAACGTGTTCAACCTTCGATTCTTCGCCGGCGGTGGGAAACATCGGCCGGGCGATCGAGATCGGCATCGCCTGTTTCGGCTCCCCCGTGCCGGTCATCGTCGGCGTGACGCGGCATCGCCGCTTCGTGGTCTTCTCGAATCTGTTCGCGGCAGCCAGCGTTGCCGGAACCGAGGACGTCTACCGCATCGACCGCCATCCGACCATGAGCCGGCATCCGGTGACGCCGATGGACGAAGCCGATCTGCGGCTGCATCTGGCCCGGCAGACGACGCGGCGGATTGCCGGTTTCGATTTCGCACAGATGTCGGCGGCCGACGCACCGGCAAGTCTTGCGGCGCAGGCCGCCGAGATCCTGATTCTCGACACCTTCGATTCCGCCACCACGCTTCGCACCGGTGCCTTGCTGGCGCAGTTGGCGGCAGAGCGGCAGATTTTCGCCGCCGGTTCGTCCGGTGTCGAATACGCCTTCTTCGACCACCTCAAGGCCGAAGGAAAACTGTCTGCAACCGCTTCGCCTGCGCCGGGCGGGCCGGCGAGCAAGATTGTTGCAGTCTACGGCAGCTGCTCGCCGGTCAGCGAACATCAGATCGCCTGGGCGGAAAACAACGGCATGGCAGTCATCGCGGCGGATACGGCCGCCATGGTGGCAAACGGTGCTGCGGCAGAAGCTGCCTGTGTCACCGGCATGGCAGAGGCGCTTTCCCGCAGCAGCGGTGTCGTGCTGTGCACCGCGCGCGGCCCGAACGATCCGCGAATCACCCAGACACGGGCGGCGCTGGAACGCGCCGGCTACGGCCCGAACGATAGTTCCCGCTTCCTCGGCGAAGGACTCGGGCGGGTCCTGCGCCAGGTTCTCGCACGCACCGGCACGCGCCGCGCCGCTCTGGCCGGCGGCGACAGTTCGAGCCACGCCCTGCCGCAGATGGGCATCGAAGCCCTGGAAATGGCCGCCCCCTTGGTGCCCGGAGCGCCGCTCTGCCGGGTCTATGCCGAGGACCGGCGACTTGATGGTACGGAAATTGTGCTCAAAGGTGGTCAAGCCGGCGAAGCAGACTTTCTGGGCCGGCTGATCGCTGGATATTGAGGCAGGGGGGAGACCGACCATGGATGCCGAAGAACGCCGCCGCGAATTGCTGAAAGTCGTGCAGAACCGCAAATCCGTGGGGCTCGACGAACTGGTGGAGCGCCTCGGCGTCAGCCGGATGACCGTGCACCGCGATCTCGACCTCTTGTCCAGCCGCGGCCTTCTGCGCAAGCAGCGCGGCGGGGCTTCCGCCGAGAGTTCGCTGCTGTTCGAGAGCAACTTTCATTACCGCCAGGAGCTCAGCCAGCCGGAGAAGGTCGCCCTGGCCAAGGCCGCGGTCCGGCTGATCGAGCCAGGCCACGTCATCATGATCGACGACAGCACGACGACGCTGCAGATCTGCGACGAGCTCGAGGATATCGAGAACGTCACCGTCATCACCAATTCGCTGGCGGTCTGCGAAAAGCTGCGCGGCAAGCCCAATGCGCGCCTGGTGCTGGCCGGCGGCAACTACAGCGACACGCTGCAGGGCTTCTATGGGCTGCTGTGCGAGCAGACCCTGCGCAAGCTGCGGGCCGACTGGGCGTTCATGTCGGCCCCCTCCGTGATCGGCACCTCGCTTTACCACCAGGACCAGGAAGTGGTCCGGGTCAAGCGCGCCATGATGGAGGCCGCCGGAAAATCGGTGATGCTGTTGGTCGCCGCAAAATTCAAAACCCGCGCGCTGACGCAGTTTGCCGAGCTTTCCGAGTTCGACCACATCTTTATCGACCGCGAGATCGATCCCGCAGCGGCGAAATCGCTGCAACAGTCGGGAATAACGTTTGAACTTGTCTAGCGAAAGAACTTCCATGCCGACCTTGGGTACCCAAATCCGCCTTTCCCGCATCATCAACCGCAAGACGCAGCGCGGCTTCTGCGTAGCCATGGACCATGCCTTGCATCTTGGCAGCCGCAAAGGACTGGAACATCCCGAGGAAATGCTCGACACCATGGCCGAGGCCGGGGTTGACGCGGTCATCCTGCCGCTCGGCTCCGCCTTGCGTTTCGGCGACCGCCTGGTCAAGAACGGCGGACCGGCCCTGATCCTGAGGCTGGATCAGACCACCATGTGGCGCGAAGGGACCCCGATCGACTATCCCGACGGCCATACCCGCTTGGTTGCGACGGTGAATGATGCCATTGCGCTTGGCGCCGATGCCGTCATCAATTACCTGTTCGTCGCCCACAACGATCCGGCCGAAGAGACCGCCGCCTTTCGCGCCACCTCCGAGGTGAATGCCGCGACCCGCGCCGCCGGCCTGGTTCACGTCATCGAGACCATGGGGGCGCGCCACGCGCTTGCCAAGAACATCCATGACGGCGACTTTGTCGGGTTTCATGCGCGCATCGGTGCCGAAATGGGGGCCGATATCATCAAGACGGACTGGCCGGGCAGTATCGAAGAACTGCACCGTATCAGTGCCGAATCGCCCGTTCCCGTGATGCTGGCGGGCGGCCCCAGAAGCAAAACCGATCGCGGCACGCTCGAGCTGGTCGCTTCCGTGATCAAGGCGGGCGCCGCCGGAATTCTGTTCGGCCGGGCCGTCTTCGAAGCCAAAGACCCGCGCGCCGTGATGCGCGCCTGCCGCGCCATCGTGCACGAAAATTGCAGCGTCGACGAGGCGATCGACACGGCCGGCTTCCGGACATTGCCGCTATCCGCCTGACCGCAGCGCCAGCCGTTACGGTCATGCCAACGAAGAGGAGGAAGCATGATCTCCTCGAAGCACGGACGCAAATTATCGGCGCTGTTCGGCGCTGCGGCCTTGCTTTGCATGCCGGCCTACGCCGCCCCGGCGTGGCAGCCCTTCGTCGTCGATCACGAACACCGCGTCGATTCCCCGCTTGACCTGCGCTTCCTGCTCGACGGCGCGGCGGGTGAGCACGGATTCATCCGCGTCAAGAACGGGCATCTCGCCGACGGTGCGGGACGGCGTTTCCGCTGCTGGGGTGTCGATCTGGCCGGGTGGACGCCCGGCTCCGCCTTGCTGCCGCCCAAAGAGAGTGCCGAGGCCTACGCGGCCTCGCTGGCGCGTCTGGGTGTCAATTGCGTCCGGCTGCACTTCCTCGATTTGCCGGATAGCACGGACCCCGTACCGGGACAGGGCGGCACCGGACCGAACGGCGAAGCGCTGAAGGAACCTCTGTCGTACCGGCCGGCCGGCCTGATCGACGACCGGCGCAACGACACCAAGGCGTTCGATCCCGAACAGCTCGACCGGCTTGATTACCTCGTGTACCAACTGAAGATTCACGGCGTTTACGTCGATCTCAACCTCAATGTCGGGCGCATCTACAAGGAAGGCGACGGCGTGCCGGATTACGATCTGATCTGGGTCGCCAAGGGAATGACCTATTTCGGCCCGGAACTGGTGGCGCGGCAGAAGGAATACGCACGCGCGCTGATCGGCCACGTCAACCCCTATACCCATACCGCATACGCCGACGAGCCGGCCGTGGCACTGATCGAGCTGGTGAACGAAAACTCCCTCACCGAGTTCTGGATGCGCAACTGGCTGCGCGGTGAGCTTTCGCCCGGCAAGCCGCGCCTGCAGCTCGACCTGACACCGCATTACAAGACGCTGCTCACGGCGCAGTACAACAGCTGGCTGCGTTCGTCGCACACGCCGAAACAGCTCGACCGTTTGCGCAGACTCTCCGGCGCCCGGGTGGGACAGGAGGTGCCGCTGCTGCGCCGGGGCGGGTTTGCCGCGGCACCGAAGGAGCGCTTCCTTGCGGAACTGGACTTCTTCACCCATGTCGAAAGCGCGTTTTTCGACGACATGCGCCGCACCCTGCAAAAAACGCTCGGCGTGAAAGTTCCGATCATCGCGACCAACGATCACACCTTTTTCATCTCGGGCCTTCCGCTGCTGCGCTCGACTTCCAAATTCGAGGTGCAGGACGCCCACGCCTACTGGCAGCATCCGGCCATCTATGGGCGCCGCGCCACCCCCATGGTCGACGACCCGCTGCATTCGATGGTCGTCAAGCTTGCCCGCACCGCCATGCTGGGAAAGCCTTTCACGGTGAGCGAGATCAACGAGCCCTACCCCAACGATTACGGCGGCGAGATGATTCCCATTATCGCCAGCTATGCCGCCTTCCAGGACTGGGACGGCGTCTTCATCTACAGCATGGAACCCAAGCTGAACGGCAAATGGCAGGGCATGATCGGCGACTACTTCGACATCGCTGAGGACCCGGTCAAGATCGCGGAACTGCCGCTCGGCGCCCTTATTTTCCTCCGGCACGACGTGCAGGCCGCAAAGCAAACGGTTGCCCGCAGTTATTCGAGGGCAGAAATCGCCGAATCCGCGCGTGCGCCGGCCGATAGCAAGCCGTACTTCACGCCCGGCTTCCCCCTCAGCCTTCCCCTCGTCCACGGGTCGCGCATCCGCTGCCTCGACTGCGAACCGATGGGCAAGTTGAAAGCGCCGCCAGGCGGCGATCTCATCAGCGACACCGGCGAGCTGCGCTGGCACGCCGCCGGAGAACACACGGGGTTTGTCATGGTACAGACCCCCAAGACCGAGGCCGTCACGGGCTTCACGGCTGCTGCGCGACGCTACGACGGCGCAACCGCACATCTGCGAACGGACATCGCCAACGATTTCGCCACCGTCGGACTGAGCGCGCTCGACGACAAGCCGCTCTCGCTTTCCGACCGGATGATGCTTGTCGCCGCCGGCACCGCGCGCAATTCGGGCGCGGAATGGGACACGCGCCATGCCATGATGTCGAAATGGGGGACCGCCCCCACCTTGATCGAACCGGTTACGGGCTGGATTCTCCTGAGGGACCTGGACGGTGCGGTCAAGGTGACCGTGACGCCCTATGACGGAGCGGGAAGGCCGCTCGCGCCCGTGCAAGCGCGGATGCTGGAGGAGGGATGGGAGTTTCCCGTCGGCGCGCCGGCCGCGACCAACTATCTGGTATCCGTCACCCGCTGATGCCGCTCGCACGGCCGAGGAGGAAACATGACGTTTGAACTGACCCGCCGCAACGTCCTGAACGGCGCATCCGGCACCTTGTTGACGGGGGGAAGCGCGTTCGTGCGCCCCGTCCATGCCGAGCGCGAGCTGCTGCACGAATTCGCTTATGGCGACGTGAAATTGACCGGCGGTCCGCTGGCCGAGCACTACAACTGGATCAAGGCACACTATCTGTCTCTGGACAACGACCGCTTGCTCAAGGTCTACCGGCAACATGCGGGGCTCGCTGCACCGGGCAGGGACATGGGCGGCTGGTACGACGCCGACGGCTTCGTGCCGGGGCTAACCTTCGGCCAGTACATCTCGGGCCTGGCGCGTTTCGGCCGCGCCAGCGGCGATGGCGCCTGCCATGCCAAGGTCGCCACGCTGGTGGAAGAATTTGCCAAGGTCCTGGCCCGCAATCCGGACCCCTTCGCCGGCCCCAACGCCGAGAAACAATGGGCGGCCTATGTCACCGACAAGCATAACATCGGCCTGATCGATGCCTACCGTCTCAGTAACGTACAGATCGCCGCCGAGTTGCTGCCGCGCGTATGGCAAGGCGCGAAGCCCTTCATCTCGCCGACAAGCCGCGACCGCATCGGCAAGAAAGACCCGCCTTACGACGAGACCTATGTCCTGTCGGAAAACCTGTTCGCCGCCGCCAAGGTCACCGGTGACGGCAAATTCCGCGCCCTGGCGCAGCATTACCTGCTCGACAAGGAATTCTTCGATCCCTTGGCCCGCGGCGAAGATGTGCTGCCGGCCAAGCATGCCTACAGCCATGCCATTGCCTTGAGTTCGGCCGCCGCGGCCTACCTCGTGTTGGGCGATCCCAAATATAAAGCAGCGCTGATCAACGCCTGGCGCTTCCTCGAATTGCAGCGCTATGCCTCGGGCGGCTGGGGGCCGGAAGAGCAGTTCGTGACGCCGCATCGGGGCGCGCTCTATGCCAGTCTGTTCGGCACCAAGGCCCATTTCGAAACGCCGTGCGGCAGCTACGCCAACACCAAGCTGGCACGCTATCTTCTGCGCTTCACCGGCGATGCCCGTTACGGCGACGGCCTGGAGCGGGATATCTACAACACCATCCTCGCCGCCAAACGGCCGGACGACGACGGCGACTATCCGTATTATTCCACTTACGGAGCGGGCGCCGACAAGGAGTACTACCCGCACAAATGGCCGTGCTGTTCGGGTACGCTGGCGCAGTGCGTCGCGGATTATCCGCTCAACCTCTATTTCCACGCCCGGGACCGGCTTTATGTGAATATCTATGCGCCGTCGGAGGTTCGCTGGGCAGCGAACGGGCAGATCATCCGTCTGCAACAGAAGACGGATTTTCCCGACTCCGAAACAATATCGCTGCGGCTTGCCATGGCACGGCCGGCCCGCTTTGCGCTGAACCTGCGCATCCCCGGCTGGATCGCCGCGACACCCCGCATTCTTGTCAACGGGCAAGCGATCCGGACCAACGCCGTTGCGGGCAGCTTTGCCGTACTCGAACGGAGGTGGAAGGACGGCGACATAGTCGAACTCACGCTGCCGCAGTCCTTGCGGACGCTGCCGATCGACGACCAGCACCCCGATACGGTCGCGCTGATGAACGGTCCGGTGATGTATGTCGCCGCGGCGGGAGTACCTGCCGGCCGGACCATCACGCCGCCGCCGGGCCTGATGCGCCTGCCGCAAACGCCGGACGGGACACCGCTGCCGGGCAACGGCGCCGTCTTGGTTCCGTATTACCGCGTCAAGGACGAGACCTACGATGCCTATTTCCGCATCGCTTAAACCGCGCGGAATTCGTACTCGCCCGAACCAATCTCCACGACCAGACCGGGCATTCCGTCGCGACCGGTCTCTTTCCTGCCGTGAACGGAAGCCTTGCCCTCGCGCCAGGCGAGACTAGGCAGATGCACCTCCGCCACGGCATTCGGCGGCACCACGACGCGCAAAGTGGTGAGGCGATCGCCGTTACCCCTGATTTCCGTCGCGATGCGGCCGAGCACGGACTCGTATTCCGCCCGGACATTGCCGATGCGGGAGTCAAAGATGGGATCGACGACGATACGACGGAAGCCGGGGGCCGCGGCACTGATGCCGCCCAAACGCCGGTACATGAAGCCGACCACCGCACCGAACGCGTAGTGGTTGTAGGAGTTCATCGCCACGTCGCCGACGTCGCTGTTCCAGCGCTCCCACATGGTGGTGGCGCCTTTGCGCACCATGTAGCCCCAGGAGGGATATTCCGTCTGCAACAGCAGCGAAATAGCAACTTCTCGCTGGCCATTGTCGTCCAGCACGTCCAAGAGATAAGGCGTTCCCAGGAACCCCGTCGAAAGCCGCATGCCCCGGCGCCGGGTATCCGCCGCAAGCTTGGCAGCAGCGGCAGGCCGCAGGTTCTCCGGAACCAAACCGAAATGCAGCGCCAGGACATGGCTGGTTTGGCTGCCGTTGCCCACCGATCCGTCGTCCTTGACGAATTCCGCCGCGAAGGCCCGGCTGATATTCCGCCGCAACTCCGCATAGGCCAGCGCCTCCTGCCGGCGGCCGACGGCCTCTGCCATCTCCGTCATCAGCGCCGCCGAATAGGCCCAATAGGCGGTGGCGACGAGCACGCGCGGCGTCGTCTCGTCCGCCGGCTGGACGGCATCGACGGACAGCCAGTCGCCGAGGTCGATACCGCGCTTGTTGCGCCACACGCAATCGGGATTGGCCTCCGCAAGGAACGTCATCCACTTGCTCATCGCGGCCCAGTTGTCCGCGATGGTCCGCGTGTCGCCGTAACGGCGGTAGAGCGTCCAGGGCAGGATCAAGCCGGCCTCGCTCCAGCCCGCCGTCAGCATGGGGGCGAAGGAACGCGGTTGCGGGGTGACGACGGGATAGGCGCCGTCCGCCGTCTGGCCCGCACGCACTTCCTCCAGGAAGCGCCGGATGAAGGCATCGACGTCCATATTGAACGCCGCCGCATCCAGGAACACCTGGATGTCGCCCATCCAGCCCATGCGTTCGTCGCGCTGGGGGCAATCGGTCGGCACGCCGAAGAAATTGGAGCGCTGGCTCCACAAGGCGTTGCTCCAGATGTGCTGCACCAGCATGTTCGCGGGCAGGAAGAGGCCGGTTTCCGCCGCGGCGCTATGGGCGACGATGCCCTTCAAGGCCTCGGCATCCAGACGGCCGGGAAAGCCGCCGACCTCCACATAGCGGAAGCCATGATAGGTGAATTTCGGCTCGTAGACCTCGGACTCGCCGTCGCCGCGCAGAACATAACTGTCGGTGGCGGCGGCCCCGCGCAGGTTCGACTGGTCGACTTCGCCCGTCGGCTTCAGAATTTCGGCATAGCGCAGCGTGACGGTGGTGCCCGCCGGGCCCTTCACGCGCAACCGACCCCAGCCAGAAAAGTTCTGGCCGAAATCGAAGACGAAGGTTCCCGGAACCACTTCTTTGATGCCGATCGCTTCGAGCGTTTTCATGGGGCGGATGGGCGGGCTGAGCTGGGACACCAGCCTTGTGTGCGGCTTGCCCCCGTTCGCGACTTTTTCCCAGCCCTTATCGTCGAAATCGCCGCTATTCCAGCCCGGCAGCTCGCGGCGCGCGTCGTAGCTTTCGCCGCTGTAGATGCCGGATGCCAGGACGGGCGAAGCGTGGGAACGCCACGCGCCATCCGTCGCCACGATGTCGCGGCTTCCGTCCTGATAGTCGATGACGAGCTGCGCCAGGAGCCGCTTTGGGCCGTCGCCGAGCGCGTAGTGCTCGTGGCGCCAGGCAAAGGCGCCTGCATACCAGCCGTCGCCGACGTGAAAGCCGATGGCGTTGGAACCCGTCCGCACAAGGCTGGTTACGTCATAGGTCTGATAGAAGACGTGGTCGATTGCCATGCTGATTTCCGGCGCCAGCTTTGCGTCGCCGGCGTTCCTGCCGTTGACGAAGGCTTCGTAGACGCCCAAGGCGGTGGCATAGAGGCGGGCCCGCGCCACCGGTTTTTCGACCTTGAAGCTGCGGCGCATCAGGCGGGCAGGATAGGACGGCAGCGGCTCGCATTTCGCCCGTGCCTTGGCGGCGACGGCGAAAGGCCAATCACCGTCATCGAAAGACGGCTCTTCCCAGCCCTTCGCAGCGCGATTGACGGCGCGCCAATCCGGCCCGGTCGTCCATCGCGCCACGGTCCCATCGGCGGCTTCGATCCGCAACATGGCCGCCAGCGCGCCGCCGTCGGGCGGGAGAAATCCGCCGGTCAGGGCGCTGGCCTCAATGCAAAGAATGTTGCTGCCGCGCTTGAGGGTGAGCGGCAGGGCGCACATCGTCCCCCAGAACAAGGTCTTGGGCAGTGTCACACTGCGGCCATTGACCCAAACGCCAAGAAGATCGTCCTTTGCCGACACCAGCAGCTCGGCGCGCTTCGGCGAGGCGGGCAGCTCGAAGCGATAACGGAACTGGACGGGCTTGGCGTCAAGCGGTGTATCGGCCCAGATCCAATGGATGCCCGCGGAACGATCCGCCGCCTCAAGCGCATCCTCCGCCGCCAGCCATTCGCCTTGCCAATCCGCCGGATCGAGCAGCCCCATTTCGAACCAGCTCGCCGCGCTTGCCTCCCGGCCCTTGTCGTCCCACACGCGCACGCGCCAGAAAACGCGCTGGCCCGACGAAAGCTTACGGCCGCCATAAGGCACTTCGAAGCAGCGGTCGGATTCGATGCGACCGCTGTCCCACAGATCGGCTTTTCCCGGTTTGAGCAGGTTTTCCGCCGAAGCCGCCAGGATCCGGTAGGCGCTTTGGCGGACATTGCGCCGCGCGGCCGCGAGTTGCCACGAGAAGCGCGGCACCGCGACCTCGATCCCCAGCGGGCATTCGACATATTCGGTCTTGAGAGCGGCGACGTGCAAACCGGCGCGCCCGGCCCGCATCGGCACGGGCGCGGCAATCACCGCGCTTGTGCCGGCAAGAAATCCTCTGCGATGAAGACGAAGCATGACGCATTTCCCCAGCTGTCAGCGGCGCGGCTTTCTTGCCGCGTCCATGATCATGTTCAGATCGACCGCATCCGCCATCGCCGCATATCCGGCGTCGTTGGGATGCAGATTGTCGCCGGATTGGAAGGCGCCGATCAGGTGTTCCGGCGATGCCGGATCGCGCATGACGGCATCGAAATCGATCACGCCGTCGAAGGCGCCGGAACGGCGAATCCAATCATTGACCGCTTGCCGGACGGCTTCGCCCTGGGCGCTGAAATATACGGCGCCGGAATAGGGGATCAGCGTAGCGCCGTAGATCTTGATCTGCCTTGCGTGCGCCCGTTCGATCAGCTGCTTGTAGGCGCCGATAATGTCGTCCGCGGACCGCGGACCCGTATCCGTGTCAACGGTCGAGCCGGCACCGATGTCGTTGATGCCTTCCAGAAGGAGGATCGCTTTCACCCCCGGAATAGCCAGCGCGTCGCGATCAAAGCGATCAAGGCCCCGTTGCCCGGCCCCATCGTACAACAGCCGGTTGCCGCTGATCCCGGCATCGATGATCGTCCAGTTTTTGCCGTAACGGATCTTGGCGAGCCGCAGGGAAAGCTGCTGCGGCCAGGACAGGTTCCAGCCCGGCGTGGCCCCCGCCCCTTCCGTGATGGAATCGCCGAAGGCAACCAGGATATTTCGCGGCGCGGACGCCTCGACTTCGATGCCGGAAACGATGGATGGCGCTCTGGCAACGTCGATGAACGGCATCACGGCATCCGCTGCATGATCGCCCGGCTTCGAGATCCGCAACGGCAACAGATGCCCGGAAGGCGCCAGCCGGCCTGGGTAATAGATCGAAACGGCCACAAGCTGGAAGGCGGAAACCTTGAAGTCCACCGGATCGCTCTCCAGCGCTTCGCCGAGCTTGATCTCGCCATCCGGTTTGCCGCCGAACAGGACCTGGCGGTCGGTCTTGGGATCGGTCACGCCGTTGGGCGAGGACAACGCAATATGCACGGCGCCGAACCTGACCGCCGTCAGCCCGAGTTCGTTGCTCAGGCGCAGGCGCAAGCGGTCGCCGCCCGCTTCCAGGCGAACCACCTGGCGCACCGTCTGGTGATCGAAGACGCGGACATCGTTGGTGATCATGGTGGCCGTCGGCGGGAACGGCGGTGAATACCAGGCAGCCACCCAAGTCGGTGCCGTGGCGCGCGGCGTGGCCGCAGCCGGTGCCAAGGCGCAAAGTCCCAGGACCAGTACGATGATGGCGCGTCGGAGGTTCATACGTTTTCTCCCTGCTGGTATGGACGGACCGTTCGGTTTTCTTCCGATGGGACAACGGCTAGAGCCGCTGGAAGGCCAAAGGCCTTATCTGCACCGGGCCCAGCAGACCCGCCGGTATCAGCTTGTCGTCTCCCGAGGGAAGCCAAGGCTGCCCTTTGCGCAGCATCGGCACCACGGTGGTAACGCGGTCCTTGTCGGGTTTGCCGTCGTCGCCGATCAGCCTGTTGTTCCAGGTGTTGGTGACGTCGATTTCGAGCACATTGGCACCCGGTTTGGCGATGTCCGTCACATCGATCCGGTATGGCGGCATCCACAACACGCCCGCAACGCGGCCGTTGATGCGGATTTCGGCAAGATCGCGCACATCTCCAAGGTCGAGAACAAAGCGATGCCGCTCCGGTTCATGGGGAAGCCGGAACGCCGTGCGATAGGTCGCGGTACCGGAATAATACTTCAGCGCCGCCTCATCAATCTCGGTCCAGGAGCCGAGCGAGTGCCGCGTGATGGTGATCGGGGCAGGCAAGCGCTCCGCGAAGGAGAGACGCCACGACCCGGTCAGCACCGTCGCCGTCAGCGGCCTTTGCTCGCGGACATGGATGATCCGTCCCGAACGGCGCCGCAGCCGCCAGCGGCCGGGTTTCCGGATGATCGCTTCCACGCTCCTGCCTTGCCGCAGTTCGATTGTCTCGGCGTCGCCCTCCTCCACCGCGACAACCGGATCGGCGGCCCCGGAGGGTTTTTTGAAGACGACGAAGACCGACTCCGCGGGATCGAGCGCGAGAGGGACGGCGGTGCCTCCTTTTTCCGGCCGCCACAGCGCAAGCTCTTCGTGCTTTCCGCTGTCGGCGTGCCAAAGTTCGGGAGATCGTCCCTCGACGCGGAACACGGCGTCGATCCGCACCTTCTCGGAGGATTGATTGCTGAGGAAATAAAGGTCCCAGCCTGCGCCGCGCCGATGGGTCCATTCCACGTTCGGCAGAACGGTTTGTCCCACCGGCGGCAGGATGGCGACATCGGGGATCAGACCGGCCGCGTCGAACAACTCCCGGAGCGATTTGCCCCACACCACACGGCCCTTTCCGGCCTGGCGGTCGATCGGCGTTTTGCCGTCGGGATCGCCCCAAAGTTCGCGGGCCGCGGCACGAACGCTGTCGTCGGCCGCAGCGCCCTGTTCCAGGCTGGGCGAGCGTTCGGGCGGCGGTCCCACGATGCAGGCGCCGGCCAGTACCAGCTCACGGAGCTTTGCTGCCAGCTGCGGCGTCATGGTGCGGACATCGGGCAGCAGCAAAACACGATAGCGCATGCCGCTCTCCAGCACGATCTCGCCATTCTCGACATGCGCCAGGCGCAACAAGGCATCGCGGTTGATCGAATCATAGGCGTAGCCGGGTGGAATGGGCTGGCTGAGGTTGCGCGGCAAGAGGGCACGCGCCGGGATGTTTTCTCCGGTGAAGGCGCAGACATCGCATACGGCGGAGCCGGCCTGCAGCAGTGCCTGGCAGCGGCGCAAATAGCGCAGCCAAGCCTGTCCCGGTTTCCACCAACTCTGGGTCCGTCCGACGAACGAACCGATGCCGCTCAGCGTCATGCCGGGGGCGCGATCGAGCCAGGGCTGCTGGGCATAGACATGCAGCATGAACCGGTTGATGCCCTGGCAGTAATTGTGGTCGCCCAGCGCTTTCATCGCGAACGGCGTCTCGCGCCAATTCATCAATCCTTCAGTGAAGGATTCCGCGCCGGCGGCGAGCTTTCCGTATACCCGTGCACCGCTGACCGCATCCTTGATGTCGGTCGGCTTGTCGTTGCGCGGGGTGTTCAGCCAGAATTCGCCCATCGGAAGGTCGGCATAGGATGCGTATTCCAGGCCGTCGCAGAGGAAAGTGGGATTGGGCGGCTCGGCGCTGAACAGGCAGCCATTGGCATGCGCGAGTCCGGCGACGGTTTTGAAAAACCTGTCCGAGGTCAGATCGTTGACCGTGCGCCGCAGATCGAAGAGAACGCGTTCGCTGGCCTCGGCGCTCTCGATCGGCACGCCCGTCAGGACCGGCAGCCAGGATAGCAGCTCGTAGCCGCGCAGGCGGCGGAAATCCCCTGCAAAGCCGGGAGACCAGTTCTGTGCCCCGGCCTCCCAGCTGTCGACATGAATAACGTGCAGTACCTTGCCGGCGTAGTGGGGACCGACCCTGGCAAGGGCCTTGCCGAACCAGCTGTCGAATTGCAGCTTCACGGCCCCGGCATTGAAGCGGTCGCATTCCAGGCCTTGCGCGCCGCCTGCCGCCGAGTTCATCGTTCCGGTCGTGCTGTAGCCGATGCGCAGGATGCGCCAGCGGCCCGGCGGCGGCGTCCAGGCGAGCGTTCCGTCGGCGGAGAGTTGTGTGGTCAGGTCCTCGATCCCGGTGGCTTTCACGCAGGCCGTATCCGGCACGTCGGCGGCGGTGGTTTCGCGGCTGATCGCCCATTGCGCGCCGTTCTTGGCCTGGAAGTGGTGGATGCGTGGCTCGCTGGACAGAACGATGCTGTAAAAGCGCAGGCGCGTGTCCTGGCCGAAATCGTATTCCTCTTCGTAAGGCTGCTGCGCCGTGAGTTCGTGATGCACCAAGCGGAAGTATCGGGCCGTGGTTTGTGGCACGGCGTGGGTGAGCGTGGTCAGATCGGTCTGCCAGCCGTGTTTGGGATATTCCAGGCGGCCGATGGTGCGGAAAGAGACGCCGTCGTCGCTGGCCTGAACTTCAAGGCTGTTGGCGGCGCGGTAAACGCCGGGGGAATAACCGAACGGCGAGGGCGTGTGCACGGTTACCGAGCGCAGCGTGAAGGTTTTGCCGAAGTCGTAGGTGATCCACCCGCTCTCGACCGTATCGACAATCTCCTCCTTGTTGGCCGGGTCGGTGATACGCTGCGGGTCCGCGACCTTGAGCGGCAGATTGGAGGTGATCTTCGGCTGCAAGCTGGCGCTCGTCCGGTCCCATTCCTCGGGGAACGGCAGCGCCAGAACCGCGATCTCCCGGTAATAGTCGTGGAGATGCGCCGGTACCGGCAGCTTTGCGGAAAAACGCTTGCCGCCCGGCACGATCTGTTCGGACCAAACCACATGCTGCATCGAAAGCTCGGGCGTGATCCAAGGGCCGCTGGCCGTCGCCCAACCGTCGCAGGCGTTCAGCGCCAAGGTGAGACCAAGGCGGTCCGATTCCCGAACCGCATGCTCGACCAGGCTCCACCAGCGCTCCGTCAGGGCGTCGGCGTGCGGCGTAATGGGAGAGTTGGCATCGCCTTTGCCGATGCTGAACAACATCGGCTGCACGATCCCGGCTTCGCGCATGGACTCCAGATCGGCCGTGATACCTTCAGCCGTGACATTGCCGCCGAGCCAATACCAGTAAGCCCCGAGATTGGCGGATGCGGGCGGATTGCAGAAACGCGCCAGCAATTCGTGCGTGGCGGCGGAACGTCCAGGGGGGTGGGCGGCTGCACCGGCCACAGTAGATACCGAATATCCCGCGGCGGCGGCGAATTGAATTAAACGGCGGCGGTCGATGATCCAGGGCTGGTTAGGCACGTATGTTATCTTTCTTGTGACGAACGGGCTGAATGTAACTTTTATTATGATCTATTATTGAACGAAATGGAATTGTGTGCATAGTCCTGGCGTCAGCAAAAGGGTCGGAAACGGGCCGTGCCGGAAGCGCCGCGCCATCCCCGAATTCCTGACCCCGGCGGAGGGAGGAGATCAATGGCGTTGCTGCGACAGTTTGGTCGCTGCGCGGTTGTTGTTTTGTTGTCCTTCGGATGGACATCCGCAACACACGCCATGGAGTCCCCATTTTCCTTGCAGTTCGGCACCGCCTGGTATCCCGAGCAATGGCCCGAACAGCGCTGGAGCCGCGACCTGGACTTGATGCGGGCCGCGCATATCAACGTGGTCCGGATCGCGGAATTCTCCTGGAGCAGCTTGGAGCCGTCCGAAGGGCGCTACCAATTCGGCTGGCTCGACCGGGCGATTGCCAAGGCGGCGGCACATCACATCAAGGTTGTGATCGGGACGCCGACCGCGGCCCCGCCGGTCTGGCTGACGCAGGAATATCCCAATGTTCTCAGGATCAACGAAGACGGTTCGCGCGAAGAGCATGGCAATCGGCTGCAATACAGTTTCGCCAGCGAGCGTTATCGCAAGTTTGCCCGCGATATCGCCGCACGACTGGCAGTCCGTTATGGGCACAACCCGGATGTCGTCGGCTGGCAGATCGATAACGAGATCAGCCCCGTCTCTTACGACGATGTGGCCAAGGCGCAATTCCACGCCTGGTTGCAGGCCAGATATGGAACCATCGCGGCCCTGAACGCGCGCTGGGCGACGGCCTATTGGAGCCAGACCTATAACAGCTTCGACCAGGTTCCGCTGCATCCGACCGGGCAGAATCCTGGCCTGCTGCTCGATTTCAAGCGTTTCGTCTCCGACACCTGGACCAGCTATGTCCGCAACCAAGCCGATGTCATTCGCGCCCATGCCAGGCCGGACCAGTTCGTCACCACCAATTCCATGCACTGGAATGCCCGTTACGATCATTTCCAGTTGCACCGTATCCTCGACCTGGCCGCCTGGGACAACTACATCCCGGACGGCCGTTACGACTGGGCCGACAATGCCCTGCTCCACGATGCCGTGCGCGGCTACAAGCAGAAGAACTTCTGGGTGATGGAAACCCAGGCGGGGTTCGTCAACTACGGCAAGGTTAACCGTTCGCTCGATCCCGGCCAGATGTGCGAGATGGCCTGGCAGGCGGTGGGTCGCGGCGCCGATGCCCTGCTCTATTGGCAATGGCGCAGCGCGTTGAACGGCCAGGAGCAGTATTACGGCACGCTGGTGGGGCCGGACGGCGAGCCGGTTCCGGCCTATGGCGAGGCGCAAAAAATCGGCGCCGAGTTCGCCAAGGCAAGTGCCGCTCTGGCAAAGACCGGCCCCCGCGCCGAGGTGGCCTTGATCCAGTCCTACGAAAGCCGCTGGGCGCTGGCGTTCCAGCCGCATAACCAAAACTTCGATGCGGAGAAGGAATTCGCTGCCTTCTACCGGCCGCTGCTTCGTTCCGCCCAGACGCTCGATATCGTCTCGCCAGACGTTGATCTCGACCGCTATAAACTCGTTGTTGCGCCGGCGCTGAATGTCGTGACCCAAGAGCAGGCCGGGCACCTGGCCACCTATGTGCGCCGCGGCGGACATCTCATTCTGGGTCCGCGGTCCGGCATGAAGAATGAGGACAACGCCCTCTGGCCGTCCCGCCAGCCCGGGCCGCTACGCGGGCTGCTCGGCGGGCATGTCGAACAATTCTATGCGCTCGAGGCCCCCGTTTCCGTCGAAGGTGCAACCGGCAACGCTGAGGCTTCCATATGGGCCGAGACGCTGGCGGCCGATGCCGCGGACGTGCAGGCGCCGATGCATTACAGCCGCAACAGCGGCTGGCTCTCGGAGCGTCCGGCCGTGCTGACGCGCCGGGTTGGCAAAGGAACCGTCACCTATCTGGGGGCATGGCTCGATGACGCCGCCATGCGCAAGTTCCTCGCGGCTGCGGCGGCCGAAGCGGCTGTGCGCCCCGTGCTCGCCGTGCCGGACGATGTCGAAGTCTGCGAGCGGCTGGGACGGAACAAGCGTGTTCTCATCCTCATCAACCATGGCGAGGAGACGCGCGTCATCCGATTGCCGCGTGTCATGAAAGACGTGCTGCACGGCAACGGCATGAAACGCTCCGTCACGCTCGACCCGCACGACGTTGCCGTGCTGCTCGGCAAAGGAAAGATCGCACCATGACCCGGTTCGCGGCCGCGCTCGCCTGCGCACTTCTGGCGGCATCCAGCCTGTGTCTTGCCGCAGACGGACCTGTTGCAACGGCATCGGAACGGCTGTGGTACGGCGCGGCCTGGTATCCGGAGCAATGGACGCCCGCCGACTGGGAGAAAGACCTAGCGCTGATGGAAGCGGCCGGCGTCAACGTGGTGCGCATCGGCGAGTTCGCCTGGAGCAGCCTCGAACCGGCCGAAGGCCGCTATGATTTCACCTGGATGGACCGCGCCATCCGCCTGGCGGAAAGCCACCATATCAAGGTGGTGATCGGAACGCCGACCGATACGCCGCCCGCCTGGCTGGCCCAGAAATATCCGGACGTGCTGCGCATCGACGGCGACGGACGGCGCGCCGAACATGGCGGGCGGCGCCAGTTCTCCTATTCGAGCCTGCTCTACCGGCAATTCTGCCGCGACATCGTGCGCCGGCTGGCCGAGCGCTACGGCCGCGATGCCGACGTCATCGGCTGGCAGATCGACAACGAATACACCGAAGAATCGTTCGACCCCGGCACCCAGAAGATGTTCCAGGACTGGCTGCGGCAGCGCTACAGCAGCCTGGACGCGCTCAACACCGCCTGGACGACGGCGTATTGGAGCGAGACCTATTCCGACTGGAGCCAGATTCCGCTGACTGCGAAAGCCGGCAATCCCGGGCTGATGCTGGAGCATAAGCACTTCGTCACCGATACCTGGAAAAGTTATCAGCAGAACCAGATCGACGTGTTGCGCCAATTCATCGAACCGCGCCAGTTCATCACCACCAATGTCGGCGGCCTGGCTTGGAGCGACAACTGGGACCACTACACCATCACCGAGCCTCTCGATATCGCGTCCTGGGACCCTTATGTCGGTCAGGGGCATCTGAATGCCTATGACCACGGCTTCCTCAGCGACTTCGCGCGCGGCTGGAAGCGCCGGAACTTCTGGGTGATGGAAACCCAGCCCGGTTTCGTCAACTGGGCGCCGGTCAACAATGCGCTCGATCCGGGCGAAGTGCGCGCCATGGCATGGGAATCGATCGGGCATGGCGCCGATGCCGTGCTGTTCTGGCAGTGGCGCAGCGCGCTGAACGGGCAGGAGCAGTATCACGGCACCCTGGTCGGCCCTGACGGAAATCCCGTGCCGCTCTATAACGAATTCAAGGCCATCGGCCGGGAATTCGAGATCGCTTCGCCCCTTATCGCCGAAACGGCGCCGCAGGCCGAGGTTGCACTGATCACCACCTATGACAGCCGCTGGGCCATCGACTTCCAGCCCCACAGCATCGCCTATGACCAGAAGAAGGTCTTTCTCGACACCTATGCGCCGCTGGAAGACCTGACGCATTCCGTGGATGTGGTGAACGCCACGGTGCCGCTCGACCGGTATAAAATCGTGTTTGCGCCGCAGTTGAACGTCATCCCGGAAGAGCTGGCGCAACATCTGGCCGAATACGTGAAACGCGGCGGCATACTGGTGCTGGGGCCGCGCAGCGGCATGAAAGACGAATTCAACCGTCTCAATACCCAACGCCAGCCGGGCCCTCTCGTGGGACTGCTCGGAGGACGCGTCGAACAGTTCTACGCCCTGGACGAGACCCTTCCCGTCTCCGGCGCGGCGGGAAACGGCACGGCGTCGATCTGGGGCGAGCACCTTTCCGCCAAATCTTCCGACACTGCCGTGATCCTGCGCTACGGCAAGAGCCGCACCTGGCTGAACGAAAAACCAGCCGCGCTGGCGCGATCGGTGGGCAAGGGCAGAATCGTCTATCTCGGCACGTTGCTCGACCCCGCGCTGATGCGCAGCTTCGTCGAAGGCCAGCTTAAGGACGCGCATGTCGTGCCGTGGTTCGGCCCGTTGCCGCCGAACGTCGAGGCGATGCGGCGCGTCGGTCCCGGCAAAGACGCCGTCATCTTCATCAATCACGGCACTGTGCCGTCGAAAATCGAACTGCCGCGCCCGATGCGCGACGTCCTCCATGATAATAAGGAGGTGCGCGCGGTGACGCTGGGCGGGCAGGATGTCGCTGTTCTCGAGGAACCCCATGCAGATTGACCGACGCACCCTTGTGAAAGGTGCCTCCGCCGCGCTGGCGGCGACCGTCGCCGGACGCGCAAACGCGGCCGGGCACACATCGCCCGATCCGCGCGATTACCCGCAGCTTCTTGCGGCCCGCCTGACCGATCTCGACGGCGCCGTGGACAAAGGCCCGTATCGTGCCGATTGGTCCGTTTTGGAGAATTACCGCGAACCCGATTGGTTTCGCGATGCCAAATTCGGCATCTTCATTCATTGGGGCGTCTATTCGGTACCGGCCTATGCCAACGAATGGTATTCGCGCAACATGTATGTGCCCGGCAGCGACGCCTTCAAGCATCACATCGCCACCTACGGCCCCCAGGCGAAATTCGGCTACAAGGATTTCATCCCGCGCTTCACCGCCGGAAAGTTCAACGCCGGCGCCTGGGCCGATCTCTTCGTTCGCGCGGGCGCCCGTTATGTTGTGCCGGTCGCCGAGCATTGCGACGGCTTTGCCATGTACGGCTCGCGCTTGTGCGGTTGGAACGTCGCCCGGATGGGCCCCAAGCGCGACACGCTGGGCGAACTCGAAAAGGCGATACGGGCGCGCGGACTGAAGTTCGGCTTGTCGTCGCATCGCGCCGAACATTGGTGGTGGTACCACGAAGGCACGCAATATGCCTCGGACGTGCGGGATCCGCGCTATCGCGGGCTTTACGGCCCCGCCGAGCCGATGACGCTTCCGGCGGATCGCGAAACCACGCACGGCGAACCGGACTCCAGCCATCTCGAGCGCTGGCTGCCACCCTCGAAAGCGTTCCTGGACGATTGGCTGGGGCGTTGCACGGAGCTTGCCGTCCTCTACAAGCCGGAACTCATCTATTTCGACTGGTGGATCAATCAGACGGCGTTCGAACCTTATCTGCGCCGGTTTGCCGCCGCCTATTACAACATGGCCGCGGCGCAGGAGCAGGGGCCGGTGCTCACCTACAAGCTCGAAGCCTTCCCGCCGGGGGCGGCGGTGCTCGACATCGAGCGCGGCAGGCTTGATGCGCTGCGCCTGCGGCCATGGCAGACCGATACCTCCGTCAGCATCAAATCCTGGGGCTATGTGAAACACGACAGCTACAGGACGGCTTCATCGCTGCTGGCCGATCTTGTGGACGTCGTGAGCAAGAACGGCAACCTTCTACTCAACATCGGCCCCAAGGCCGACGGTACCATTCCGGAGGAAGCCTCCGCCGTGCTGCTCGAAATGGGGCAATGGCTGAAAACCAACGGCGAGGCGATTTACGGCACGCGGCCCTGGGTCCTGTATGGCGAAGGCAGCACCAATACGGGCGAAGCAGAAAAGAAGGAGGTCGCGAACCGGGTCTTTCTCCCCTCCGACATCCGCTTTACGGCCAAAGGTTCGACGTTGTATGCCGCCGGGCTTGCCTATCCGCCAAACGACACGGTGCTGATCAAGACGCTTTACGATGGAACGCCCTACCTGACGCGGCCGATTGCGGCAATCGACCTGCTCGGCAGCCCTAAACCGGTAACCTGGCGCCAGACGGCAACCGGATTGTCCGTCCAGTTGCCGGAACGTGTTGCGCTGCCCTACGTTCTGCGCATCCGTACCGCGTAAAAGGCCATTTTGGTACCAGAGTTCAGGACTCTGGCAGCACGAAACGATAATCGCCGGACCCCACGGTAACGATCCGTTTATCCGCCTGCGTCTCCACGGAACGGACGCCTTTGGCTGATGCCAGAGGCACGCCATGCTCGCGGACTTCCGTAACGGACGGCAGAACGATCTTCGCCTGCGCCCCGGCAGGGATTCCCGCAAACAGCTCGAGCATGCCGTTCTTACGGCGCCACAGGCTGACGATTTCGCCCAGCACCGAACGGTAGCGGACGCAAACGCCGGAAATGCCGGCGACCGTCTGCGGTGCGACCCGGATGCGGTCGGCGCCTTGCCGGCACATATCGACGTCGATGCCGCCCAGCCCGCGATAGAACCAAGTTTCGGCGTGGCCCAGCATGAAGTGGTTCTGGGAATTGTGCCGGTTGGCGTTCCAGGCTTCGGTCAGAGCCGTCGCGCCTTGCGCCAGCTGATAGCCGTAACTGGGCGCGTCGGTGCGCGAAAGAATGTCGTAGAGCACATCCGCACGGCCGTTCTCCATCAACGCCATAACGACGTAATGGAAGCCGATGTCTCCCGCCGTCACGTGGTTGTTGCGGGCCCGGATGTCGTCGACCAGATTGGCAAGCGCCTGCTGCCGCCGCTCCGGCGGGACCAGGCCGAGGGCCAGCGGCATGGCATTCGCGGTCTGGCTGTTGCTGTCGTACCCGCCGGTCGCCGGATTGAACAGCTTGTCGTTGAATACGCGCTTCACTTCCGCCGCGCGGCCGGCATACGGCCCGGCGTCGGACTCCCGCTCCAGCAGCCTCGCGACTTCGGCGATGCCGCTGACGATCGCGTAGTACGTGGCCGTCGATGTCAGCGTCAGGCTGGTCAGCTGGGTCGGACCGGGCTGTGCCGGTCCGATGTCGTACCAATCGCCCATGCCGAAGCCGATCAGACCGCCCTTCAACCTCTTTTCGAGATATCCGGCGTAACGTTTCATGGCCGGATAGGCGATCTCCAGCACGTGGCGGTCGCCGTAATAGCGATAAGCCGCGAGCGGACTGAGCACGACGGCGGCGCCCCACTCCGGCGAATCCCGCCAGATCGCACTGCTGCCGTCTTTGTTGAGAAAGGCGACGTATTCCGGCGCAATGCCCGGCACCATGCCGTCCGCCGTCTGGCTGTCGCAGATGTCATTGGCCATCTTCTCGTAGAGCGTGACGGCGTCTTCATTGCAGAACACCGTGTCGGCGTTCAGATAGGTCTGCTCGAGCCAGCCCAGCTTTTCGCGATGCGGACAATCGGAGAGGACGCTGAAGCTGTTGCTCAGAAGCGCGAACTTGATCAACCGGTGAATGCGGTCGAACAAAGTATCGGTGGTCTCGAACTGCCCGGTTGGTGCAAGATCGTCATGGAGGAAGGCCGCCTCCAGTGAAAGCAGCACCGGCGTACCGGGCCCCGCTGCTTTTGCCGGCGCCGCCCCTTCGACTTGAAGGTAGCGGAAGCCGTAATAGCTGAACTGCGGATGCCAGGTTTCCTTGCCCCGGCCGCGCAAGGTGTAGCTGTAATAGTGCTCGATGCCCGGCCGTCCTCCGGCGCTGTAGGGATCGACCAAGCCGTCTTCGGCAAGCAGCTCGGCCGGTGTCAGCTTCACAGTTGCGCCGGCCGGTCCGCGCACCGCGATCTTGGGCCATCCGGACATGTTCTGCCCGAAATCGTAAACGAATACGCCGGGCTTCGGCTGGGTGATCGAAACCGGCTTGTAGGTTTTCGCTTCCGCCACCGGCGGGATGTTCTGGGCGCGCAAAGCGCCGCTCGGGCCCTGCACTTCCAGGGCGGGCTGCCAGCCGTCTCCGTGTGGCGCTGCGACCGTCCAATCGGGCGCAATCCTGCCTGCGTCGAAATCCTCGTTGTAGGCGGACGAAAGCACGACCGGCCCGGGACGCGTGCGCCACACGGTGTCGCTGACGACGACGGTCTGGCTGTCGTCGGTATGCGTGATCGTCAGTTTCAGAATCAGCTTGGGCTGACCGAACGAGCCGACGAATTTGGTGTAGCGTCCGGGATAGCTCTCGGCATTGTACATGCCGTTGCCGAGCATGACGCTGAGCGCATTGCATCCGCGGCGCAACAGCCGGGTCACATCGAAGGTGTTGTAGAAAACGGTCTTGCGGTAGTTGGTCCAGCCGGGATTGAGCACGCCCGAAGTGACGGGCAAGCCGTTGACATTCAGCGCGTAGTGGCCGAGGCCGGAAATGGAAACCACGGCGCCGGCCACCGGTTTGGCAAGCGGAAAATCCCGGCGGAAAACGGGAAGTGGCTTCGGCGCCACCGGTTCATTCGGTATCGTTGCGCTGGGCGGCAAAGGCATGGGCGGCGTGTCCGGCTCGGCCGCGATCCACTGCGCCTGCCAATCGCCGGCTTTCAGTATGCCCGTTAGGAACGCCGCCGGCTTGCACCGACGGGAAGGCCGGCCGGCACCGTCCCAGACCATGACCGACCACCAATACCGCGTCTGCGAGCGCAACGGCAGATTAGAGGGCGGCTGCAGGCAAAACGCCGAAGTCTGCCGGATGCCACTGTCCCAGATATCACCCGATCCGCGCTGCACGGCCCGCTCTGTCGTAGCGACGATGACGCGGCAGGCCGTCTGGCGAACATCGCGGGCGCGCGCATCCGCCGGGTGCAGAATCCAGCTGAAACGCGGCCGGACCGTATCGATGCCGCTCGGGGATGGCAGCCACTCGACTTTAAGATCGCCGGCAGACGCTCCACGACTCGGTCTGCGGTCGCCGCGCTTGGAACGCGCCAGCGCCTGTGCGGGCATCAATCCCGCCAGACCGAACAGTTTCAGCGTATCCCGTCTGGTAGACCGCATTTCCCATGTTCCATTGCTCAGGAACAAGCTTCCGTTCATTGCCGGACAAAAGCAACCGGTCGGGATCGTCTTATCCGTACAAAGGACCGTAGGCGGAACAAGCCCGGTAATCCGCCCCCTCGGCATCCATCCCGAACAGACCCCAGGCGCTCGGGCGGAAGATGTCCGCGGCCGGTACATTGTGCATCGATACCGGAATGCGAAGCATCGAGGCCAGCGTGATCAGCTCCGCGCCGATATGGCCGTGCGAAATCGCGCCGTGGTTGGCGCCCCAGGCGGCCATCACATCGTACACCGAACGGAAGGGACCGGTGCCGGTCAAGCGCGGCACGAACCAAGTGGTCGGCCAGGTCGGATTGGTCCTGAGGTCGAGCCTGTCGTGAACCTTTTCGGGAATGGCGACGCTGGCCCCCTCGGCGATCTGAAGCACCGGCCCCAAACCGGCAACCAGATTGAGCCGCACCATGGTCAACGGCATGCCGCCCTGTGTCGTGAAGTCCGTCGAGAAACCGCCGCCGCGGAAATAGTAGGCATCGGCCGGACAGAAGCGCGTCGCTTTCAGACAGGCTTCGATGTCGTTGCTTGTGACATCCCAGAACGGCTTGATCGCCGGTTTGCCGTCCACCGTCATCTCGCCGGTGCCGTCCAGACAGGTCGAGCCGGAGTTGATGAGATGGATGAGACCGCCCGCCGCCTCGCCTTGCGGCGTCCAGCCGGTGGCGTGCGCGATGGCCTGCGGACTCCAGAAGGTGCGCACATCGGAGAAGATCTGCGCCTTGGCGGTGAGCAGATGATTGAACAACATGCCGGCGCCGTTCAGGCAGTCGTTTTCGGTCGCCAGCACGTAAGGGGTGCGGGCGCCGTTCCAGTCGAAGGACGAATTCAGCATGGTCTCCATGAAGTCGCCGTTGGGCATGAAATCCGTCCAGTGCCGCTGGCCCTGGAAGCCCGCCAGGATGGCATGATGGCCGTTGGCTTCTTCGCCATGCCCCATCTCGGCCAGCCGTGGGTTTCCCACCATCAGGTCGCGTGCGATCAGCGCCATCTGGACGCAGATTTCCCATTCCTTCTGCTTCTGTTCGGCCGTGCGGCGGACATCCTCGGCATTGAAGTCGCGCCCTTCGATGCAGTTCTCCCCGGTCCAGGCCAGCGCCCGCCGGAATTCTGCGGAATCGTAGATGCCAAGCTGGATGCGGCGCAGGATCTCGCTCATGTCTACGCACTCGGTGCGGATGCCGAGATAATTCTGGAAGAAGGCCTGATCGACGATCGAGCCGGCAATTCCCATCGAAACGCCGCCCAGGCTCAAATAGGCCTTGCCGCGCATATGGGCGACTGCCAACGCGCTGCGGGCAAAGCGCAGGATTTTCGCCTTTACGTCCGGCGGAATGCCGGCGTCCTGCTGCTCCTGGACGTCCCGGCCGTAAATTCCGAAGGCCGGCAATCCCTTCTGGTTGTGCGCGGCCAGTACGGCCGCAAGATAGACGGCGCCGGGACGCTCGGTGCCGTTGAAGCCCCAGACCGCCTTCGGCAACAGCGGCTCCATGTCCATGGTTTCGGAGCCGTAGCACCAGCAAGGTGTCACCGTGATGGTGGCGCCGACGTTTTCCCGGCGGAACTTTTCGGCACAGGCCGCGGCTTCCGCAAAGCCGCCGATCGTCGTGTCGGCGATCACGCAGGCGACCGGCTCGCCGTCCGGATGGCGCAGGCTTGAGGCGATCAGCTCCGCCGTGGCCCGGGCCATGCGCATGGTCTGCCTTTCGAGCACGTCGCGAACGCCTTTGCGGCCGTCAATCGTCGGACGGATGCCGATCTTCGGGAGATCTCCTGCAAACACGTTGTTCATCTGGTTCCTCCGCTGTCTCGTTCTTGTTCGCTGCCGGACGGCTTCACCGTCCGCCTCGAGGCTCCTGCCCGTCGCTTAGACGTCGAAAACGGGCGATGGCGTCATCCAATTCCGGCATGATTTCCGGTTCGAACAAGTCCGGAGGAAAGGAAGCACGTACCAAGTGCCGCCCCTGCTCCGGACCGGATACCACTCCCAGGGCGATGAATTGCGCCAAACCGTTGCCGATGGCGGTGGCCTCGGCGGGACCCGCATACACGGGCAAGCCCGTGGCCGTGGCGCACAGCCGGTTGAGAAGGACCGCTTTCGAACCGCCGCCCAGCACATGCAATCTGCGGATATTCCGCCCGGTCGCGGCGGAGAACTTGAGCAGCGTCTCGCGATACAAAAGCGCCAAGCTGTCGTAAGCACAGCGGACAAGCTGGGCCGGGGTTACCGGGATGGATTCGCCGGCTTCGCGGCACGCCGTCATGATCTCGGCAACCATGTCGGCAGGATTGAAAAAGCGCGGATCGGCGGGATTGACGAGGGAGCGGAACGGCGTCTCGCGCTCGGCCTGTCCGGAAAGAATAGTTATTTCCTTGATGCCGAACTGGCGCTGGATTTCCTGGACCAGCCAAAGCCCGATCACCGTCGACTGGACGCAGAAGGTGCCGCCGTATCCGCTCTCGTTGCCGAGCCCGGCCTCTTCGGCGGGGGCGCCCGTGAAGGGAACCGCCGATTCCAGACCGATGATCGACCAGGTGCCGCTGGACAAATAGGCCCAATCCGCATCGCCTGTAGCCGGTGTCGAGAGGATCGCGGACTGCGTGTCATGCGCTGCCGGGGCGATGACCCGTATCTCGCCCAGTCCCGTTTCATGCGCCAAAGCCGGGCGGAGGCTCCCGAGGATGGTGCCGGCCGGCACCGGCGGTGCCAGGGCGGCCCGCGACAGACCCACCGAGTCCAATATCGGCAGCAGCCACGCGCCCTCCGTGTCCAGCATCTGGCTGGTGGAAGCCAGCGTCCGTTCGTTCGCGGCAACACCGCTCAGCCAGTAATGGACATAATCGGCGGTGAACAAGAGGCGCCGCGCACGGCGGAGAAGGTCTGGATCGCTACGGCATTGGGCGTAAAGCTGAAACAGGGTGTTGAACGGCAAGCACGGCAAGCCGGTTGCCGCGAACAGTTTGTGCGCCGGCAGATGGCATGCGGTATAGTGTTCGATCTGTCCGCCGGTGTGCGCGTCGCGATAGGAGATCGCCGGACCGAGCAAATGGCCGGCCTCGTCGAGCAGAACGTAATCCACGCCCCAGGAGTCCGCCCCGATGCTGGCGTAGGGTACGGCGGCCGCGCCGGCCGTCCGCAAGGCCGCTGCGATCTCGCGAAAGATCGTGCCGTAATCCCAGACTTGCCGGTCGCCGGCGAGGCGCGGGCCGTTCTCGAAGCGGGCGCGTTCGAGGCACTGCAGACGGCCATCCGTCCATGCAACCTCGATCAGACGGATATTGGAGGCGCCGCAATCCAGCGCCAAGCAACGAACCTCGTCGCCTTCAACCGGCATTTTATTCGAGATAGTCATCGAGAACGATCTTGCTGTGGTCGATGGTGTTTGCCATCTCGTCGATGAATTCCGCCTCCCGCACAGGAACCGTCTCGATGGCCGCCCGTATCTTGTCGAGCCAGGGCAGCTCGCGCGGATGGAGGCGAAGGCGCCCGTCGCGGTGCGCGTCCGAGAGCAACTTGACTGCAGCCAGTCCGGCCGCTTTTCCGGCTTCGAGCGGCGTCGGCGCAGCGACAATGGCCTGCGCGAGAGTCACCGCATTTTCGGGCGTTAGCACCATGGCTTGGGGGTCCAGGCCGGCATCGGAGTTCACCAGCCATTTGCGATACAGCAGCGCCTCGTCGCGTCCGCCCGCCAGGGCCTGGTTCATCACCCGGCAATCGTAGATCAGCTGCTCGACATAACAGCGCGGTGCCATGCCGCCGAGCAGCTTGATGTTCTGGACGGATTCGTTGCTCCAGGTATCGCAGGTCGCGGCGGCGATATTGCCCAGCGGGCTGAGATGCGCACAGGCCGCGGTCTTGCCTTCCATCGCCATGGGAAACCCGGTGATCGTCTTCAGGATGGGATTTTCGTAGCCGCAATCCTTGCCCGGGCCGACGGCGCCGCACTCGTACCCCACCAGCGTCCGCACCGCCGATATCGCACGCACCACCGCCGCAAAGACGCGCGGGATCATCTTCTGCTCGGCGAGCACCATCGCCGTATTGCCGAAGCCGCAGGCCGTGTCGCCGGCACAGTACACGCCGTGCTTATCGGCAATGACGCCCAGCTGCGTCCACAAGAAGCGCATATCGCGCACGCCGAGCACGCAGAGGCCGAACAGCACGCCGCGCATATCGCACATCATCAGCGCTTCATCGTGGATTTCCTTGCCGCCGACGGACTCGATGCTGAGCAGTTCCGCGCCCGCCGCGGCGCAGCCCTCGAAAGTCTGCATCATGCACTCGAAATAGCGCCCCGTCTTGAGGCGCGGCGGCCTCTCCATTTCGCGGGTGTCGTTGGGCGTGACGCGGAGCACCGTCTTCAGGCCGTGCTTGGCCTCGGCCGATGCCATCTCCTCCAGCAGAATGCGGGTCAGCTCGATACCCCAGGAAGGATTCTCGGTCATGGGCGGCAGGGTTTCGAATTCGATCACCAGCCCGGGCGCTTCCAGTTCCGCCGCGCGCCGGCAGGCGCCCGACGCCATCTCGAGATATTGTTGGCGGATGTCCGGCATCGTCTCTTCGGACACGAACATCGGCGGCAGCGTGAAGTTCAGTTCGGGATAGACGAGGCCGCCGCCCAGCGTCATGCCGCTGCGCGTGGTCAGCGGGTGCGGCGCAATGCCGAAGCGCAGATCGTCCGGATTCGTGATGCAAAGCCGTTGGTACTTTTTCATAATGTCTGCCAACCCATCGGGTTCATATCATCGAGCGCGCCAGGCCGACCGCAGCGGCCGCACTCTCGCTGTAGCCGTCGGCGCCGATCTCCTTGGCGTATTTCTCGCTGGTCGGCGCGCCGCCGATCATGATCTTGACCTTGTCGCGCACGCCGCCCTGCTTGAGCGCCTCGATCGTCGTTTTCATGGCCGGCATCGTCGTGGTCAACAGCGCCGACATGGCGACGATACGGGCGTTCGACTGCTTGACGGCAGTCACGAACTTCTCCGGATCGGCGTTGACGCCGAGATCGATCACCTCGTAGCCACCGCCTTCCAGCATGGCCGCCACCAGGTTCTTGCCGATGTCGTGCAGGTCGCCTTTGACCGTGCCGATGACGACTTTTCCCGCCGGTTCGACGCCACCTGCCGCCAGCAGAGGACGGACGATTTCCAGGCTGGCCTTCATCGCCCTGGCCGCCAGCAGCAGTTCGGGGACGAAATAGTCGTTGTTTTCGAAGCGGCGCCCGACCTCGTCCATGGCCGGCATCATGTAGTCCTGGACCAGCTTCAGCGGCTCGAAGCCGGCGGCGACCGCCGCGGCGGTCGTATCGCGGGCCGTCCGGCTGTCGCCAGTCAGGACCGCATCGTACAGCGCCTGATAATCGCTCATCATCTTGTCTCCCATACTCATGGTGCGCTCTCGCCGATGTAGTTGCCGTAGGTCAGGAAAAGGATCGCGGCGCACAGCACGACGAGTCCCGACCCGACGACCGTTTTTGTCGGGCCGCGGCAGCCTTTCCATTCCTTGAAGAAGATCGCCACGATGTTGCTGAACAGAACCAGCATGATCATGTGGATCGCCCAGCTGGAGAAAGCGTACTGCTTCCCCAGCCGGACATGTCCGAGGTTGTAGAAGAAGAACTGCCCGTACCAGAGCGTTCCCGTCAGCAGCGCATAGAAGTAATTCCAGCCCAAACGGCTGCGGCCGCCGGGAACGGCGACGAATTCGCGATGGCTACGATTTTTGTAGACGAGATATCCGCCGTAAAGCGTCGCCGAGACGAAGGCGCCGGTGTTGGCGAAAAGATAGGCGACGTTGCCTTTCCATACCCCCGCGCCGAACTGTTCGGCGATGTCGGCGACGGGTGCCATGCAGTCCAGGGCAAAGCCGTAAACGGCCGAGAGCACGCCGGCCAGCAGCGAAAGCAGCAATCCTTTGAGCATCGAGAAGCCGTCGGTGCTGCCGCTGCGCGCTTCCAGATCGCGTTCCTTCATGCGCCCGGCCGCGCCGCACAACAGGATGCCGATTGCGCCCCCCGCCACCCCGGCAAGCACCCAGCCCGAACCGATGCGCGACAGGATCTCGCCGAATTGACCGTGCAGCAGCGGCGGCACCAGCGTGCCGAGCACGCTGGAAAGACCGACAGCAATGGCATAGGTCAGGCCGTAGCCGATGTAGCGGATTGAAATGTTGAAAGCCGTGCCGCCGACTCCGTAGGCCACGCCCAGCAGGAAGGTGAGGAGAAGAAGCCCTTTCGGTGCCGCCGCCAGCACCACGCCCAGATGCGGAATGGTCAGCAGCGCCCCGACGATGGGCCATAGTAGCCAGCACCAGGCCGCCTGGGCGATCCAGTAGATCTCCCAGGACCAGCGCTTGATGTACTGCTGCGGCGCATAGCAATTGGCGGCGAAGAAGGCGCCCACGGAATGGTATCCGACCCCTAGCAGCGGATTGGGGGTGATCGGGGTCATGATCAAACGGTCTCGTCGAATTCACCTAGCTGCAGCGGATAGTTGCCGTATTCGCGCACCAGCTTGACGATGTAATCGTAGGTCTGTCCCGACACGCCACTCGTCACCGAATGATCGGAGAGGAAGACGTAGCCGCCGCCGCGCGCGGCGTTCAGCTTGCGCAGCACTTCGCGGCGGATCGCCTCGCGGTCGCCGGTTTCCCAGATCTGGACGTCGCTGTTGCCGCAGAAGGCGATGCCGTGCCCGTACTGACGGCGGAGGTCGAGAGCATCGAGGCCCGCCTTCACCTCCAAGGGGTTGTAACCGTCCATCTTGATGTCGATGTAGTCCTGGAAGATCGACTTGACGTTACCGCAGCCGTGATAGATCACGGGCAGGCCGTGGGTGTGGGCGTATTCCACCATCTGCGCCACCCAAGGCTTGAAGTACTTCCGCCAATAAACCGGCGAGAAGAACATCCCCTTCTTGTAGGCGACGTCGCCCCAGATCACGAAACCGTCGATCAGGCCGCCGGCCGCGTCGATCTCGGCTTTGGCGCATTCGAGATAATAGGCGCCGATCCGGTTGATCACCGCCCCCATGCGCTCCGGATACTCGCCCATCCAGATCATCGCGTTCACCTGGCCGACGAGGCGCGTCAGGCATTCGCTCGCTTCGATCATGCTGCCGTAGACCGGAAAATCCGGCCGCAGGGATTTCACCGTCTCGATCCAGGCCGGCGAATTGCGCTCGAAGCCGTCGCCGACGCCGGCGATCTGGTTGTCGCCCGCCGCAAAGAAGCGCCGCGGATCGCGCGGATCGTCGAATTCGGCCGCTTCCAGCTTTTCAAAACTGTCGATTTCCCAGGAGCGCATCTCCGGCATGGGAAAATCGAAGTGCTTGTGGATGATGGCGCCGAAGCCGGTCTTGACCACCACCTCTTCGGCAGTCTCCTGCAAGGTCTCGAAGGGGCGTATCCACGGGTCCATGTTCGGCACCGTGGTGATCCAATCCAGATCGTAGTGATAATAAGGGCTGGCATCGTCCGGCAGGCCGAGTTCCTTGCGCCAACGCTTGATGAAGCCGCCCCAGAAGAAATCGGAGATCGGAACCCGGTCGTGCTCGCGGTGCTGAAGCGCGGCGTTCAGCCGTTCCAGTTTGCGCAGCGTGTTCGCTTTCCGTCCCGACAACCCGGCCGACTTTCCGAACGTGTCAAACATGCTCATGTTTGCAGCCCCCTCCTGACCGCGGCGGGTTTGGGTCGCCATTACGACCGCGACCGATCAATCGCCCTATCTGATGTATCGTCAGGTATGATTTTTATATCATTTTTTGTGTTATATATAGATGTAAATATTGGTGTTTTTGTCGCATTGTACCATGTCTTGTGTTTCAAATGGACGCGTCAGACTCCCGACCAGAACCTGCGATGCCTTCCTCTGCGGACTTTTTGGAAAGGCCCCGGAGAAAATAAAAACGTTATGAATATCATATGGATAGATGGGGGTGACGTAAGCGGTCGTCCAAGCGCGCGCGCTTTTCTGCTACGGCGGCAAAGGGCTCGCTGTGCGTGGAGATATTCATCCCCCTGGGATGGATCACCCAAGGTGGTATGCCGGGATTCGCCAAGACGCCCCGCCCCGGCTTTACCGCAAGCAGACCAGGACGAAGTCCGCCATGCTGCGGATATTTCCAGCACGGTGCCGGTTGTTGCAGCGTAAGCCTATCGCAGCGGCGACCGGACTGGGACAAACACTCGTGGCTGTTATTGAGAATGCTCTTGCCGGTTCGTGCTTTGCACGTTGCGTGTGAAATTACTTCCAAACGGACCCTAAAACCGCATTGCCTTAAGATCAGCCGCCGGGTGGGTTCCCTTGCAGGGCGCGCGTCGTGGCGTTGTTGAGCAGGTCCTTCGAATCCTGCTGTTGTTGTTCCCAGATCTTACGGGATTTGCAGATCTTGGGACCGGGCAGCAAAGTTCCGGTAAGGGTCACGCGCTTGCAGATCATTTCGTCCTGTTGTTTTTGTCCGTTGTCCGGCGAAGCGGCTGTATTAGGCGCTGCTTTATGTGCAGCGTCCTCGCCGAAAGAAGCGTTCGTCGAGATGACTGCAAAAACCGCAATGATCGCGAGAACCGAACCGCGCATGACTGTCCCCATTGGGTCATAACCTCATTTGCAATTTTCCCACCGTGACCGCACAATTGAAAGTGCCGCGATGGCACAAACACGTCAGACGGGCGGGTAACCGAACTTCTCCGCCCAGGGCTGCAAAACCGGCAGAATCGGCGCCAGCCGATCCTGGTAACGGCGCCATTGTGCAAGTGCCTCGTTGTAAAGGGGTTTGCGCACCTGCGTCGCGCTGGGCGAACGCAGGTCTACGGCTGGTGCGTATCGGTTGAAATCGCGCATGGAGTCGCTCCATTCGACACCAATAAATTCGCACACAGCCCGTACCGAGCCCTCGAAATCCTCGACCATGCGCTCGTAGCGATGTTCCAACAGGGTCAGCTGCAATTTCTCACGATAGATTTCCGCAAGGCGCATGACCAGGGCGTAGAACCGCGCGGCTTCTTCGAGGTCCAAAAATTCGAACATGGTGAGATTCACCTTGAAATGCCGGCGGAAACAGCTGAACACGACATCCCGGGGATCGCGCAGGGCAAACAAAATCTTCGCCTGCGGAAAAAGCTTGGCGATGATGGGCAACTTCACGGTGTTCAAGGGTTGTTTGTCGACGAAGACCTTTCCTTTGATCTCTATACCGGTCTGCCGTACACGATCCCAATAGGTGCGGCGGTGCTGTTCCAACTCGGCGCCGTTTAAATCCGCCAAGGCATCGAGTGCGGGAACGCTGGTCATATAGCGGTCTCCCAATCCGTTGAGCAGCCCCATCTCCTCGAGGGCAATGATTCTCTCATTGCTGGCGAGAACCTGTTCCAGAAGCGTCGTGCCCGAACGCATGAAGCCCAGCAGGAAAATGTGCTCGGCCGGGCCATCCGGCATCGCCAATCCCTCATCGGGTGCCGTCCAGCGCTTCGGATCCGACTGTTCGAAATACGCGATCAGATTGCGGGCGGCGGTTGCCGCGTGACCTTCAAAGCGCTTGGCATGTTCGCGCCGCAGTTCTTCATTCTCACGAAGATAGGTTTCAAAAGCCTCGCCATAACGCTTTTGTCCGTCAAGCGCATCGCCGAGCAGCCCCAGGACCGATGCACGCTGCTGCGATGTCAGAGAACCATCCTCTGCGAGCGCCCGCAGCAGAGCTTCGGCACCGGAGAAATTCTTCGCCCCCATCTCAATCAGGGCAAGCGCCACGCGGGCCGTGCCGTCTTGCGGCTTGAGTGCGAGGGCCCGTTCGGCGAGCACCCGGGCTCTCTCGGGCTGCCCCTTCCGGGCGAGGATGGAAGCAAGACTGGCATGGGCTTCCGCCAGATTGGCGTCGAGTTCAATAGCCCGGCCATGCGCTTCCTGAGCCCCATCGTGGTCGCCTGCCTGGGCAAGCGCCAAACCGAGCCGGTAATGCGTCAGCGCCAAATCGGGGCCTGCCGCTACCGCCTGGCGGAAGGCTTGAACGGCTTCGCGGTTGCGGTCGAGTTTCAGATAGCAGAGCCCCATTGCGTTAAGCAGCGTGGCGTTGCCCGGCATGGTAGAAAGCGCCCGCCGGAACTCGTCAAGCGCCTCTTCATAGCGACTCGTCTGTTGCAGCCAGAGCCCGCGCGCATTGTAAAGATAAGGGTGACGCATACCGCGATCCAATGCGGTCGTTGCCAGTACGAAAGCGCGGCGCATGTCGGAGGCGGCAACGGCAGCGCTCACCTCGGCGAGCGCTCTCTCCTGGAGTTCCTGTGGCGTTATTGTGGTGCCGCGGATCATACCGGCTTCCTGCTCGTTTGTTCGAACCCTAGCACGGTTGACCGCCGGTGCATCCGTATCGTTCCTATAAGACTAATCGCGTGCATAGCCGAAGCGTTCGACCCAGGGTTCAAGCAAGGGTAGTACGGGGGCAAGGAATTCACGATAGCGCCGCCACTGACCGATGCCGCGGGCATTCAAGCCGCGCGCAAGCTGAGGACCGCTGGGCGTGACAATGCCCCGGTTCCGGGCTGTTTGGGCAAAATTACGCATGGTCTCGGACCATTCAAGGCCCGCCGCGGTACACAAACCGCCGATCTGCCCGTCGAAGTCGGCGATCACGTCTTCGAGGCGGAGCTGATGGAGCTTCAACGGCAGCTTGTTGCGGTAGAGCCGGGCGAGCGTCATGACCGCGTCGTAGAAGCGCGCTGTACCCTCCAGCGTCAGCAGTTCATCGGTCGTCGCATTTTCCACAAAGCTGCGGCGATAACAGCTCAAGACGACATCGCGCGGGTCGCGCACCACGAACACCATCGTCGCATCCGGGAACAAGCGCGCAATGACCGGTATCTTCACGGTATGGATCGGCATCCCGTCGATCATCACCTTGCCCGCCGGGTCGATGCCGAAATTCCTCACCTGCCGCCAATAGGCCTGGCGATACGGCGCCAGCTCTTTTTCGTCAGCAGCCCATAGGCGGTCGAGATCCGCCGGTTTTGCCAGGTAAGTGCGCAAGGCCTCCGCCAGCGTTTCTCTTTCTTGCAGCGCCACAGCATCATCCCGGCTGGCGAGAATTTGCTGGACAAGGGTTGTGCCGCTCCTCAGAAATCCCATGATAAAGATGTGCGGCATACCGCCTTCCGTTTGATTCGGCGTCTTCGCCGCTGCCGGGCTGCGGGATTCAAAATACCGTATTAAACCGGTTGTCGCCTCGAACATTGTGGGCGTGTAGGAGGGACGGCGAGGGTGATTCCGCAGCAGCAGCTTGGCGGCTTCGTAATACGAGAAAGCCTCCTCTGTCCGGTTCCGGCGGTCGAAAACGTCGCCCATCAAACCCAAAGCCAGATAGCGATCGGTCCGGCCTATGGAGACATCTTCGAGGAGAACGCGGAGGTGCAATTCCGCCGCCTCGGAAGCGTCGCGCTCCAGAGCCTGCATGGCGAGAGACAGCCGTGCGGCCGTCTGACGGCTGTCGAGGCGCAAGGCGGCCTCGCCGCAGCGGCCGGCCTCATCCCAGTCTCCACGCCGCGCCGCGAGAAATGAAAGCCGGGAGAGCGCCTCGGCATGATCCGGTTCAAGTGCGATCGCCTGTTCCAGTGCCTTGCATGCCGCCCCAAGCTGACCGTTGCGTTCGTAGACCCAGCCTTTTCGGACGTATAGCGCGGCCAGGTCGGGCTTCAGCAAAATGGCAGCATCGAAGGCATCCGCCGCTTCGCCGTACCGCTCCAGGGCAACGAGCGACATCGCGATGGCATTTCTGGTCGCGATGCTGGGCGGAGGCATCGCATCGGCCCGGTGGAGTTCCACCAGCGCCTCCGTATGCCGGCCTTGTGCGGCAAGCAATGTCCCGCGGGCGTGATACAGCATGGGATGACGCAACCCGGAAGACAGGGCGAAGTCCGAAAGCCGCGCAGCCCGTTCCAGATCGGAGGCGCGCAGTGCATCCGCGATTTGGCGCAAAAGCGCCGCTGGGTCTGACATGGTGGAAGTATTCGTTCCTCGTTGCCGCCATGCAACCGGCTTGTCGCCGCGCTGTATAAAAAAATGCGGCGGGCCTAAGCCCGCCGCACCGTTAGCAAACAAACGGAAGATCAGAGTTTGGCTGTCAATGCCAAATACATGGTCCTGCCCAAGGTGTCGTAGGCGCCCGGATAGGTGTTGGCATTGCCGTAATTCGGGCCGGAAATGCCGTAATTCGCCGAATCGACCACCGGCGGTTCCCTGTCGAAGAGATTGTTGATGCCGCCGCGCAGTTCCAGGTCCTTGCTGACTTCCCAGCTGACCGAGAGATCGAAGTAGTCATAAGCCCCGATATGCCCATCCGCCAAATCCGGGCAGGGCAAGCCGCTCGAGCCGCACGACGCGCTGAGTACGGGGTTATCGCCCTGATTGAGGTCAAGCTTGCTTCCGCTCAGATGACGCCATGCCAGAGACAGCTGGACTTTCCAGGGCGTATCCCACGTGAAGCGCATCTTGTGATGCCATGTCGGCGTGATATCGACGCTGGAGGTGCAGACCACGCCGAAAACGCCGGCGCAATCGTAACTGGCATAGCCCTTGAAGGGCTGGTTGACCAGCTTGTCGGTCAGCGTGCCGATGAAATTCACCCCCAGGGATCCCCAACCGTCCAGTCCGAGATCGTCAAAGGAAGTCTGATAGTTTCCTTCGAAATCGACGCCGTCGGTGGAGAGGAAGCCCGTGTTGATGGTCTGCGCACCGACATAACCGGCGCCGTAGATCGCGCCCGTGCCGCCGTTGCTGCGGTGGACAAGCGGGCAGGCCACGGCCTTACTGGCCGTCGTTGCGCCTTCCCCGTAGCAGGCCGCCAGGGTGACGTTCGGGTTCGGGGCATTGATGTAGTTGTCAACCCGGATGTGGAAGTAGTCGACGGTCAGCGTGAGGCCCTCTACGAAGGACGGCATGAAGATAACGCCGCCGGACCAAGTGTCGGAATCCTCTGGCTTGAGCGCCAAGTTGCCCTGGGTCTGCTGGTTGCACTGTGCCGCCGGGCAGGTCGTGACGGGGTTAATGCCCGCACAATTGCCGATAATCGTCGCGTTCGTCGGGTGGTAGCAAGGATCGGTGCCCTCGAAGAGAACGACGTTGGGCGCCGAGAACAGTTCTATGGCGTTTGGTGCACGCACCGCATGTTCGTAGCTGCCGCGCAACCGCAGATCGGATACCGGCTGCCATTGGAGACCGCCCTTGTAGGCCCAGGTATTTCCGGCCGTCGTGTAGGACGAATAGCGCGCGCCGCCATTGAAGCTCAGATCCTGCGCGAACTCCTGGTCCTGCATGATGGGGAGCTGGATTTCGCCGAAGCCTTCCGCCACGCTGAACGACGATTCGGGGATCGGCGGCGTCGCGCCGCCCTGGCCGTAAAGGTCGTTGAGCTGGAAATCGCGGCTGGTGCTGAGTTCGATCGTCTCGCGGCGGTATTCGGTGCCGAACGCAACGGCAATGCCGTCATGCGCCCAAGGCGACTTGAAGCCGTATTGGCCGAGGTCGCCGTTCATGGACGCGTTGATGATCGATTCACGCGTGTAACCGGTCTTGAAGCCCTGGCCGACCACGTAGTTGAGCATCGATGGGGTGATGGAGCCGAGGCCGTCGAAGATATCGAGCGGCACGCAACCCGTGTCGATCTGGGCGTCCTTGGCGACGCAATTGCCGGTCAGCGGGTTCACCTGCAAGGCATTTTGCACGCGCTGCACCGAGAACTCGTTGGTGTAGCTTTCGGTATAAAGGGTCGTTCCATACTGGCCGAAGACGTCGTAGTTCCAGCCGTCCGCAACTTCGCCCTTCACGCCCAGCACGAGCCGATAGGCGGTGTGACGCAGGTCGTCGACGCGGTTGCCGCCTTCGATGTCGCGGCGGCCGATCTGCAACGTGGATTGGCCGGCAACGAGGTTGCCATTCCCGTCGTAATAGGGGTGGCCGAGTGCGGTGGCGATGGGACCGCCGGTGACGAGGTTGCTGCCCGGCGTGGCGCCGCACAGCGCGGCGTTTTCCTGCGCCGTCATCATCGGATTATCGCAGTTGACTTCGACATAGGCCGGGTTCGCGTCCGAGGGACCGTTCGGGTTGACGATTCTGCCCGTGCCGAGGAACAGGCCCGAGGGTGCGATCTGGGCCAGGGTGTGGTCGTCGGAGAACATGAAGTCGGAATAGACATTGGCCCATGGGGTCACTTGATAATGTGCGTCGAAGCCGCCGATGTAGCGGACGTCGGGGCGTTGCAGATAGTTCTTGGCGCCGTAATTGTACTTCTGGCTGGTTGCGCCCGTGTAATCGGTGAAGGCGCCGCTGCCGGCCTTGCCGGTTCCCGTCTCGAAGAAGTCGTAGTTGGCGCCGGCATAATAGTCGTCCAGCGAGAACCAGCGGTTATAGTTGCTCGAACCGGAGCAGGCGTGGACGTCGGCCTTCGTGACCGCGATCGAGCAAGCCGAGAAGTCCCGCTTGCTTTGCAGCACCGCCTCGATCGTGCGGTAACCGATATATCCGGTGACATTGCCCTTGCCGTCCGCCGTGTTGACGCCGAACAGCAGGTTTACGTCCTTGGTCGCGCCGCCCCACCAGTCATGCGGCGCCGTCGCGAAACCGACCGCCTTTTGATAGCCTTCGTAGGTGGCATTCCCGTTACCGGCCTCGGAAATCCCCATCTGGCCGTTGATTTCGATGCCCTCGAAATCCTTGCGCATGACGAAGTTCACGACACCGGCCAATGCATCCGAACCATAGACGGCGGAGGCGCCCCCGGTCAGAACTTCGACGTGATCGATCATCGCGGCGGGAACCTGGTTCAAGTCCGCCACAGGGTTGGCAGGATCGGACGGCATGAGACGCTTGCCGTCCACCAGCACCAGCGTGCGCGAAGCGCCAAGGCCACGCAGATCGACCGTCGCCTGACCGGTCGCGCCATTGGCGAGCCCTCCGGTCTGGTCGGGGACCACGGACGGCAGATTGTTGAGCAGGTTTTCGACGTTTGTCGTGCCTTCTAACTTTATCTCCTCCTGGCTCACCGCCGTGACAGGGCTGGCACTGATGATACCGGGTTGCGGAATGCGCGAACCGGTGACGACGACGGTTTCGACATTGCTTCCGTCGGCAAATGCGGCCGACGACATACATAGGGCGGCAGCCGTCGCCGCCCCCTGGAACAAGATGGAACGCAGACTGAGTTTTCTCACGGGAATCCCCTCTAGTGAGTCGGGCGCCTGTTAGTCCGGCCGCCGAGAACCGTCTCGAGCACGCGACCTAGGCACATGGGGACACGTTATGGGGCGATAATCCGAGCGTCATTTAAAACATACATTTACCCAATTTTTTTTGCGTATATGTTGCAGATTTACTTCCGATTATTAAAATTCTAAAATAAACTAAGTATTTAATCCATGTAGACAAGATTAAAATGCTCAGAAAGTAATCGTTCTGTGATAATATTTTAAGCAGGTATTTTTGACACATGTTATGCGATCAATTCTCACTGTTTTGTACAAGTCTAAATTTTTCGCTGGAATGAGCCGGGTTCCGCAAGCGATTGATATGGTACTCGTCCCCTTTGACATCGCTCGCGTCACCGGCCAGCCACCCGCCCGATGAGGCCGGAATTCTGTAGCCAAGTGTTCCAAGGTTGCAGACACGTTCTTCCCGGCACAACAAATCATCGTGCCGCGACTTTGTCCTTTGGCGTTACGCAGACATTGGCGTTACGCAGACAGGAGGATGGCGCGGAAGTCGTTGATGTTGGTTCTGGTCGGCCCTGTGACCACCAAGCTGCCGAGCTTTTCGAACACGGCGAGCGCGTTGTTGTTCGACAGCTCCCGCTCCGGATCCAACCCCATACCGTCTGCTTGTCCCAGCAGGACGTCGTCCAGATAGGCGCCCGCATTCGTTCCTCTTCCGTCGATACCATCCGTGTCGGCCGCCAGCGCGGCAAACTTCACGCCTCGGAGCGCCAGCCCGAGCGCCAGCAGGTATTCGCCGTTTCGTCCGCCACGCCCGCTCCCGCGTACCGTAACCGACGTCTCGCCACCCGAGAGGATGACGCAGGGCCTCGGCAGGCCGCGCGCCAGCATGCGTCCGGCCTGCTCGGCATGAAGCCGCGCCACATCCCGGGCCTCACCCTCCACCGCGGCGCCCAGGTTGACGACGTCAAAGCCCCATTGCCGCGCTTTGCGCTCGGCCGCGGCGAGCCCTTTCTCCGCGGTCATGATCACGCGGCAATCGAGCAGCGGCAGACGCGGATCGCCGGGCTTTGGCGTTTCCGCCTCGCTGGCCGCCAGCATCTGCTCGAGCGCCTCGCCAAGCACCACACCTGTGGTGCGGATCGCTTCGCGAATCTGCGCCGTCGACAGCGCATCCGGAACGGTGGGGCCCGAACCCACTTCGGCAGAATCGTCGCCCGGCACATCGGAAACCACCAGCGTCGTGACCGGCGCAGATGCTGCCGCCAGGGCCAGCCGTCCGCCCTTGATCGCCGAAAGCCGTTTGCGCACACCATTGACGAGGCGGATCGGCAGGCCGCTCTTCAGCAGCTCCGCCGTCGCAGCGCGCTTCTGCTGGAGTGACAGAGCGCCGCGCGGCACCACCAGTAGCGAGGATGCCCCCCCGGACATCAGCATCAGCAGGTGGTCATCGGCCCCCAGGCTGTGTGCCACCGACAGCATGTCGCTGCCGCGACGCAGGCTCTCGTCGTCCGGCGTGGGATGGCTCGCCTCGAACACCCGAATGCGATCCACGTGCTCGCCATGGCCATAGGGTACGACGACAAAGCCCTCGATGCGGGACAGCACCTCTGCGTAATGGCGCTCGACATGTTGCGCCATGGACGCGGCCGCTTTGCCGGCGCCGAGGATCAGCAGCCTGCCCTTCGGTAGATCCGGAAAGTGCAGGTTCTCCAAGCCGCGCGCCTCAGTCACCATGGCCTGGAACAATTCGGTCAAGCGCGTCCGGTCCGACATGTGCCTCTCATAGATTGGAATCACCTGCGAGCCAAGGTCGGCCGCAGGTGCGGTTTGCGCGCGGCTCCACGTGTTAGTGGTTCGATCCGCCTGCCGCCGGTTGCAGCCAGCTTCACGACACTAGAGCATTTCACCATTTCGTGAAAACGCTGAAATGCTCCAGGCCTTTGTTTCGTCGCGCTTCTTATCCGATACGCCGAGGGCGCTGCCGCCTCCGGCCGCGTTGCGGAACACATGACGAAGGCAGGCGGCTTGTCGCCGCCTGCCTTCCACGCATTCCAACGGCCGCATACGAACTAGTAGCGGTAGCTCAAGCGCATCATCAAGCGCCTGGGCAGCACATCGCGGCCGATGAAGTAGGCCTGACCCGTGCTCTGCAGCGTTCCCTGTCGCGGGCTGCCTTCCGTGGCGGCCTGGCTGTTGAATAGGTTGTAGACATCGAAACCAAGGCGCGCCTTCTCGCCCTGGCCGAGATCCATCGTGTAGCCCGCATCCAGGCGAACGATATGATAACCCGGCAGCTCGATATTGTTCAGGTCCGAAGTATACGTCCGTCCCGTGTAGGTATCGAAAAACGCACCGTCGAACATGCCGTCGTCGTAGTAAAGGCCGGCGTTGAACATGATGTCCGGCTGACGCTGCAGCCAGTTGCCTACGCAGGACGTGCAGGCCGCCACCGGCGTGTACTGCGTGTATTCGTCGTGCTCATAGGTGAAGTTGCTTTCGAACGACAACGCTTCGGTGATCATGTAGTTGAAGGTCGCCTCGGTACCGTAGGATTCCGTCGAGATCATGTTGACGACTTCATCCGGCGGACTTCCGGGGGTGGGGCCGTTGATGAGATTGACGTTCCGCCGGTTGGACAGGTTGGTGTAGAACCCGGTCAGCGACGCCGTGATGCGGCCATTGTTGTACTTCACGCCGCCCTGCACCTGCTGGATGATTTCCGCCTTGAAGGATTGGACGTCGTCGTTGGTGTCGATCACCACCGTACGCAGTTCGGGCATGAAGAAGCCGCGCGAGGCATTCAGGAAGACGCTGAGATCGTCGCTTACGCGATACAGCGCGCCGCCGGCCAGCGCCCATGCCGAGGGGGAGACGCGGCCCGAAAGATAGGCGCCGTTGCCCCACACGACCTGGGCAAGCCGTGACGAAAGATTCGGCGTGGTGTCGGTCGTCACGGTCGAGCTCTGTTCCTTCCTGACGTCTCCGACCTCGGTTTCGTAACGCCCGCCGATGTCAAGGATCAGCCTGCCCCATTCCATCTGGTCGGCGAAGTAACCGGCGTAGCGCCGGGCGTCCACGTAGTTGTTGGTATAGCCGGTGCCGGCGTCCACCATACCGTTGCGCGCAACGATGGTCTGCGTGTTGGTCAGTACGTTCGTGACCGTCAAGTTGACGAGTTGCGGCGAGCTGTCGAAATCGCCGACGTAGGACGACGTGATGTCGTTATCGCGCGCGCTGGTCTGGCTGAAGAACCCGCCCAACGTGAAGTGATGCTTCCAATCCCCGGAGGTGACGTCTTTGGTGATGTTGAATTCGCCAGACATCGTCGAGGTCGGACGATTGCGGTCGGTGACCCGGTCGCCCCACAACAGGTAGTTCGACGGTACGGTCGCGCCGGTGTTGGCGAAGGTGAAAGTACCGTTATAAGTGCCGCCGGCGCTGACAGGCGTGTAGCCGTACTGCTGCATGAACTGCGCCTGGCCGACCGGCAGGTTGGTGATGTTGTCGCCGCCGGAGAACAGTGCAAAGGTATGGCGATAGCTGGCGATGCTCACCTTGCCGTTCATCGCCCAGCCGTCGGCAAACTCCTTCTTGAAGTCCGCCCCGACGGCACCGCCCTTGACGGAGGCACCGTCCTGCACCGATGAGCGGAAAACGCCATTCGGCGTCTGGAACGACAGATTGTCCAACGCCGACGTCTCCGTCGTATAGATCTTCTTGCCGTTGTTTCCAGCCACGGGCACGTAGTTCGTGGGCGAAAGCGGATAGTCGCCGTAGAACTGGTCTTGATCGTCGATGGCCTGGAAGTAGATCGTGACATAACCCGAATCGAACTCGCGCCGCAGGTTGCCGCGGATTTGGTATCCCTTGGTGGGGAAGCCGGTGTCGATCGGACCGTTGTCGTAGCGATAGAATCCGGACAGGGCATAGAAAAGGTTGTTGGCGATCGGCCCGTTCACGGCCACGTCCGCGCGCACGCGCTGCTGGTCGGCCAGTTCGAGCTGCGCAACGCCGTGATTGGTGTCACCGCCGGTCTTGTCGATGTAGTTGATGACGCCGCCGATGCCGCCGCTGCCGAACAGGTTCGAGACGCCGCCGCGGACGAACTCGAGGCGGTCGACGCCGAGATCGGGCCTCTGGAAAATATCCGGCGTGGACGAGTTGAGCCCCATGGTGCCGAGCACCGGCATGCCGTTGAACTCGAGCGGCGTGAACTGGTACTGGCCGCCCGCAGGCAGGCCCGCCACGAAGATATTGTTGGCTACTTCGCCGCCGCCGCCTTCCGTCTTCAGGGCCGGCACCGAGGACAGGATGTCCGCATTGCTGCTCGCCTGCAGCTTCTGGATCCGGTCGGATGAGATGCTGACCGCAACGAGCGGCGTGTTCATCTCGGTACGGGCCTGGCTCGTGCCCGTCACGATGACCGTTTCGACCGCCTCGCCGCCGGACGTTTGCGCCTGCGCCGCTGCCATGGACATCAGGCTCAAGGCGACTGCGGCGACCGAAACGCCGTTCAAGTACATTGTTTTCACTAGCTTAACCTCCCCTCAATCTCGGGCGGCTCGACCCGGATTACATCCTTCGGTCCCACCCTCATTTCAAGCTATGGCTTGGTAATCGATTACATAAATCCAAACCATGTGAAATGCAATAGCTTATATATTTACTGTATAAGTACTGATTACATTCAAAATATTATTGTATTATGCCGTATTAAATAGACGTGTGTATGTATTATTTAAAGAATACATTCATACATATCTTTACAATTACTTTAACTATACAATTACTGTCACAATTATTTTTTGCTGTTTATTTTATAATACTGTAATAATAAAAGACTATTGGCGACCATCATAGCAATCGGTTACAAGAACCGTCGCAGAATTTGAAGCAGGGCAAGCCGTGACAGAAGAGCGGGAAAAGAGCGAGCGCGGGGATGCGCTGCGGCGGCAGGCAAAGGCCGTTTTGGCAACAAACGACCGCGGCACCTACACGGTGCCCACAGACAGCCTTTATCCATTCCAATGGAACTGGGATTCCGCGTTCACCGCGATGGGGCTGGCAACCTTCAACACAGATCGCGCCTGGACCGAACTCGAAACCCTGTTCTCGGCACAATGGCCCAGCGGTTTTGTGCCGCACATCGTGTTTCACGAGATCGTCGAATCCTATTTTCCGGGCCACAGCGTCTGGGGCACCCGCCACACCCCAGCTTCTTCCGGCATCAGCCAGCCCCCGCTTGCGGCCACCGCAACGCGCTTCATTCTCGAGCACAGCACGGACCGGGCCGCTTCGGAAGCGCGCGCGGCGCAACTCTATCGCCGTATCCTGGCATGGCATGACTGGTGGGCGCGCGAGCGCGATCCGGAGTCGCAAGGTCTGGTGGGCGTGATTCATCCCTGGGAAGCGGGCGCCGACAATACGCCCGTGTGGGATGAACCCTTGGCTGCCGTGCCGCCGACGCAGAATCCGTATCGCCGCCGCGATACCGGCCTGCTCGACGAGTCCGTTCGCCCCACCAAATTCGAGTATGACCGTTACCTCTATTTGGTCGAACTCTATCGCAGCTTGAATTGGAACGACCGCGAAATCTGGAAACATGCTCCCTTCAAGATCGCCGAGATGGGACTGAATTCGATTTTGGCAGGCGACGAGCGCAACCTTCTGGCTCTCGCCAGCCGCTTCGGCAGCCAGGCCGACCGTTTCACGCTGGCCGAACGCGCGGAGCGGCGCAAATCCGCTTGCGAGCGGCTTTGGGACGAAGCCTCCGGCATGTACCTTTCCCTCGATCTCCTCACCAACCGCACGATCCAGGCGAGGACGCACGCAGGATTCCTGCCGTTGTGGGGCGGCTTGCCCACGCAAGAGCATGCCGAACGCATGGCTCAGGAGCTGTTACGCTGGATGGACCTCTGTACCTTCGGAGCGCCGACCGTCTCGCCCGATGATCCGGCGTTCGAGCGCCGCCGTTATTGGCGCGGACCAGTGTGGGCAATCGTGAACTGGTTGCTCGGCGAGGGCCTGGCGCGCTACGGCTTCACCGACCTTTCCGAACGCCTGCGCCGGTCCACACTCCAGCTGATTAACCGCTCGGGGTTCCAGGAATACTACGATCCGCTGTCGGGCGACGGGCTCGGCGGCCGCTGCTTTACCTGGACCGCGGCGACGTATCTGGCGTGGGTTCAGCCCGGCGAACGGATTACTCGAGCCTAATCTCAATCAGAGCGGGTCGAACGGTGTCGCGGACGATTGCTGCGAAGCGTATGGCGCCAGCGTGCTACCGTCGTCCAGCGTGACGGGCTGGTCGGACACGTTGAACTGGTTGGTAATGTCACGGCCGTCGGCAAACGTCACGCGTTGCATAATAACAGGCGATAGCCGCTCGGAATTGGGAAACCGGCATTCCCGGATATCCAGCGAAAGCAGCCGCGCCAAGAGCTTTGCGCGCTCCTCGGAGAGTTCATTGAGCTTGTCGCTGGTCATCAGCACGCCGCCGGCTAACCCGCCGTACAGCGCCAGCGAACGCACCTGCATATCGCTCAACTCGTGAAAACGATCGCGCAGCAGAATGCAGTCCGGATCGGCCTGCCAGAGGATTCCGGCGCCATGGCTGCGGGTCACAAGATCGCGCAACAGGCTTTCTGCGGAGTGCTCGCCGCGCCACGAAACCCCGATGTCCCGCCCGATCCGCACGGCATTGAGGTAGCCGACGGATGCCCACAAGGGACAGCCGCAGCCCAACCAAGTGGCATCGCCGATCTCCTCCCGGATCAGTCCGGCCATCCGGCGCCAGATCGCAATGCGCGACAAGCCCGCTTCGTGCCATACGGCGGTGTCTGGACCGTGCTCGCTGCCGAACAGCATGAAATCGGTCTTGAAATAGCGGCAGCCCCAGTCCTGCGCCCAAGTTCGAAAGACGCAGCGGATGTAGTCGAGGGCGTCCGGATGCGTCGCGTCGAGGATGTAGTATTCTTCGCTGCGCTTGTGCCAGCGGAATTCGCCGTAGAACGCCATCTGTGCCAGCGGCCCGCCAGTACGGCGATCCTTCACCACCCAGTCCGGATGCTCGCGGTAGAGACGACTGCGATTGCCGACCATGAACGGCGCAATCCATAATCCCGGCACGAAACCCGCGGCGGCGATTTCCGCCAGCAGCGGCTTCATGCCGCGCGGGAACTGCGGCTTCACCTCGAGCCAATCGCCCATTTCGGGCGTGAAGCCGTCGTCGATCTGGAAGACATCGAGCGGAACGCGGTATTTGTCGCGGAACGCGGCCGCGGCAGCGAGATGTTCCAGGATCACCGGCTCGTCGATTGCGGCATAGAGATTGTACCAGGAACACCAGCCGGTGATGCGTCGGATCGCCGGACATGGCGGCAGCGGCGACTCCGTGGCCACCATGGCCGACCACGAGCAAAGGCCCTCCTCCACGGTTGCGGCGGGGATGAGTACGATCGGCTCGGCCTCGATGCTGCCATCGTGCGGCACACGATCCCGCAATGTCTCGATATCCAGCGTCATCGCGGCACGATTGCCGCCGAAACGAAGCCGGCTTTGGAAGCGATCATGTCGCGTGAAGCCAAGAACGATTCCGCCCCGTCCCGCTGCGGGCACCAATGCGGTGACCGCGAAACCGAGCGTGGGCGCCTTGCCGGGCGGGCCATTACCGGCAGGCGTGCCCGGCGCGACGAAGAAGCTGCCGTCCCAACTCTGATAGCCGTTGCGCAGGTATCGCTGCACGCCGCTTACGCTGCGAAAGCGCAAGCCGAGGCTATCGATGGCGCGATCCCGGGGCCAGCCTTGCAGGTTCAAGTGCAGGCGCAGCACCGGGCCGCGGACGATCTTGAGTACTGCGCGGCCTGCGCCAAGCGGCCAGGTGATGCTGTCTTCCACAACCTCGGGGGCGGCGTGTTCGGGCACAACACCATCGATCAACGGGGCAAAATCGGCAAGCGTGATCCCGTTCGCCGAAAATCGCCGCGCGCGCAGGTCACAGTCCATCCTTCAGCCTCAGTTCCCGATGCTCGGCGGCGGAACGCTGCGCCGCCAGCGCCAGCTTCAACGTCGCCATGCCATCGCGCAACGTCACACGCGGTGGCCGGTGTTCGCGAATCGCCGCGGCAAGTTCCGCGAGCTGGGCCACGAAGGGATCGGTCTTGCCGGCAACAACCTCGCGGGCGACCTCGCCGGCAGTCCGGAACAGTTCCGCGTTGTTCCAACCGGTGAAGCGGCCGGTCATCCGTTCGGCAAACACCGACCAGTCCTTGTGCCAGGTTCCGGGCACTGCGATGTTGCTGGCATTGAGCGTGGCGATGCACCCGTCATCCCAGCCGAACACAATGGCCGAGACGTCCTCGATGTCGTAGTTCGGTGTCGACTTGTGGAACAGGTTGGCGCTGCGGGCATAGACCGTGTCGGGCTCGCCCATGAACAGGCGCACCAGATCGACCAGATGGATCGCCTGCTCGACCAGCTGCCCGCCCGAGCACGCTTTCTTCCGCCACCACTCCGCATGCAGCGCATTGCAATGGTAACTGCCCGCGAAGAGGCCGGCCTTGCCGGTATCGGCGGCTTTCCAGCGCGCCACCGCATCACCGAAGCGGTACATGAAGCCGTTGGCCGCGATAATGCCGGCGCGTTCGGCGGCGTTGACGATCGCTTCCGCCTTGGCGAGGTCGAGCGCGATCGGTTTTTCCACCAGCAGGTTGATTCCCCGCGCGACCGCCTTCTCCGCGTGACCCTCCCGGATGTTTGGCGGCAAGGTCACGATCAGCAGATCCAGCCTTCCTTCATCCAGCATCCGGTCGAACTCCGCATAGGCGCGGCCGCCGTTCTTGTCTGCAAAAGCGGCGGCACGCGGCAATTCCCGGTCGCATCCGGCCACCAGTTCGAAATCGCCGGCGAGCGTACGCAATGCCCCCGCATGGCGGTTGGCGATGCCGCCGCAGCCCAGGAAGCCAGCCCGAATGCGTGTCATCACAGTTCTCCGAAATCGAAGACGGCCTGCAGCAAACCCGCTTCACCCTTGTCCAGCCGCGCGTAGACCTCCGGCGCGTGCTCGAACGGTTCGACATGGCTCATCAGCGGAATGAGCGACAGCACGCCGCGATGCTGCAATTCGATTGCGGTGCGCCACAGCCGCGGCTTCGTCCAGCGATAGCTGGATTCCGGAGCGACGCCCGAAATCTGCGAACAGATCAACTGGATGCGGTTATGGTGGAACTCTTCGCCCAGATGTACGCCGCTCAACTCGCCCTGGAAGAAACCCATGGCGATGACGCGCGCGGAATAGGCCACCGAGCGGATGGCAGCGGCGAGCGCGGCGGGCGCGCCCGAGACCTCGATGCACACATCCGCGCCGCGTCCGTTGGTGCGGGACTTGATCCATTCGCCGACATCGCCGCCGGCGGGATCGAAGGCCTCGTCCAGGCCGAGGGCGAGCGCCTTGTCGCGCCGCGTCGCATCGGGATCGACACCGATCACGGTGGCTCCCGATGCCTTCGCCGCCTGGGCCGCGATCTGGCCGGGAACCCCGAGGCCGAACACGGCGACGACATCGCCGATGCGGATCTGCGCATCGTGCACGCCGTTCAGCGCCACCGCACCGATGTGCGAGAAGATGCCGATGCGCGGGTCCGCCCCCGCAGGAAGCAACCGCTCCTTGGCATAGTCCGCGCCCGCCACGTGGTGCGTGCGGTGGTTCCAGGTGCCGTAAAGCCGGTCGCCCGGCTTCACATCCGACACCTCGCGGCCAACCTCGATGATCTCGCCCACTTCCTCGTAGCCGAGATTGCGCACCGGATAGCTCCAGCTCGGCTTGTAGGCCGGCAGGAACAGGCGGCGCGCCTCATCCCAGCGGCGGTTCATGAAGGGATTGGTGCCGCGATACTGGGACAGTTCCGTTCCGGCGCTGATACCCGAAAACAGCGTCTTGATGCGAACCTCCGAAGGGCCGAGCGGCGAAAACGCGATCGGTTCAAAGGCGAGCATGCGTGGCGCGTTGAGAACGAGGGCCGCCGGCTTCATCGCGAATCTCCCTGCGGAATGAGCGGCGCGAAAGCGCAGATCATATCCTTTGCTGGCTGCCGGGTGCTCGACAGCAGGACTGTAATCGATTACAGTTCTTATACTGCCGCGTTGGAAGGCGTTCAAGAGCGCCGACAATCTGCCGCACGACCTCGCCCGTCGTGGGGCAGGCGAAGGGCCGAGCGGTGTCTCTTCCGCGCGAACGGCATCTTCCATGCGGCGGACGCGAGGACGGAAATGCGGTTCGACAACATGCATTGTACTGGACGAGACCGCGCCGCTATATTCGCGCGTCACTTCGAGGCGGCGCCTCCGCGAGATGGTCAGCATTCAAGACGTTGCCAAAGCCTCCGGCGTGTCCGTGGCCACGGTTTCGCGGGCGTTGGCCAAGCCGGAAAAGGTGACCAAAACCACACGCGCCAAGGTGCTGCGCGTCGTCGCGGAACTCGGCTACAAGCCGAACCTGCTGGCGCGCAATCTGCGCTCGCAGGAATCGCGCCTGATCGTCGTGCTCGTGACCAACATCTCTAATCCCTTCTTCTCGCGCGTCATCAGGGGCATCGAAAAGGTCGCACAGGAACTCGACTATTCGGTGCTGCTGGGGGACACCCAGAACGACAGTGAGGTTGAGGCACGGTATACGGGGCTGGTTGCGGCAAAGCAGGCCGACGGCGTGATCCAGCTCAGTTCCCGCCTCCATGGCCTGGTGTTCGACCTGATCTTGAAACAGTACCCCGAAGCTGCGGTGGTCAACGCCTGCGCCTGCCTCGACACGGCACACTGCCCCACAGTCGGGGTTGACGACGTCGGCGCGGCGCGCGCGATGACCGAATACCTTCTGTCGCTGGGTCATCGCCAGATCGCCGTGGTTTCGGGTTCGTCGGAAAGCCCGCATTCCCGCGACCGCATGTTCGGACATCGGCTCGCCTTGCGGGCGGCAGGTATGCCGTTCGACGAATCCCTGATCATAAGCGGCAACATGGATCTCAAATCCGGCGCAGAAGCCGCGGGACGGATTCTGACCCTTGCCAACAAGCCGACGGCCGTATTCTGTTTCAACGATGAAATGGCGATCGGCGCGATCCAGCGGTTCAGCGAGGCCGGATGGTCGGTCCCGGGCGACATTTCCATCGCCGGTTTCGACGACATAGAGTTCGCCGCGTATTCGGCGCCGCCGCTGACCACCATCGCCCAGCCCGCAAACGAGATGGGCCGCACCGCCATGGAGATGCTCTATCGCCGCATGAAGGGCGACCTTGAGACCCCCACGGTAACCCTTCCGACGGAGCTCAGGATCCGCGGCTCGACCGCGGCGCCCAAGGCGGGATGCTAACTACCTTGTTCCGCTTGCGAAGCCATCCCCAGAACGAGCTGCTTGGTGGATTTCAGCGATAGCAGGAGAAGCACGATCGCGGCGACATATAGGCCCGCCAGCGAGGTCATTCCTGCGCGCATGCCCAGCACGGAGCCGATCTGCGCCACCATCAGCGGCGCCAGTCCCGCCCCCAGGAAGCCGAGCGCCGTCATCAAGCCCACCGCGGAGGCGCGCGCCTCGACCTGTACGACGTCCTGCATCGCGGCGTAGATGCAGCCGTCGAACAGTCCTTTGCCGCCGCTGCTGACCAGCAAAAGGAAGGCGACCATCATCCCGGAGGCGGCGATACCGATCGGGAAGAGGAACACCGCCGCCACCAGCAAGCCGCCCGCCAGCACCAGCAAACGGCCGACCGGCGTGCGCATCATCATCCAGTCGCCCAGCAAGCCGCCCAGCGGCATGATGACAAAGCCCGCAAGATAGATGGGAGCCGAGCCGTATAGAGACGAGCCGGCAAGGTTGAATCCGAGCGCGTCGTGAACAAAAGTCGGCGCCCACACCGCCGTGCCCGTGACTGCGCCGTTGGCGAAGAAGAACACGCCGCAGAGGTACAGTGCCGGCACATTGCGCAGCACGGCGGCGATCGGGATGCGTTGGCGCACCGACATCGGCATGATTGGCGCCTTGTCGCGCAAATACGCGACCAGCACGACCGCGAGGATGAGGCCAAGCACGCCGAACACGTAGAAGGGCGCACGCCACCCCATCTGGTCGGCGATCGCGGCCGCCACGATGGCGCCGATCCCAGCCCCTGCTGCCGTGGCCGTCTGGTGCAGGGCCAGCGTGCGGCTGCGCTTGTTGATGGGAAACCAGTCGGCCAGCAGTGCCGTGCCCGCAGGGTAGTAGGTCGATTCCGTGAGACCGACGAGCGAGCGCATCAAGAGAAGGACCGTGAAGCTCGTCGCCAGCGGCACAACGCCGGTGACCAGGCTCCAGGCGATCAAGCCGAGGATGATCAGCTTGGAACGGCTCATGCTGTCGCCGAGCATGCCCGCGAACACCGCCGCCGCTCCATAGGTCCACATGAACACCGAATTCAGCAGGGCGAGTTGCGTGGCCGACAAGGCGAATTCGTCGCGAATCGCCGGCATGGTCGCGACCAGGATGGAACGGTTCGACTGGTTTACGAAGCTGACCGCCCACAACAGCGCCAAGGCGATCCATGGATACCAACTCGATGCCGTTCGCGCGCCCTGGAACTTCATTGCGTATTCCTTGCCTGCCCGCAGGCGCCACCAGTTATCTCACCGCATCCTGCGGCACCAGCCATACGACTTGGTAGGGTGCGAGCGTGATCGGCTGCGACGATCCGTACAGGGCGCCGTTCAGGAGATCGCGATACCCGGCGCCGACGTCCGGCAGCACTGCCGCGTCGACCCCCTGAACTTCGGACGACACGTTATGCAGAGCGACAACAATCTGCCCCTTGTGCGGTCCCCGCTGGAAGCCGAACACGCTCGCCCCCGTAGGCAGGATCCGTTGCGGCGATGCCGGATGGAAGGCGGCTTGCGCGCGGCGCACGCGAAGCAGCCGCGCATAGCCGGCGAAGACCCCGGCCACTTCGCTTTGGCCATCGTCAAGCTCGCCTTCCAGCCACGAGAGGTCGAGTTTTCCGTGGTTCAGGTCGCGTTTCCAGCCTGTTTCCAGAAAGCGCCGGGTATCGTTGTGCGAGCCGAACAGGCTGTGGATGTAGAGGCCCGGCACTCCCCTCAGTGCCAGCATGATCGCCTGAGAGCAGAGGAAACGGTCTCGCTTGCGTTCTCGGCGCTCCGACGAGTGCGGCGACGACAGGGCGTCGTAATACGTAATGTTCAGTTCGTAAACACCGTCCCTGCCATCATGGTTGGTTTTGTACGAGACCTCGCCGCCATGCGCGAGCACCCGTTCCACCAGGGCGTCGACTTCGTGTTGGGAGAGGATACCCGTGGCGGGTATCACGCCGATTCCGTCATGCGATGCCAGGAAGTTAAAGAACGCGGTGGTTTCCGAGGGAAGGTTTAGCGATCCGGTCCAATCTTGCAGGTGGCGCGCATCCTCGCGTGCGAAGGCGTCCAGTACCAGGACCGGCAGCGCGAACTGATACACCATCTGCGCCTCGTCGCGGCCGTCGCCGAAGTAACCGACGTTTTCGCGATGCGGGACGTTGGTCTCGGTGACGATGGCGACGTGCGGCGCCACGGCATCCAGGACATCCCGAAAGAGTTTTACGATCTCATGGGCTTGCGGCAGGTTGGTGCACGACGTGCCGACCTCCTTCCAAAGATACCCCACCGCGTCCATCCGCAGCAGATCCGCCCCGAGTTCGACATAGCGCAGCATCACGTCGAGCATCGCCAGGAGAACATCGGGATTGCGATAGTTGAGGTCTATCTGGTCGGCGCTGAACGTGGTCCACACCCAGCGCCTGCCCCAAGACGTCTCGAACGGCGTCAGGAGAGGGCTGCTGCGGGGCCGCGTGACGCTCGAGTAGTCGCGCTGCAGGTCGGTGCAAATGAAGAAATCGCAAAACCGCTCGTCGCCGCGCAGGAACGCCTGAAACCATTCGCTCCGCGCCGACACGTGGTTCAGCACGAAATCGAACATGAGCTTGAAACGGGTGCGGAGGTTTCCGACGTCGCTCCACGTCCCCAATTCCGGATTGACGCTCAGATAATCCACAACCGAAAAGCCGTAGTCCGAGGAATAGGGGTAGAAGGGAAGGACATGGACCGCCGAGATCAAGTCGCCAAGCCGGCGTTCGCAGAAGCGGGCCAGCGCCGCCAGCCCGGATTCGGCGGCCGAGGCGAGCGTATCGCCGTAGGTGATCAGCAAGACGTCTTTTTCGTCAAAACCGCCACTAAAAACACCGGCGGGACGCTGGAACGCCTCCAGCATACGCTCCAGGCGCAGAAAAGCCTCTTCGCCCTGGTTCTGGCCATAGAGGAAAAGTAAACGATTGCGAATTCGAGCCAATAATGGCGCAGAAAGCCGCTGTTTTCTGGGTGTCTGGGCGCTCATTTGTGTAATCGTTTACATAATAACCGTTATGATTGCAACTCCACCATCCTCGCCATAGTGCCGCGCCCTGCTCACCGCCGTGCGCGCCCGTTGCGGGAGGCCGCGCCGCCAGGCGGCCCCACCGGTGCGCGCTTCTCTTGGCCTTGCCGCGATGCGATCAACACACTGCGTATCAGAAAACGAGCAAAATAGGCGCTCCCGTGAATATTCCGGTTTGTCTTCCGCGCGGTGCCACGATGCGTTCAGCGCCTGAGCCAAGCTTTTACAATGCTCTGGAGCGTCAATTCCGGGGACACGTCTGTGGGGTTGGGTCCAACGACTTGCCTCGTCCGCTTGTACGGAGGATAAATTTTCTGTAATCGTTTGCAGATTATTACAAAGCCCGGCGTGTCGGCTTGCGGGCAAGCATATCGCGGCACGGCATCCCTGTCGGCCCAGAGCAGCGCAATTGGCCTCAACCTGACCGACCAAATCGCAAAAATACTGACGAATATCCTTCGCTTTTTCGCCGTTAAGACCAACTGAGCGGTGCTCGGATTTCGAAAACGCCCGCTCAAGCTGGTGGCCGACATCTTCCTGGTGGCCGCTATTTCCCGTGAAAGCGTTCGATATCGGCTGATCCGGAGCGTGACGTCCAACAACACGGGCCGCCGGCTCCTTTGCAACGGACCATGCTAAAGAACCTTGCGTGGTTCTTATTGGTAAAATTCATAATACAATTTCAGGGTGATTGCAGAGCTTGGATAAACACCCGTTAAATCAATCGGTTATCGACAGCGGCGTATCGGCGCAAAGCGAACAAGGTGCTGGCATGGCGGAAAAAAGTAATTTATCATATAAATAAGCGGCCGATGTTCTGCGGGATGCAGGAAGGCGTTGCATGTCCGTACAGAAGAGCAAATTTCGCAGCGCCAAAAGCTATGGCGGCACCACACGCGACGGTTTCATCCACCGCAGCTGGATGAAAGGCGAAGGACTGCCCGACCACGTCTTCAACGGGCGGCCGGTGATCGGGATCTGTAACACCTGGTCGGAGTTGACACCCTGCAATTCCCACCTGCGGGAGCTGGCGGAGTACGTCAAGCGCGGCGTCTGGGAGGCGGGCGGCCTGCCGCTCGAATTTCCGGCCATGTCGTTGGGCGAAACCCAGATGCGGCCGACCGCCATGCTGTTCCGTAATCTGTTGGCGATGGAAGTGGAAGAATCGATCCGCGGTAACCCCATCGATGCGGTGGTGCTGCTGGGCGGCTGCGACAAGACCACGCCCGGACAGATCATGGGGGCGGCCAGTGTCGATCTGCCGACCATCGTGGTGTCGTCCGGTCCGATGCTCAACGGCAAGTTCCGCGGCTGCGACATCGGTTCGGGCACGGATGTATGGAAGTTCAGCGAAGCCGTGCGCGCCGGGGAAATGCGCCTCAAGGATTTCATGGCGGCGGAAAGCGGCATGTCGCGCAGTCCCGGCACCTGCATGACCATGGGCACGGCTTCGACCTTCGCCTGTCTGGTGGAAGCGATGGGCCTGTCCCTGCCCTACAACGCCACCATCCCCGCGGTGGATGCACGCCGCCGCGTGCTGGCGCACGAAAGCGGGCATGTCATCGTCGCCATGGCCCGTCGGGACATCCGCCTCTCCTCCATCCTGACGCGGGCGGCGATCGAGAATGCGATCCGCACCATCGCACTGATCGGCGGCTCGACCAATGCAGTGATCCATCTCTTGGCCATCGCGGCGCGGCTCGGCGTTCCGCTTGCACTCGATGACTTCGACCGGCTTTCAAGCGGCATCCCGCTGCTGGTCGATCTGCAGCCCTCCGGCCGCTTCCTGATGGAGGAATTCCACTATGCCGGCGGCCTGCCTGCCGCCCTCAGCCGGATCGCCGACCTGCTGCATCTGGAAGCGGCGACGGTCTGCGGCCGGCCGCTGGGCGAGATCGTCGCGGAAGCCGAGTGCTTCAACCGGGAGGTAATTCGAACCGTCGACAATCCGGCGCAGCGCGATTCCGGAATCTGGGTACTGCACGGCAATCTGTGCCCGTCGGGCGCCATCATGAAGCCGAGCGCGGCGGAGTGTTCGCTCTACCGCCATCGCGGCCGTGCGGTGGTTTTCGAAACCATCGAGGATTACAAAACGCGCATCGACGACCTGGACCTGCCGGTGGACGCGAGTTCCATCCTCGTTTTGAAAGGCTGCGGGCCGAAAGGCTATCCCGGAATGCCGGAAGTCGGGAACATGCCCCTGCCCAAGAAGCTCCTGGCGCGCGGCATCAAGGATCTGGTACGCATATCGGATGCGCGCATGAGCGGCACGGCTTTCGGCACCGTCGTGCTGCATGTGGCACCCGAATCCGAAGCGGGCGGACCGTTGGCGGTGGTGAAAACCGGCGACGAGATCGTGCTCGACGGGCCGGCGCGGCGCCTCGATCTGGCGATCAGCGATGCCGAGCTTGAAGAGAGGCTGGCCGGCTGGCGGCGCTCGCGGCCTGCGCCGCGCTATGCGCGCGGCTATTACCGGCTTTATACCGATCATGTCCTGCAAGCCGACCGGGGATGCGATCTGGATTTCCTGGTCGGAAACAGCGGTTCCATCGTGGAACGGGAGTCACACTAGAAGACATCACTACGCCGTCTTGCGTATAAATGCGGAAATGAGTCAGCCGGGCTGACCGACAGGGGAAACTATGCATCTTTCACCGCTCGATATCACCGTCGTCGTTCTTTATGCGATTTTCATCTTCGTGCTGGCGCAGGTCGTCTCGCGGGAAAAGAAAGGGCACAAGAAGAACAGCCAGGATTACTTCCTGGCCAGCCGCGCCCTGCCCTGGTGGGCCATCGGCACCTCGCTGATCGCCGCCAACATCTCCGCCGAGCAGATCATCGGCATGTCTGGCTCGGGCTACGCCATCGGGCTCGGCATCGCCTCCTACGAATGGATGGCGGCGTTGACGCTGTTGATCGTCGGTGTGTTCTTCCTGCCGGTGTTCCTGAAGAACGAAATCTACACCATGCCGGAGTTCTTGAAGCGCCGCTACGGACCGAACATCCAGTTCGTCATGGCGATCCTCTGGCTCTTGATGTACGTCTTCGTCAACCTGACCTCGATCATCTGGCTGGGAGCCACGGCCTTCTCGACCGTGACCGGCCTGACCCAGGAACAGAGCATGCTGGTGCTGGCGGCCTTCACCGGCGCCTATGCCCTTTATGGCGGCCTCAAGGCCATCGCACTGACAGACGTGGTGCAAGTGACGATGCTGGTGCTCGGCGGGATGGTGATCGTGTTCATCGCCCTGACCCGTGTTTCGGGCGATGTCAGCGCCCTCGGGGCCCTGCACGGCTTCCAGCTGCTGCTGGTCAAGGTGCCGAACAACCACTTCCACATGATCCTCCACCCCGACAATCCGTTCTACAAGGACCTGCCCGGCCTGTCGGTGATCTTCGGTGGCATGTGGGTGGCCAACATCAGCTATTGGGGCTTCAACCAGTACATCATCCAGCGCGGGCTTGCCGCCAAGTCGATCCACGAAGCCCAGAAAGGCATCGTGCTGGCCGCCTTCCTCAAGCTGCTGATTCCGCTGCTGGTGGTGGTGCCGGGCATTGCCGCCATCGTCATCGCACCGCACATCAGGAACGACCAGGCCTATCCGACACTGATGACGCTGTTGCCGCCGGGACTGCTTGGTATCGTCTTCGCGGCACTGATCGCGGCGATCATCGCCTCGATGGGCTCGAAGGTGAACTCGATCGCCACCATTTTCACCATGGACGTTTTCAAGGCCTTCAACAAACAGGCGAGCGAGAAGACACTGGTGGTCACCGGCCGTCTCACCGCCCTCGTGTCCCTGGTGATTGCCGTGCTGGTGGCCAGGCCCTTGATCGGTGGATTTGACCAGGCTTTCCAGTACATCCAGGATTTCTCCGGTTTCTTCACGCCGGGAATCTGCGTGATTTTCCTGCTTGGACTGTTCTGGAAGCGGGCGACCGAGGCCGGTGCGCTGGTCGCGGCAATCGGTTCGGTGTTGCTGTCGGCGGTTTGCTACCTCGGCGACAAGATCGCCCATTTGCCGTTCATGCAGGCGTATCCTTCGCAGGCTTCCGTCCTGGAAATGCTGAGCCGGGTGCCGTTCATGAACCGGATGGGCTACACATTCCTGGTCTGCCTGGGACTGGCCATGATCGCCTCACTGTTCCAGAGAGTGAGGCCGGAGAACGTGACGGTGGACGTGACCCACGTCGATTACTCGACCACCAAATCCTTCAAGATCGCCTCGGGCGCCATCGTCGCCATCCTGATTGCGCTGTACGCGACCTGGTGGTGAGCTGAACAGGCGAGGACTGGCGTTCGTGGAGGCGCGGAAGTGTGGTGACGACGAGAGGCAGGCCAATCTGATTGCGCAGTCAAGTTTCGCAGCGTCACGCCGACGTTGTCCGAAGGTGCAAGATGAGGTGACACGATGGCTCTCACAAGACGCGATGCCATGAAGGTCGGTGCGGTCTCTGCGGCGGCGGCGGCCGCTCCTTCGTTCCCGGGCGAAGCCGCTCCAAAGCACAGGACGCCTGCGAAGCCCGTAAAACCGGTCACCGCCGGCATACGCGAAAGGCTGTTGCTCGATTTCGGCTGGCGCTTCCATCTCGGACATGCCTGCGACCCGAGCAAGGATTTCGGCTTCGGCCGCAACCAGCACACCTTCGCCAAGGCCGGCGAAGATGTGGCGTTGGCCGTCAAAGCCGATTTCGACGACAGCGATTGGAGAGAGGTGAACCTGCCGCACGACTGGGCGGTGGAGTTGCCCTTCGTGCCGAGCCAGAACCCGCCTGCCACGGAGGACGATCCGCGCGCGGCGCACGGCTTCAAGCCGCTGGGCCGCGAGTATCCCGATACCAGCATCGGCTGGTACCGCCGCGTGTTCGAAATCCCGGCCGGCGATTTAGGCCGCCGGATTTCGCTGGAGTTCGACGGCGTGTTCCGCGACGCCGTCGTGATGTTCAACGGCTATATCATTGCCCGCAACGCGAGCGGCTACGCACCCTTCCGGGTGGACGTGACCGATTTTGCCAACTACGGCGGCAAGAACGTGCTCGTCTTGCGCGTCGACGCCACGCTCGGTGAAGGCTGGTTCTATGAGGGTGCCGGTATCTATCGCCATGTCTGGCTCAGCAAGACCGATCCGTTGCATATCCCCCAATGGGGCGTCTGGGTGAAGTCCAGGCTGGAAGGCAGAGCCGCAACGCTCTCGATCGCCACCGATCTCGTCAACGAAGCGTTGGCCGGGCGGCCCTGCCGGGTGATTTCGACTGTTTACGATCCCGATGGGCGAGCGGTCGCGACGTTAAAGTCGCCGCAGCTGAACATGGGTGCGCAAGAAAACCGCACAGTCCTTCAACATGCCGTGCTGCACGCCCCGACCCTGTGGTCGGTCGATAACCCGCGACTTTATCGCCTGCTCACCCGGATCGAGGTGAACGGGAAGATCGTCGACGACCTGGTGACGTCATTCGGCATCCGCTCCATCCGGTTCGATGGCGAAAAGGGGTTCTTCCTCAACGGCAAACCACTCAAGCTCAACGGCACCTGCAATCACCAGGATCATGCCGGCGTCGGGTCGGCGCTGCCGGACCGGCTGCAATATTGGCGCATCGAACGGCTCAAGCAGATGGGCTGCAACGCCTATCGTACCTCGCACAATCCGCCGACTCCCGAACTGTTGGAGTCCTGCGACCGACTCGGCATGCTGGTGGTCGACGAAACGCGCCGCATGTCGTCCGACGAGGAAAGCTTGAGCGAGCTGGCGCGGATGATCCGCCGTGACCGCAACCATCCCTGCATCATCGCCTGGTCCATCGGCAACGAGGAACCGCAACAGACAAGTGCACGCGGCGCCCGCGTCGCACTGTCGATGAAAGAGCTATGCAACGCGCTCGATCCCACCCGCCCGATCACCGCTGCCGTGGACAATCCCGATGCCTGGGGCATCGGCATCACGCCGGTGCTGGATGTACTGGGCTGCAATTATCGCACCGACAAGATTCCCGCTTATCACTTGCGCGATCCGAAGAAGCCCACCATGGGCACCGAAACCGGCAGCACGGTGGCCACGCGCGGCGCCTATGTGTGCGATCCGGCCAGCGGCTATTGCGTCGCCTATGACACCGAGCATCCCTGGTGGGCTTGCACGGCGGAAGAATGGATGGCCATCGCCATGCCGGCCCCCTATATCGCGGGCGGGTTCGTGTGGACGGGGTTCGACTACCGCGGCGAGCCGACGCCGTTCAATCGCTGGCCCAACGTGGCTTCGCAATTCGGCATCCTGGATTCCTGCGGCTTTGCCAAGGACAATTTCTTCTATTATCGGGCGTGGTGGAGCAAGGAACCCGTGCTGCACCTCTTCCCGCACTGGAACTGGCAGGCCGGACAGACGGTCAACGTCTGGTGCCACTCCAACCTGGACCGGGTCGAACTGTTCCTGAACGGCCGCAGCCAAGGCGTGCGCCAAGTCGCACCCTACAGCCACATCGAATGGAACGTCGTTTTCGAACCGGGCACGATCGAGGCGCGCGGCTACCGGAACGGAACACAGGTCCTGACGGACAGGCGCGAAACGACCGGCGCTCCCGCACAAATCGTATTGACGCCGGACCGCTCCGCCATCGACGCGGACGGCGAAGACGTAGCGGTGGTGACGGTGGCGATTGCGGACGCAGAGGGGCGCGTCGTTCCGACGGCGGGAGACTTGGTGCGCTTCCGTGTATCGGGACCGGCTGCGCTGATCGGCGTCGGCAATGGCGACCCGAGGAGCCACGAGCCCGACAAGGCAAGCCAGCGTGCAGCCTTCAACGGACAGTGTTGCGCCATTCTTCAGGCAGGAAAGGAAGCGGGAGATATCCGGCTAGAAGCAAGCGCGCCGGGACTTGCCAGCGCAATTCTCAACCTCAGCGCCACGCCCGCCCCGCGCCGCCCCTTCGTACCATAATCAAGGGGTCGGCTGCGTCAATGGGTAGTCGAATGTCACCCCGTTGGCCGGTACCGTTTCGCTCGCAAAGCGATCCACCAACTTGTCGCCTGCGATCAGGCGCGCATGCAGTTGCAGGTTGTCGAAAACCTGGAAACGGATTTTGGTGCCGGGCATGAGTGTGGTGGTGAAGATGCCGTTTTCGGGAATCCGCACGGCCAGTTTGTTCGTCCCCAGGAAATCGCCCCAGAGATAGAACGGCTGGCCCGGCGGGGCGTTGAGGCCGTGGAACCTGAACGTGACCGGCACCGGCCAGGTGTAATCGTGCCGCGGGTAATCGATCGCCGGCAGTGCATTGCCCTGGAAGTCGAACAGGGTCGCGTTCTCCCAGTTCGAGCCTTGACCCCAGCGCGTGCGGCAACGGGTGGAGACCCAGTCGGGCGCCCAATAGATGATCCCCGCCCCGCCGTTGGCGATGATGGTTTGCGTCAGATCGACGAGGTATTTCTGCTGGCCTTCCTCGGAGGCCCGATAACCGGGAACCAGCGCATCCTCGCCCAGCAGATTGTTGAGATTGTCCGCCCAGGCGGTCGTCCAGGGATAAGCGGTTTCCGCCACCACGATCTCTGTTTTGGGATAGCGATAGCGCAGGCGGTTGATCGTGCCGCCCAGCCCGGCGAGCGTGTATTTCGACCATTTCGAATAATAGCTGAGGCCGATGACGTCGAAATCGGTGACGCCGGCCGCCGTCGCGGCGGCAAACCAGATTTCCGCATTCTCCGGCTGCGCGATGTGGAGCATCACCTTGATCCCGGGCCCCGCATCGCGCACCGCCTTGATCCCGGCATTGATCAGACGGGCGTTGCGCACCCAGTCGATCGTCTTGCCCTCCGACGGGGGCGCAGGCATGAGGATTTCCGAATTGATTTCATTGCCGACCTGGACCATGTCGGGCATCAACCCGGCCTTGCCCAGCGCCGTCAATGTGTCGAAGGTGTAGCGGTAGAGCGTTTGCGCCAGTTCGCGGTCGTCCTTGATCCCCGCCCAGGCCGCCGGAACGATCTGCTTGCCGGCATCGGCCCAATCATCGGAATAATGGAAGTCGAGCAAAACCTTGAAGCCCTGTGCCTTCGCCCGCTTGATGGCGCGCTCCACATCCGCAAGGTTGCTGTATTTGGTCCAGGTGGCGTCGTTCCACAGCCGGATGCGGACCAGATTCGTGCCGTGGTCCTTGAAAATGGCAAAGACATCCTTGGGCGCGTCGTGGTCGCGGAACACCGCGCCGCAATCATCCATCTCGTCGGCAAAGGAAAGATCGGCGCCAAAGAGGAAATCATCGGCCGGGGCGCGCGCGCCGAGCAATGCCAATGCCATAACCGCAGCGGCGAGGGCTTTCATGGCGCTTCTCCCGAATTGACGGGTTTGCCCATTTCGAAATCGAATGTCGCATCCGTATTGCCCACGGTCTCCGGCACCACGCCCTCGGTAAGCGAACTGCCCGTGAGCAGCGGCTTCTCCATCGGCTTGTCGCCGTAAACCTGGAAGTGGATGAAGCTGCCCGGCATCAGCGTGGTTGTGTATTCCAGCGTGCCGCCCGTAAGCTTCATGGGGAACGCCGTGAAGTCCGGATCGCCGTAAAAGTCGCCCCACAGACGGAAGACCTGCCCCGGCGCGGACTTGACGCCGTGCACGCGGAAAGTGACGTTCACCGGCTGCCGATAGGTTTGGCGCATGTAGTCGATTGCCGGCAGCACCTCGCCCTTGTCGTCGAAGAAGGTCATGGACGGCCAATCGGTATTGCGGGTGGTGCCGTCGCGGCACAAGCCCGGCACCCAGTCGGGTGCCCAGGTGAACACGCCGACGCCGCCGTTGGCGATGACGACATGGCTGAGATCGACCAGGAAGTTCTTCTGTCCTTCCGGCGTCGCCGGATAGCCCGGCGTGACGTTGTCTTTTGCCAATGCGCTCGCTGCGCCCGATCCGCTGACCGTCCAGGGATAGGCGGTTTCGACCACCAGGACCTCTTTGCCGGGATAACGGTTGCGCAACAGATTAATGGTACGGCCGAGCCCATTGAAGGAATCCGTCGACCATTTGGGGTAGTAGCTGATCCCGATCATGTCGAAATCGGTGACCCCGGCCTTGGCGGCCGCTTCATACCAGGGCAGATTGTTCTCCGGCTGGGCGATCTGGATCATCACCTTGGGATGGGTGCCCGCCTTGCGGCCGGCATCGCGGATAGCCTTGATCGCGGCATTGAGGAGAAGCGCGTTGCGCTTCCAGTTGATCGCGCCGGTCTTCCAGCGGCCCTGGTCGAGGATTTCGTGATTGATCTCGTTTCCGGGCTGGACCATGTCCGGCATCACGCCGGCGCGGTCCAGCGCCATCAGCGTGTCGTAGGTGTAGCGATAGAGGACCTGCGCCAGCTTGTTCTGGTCTTTGATATTGGCCCAGGCCTTCGGAATGATCTGTTTGCCGCCGTCCGCCCACCAATCGGAGTAATGGAAGTCGAGCAGCGTTTGCAGGTTCTCGGCTTTGGCGCGCTTGAAGCTGCGGATGACGTCGGCAAGGTTGCTGTATTTGGTCGGGTTGCCGTCCGTCCAGATACGGATGCGCGCGACGTTCGCACCATGCTCTTTGAACAAGGCATAGAGATCGGCCGGCTTTTCGTTCTCGCGATAGACAACGCCGCAATCGTCCATCTCGTTGGCGAAGGATAGATCGGCGCCGAACAAGAGGTCCGCGGCCCGTGCGGGCGTGGCGAGGCAGAGCACAAGTGCGCCAGTCGCCGCCATGGTATGTACCGATATCGTCATGTCGCAGCCTCCCAGAATGCGCGCCATTGTTGGGTTTTTGCGCGTCGGCATATTTATATGATTATTGTGGAGCTGGTTCAATTTGTTCCTCTGCATGGCCGAAAAAAAGACGGCGCCCAGGGGGCGCCGTCAAAATGGGAAGATACTTGTTCTTTATCGGATGGGTCTCGCCCGTCCGTTACATCTTGTACGAAACGTCGAACATGAGAGTCCGGCCGAAGTGGGCGTAGGTAGCCAAATCGTTCGGATCGTTGGAACCGCGCAAAGCGTCGGCGCCTGCACGACCACCAGAGAAGCGCTGCACTTGATTGGTGAGATTCAACGCTTCGAATCGCAAGCCTATGTGCTCGTTCCAGTCATAGGATGTGAGAAAGTCAAATGTTGTTTCCGCTTCCTGAGTGTCAAGCTGGTAACTAGCCCAGCCCGGGATCATCGTGAAAGAGCTATGGTATTTCATGGCGATGCGCGCGGTGAAGCCGCTCTTATAGTACCATAGGTCGACCTCGTCGGAATTGTGGGCGAGGCCGGCCATCGAATACGGGTTCGAGATCGGATGGAATTCCTTGATGTTGGAATCCGCGAACGAAGCGTTGGAATAAATACCGAAGTCGCTCAGGAACCCCGGCAGGAAATAGAACTTCGTTTGGAATGTCAGTTCGAGACCATAGACATCGCCGCCTTTGCCGTTGACCGGTACGTCGATATCAAAGAGCATGTTGCTGACCGTCCTCGGATCGATGCCCATGCCGATGTAGTTCAAGACGTGCTTGTAGTAGACCGCCGCCGAAACCAGCGATTCATCGTGGAAGAACCACTCATAATCGAGGTCGACGTTGTCGGCGCGGAACGGCTTCAGGTGCGGGTTGCCGCCGCTACCTGTACCCGTCGTGCCGCCCAAATAGCCCGGCGGCAACAGCGAATAGCCTGTGTTCAGGGCATCGAGGGGGGGACGCGACACCGACATCGATGCGCCAAAGCGAACCAGTTGATCGTCCGCGACATGGGCGTTCAGATAGAGGCTCGGCAAGGCATCGGTGTAGTGATTGCCCTCTTTTAAGGCTGAGAATACGGGCGTCCAGGTCGAAAGGTCGACTTGATTGCCTGTGCTGACCGTCTTGACGTCTTCGACACGTACGCCAATGCCGCCGTCGACGGGAATACCGGCGACGTCGTGGGCGAACTCGGCCTTCAGGTATCCGGCCAAGCTGGTCTCCTGAACCTTCCACTCCAGGATCTGGTTCTGGAAACCGTTGGCGGCGTTGGCGCCTTGAACAAGCCCTTCTGCCCAGTTCACAACGCCGAGATAGGGATTGCCGGCGGTTCCACCCATCGCGGCCGGGAGCGTATTTTTCATGTCGCCGAAGACCAACGGCGCTATGGTGTCCCATTTCCCATACAACATCGGAGGAACGTTAAGGTCTTTGACCGTGAAGCTCTCGAGATCGCTCACCGGTAGCGTGACCGCGCCGGAACCCAGGGGCGGCGTGGCAAAACCCGTAGTGTAGATATCGTAGTCCCACTGGTGATGGGTCTTGGCGCGTTGCGACCAGCGCCCGCCTGCTGAAATCTTGGTGATGAAGGAGCCTTCGAAGTCGCGCGATACATCGCCCGCAACGGCCGAGATATGGTCGCGGGTTTCTTCCGGACCGGCATCCATGTTGCAAGCGCTACTTGACGTACCGACATTGCAATAGGTCAGCTGGTTGGCGCTGGTGATCGAAGAAGGATTCCAGTATGCGTCGGTAGTTTGAAGGGAGCCACCCGAGTAGGCGAGAACGTTGTTGGCCGGGATCGATGGATCGGAGCCGAGCGTCACATAGGGCGTTGTACCCCTTTCCATATTATAGCCCGAGCCCGTTATCCGTTGAGGCAGGGTCTGGATGTCGAGCCATTGGTTGTTACGCCAGGCTTCGGAATGAGACAGGTCGAGCTTGGCTTGCCACGGACCGTCGTCGTAAGCGAAGTTCAGGCCGCCGACGACCAGGGTCTGGCGTTGCCAGTAGCGGGCAATGTTGTTTTGGACGTTGATCGTGCCGGTCGGCAGGTTGGCCTGCACGACATGGCCCATGCTATCGACCTTGAAGGATGCGCCCGGGGCCAAGTAGGGTGAATTTGCAACCGGTGCACCACCCGGAACGCCGCCGTTGCCGTATTGATTGGTCGCATTCACACAAGCCGCCCAGATATCGCCCGACGTGGCACTGCAACCGAGCCCGTCGGAGTTGGCCCATACTTCGCCTTGAGCGTCGGCGAACTGCTGGAGCTGGTTTTCCGAGATCACATAAGACGACCACAGCCCGTCGGCCTTGATGGTCAATTTGTCGATAGGCCGCCATTCGGCGGCGCCCGCAAGGCCGTAACGGTCCTGTTGCAGCAGCCTGATGTCGGTCGTTGAGCCCCAGGGAGCCGGATTGCCGCCGGTGAGCGCCGTGGTGCCATCCGGCAGCGTTACAACCTTGGTCGGGTCGTTACCTGTCAGGTTGGCCGGATTGCCCCAGCCGGTATCGGGCTGGTTGGTGTTTTCGGTCCAGAAGATCAGATTCGAATAGCCGTTCTTCTGGCGTTGAATGCTGCCGGCCAGCGAAAAAGCGAAATTGTCGGTGACATGGTAGTTAACGGCCGCGCTGCCGCGGAACCCGAGCGGGTCGTAGTGAGGCAGATCGGTGCCTGCAGTATTGTAAGTTGGTCCCCCGCGAATCTGGAAGACCGGGCCAGTGTATTCAAGCGGTGCGGTGGTGCGGATGTCGATGGTCGCTGCGATGCCGCCGCCGATCAGGGAGGCGTCCTGGGTCTTGTAGACTTGCGCGCCGGAGAGAATTTCGGACGGATAGGACTCATAGCGCACATTCTGATCCGGCTCCGACGAGGCTACTTCGCGGCCATTGACCAAGCCGAAGACGAAACGCGGGCCGAGGCCGCGGATCGCCACCTGGCTGGCGTTGCCACGGTCGCGTTGCGTATTGATGCCGGGCAACCGGTTGAGTTCTTCGCCTATGGTGACGTCGGGAAGTTCACCCAGGTCCTTGGTTGAGATGTTCTCGGTGATCAGCGGCGAGTTCTGCTTCATCACCAACGAGTCTCTCAGGCTCTGCCGGAAGCCCGTCACGGTCACGGTTTCCATCGCCTCCTGCGCCAACGACGGCACAGTGACTGCCAGAATGCTCGCGCCGCACAGCAGCGCACGTTGTAAAGAGTTCACGAGTTAGCCCTCCCCAAAAGTCCTTTGCCCTCAAAAAGGGATGTGGACATTTTATAATCTTATTTATAATACAAATACGCCATCGTCAAGCCAAAGCGTACGTCCGTGTCTTGCGCTTGTCTGTTTTCCGCCGCACTGCGCTCAAAACACAACGCCTCCAAGCAAGTCAATTACAATGGAACGGCAAGCGATGACGGCGCCTTACCAAAGTGTTGCGCCATGTCTCTGTCTCGCCGTTCCGACATCAAGCTTTTGTAATACAAATAAAATTTTGCCGGTTGCCGGTACCGGCACGGGCAGATCCGGGGCGGGCAGAGGACCGCGCATTGGCGGCAACGGCGGGTTCCGGTGAGCATGGCTCCGGTCCTGCGGTAAGGCCGCCGCCAACATCCCGGGCGGGTTCGTCCTCTGAAACGACGCGACGCACTCGCTGTGGTGGAGGAATATTAAGGAGTGCCGCCTCTTTTCGCCTCAAGCGAAAAACCCCATAGCGCAGACACCCCCATCCTCAAGCGGCACTCGGCCTTTGGTTTCGCGGCCGGTCGCATCTTGCGCTATGTTCCGAGCGGCAAGGGTAGCCGGATTTTGCTCATGCCGGTTGATCAGCCCACCACCGGTGCATTCGGCGGAACGAATCTCGCACTGTCGTTCGTCACCTCCGCACAGCAGGGCTTGAGCGAAATCGCGTGAAGTCGCCAACCTGACGCAGGCGAGGTGTTCGTGTACAATGTTAATATCGCGGGGCTGACAGAGCATCGGTTCCGGTTGCAGGACTGAAGCCCGCAGGCTCGGGGGGACCATAGGAATGGCACGGACGGATGGCCAAAATCTGACGTATCGGATCGTGCAAGCGCTCGGCATCGCGATCGTATCCGGTGTCTATTCGGTGAAGAACCCCTTCCCGATCGAAGCTGATCTCTGCAAGCAATACAACGCCAGCCGGAGCGTTCTTCGCGAAGCCGTGAAGATGCTCACGGCAAAAGGCCTGCTGAGCGCGCGTCCGCGGCAGGGAACCTGGGTCCAACCTGAGGAGAACTGGAATCTGTTGGACCCCGACGTCTTGCGCTGGCTGCTCGAACGCAAGATCTCCTATTCCCTGTTGCGCGAATTCGCCCAGGTGAGGCTGGCTGTGGAGCCCAAGGCGGCGGCACTCGCCGCCCTCGTCGCCACGGTCGAGCACAAGGCGATGATCAAGGCTGCGATCGACCGGATGGCTGCGGCCGACATCGGCGACGATGACATTCTTGCTTCGGACATCGCATTCCATGTCGCCGTTCTGCGTGCCAGCGGCAACAGGTTCTTTGCGCAACTCAGCGGCGTGACGGAAGCGGCCTTGCGGTTCAGCATCCGCATGCAGAATCGATTCAAGGGCGTGCGCCGCGCCAGCGTGCCGGATCACAGGCGGATTTCGGACGCCATTCTTTCCGGCGACCCGGAAAATGCCGAAGAGGCAACCCGCGACCTCATCCAGGAGGCGCTTGACCTGATCGACAAGGCGGAACGCGAGGCAAAGCTGGAGGTTGGGCAGCGCAATATCAAGCTTAGGGCTTTCCGTTAAAGCGCCGGCCGCCGCTTCCTGGGGAGGGCCGCATGTGTCACGGGATCTGTGTTGACCTCAGGCACAGATACGTATTGTTGCGCACTTCGCGGACCACGACGCGTCAGGATGCGAGAGCGCCGACGTCCGGGCTCAGGGCTGTAACAATTGGAGAATTGGCGGAGGCGCCAGTCTGGACGTCACTGTGCTCCGAGACTTGGGGCTTTGACGTGTTGCTTGACGGCGGATGTGGGCAGCTTAAGCCCTTTGAGCCATGAAGGTCGCAATTAACGGACGGTCGTGGCCAGTCAGCAACAGCAGAACATCGTTAAAGGGATCGCTGGGGATCGCCTCAGCCGGCAATGTTGCGCCGCAGGGTCAAAGTGCCATCGGCGTTGAGCGTCTGCCGGCACGCCCAGCGCAACGGATAGCGCATGCCCTTGACCTCCAACTCCGCCTTCAGCCGAAGCCCCGCCCAATCGTCCCGGCCACGCCAAATCAGCATCGCCTGCCGGATTCCCACCGGCTTGGGATAGCCGGGATCGACGCATCCGCTCGCCTTCACGGCACCCGCTTTGTCCACAAGTGTCAGGCGCAGCACGCCGGGCACGCCTGCGACGCCATCGTTGGCAAGTCCGATCACCACGCCGGTCGCGCCGTCACGTTCGAAGGCCCAGATGAAGGCGGGGTACACGCGATAGCCGATTCGCCGGGCGATATGGTCGATCGCTTCGGGGTACTTGTCGGAATAGCTGCGAATGTGCGCGGCGGCGATATTGTGCCAGTTCCAGATCGACCAGTAATTCGCACCCACCGCCAGCACGTGGTCGATGATCTGCTCGTTGCTGGTGACCCCATCATCGAGGCCGAGCTGACCGGGCTCTCCGGTGGTCATGCCGGCCTCGCTGATCGCGGCGGTCCAGGCAGGCCGGTTGCTCAGAGCTTCGATCTGCGTGTTCTCGATGAAGATGGTGTCGCTGCGGATCCAGTTGCCGGTCCGGACGGTGCGGTCCAGCATCGCGGCATTACCGACATCGTTGAAATCCGGCTGGGTGTTGGTGACAAGCGGCGTCTTCGTCCAAGTGCGCAACTGGGTCTCCAGCATGCCCATCCAAGTCTGCTCGGCGATGAAGTTGCTGGGGAAGATATTGCCCTCGAAGGGCCAACAATGACCCTCACCCCAGAAGCCGTACATCATCGTGTCCATATACTCGACATCGGGGCTGCCGTTCAGCGCCTCGGCCAAGAGCGCATTGAGTTCGCCGAATCCCGCCTGATAGGCCGGATGGTCATAGCGCGGCATGGCTTGTTTCTTGCGATGACGGATCTGAGATCGATCGCCGGGCCAGTTTCCCTTGAGGGGAACGTAGGGTACCTTCCCCATTAGAAAATCGGGCATGCCAGGCTCCGGAAAGTCCGGATTTTCCAGCATGACCCTGAAACCCACGCGCTTGCCGTATTGCCGGGCGATTGCGAAGCTGATGCACCACCACTCCGGCAGGTCGAGCCTGCCGGGGCGCTTTTGGATTTCGCGCCAGTTGAGGCGCAGATAGACCTTCTGGGTGAAGGGCAGGGCGATGATATCCTCGATCGCCTGTTCGAGCGACTGGCCCGGCAGGCGAGGCGGTCCGATATCGCCCGATACGTAGGCGGTCAGGCCCATGCCGAAATTGGGGACGGTCTCGCGCGACGGCGTCGTCGCCATGACCACCCCGCCGCCGGGCACATTCGCTTGCGGGCCATAATTCGAAAACGGGCCTTGGTAGAGCCGGTCCGGCACGGCCGGTCCACCGCCCCAATCGTGTTGTTCCCAATCATGTTCGAGCGATTGCGCTTGGGCGGAGCCGGAAGGAAAGGCCGCTGCGGACGCACCGGCTCCGACCATCACCGTGCCGGCCTTGAGAAAGTCCCTGCGCTTCATTCGCTCCCCCTTACCGCTTCCCGCAAGAATGTGGCCGGAGCGATTGCGGCTTCAACAGAACCCGGCAGGCGTTTTTCATGTCCCGTCTCCAGCGGCTGTTCGCACAGATCATAACACCTTCAACATTCACCTCGCCGCACGGTCTGGTTATGACGATCCGCGTTACTCCAGGAACCTGCCGCTCCAGCGCGCGCCGGTGCGGGAAAGCGCAAGAATCGCATCGTGTCCGATCTTGGCGCTCACGGCCTCGTCTTGGGAACGGCCGCAGAACCGGTGGAGCATGACCCGCATGGGACCTAGATGGGTCACCAGCAGCATCGGCCGTTCGGGTGGCTGGGTCAGCACACTCATGATGCGCGGCTCGATGTCCGTATAGCTTTCGCCGCCGGGTGGACGGTAGTTGTACTTGTCCTTGTCACGCGCCAAGCCGTATTCGCTGTTTTGGATGTCGCTGGATAGCCAGCCGTCGATGGCGCCATGACACACTTCGCGCAAGGCAGGGGTGCTCTGCACCGTGAGGCCCAGCGCCTCGGCAATGATCGACGCCGTCGCATGGGCGCGCACAAGATCGCTCGACAGAATGCGCGCGATGCCCATCCCTTTCAGCGCCGCGCCCTGCCTGCGGGCCTGCTCTCTGCCCGCCTCCGTGAGCGGAGGATCGACCTGGCCGAGGAAGCGGCCTTCCCGGTTGCCTTCGGCTTCGCCGTGGCGAACGACATAGACGATCATGAAAACCTCGAAACACCGTCGAAGTACTACTAGTGTCGCGGTTCCGAAGTTCGCGAGCTTATCGATATTGGCAACGACGCGAACTGCGGAACCAAAACGACACTAGGATTCAATAGGTAATTAGTGTCCTTTCGATTCCGAAATTCGCCCTTGGCCGATATAGAGATCATGCGAATTTCGGAACCGGGACACTAGCAGCCGAGGGCGCCTGGGGCAAAAACGGGCCGGCAATGAAGAGCATCGCCGGCCCGAACGCTTCAAATTCGCGCCGGTTAGAGTTTGGCGCGCACGCCGAAAAAGATCGAGCGGCCGTAGAACTCGTAGGTGGCCGGCACGTTGGGATAGCCGTTGTAGCTTTGGGTTGCCGCATTCAAAAGGTTGGAGCCTTCGACATAGACCTTGAAGTGTTCCGTCACGTCATACGCAAGGCTCGCCGACATTTCTTGGTAGTGCAGTTCCTTCTCGGGCAGACCGGGAATGAAGCCGGAGATGAGCTTGGTGAAACTCGAGGTGAAGCTGTAGGAGACCTGCGCTTCCCACTCGTCCTTTTGGTAGAAGGCCTTGAGGTTGTAGGAGATGGGAACGGCGCCGTCGAGCTGACCCGTCAGCCCGTCGATGTTGGCCTTGGTGTGGTTGTAGGTGAGGTTGGCCTGCAAGCCGAGGCCGTTTTCGAACAGATACTGTCCGGCCAGTTCGACCCCCATCACGGTTGCAGAGTCGCCGTTCTGCACCGTCACGACGTTGAAGTCCTGCCCGGCGATCACCTGGGGGACTGTGACCGTCGTCACGAAGTCGGAGATGTCCTTATAGAAAAAGGCCAGCGCGATCGATCCCCGCTGGGACTTGTACCATTCGAGCGAAGCGTCGAATTGGTTGGCTTCGGTCGGCTTAAGGTTCGGATTGCCGGCATTGTAGATGACGAAGTCGCCGGAGGAGGCGTTCGATGCGTCGGAGGCTGGCGACAACTGGTCGAAGGACGGCCGCGCGATCACCTGCGAAGCCGCTAGGCGCAGACGCAGCTCGTCGGTGAAATTGTAGGCGAAGTTCACCGAAGGCAGGAGCTTGGTATAGCTGCCGCCGCCCGTGACAGGCACGGGATCGCTGACCTCGACGTCGTAATCGGCTTGGTTGCCCGGTCGCTTGGTGATGCTGAGGATTTCGATCGACGAGCCCTTGGATTCCACGTCCGTCGACACGATGCGCAGGCCGACGTTGCCGAACCAGCTCTCGCTGGCAAAATTGGCCTGAACATAGCCGGCAAAGGTCTTCTCCCCGATGGAGAAGGAGAGCGGTTCGTCTTTCTGAATGATCTGGGTTGAATAACCGGCTGGGTAAGGCAGGCCGGTATTGGGATCGATGATGTTCGGGTTGTTGTCCGCCTTGGGCAACGCCGCCAAGTAGGTGTCGATGTTGAAGCGCGCGTAGTTGCGCGGGAAGTTGCCCTTCATTTCCGACAGAAGGCCGGAGACTCCCAACGGTTGCACGACCTGCGCGCCGATGTCGGCGAAAGTGAAGGGATAGCCGCAATAGTTGCAGGACGTCGTATAGGCGTTGTCGTAAGTGATGTCGGACTTGGCGCGGCGATTGTAGTTGAAACCGGCCTGCACGGACTGAAGGACGCCCCAGTCGAGATCGTATTTGGTATCGACCTTGGCACCCTGGATCTCGTCGCTCAGGTTGTCGCCCTGGATGCCGATGTAGTGGACGTGATAGTCGGCATCGGTCGCCTGGTCGAGCGAGCGCCCGCCGGGCAGCGTGATCTCCACATCCGGCAAGCCGTAATCGCGCGTCGCCCAGACGACGGAGGCGCCCGGAATGCCGGCCACCACGAAGCGGTTCTTGCCGCCTTCGTTGTGGGCAGCGCGCGCCCAATAGGCATCGACTTCGACATTGAGCTTTTCGCTCGCCTGCCAGCTGGCATGGCTGCCGTATTGCTGGGTGTGCACGATGCGAGGCTCCTCGTCATCGAGGACTTCGGCCACCTCGCCGTTTTCCGTGAAGTTGGTGATGACACCGTTCTTATCGTATTTGACCGTGCTCATGTCCCACTTAAGGGGAGAACTCGTATCGTTGCGAGGCGCCAGAAAGTTCGACTGGGCATAATCGTCGGTCGAGGAGTTGTAGTAGCTGTAGAGGGCGTCGAACGTAAAAGTGAGATTATCGGTGGGCTGGTACTGGAAGCTGCCGGAAAGGCCGATGCGCTCGAATTTCGCGAGATACACCCCGACGCTGTAGAAGTCGGGACGGATGTAGGTCGCGTCGCCGCCGATGACGCCGTCGCCGTTATAGTCGACGTTATCGTCCTCTTCGGTCACCCGCACCGGAGAGGATTCGTGAACCGTGTCGGTACGGATCTTGCGCTGGGCGTAGACCGCCGACAGCAGAATACCCATGTGGTCGTTGTCGAAGGTATCGCTGAAGACACCGGTGACCTTGTAGCCCATCTGGCCGGGAAGTTCGTCGTATTCGCCTTCGGCCGAACCGGAGAGATGTAGGCCGGGACTGTCGAACGGACGGGCGGTGCGCATGTCGATGGCGCCGCCGATGCTGCCCTCGAGCTGCGAGGCCTCGATAGCCTTGCGGATTTCCGCTCCGGAGATCATCTCCGACGGCAGGACATCGAACGAGAAGGCGCGGCTGTCGGAATCGCTCGGGAGGATGCGCCCGTTGAGAGTAGTGATGGAAAACTCCTCGCCAAGACCCCGGATCGTCACCGTTTGTCCTTCGGCGCCAACCCCCCGGCTGACGGTAACGCCCGGGATGTTGGCGAGCGCATCTGCCACGTTGCGATCGGGAAACTTGCCCAGCTCCTCGGAGGAAATCGCATCGACAATCGTATTGGCACTTTCCTTCATGTCCATCGAGCGAAGCACGGAACCGCGCACGCCGATCACCTGTACGACCTCTAGTGCGCCGCTGTCCTGGGCATAGGCCGCACCAAAGCTCGCCAGTGTCGTTGTCAAGGCGCTGGTCATCAGCATTGTCGAGAGTTTGCACGGCCGGAATTTGATTACTGACATGGTGTCACCCCCTTCCAACGAGCTGCCGGTGAATTTGCAGCCCAGCATGTTTCGATTTATATACGATCGAAGAAAAATGTCCACACGATCTTTCGTTTTGTATACAGTATGCAAGGAAAGGAAACGTATTTGGCACACCATTCCCCTTATTGGTGTGTTGCGATGCGAAAAATTGCGTCAGACTGCATTGATATTTGGCGTTTGTCGGGAAATAAGGGCCCAAACCTTGCGAAAAGGCGCTTCGGGAGCGCGCAGGAGCCGAACGCAGACATGACCGCAGCATCAACGGGAAGAGCGACGCGGGATACCAGCGAGCGCCGCCGCCAGATTACAACCATGATCAAGTCTCGCGGCAGCGTCCAGGTCGTGGCGCTGGCGGACCAGTTCGGCGTTTCGATGCAGACGATCCGCAAGGATCTGCATTACCTCGAAGAACACGGCATTGCCGCGCGCGCTTACGGCGGTGCCATCTCGGCGGACGTCGTCAATGTCAGCGAAACACCGATCGAGACCAAGCGCGTCAGCCACACCGATGAAAAGGAGCGCATCGGCAGGATGGCTGCGGCCATGATCGAGCCCGGCGACTCCATCATGCTCGATTCCGGCACCACGACGCTGCAGGTCGCGCGTTTCCTGCCGGATATCGAGGACGTCACCGTCGTCACGAACGATTTCAATGTGCTCGCCATCCTGACGCAGAAGCGCAAAATCAAGACGGTCATGCTGGGCGGAGAGCTGCGCCGCAAGAACATGGCCTTCTACGGAGCCAAAACGGTCGCCGCGCTGAATGACCTGCTGCTCGACAAGCTGTTCCTCGGCGTCGACGGTTTCGATGTGGAGCGCGGCATCACCACGCATCACGAGCCCGAGGCGCAATTGAACCGCAAGATGGTTGAGACGGCGCGCCGGGTGATTGCCGTCACCGATTCCTCGAAGTTCGGCAAAGTGTGCCTGCACCGGATCATCGACATCGGCGAGATCGACGATCTGGTGAGCGATAGCGGCGCGCCCGAATACATCCGCACTGCGGCGGAACGGCTGGCGTTCCGCCTGCATCTGGCCTGAGGCCGTCCTTGCGGCCTATTGCTGCGCGAGGAAAACACGCTTGGCATTGCCATAGTAGATCTTGTCGATCACGCGGCGGGGCAGCGCCAAACCTTTGATGTCGGCGTGCAGGTCGGCGACATGCTGGGTCTGTGTGGTGGCGAGATAGCGCCAGTCCATTTCCCAGAAGGCCTGCGTCTCGCCTGTGAACTCGGCCGGCTTGTCGCCCGGATTCTGGGTCAGATCGCTGCCGTACAGAAGCCGGTCCTGGTATTTGATGAAGAAGGCCCGCACCTTTTTATAGTCGCGTGCGGATTGGTACATGACCTGCGTCATTCGCGCGGCCATGTCGACATTGGCATTGGGAAAGCGGTCAAGGAAGGCCGCCAACCGGTCCACGCTCCATTCCAGGCTCGCCAGGTGCGCACCGACGAAGCTCAAGTCGGGATGTTTCGCCACGAACCTGTCGCGCGCCTTCATCAGCGTTTCGTAAGACGGCCCCTCCGGGTGCAGGTACATGTAATAAGCGGGGTGCGCCTTGAAGTATTCCCGGTCGTTGTCGGTGGTCATCTGGTCGAGCGGCAGCCAGCAGTTCTTCGGCTCGCCCTGGTGATCGATCAGCGGCAGGTGCAGGCGGACCATGTGGGCGACGACCGGATCGAAACCGGGATCGTCGAGCATGATCTTGCGGCCTTTCGCGTCGGTTTCGATGAGGCCGACATTCTTCCAGATCTTCACGGCCACGGCGCCCGCCGCCTTTTCGGCGCCGATGCGCCGGTTCACCCGTTCGGCCCAGCCGGGCTTGCCGAAGCCTTTCATGGAGAAGGCGGTGGCGAAGTGGAAGAGAGCCGGATCGCGCGCCCGCAAGGTGTGGGCGACAGCGGCTTGATCGGCCAGGCTCGGAAAATCGGGATAGTCGACGTTGATCGACAGAAGCTCGAAATTGTTCCTGCGGGCCACGGAGAGGAACGTGTCGTCGGCGACATTGTCGTGCACATGGGCGTCGATTTTGTGCACTTTGGCAAAGTCGGCCATGCTGTAGGGCGCCTCTGCCGCGGCCAAACCGCCAAACGCCAGGCAGGCGGCACTCAGAAGGCAGATCCGGATGGCGGTGCGCATGGGCTGGTCCTCCCCTGGTCGAGAAAAATGAAAGTGTTTTCTTTCGATATGCTTCTTTTTGTTTGCATCCGTGTCAGGAAAAATGCAAGATCAAAATTGCCCCGGGTGATCATCGAAGGTCTTCCGCCATGACGTACTCGCCGCCGATCCGCCGCCGCACCGTTCTGGCCCTCCTCTCCGGCGCGGCGCTGTTGCCTGGCGGCGCCGTCATGGCGGAACCGGCCACCCGACCCGTATGCCGCGTCTCGGATTCGCTGATAGCCCTGGAATTCGACGGCGCGATGCATAGCCGGGTCTGGTACAGAGCCGCCGAGGGCTGGCTGGCCCTGACCGGGTTCGATCGTTCGGAAAGCCTGCATCTGGCCGGCGAGAAAACAGCCGGCCCCTTCAAGTTCGCAGCGCATCGCCAAGCGGCGGTACAGGACGAGCACGGTGCCGGAACGCAGCACACCATTGTGGGGCGCACGCCGGACGGTCTTCAGAAGACCATCAGCTTGACGTTTTATGAGCGCTATCCCGGGTTCGTGCTGCAGCAGGTGATCTATCGTAATTCCGGCCGGAAGCCGCTTTATGTGCTTGGCTGGGGTAATGGCGCCCACTTGCTCAAGCAAAACGGACGGGGTTTCTGGTCTTGGAGCGGCTCGTCGCATGAGGATCGTCGCGACTGGGTGCAGCCGGTGAAGCCCGGTTTCAGCCAGGCCAATTTCATGGGCATGAACGCCTCCGATTACGGCAGCGGCACGCCGGTCGTCGACGTCTGGCGGTCGGATGCGGGACTGGCGGTGGGGCATGTCGAACTCGCGCCCAAACTCGTCTCGCTGCCGTTGGTCGGCACGCCGCACGGCGCCGCCATCGCGGTCGACATGGACGATGCGCAGAGCTTGGCGCCCGGCGGAGAGATGAGGACGCTTACGACCTTCATCGCCACGCATCGCGGCGATTTCTTCGTCACCTTGGACAATTACCGCAGGCTGATGACCGAGCGGGGTCTCGGTTCGCCAAAGGCGCCGGCCGGATCCTATGAAGGCATCTGGTGTGCCTGGGGCTATGGTCGCGACGTCACCGCGGACGAGGTCACGGGCGCGCTGCCGAAAGCCGCCGAACTCGGTCTCAAATGGGCCGTGCTCGACGACGGCTGGCAGGCCGCAGTCGGCGACTGGCGCGTCAATCCGCAGAAGTTTCCCGCGGGCGACGCCGACATGAAGGCGCTGGTGCAGGCCATGAAAGCGGCAGGCCTTAAGCCGAGACTATGGATATCGCCCCTCGCGGCGGCGCCCGGCACCGATCTGCTGCACGACCATAGCGACATGCTGTTGCGAGATAAGGATGGCGCGCCGCAGCTGGTGACATGGTGGAACAGCTTCACGCTGTGTCCCGCCTACGGTCCGACCGTCGAATACACCAAGCTGATCTTCGCAAAGATCATCGGGGAATGGGGCTTCGAAGGCGTGAAGATCGACGGCCAGCATCTCAACGGTGTGGCGCCCTGCTTCAACCCGACTCACCACCACCACAGCCCGAACGATTCCGTGGAAGGGCTTCAGACCTTCTGGAAGAGCGTTTACGACACCGTGCGCGGCATCAATCCCGAAGCGGTCGTCGAGATATGTCCGTGCGGGGATTGCTACGCCTATTACGATTTTGCCTATATGAACCAGGCGCCGGCTTCGGACCCGGAATCCTCGTTCCAGGTTCGGCTCAAAGGCAAATCGCTCAAGGCCCTGATGGGTCCTTCGGCGCCTTACTCCGGCGATCATGTCGAACTGAGCGACGGCGGCGACGATTTCGCATCGACGGTCGGCATCGGCGCCGTCGTATCGACCAAATTCACCTGGCCCGGCGAAGGTCACGGGGAAACCAAGCTCGTGCGCCTCACGCCGGAGAAGGAGGCGGTCTGGCGCAAGTGGATCAAGCTTTACAACGAGAAGATGCTGCCGCTGGGCCGCTATCGCGGCGAGCTTTACGACATGGGATTCGACAAGCCGGAGGCTCATGTCGTGGAAAAGGACGGTCGCCTCTATTACGCCTTCTACGCCGCCGACTGGAACGGCGCGATCCAGCTGCGCGGTCTCACCGGACGCTATGCCGTGCGCGATTACGTCAATGATCGCGATCTCGGTTTCGTTTCGCCCGCCAATCCCCGGCTCGACGTCGCGTTTCGGCACGCTCTGCTGATCGAAGCCACCCCAACCGGAAATTCCGCATGAGCGAACTTGCCGTCTCCGATGCGCCGCGTTCCGGCATATCACCCGGGCGCGGCAACCGCCGCTGGCTGCTGTTCGCGCTCTCCACCGTCGTCCTGTGGGGCGTGTGGGGCGCTTTCGCGGGTATTTCGGCGCAGCGCGGCTTTCCGGAAACGCTGACCTATTGCGTGTGGGCCATCACCATGATCCCGCCTGCCGTGCTGGTTCTGCAGCGCGAACGCTGGCACCTGGACATCGCGCCGATGGCCGTCTTCTACGGCCTGGCCATCGGATTGCTGGGCGCCGGCGGGCAGATGGTCCTGTTCCATGCGGTGACGACGGGCCCGGCTTATCTGATCTTTCCGGTGATTTCGCTGTCGCCGCTGGTGACGATCGTGATGTCGTTTCTGTTCCTGCGGGAACGCACCAATGTCGTCGGCATGATCGGCGTCGCGCTGGCGCTCGTGGCGCTGCCGATGTTCGACTACGAGCCGGGAGCCGCCGTCACCGGGCATGGCATCGGCTGGTTCCTCCTGGCGATGATCGTGATGGCGTGCTGGGGCGTTCAGGCCTATTTCATGAAGCTCGCCAACAACAGCATGAGTGCCGAAAGCATCTTCTTCTACATGATGGTTTCGGGGCTGGCGCTGATCCCCGTGGCGGTGATGATGACCGACTTCTCCCGCCCGGTGAATTGGGGCTGGGACGGCCCCTGGCTGGCAGCCGGAATCCAGATGCTCAATGCCGTGGGCGCACTGCTGCTGGTCTATGCCTTCCGTTATGGCAAGGCGATCGTGGTCGCGCCGTTGAGCAACGCCGGCGGCCCCCTGGTGACGGCGGTTCTTTCGCTGCTGCTCGAGGGTGCGGTGCCCGGCATGCTGAAGATGCTTGGCCTGGTCCTGGCGCTGATCGCCTCCATCCTTCTGGCGCTAGCTCCCTGAGTGGTGCCACCACCGTTTTCCTTTCGTGATTGTCGCACTTGCGGCAAAAAGGTATTTTGTTTCGTTTTCGTTGTTTTTATTGCGAAAACTATGTGGAAGCGCTATAGATGCGTGCGATTTTGCTGTGAAGGATTGCTCGCATGAGGGCCATGCTCGACCTTGTGGCGCGTCATAAAGCGGGAGAGGCGTGCGGTATCGCTTCGATCTGTTCCGCCCATCCGCTGGTGATCGAGGCTGCGCTGGTTTGCGGCACCAAAGGCAACGTGCCGCTTATACTGGTCGAAGCAACCTGCAACCAGGTCAATCAGGAGGGCGGCTATACGGGCATGACACCGGCTGATTTCCGCGATTTCGTCTTCGAAATTGCCGACGGCGCGGGCGTGGACCGCGTCCGCCTCCTGCTCGGCGGCGATCATCTCGGCCCCAACCCGTGGACGGGATTGCCGGCCGAAGAGGCGATGGCGCGGGCCGAGACGATGGTCGCTGCCTATGTCGCAGCTGGTTTTCGCAAGATCCACGTCGATTGTTCCATGGCCTGCGCCGGCGATCCGCTGCCCATGCCGGAAGAGGTCATCGCCCAACGGGCGGCACGCCTGATCGCCAAGGCCGAGACGACCTGGCGCAGTGTGGGCGGCGAGGCGCCCGTTTATGTGATCGGCACCGAGGTGCCGGTGCCGGGCGGTGCGGCCGAGGATTTGCCGGAACTGCAAGTGACGTCAGCGGAGGCGGCGCTTAACACCATCCGCACGCATCGTCGCATCTTGGCGGAGCGCGGTTTTTCCGAGGTCTGGCCGCGGGTGATCGCCACGGTGGTTCAGCCCGGCGTCGAGTTCGATCATCACAAAGTCGTCGATTACGACCGCGCCAAGGCGAAGGACTTGAGCCGCGCCGTCGAGGACCTGCCGACGCTGGTCTATGAGGCTCATTCCACCGATTATCAGACACGCAAGGCATTGGCCGAACTGGTCGAGGATCATTTTGCCATTCTCAAGGTCGGGCCGGGGCTGACTTTCGCTCTGCGCGAGGCCCTGTGGGCGCTCGATGCGATCGAAGGCGAATGGCTGGAAGAGAAGGGCCGGTCGCACTTCCGCCGGATCGTGCTGGAGCGGATGAAGGACAACCCGCGCAATTGGGAGAAGTACTATCACGGCGCCGGCCGCGCCCTGCAGTTCGATCTGCAGTACTCGCTCAGCGACCGTATCCGCTATTATTGGCCCGACGCCGAGATCGGCCGGGCCCAGGGAAAATTGTTCGACAACCTTGCCAAGAAACCGCCGCCGCCCGCGCTGATCAGCCAGTATATGTCTGGTGCTTACCTCATAATTCGCAACAACCGCACGCAACCGACACCGGCCAATCTCATCCGAGCTCATATCGGCACCGTGTTGGAAGCGTATTTCGCGGCAACACAACTCGTACCGGAGTATGCCTGATGCTTGCCGCAACCATCCTCGGATTTCCTGAAGCGATCTTGCAGGCGCGGGGCGGCTTGTGGACGGCGCGGGAAATCGCGCAGCAGCCGCAGATGTTCCTGGAAACGCAAAAGGTTCTGATGGCGAACCGCGAGAAGATCGAAGCCTTCTTGCAGCCGCTGCTGGCGCGGCAGGATGGGCGCGTGATCCTGACGGGGGCCGGAACATCGGCCTTCATCGGCGAGAGCCTGGCGCCGTGGCTTGCCGGCAAGCTGCAGCGACGCATCGAGGCGATAGCGACGACGGATTTGATCAGCGCGCCGGACATCTATTTCGCGGCCGCTATCCCGACGCTGCTGGTTTCGTTCGGCCGTTCGGGGAACAGTCCCGAGAGCGTCGCCGCCGTGGAGCTCGCCAGGCAGTGCGTGAGAGACGTGCATAACCTCGTCATCACCTGTCATGATCGGGGCGCCCTGACGCGGGCGGCGGCACCGCGCCACGATCTGGTTATCCAGCTGCCCGAGCAGACCCACGACCGCGGCTTTGCCATGACGTCGAGCTACAGCTGCATGACTTATGCGGGGTTGGCGGCCATGTCCGGCATCGAGGCCTTCGAGCGGAAAATCAACGCCATCTCCGAAGCGGCAGCCCAGGTCATCAGCGACTACACCAACATGCTGAAAGCCGCATCGGAGCAAGGCTTCGAGCGCGTCGCCTATCTTGGCAGCCACATTTTCAAGGGAACGACACGCGAGGCGGCCCTCAAGATGATGGAGCTGACCAACGGCACGGTGGTGACGCTGTTCGACTCGACGGTCGGCGTCCGCCACGGGCCGAAGACCTTCATCAACGGCAAGACGCTGGTCTTCGTGTTCGTCTCGAACGATCCCTACACGCGGAAATACGATCTCGACCTGATCGAGGAGTTGCGCCGCGACGGCGAAGCAAAGCGGGTGATCGCGGTGACGGCGCAAGACGGCGTGGGCGGCGATCATATCCGGGTGCGCGGCCTGGATCAGGCCGAAGACTGCGAGCTCCTGTTCCCCTATATCGTCGCGCCGCAGATTTTTGCGTTCCAGCAATCGCTGCACCACGGCCTGACCCCCGATCAACCCAATACCAACGGCACCGTGCACCGGGTGGTGCAGGGCGTCCAAATCCACGAAAGACGCTAGATGGGCCAAGGCGCATCACCGGAAGTCTACCTGGGGGTCGACGGCGGCGGCACCAAGACCGAGTTCGTGCTGCTCGACTCTGCGGGGCAAATCCGGGCGCGGCATCAGGGAGCGACAGCCTATTATCTGCAGATCGGCCTGGACGGATTGGCGCGCGTTCTGGGCGATGGCGTTGCGGCTGTTTTGGCCGAGGCCAAGCTGGCTGCGGACGATATCCGCTATGCGTTTATCGGACTGCCGGCCTACGGCGAGGATTCGCAGCTGCAGGACCGGCTTGATGCTTTACCGGAAGCCGCACTGGGGCATCGCCGTTATCGCTGCGGCAACGACATGGTGTGCGGCTGGGCAGGATCGCTGGCCGGACAGGACGGCATCAACATCGTCGCGGGCACCGGCTCGATCGGTTACGGAGAGCGCAAAGGCGTTGCGGTGCGTTGCGGCGGCTGGGGCGAAATCTTCGGCGACGAAGGCTCCGCCTACTGGATCGCGGTGCAGGGCCTCAATGCCTTCAGCCGTATGAGCGACGGGCGCATGCCGGCCGGCCCGCTTCACCGGATCCTGAGAAAGCATTTCGACGTCTCGGCCGATCTCGACGTTTGCGGGCGGGTCATGGGCGATGGCGGGCCATCGCGCGACAAGATCGCCGCCCTGTCGCGACTGGTGGCCGAAGCGGCCGCCGAAAAAGATGTGACGGCGTTGGCGATCTTCGATCAGGCGGCGCGCGAACTGGCCGAAATCGTCGAAGCCATCCGTGTAAAGCTCGGCTATGGCAACCGGGAGAACGTTCTCTTGTCCTATTCTGGAGGCGTTTTCCGCAGCGGCGATATTGTCCTGCACCCCTTGCGGCGTCATCTCTCAGGTTATTCCGCCCGTTACTCGCTGGCGGACCCGGTCTTTGACCCATGCATCGGGGCCGCCCTCTACGCGGCGCGTCTCTCCGGTCAGCCGCTCGACCGGACCGCGCTGGCGAGATTGCCGAGGCTCGCGGGCTGAGAACACGTGAGCTCACGTATCGTTCTGTGAAGCACCCTTGGGCCGCGGGCATCGGCGACGCGTGTTTGCAACGACATGCCGATGTCATCACAAATTACCCCGAGATCAAAAAATCGACTCCGACATCGGACGCATCTGGAGTTGGATGATGCGCGCCGAAGCCGGCTGACTGCAGGCGAACAAAATGGCGTTGGCGACATCGATCGCCTCCAGCATCTCCGAATCCGCAACCTCCTGTTCCGTGCGCCCTTTGCCGATCGCAAACTCCGTCTTGACGCCACCGGGATTAATGGTGCCTACCTTGATGCCGTGCGGTCGCAACTCCGTGTCGAGCCCTTGCGCAAAGCCCATCTGGGCGAATTTCGCGGCGCAATAGGTCGCCTCGCCGGCAAAGCCGTAGAGACCCGCGACCGACGAAACCAGTACGATCTGCCCGCTCTTCTGAGCGACCATCACGGGAACGGTGTGGCGCGCGATCAGCCAGGTGGACTTGAAATTGCCGTCCATGATCTCGTCGTATTCTGCCGCGGTCGTCTCGACCAGGTTTTTGTAATTGCCGGTTCCGGCATTGGCGATCAGCAGGTCGATGCGTCCGAACGACTCTTTCGCCGCGGTTACCGCTGCCAAAGAGGTCGCTTCCTCGCGCAGATCGCCCGCCACAACGATAGTGTGGCTGCCGAGCGCCTTCGCCTCCGCCGCCAGCGCTTCGAGACGCTTCCGCCGCCGTGCCACCAGAACCAGCCGAGCCCCCTTTGCGGCAAAGAGCGATGCTGTTGCACGCCCGATGCCGGAACTTGCACCCGTGATCAACACTACTTTTCCATTCAGCTGATTCATCTTTGGCCCTTTCCACGCCGCCGGTATCCGTGTCGTCCTATCGGAAGGCAATATCACCTTATGCCTGAAAGCGTAAGCACACCTTCGCTTTGTTTGTTGGGGACTATTATTCTACGATGCCTTTGCAATCACCCTTGTTTTTGGGTGCGATCATCGTTGGTGGGGCGGCCATCTGTGCGCCCATTTCCGATTTTTGACGCTCGCACGCCAACCGTTGTTCGAGAGAGCCGGGCCGACGAATTGGGGCTTGGCAGCCGCGATACGGTCGAACGGCTTCTTACCCTCCGAACCGCGCGCCGGCAGAAGATAAGGACTGCCATTCGCTTCCGATGAATAAGCCTTGCCGTCTCGCCCAGTGGAAAGGTGATGCGGTTGGTGGTCCGAGGTCCCAATGGCGTAGACAAGACACTCTTGCAGTCCGTTGCACGGCCCATTCCCGAACTCCTCAGTGTGGCCATTAGGCACCGGCGCAAAACCACGTCCGAAACTCGCGCCCTAAAAGCGTCCTTGGAACAGCAGCGCAAAGGTATCGAAGCCCGAAACGGCCGGCCGGTTATGCACGTCCGACAATGCGTCCCATTGGCGTCGCCATCAGCCCGCCCATCAGCGACCGGATCAATCCGAGTTCGATCAACCTGGCCTGATGCGCCTTGGGGATCGTTCGGCTCATGAACCCATGCACCACGAGACGCAGCGAAGAAAGTTCGGGCGGCGTTAAATCCGTCGCATTCGGCATGCGGTCCATGGGTATCCCGATTACGGCTTTCCTGGTTCCACCGGCACCGGAACAACCGGGACCAGCAGCCTGGCGGCTTGTCGAGCGCTCCAATCGTCGAACAACAGTTTCCCGACCGTCCCCAGAACGCCTAGGACGATAAAGGCCGTCATGGCCACAAGCGGGACGATTTGCATGAGAACACAGACAGGCGCCTATTCATACCGGATGTCAAATGCGCGGCGAATAAACAGGATCGAAAACAATTAGCACTGCAGCCGAATATGACCTAAGAAAGACGTTCCAGGAGGCCGAATGGCATATTGCGTGAACGTGCGGTTCAAAGATGGCACGGCCAATGGCCTTCTTGCGGATGTCGCGGCCGCGACGCGGAGACACGATCGCCGCTATCAGGCACGGCCAGCCCGTGTCGGTGCGGGTCACCGCGATTTGGACGCCATCCTCGAAATTGCGGGACGACGGGCTGGTGACGGTCGAGGCCCGGGAAATCTGACGGCAGGTGATAACGCCGTCGGGTTCCGTAGAGTCATGGCCGAACCGTCACGATCTCATTCAGGTTTCGACGAAACGGAAAAGATTGGATGTTGCGAGCATCGCGGCCTCGTCCGCCCTTTCCTCATCGTAGCCGGCGCCCAGGCCGTAGCGGCTGTCGTATTTGAGCGTGGCTTGGCCATTTTCCCGGCGTATCACCGTCGTCAGCAGCCATTGCCGCCGGCTGGGAAGCCACACGGACCATTTCTGGTCAATCGCTACACTCGTCGGCATGGACATGTCCTCCGAAACCGGAACTGGTGCTTAGGATTGCGCAGTCACCGCGGCGGCGCGGCGCGCGTAGATTTCGTCCCAGGTTGCTCCGGCGGACAACCCCGTTTTTGCCGCGCATTCTTCCCGGACATCTTCCTCGGCGCAAAACGCCCGGAGTTCGTGCCGGACCTGAATGGTCGGCGGGGTTGGAATACGCCTGCCGAAGCGAATGAATGTGTTCATCACAGGCCTCTCACTTGCGTTCACTGCCGGCTACCGGCTCAAGAGACGATATTGAAACCACAGGACTGCGATGAAGACCGCCGCCGTGGCAAACGCACGCCAATTGAGACCGCGAAAAAAGATCAACCTGAAACCCCATCTTTTCGCCGCGTCGCTGCATGTGCCTCTCTGCAATCTGTATTCACAGAGCCGATTGGGCGACCGGTTGTCCGTTCCAGGTGGCCTTTGTGAAACCTTCGCTCCATCGGGTTCTTTCGGGCTCGGCCGCGTAGGGATTCAACGCCGACACGCGCCATAAATCCATGTCGTCGCCGTCATGCGACGATAACTTGCGGGCTGCATTCCAGCCTTCGGCATAGATGCGGCTTAGGCGGAATGCTGCATCGCTCATCATACTCACCCGTTTGTACGCGTGTTGGACGGGAGGCGACGGATATCTCCGCCGCCTCCCGTCCAATTCTTATGCCGCCTGCAGATTGACGGCTTTCGAGCCTTTGGCATCCGGCTCGATGTCGAACGATACGCGCTGGCCTTCATCCAGGCTGCGCATGCCCGACATTTCGACGGCCGTGGCATGGACGAACACGTCCTTGCCGCCGCCTTCCGGCGCGATAAAGCCAAAGCCCTTGCTTGTGTTGAAGAACTTCACTGTTCCGATTGTCATGATTTTTCCTAATGCATCGGGTTGCACCCGGGCGATGGCCCGGGCGGCGAGAAACGAAACAATCAGTCTGAAAGTTCTTCTGTTACGGCCAGGCGCGCACAATGCGAGTCGGGAGTACAACAGTGCGCTTCATCTGACGGAACGCCGTCGCTTACTGGATATAGGGGCTCGGAGCGCCTATTACAAGCCGCGCCGAAGAATTGTGCCAATCCCGTCAGGAATCCCATGGCCCGAGAGACCGTTCATATCGTTCAAGCCTATGTTGCCGGCAGAGGCAATCGCCTGAAAGCCGATACGCCGGTCCCCTGCAAATCGGCGGAAACAGCCCGCCGGACGGCGGAACGGCTGGCCGAAACGAAGCTCGGCGTTGTGGCGTTTTCCAGTTCGGGAGACCAGGAACTGGGCGAATATGACGATGAACCCGTCATTATCTTCAAAACCGGCCGATTACCGGAGCAATTCGATAATTAAGGCATGACGGGATATCGGTTTGAAGGTGCTATAATCTTCCAACCGACCTCGCCGTGGCCCAGGACCGATCCGGCGCCCGCCGGCGTGAAGTCCGTTCTGGGAAGCTTATGCGAGATGTGGGGCCGTATTCCGGCATCACGTGCGTGAGCTTGGCGTCCGTACGCCCGCGGCAGAAAGGCCAAATTGATTTTGTCGTTTCTTCCCGCCTTTCTTCCCGCCTTCGGACGAAACCCCATGGGATCGCCATGGGATACGGAAGACTCCATCCGCGAGGAGCTTTTCAGCGCCGAACGCCTGGAGCAACATGCCGAGAGCCTTGCCGCCGCCCAACAAGTCACCGCCACGCCGATATCGCGCCGATCGCTGGGGGCACGGCTGAAGGACAACGAAGCCGTCCTGCTTGCGGCGTATCGCGAAATCGGAAGCACGGCCCGCGATGGCCAGGCAGCGACGCCCGCCGCCGAATGGCTGCTCGACAATTATCACCTGGTCGAAGAGCAAATCCGCGAAGTCCGCGACGATCTTCCCCCACGTTATTACCGCCAGTTGCCGAAGTTGGCGGACGGCCCCTTCGCCGGCTACCCGCGTGTTTTCGGGCTCGCCTGGGCGTTTGTCGCCCATACCGACAGCCGCTTCGACCCCGACATGCTTTGCCGCTTCGTGCGCGCCTATCAACGCATCCAACCGCTCAGCATCGGCGAGTTGTGGGCGATCGCCATAACGCTGCGCATTGTGCTGGTCGAAAATCTGCGGCGCGCGGCCAAGCGCATCGTGGGCAGCCGGACGGCCCGCCAGGAAGCGGATGGCGCGGCCGATCGCCTGCTGGGCGTGAACGGACACCGTGCCGAGCCCGTCGAGAGCGTCCTTCGGGAATACGAACAGGCGCCGCTGCCGCAGACCTTTGCCGTTCAGCTTGTCCAGCGCCTGCGGGACCAGGATCCTCGGGTCACGCCAACGCTCGCATGGCTGGAAGGCCGCCTCTCGGCGCAAGGCATCACGGCCGACGAACTCGTGCATAGCGAACACCAACGCCAGAGCGCAGCGAGCGTGACGGTGCGCAACATCATCACCAGTATGCGCACGGCGTCGGGCGTGGATTGGACGGAACTGTTCGAGAGCGTCAGTCTGGTCGATGATGTGCTGCAGTCCGGCAGCGATTTCGCAGGCATGGATTTTCCCACGCGCAATCTCTACCGCAGCGCCATCGAAGAACTGGCACACGGCTCACAGCTGACGGAACTGGAGATCGCGCGCGCCGCACTCCGGAGGGCAGCCGGCAGCAAGGAACATGAAGACCGCGCACATGATCCGGGCTATCACCTGATCTCCGGCGGGCGCCTTGCATTCGAGAAGGCGATCGGATTTCACGCACCCCTGCGCAGCTGGCTTGCACGCTGCAATGCGAAGATCGGCATCGGCGGTTATATCGGCAGCGTCGTTGTTGTTGCGGCGGCGGTACTGCTCGCAGCGTTGTTTACGCTTCGAGCCGGCGGCTGGCCGCTCGCTCTTCTGGCCCTCCTCGGTGTGTTTCCGGCGATGGACCTGGCGGTCGCGCTGGTGAACCGGGTCGTGATGGCCATGTCCGGCGCGGCAGTATTGCCGGGTTTGGCTTTGCGCGACGGCATACCGCCAAACCTGCGCACGATCGTCGTCGTCCCTTCCATGCTCACGTCAGCGGAGACGATCGACGAACAGATCGAACGGCTCGAGATCCATTATCTTGCCAGTACGGAAGGCGACCTGCATTTCGCATTGCTCTCGGATTGGAGGGACGCTGCGACCGAACACGCCGAGGGAGACGATGCACTTCTTGCCGTGGCGGCCAAGGGTATCGAGCGTTTGAATGTCCAGTACGGTCCGGCTCCCGGAGGCGAGCGCTTCCTGCTGCTCCATCGTCGGCGGGTCTGGAACGAAGGGCAGCGGCAATGGATCGGGTGGGAACGCAAGCGCGGCAAACTCCACGAGTTGAACCGGCTGCTGCGCGGCGCAACCGATACGACGTTCGTGAATATTGCAGGCTGCGCGCAAGCCGTGCCGCCGGATATCCGCTATGTCATCACACTCGACGCCGACACGCGGCTGCCGCGCGAAACCGTCCGCAAGCTCGTCGGCAAGATGGCGCACCCCCTTAACCGGCCGTTGTTCGACGCCACCGCCGGACGCGTGGTCGAAGGCTATGCTGTGCTGCAGCCGCGGGTCACGCCGTCCCTGCCGGTCGGCCGCGAAGGATCGCTGTTCCAGCGCATCTTCTCCAGCATGAGCGGCATCGATCCCTATACCGCGGCCGTCTCCGACGTGTACCAGGACCTGTTCGGCGAGGGCTCCTATGCCGGCAAGGGCATCTACGACGTGGATGCATTCGAGGCGGCCCTGAACGGCCGCGTGCCGGAGAGCACCCTTCTCAGCCACGATCTCTTCGAGGGGACCTTCGCCCGGGCGGGTCTCGCCTCCGACGTCGAGGTGGTCGAGGAATTTCCCTCCCGCTACGATGTCGCCGTGGCGCGCCAGCACCGCTGGGCGCGCGGCGACTGGCAGTTGCTGCCGTGGATTTTCGGTCGCGGCGATGCGGCACGCGAGCAACGCAACAAGAGTGCGCTGCCGCTCATCGGCCGCTGGAAGATGCTCGACAATCTTCGACGGACGTTGTCCGCACCGGCAAGTGTCCTGACATTGCTGCTCGCCTGGACATTGCCGGAGCATGATGCGGCGCTGTGGACCTGCTTTATCCTGACGACCATCGCCGTGCCGACGCTGCTGCCGGTTCTTGCGGCCATCGTACCGCGCCGTACCAAGACAACAGCCCGCAGCCATCTGGATGCGCTTGGCGGCGATCTTGGTCATGCTTTGACGCAGACCGCATTGGTGGTGACATTTCTGGCCCATCAGGCATGGTCGATGACCGACGCCATCGGCAGGACGCTGTTCCGCCTGTCGGTGAGCCACCGCCATCTGCTCGAATGGGTCACGGCGGCGCATGCCAATCTCAGCCCGCGCCTTCACCTTGCCGAAACCTATCGCCGGATGGCCTGTAGTGTCGTTATCGGCATCGTGTCCGTGTTTGCCGCTTGGCTGGCAGGCGGCGACGCGTGGCCGGTGGTAATTCCTTTTGCCCTGCTTTGGATCGCGGCGCCGGCCATCGCGCGGCGGACAAGCGCTTCTCCTCTTGTCGCCGGCCGTCTTGCGGTGTCCGAGGCCGACGCACGCGCCTTGCGCCTAGTTGCACGCCGTACCTGGCGCTACTTCGAGACGTTCGTCACGGCAGCGGACCACATGCTGCCGCCCGACAATTTCCAGGAAGACCCGAAACCGGTGCTGGCGCGCCGGACCTCTCCCACCAATATGGGCCTTTATCTTCTATCGGCGGTCAGTGCCCGCGATTTCGGCTGGGCGGGAACGGCCGAGACCGTCGAACGCCTGGAAGCAACGTTGGTGACGATGGGCTCGCTGCAACGCTTTCGCGGCCATTTCTACAATTGGTACGACACCGGCGATCTGCGTCCGCTGGAGCCGCGCTACGTCTCGACGGTGGACAGCGGCAATCTGGCCGGGCATCTGATCGCCCTCGCCAATGCCTGCCGGCAATGGGGCGACAGCCCCATCGCGCCCGCTTGTCTGTTCGCCGGCATCAAAGACGCCTTGAGCCTGGCGCGCGCAGCCCTTCGCAAGCTACCAGGCGACCGTCGAACGGAGTTCATCACCCGGCAGGAACTTGACGGCGCCCTTGAAGCGCTTGGCGCGTCCATCGATCTTATGGCAACGGCCGAGCTGCCGGTCCGGCTCGAAGAATTCGCAAAGCGGGCCGCGACCGTGACCGATATCGCGCAGACCCTGGCCAGCGGCGATGACGCCGGCATCGAAATGCTCTTTTGGGTCAGGGCGATACAAAGATCGGTTGACAGCCACCTGCGCGATCTGGCCCGGACGGCCGAACATGCCCGCTTGCTGAAGCTGCGTCTTCTCGCGCTGGAAACGGCGGCGCGATCCATGGCGGAATCCATGGAATTCGCCTTCCTGCTCGATCCGCAGCGCAGGCTTCTCTCGATCGGTTACCTCATCGCGGAAGGCCGTCTCGACGAAAGTTGCTACGACTTGCTCGCCTCCGAAGCACGCCTGGCGAGTTTTGTGGCCATCGCCAAAGGCGACGTCCCCTCCCGGCACTGGTTCCGGCTCGGACGCGCCGTGACGCCGATCGAACATGGCGCGGCGTTGATCTCCTGGTCGGGATCGATGTTCGAGTATCTGATGCCGTCGTTGGTGATGCGCGCACCGGCCGGCAGCCTGCTGGAACAGACCAACCATCTCATCGTCCGTCGGCAGAGAAGTTATGGCGCCGAACGAAAATTACCTTGGGGGATTTCCGAATCCGCCTACAATGCGCGCGACCTGGAATTCACCTACCAATACTCGAATTTCGGCGTGCCGGGATTGGGGCTGAAACGCGGCCTGGGCGAGAACGCCGTGGTCGCCCCTTATGCGACGGCGCTTGCGACCATGGTCGAGCCCGCCGCCGCGATGCGCAATTTCATGCGGCTGACGACGGCCGGTGCGGGCGGCCGTTACGGTTTCCACGAAGCCTTGGACTACACGCGCTCGCGTCTGCCCGAAGGCGAGAATTGCGCGATCATTCGCGCTTTCATGGCGCACCATCAAGGCATGACCATCGTCGCTATCGCCAATGCTCTGCTGGACGGCAAGATGCGGGCCCGGTTTCATGCCGAACCGGCCATCCAGGCGACGGAACTCCTCCTGCAGGAACGGACCCCGCGCGACGTCGCGGCCGCGCGTCCCTGGGCGGAGGAAGCCGGCACGAGTGTCGCCGTCCGCGTGCTGGACCGTCCGGCGGTGCGGCGCATCCGCACCCCACACGGCCCGACCCCGGCGGTCCACCTGCTCTCGAACGGCCGCTATGCCGCAATGCTCACGGCGGCCGGCTCCGGTTACAGCCGATGGCGCGATATGGCAATTACACGCTGGCGCGAGGATACGACCTGCGACGATTGGGGTTCGTACGTCTACTTGCGGGACGTCCGCAGCGGCGCCGTATGGTCCGCAGGTTATCAGCCGAGCGGCGTCGAGCCGGACAGCTATGACGTCAAGTTCAGCGAAGACAAGGTCGAATATATCAGGCGCGACGGGGCAATCACGACGCTTCTCGAAGTCGTGGTATCGCCGGAAAACGATGCCGAGGCACGCCGTGTCTCCGTCTCGAATGCTGGCCTCAGGCCCCGGGAAATCGAGATCACTTCTTATGCCGAGCTTGTGCTGGCGCCTCCCGCGGCCGATGCGGCGCATCCGGCGTTCTCGAAATTGTTCGTCCAGACCGAATACGACACCAAGTCCGGCGTCATCCTGGCCACGCGACGACGCCGCTCGCCAAGCGAACCCGAGATATGGGCGGCACACCTTGCCATCGTCGAGGGCGAAGCGATCGGTGAGAGCGAAATCGAAACCGATCGGGCCAAATTCCTCGGTCGCGGGCACGAAACAAGATCGGCAGCGGCGGTGACGGAAGGACGTCCGCTTTCCGGCAGCACCGGCACCGTGCTCGATCCCGTTTTCGCCCTGCGCCGCCGCGTGCGCGTCCAACCGGGCGAGACGGTGCGCATCACATTCTGGACCATCGTCGCGCCGTCCCGCGTGGAGGTGCTGGACCTAGTGGACAAGCACCAGGACAGCAACGCCTTCGACCGCGCGGCCACACTGGCGTGGACACAGGCACAGGTGCAGTTGCGCCATCTCGGCATCGATGCCGATGAGGCCAGCCTGTTTCAGCGTCTTGCCGGTCACGTGCTTTATGCCAGTCCGTCCATGCGTCCGTCTGCCGACATCGTTCGCCGCGGCAGCGGCGATCCGTCCGGATTATGGGCGCAGAGCATTTCCGGCGACATTCCCATCATGCTGGTGCGCATCGACTCTATCGAGGATATTGCCGTCGTCGGCCAATTGCTGCGTGCCCACGAGTACTGGCGGATGAAGCAGCTGGCCGTCGACCTCGTGATCCTGAACGAAAGATCGTCCTCCTACGTTCAGGACCTCCACATCGCCATCGAAACGATGGTGCGAACAAGCCAATCCCGCCCTCTGGCCAGTGGGGATGTCACACGCGGCGGCGTCTTCGTCCTGCGCGCCGATCTTATTTCGCAGGAGACCCGCGCCCTGTTGCCCGCCGTCGCGCGGGTCGTGCTGTCGGCGCGCCAAGGAAGCCTGTCGGATCAGCTCGACCGCTTGCGCAAGGCCAGTATCTCCGCGCCGCCACCCGAGAGGCGCTTGAAGCCCACGGACGCACCGTCGCCCACGCCCGCCATGCCAGAGCTCGCGTTCTTCAACGGACTGGGCGGGTTTGCAGCCGATGGCCGGGAATATGTGACGATCCTGAAGGCCGAGCAGGTAACGCCGGCGCCGTGGATCAATGTGATTGCCAATGCGTCCTTCGGTTTCCAGGTCGCGACCGAAGGCGGCGGTTACACATGGTCCGTCAACAGCCGGGAAAACCAGCTGACACAATGGTCGAACGATCCCGTGGCCGACCGGCCCGGCGAAGTGCTCTTTGTGCGCGACGAGGACAGCGGTACCTTGTGGGGGCCGACCGCCTTGCCGATCCGGGACGAAGCCGTACCTTACGTGGTTCGCCACGGCCAGGGATACAGCCGCTTCGAGCACGAGGCGCGCGGGATCAAGCTCGATCTTCTCCAATATGTTCCGCTTCGCGATCCCATCAAGATTTCCCGCCTGAAACTTCACAATACCTCGGCGCGGACACGCCGGCTTTCGCTCACGGCTTATGTCGAATGGGTACTGGGTTCGTCTCGCAGCGCATCCGCGCCGTTCATCGTGACGGAAATCGATGCCGCAACCGGCGCACTCTTCGCCCGCAATCCCTGGAATGCGGCATTCGGCTCACGGGTGGCGTTCGCGGACCTGGCCGGCCGGCAGACGGGCTGGACCGGCGACCGGCGGGAATTCCTGGGTCGCAACGGATCGCTCGACAATCCTGCCGCGCTCGCAGCCGATGCAGCCCCGCTTTCGGGGCGTTTGGGCGCGGGCCTCGATCCCTGCGGCGTTCTTCAGGCGCCATTAACGCTTGCGCCCGGCGAAAGCGCAGAGATTGTCTTCTTCCTGGGTGAAGCTGCCAGCGCAACCGACGCGCAATTTCTGATCGCCCATTACCGCACGCTCGATCTTGACACTGTTTTTCAGGATGTCTTGCAGCATTGGGAGGATTTGCTCGGCACGGTGCAGGTGAAAACGCCGGACCGGTCCATGGACATCATGCTCAACCGCTGGCTGCTCTACCAAACGGTGGCCTGCCGCTTGTGGGCGCGGTCGGCGTTCTATCAGGCAAGCGGCGCCTACGGCTTCCGCGATCAACTCCAGGACGGAATGGCATTAGCGCTGTCGCGGCCGGCAATAACCCGCGAACATCTTTTGCGCGCCGCCGCCCGCCAGTTCGCCGAGGGCGACGTCCAGCATTGGTGGCTGCCGCCGTTCGGCCAGGGCGTGCGCACGCGCATTTCGGACGACCGCATCTGGCTGGCCTATGCCGTGGCGCATTACGTCGAAGCCACGGGCGATCTGCCGGTGCTGGATGAGCAAGTTCCCTTCATAGAAGGACAGCCGCTCCCCCCTGGCGAAAGCGATGCATATTTCCAGCCCACTGTGTCCGACCGAAGCGCTTCGCTGTTCGAGCACTGCGCGCGGGGGCTCGATCACAGCCTTCTTGTCGGCGCACACGGACTGCCCCTGATCGGCACCGGGGACTGGAACGACGGCTTTACGCGCGTCGGCGACCAGGGGAAGGGAGAGAGCGTCTGGCTGGGCTGGTTCCTGTACGCAACGCTGTCGTCCTTCGTGCCTTTGGCCAAGACACGCGGCGAGAACTCCCGCGCCGCGACATGGCAAACCCACTGCGTGGCGCTGCAAACGGCCCTCGAACGGGACGGATGGGACGGCAACTGGTACCGGCGCGCCTATTTCGACGACGGAACGCCGCTCGGCTCGTCCGTCAACGGCGAATGCCGCATCGACTCCATCGTGCAATCGTGGAGCGCGATCTCCAGTGCCGCCGATCCCGGCCGTGCCGCGCAAGCCATGGAAGCTGCCGACGAACAGCTTGTCCGGCGCGACGCCGGATTGGCACTGATTTTCACACCGCCCTTCGATTGCACGCCGCTCGATCCGGGCTACATCAAGGGCTATCCGCCCGGTATCCGCGAGAACGGTGGTCAATATACCCATGCGGCCGCCTGGTCGGTGATCGCCCATGCAAAACTAGGTGACGGTGACAAGGCGGCGGCGCTCTTCTCGCTGCTCAATCCGATCAACCACGCCGGCACGCGCGCCAGCGTGCATCGCTACAAGGTCGAACCCTATGTGGTTGCCGCCGATGTCTATTCCGAACCGCCGCATGTCGGGCACGGCGGCTGGACGTGGTATACCGGATCGTCCGGATGGATGTATCGCGCGGCTATTGAGTCCATTCTCGGCCTGCGCCGGCAAGGTGAATTCCTGCTCCTCGATCCTTGCATACCGAAACACTGGCCCAGTTTCGAACTCACCTACCGAGACGGCGCGACGCGTTACGACATCCTGGTCGAGAATCCGCATGGCGTCAGTCGCGGGATTGAATCCGTGGAATTCGACGGCCAGCCCTTATCCGATAAGCCAATACGCCTGCCCCTGGTTGACGACGGAAAAACCCATATGGTCCGTGCCGTCCTCGGATAATCCTTCGCTCATATGTCCTTACGCGTACGGGCCCTATTCTTCGGCCGACCGTAGGAAAGTACTTGTTTCACCTATGGTACGTCGGTGGTTGCGATCGTGTCATGGGCTCGCAGCCGGCGCGATGGATGGCACCGCCTTCGATACATTTTTGCCGTCGTTCGGGAAGGTTTTCCGGTCTCCGCCATGGGCACGCCCCGGTTTGCTGGCTGCTGCCGGTTATGTTTTCACCTTCACGAGCAACATCTTCACCAGTTCGCTGGGCCGGCACAGGCGGGCGGCGTTGTCCGTAACTACAATCGGCCGGTTGATGAGGATGGGGTTGTCAATCATCGCATCAAGCAACTCGTCCTCGCCGACATCTCTTTCGTCCAGGTGCAGCTCGCGAAACAAGGGTTCTTTCTTCCGGATGAGTTGCCGAACGCTCAGCCCCATGCGCGCAATCAGGTCTTTCAGCTCCGCGCGCGTCGGAGGCGTCTTCAAATATTCGATGACGCACGGTTCGAAGCCGGCAGCGCGAATGGCCGCCAAGGCATTACGCGATGTCCCGCAGTTCGCATCGTGATAGATCGTGATGTTCATTGCGTTTTTTCCGATGGGCGTTTCTGCATTCGCCCGATCAATACGCCTCACGCATCCTCATATTGAGAGGCTTGCGGTTGCCCCGATATAGTCAAATCGGCCGGCGCCACATCTTGTGCCAAGGCGTGATCCAGCTCACCGGCTTTGCGCGATGCATGCGTTCTTCCAAAAGATCAAACCATGAGGCAAAGGCGACGGAACGGTCAAACTCAGCCGCTCCGTCGCCACCCCACCCCGGCGTTTTGTTTGCCCAAATCACACTGTCGCAGCACTTGTCGTACCGTCTGGTGTGAGGGCCTGCGCCGGAATATCGCCCGGCCGGGGCTTAATGCCGCCGCCAGCCGTTATCGCGGTCGCGGTTGTGGTTCCAATCGCGATAGTTGTTGCCTTGGTGATGCCGGTAGGCCTGGTAGTCGCGGTCGTTATTCCAGCGATGCCAGCGATGCCCATTGTCCCAGTAACCGTCGCGATACCCGAAGGCGATGTCGCCGAAGGCCAAGGAAATGATGGAGCTGGAGCGATTGCGGTCATAATGATGGCCGCGGTCGTTGCCGACACTGACGGAGAATCCATCGGCACTGGCCGGTGTGGCGATCGCCAGCGAGGTACCGGCCAAAGCCAGCACAATCGCGGCGCTAGTCAAGAACGTACGCATGTTCGATTCCTTATCTTGCTGGCTCAGGCGACGCTGGGGCGCTGCATGGCAGCGGTTTCAGTGTCCGGTTTCTCGTCCAAACGAGGAAGACACCATGGCAGTCATAAACTGCTGTTACCAATAGATATGATCAATTGTTCAAATTACAATAATGAACTACGATGAAACGTTAAATATAACCGTCTTATTATTTAAATATACATGTTCTATTAATATGCATGAATATTTTCAGTTAGTGAATAGTACAAGTAAAAATGACGGCTTTGGGATGGAGGCACGCCGTTCTAAGAGCCTGACCGAAAAAGAGTTGAGTGATCTCAGGAGGTTGTGATTCCGTCGGTTTTGCGAAGAATCGATGGAAGTCAGATGGCCTGGACCGAGATCACTCGCCGACAATATCGGCGAGAAGGGCTGTGTTACGCAAGTGACACAACGGACAATGAATGGGTGCTGATGGCGCCGTGGCTGCCGCAGCCGAACCGGCTCGGACGACCCCGAAAGACCTGCTTGCGTGCGGTCGTGAACGCGCTGCTGTACATGGCCTCGACCGGTTGCCAGTGGCGGGCAATCCCGAAGGAGTTTCCACCGGTCTCGACGGTCCAGGGTTACTTTTACCGCTGGTCGCGCGACGGAACCTGGCTGAAGATCAACCACGCCCTTGTGATGCTGGCGCGCGAGCGGATCGGCCGCGAGGCCAGCCCGACGGCCGGCGTGATTGATAGCCAGTCCGTCGAAACCACGGAAAGCGGTGGTCCGCGCGGGTTTGATGCGGGCAAGAAGATCAAGGGGCGCAAGCGCCATATCGTCACCGACACCGAAGGCCATCTGGTCGGCTTGCAGGTTCACGCCGCCGACATCCAGGATCGCGACGGTGCGGTCGGAACCTTGGCTTCGATCCGCAAGCTGTATCCCTGGCTGCGCCACATCTTCGCCGATGGCGGCTACGCCGGCGACAAGCTGAAAGGGGCGCTCGCCGAGTTGGGGCCGTGGACTGTCGAGATCGTCAAGCGATGCGACACCGCCAAAGGCTTCGTGCTTTTGCCGCGCCGCTGGGTGGTCAAGCGTACCTTCGCCTGGCTCAATCGCTGCCGCAGATCGGCCAAGGACTTCGAGGCCACCATCGAAAGCGCCGTCGCTTGGGTCTTCATCGCCCATATCCGCCGCATGACGCGCAGTCTCGCAACACCTTGATCCCTCAGCCCGCTTTTTGAGTCAGACTCTAAATCGCGTTGTCGTACTGGAGTTGTTGCAGGCGGACGCTAGATCCGGCCGATCAGCACCAGGACGAGAACGATGAGGAGAACGAGGCCGATCCCGCCGCTCGGACCGTAACCCCAGTTCGAGCTGTGCCGCCATCTCGGCAAAGCGCCAATCAGGAACAGCACGAGGACGATCAACAGTATGGTGCCCAATGTCATGACTGAAACTCCACTTCAATTCCCGAGACGGGTGTTGTCGGAAAGTGCCGTCCCAAAACGGCCAGATGCGGAGCGGAGGCATGGCTGTTGCCCGCCCCACGCTCCGCGTCCGGATGATTACTTCGCCGGCGGCTCCACAACGACGGTAGTGCCGTTGTCCGCACCGTTATTGCCTTTGTTGCCGGTATTACCCTTGGCCCCTTTGGCGCCGGTATCGCCGGTGGCGCCCGTATAGCCCGTGTCGCCGGTCGCACCGGTATTGCCTTGATTGCCCGTCGCGCCCTGCGCGCCGGTATATCCCGTGTTGCCGGTGTTTCCCTGCTCCCCTCGCGGTCCCGCCGGGCCGGTGCAGGCAGCAAGCGCGATTGCGGAAATCATCACCACCAATGGCATCGAGTATTTCATAACGCTATCCTTTTCTGGAGTGCACGGCGAAGAATGCCGGATCGACAAAAGCCTACCGCCGGCACGGCTGCGGCGGCAGCCTCGGAATCTACTCAACTTTGCCGGCGCCGGGCGTCAAGCGCGCCGGATCAGCCGTATCAGGAGCAGCAACACGACGGCGCCGATGGTCGCGTTGGCAACCACGGGCACAAAACCGGCGCCCAGATGAACGCCAAACCGGGGCAACAGCCATCCGCCGACGAAGGCCCCGACAATACCGACGACGATATCGCCCAAGAGGCCGAAGCCGCCGCCTTTGACGATCATGCCGGCAAGCCAGCCTGCGACTGCGCCGACCACCGCCCAGATGAGAAGTGTTTGTGCGGGAATATCAAGCAACATCTGTGGGTACTCCTTGTGTCGGAATATGGCCGTAGGGATCGCCACAATCCATACGGCTCGGTTTCAGGCACCCGTGAGCGGGACCGGGTTAATCCGTGTACCAGTTGCCGTCGTTGTGACGGCAAGCCGTGCCTGTGCGATTGTAGGAATGCCTGTTGCTGTAGCCGGATTCCCTGAATTCGCGGCAGGTGTCGCCATCGCGGGAGAACTCGCGCGTCGGCGTAAAGCTGCCGTAGCTGCCGCCGTCCCGATTGCGCCAGCTGTAGCGGTGGCCGATGCGGCCTTCGAACCCCTGGCTGTAGGAGGTCATGGCGTAGCGACGATCATCGCAGTTCATGTTGCTGGCGATCGAATTGCCGGCCAATCCGCCGAGGATGACGCCGCCGACGACGGCGCCGCCGTTGCCATGGCTTGCCGCGCCGCCGATCAATCCGCCTGCGATGGCGCCCAGGACCGTGCCTGCGGCGGTATTGCCGCTGCAATCGCGGCCGTAATAGTACGCGCCGCGGTCATAGCCGGATTCATGTCGATCGGAATCGGAGCTGTAGTGGCCGTCCGGACCGGAACCATACAGACCGTTGCCCTGCTGATTGTGATCGTAAGGGCCGGCGTTTGCCGCACCGGCGCCGAATAAGATCGCCGCCGTCGCGAGCAACATGCTCATCCTGTTCAACATCGTTTCGTCCTCGAGAGCTGCCCGCGCCAGGTTCCGAAGGGAAATAGCGCCGGATAGGGAGAGCACCCAACGCGCTCACTCGAGTCGACAGTACGGGTGGCGCTGCCGCGCAGGCAGCCTCGGAAACTACTCAGCGCCGGGAAGGACGCGATTCACGCGGGCCACGGACGGAGGTCCGCGTTCAGCCAGGGGAAAAGGGTTCGAGGCGGCGGCCAGCGCCAGCCTTGCCAGCGCCGGAAGGGATTTCGAGCCGGTTTTCTTCATGATCGCGGCACGATGGTTTTCCACCGTGCGCTGGCTGATGCCGAGATCCGCGGCGATGTTCTTGCTGGGATTGCCGGCGAGAACCATGTCCATGATCCGGCGCTGTTGCGCCGTGAGCTTGGCGATGCGGTCGGCGGCAGCCGCGTGCCAGGCAAACAGTTTGGTCGCGTCCTTCGACTGTTCCAGCGCGCGATTGACGCTGGCGAGCAATTCCCTGCTGCCGATCGGCTTTTCGAGGAAGTCCGCGGCGCCTGCTTTCATGGCTTCGACCGCCATCGACACGTCGCTGTTGCCGGTGATCATGATGGAAGGCAGGCGGTGACCCGCGCCATGGAGCCGCCGCAACAAATCGAGCCCGCTCATTCCAGGCAGATAGGCATCGATCAAGAGGCAGCCTTCGCGTCCCGGACGATAGGCTTCGAGAAAGTCCTCGCAGCTCGCATAATCCTCTACTTTTCGCCCCTCCGCTTCGAACGTGCTGTGAATCGCCTCGCGGATTTCCTTGTCGTCGTCGACGATGAAGATGACGGGCATATCCTGCCCGGCACCTGCCCCGGCGGCGGGCTGAACGGGTATACGCGCATTGGACTTCGATTTCGGCAAAAGCCGTTCGATGACCTGCTCCAGTTCCTTCGGCTTCATCGGCTTGTTGAGCTGCACGCAGTTCCGACTTGCGACGCGACGCATGGTACTGGTCGTAATATCGCCGGTGAGAACAATGACCGGAATCTCATGGTGGAACTTCTCCCGCACCTTCGCGCCGACCTCCAGTCCGTCCATGCCGTTGGGCAGATTGTAGTCCGCAATGATGAGATCGGGCCGGATCGTCCCGCGGGCGATCAGCGCCAGCGCGGCAACGCCGTCGGACGCCGCCACAACGCGGTGCCCCTCGCCCTTGAGGTGCAGTTCGAGGAGTTCGCGCACTTCGGGATCGTCCTCGATAATCAGAATGGTGCCCGTGTCGCGTCCGTCTTCAACCACCACGGCAGCCTTGCCGGTTTGATCTTTCTCGGGCGCCGCCGCCTTTGCGCCGGGCGCGAGCTTGACCTCAATCGTGAAAACCGAACCCTTGCCCAGGCGCGAACGGACGCGCACCCGATGGCCCAGCATACTGCCCAGGCGCTGCACGATGGAGAGGCCCAGGCCGAGGCCGCGGCTGCGTTCGCGCGCCGGATTGTCGAGCTGATGATACTCCTCGAAGACCGTTTCAAGCTCCTCGGCCGGTATGCCCACTCCGGTATCGCCGACCTTGATGCATAGTATTTCACCGCGCCGGCGGCAGCCCAACAGAACCTTGCCGTGCTCGGTGTATTTCAGCGCATTCGAAAGCAGGTTGCGGATCATCTGCTCCAAGAGATGCGGATCGCTGAAGACGGACTGGCTGCACTTGACCACGCGCAGTTCCAGACCCTGGGATTGCGCATGAAAAGCGAACTCGTCCCGCAGCCGTTCCAACAGATCGTTGATCGGAAACCCGACCATTTCGGTGCGAACCGTGCCGGCCTCGATCTGGTTCAAGTCGAGCAGCGTGTTCAACATCCCCGATATGGCACCCAGCGTCTGATCCAGCCGGGCGACCAGCTTCTGGGCTCCCTCTCCCTGGACCATCTTCGCCAACAGCCCCTGCAGCAAGGCCAGGGTCTGCAGCGGCTGGCGCAGATCATGGCTCGCGGCGGCGAGAAAACGCGACTTTGCGACATTGGCGAGCTCCGCCTGCTGCTTGGCGTCTTCCAACGCTTTGGCGTTACGCTTGCGCTCGGTGATGTCGGTGAAGGTGATGACCACACCCTCCACCGCGCCGTCATGGGCGTGGTAGGGCAGGATGCGCCGGCTGAACCAGACCCCGCCCAACGCTTCGACCTCGTGCTCGATCGGCGCGAGGTTGTGCAGAACGGCTCTGGCATCGGCCGCAAGAGAGCTGTCCGCGGACAGCGAATTGAGGTCGGCCAGCGGCCGGCCGATGTCGCCCGGGATGATGTTGAAGAGCAATTTTGTGGCCGGCGTGAAGAACCGGATGTTGAGGTCGGGATCGAGAAACAGCGTCGCGACGTTGGTGCTGTACAGGATGTTCTGCAGATCGTCGGAGGTCTCCCGCTGCCGCTCCAGGGACTCCTGAAGCTGGGTGTTGAGGGCGGTAAGCTCCTCGTTGAGCGACTGCAATTCCTCTTTGGAGGTCAGCAGTTCCTCGTTGGTGGACTGGAACTCCTCGTTGACGGACAAGGCTTCTTCGTTGATGGCCTTCTGCTCTTCGCCGGAAATCTCGAGATTGCGGACGGCGCCCTTGAGCTCCGATTTCGTGGCTTCAAGTTCACGCTCAAGCTCGGCGACCCGCGAAGCGTCTGCCGGGCTGATCGGGCTGCTCGGCACCTGCTCCGGCATCGGCTCGTCGATAAAGCAAATCAGGAAGAGTTTCTCACCTTCGCCGGGGACCGGCCGCACCGCGATCGCGAAGGAACCCGGCTTGCCGCCGTAATTCGTTTGTCCGCCGGTAACGTCGATGCGCGCTTTCTCCTGGCCGGCCTGCTGGATGGCTGCGCGCAGCTTGGCGCGCATGCCCTCTTCCACCATGGCAAGCAAATCGTGCGTCGGTTGCCCCGGCGGTACGTGCAGATAGCGATCCGTCGGTCCCAGGGAATACAGGCATTCATGTTCTGTGTTGATCAGGACCGTTGCCGGCGCATAAGCATCCATCACCAGACGCTGGCAGAGATCGGCGAAAGCGGTCTGGCGCACGACCGGCTTGGCTAGTCCGGAAACCGCGAAGGCCCGCACGCTTTCGTAGGGGCCCCTCGCCATATCAGGATCATCCGAGCGGGTGCGGCCGGTACGCCGGTAGAGCCGCTCCGTCTTCGCACATACCTCGAAACGGCCATCGGTGTTGCCGACCGTCTCCGCGCTGCCGAGCAGCAGGAGTCCGCCCGTACACAGTGCGAAATGGAAGACCGAAACGGCCTTTAGCTGCGCCTCCGGCCGCAAATAGATCATAAGGTTGCGGCACGAAATCATGTCCAGGCGCGAAAATGGCGGATCGGTCAGAATGTCCTGCACCGTGAAGACCACGGACGCACGCAACTCCGGCGACACTCTGTAGCCGTGCTTCTCTTTCCGGAAGAAACGGGCCAGCCGCGCGGGCGAGATGTCCGCTTCGATGGTTGCCGGATAGAGTCCTTCCCGGGCGCTCTCCACCGCTTCCGGATCGACATCGGAAGCGAAGATCTGCAGCGTGAGGCTTTGCGTCGCCGCCGCCATTTGCTCGCGGAAGAGCATGGCAAGAGAATAAGCCTCTTCGCCGGTGCTGCATCCGGCGATCCAGATGCGAAGGGGACGATCGGAGGCGTGGCTCCGGATCAGATCCGGAATGATCTTCTGTGCCAGAAAATCGAACACCGCCGGATCGCGGAAGAAGCTGGTGACATTGATGAGCAAGTCCTTGGCAAGAAGCTCGATCTCGTCTTTGTCGCTGCGCAGAAGCTTGAGATACTGGTTCGTATCATCGGCGGCGATCGCCGCCAGCCCCATGCGCCGTTCGATCCGGCGTTCCAAGGTGCCGCGTTTGTAAAGCGTAAAATCGTGGCTGGTGTTGGCGCGCAAAAGTTCGATGATCTCCGGCAAGCGGTCCTGGGAATTTTCCTTCGGAGCCGCCTTGCCCCGTACTTCGGCGAGAGGCGTTCCGCGCGCATACCCGGCGATCGCGGCGGGCATCTTCGCCACGGGAAGCACCAGATCCACGGCACCCGTCGCCATCGCGCTGCGCGGCATGCCGTCATAGCCGGCTTCATCGGGATGCTGGACGATGACGAGCCCGCCTTTTTCCTTCACCATTTTCAATCCGAGGCTGCCATCGGTGCCCGTTCCGGAAAGAACCACGCAGACGGCGCGCGTGCCGCATTCCTTCGCCAGAGAGTGCAGCAGGAAGTCGAAAGGCAGGCGCGCCCCGTGACGCGCTTGCGGATGCGAGAGATGCAGAACTCCGCCCTCGACGGAGAGATAAGTCGCCGGCGGGATGACATAAAGGTGGTCGCCCTTGATCGGCATTCCCTCCGTCGCCTGGCACACGGTCAAGGGTGTGTGGTTGCTCAACAGATCCACCATCATGCTTTCATGGGTGGGATCGAGGTGCTGCACCAGGATGAAGGCAATGCCGGTACCGGCGGGAATTGCGTTCACCAGCTTGCGGCTGGCTTCAAGACCGCCTGCCGAAGCGCCCATACCGACGATGAAGATGCCGCGCTGCGGGCGCGCACCGCCCTTTGGCACGTGCAGATGTCCGCGCGGCGGTACGGTGTGCCGGCTCGATCGCGCCCGGGCCTTGGGGGCCTGTTGCGGACGGTTTAAGGGCATTCTCGATGGATCTCTAAATGTTGCCTCCAAGCGGGAAGCGCGAGACGAATATTAGCACAACCAATCCGCGGGGTAACACGAATGCATGGTTCTGAGTAGATTCCGAACCTCCTTGCGGCGATCTTCCGATTCTATCGTCAAGGCTGGCAAACTGCGGTTTTTGAGCTCGCTCCGCGCGACATCGGACGCTGTGGTGCAGTCAAACACCTGCCGCTGCTCGACAGATCCATCATCATGCTTTCGGAACAGCGCAACTGAGTCGGGCGCCGCCCCGATCAGAGATGCCACAGCGACGGACGCCGGCGGCGCTATGATTTCGCACCTAGCCGAGTTTGCAGACACGATAAATCAAGGCAATCGTCGACCAGTAAATGATGATCAATACATCGTTAGAATCAGCTAAGTAAACGCACTAAGAAATGAAAATACCCAGTATTACTGGTAAAACAATATACTTACATTATAACTTTTAATAGTCATTAACATAAATTAATCAATAGTTTGAGTACTTTCCGAACCTATGCAGTTCTATCTAGGCGCGTATTGTCCTCTTCGTCTCATGGTGCGGACCATGCGAAGTCTCAAACAGGAATTAAAAGCCGAAAGCAAAGAGAAGGCTGAAGACGGCATCAGTCATCGAGCGGGCACCAATAAAACTCCCGGATCGGATCATGTCCAAATGACCGGCACAGCGGCTCCGCCCAAGCCCGAGCGATGGGTGGCTCACAGGAAGGCGGAGGTGGTAGCCGCGGTGCGCGGCGGGCTTCTCAGTCTGAGCGAAGCCTGCCAACGCTATACGTTGTCGGTTGAGGAATACCTCACCTGGGAACGTGAAATCGACCTTTCCGGCTTGCCAGGTTTGCGCATGAACAGAACACAGCAGCGTCGCCGGACCGGACTTGGTTCTGCGGACAACTGAGAAGACGAAGGGCACATAGGTGCCGCATTCCGCGAGAAACAAGCAATGGTGGGGTTTCTTCATATCTGAATTCGCACTGCCTCTCACTCAACGAGATCAAGAATGGATCGAATATCGCGAGCGGCTCGCCCGGATGGCCCGCGAACTCCATTTCTCCGCCACCTCGGGCAACGCCGCGAACGGGCCAACGCTTCTCGTGATCGCAGGAAATCTCGCGGGGCTCGCCTTGAGCATCCCCTTGTCCCCCGCCTCCGTTCAAAACACGTCCGGCGGTCCGGTCAGCGCGTACACTCTTTTTGCTACCCAGATCCTGAATCGCGCCATGCAAAAAAATGGCGATCCAACTGACTTTGACGAGAATTAGGCAGCGTCAGATGGCCGAACACACCGTCAAATCGCGGCGGCGGTTTATCCGAACCCGTTAAGGTTGACGAACAGATGACCACATCGGAACCGACAGCGGCCTTCGCGGACGCCGCTTACCCCGGAAGCGAGTAGGGCAATGATCGATCCATCCAGGATTTTCAACAGCAGAATCCTGATCGTCAGCGATCAGCAGAGCAACGCCCAGCTTCTAGAGGTGATGCTGCAGCGTGCCGATTATCTTTGCATCACCTCGACCATGAACGCGGCCGCCGTCTGCGAGCTTCATCTCCAGAACCACTACGACCTCATTTTGCTCGATCACCAGAAGTCCGGAAAGAACGGTTTCCGGGTCCTGAAGGCCTTAGAGCCTGACCGAAAAAGAGTTGAGTGATCTCAGGGGCTTGTGCTTCCGTCGATCTGCGAGGATTCGATGGAGATTACGATGGCCTGGACCGAGATCACTCGGCTGGATTATCTACGAGAAGGCTTGCGCTACGCAAACGACACAACGAACAACGAATGGGCGCTGATCGGGCCGTTCATGCCGAAGCCGAGGCGACTGGGCCGGCCACGAAAGACCAACCTCCGCCGGATTGTGAACGCGCTTTTGTACTTGGCCTCGACGGGTTGCCAATGGCGGGCGCTACCGAAGGACTTTCCGCCGGTCTCGACGGTGCAGGGCTACTTTTACCGTTGGGCGCAGGATGGCATGTGGCTCAAGATCAACCATGCGCTGGTCATGCTGTCACGCGAACGGCGTGGTCGCGAGGCGAGCCCCACGGCGGGCGTGATCGACAGCCAGTCTGTCAAAACCACGGAAAGCGGCGGTCCGCGGGGCTTCGATGCGGGCAAGAAGATCAAGGGCCGCAAGCGCCACATCATCACCGACACAGAGGGGCATCTGGTCGGATTACAGGTTCATCCCGCTGACATTCAGGACCGCGACGGTGCCGTGGGCGTTCTGGCGTCGATCCGCAAACTCTATCCGTGGCTGCGCCACATCTTCGCCGATGGCGGTTATGCAGGAAACAAACTGAAAGAGGCGCTCGCCGGGCTCGGACGTTGGACCATCGAGATCGTCAGGCGTTGCGACACCGCAAAGGGCTTCGTGCTGCTGCCGCGCCGATGGGTGGTCGAACGCACCTTCGCTTGGCTTAATCGCTGCCGCAGGCTGGCCAAGGACTTCGAGACCACCATCGAAAGCGCCGTCGCCTGGGTCTTCATCGCCCACATCCGAAACCTAACGCGACGCCTCGCAAGGCCTTGAACCCCCTGGCCCCATTTTGAGTCAGACTCTTAATCTCAATCGACGATTTCGGAACGGGTTACTCCAACCTCGCTTATCTGAAACGCTTTCAGGTCGATGCCCTTAAGATTGACATTGCCTTCATCCGCGACATCACAACCAATGCGGACGACGCGGCAATCGTGACAGCGATCATCAACATGGCACACAGTTTGCGGTTAAAGGTAATCGCCGAAGGTGTCGAGACGAGGGAACAGTTGGATTTACTGCGCGTTTATGGCTGCGACGAGGTCCAGGGCTACTTTCTTTCAAAACCGCTGCCCGTGGACGAGCTTTCGGCGAAATTCCGTCAGATTGCCTCTCACGACTTAGCACTGCGGGTCGTTTCGTAGGATACGCATGAAGGGGCCACTCATGCCTGGTATGGATTCAACGCAGCTGAATTTGCCGCTGTTCAATCAGAATCAGGTGATCGGACATCGACCCAGACCACCTCGGACGCGTACCTGTCTGATTAGCAAACTGGTGTATAGCAAAACGGCGTCCCCGCCCGACGGGGCATTCACACTCGACTGCACGATCCGCAACATCTCCGAAGGAGGAGCCAAAGTCATCCTCGCCAAGCGGCAGCCCTTGCCGTCCGATCTGTATCTGATTGTCGTCAAATACAGCGTCGCCTATTGGACGAAGGTCGTGTGGCTCAACTACCCCGCTCGTGGGCTTAAATTCTCTACGACATACATGATGAACGGCACCTTGCCAGACAATCTGAAATTTCTTCGGGCTCTGTGGGGCGACCTCTACGCCAGGCCGGGACACGTCGAATGGTAGGTTAATGTGTCCGCATCTGAGTAGATTCCGAACCTCCTTCCGGCAATCTCCGGCCGTTAGCATCGGACCGGACAAGATATTGGCCGGCAGGATCAATCCGCGTGCGCGCCCCGATCAAGCAGTGTGCACGCAGTCACGCAGATTGGTGCCTGCCTTTGCCACAATTGGAGAGCCAGCCATGCAGCCGACCCACAACACATTGTCCGAGAACATCCGGATGCAGTCCGTCGAACTTCTGAACAAGCACCTGGCGGCGGCGATCGATCTCCAGGCCCAGCTGAAACAGGCACATTGGAACGTGCGCGGGCCCAATTTCATTGCCATCCACGAACTGTTTGACAGAGTGTCGGCGGCGGCCGGAGACTATTCCGACCTGATTGCCGAACGGGCCCGCGGGCTGGGTGGAATCGCGCAAGGCACCGTGCATATGGCCGTGAAACGCTCGTTCCTTATCCCTTATGCCCTCGATATCGCAGACGAACAGGAGCACGTCTTCGCCGTCTCCGCAGCCCTGGCCGCCTTCGGCCAATCGGTCCGCGAGGCGAGCGACCTAGCGGCGGATTTCGGCGACATGACGACCGCCGATCTGTTCACCGAAATCTCACGCAGCACCGACCAGCAGCTTTGGCTTGTCGAATCCCACACCGTGCCGAAGTGAACGCGCACGCAGCCGTGAGTAGAATCCGAGCCTGCGCAGCCCGGTTACCGTCGGCTAGGGTTTCCGCATCGGCAGAATGGAACCCAGGCTCCGTTCATTCCGGGCAAGTGCGTGCCGCGATGGCACCCCCAATTTCAACGGCAAGTGCCCTGCGTGATGGGGCTTGCTTAACTCTCACAGCAGGAACGCTAAGATGATGAACATCCGAAACCTCTTTCTGGCGACGACGCTCGCCACGGCAGCTCTGACAACGGTCGGGGTAACCGCACCGGCCTACGCGACGTCGGAAGCCGATCTCAACAGGGACTCCGATCAGGCATTGCAGACGCTGTACAAACTGCATCCGTTTGCGGAAAGACTGTCCCACAACGCCAAGGCTATCCTGATTTTCCCGAATGTCGTCAAAGCAGGTTTGATTTTCGGCGGTGCTTACGGCGAAGGCGAGCTGCAACAGGGATCGAAGATCGACGGCTACTACAATTCCCTCACCGGCTCCTGGGGCCTGCAGGCTGGCGCCCAGTCCTACTCGTATGTCGTGTTCCTGATGAACGCGAGGGCGCTGCGCTACGTCCATCAGTCGCATGGCTGGGAAATCGGCGTGGGACCGACGGTTGTAGTCGTGGACCAGGGCGCCGCCAAGAATCTGTCAACATCGACGCTGAAGGACGACGCCTACGCCTTCATCTTCAGTCAGCAGGGCTTGATGGCCGGCATCAGCCTCGAAGGCACCAAGATCTCCAGGATCAAGAACTGAACCACGAAGCAATGCGTTTTGGCGGCGCCCTTCGTGGCGCCGCCAACTTCCTGAAAACGAAAGGACAAACACGCGTCGCCCGATTGGCGAATGCGCCCGCGTCGCTTCGTTTCCGCCATGGGGCTCAACATGAGTTTGAAACAGGTTGTTATCGGTGCGCTGATTGCAGCGTCTTGCGTGGGCGGTGCGCGGGCCGCGAGCGGACCAGAAAAGGGCACCTTCGGCATACTTTTTGAGAACGACTGGTTCGGCAACACCGACCATAACTATACCAACGGCGTCGAGCTCAGCTACACAACGGCACCGCAGGATACGCCGGAATGGTTGATCGATACCGCACACTGGCTGCCCTTCTTCACGGCGTCGGGAAAGGGCGATGTGCGTACCCGCTATGCGCTCGGCCAAACCATGTTTACGCCATTGGACCTGACAAAAACAAACCCGTCGCCTACGGATCGCCCCTATGCCGGATTTCTGTTCGGCGCGTTCGGGCTTGTCGGCGACAGCGGCACACATCTGGATCAACTGCAGTTCACGGTCGGTGTGGTCGGACCGATGGCGCTGGCCGGAGAAACGCAGAATTGGGTGCACGGGATCATCGGCGATGCGAAATCGCAAGGCTGGCACTACCAGTTGCACAATGAGCCCGGTCTCATCATTCAGTATGAGCGCAGCATCAAGCTCATTCCGCCCAAATCCATTCTGGGTCTTATCTTCGACGCCGAACCGCATTACGGCGCGGCTGTCGGCAATGTCTATGACTATGCCAATGCCGGCGCGATGGCGCGTCTGGGCTTCAACTTGCCGGGCGATTACGGCCCGATGCGGATCGATCCAAGCCTGCCCGGTTCGAATTTCTTCGAACCGACCGGCGGGTTGAGTGCCTATGTCTTTGCCGGCGTCGATGGCCGCGCCATCGCGCGCAACCTGTTCCTGGACGGCAATACCTTTGAAAGCAGCCCCAGCGTGAAAAAACTGGATCTGGTCTATGACTACGACCTTGGCGCGGCGATCACCTTCAACGCGATGCGACTTTCCTACAGCTATGTCATCCGTAGCCGCGAATACAAGACGCAGTCCGACGTTAGCAAGTTCGGCGCCGTAGCGCTTTCGTTCCGGTTCTAGAGCAGGCGTGAGTACTTTCCGAGGCTGTGCCGCAGGGGCTGCGGCGTTTACCGTCTTTGCCGCGATCCGGTGGCGATCCACGCTGCCAGAAGGAGGCTTCCATGAAAAAACTATTGATTTGCGCCGCCGCGCTCGGATTGTTCGCAGCCGTCCCTGTGTCAGCGCAGGATAACGATCATCACGGCGACAAGCACAACGCGGCGGCTTCGCAAACCGGCCATGGGACGGCCGGCGACACGCACGCGAAACCCGCCACCGTGCATCGGGACATGAACAAAGGCCCCGCTGCACAGCCTGCGCGTACAAGGGATGCCGGGAACCATCAAAACGGCCCCGCGGCCGGGACGCCGGCAAATAGGTTTCTTCCTGCCTCCGGCGACGTCCGTCAAGGCGCGCCGGACCGCTCCATGGCGGGCAACGCGCGGAATAATACCGGCCGGTCCGGCAACGCCCAGGGGCGCCAGTCCGATCTCAATTCGATGCGCCGCAACATGCAGGCCACGCAGAAATTCCATGGCGGCAGCTATCGCGCCCCGCAGGGTTACCAGTACCGTCATTGGAGCTACGGCGAACGGCTTCCGCGCGGATACTACACCCGCGATTACTGGATCTCCGACTTCCTGATGTTCGGCCTGTTCGCACCGCCGTCCAATCTCGTCTGGGTACGCGTTGGAGACGATGCGCTGCTTATCGACCGGGACAGCGGCGACATCGTGCAAGTCCGCTACGGCGTCTTCTATTGAGCAGTCGCCGGCATGAAGGCTCGAGACCCCGGGAAGAATCCCGGGGTCCGTCCTTTTATCGGGCCGTCCTGGAACCAGTGAAGGTGTTCAATGATTGAAATGGCCCGAGCCTCCCGGCCCGCCGGCATCGGGCCCGAATACAACAACTTCCTCTATGCAACGATCTGTGCCGACGCGAACGGAAGTTTGCTCAGCGTGCTTTCGGCGATGGCGCGCATGAACCTCGATCCGTGGCAAGAAGCGGCGAATTTGGCCGGATTGCCCGCGAAGGCCGCAGCCCGCAGGCTGGCCACATTGATCACTGCGATACCCGACGGACCGGCGCTACCTGACGAGACCGGACTGATCGCCGTTCGCCTAGTCAAACTCCTGCCGAGCCAGACCCGTTCCGTTCTACCGTCTTTGCCGCTCCGCAAGGGCTTGCCCGATATAGGGGCGCTGGCACGGTCACAGATAGCCCTATATATGCTCCTCGTTTTGATTGCGCTGGCACTCGCTACCATGTGGTTTAACGTACAGCGACCACCTTCCGCGTCGCCGGACACCGCACATGTTTCCGCAACAACAGCGCCGCGCAACACACCGCCGAGCCATTGATGATCCACCCGGCGCCGCAAGCGCTTCCCTGATTGCGTCGTCGTCCGACGCGGCGGCCATGAACCGGAGCAGCAAGAAGCTTACGCGCTCCGGTCCGAGATTTTTTGGAAAATTGAAAGCCGCCGGTCCGGGGGGCTGGGTGAAAATGGACCGGCGGCTTTCGTGGTCCGACCTGGGACCGTATGTCGAGGGGGATATACGGACCCGCTTCGATCGCAAAAAAATGGCCATGGACCAACATTTTCACTGTATTCGAGGACGGCCCGGCCCGGTAGGTTCGGAATCTACTCACACGCCGGTCGGATCCAAGTCCCGGCCGGATCGCAGACCGGATCGTCCAAACCTGTGGCGGAAAAAATTTCGCGGGACGAAATGGCTGCGGAACGCACCGCGCCGTTCAAACAAATTAATGAGTAGATTCCGGCCCTTCCGCACAGGACAACAGCCGGCCCATAACAGCATTTGTGGCGCCGCGGGCGGTGCCGGGAGTGCAAAATGGACGACCCTGGTCCCGAATGCATCGGCGATGGAAACGCTGTCGCGGCTTACGATGTGGGCGATTGCGTCAAATCCTGGGGCCGGCGCGGAATTCTTGGAGGCGGGGTTTTCGGCTTTGCTCTCGGCGTGGCCTTCGTGGCGATTCCCCATACCGACAACGTCCTGACATTCGGTGTCTTAGGCACCTTGATTGTCGGCGTGGTGGAGGGTGCAGTCGTTGCCGGCTCCTTCGCGGCGTGTGCTGCCGCGCTTTACGGCAAAGGCGTGCTTCGCAGCAGCAACACAAAGATCGATCGGACGTTGTTCCCCCGTCGCCGTCTTCCAGAGGCCGGCTGGCGGGAAGGGGGCATTCCGCTGTCCGATTGGCCGACGAGATGGCCGCACCACGATCCGGCTGTCACGCTTCCCTTACTTGAGGCGACTGAGGAAGCAAACAGAACAACGCATTCCCTGCTGAACGCTCGAGCGCAGTTGAACACGATAGACGCCTGGGAGAACGGCAACGCGGGGCCGTAACATCTCGGCGGACATCCGCACTCCGCACCTCATTTGAAGGAGTGATGACATGACACACGAAAGCAGCAAACAAGCCGATGCGACCCAGGAATCGCAGAGCGAGGAATGGCGCAATACGGCATCACCTGTATCCCTGCCGACAACTTCTACTACCGGGAATATCACTACACAAACCTGAAGGACGCTGTCGCACAGGCAAGGCGCGACAAGGTTTGGCTGGGGTTGTTCCCTGCCGCTTGATTGCCCCATTCGGCTTACGGCCACGACCCCACCCCCATCTTTATGGAGAGGCCCTTGTCTCATACCATCAGCTTCCGGCGCCCCGAACTTCCCTATGTCCTTTCCAGGATGTCCGTTCCGCCCGGCGCGGATGTGGCGGAGCATGTCCGACGCTTGAAGGACCTCGGCTATAAGATCGTCGACGGGTCGCCACCACTGGACGGCTACGGCCCGCCGCAAAACCCGTTCGCGCGAACCTCCGAAGCGCGGCCGACCGGCGGGCAAGACTTTTCGTCCCGAGGCAAGGCTGCGGTGCTGAGTAGATTCCGACTCTGCCTAAGGGCAATCGGCGGTGACACTATTCCGTTTGCATGATCCCCGGCCGGACCAGGATGGTCCAGGCAGAAAACCATATTCGGCGCGAGGCGGAAGCGCTCCGTGATCTGCCGCGCCCCAAGAAAAGGAAACTCGACCATGATGTCCCTAAAGACCTTCGCGCTTTCGGGCGCCTCATCGCTTTGCTTCGCACTGGCCCTGCAGGCGTCCGGTCCTGCCGCGGCCTCGGAGCAGGATTCCTCCCCCGCCGAGCAGGCACAAACGCAACAGCTCAACCAGAACATCACCAACGCCAATACCGCCGCCGATGCGCAGAGCGCCCAGAACAATGCCCGGTACCAAGCGCAGCAGGATCGCTACCAGGAGCAGCTGCGGCGATACAAGGCGGGCCAGGCCAACTACGAGGAGCGCGCCGCGAGCTATGAGGCGGCACGCGATCGCTACATCGCCGGTCATGCGCGGTATCATCGGGCCGCTTGGCCTGCCCGCTACGAGCAACGCCTCATCGTCGAGACCAACGACCTGTTGGGCGCACGCGTCCATACATCGAACGGCCGCACCGTCGGCCATGTGGCGGAAATCGCGCTGGCTTCGGGACGGGTTGACGCGCTACGCGTCACGCTCGATGACGGCAGGGGTGACGTTTGGATCGAATCCGCCGATCTGCGCTTCAATGCCGACAAGAAAGTGGTCATGACCGATCTGGATCGCCACGACCTGTACGAGATGATACACGAAACCTACTGAACCTAAGGGCCGGCCGGTTGCGCGTAAACCGCGGCACCGGCCGGCCCGTTCGCGTTTCTCCAACGGCTTGCCGCCAGCGGCTGCCGGAAGAGCTGGCGGCAACGGCGCCCGCTCGATACGCATGCCGACGCGGCGAACGGCAATAGGTGACGCTGTCGAGAAACGCCCGCTGTGGCACCAAATCTCTGAAACTGCGACAAGGCAGAAAGCGTGTCGACCATGGATCGAAAGACCGGCCAGCCCGAGACGCATGTAGCAAAGCCCGGTACGACGGATGATTTGAAGACTCTGCCTTTGGCGGAGGTGGAGAAGAAGCTGGACTCGTCGCCGGGCGGTCTTACGCAAGCGGAGGCGCAAAAGCGGCTGGCGCAATACGGGCCCAACGAGATCGAAGAAAAGAAGACCAATCCTTTCCTGAAATTCCTCTCCTACTTCTGGGGTCCCATCCCGTGGATGATCGAAATTGCGGTCGTTCTGTCGGGCGTGGTCCAGCACTGGCCGGACTTCTTCATCATCCTGCTCCTGCTGGTTGCCAACGGCGTAGTCGGGTTCTGGGAAGAACGTGAGGCGGGCAACGCCATTGCCGCACTGAAGGCCAAGCTGGCGACCAAGGCACGCGTGCTGCGCGACGGCAAGTGGATCAATCCCGCGGCGCGCGAGCTGGTGCCGGGCGACGTCATCCGCTTGCGTTTGGGCGACATCGTGCCGGCGGATGCACGCCTGTTGGACGGCGATCCGGTGGAAGTCGATCAGTCCGCGTTGACAGGCGAATCCCTGCCCGCCACACGCAAATCCGGCGAGGCCGTATTCTCCGGCTCGATCGTTCGCCAGGGCGAGATCGGTGCATTGGTCTATGCTACGGGCGCGGACACCTACTTCGGCAAGACGGCCGAACTGGTGCAGACGGCGCACACCGTCAGTCATTTCCAGCGTGCCGTGCTGAAGATCGGCGATTACCTGATTGTCCTGGCGGTGGCTCTGGTAGGGGTGATCATGGCCGTCGCGATCTTCCGTGGCGACCCGGTCCTTACTACCCTGCAATTTGCCCTGGTGTTGACCGTGGCCGCGATTCCCGTGGCGATGCCGACGGTGCTGTCGGTTACCATGGCGGTCGGCGCGCGCCTGCTTGCCAAGAAGCAGGCCATCGTGAGCAAGCTGGTGGCCATCGAGGAACTGGCCGGCGTGGACATCCTCTGCGCCGACAAGACCGGCACGCTGACCCAAAGCAAGCTGACGCTGGGTGACCCTTTCTGCGTCAACGCCATCGCCGCCGATCAGATGATCCTGGCGGCCGCGCTGGCGTCGCGCGCGGACAACAACGACACCATCGACCTGGCCGTTCTGGGCGGGTTGAAGGACGATCAGGCGCTGAAATCCTATCAGGTCGGTCATTTCCAGCCCTTCGACGCGGTGAAGAAGCGCACAGAGGCCGCCGTCAAGGGGCCGGACGGTAAGGAGTTCAAGGTTTCCAAGGGCGCGCCGCAAGTCATCATGGCGCTGTCGTCGAATGCCGCAGAGGTGAAGTCCGCCGTCGACAAGGCGGTCGACGACTTCGCGGCGCGCGGTTTTCGCTCGTTGGGCGTGGCGCGCGCCGGAACCGACGGAAAGTGGCAGTTCCTCGGCGTGCTGCCCCTGTTCGATCCGCCGCGCGACGATGCCAAGACCACCATTGCGACAGCCGGGCAGATGGGGGTGAAGATCAAGATGGTGACCGGCGATGCGCTGGCCATCGCGCGCGAAACCGCCAAGAAACTCGGGATGGGCGAGAACATTCTCGATGCCGTCAGCCTGGGCGACGTCAAGCGGCAGGAGAGCGCGGAAGTCGCCGCATCCATCGAAACGGCGGACGGCTTCGCCCAGGTATTCCCGGAGCACAAATTCCACATCGTGGATGTCCTGCAAAAGCGCGGCCACATCGTCGGCATGACGGGCGACGGCGTGAACGACGCCCCCGCCCTGAAGAAGGCCGACTGCGGCATCGCCGTGTCCGGCGCCACCGACGCGGCGCGCGCGGCGGCGGCCATCGTACTGCTGACGCCGGGCCTGTCGGTGATCATCGACGCGATCAAGGAGAGCCGCCGCATCTTCCGGCGGATGAACAGCTACGCGATCTACCGCATCGCCGAGACGCTGCGCGTGCTGCTGTTCATGACGCTGGCGATATTGATCTTCAACTTCTATCCGTTGACGGCGGTGATGATCGTGATGCTGGCGCTGCTCAACGACGGCGCCATCCTGTCGATTGCCTATGACAATGTGCATTACAAGAACCAGCCCGAAGCCTGGAACATGCGCCTTGTGCTGGGCATAGCCACCGTGCTGGGCCTTGTAGGCCCCTTGGCCGCGTTCGGCCTGTTTTATCTCGGCGACCGGGTTTTCCACCTCGACCGCAATCATCTCCAGCCGATGATGTATCTGATGCTCTCCGTCGCCGGACATCTGACGATCTTCATGACGCGCACGCGAGGGCCCTTCTGGTCCATCCGCCCCGCGCGCATCCTCTGGATCGCCGTGCTCGGCACACAAATCCTTGCGACGCTGATCGCCGTCTACGGTTTCCTGATGACGCCGCTCGGCTGGGGCTGGGCGCTGTTCGTCTGGGGGTATGCGCTGGTGTGGTTCCTCATCAGCGACCGTGTGAAACTGCTAGCGTACCGGATTCTCGATCCCGTCAAGGCGAAGACACCGTCCGATTTGACGCCGCAAATCGCCAAACGTGCTTACGAACTTTACGAGAAGGGAGGCCGCCGGGACGGTCGCGCGGGGCAGGATTGGCGCCAAGCGGAACAGGAAATTCGCAAAGATGAGTTCTCCAAATAGACCGCCAAAAGCAATGCGGGCGGCACCGCTGGAGGGAAGAAGATGAAATTATACTCAAAAGATTCTCATGTGTGCCAAGGATACGAGGTCGATCTCAAGAAGTGACCGACCAAGGATAATCCGGTAGCCGTCCCCTTCTTGGTCCCCTTGCGTACGCTCTGGTGTGCAGCCCCCAACACCAAGCTGTCGCTGGGTCTGAGAAATGGGCCTTATCTTTAATGTTTGGCTTTCCTCGCGGTCATCAACGGCTCTCACAGTCTCGAACGCGACGTACCCACAAGACCGCCTACCGGTAAGCTCTAGCCCCGTACACGGCCGGTATTTGGCTGTGCTCTCGTACGTGGAGTTTGGAGCAGTGAATGACTGGCGTACCGGGCAGGATGAAAATGCGAACTGGGCGGTCATAGTCAAGTGGCGTCGTGGCAGCGCAGATCTGCCGGAAACCAAGATACTTAAAACGTCAAATTAACTTCTTATTCTTGCATAGAAATGTCTGTTTGGACACAAATCAGGATACCAGCAGAAGCGCTTTCAAGTCTCTTAAGTACCAGGAGCCATCGTACAAATCATATGCGCGATAGCAAACATAGAAACGCAGCAGGCGCCGGTTTGGCAACGCAGTTCAACCGGATTGTTAAATGGGCAGGAGGCTGTACAAGCGCCGTAACGACATGTCTGCGATAGCAGGTTCATGGTGGAGACAAGGTGAGCGCGCAAGTGTCTCACTTGCTGTCGGGTTGCACGCTTGCGGGCGTTTGTGGCGCAGCCCGGCTGTCACCGACGGATGCCGCGGCTTCGATGGTGATATGGGTGCGGATGTCGGGCGTCATCAGGCCGATGGCCATGGGGCAGCGGACCTCGGGAAGCACGCTCACCGAGAACGTCTCGCGCAGATGGCCGCGCAATCGCAGCCATTGGACGACATCGCCAGTCGTGGTGTCGATGATGTTGAGACCGGCCCAGGGATCGGCGTCGCGTTTCTTCAGTTCGTCGTCAAGTTCCAGGTCAGAGAAGCTGCCGTCGCGCGGCAGCGACAAACCGATGACCGCGAACTTACCGACGAACGCCAGGCCGCGCAGGAAACCGGGGCAGAAGGCAACCTTCTCGCAGCGGCCGCCGGCCGCATCGACCCGCACCAGATAGCCGCGGCCGGAATCCAGCGCCCATAACTGCCCGCGATAGAGGCGGGGCGAATGCGGCATCGAAAGCCCTTCGGTCACGATGCGGTCGTCGCTGATGTCGATGATCATGCCGCCTGAGGCACGCCGGTCGCGCCACCCGTCCACGGCGTCGCTGCGGCAGACGGCCGTCACATAGCGTGCCTTGCCGCCTTCCATGCCCAGACCGTTCAAGTGGCAACGATCCTCCGCCGCCAGTTTCGAGATGAACTTGGGCTTCCACAGCGGCACAAAGCTGTCGGTGCGGCTGAAGGCAGCCAGGCAGGAATACAGTGTGTTAATAAAGACGACGCGGCCGGACGATTCGATGTCAAGCTCGTGAATATCGATATCGCCCGTCACCTGCGCGTTGCGCGGCACGAAGAGACGGTCGAAACCGCCATTGGCGTATTCGCCGGACCTGAGCACGTTCTCGAGCCGCCAGACCTGGTGCAGCGAAGCCAGGTAGATGCGATGGGGAGCCGCGCGCATACCCATGGCACGGACGAAATGGCGCTGATGAAACGAAACGCGCCCGTCGGGCAGAACGCCGACCAGGAACAATTCCCCGGTCTGATAGGAGGTAAACGCGATGCTGCAGCGGTTCGACACCAGCCAGTCCGCGAACCCGCGAGAGCAGCTGATCTGGGTTTTCTGCTGCGGCGCAGGGCCCGCCATGGTGCCTTGCGGTTCGGCGGGCGCTACCCCCTGCTTGTTTTCATCTGTCATTGCCGCCTCCCTGCAGCCCGGTACGGCACAGGACAATAGCCCCTCGCGGGAGCAATCACGCCCGCGCCTACTGGCCGCAGGTGGCTCAGCGTATCAGTCGCAGTCCGACGTGACCCTGCCAGCCGCTCTGCTTGGCGCCGTCGGCATAAAGCGCATCGGCGAATAGAGAGAGGTTGTCGCCGATCTCCAGGTCGATCCCTCCCCCGCCTTGAGCCGTCAAACCCTGCAGTCCCGACGAAGCGGTAAAGCTGCCTATCGAAACGGCCGTGGAGCCATCGAACTCGTAGTTGAACCCAAGGTCGGCATGGGGTTTAAGCAGCGCATAGCCGATGTCGTAGGTCCTGCCGATCCGGGCACGAAGCTCGGCCAGCACGCTTTGGGTGCTGCCGAACGACACGGTGGCACCTGTGCCGTCCACGAAACTGCCGCCATCGACGGAGGTGTAACCCAGCGCTGCCGACGGCTCGAACCAGGTATCGTCATCCAACCACCCCTCATAGGTGGCGACTCCCTGGATGCTGAAGGCAGACAGCGTCAGCTTGGCATCGGTGCCGATATAATCGTCCTCGACATGGGTCCGCAGTCGCTCCTGGCCGAACTGCAGACCGGCCCGCCAGGAACCGTCGATCCAGGCGCCGAAGCCCGCCCAGGCATAGCCCGTCATCTTCATGCTGGTGGAGGCGAAGTTTTGGAAGCTCGCATTGGCATTGATCGGGCTGGCCTCCATTCCGACGATCAGCGTGCCGTAGTTTCCTTCGAGTAAAGCGTCGGTCCCCATATGACCGAGGGAGGCATGCAGACGATAGTCCCCGAATGCAGGGCCGCTCGGCGACACGGCGATGGAGGCGCCGTCCCACTCACCCCATATCCCCAGGCCATCGGCCACCGACCGCTCCGCCGGAAGAGGGTTACTGTCATTGCCGGCAGGATGGCCAGGCACAGCGGCGGAAGCTTGATGCGTATCGCTCTTTCCCCAATTCAGCAGGGCGTCGCCGAACCAATTGTTGGCAAGTTGCGACAAAAGCAGCGCCGACGATCCGATCTGACCGAACTGATAATCGCCCGGATAGATGCGCGAGCTCAGATACCATGTCCCGTGCCCTGCCGAGCCCGGGACAAGGCCGAGAGCGTATTCGTAAGCGCCATCGACCAGGGTCCCCGCCGTACTGTTGCCAGCCAGCTTGAAGTTCCCCGCCGACGTAGTTCCGCTCGACACGTCGATGACGGCTATGCCGTTGCCGGTGGTGAGGCCGGGAGGCCCCTCTTCATCGACGACCACGGTCGTGCTGCCCGAGACGGCACCGTCGATCTTGAGCAGGTCGGCCATCGTGGTCATGTTCGAACCGACCTCCAGCCTGCTGCCGGCAAGGCCGACAAAGTCGCCGGTGACCTCCAGCTTTTCAAAGGCAGGTCGCGTGCCAGAGGCATTCGCCCACGACAACGATAACACACCGGCATTGTCAAATTCGGAAAGGCCCTTGAACGCCTGGTTTCCGACGACCAGCACGGTTCCACGGTTAACGACCACGCTCGATCCACCCGCCGTGGGGGTGAAATCGCTGTCACCGCCGCGCGCCGTCCAGGTGCCGTCGTTTTCGAACGTTGTGTCGTCGGACGTCGCCGTGACATAGCCCACGATCTTGCCGCCCGCATAGTTGGTGAGCGAGACCGTGTCCGTGCCTATCAACATCAAGGCATGATCGTTGGCCGAGGTGATCGTGCCGGCGTTGGTCACGATGACATCCGATCCCGCTGCGACGATGCCCGCCGCCGATGAGCCCGTGCCGCCGGAGATTGTTCCGTGTGCAAGGTTATCGATCATGACGGTATCTGCTCTGGCGACAACACCGATGCCGCCAAATCCCGAGGCGAGGATCTGCCCGGAATTCTCGACGTGGGTCGTAGAGCTGATATACGCCGCCATATCGCAGTCATAGATGCCGGCGTTACAAGCCGACCCGAGTGTTCCCGAAGTGAGCACTGTTGCAACGACGCCTGCGCCATAGCGGCCGGTGACCACAATCGATCCAGAATTGGAGACGTCGGCGCTGACGACCGGCGTAGAAACATCGTACCCGGAACCTGGGTCGTCGGGCTCAATAGGAAGGATGCTGGCGATGACACTCAGAGCGGGATCAATGCTGCTGCTGGCGGCCAACGGCACACCCTTTAGGGAAACCGTCGCCGATATGCCGTCGGCACCGTCGCCCGACACCAGGATCGTTCCGGAGTTCGCGATATTTGTCCCGGAGTTGATGGTGGGATGCACGTTGTTCGGATTTATCAGAGTGGAGGCACCGATGCCGGACGCAGAGGCTCCCGACGTGCTGATCGTACCGCTGTTGCTGATGCTGGTGGCCGTGTCGAGAATGACGCTGTCGCCGTAGTAGCTCTTTGCCGTGGCGGTCGTCATGATACCGGGAGCGTAGCCCCCCGTGGTCGTCAATGTCCCGGCATTGTCGACCGTCACCGAAACCGTTCCCGTGTCTTTTTTGCCAGCCACGGTGCTGTACCTGCCATCGTACAACGCAGCATTGGCGCGGATGGCGCCGGAGCCATTCCCGGAAGTGATAATCTGCCCGGCGTTCGTGACGCGGTTGCTGGACGACAAATGGGCGGAATCGTTTCCTGCTCCGTACGCCCCGGCGTTGGTCAGGATGGCATTCGAACCGGCACCCGCCGTCTCGATCAGGCCCGAATTGTTCACCGTCGTCTTGGAATACATGGCGACGGAATTATCCCCCGCATACGCTACCGCCCAGATACCCCTCGCATTGTCACCGGATGTCATGATTATGCCGGAGTTGTCTGCGGTGGCCGTGACGGTTTGGGATCCGATATCCCCCCCGGTCACGGCCAAGACCGTGATGCCGTGCGCGTGGTTGCCGGACGTGTCGATGGTGCCGCTGTTGTCGGCCGCGATCGAAGCCTGCAGGGCAGTGACGAGCCCCGTCTGGTCGGTGCCGACGGCGACGATCTCGGAAATGCCGTAGCTGAAGTCTCCGAGCGTCGAGATGCTCGCGGAGTTCGTCACGCTCGACTGCGCCTGCAGACTGGAACCGTCGCTGCCGGACGACATTGCAATGGCCATCGTGTAGATGCCGCTTGCGGAGCGCCCCTCCGTCGTCAGATCGCCGGAATTATCGATGGTGATCGCCGCGCCGGCCGAACCATCCACGCCATTTGATCGGGCATTCGCCATGATGGCGCCGGCGGCGTCTCTCGATGTCGTGATGGCGCCAGAATTATTCGCTGCGATGCTTGTCGTTTGGACCGCCGTGCCGCTGCCGTCGGTAGTCGAAGCAACAAGATTGATGCCCCGGGCCTTGGTGTCCGACGTGGTGATGGCCCCGGTATTGTAGGCGTCAATGATCGCGTCGAGTTCATTGCCGGAGCCTTGTGCGTTAGCCGTCACGTCGATGGCCGTGGCCCCGTAACCGGCTGTGCTGATTTTACCGGTGTTCGTCACTATGCCCGTAGCGCTTATCGCGGTCGTGTCGGGGTTCTGGTTCGCCGAGAAAGTCTGTACCTGGATGCCTTCCGAGTAGTCGCCGGAGGTCGCGATGGCGCCGGAATTATCGACTGTCGTCGAGGATGCGACCGAGGATGCGCCCCGGTCCCAAGCCATGGCGTTCGATGTCACGACGATATCGCCAGCATACTCCCCGCGCGTGGTGATGGCACCCGAATTGGTTACATCGATCTGAGCAGTCACCATCGTTGAATCGAGGCCGTTGCCTTCCACCAGCAACCGCGCCTTTATGCCGGCCGCGTAGTCACCGGTCGTGTCGATGGCCCCGTTGTTGGTCACCGTTTCCATCGCCAGGACCTTATCGCTGTAGCCCAGCGCATCGATCACGGCGTTGATGCCGCTTGCGTTGATGCCCTGCGTCCGCAGGCGGCCAGCATTGGACACGGCCAGAGTTGCTTCATCGGCGCTGCCCGGCACCGTTGCGGTGTGGTTGTAGAGGCCCTGGTAGAAGTGGCCGCCGTACGATGAGATAAAGGACGCCGCGTAGATCGCGTCTGAACCGTCGCCCACCGTTATTATGTCGCCGGTGTTGTTTACCTGCGAAAGCGTAGTCATCGTCGCCGCATAGCCGCCCTGATAGGATTCGAGCGCCTGTGCGCGTGCGAAGATGCCCCGTGCGTAATCGCCGCTGGTGACGATGAGGCCACTGTTGTCCACGCTGGCCGAGGCGCGGGAGGTGGCGACGCTCTTGCCGTCCGCAGAGGCGTAGGCGGCAGTCAAAGCGCTGGCAAGGGACTTGATGCCGAACGCCCCCTCGCCAAAAGTGGCGATGACGGCGCCGTTCACGATGTCTGCATTCGAAACGGCTTTGATGTGCGAGGTGGAGGTATATACCTCGATGCTTTCGCCGGAGCCCGCCGCGCGGATCGTCACGTTGCCGCCGACCAGCAGCCACTCCTCCTCATCGGAGGCGTGCCACATGTCGTTGGCAACGATCGTGTCATCGACGGTGACCGTGCCGTTCTGCCCTGCCGGAGCACCGACATTGACCGTCAAATCGTCGAAGCTGTCGTATTCGATCCCGGACTGGTAGGATGTTCCCCCGCAGTTGACGATGCCGTTCACCGGTGATCCGCATGTCTGCAGTGGAGCCGCATCGAGTTTCATTGCTGTTGAGATCGCCAACAACGAGGACGAAGCGATGATCGACCGCCGCAACCAGTTGAGGCTGCTATTGGGCGGGCCAGATACCGGCGCCTCGACACCCGGCAAACCTGAATTATCGACCGCAGCCATAACCGTCCCCCGCTTCATTTAGAAATGCCCGCATGGACCTGGCACAAATCTAAAAAGGACGGGTGGTTCTGTATGCCCGGGGAATCCCCGACACGATTTGGTCGCAGCTTTCGCGAATGGCTCGCGGTATCCTGGCCGCCATGACGCGCCTAAAATGGCAGTATGGTGCGATCTGCCATTTGGTACCTTCAACGCCTGCTTTGCGTTCTGCTGCTGCTGCTGAGTGCCGCATGCGGACTGAATGACTCTGCGCCCAAAGCGCAGCATGGCAAGATCACGATCACGCCGCCAAACGCGAACAGAACCTTCGCCCTGAGCGGCGAATGGGCCTTCTACTGGAACCGCCGCCTCAAACCGGCGGATTTTCGCAGTCCCCGGCCGCCCCGGCCGGATGGATATCTCGAACAGCCAGGGGCGTGGAACGACTATCGGATCGCCGGGCACCCGCTCGGTTCCTATGGCATGGCGACGTTGAGGCTGGTCGTCGATCCCGGGCCGGACAGGCGCGAACTGGGCTTGAGCATTCCCGCGATCCTGACAGCATACCGGCTATGGGTGGACGGCAAACTTGCATCCAGTCGCGGCACGGTCAGCAACACTGCGGAGAGCGAGAACGGCATTCCGAGCCGCCGGTTTTTCACCTTCGAAGGCGAAGGTCGCCCAATCGACATCGTTCTGCAGGTCTCCAACCATCAACTGGTCGCTGCCGGAACTACCAGCGCCTTCCGCTTTGGACCGGCGCGGCTTGTCGAGCAGGAAGTGTTCAGCGTAGGCCGTTTCGGCGCACTCATCGCCGGTTGTCTGCTGATGATGGCGCTTTATCAATTCACCATCTATGCTTTCCGCAGAACCGACAACTCGCCGCTGTATTTCGGCCTGTTCTGTCTGCTATGGACTGCATTTATACTCATTCAATACGATCGTGAATTCTTCACCGTCGTGCTTTTGCCGAGCAGTGCAGAATTTGCCGTGTTGCGGGCGAAATGGCTATTCTTCTACATCTCCCTGCCGGCGGTGTCTGCGTTCTTCCGGTCGCTCTTCCCTCACGACGTGCCGTTGGGCGTCCAGAAAGCCATCATGGGCGGTGCCATCCTGCTTTCTCTGGACGCTATGCTCGCGCCCCTGCCGGTGTTTTACGGAACGGTGGCTTTTTCTTATGTGCTGATAAGTCTGGTGCTGATTTATTGCGTGTACCGGGCGGCGGTAGCGACGGCGCGCAAGCGTGCCGGAGCGGTCTTCATGCTCGGCGGCTTTGTGCTGCTGGCGGGCGCCGGGCTCCATGACATGTGGGCCGACATGCAGGCGCAGGCATCCTACGAACTGTTCCCGTTCGGGATCTTTGCATTTGCGTTGTCGCAGGCTCTGAACCTGTCGCACCGCTCGGCACGTAATTTGGTGAAGATCGAGAAGCTCTCGTCGGAACTCGACACCAAGAATGTGGCCCTCGAACAGAAGGTCGCGGAGACCGAACGCCTTTCAAGCGAGATTGTGCGGGTGAGCGAGGAAGAGCGCAGCAAAATCAGCCAGGAACTGCATGATGGCATCTGCCAGATGCTGACGGCGGCGCGGCTGGGCTTTTCCGTTCTCAAAAGGAAGATGCTGACATACGCCCTGGAAAAGGTTGATGTGGACGAACTCTCGGAACTGCTCGAAGCCGCCGTTAACCAAGCCTATGACATGTCGCTCGGGCTCTGGCCCGTGGAAACGGGTACGGGACAGCTTACCACGTCGTTCGAGGAACTCTGCCGCCGCACATCCCGCACCAACAGGCTTGATGTCAGCTTCCAGTCGACCTTGCCGATCTGTCCCAGGCAGTCCCCGGAAACGACGCGTCACCTCTACCGCATTGCCCAGGAAGCCTTGACCAACGTAACAAAACACGCGCGCGCCACCCATGTGAAGGTGTCCGTGTTCTGCTCGCCGCGGGTCGGAATGGGCATGGTGGTCGAAGACGATGGCGTAGGCTGCGCCGGCACAGCGGTGGCGACCAACGGCGGAGGCTTCGGCACGCGCATCATGAACCATCGAGCGGTGGTCATCGGCGGCAAGCTGCTGATCGAAGACCGTCCCGGCGGCGGCACCGTCGTCACATGCACGGCACCATGCTTCCAGACGAACGAAGCGGATTGTCCGCTTGCTGTGGAGCGTCAGCATGACTGAGTTGACCGCCGATCCGGCGCGCCCAAGGGTGTTTCTCATCGATGACCATCCGGCCATGCGACGGGGACTGGCACTTTTGTTGACCCAGGATGGATTTGATGTCTGCGGAGATGCCGGCGACCGCACTCAGACGATGGCGAAGATCGATGCCGCCGCACCCGACGTTGTGCTCTTGGATATTTCCCTGGGCCAGGAGAGCGGCCTCGACCTGATCGCCGATATCAGAACCTTCGGCGCCAAGGTTCTGTGCTATTCCATGCTCGAGGATTTTGCCACCATCAAAAGTGCCTTCGATGCCGGCGCTACGGGTTATGTCACCAAGCGCGATCTTGCGGAGAGTCTCTTGCGCGCCGTTCGCGAAGTGCTGGCCGGACGGCAGCACGTCAGTCCGGAAGCCAACCAGATCCTCGCCTCAGGTCCGTCCGGCACAGAGACTGGTTCGGCGCCGCTCAGCCAGCGGGAGAGACAGATCCTGTCGCTGGTCGGAAAAGGCATTTCCAACACGGAGATCGCCGCCACGCTGAATATCAGCGTGCGCACAATGGAAGCCTATTGCTCCCGCATCATGGATAAGCTCGCAATCCACGGCATGCGCGAGTTGCGGCAATACGCTATCCGCAATGCTTGACTATCGAGGATTGCCCCCTGAAAGACGTAAGCATCGCATGTTCAGCATTGTTGGCGAATACTCCCATGAATGTCTAACGATCATGTAGCCAAGGCAACCATCTGCGACCCGCCAGCTGCCGTTGCGGCAGCTGTCACCGCCCCCTGGGCGAAGTTCGCAGTTTTGTACGGGAATGGCGCAGGAAGCAGTCTCGAGAAATTCTGCTCCTGATCCCGCGAGGGCACTTCTACCTCTTCCTCAAGGAATGCGAGTTCCGCTTCAACTACGGATCGCCAAAACAACAGTTCGCTTGGCTCAAAATCTGGCTAACCCCTAACCCTTATCTACGTCAGCCCCCTGCATATTACCTCCTCATCCAGCCTCAGAACAAATTGTATTGTTGCGGTTGCCGCTGACGCCCGGTCTGGGTGCGGGTCAGCAACTTGAGCTTGCCCAGGAACGGAGAGGGCGGCAGGGCGCGCCGCTCGCCGCGCCAGAAACGCTCTGCCGCGCGGCTGAGCAACAGCCGGTCTTTGGCGCGGGTCATGGCCACGTAGAACAGACGGCGTTCTTCGTCCGCATCGCCCTTTCCATCCGGGAAGAAGAACGGCACGAGCCCGTCTTCCAGGCCAACCACAAACACGACGGAAAACTCCAATCCTTTGGCCGCGTGCATGGTCAAGAGCGAGACCCGGTCGGCCCGCACGTCGTGGAAATCGGCCTCGGTTGCGAGCGCCACCTGCTCGCACAAGCGCGCTTCAGTGCCCGCGACGGCGTCCGAAGCGGCAAGTACCGCAAGCCAGCCCGCAGCTTCGCTCAACATTGCCACATCGGCGCCATGCTTGCGCGCCGCCTCATGCGCCGCGGACAGGCGTGTCAGCAGATCCGTTATTCGCACATCGCCGTCCTGGTCTTTCAGCGCCGCCAGCAACGCCGCGACGCCGGCATGTGTGGCGATGGGCGCCGGGGTGCTCTTCTTGAAGGGAATGCCTTTCCTTTCGAAGGCATCGCGCAACGCCGCGGATTGTGCGTCGGTGCGGTAGAGAACCGCAAAATCGGCGAAGCCGAGCGTGGTGCCGGCGGTGCCGGCGGCGAGCATGTCGTGACCGCCCATCAGTTCGGCGATCTTGTTCGCGACGAACGCCGCCTCATCCCGTTCGTCGGCGGCGACGTAGAGCTCGACCGGCTCCCCCATCGGCCTGACGATACCGTCGGCGCTGCGACCGACGAGAGCGGCGGAGCCGGCGATGATGGCTCCGCTGGAACGGTAGTTGCGCTCCAGGCGCAGTGTCCGGCTTTGCGGAAAATCTTCAGCAAAGCGTGCGAAACAGCTCGCATCGGCGCCACGAAAGCCGTAGATCGCCTGATCCGGGTCGCCGATCACGCACAGATTGCCACCGGGGCCGGTCAACAGACGCAACAGGCGGTATTGCCACGCGTCGATATCCTGGAATTCGTCGGCCAGGATATGCGTGAATCGGCTCCGCCACTGCGCTGCGATCTCGCCGTCACGCTCCAGCAGTTCCACGGCCAGCACAACCAGATCGTCGAAATCGATCCAGTCCTGCTGCCGTCCCAGCCGAGCCAAGGCGTCACGCGCTTCCTGCTCTTCGGCATCGCCGGTCGCCCCGGTGCGCTTCAGCAGCGAGACCGCTTTGATCAGCCGCTCGGCGCGGCTCGCCGAGATGTTCAGGGCGGATGCCAGCGCCGCCTTTCGCTCGGCCTCGTTCGCGATGCGAAAGCCGGGGGCAAGGCCGAGCGCTGTGCCATGCGCCCGCAGGATCGCGAGGCCCAGCGAATGGTAACTGTGTACCGGGCAACGCTGTGCCTCATCTGGCAGCAGGACTGCAAGCCGTGCCCGTAACTCTTCGGTGGCGCGGCGTGTGAAGGTGATGGCAAGGCAGGTGTCGGCCGAAACACCGCGCTCGGCAACGAGGTGCGCGATACGGTGGGTCAGCATGCGCGTCTTGCCCGAACCTGGACCGGCGATGACGGCCAGGGGGCCGTCAACCAGTTCGGCGGCGCAGGCCTGATCGGCATCGAGTGCCGCAAGGATGCCTGTATGGCCGGACAACGGCACGGCAACCGCGGCTGTCTCCACCGGTGCGGCTTCCGTTTGCGCTTTGCCTTTGGGGACGCGTTGCCGCCGCGGCGCCGCCGGCACCGCGAACAGCAGCCCGCCCTTGGTGAGGCTGTCGCGTTCGCCTTCAGCGAACAGGTGGATCACACCGTATGCGCCGTCATAGCCCGCCTGCCGGATGACCGCGCCGGCACGCAAGCGACATATCGCTTCGCCGAGCAACGGATCGAGGCGGGCAATATCCTCGAGCGGAACTTCGCCGAGCACGGAAAGTTCCGGGCCCAGCCGGGCAATGACGCGATCGTAAGCCCGCATCACGCCTTGCGAGGCGGCACCACTGTCTTGGAGTTCCGACAATATCTCAGGCAGAGGCACAAAACTGGTAACGCTGCCGGCGGTTGGTGGCGGCGAGGTTTCGTTGCGGTCGGCCAGCATCTCCACCCGATGCGCCACGCCGACGGTGACGGGCCGGCCACACACCGGGCAGCGTCCGCCCAGCGCGATGGTTTCCTTGGGATCGAGCCGCACATCGCAGGCACGGTGGCCATCCAGGTGATATTTGCCCTCTTCGGGGAAGAATTCGACCGTGCCGTCATAGCCCTCGCCGGTCTCAAGGGCGCGGCGGACGCCGTCATAGGCCGGTGCGCAGGAAAAGCGGGTCGCCTCGCGGCCGAGCTTTCCCGGCGAGTGGGCGTCGGAGTTGGAGATCAAGCGGTAACGGTCGAGCGAAGACACCCGCCAGTTCATTGCCGGATCGGAAGAGAGGCCGGTCTCGACCGCGAAGATATGTCCGGCAAGGTCGCCGTAGCATTCGGCAATCGAATCAAAACCGGATTGCGAGCCGAGCGCCGCGAACCATGGCGTCCAGATATGCGCGGGCACGAGATAGGAGCCCGGCCCTGTTTCCAACGTGACTTCCAACAGATCGCGCGAATCGAGCCCGAGGATCGGCCTTCCGTCGGAGGCGATGTTGCCGATCCGGGCCAGCCGCGCCGCCATCCGGTCGACGGTCGCAAGATCGGGCAGGCAGATCAGGTGATGGATCTTCCGGGTCTTGTCGCCTTTCTTGTAGATGGTGGAAATTTCCGTGGTGAGCATGAAGCGCACCGGCCGGCGGCACGCCTGCGGCAGGGTCTTCGCCGTCGCCGCCTCGATTTCGGGCTTCAGCCGGAACAAACCGTTGCCATCGGGCACGAGCTTGTCCTTGATCTCGCCGAGCCAGCCCGGATGCACGCAATCGCCGGTGCCGACCACGGCAATACCCTTCAGCGCCGCCCACCAGGCAAGATGCTCCAGGTCGAGATCCCGGCTGGTGGCGCGGGAATATTTGGAATGCACATGAAGGTCGGCGTGGAAAACCATCGGTGACGATTCCAGAACTCCGCAAGACCAAGACTAACCAAGTTCACCTTACTATAGCAGGGACGAAACGGAAGGGAGGCCGCAAGACGCGGCAGAGACATGTGCAAGGGCTGTCGGTCAGCAAAGAAGGCAGCCTGATCGTGAGGTGATAAGGCAACAGCAAAGGGGCCGGCGCAAACCGGCTCCTAAGCCAATATCTGTGTCAACATATCCTCGGTGATCGCCTCGGTAACCTACTCGGCTTCAACTCCATGACGGCCGGCTCCCACCATTCAATCCAGACAGTTTGGCCAAATTGGAACTTCCCCAAACAGCGGCCTTTCACAGCCCATTGATTACCAACCTTCCTGATCGAGCAGCTTTATGAAATTGCGTTTGCGGCGGTTCACTGCGCGCAACTCCGTCAGGAATGACCGGAATGCCTCCATCTGTTCCACGGATGCGGAAAGTGTGTGGATTTTCCGTATGAACGTCATCGCATCCTGATACGCACGGTTATCTGTTTGCTCCAGCAGCTTCTGGATATACTCGCGGTAGATCGCCAAGGCATCGAGCGGATGCGGCTTCTCTCGTTTCTCCGCCAGTCGCAGCCAAAGCCCTGTGGAACAACCCCCATCCTTGGCTTCGCGCCAAGCATCTTCCACCTTCCGTTCCCAAAGAAGTATCTCGACCAGGACCGAGCGGTCGCTCCAAGAAGGGGGCCACATCCGGTTGCCGGGCTGCTTGGCTGATGACCGTCCGCGCGCGGCGGCGGATATCCGCTCCCGAACGCATGCCAAGGCCTTGTCGCGCCAGGCAGGCCAATCGCCGCTGCGCTTCGCATGCCGGTGCAAAGACTGGTACGAGTCGACAGCGGGACGATCAAAGAAGGCGTCCCAGATCAGCGTCATGGCCTCTTTGTGGCGGCCCCGATCGTGATAAGTGTCGGCGAGAAACTCCCGCAACCTGTCATCGGCTCGCGTACCGGTGAAGGCACGCCAGCCGTGCTCCGCCCAGTTCAATGCCTTGTCGTCGTAACCTGCCTCCTTATACAGAGACGCTATTTCGAGGAAGCAGTACGGCATGGACAGATCTCGGCTCGCCAAGGACGGCGCCAATCTAGTGGTCCAGGCGGAAGGCGAGGAAATCGGACGGGCCCCGCTGCACATGCTGGAGGCCATTGTCGGCTTTGGCCGCCCCGGCGCTTCCCCGGCTTTGATGGCCGCTTGCGCCGAAGCGGGCATCACGATCTCGCTCCTGGAACCCAACGGGCGCTTTGTGGCCCGCATCGAAGGCAAACGCAGCGGCAATGTCCTTTTGCGGCGAACACAATATCGCGTGGCCGACGATCCGGCGCGCTCCGCCCCGATTGTGCGGTGCATCGTGGCGGCGAAGGCGGCCAATCAACGCGCCGTGATACGGCGATGCCTGCGCGACTACGGTTCGGAATTAAGCGAAAGCACCAAAGGCCCTCTGGAGAGCACCGAGGCGCGTCTGGGCCGCGCGCAGACGAAGTCGCTCCCCACGCGGGAGCGCGGATCGAAACTTCTGGAAAGCCCTGGCCGCGGCCGAGCTCGTGCGTCGCTCCCCACGCGGGAGCGCGGATCGAAACATCATCGTGATCGGGGCGCCGTCGTCACAGAGACGGTCGCTCCCCACGCGGGAGCGCGGATCGAAACATGGAGTGCTTCAACACGGTCGGCTTCGGGGTGGGATTTCAGCTCGTCCGTATCCTTGCAGGCGACCAGCATCAGAATGGTGTCCCACACGGGGCTGTTGGTGGCCTGGATGAACGTCGCCTCGCCTTCGTCTATGCGCCAGCCCGAATCGCTCAAACCGGCGATGCCTTTGGTCATCACCGGATGGTCGTTGGCATAGCCTTCCACATGCAGGGCCATCAGCCCGTAGACCCAGGGAGGCTGAATGCCGCCCCAGCCGCCGTCCGCATCCTGATGCGCAACGATCCAGTTCAACGCCTGTCTGACGGCCGCGTTGCGCCACAGCGCGAGGGCGAGATCGGTACCGACGATTTGCAGCGTATGCAGCAGGCGATCGATGGTGCGGAAGAAGGTGTCCCAGGCCCCCGCCCCGGCCTTGACCGGTAATTCATAGTCGAAGCGATCGCATCCTTCCGGGAACAAAGCGCCCAGCCGGTTGGCGGCTGGCAGCGGCCGGCTGGCGCGCCGCGCCGAAAGGATGGTGATGGGCATCAGCGTGGCGCGGGCCCACTGGGCGAAGTTGTAGATGCAGAAGGGAAACCACGTCGGCAACCAGATGACCTCGGGCGGAACGTTCGGCGTTTTCTCCCACGGCCATTCGCCGATCAGCGCCAGCCAGTAGCGGGTGAAGACGCGGATATTGCGTAAGCCGCCTTTGGCCAGAATCCATTCGCGCGCCTTGCGCAGGGCCGGTGCCTCGTCGCCATGCCCCAGCAAACGCAAGGCCGCATAGGCTTCCACCGTGGCGTTGATGTCGCCGTTGGGGGGCTGTGAAAAACGTCCCAGGCGCCGTCCGGCCGCTGGGTCTTGAGCAGGGCCTGGTCCAGGCGGACGCGCAGCGGAGAATCCTCAAGCCCGATGAACCACAAGGCGAGGCACCACTGGGCCTCCATGCAGGCGTTGGTTTCGGCGCGCCCCACCCAGTGCCCATCGGGCTTCTGCTGGTCCATCAACCATTGGACCGCGTCCTTGATGCTCGCTTGCAGGGCCGAGTGCAGATTGCTGTTCTGTCCGCCTCCGCCAAACTGCTGCTCCACGGAAGAAATCCCCTCGCTGTCGAAACTTAAGGATGGGGTTTGCATAATTGCGCGCTACATCAACGGTTTCATCGCAGTGAACGGTGCTCATAACCAAGTTTAACCCAGGAATGGAACTTCGGGCCGCTTCAGGCGCTTGTTGTCGCGGTACGATACCTTGATCATGTCGATCAAGGCACGCAGCGCTACTGGAACTTGCCGCTGTCCCGAATAGTACAAATAGAAGCCGTCATACAAAGGGGACCAATCCTCCAAAACTCGCACGAGATGTCCCGAACGGATGAAAAAATCGGCCAGTGTTTCCAGGGTGAGCGCAATTCCTACGCCGTCGATTGACGCCCGTATGGCAAGGTCGATGTCCTCGACCGTCAGGTTCCCTGATGTGGGAGTCACCGGCACCCCGGTTATGGAGCGCATTATGTTCTTCCGCGAAAGGGACCACTGTACGTACTTGCCGTTTTGGGGAAGCCGCATTTGAATGCAATTGTGCCTCTTGAGGTCGGCTGGCGTTTGTGGCGGCGGATTGCGTGCAAAATAGTCCGGAGACCCGACAACGGCTATTTTCAAAGGGGGGGTGACCCGCACGGCGGTCATGTCCAAGGCTACGAATTCGCGAGGCCCGATGCCGGCGTCGAACCCCTTTGCCACGATATCGACGGGCTCGACGGCGCCAGCGATCTCCAGCCGTATGTCCGGATAGGTTGCCAGAAACTTTCGCCAGACCGGCACCAGGACGATTTGGGCAACCATTGGATGCACATAGAGGGCCAGGCGTCCCGTCGGTCTCTTCTGGCTCATCTTTACGGTCTCCATCGCTCTGGTTATCTGCTCGATGGCCGGGTGCAATTGCTCGAGCAAGATCCGGCCTGCATCCGTCGGCGACACGCTGCGGGTCGTGCGATGCAGAAGGCGGACGCCGACGTGTTGCTCAAGCTGGCGCATCCTGTGGCTGAGAGCGGACGGCGTCACCCCAAGCTGCCCTGCGGCGGCGCGGAAGCTTCGATGATCCGCTACGGCGACAAAGGCGGAAAGATCGGTAAGGTCGGCTCGGCGCATTGTTGAAAACTCCTCAGCACTACATGCAAAGAAGTAGGGGTTTTCTTCACCCGATTCGTCAATAGTCTTGCGTTGTGAAGACGAAGAATGTCTTTACATGTCGGGGTACGCTGGCTCGGCGTGCCGCGCCGGTTTGTATTGCTGCTTTTCCCAAGCAGCAGCAATGCTGCTCCACCTGTCGTCCCATCGAGGTGGAGCAGCGCCGGCGGGCGCCCAAGGGGGATATCTGGTTTGGTCGCCATCATCGCGATCTGTTTTGTTGTGTCGGTGTTGATCGTGTCGGCTGCACTGCTGCTGGTCAACTTCCCGTTTGTAGAGCGTATTCGTGAAGGTCTGCACTGTTCGAGCGGATTGGCACGCTCCGCAGGTATCATTCAACTGTTTGCCGCGGGTTGCCTGATCGTGCCTGAACTGCGAATCTGGGGCATAGCAGCGGCCGCCGGCGTGATCACGGCCGGCGTGGTTATCCTGCTCTATAATAAGAGGTTTCTCTGGGTTTTGCCCGCGCTCTTGCTTCTGGCGGCCCTCATTCCCGTGGCAATGGCACGGTGAGGACGCCTAGAAAACATCGTACGTTGTCGGTTCTGCCAATCGGCTTGGCGACACTCCTGTCGTCCCTGATCTTGACCGGCTGTGCCACAGGGCCGGCGGGAGCGGATAACGATCCTTACGAGCCTACCAACCGTGATGTGTTTGACTTCAACATCACAATGGACAAAGCGGTCGCGCGCCCGGTGGCCAAGTTCTACAACGCTGCCGTCCCGGATCGGGCCCGCACGGGACTTCACAACGCCCTTGTGAATCTCAACAAGCCCGTCGTGTTCGCGAACCTGGTGCTGCAGGGGAAGCTGCGGGATGCCAGCGTGACGGTCGTTCGTATTGTCGTCAACTCGAGTATTGGGCTGGGAGGGCTGATCGACATCGGGACTCAAACCGGCATTCCGGCGCAGGAAACGGACTTTGGAATAACGCTTGGCGTTTGGGGCCTGAAGGAAGGTCCTTACCTGATGCTCCCCGCACTTGGACCGGCGCCGCCGCGCGATCTGGTTGGAAGCGGCGTCGATATATTCTTCGATCCGGTGACTTATGTCGATTTCCGCAGCAAGTTCTACTATGTCGGCGGCGCGGTTGTGCTGAGGGCCGTCGATTTGCGCGCACGGAACATCGAAACGCTCGACGACATCGAACGTACGTCCATCGACTTCTATGCGGCGACCCGCAGTCTTTATCTGCAGCACCGCGAGGCGCTGGTGAATGGCGGCAAGCCGGAAACGACGCCCGACGACACCGATCCGTGATCGCAGTTTTGCCATTACCCCTTTGGAATCGTCCTGGACAAACTTCTGATGGGAGGACTTGACACTCCGGGATGCGGTGGAACGCATTTTGACATGCCCTCGTCCGTCGTTTTGTGACACTCCGCCTCCAGTTCCGCCTTCGCCCTGAACCAGTATTCTTCCGAATGGCCGTTTGACCGTCCTTCACGCTCCCATATGAGATACGCTCGCACTCTGATGTCGTCGTCTATAAAGGCGCCGGGGTTCTGGCTCAGCATGACATCTCCACCGAACCGGCTGGCAGCACGCTGACGCCGTGTCATCGTGATCCAGTGTTTCAAGCGTAACAGGATGTACACAAAGTATTGCTGAGCCCGTTTCATTAGTGAATGAAACGAATCGAGTGTTCTGATTCCGTTGAGTAGCCCTCATCTTGATAGGAGGATAGTCGCGTGATGTGGGATCGACGGCTTGTGAAACAGGCCGTGAGTATCTGCATGTTCTTCACTCGGACGAGTACTGTTAGCGATGAACGAACAAGATGCCGTCAAACCGGCGACTTGCAAGGGCGGCCGACGTACCCCCAGAACTGCGGCTCTCACCCGGAGCTGCGCCGCCCTTGCCCTTCTTCTCCTGACTGGCTGTGCCCCCAATCTGGGAACGCCGCCGGTCATTCAGTCCCCCGCCAACTATGAGACGGCGAAGAGCTTCGCCGCCCCTGCCGCCGTCTGGCCTGAAGAGGCTTGGTGGAAGGCCTATGAGGACCCGCAGCTCGATACGTTGATTGATGAAGCGCTGAAGGACTCGCCCGATCTCAAGATGGCGGCGGCGCGCGTGCGGGCGGCCGAAGCGATGGCCGATATTTCGGGCGCCACGCTGTGGCCGACCGTCGTGGGCGACGCCACGCTCATGGAAGCCAAGATCCCCCAAAATCTCGGCTTCCCGTCGGCATTCAGTGCCTTCATGCCCAAGGGCTACCATCACGCCGCCCTGGTGACCGCCAGCGTCCAGTACCAACTCGATCTCTTCGGCAAGAACCGCGCGGCGTTCGGCGCAGCTTTGTCTGAAGCGGAAGCGGCCAAGGCCGAACAGGCAGAGGCCCGGCTTCAGATCTCGACCGGCGTGGCTACGGCCTATGCCACGCTGCAGCAGCTCTTCGCCGACAAAGCGATGGCGGATGATGCGGTGAAGGTGCGCGGGCAAAGCGCTGCGCTGGTGGAGAAACGCTTCAAGTCCGGGCTGGAGAACGAAGCCTCGCTCAGCCAGAGCCGCGCCCAGCTCGAAGCGGCCAAGGTGCAGGTCCAGGCCATAGACTCTTATATAACGCGCACGCGCCACGCCCTCGCCGCGCTCCTGGGCAAGGGACCGGACTACGGGCTTTCCATCGTTCCGGCCAAGGCGCATCTTTTGCGCAGCGATGGACTGCCCTCCTCGCTCGCGGCCGATCTCATTGGGCGCCGGCCGGATATCGTCGCCGCGTGCCGCAATGCCGAAGATGCCGCCTACGGAATCAAGGAAGCCAACGCCAACTTCTATCCCAACATCGACCTGACGGGCATGTACGGCCTGGGCACACTGGATGCGAAACTCCTGCTCAAGAGTTCGTCGGAACTGGCAGCCTTCGGGCCGGCCCTCCACCTGCCGATCTTCGACTACGGCCGGAATACCGGCATCTATCGCGCATCCCGCGCTAAATACGACGCCGCCGTGGCGCTCTACGACAAGACGCTGGCCAACGCGCTGCGCGAGGTGGCGGATGCCTATACCAACCGCAAGGCGCTGGAAGACGAACTGACCCACGCACGCGTCTCCCTGGCCGAAAGCGAGAACGCCTATCGCGTCATCCGCGTGCGCTACGGCTCGGGACTGGTCAGCTACATCGATGTGCTGGCGGCCGAGAACCAGCTCCTGGTGGTGCGCACCGCCGTGGCGGACCTGGAAGCCCAGGCCTTCGCCTACGACATCGCCCTGGTCCGCGCCCTAGGCGGCGGATACGCCGAACCGGACAAAACCGAACGGAATAAATAAGGAGCCGTCAATGCCCGACAACTCCGCCCTCAACTGGCTGAAAGCGGGGGACGTCCCCGAAGAGCAGCGAACGAAGACGATGCGCAGCCGGCTGTTCCTGGTGCTGTGCATCCTGGGCGCCGTGGTAGCGCTGGCTGCCCTGCTCTGGTGGTGGCTCGTCACCTCGAACTACGTTTCCACCGACGATGCCTATGTGAACGTCTCCACCGCCCAAGTTACGCCGCTGATCACCGGCCGGGTGATGGAGGTCCGTGTCCACGACGCCGAGCATGTCAAGAAAGGCAACGTGCTGGTGGTGATCGATCCCGCTGACGCCAGGCTGACGCTGGAACAGGCCGAAGCGGGTTACGGCATGACGATCCGCAAGGTGCGCACCTATTTCGCCCAGATCATGGCGCGTCGCGCCGATTACGAGAGGACGAAGCTCGATTACGAACGGCGCGCCAAGATCGGCGGCACCGGGGCGGTTTCGAGCGAAGAACTTTCGTCGGTCAAGGCGGCCTACGAAGCAGCCACCGCGGCGTTACAGGCGGCAGAGGCGCTGACGCAAGGCACCGGTGTGATGGATCATCCCGAAGTGCTGGCGGCCAAGGCGCAGCTCGACACCGCGAAGCTCAACTTCGAGCGCACCGTGATCCGTGCCCCCGTCTCCGGCATCGTCGCCCAGCGCTCGATCCAGGTCGGCCAGATGGCGGCGGCAGGCCGCCCCGTGATGACTGTGGTGCCGGTCCAGGATGTCTATGTCGACGCCAATTTCAAGGAAGACCAACTCACCCGCGTGCATCCGGGGCAGAAGGTGACGCTGACCTCGGACCTCTATGGCTCGTCGGTGGAGTTCCACGGCCGCGTCGCCGGAATTGGCGGCGGCACCGGGTCGGCCTTCGCCGTGATCCCCGCCCAGAACGCCACCGGCAACTGGATCAAGGTGGTTCAGCGCATACCCGTGCGCATCGCGCTCGATCCGAACGAGCTGAAGGAACATCCCTTACGCGTCGGTCTCTCAATGTCCGTCTCCATCGACGTGTCGAAGTAACGGAATAGACTCGCATGTCGAGTATTGCATCCAGTCCCTTCGTACCCGAAAAATTGGAGCCGAAGGGCATCGTGCTCGTCGCCATCGTGCTGATTTTGGCGATGGGCAACTTCCTGGCCGTGCTCGACCTCACCATCGCCCAAGTGTTGGTGCCCCATATCGCCGGCTCGCTGGCCTCCTCGCCGTCGAACGGCACTTGGGTGATCACCGGCTACGGCGTGGCCGAAGCCATCATGGTGCCGCTGACCGGCTGGCTGGTGGACCGTTTCGGGCCGGTCAAGGTATTCGTGCTCTGTATCGTCGGGTTCGGCGTATTCTCACTTTTGTGCGGCATGGCGACCTCGCTCGGTATGTTGATCGCCTGCCGCGTCGCGCTCGGCATCTGCGGCGGGCCGATCATTCCTATATCGCAGACCTTGCTGATCAAACTCGTGCCGGAGCGTTACGCCACTGTAGCGCTGGCGGTGTGGGCGCTGACGACGATTCTTGCCCCCGTCCTGGGGCCGGTGATCGGCGGCCTGATCGCCGACAATTGGAGCTGGCCATGGGCCTTCTACTTCAAGGTGCCGCTGGCCGCAGTAATCGCCTTCGGTGCTTGGAAGATTTTGACGCCGCGCGAGCTTCCCACAACCAAGGTGGGGGTGGATTATGTCGGGCTGGCGCTTCTGGTCGTCTGGGTCGCCGCATTGCAGATTATGCTCGGCACCGGCCAGGACAACGACTGGTTCAATTCCGGCTTCATCGTCACGCTCTTGGTCGTCGTCATCGTCGGCTTCATTTCCTTCGTCATCTGGGAGATGACCGACAAGACCCCGATCGTAGATCTGCGCGTTTACGGCAATCGCGCCTTTTCGGTGTCGATGGTGGTAATCGCGCTCGCCTTCGGCGCGCTATTCGGCGCGGTCGTGCTGGTGCCGCTGTGGCTGCAAACCAGCATGGGCTACACCGCCACCTGGTCGGGCTACAATTTCGCGTTCATGGGCGTGGCCGCCACCGTCGCGACGCCTATAGCGGCCATATTGATGTCGCGCATGGATCACCGGGGCATTGTCACGATCGGGCTTCTCTTCGCCGCCGCCGCCTGTCTGATGCGCGTCGGCTATAACGACCAGATCACCTTCTGGCAGTTGATGTGGCCGCAACTGCTCCTGGGCTTCGGCATGACGACGGTCATGATTCCGCTGATGGACATGTCGGTCAGTTCGCTGCCGCCGAACCTGACCGCCTCGGGTGCCGGCCAATTCAATTTCATCCGGACGCTGGCGAGCGCCGTTTCCACCGCCTCGATCGTCGCCGTCTGGAACGATCAGATCAGGATCAACAGCGCGACGCTGGCGGGCGAATTGCAGCACACCCAGGCCTTGCTCGACGCCGCGGCGGCGAGCGGATTGGGGCATGACAAGGCGCTTAGTCTGCTCAACATGATGGTACAGGGTCAAGGCGTGATGCTGGCAACCAATCGGACGTTCCTGATCATCGGGTGCATCTTGCTGTTCACAGCGGCTTTCGTCTGGGTCGCACCCAAGCCACCCAAAAAAGCAGGCGGCAGCATCCCCGCAATGCATTAACAAAACGTGGCCATCGGCAGTGTGTTGATCCGTACGTAGGGTAAAGCCGTTCCATGGCAGCGTCTTGTGATCCGCAGCGACGGTAAACGGTTGCATCTCGCTATTGATGACTTGTCCTCAATAGTGAATGCAACAAACACGGTATTCCGTATTTCAGGCCCACGCCTAAAACTCGAGCGCCCCCAAAGAGGAGGAAGACAACCAAACTGGTTCCGTATCAATCTCTCCATCCGTTTGTTTTTTCTTCTCCCAAAGGAAACGACACGGGGGCCCCGGTTCCGGTTATGAGCCGGGGCCCCTTTTTCTGTTCACGTCATGGCTGTTCCATACAATTGAAGCGGGGGAGTACAGTACATGGAAAGGCGACAAAGCGCGCCCTCGGAGCGCATGGCTTCGGTTGTTGCAGCGCGAACGGGAAGATACCTTGCTTGTCCTCGCCCCACTTTCCACCTCGCCATACTGCCGCTTCTGTTGGCACTGTTATCGTGCCGTGCGGAGGCGGATGTCGTCGATGAAGTAAAACTTGGAGGGCTGTATCACGGCATCCTCAGCATTCCTCAGCGGGAAGCGGGTGGCGATGTGAATGCAGAGGTGTTGTTCACCGCACCCGGATGGTTCCTGGACGACAAACGCTCCCCCTGGCTTAACGCCTTGCTGGATCCGCGGCCGGAAGTGGGTATTTCCGCCAATACCGCGGGTTATACAACCTTGTACTATTTCGGACTGAATTGGCAAACGATGCTCTATCCCGAAATCGCAGGTTCTAAAAACGGCCTTTACACGGCTTTTTCGTTCGGCGGGTGCATCCACAACGGAAAGCTCGACAACCGGAACCCCAGGTGGAACGCGCTGGGGTCACGCATACTTTTTCACCTGTCCGCCGAATTGGGTTATGCCTTCGACGACCATTACAGTGCCGCATTCTATTTCGAGCACGCTTCCAACGGTGGAATCGCCCGTTGGAACCAGTCCCTCAACAACGCGGGTGTAAGGCTGGGTTATCGTTTCTAGAGCTAATCACCTTCAACCGTTAACTTGACGGTTTTTCGAGACAGATCGTTCTCGCGCGCGTGTGACTATTTCTTGGTCCGGGGCCGCTTTCCCGATGCCTGTGTGATGCAAAGGGTAAACTTCATTGTAGAGAGCAATATACTTGGCCACGCTGGCGTTCCACCCCAGGTCCCTGCTCATCGCGTTGCGCTGCAGCGGCCGCCACAACAAGGGCTGCCGAAAAGCGCAGAGAGCGCGGTCAATGGCCGAGCGCAATCCAACGGCGTCCGGTTCGTCGAATACAAACCCCGATGCCGTGCCGTTCGCGACGGAGGCCGCGTCCACATCGGTGATCGTATCGGTCAATCCGCCCGTGCGCCGGACAATGGGTATGGTGCCGTAGCGAAGGGCGTAGAGTTGGGTAAGTCCGCAGGGTTCAAAACGAGCCGGTGCCAGGAGAATATCGCAACCGGCGATCAAGAGATGGGCAAGACGTTCGTCGTAACCGACTTTGACGGCCAGCTTTCCTCCATGCTGCGAGGCGGCTTGCAGCATATCAGCTTCAATATCCTGATCGCCTCTGCCCATCAAAACCATCTGCGCAGGCTGATGCGCAAGCCAAGGCAGTATCTCGAGGACGACGTCGGCCATTTTCTGCCGCGTCAGACGGCTGACGCAACCGATCATGACGGCGTTCGGGTTTACCGACAACCCGAACTCTCTCTGTAAAATAAGCTTGCAGATGCCTTTGCCGGACCGATCCTTCGCGCTGTAGCCGCATGGCAACCAGGGAGCTGCCGCAGGATTCCAGTAGGTCTCTTCAATGCCGTTCAGAATTCCCGAGAAATGACTGCCTCGGGCCCGTAGAATACCGTCCATGCCGCAGCCATTTTCAGGCGTGAGCACCTCCTTGGCATAGGAAGGACTGACTGTCGTAACGCGATCGGCGCAACGAAGTCCCGCCTTCAGAAATGACACTCGTCCATGAAACTCGACATCGTCCGTGATGCCTTCGGGAAGACCGACGGTGGTCACGGTTGCCGCGTCGAAATTCCCCTGAAAGGCCATGTTGTGTGCGGTAAATACCGTTCCGAGCCGGGGTGATTGCTCGCGGCTCAGAAGAAGCGGGAGAAGGCCCGTGTGCCAATCGTTTGCGTGCACAACGTCGGGACGCCACGTGCAGCCAATTCGCCCCATCGACAGTTGATGTACGGCATGAGCAAAGGCTGCGAAGCGCTCGGCGTTATCCGCCCAGTCGCGGCCATATTCGTCCTGATAGGGCCCACCCGGGCGGTTGAATAGACTTGGAACATCCACTAACCACACCGGAACATTGTCTTGCGGCAACAGCCCTTGGACAAGCGTTGCGTCGGTTGTGTCTGGAAGTACATCGAACCTTGCGACGGTTTCCGGCTTTTCAATCTGTTGAAGTGCCTCCGGATAGCCCGGCAGGATCAACTGGGCGTCGATGCCTTGCCGCCTGAGCGCAATCGTAAAGCCGCGAGACACGTCGGCGAGACCGCCCGTCTTGGCAAGTGGAAAGACTTCGGCTGCCGCAAATAGCACGCGCATACGCTGATCCGCCCAGACAAGGGCGTTTAACTGCGCCGATACAAACGGCTCACCGAGCTATTGCCACTACAAATCAGATGGAAACGCCCCGTTCCTGCGAGGATAGAACGGGGCGCCTCCATATCGCGTGCGCGGTCTCAACCGCCGCAGAGGCTCCATCCTGCTGCATTAGAGGGGGTTGCAGTGGTATAGAGAACTCTCCCGCACCTTGCAGCACCTGGGGGCGGGGCTGCAACGAGCGGCTTTTACGCGCCTAGCATCAAAATACAAAGCGGGGGTACTTGATGCAGCTATCCTGTATAGCGACTGATCATAGATTTGAACATTCTGGTTTCTTTGCATTTGGTGCTGAAAGTATTTCAAGAATGTGCACTGTGCCGAACAATTTGATGTTGCTACTACTTTCGTATTGCTTGCCAACATCCAGAACTTTCGCGCCGCAGCCGTTCCTTTCTGTGTGATGTCGTAAGTATCAAGCCATCGAGGGCACTTGCCGGTGTCACAAAAGAGGACACGGTTACCGACTCGCCATTCCGTCGGAGGCCGAGCCTCACCAGCGTATCAAGCCGGCGCCCCAAGTCAGGCCGCCGCCCATGGCCTCCAATAGCACCAAGTCCCCCTGCTTGATGAGTCCATCGCTCACCGCCATCACCAGCGCCAGGGGCACCGAGGCGGCCGAGGTGTTGCCGTGGTACGCCACTGCGGAGACCATTTTTACGGGATCGATGTGGAGCTTTTTGGCCGTCCCGTCCAAAATCCGCTGGTTGGCCTGGTGGGGGACGAACCAGTCGATGTCGGCCACAGGCACGCCCGCCGCTTCAGCTGAAGCCTCGATGGCGGCGACAATATTGGCCACGGCGTGGCGGAATATCTCCTTACCCTGCATCCGCAGATACCCGGTGGTCCCCGTGGTGGAGGGCCCGCCATCGACATAGAGAAGGTCGTGCAGGCGGCCGTCGGAGAACAGACATGTGTTCAGCACGCCGCGGTCGGCGGAGGTTCCCGCCCCTTCAGCGGCGTTCAGCAGCAAAGCCCCCGCCCCGTCGCCGAACAGGACGCAGGTAGAGCGGTCGTTCCAATCCAGCAGACGCGACATGGTATCGGCACCGACAACGAGAACGGTCCTCGCCTGCCCAGCCTTGATAAAGTTATCCGCCACGGCCAGGGCGTAGATGAAGCCCGAGCATACGGCCTGCACGTCGAAGGCCGCCCCGCGCCTCATGCCCAGGCGCGACTGGATCATGGTGCCGACGGAGGGGAAGGTTTCGTCCGGCGTGGTGGTGGCGCAGACGATCAGATCGATGTCACTAGCCGTCGCACCAGCACTCTCCATCGCCGCACGGGCCGCCTCCACAGCCAGATCCGAAGTCTTCTCGTCCGGCGCCGCGATATGGCGTTGGCGGATGCCGGTACGTGTGCGGATCCACTCGTCGCTGGTATCCATGCCGACCGTCAGGTCCGCATTCGTCACGATGTTGGGCGGCAGGTAGGCGCCGCAACCGATCACACGCGAGCGGATCACGGTATGGACATCCCGGGTCTGACGCCCGCCCGGTCAGCCACGATGCTCTTGTTGATGCCGCCCAGCGCCATATTGATAGCCCCTCTCCAGTAAGGTTCCTTTCCATGCCAATTACCATTTCAAATCATGAATATCTTTCACTAGTGCATTCATCTCAATTCACTTCTTGGGGTAACCTGTCGGGTTAATACTCTACCCATGTGATGGTTTCTTTGTTCGTTCATGCCTAGACTCCTCATCATCCAAGCTGCCGTTCTCAACTCTCCCGAAAGCCAGCGCCCGCTGCGCATCCGCAAACGCAAGATGGTCGGCGTGATCATGCCGTATCTGGCGGCGATGGTTCCTCCCGGCTGGCAAGTGACGCTGCACGACGACGCCATCTCCGAACCTGACTACGACGGTCCCTGGGACGCAGTCGCGATCACGATGCGCACCGTCTCTTCGCTCCGGTCCTACCAGATCGCCGACAAGTTCCGGATGAGGGGCGTCACCGTGCTGATCGGTGGCCCGCACGCCACCTTCCATTATGAGGAAATGGCCGAACACGCCGACGCGGTGTGCATCGGCGAGGGCGAGGAGGTCTTTCCCCGCATGCTGGAAGACGCCGCGGCCGGCCGCTTGCAGAAACTCTACCGCCGGACGGAGGCCGCCAGTCTCGACGGGCTTCCGACACCGCGCTGGGACCTGCTCAACATGAAGGACTACGTGTTCTACAGGCCCTTCGTGATCCAGCAGTCGCGCGGCTGTCCCTATACCTGCGAGTTCTGTGCCGAGTGCCGGCTGAACGGCGATTACGGCTGGCGCTGCCGGCCGGCGGAGGAGATAGTCGACGACATCAGGAAGTGCGGCGCGCGCCACATCTTCTTCGCAGCCAGCCAGTTCGTCGGCCATAAGGGTCGCACGATGGAGCTGTTGGAGGCACTGATCCCGGTGAAGATCAAATGGTCGGCGCTGTTCTCGCCGCGCTTCGGCCTCGACGCGGAATTCCTCGACTTGGCCAAGCGGTCCGGCCTGCTGCACGTCAACATGGGGATCGAGAGCATTTCCCAGGACACGCTGAAGACCATGCACAAGGGCTTCAACCACGCCCAGACCTATGAGGAGATGATCCGGAACCTAAACGATCGGAATATCAGCTACTCGTTCAATTTCGTGCTCGGCGCGGATTCCGACATGCCGGACGTGTTCGACGCCACGCTGCGGTTCCTGGAGGAGAACAAAGTTCCCACCGCTTACTTCAATTTGATGGTGCCCTTGCGCGGCACGCCCGTGTTCAACAACATGAAGGCCGCCGGGCGGCTCCTTGACGAGACCAATCTGGAGCGCTGGGCGGGCGTCAAATGCCACTTCGTGCCAAAGAACATGAGCGACAAATTGCTCATTTCGGAAGTCAAACGGATGCAGCGCGAATTCTATTCCTACGGCTCCATGCTGCGCCGCCTGCGCTTTCCGCCGCGTTCGATCGCCGACTTTGCCAACTGGAACATCAATTTCATCGAACGCAAGGTGGCGCACCACTCGGACTTCATGAACGAGTTCAGCGAGTTCTAGGGAATGCGTTCAGCGCGGTGTCGTCCTGGACATGCTCGAAACTGACATCCCGCCCAAGGCGTTATGCCAACCAAAGACATTTTACCAAACAGCACGAACATTTGGCCTCCGGGGAGAGAATAACCGTCGATCGGGAACGTATTTGATTTCATTGAAATTCGCTCAGCAAGGCACTGAAAAAATCGAACTTCTCGAAAATCTGTGAACCAGCGTTGAATCAACGGGGTGACGTATGGTTCATGCGAGTCTCCCGCCCCTGTCGGCTCGCTGAGAAGCAAATTGGAGCGCCAAGTGGGATATTCAACGCTTTTGGTGCACCTGAAACTCGGAGCAACCAACGAGGGGCTGCTTCAGATCGCGGGCGATCTGGCGGAGCGGTTTGACGCCCACGTCATTGGTGTCGCCGTGAGTAAACTAATCTCGTCCGTCTATCTGGAGATGTTGCCACAATACACCGCACAAACGGAAGGCGAGGACCTCACCGAGTCGGACCGCCGGATTACCGAAAGAATGTTCGCGGAAGCAGAGCAACAGTTCCGCGCCGCGCTTCAAAGCCGCGCCAGGAGTGTGGAATGGCGCGCCACAATGACGAGAAACTCCCGCTCCCATTACGTGGCCCGCCAGGCACGGGCCGCGGATATTCTCCTCACGAGTCCGGTTTTCGACGGTCCGTTCGCCGATCCGCGCCAGGAGCTGAGTGTCGGCGATATCGTGTTGTATGCCGGACGACCCGTGCTGCTGATACCGCCGGACACGCAGCACCTGAATGTCGACTCCGTCATGATCGGCTGGAAGGATACACGAGAGAGTCGGCGGGCGGTTACCGACGCACTCTCGCTCCTGAAGCTGGCCAGACAGGTCACGATTGTGGAAATCACCGCGGCACAGGACCTGCCGGACGCAAAGAGACACGTGAACGACGTGATCGGCTGGCTTCAACGCCATGGAATCGCAGCAGAGCCGCGCCTAGAAACTTTCAAGGGGATGGAATGTGTTCAACTTGACAGCATTGCGCAGGAAATCGGCGCGGGGTTGTTCGTGGCAGGCAGCTATGGCCACACGCGATTGCGTGAATGGGTGATTGGCGGGGTGACAAAGGACCTCTTGCTGCACCCAAGGCGACCGACCCTGATCTCCCATTGATTAGGTAGCCATCATTCCTTGCGTTGGACTGGGGAGCCACATGAAACAAATTGAAATGCCCAGTGAATGCCATCGTCAAATGCCCACGGCTCAAGCCATCGATCATCTCAGTCTTTATCGCCTGCCGTGGAACTATCCCGACAACGGTATTTCCTGGCTGGAACCGACGACCAAGTGCAACCTGCGCTGCCAGGGTTGCTACCGCGACCTGGAGAATCCGGTTCACAAGACACTGGGCGAGGTGCGTGCCGACCTTGAGGTCTTCAAGCGCCTGCGCAGGAGCGACTGCATCAGCATCGCCGGCGGCGATCCCCTGGTTTACCCCGATATTGTGCCCTTGGTGCGCATGATAAAGAAGATGGGCTGGAAGCCGATCATCAACACCAACGGAATTGCGCTGACCGAGCCGTTCCTGCGCGATCTCAAGAAGGCCGGCGCCTTCGGCTTCACATTTCATATCGACACCAGCCAGAACCGCCCCAAGGCAAAGGGCTTGAGCGAAACGGAGCTGAACGCCGTACGTCTGTATTTCGCGGAGATGGTGTCCAAGGTCGGCGGTCTTGCCTGTTCCTTTAACGCAACGGTCTCCGAGACGACGATTGCCGAATTGCCGAGTCTTGTCGACTGGGCGCGCGAGCACGCGGATATCGTCCAGACCATGGTGTTCATCCTGTTTCGAACGCCAAAACTCAGCGGTACGTCCGACTGGATCGGCCAGGGCCGCAATCAGCCGCTGGATAACATCTACAAGGAAAGCGAGTGGGGCGGCGGCAAACCGGTGTTCGCCGAAGATGCGGCGGCGCTTATCCGAACCGTCGATCCGGACTATGCGCCGGCTGCCTACCTCAACGGCACCGCCAGCCCGGATTCGATCAAGTGGCTGCTTGCCAACCGGACGGTGTTGAACGGCGAGGTCATGGGCTACATGTCTCCACGCTTCATGGAGCTGGTTCAGACCTTCTCCCATATCATAAGCGGGACCTATCTGGCCTACTCCGATCCGAAATCCACTTCTCTCGGCAAATTGGCAGCGTTCGGGGGCAGCCTGATCGACAAGAACATGCGCCGCATTGCCAAGAAAATGCTCGCAAGCATGGCGCGCAATCCGGCCAACATTTTCCGGCGCGCCTATATGCAAAGCATCATGATCATCCAGCCGATCAACGTCGAAGCCGACGGGACCGCGGACATGTGCGACAGCTGCCCCGACGTGACAGTGCACGAAGGTAAGTTGGTGTGGAGTTGCCGGACGGAAGAACTTAAACAGTGCGGCGCTTTCCTCACCGCGGCTTCGCTGACACGTTAGGGCTTGGCTGCATAGTCGTGATACCAGGCGATGGTCCGGCGAATGCCCTCGCGGGTGCTGATGGCCGGATTGTATCCCAGCAGTCGCTTTGCCTTTTCGGTTGAATAATGGCTGTCGCGCATGACGGCCCGGACGCGATATTTGTTGATCGGCGGACTGTGCTTCATGCCGAGCGCTTTGCCGAAAGCGTCGGTCGCCACGGCGGCCGGCCACACGATCGCACTCGGTAGCGACAAGCGCGGTACCGGAATACAGAGGTCTTCGCACATCCAGCCGATGTATTGGCGCCAGGTCGTGCGTCCGTCGTCCGCGGCGTTGAAGGCCTCACCGGCCGCTTCCGTCACTTCGCCGGCCAAAGCGAGAAGCTGGGTCAGGTTATCGATATAGGCCGGCGCCATGAGATGAACACCGTCATCGACAAAACCGAATTGGCCTTTGAGCAGCGCGGGGACGAGCTGCATGGTCGTGGTCCGGTCATTGGCGCCGTAAACACCGGCCGGACGAACAACCACCACTTCGAGCCCGTTGCCGTGGCAGCTCATTGCCAGGCGGTCGCCTTCCGCCTTGGTTGTGATGTAGCGGTCGTCCGGCCGCGGTGTGAATGCAGTTTCCTCGTCCAGGTCTGCGCCGCCGGGAAAGCCATAGACGCTGACCGAACTTATGTGCACGACACGGCGCACATTCCAACGCCGCGCCGCTTCCAGCACATTGCGCACACCCGTTACATTGCCGGCGCGAAACGTCTCCCATGGGCCCCAATCGGTGGAATAACCGGCGACATGATAGACAAGTTCGGCCCCTTTGACGGCTGGACCGAGCGTTTCGGGTTGTGTGACGTCTCCCGTCAACACAGCGACGCCATCAAGACCGGAAAGAAAGCCGCGGTCGCCCGCTGGCCGCACCAACCCTCTCACCTCGATGCCCGGTTTGTGAGCAAGACAGGCGCATAGATTTGAGCCGATAAAGCCGTTGGCTCCCGTAACCAAGACCTTCATGACTGTCGATCACGCCTCTGTCGATGCCCGAAGCATTGTCTACCAAAGTTGATGTGTATGGAATTTTGGTGGTCAAAGAACCGACATATGTCCACAACCTCGGGGACTGCGGCAACGCTCATACCAAACCAAAATCGCATCATATAAGTCAGTTATCGGCGGAGTGGATGATCGTGCCAGTTCCATCGGTGGACCGATCTCCTAACGTCGGGATTCCAGATAACATGAGTTTGTTGAATCTGGCGACGGCATTGCAAAATCTAATCCGAACCTGATTGGTAGCAACCAAATACGTCCGCGCGACAGGTTGCCGGACGACCTCGTCCGCCCTCGCAACCAACTCCAGCGTCAGTCGATCGCTTTCAGGGCTTCCACGCCTGACTGAAATCGTGTGGCCCCGTCCCAGACGTACTTTAGAGGGCAAAAGACCGGCCCGGGGCCATACGGAGCCTGTTGTTGCTTGGGAAACACAACAAAAGGATTCATCCACCGAGAATATACGATGTACAGGTCGTACCACGCGGGGGGCTTAGCAGGCCGCATACATACTACGGACAAACGGCAATTTGAGTATTTCATTTTCGTACATTTGGCATTGAGCGCATTTCAACAATACAACGACTCCGTTAGCACATAATGCTGCTTCCAAAAGGATTTGTTCGAACGGAGGTGTTCCGTCAGATTCGTATTGGTCTACTGAATGTGCGTTGGCGCGTCCGTTCGACAACTTAAGTTTTCGGTCAATTCGTGCAAGCAACCACAACAGGGTCAAATGGTAGTTGTCCAGCCTTGATAAGCAGAATCTCGGCGGAGATCGACAAATCCCCGGAAGGTAAAGCAAGCGAAGAGTGCTTTAGGTGGAGACCTATGGGAGAGCCCTCGAAGGGCCGTAAACAAAGGAAAACAACCCATTCACGACCAGACCGGAGCGTCAATTTGCCTTGCTTATTCGGGAGAACCCAATGCCGGAGACGACTGCTAAGCACATTGATATCATCCCTGTGGAAGGCCGCGCTTTATGGCAAGCGTTCCACCGCCTCCCGCATCGTCTCTATGCCAACGATCCGAACTGGGTGGCGCCGCTTTTCCTGGAACGAAAGTTCCACTTCGACCCGGCACACAACCCATTCTTCGAGCACGCCAACGTAGCCTTTTGGCTCGCCATGTGCGGCGGCGAACCGGTCGGACGCATTACGGCGCAGGTCGATACGCTGCATCAGGAGCGTTACCACGATAATACTGGCCATTTCGGCTTCATAGAAGCGATTGATGATCCGGCAGTGTTTGCAGCGCTGCTCGCAGTCGCGGAAGGCTGGCTGAAAGCGCAGGGCATGCTCCGCTCAGTCGGGCCGGTGAGCTTCTCGATGTGGGACGAGCCAGGGCTCTTGGTGGAGGGTTTTGACACACCGCCCTCGGTGCTGATGGGCCATGCGCTGCCCTATTACCAGACGCACATCACGGCACAAGGCTATATGAAGACCCAGGACTTGGTCGCCTACGATTACGAGAACGGCCAACCCCTACCGTACGATATGGCGAAGATCATATACCGTTCGGACAAAAAACATGACATTCGATACCGCTATATTCGTATGGACAATGCGCATTTCGAGGACGAGGTTGCGCTCCTGCTCGACATCGTCAACGACGCTTGGTCAGACAACTGGGGCTTTGTCGAAATGACGAAGGCCGAAATCGACGATATGGCTGCGGTGTTCAAAATCTTGCTGCCTCCAAACGCAGTGGTAATCGCCGAATACCAGGGTGAGGCGGTCGCCTTCGAACTCTGGCTACCCAACCTAAACGAAGCCATCCGCGATCTTAAGGGACACCTGTTTCCCTTCGGCCTCGTTAAGCTTCTTTGGCGCCTCAAAATGGCCGGGGTCAGCAGCGCACGCATGCCACTGATGGGCGTGCGCAAGAAATGGCAAAACAGCCAAATCGGTGCGGCGCTGGCGCTTTCGATGATCCAGCATGCTCGGGTCGACGGCCTAAAGCACGGGCTCAGGCGTGTCGAGCTATCGTGGATTCTCGAATCCAACGAACGGCTGCGCCATATGCTGACGCTCGTCGGAGGCAACGTCTATAAACGCTATAGGATCTACGAAAAACAGATTGGGCTCGTATAGCTAAGGCTCTGTTTGCCGTAGGACGGTATTTCAAGCCGCGGGCAAAACCCCCAGCTAGGGGTAGGCTAGCGTGTCATTCGGCTGCGGGGTTCGGTGTCAGGTTTTTCGCCAAGGTACCGCCAGCGGTGCGGTTCGAAGAAAAGGCTCGCTCGCAGACCCGTCAACGTCTCGCGCGAGCGCTTCTTCACGCCACGGCTGAAGTTCAAGAGCTACGAGGAGATGAACGTCTGGCTGCTCGACCAGTGCATCGCCTACGCCAAAAACCACAAGCATCCCGAGCTGCGCGACCGCACAATCTGGGAGCTGTTCGAGGAGGAACGCGACCAGCTCGTGCCTTACGCCGGACCCTTCGACGGCTTCCATGCCGTGCCGGCCTTCTTTGGAGGTGCTGGAATGTACACAGCGTTACCTCCTGGGAAAGTTACGACCCTCGAACCGTCTGGATAGATCACTGTAATAGTAGCTGATCCCCACGGTGCATCTCGCTGTGCGCCAACCGCTGTGTCACAGACATCTTTCGCCTTGAAACAGGCTCGACCGCCTCGACTGAGCGGGCCTCCCATGTTTGAAAGGCAGCCAAAAGTCGCGTCGATGCATGCTGTCGCGGATGGAGTGGGATTGGCCGCTATCTGCATGTAGCCGCCACCTAAGCCAGGCGTGGTCGCGCGCTGACCAGTGACCACAATAGTCTCAATATCAGGAGATAGGGTGGCGGTCGGGGTAGGAGCCCTCTGACCAGTCACTGTGACGGTCTCTATGCCAGAGCCGCTTTGATCGGTGTTGCCTGCTCCAGGAACTGCTCCCGTACCTACGACAGTTATGGCAATGCTTTGACGGTCAATGTCTCGGTGTCGGACGGCTCGTCGAAGAACACGAGCAATACCTTTTCCAACGACACGACGAACTGGTTCCTGGGCCGGCTGTCGAG
>Ga0187810_10000004_pt1 | contig 171078 bp, 161 predicted proteins | sample NC_wetland_sal_i_9_FD_132963 | JGI IMG/M metagenome (GOLD analysis project Ga0187810, IMG submission 132963) | Wetland sediment microbial communities from Neuse River Estuary, North Carolina, USA - ASW_5 | ecosystem: Environmental > Aquatic > Freshwater > Wetlands > Sediment | place: USA...
AGTGACCAATTTCAGAAAAATTCAGTCTCATACAATCTCCTTCACTTTCGCGAATAGTTCTTCGGCCATTTTCGTGGGATCTGCAGTCTGGGACAAAGGAATTTTCAATTCGTCGGCATAGCCCCAGAGCAGTTCGATGCATTCGGTAAACTCTTCGCACGTTCCGCAATCGCCGTCGTGCTCGTACCAGACCTGGACGCCGTGTTTTTCGGAAATGAAGATGACTGCATCGGTATCCATCGGGATCGAACGGCCGATGAGGATACCGAGCTGGGGGTTGATTTTAACGATAGAAATCCTGTTGGCCTTTGCCATTGTCCGAAGGGCCGTCTCGATCTTCCCGTCAATTGCGAGAAGGGCTTTCGAGACCGCCTGCCGGGAGATCCCGAGGCTCGTGGCGATGGTAATATTCGGTACCCGGTCACGCCGCAGTTTCCAGAACCCGAACCATTTCTCGTTTGTCAGCATTGCTATAAGTCAACTTACGTGGGTTGACTATAAAAATTTTACTTGTTTGGTCGTTTGGGTTCTGACTATGTATTTTTTATACAGAATATTGATAAATTCACCAAATCTATATAGTTTCTGAATGGCAACCCTGTAAGGAGAAGGGTCCGGTAGTTCTGGTGGTTTTGGGGAAACAAAAGATTACCACTCTGATCTGTTTCAGAAAAAAACCCGTCCCCGGTCAGAGAATTTTACTTTACAGTCTGGTGAATACCCATGGATTTGACACAATTTATCGATAAGTTCGAGAAGGCGATCTATTTCGGGCTCATGGGCATGCTCGTTGCCGTCATCATCGCAGCGCTTTTGGATCTCGGCTATTATCTGATCCTGTCGTTAGTTACCGTCAACCCGGTTTTGCTGGAATCCCACGAAGCTATCGTGGTTCATGAGCTCATCACGGTTCTCGGTGCCTTCCTCCTCATCCTGATCGGCGTTGAATTGCTCGATACTATCAAGGCGTACTTCCGGGAGAAGGCGATCCACGTGGAGATCGTTTTGATTCTCGCCATCATTGCAATTGCAAGGAGCGTCATCCTCCTTGATCCCCTTGGGATGAACGGGTTCGAGTACGGGGTCGAACTGATGGGTATCGGCGTCATTGTAGTCGGACTCGGTGTGGGTTACTTCCTGATCAAAAAGGCGGGGCTTAGCATCGGTCCCGGTGGAGTAACGTCTAAAATGGGAGAAAAACAATAGCGTTCATCCGGACTTCGCTCACCCCGCCACACCGGTCTCTTCAAAAGCAGAAACCAATTCAGGCCGGTGATAATCCTGCTGCTGTCCGGAATCTGAGCTGGAATCCAGGGATCTTCACCGGTTTTAGCCTCCGGGTTTTTTGAAATTTTTTACTCTGTAGAAAACCTAAGTGAAAACTAATTGGATAACGATAGGGCCACGGGTGCTCGCCACCTTGTCGGGGCTCGCCCCGTGGAGCATGGCCGTGAATTATACTCCCGCAAATTGATAAATGGGGTTCAAGGGGGCTTGCCCCCTTGGGTTGCCTCCCCCTTTGGGGGAGAGAGGGGGTCACCCTCGTAATTTCCACATAGGAATATACAAGGTTTTCTACAGAGCCAAATTTTTTCACGCACGGAAAAAAATACGGGAACGTTTTCAAAAAAGGAAAAATATCCGGCACATAGGTATTCTCCCACTCCGGCTCACATCATTTCATCGATCCCGTCCAGCAGCTTCCGGATATCGATCCAGATGATGAGATCGTTCGTCTTCTTCTCCCGTACTTTTCTCTTGATGATCCCAATGATGGATGATTCCTCCCGGTCCAGGGACGCTGATGTGCAGTCCACCTGGTTGCCATCGAATGTCGAGACGGAGTTCACATCATCGACCAGGATGCCGGTCTTGGAGCTCGCAATGTTGTCGTCGAGCACGATAATCCGCGAGGACTCGAGGGGTGTGCTGCGGTCACCGGTAATATTCAGCCGCAGCCGGAGATCGATGATCGTGGTGATCTCTCTGCGAAGGTCAATGATCCCCCTCACGTACGCGGGAACGTGGGGAAGTTTTGTGATCGTGGTGTACTCGACCACTTCCTTTACATCGAAGAGATCGATAGCGAAATGCTCGCTGCCCAGCACGAACCCGACCACCTGTATCGGGCTCGTTTTTTGTCCGGAGGGGCCGGGATTTTTTGCCGGTGCTACGGGTCCGGCCGGTTCTGCTGTCATGGCAATTCCTCCGCTTTAATCGACCCGGAATCGTTTGTTGGCTTCCAGTGCCTGGACGGCAACCTTGTTGACGGTCTGGATCATGCGGGTGATCTCATCGATTGCCGCGGCCGATTCCCCGGATGCTGCGGCAGTATCCCCGGCCTCGTTTGCTGTCCGCTCGATCAGGGTTGCTATTTCGTGCATGCTCACCGTGATCGCGATGACCGGGTTAGATTGCAGGTAATACATTGTCATCACAATTGGGGGGTGCAATAGCGGCGGGGACAAACCCCCCGGGAACTGGTCTTCATCAGATCCTGATTTTAAGGCTGGTGGAGATTTTGTGGGATTGTACATTCTCACCATCATAAGGTGAAATTCTGCTGATTTTTCCGGAGAATCTGGAATACACCGGTAAAATAACGGCATCCACAAAAGCCGATGCTGAAAATCCCTTCCTTTTTTCCTGTTTCCAAATATCTGTATCTCTGAATTCTCTATTGTCCTCAATAGAGATACAACAAAAAACTCTATGGCTTTTGGAATCACGTACCTGTATACAGAGAATTTTTCCGGGATTAACACCGGGATTACCGCCCTTCATGGTATTTTTCGGCCATGTATCGTTTTCACCAGCCATAGATATGTCACCAACAGGCCTCCACCGAGATCTGGATCTTCTTGAGAATATCACCGGGTACAGGGGAAATTCCCCGGGTAACCTGCTCTACGATACAATGAACGCACAAAATTCTTACCAAGATACCAAGGCAGATCAGTTCGTCTTCCCTGCCCGGAGAAAAACGTGCTGTCGCCCATCACGGCGTGAGACTAACCCCATGGATCCGTACGGGAGGAGCTGCTGATGAACCCGGCAATCCGTATTCTCTACGTTGATGACGAGCCCGCTCTTCTCGACATATCCAAAATCTTCCTCGAACGGAGCGAAGAGTTCAGCGTTGATACTGCACTCTCTGCTTCCGCTGCAGTAAATCTCTTAAAAACGGAGAACTACGATGCCATCATCTCCGATTACCAGATGCCGGAGATAGATGGTATCGATTTTTTAAGAACGGTACGATCTTCGGGAAATACCGTCCCGTTTATCCTTTTCACCGGGCGGGGACGGGAAGAGATTGTGATCCAGGCCCTGAATGAAGGTGCTGACTTTTATGTCCAGAAAGGCACCGAACCAAAGAGCCAGTTTGCCGAACTCGGACACAAGATCCGCCAGGCAGTCCAGAAGAGACGGGCCGAAGGAATGCTCCGTGAAAGAGAGACGCAGCTCCGGGCCACGCTTGAATCCACTGCGGACGGCATCCTTACCATAGACAACCACGGCAGGGTGATCCAGGCCAACCCCCGTTTTTTGGATCTCTGGAAAATTCCTTCATCTCTTATGGAAACCGGTGACGACAAAATCCTGCTGGATTTTGTGCTGGATCAGTTAGTGAACCCCGGTGCGTTCCTAAAAAAAATCCAGTCGCTCTACGGATCGGATGCCATCGATAACGATACACTCGCGTTCAAAGACGGACGGGTTGTTGAACGGAATTCCTCCCCGATGATGATGGATGGTTCCTGCATAGGCCGGGTGTGGTCATTCCGCGATGTAACCGAACGAAAACGTTCTGAAGATGCACTGCGCGAGAGCGAGCAGCGGTTCCGGACCCTGTCTGATGCTGCAATGGACGGGATCGTGATCCACAACAAGGGAATCGTCGTCGACTGCAACCCGAAGTACGCCGCAATGTTCGGGTATGCCCCGGAAGAGATCATCGGGCGCAACGGCCCGGAAATCATGCTGACTGCTGAGTCTCTTGCCGCTATTACCCGGTGGTCAAAGGAGGGAGCCGGCGGTACGATCGATATTTCCTGCATCCGTAAGGACGGCACGCGTTTCTGCGGGGAAGCGGTCTCTTCCACGATACTCTGGCTGGGAAAAAAGCACGCCGTTGTCCATATCCGGGATGTTACTGCAAGACGGGAGAGCGAACGTCTCTTAAAGAAACAGAGAGACGAACTCAATGCGGCGTATGAACAGCTCGCCGCAACCGAGGAGGAACTGCGGGGGCAGTACAACATGCTTGCAAAATCCGCAGAAGACCTGAGGGCAAGCGAGGCGAAATTCCGGTCCCTCGTTGAATACTCTCTCGAAGGAATTCTCATTCTCGACATGCGGGGAACAATCCTGTTTGCAAACAATGCCGCAGCACGGACAATCGAAATGGAGAATTCCTCATATCTTCCCGGCAGGAACGTGATGGAATTCATTGCGCCGGAGTCAAAAGCAGATGTCGCCCGCGATTTTATCGAAGTATCGGAAGGTCACGACGGTTTTCCCGCACACTATACCGCAATTTCTGTCACGGGGAAAAAAGTCCTTGTCGAATGCGTTGGAAAACTCGTCACGTATGAGGGAGAACCCGCAGATTTCCTCTCACTCAGGGACATCACCGGACGCAAAATGACGGAAGACGCCTTGCACGAGAGCGAAGAGAAATACCGCGAGCTTGTGGAAAATGCCAACAGTCTCATCCTCAAGTGGGATAAAAGGGGCAACGTTGCCTTCATCAATGAATTCGCGCAACAGTTTTTCGGCTATACTGCGGATGAAATTATCGGAAAATCCGTTATGGGGACCATCGTCCCGGAAACAGAGTCCGGATCGGAACGCGACCTCGGACTTATGATAGATGATATCATCCACCATCCGGGAAATTATATTTTTAACGAGAATGAAAACATCACCCGGGACGGCAATAGGGTATGGATCCGCTGGCATAACAAACCCATTTACGAAAAAAAGGGAGTATTTTTCGGCATGTTCAGTATCGGGACCGATATTACGGAGCGCAAGCGGGCGGAAGAAGCGCTCTGCCAGGTAAACAGGAAACTCAACCTTCTCTCCGGTATCACCCGGCACGATATCAACAACCAGCTGTCCGTTCTCCAGAGTTTTCTCGAACTCATGGCAATGAAGCAGCCCGATCTCGTACATAACAAGTATTTCGAAGAGGTCGGGATTGCCAGCCGCCGCATCTCTTCCATGATCCGGTTCACCGCAGAATACGAGTCTGTCGGCATTAACACCCCGGTCTGGCTGGACTGCCGTTCGCTCGTGGAGACCGCGGCTTTGGGAGTCCCTCTTGGCGGGATCATAGTGGAAAACGATCTTCCTGCCGGCGCCGAAGTGTTTGCCGATCCGATGATTGTCAAAGTCTTTTACAACCTGATCGACAATGCGGTCCGGTATGGCGGGAAGATCACCACGATCAGGTTCTCTGTCGAGAGCCGTGATAGCTGCCAGGTCCTGGCGTGCAGCGACGATGGCGATGGCATTTCCGGGAAAGATAAAGAGCGTATCTTCGAGCGGGGTTTTGGCAAGACCACCGGGCTCGGGCTGGCGCTCGCCCGGGAGATCCTCGATATCACCGGCATCGCCATATCCGAGACCGGTGAGCCGGGCAGCGGGGCACGGTTCGAGATGAACGTGCCAAAAACGATGTGGCGGACGAGCTGAAATAACAATAAAAAAGATTTTAATTTTTCATCGCTGGTTAATGCAAAACCGGAATCACTAAAAGATTCTGCTTACCGGTGAAATTGACCGGCAGTCCGACCCGGTTCATGCAGGCTGTCTCCTGCCCGCCTTCCACGTCGCGACGATCTCCAGCAGTTCCACGGGTTTTTTGCGGATAATTTCTACGCGCCCGCGATAGACATCGCCCGTATTACCATCAATGGAAATGACACCACCCTCCGGGAATGCGATGGCGCCGATAGTACAGCGGTGTCGTTCCGGGTCGATGACAAGGCCTGCACAGTTGACGACACATACTTTCCCGAGATGGCGGGCCACGACCGCAGCATGGGAAGTTCGGGCCCCTCGTGCAGTGAGAATGCCTGCCGAGGCATCGATTCCGGCAATATCATCGGGATTCGCGGTCTCGCGTACGAGGATCACCGGGCCCTTTTTGCTGTCGGCAACCGCCCGCTCCGGAGAAAATGCGATGGAACCATATACGACACCCCCGGAAGCCGAGACCCCCCGTGCGATCGCGGGGGAATCTGAGCTGACCGACTGGAATTCAATCGTGTCAAGATCGAGATGACGGATTCGTGCGAGGGCGTCAGGTTCCTTGAGGATTCCTTCCCGGGAGAGCTCGACTGCTATCCTCAGTTCTGCGAGCGGCGATCGCTTCCCGGACCTGCACTGGAGGATATACAGGATTCCTTCCTGTACGGTGAACTCGAGATCCTGCATATCGGTGAAATAGCTCTCCATCCGTGTCCCGATCTGGATAAGTTCGTGGTACACATCGGGAAGCGCTTCCTGCAGCTCGACCTGGGTTGAAGCCGACCCGGACCCGGAAACGACATCTTCGCCCTGAGCATCGAACCGGAAGTCGACAAGGAGTTCCTTTGCACCGGTCCAGGGATTCCGGGTAAACGCAACACCGGCACCGGAAGATCCACCGGCATTGCCAAACACCATCGCCTGGATACTGACTGCCGTCCCGATCTGGTCGTCGAGCTTGTTGATATTCCGGTAGTCGATGGCCCGCCTGTTCATCCACGATCCGACTACAGCGACCGTGCACGCCTCAAGCTGGCACGCGGCGTCAGCAAGGCATTTCCGTTCCTTGTCAGTCGTGTACAATGTTGTATACTCCTGGCACAGGCTGCGGAGGTTCATGAAGTCCAGCTCGCGTTCATCAGCTGCCCCTTCCCGGGTAATTGCAGCCTGCAGCTGTGCGTGGTAGCTGCGGGGATCGTGGCCGAAAACATTGCACCCGAAATTTTCAAGGAACCTGCGGTAGGTATCGTACCCGAACCGGGGATTACCATACCGTTCGATCAACCCCCGGACCGAATCCGGCGTGAGACCGACGTTCAGGATCGTGTCCATCACCCCGGGCATCGAGACCGGAGCCCCGGATCGTACCGAGATAAGGAGCGGGCGTCGTTTCCCGCCAAACACGGAACCGGTTACCCGCTCAATATACGCGATCCCTTCGCGGAGCTTCGGCAAGGTATCAGCAGGAAGGATTTTTCCCTGCCGGAAATATTCCCTGCTCAGGCTCGTCGAGAGGGCAAATCCCGGCGGGACGGGAATTCCCAGGGACGACATCGCTGCAAGCCCGGCTGCCTTGTTGCCGAATTCCTCCGGGGACAGGATGTTCTGCTGTCCAAATCCGAATGGTGCGATAAGGATCGGTTCCTGTGTCACACTGCACCTACCTGTTCATTCCCTCAAGTATGTAGTCATGCAGCCGGTAGACTGCGTTCATCATCGAATTGGTCGATTCCTCAATCTCGCAGGCGAGTGAGAAGTATACGTGGAATTCCTGGAAATTCCCGCTGCTGAGAAATACCGTCTTCTCGAACTCGCGGAGAGCTTCGTCGCACTCGTGTTCGAGCGCGATAATCTGGCTGAACGCGGTGAGGAAATCCTGCATCTCGTCCCGGCTGTTGCCCCGGTGGATCGTCTGCGCCGCCATCAGCGCCTTTACATATTCCCGGCTTTCGCGGGCCGCTATATCGGCCATTGCGGCAAGCTGGACATTGACCTGCTTTGAGAACGGGACCGAAGTGAGCATGGTCGTCCTGAACGAGGCTTCTTCAAGATAATCCAGTGCGTCGTCGGCAATATGGATAAACCCGGAGAAAAATTCGGCCTCCTCCATTCTTCGCGAAAGGGTCCTTACCTGCGACACAAGCTGGTCGGCCGCATGTTCCCAGTCTTTTGCCCGTTGTGCGTTCCGGTCGATCTGCCCGGTGCCGTCTTCCTGTCCTGCCCGGATAATGGAATCCTGGACAACGGAACCGACTTCGACCAGCAAGTACGCGTGCTCCACGCAGTAGTCCATCATCCCTTCATGGGCGGACCGGAAGTTGCGCAGGAGTTCTGTTTTTATCTCGTCCTGGAGCAGGAGCCGCGATTGTTTCCTGAACAGCCCCTCCGATGCGGTCCTGAGTACCCACGCCATGTATTCTGTCGTCCGTTCGCGGCCGAGAAGCTGGTGGAGCGGCTCGCCATATCTCAGGGGAGCAGTGGCGGCAAGATCGAGCGCGGCGTAGATGATCTTGTCGCCGCCGAGCTCAAGGAACCCCATGTGCCCGAAATCGTTATCCGCGGCGGACTTGAGCACAGCGATGCAGTCTTTGTTCAGGAGAAAGTTGCGCAGCTGTTTGCGTGCCCGGTTCCAGTCAATAAGGAACACGAGGCGTGAACCGAGAAATTCAAGGAAATCTCCCAGGTCCCCGGCATCCGCTGCTGAATACGTACCAGTCGACAGGTGATAAACTCCGGCATCGGACGCCTGGCCGCTGCGCCGGGAGACCGTATCCTGCCAGCGAACTTTCTTCTTGTCAAAAATGCTCTGAAAAAACTGGAGCCGCTGCATGTGGTTGTCGGTATAGATAACGGACACGGTCATGCCTTCGACATGGATCACGAGGACATGGGCATCGGTCATCCCGATATCGTTCTGGATAACCAGTTTCGATCCGGTCCTTGTTGCCGTAGTGCCGAGCCCGGGATGGTTGAACTTCAATGGAGCGGTCCGGTGGACCCCGGCCATGAATGACTGCACGAGCCGGTCATCCCCTCCTCCGAGCATATAGGTCATGGCCCCGTCGATTGTCCCGGTGGACAGGGTTCCCTGCAATCCGTTGAGCGCTTTGTGGAGGTCCATGACAAGCAGGTGGATGCTGTCCCCTTCGTCCCTGTTCCCGGAAGTAATCATCCGGAGAACCCCCATTTCCAGTCTCCCTTCCTTTCCGGACGGAAACTTCCCGACAAGAACGTTGTGGCGCAGGACAAAATCTTCCCCTGATCCCGGACCTGAAGCGATAAACGGGGCGAGCATCTCGTCCATGCACGTGACGAGGGCGGCGATGATTTCAGGAAGCATCGGGATAAAATACCCGCTTTCATCCGGCATATGCGACCCTGCGATCACGGTGTCGAGCCCGGGGGATTCGATCGCGGCGGTCTCGCGCTCGGTTCTCAGTGTCGGGTATTCCTGATCGGGATGGGCTGCATGATCGGCGGCGGTCTGGAGCAGGGTGAAATAATATTTTATTCGGTCGTTTGTAAGGAGGGCATTGTTCACCAGTGTCGGAAGGAGGAGCCCCTCTTCGCCAAGTTCCTCGATGATGCCGCGTTTCTCGGTCATGAAGATCGCCCGTTACGGATCGGTAGAAAGGATTTGCTGATAAATATAATTTCGTACAGGATTTTTTGGAGAAAAGAATTCTTCGGGAAATTGATTAACAGATTATAGCGTGCTGACTGCATTCATCATTTGGACTCAGTACCTCTTGTAGAAATGTCTTCAGCCCGGAGTATTCGGGAATCGATTTTAAAATTTTCCCGGAAATCATAAGGCATTCCCCGCGTTCACTCACCCCATCCCCGTAACCCCGCTCCATAAACCCCCCCTTTTTTACCTTCCCCACCGTCTCCAGCCCGTTTTCCCTGAGATCTGCAAACAGGATAGCCACCAATTTGATCTTTTTTGGAGCCCAATTCATGCCGAAATCGGCCAAACGGGACACAATGCGAGGCTTCCCGGAAAATGTGTGTATAAAATCGCCAAAAAGTGCAACCTAAAACCCTCCGGACCCCTCCCATACAAGGAGCTCTCCGTCGGAGAATGGGATCCTGCGGACCGTATGTCCTGAGTGGTTTTTGAGGTATCCGGAATTGGACCAGGTTTGCCGGAGTCCTCTCCGAAATATGCATTTTCTCTGACGTGAAAATTGGTTCTCCGAGAGTAAGTTTTCCGGGACGGAGCCTCAGGAAGGGGGTTCTTTTCGTTTTGGCCTATGGATATACGATCTGAGGGGAGTTTTGCCAACAGAATGCTGCTATTTACGTTCGTTTTTCTCCGACGTGAAAATAAGAAAATTTCCTGAATTATTACCTTATTTTCGGGAATTATTACCTCACCCACGGGGGTGGAAAGGTAAAACAGGGTAATCCGGGGCCGTATAGGGGCCGGATTGGGGTTGGAAAGTGGAAGGTGGGCTCCAGTCCATTGAATGTGAATTTTCCCGCATCAAAAATGATAAATACGATCAAACGTACAAATATGATAAGTATGAAAAGTACGAATTGTGGGAATGAGGAGCTGGTGGACGAGCTGGTCGCTCCCCGGAAGGAGAAGACCAAGCATCTCTTCGGCAGCGTGAAGGTTGGCGAACGCGGGCAGGTCGTGATCCCCAAGGAAGCCCGGGAGATCTTCGACATCAAGCAGGGCGATATCCTGCTGGTGCTCGGCGACACCGAACGCGGCCTGGCGCTCGTTAAGGCCGATGCGCTCCAGGAATTCGCCCGGAAGATCCTTGACAGTGCAAGCAGACCGGACGAATGAGGATGCGAGACACGAATGGAAATGAGCGGAACAGAAATGGAGATGTTTGAGTTCCTCGCGGACAAGGCAGAAAAAGCCGGGGCCGCGGATGCACGGATCATTCCGGCCAGCGGGATCGTTGTCGAGGATCGTGTACTTTTGAAATGCAGGTCGGGGTGCCCGTCCTATGGAAAATACCTGACCTGTCCGCCCCATGCCCCGTCGGTTGAAGAATTCCGGAAGTATCTCAGCGGGTACAGCGCAGCTCTTATCGTGAAATTCAAATCCCCGGCATACCTGGATGACAGTATCCGGTCCTGCATCCTGAGTTCATTATTCGATCCCGGGGCAGGGCCTGCACGAAAAGAGAAGAGCATGCACTTCATGAAGGAGCTTGTCGGGAACAGCCGGCAGATCCACGGGATCATGCTGGAGCTGGAGCACGAAGCCTTCAGGGCCGGGTATCCGTTCGCGGTCACCACCATCTGCGGAGCCTGCGGCCTCTGCGAGATCTGCAGCACGGCAACCGGGATCTGCAACCGTCCGACCATGAAGCGGTACTCTCCCGAGGGGCTTGGGATCAATGTGGTGAAGACAGCAGCAGATGCCGGCATGCCGATCCGGTTCCCGGCGCCGAATAACCCGGAACGGATCGCGATCCTGCTCATCGATTAAAAAATTAAAAAAATGTAAAAATGTTCAGCGATGCGGAAAAATCCCGAACGTGACGCAGAGAAATAGAAAATAAAAAATGGAAGAAATAAAAATCGCAGGAGAAAACAAAATGAAAATTATTGTACTGAACGGCAGCCCGAAAGGTGATGTCAGCGTAACGATGCAGTACGTGGCGTACATCCGGAAAAAATTCCCGGAATGCAGCTATGAAATTCTTAACGTGGCGCACGAAATAAAAAAGATAGAAAAAGATCCGGTGGACTGGAACAAAATCCTTGAGAGCATCCGGTCGGCAGACCTCATCCTCTGGGCATTCCCGCTCTACTACCTTGTCGTCTGCTCCCAGTACAAGCGGTTCATCGAACTCGTCTTCGAGCGGAACGCAGAGGATGCGTTTGCCGGGAAATATGCCGCATCGCTCTCGACCTCGATCCATTTCTTCGACCAGACCGCCCACGCCTACATCCACGCGGTCAGCGACGATCTCGGGATGAAGTACCTCGGCTCGTACTCCGCGGCAATGCGGGACCTCCTTAAGAAAGAGGAACAGAAGCGTCTCGAAAAATTCGCGTCGCTTCTTGTTACCGCAGTCTGGGAAAAGATCCCGGTCCAGCGGGTGAACGCTCCGCTCGCACCGCCGACCCTCGCGTACGTTCCGGGAACGGAACAAAAAACCGTGAGCACCGCAAAAAAAGTCGTCATCCTCACCGATGACGATGGCAGCTCGCCCAATCTTGCGGCCATGACCGGCCGGCTCCTCAGCACTTTCTCCGGCAAGGCAGAGTTGATCAATCTCCTTGACGTGAATATCAAAGGCGGCTGCCTCGGCTGCTGCCAGTGCGGGTACGACAACCGCTGCATCTACACCGATGGCTACATCGGGTTCTTCAACAACAAACTCGTGCCGGCGGACATCATCATCATGGCCGGCTCGATCCACGACCGGTATCTCTCATCGACCTGGAAGCAGTTCTTCGACCGGAGTTTCTTCAAGGGGCACACCCCCGGACTCGAAGGCAAGCAGATCGGTTTTGCGATCGCGGGACCGCTCCGGCAGATCCCCAACCTCCGGGAAATTCTTCTCGGGTGGACGGACAATGGCGGGTGCAATGCACAGTTCGTAACGGACGAAGTTTCGGATTCCGCCGGGCTCGATGCACTGCTCGATACGTTTGCAGTCCGGCTCGTTCAGAATGCAGAGGCCGGGTACCAGCCGCCCCGGACCTTCTACGCGGTCGGCGGCCACAAGATATTCCGGGACAGCATCTACGGGGGGATGAGGATCGCATTCCAGGCCGATTACCGGTACTACCAGGAGCACGGGATGTTCGATTTCCCGCACGCTGATCTGAAAACCCGGCTATTCAACGCGATATTCATTCCGCTCACGCGAATCCCCGGCTTCCGGAAAAAAGTGTTTACCGATATGAAACACCACATGATCGAGCCGTTCAGGCCGGTGCTTGAGAAGGCGTGAGATCCAAACTTGAACCCCCCGGTTCCCCCGGAATTATGAAACCGGAAAAATCGTAATTACGAGCAGGACCCGCCTCAGGGCCTCTCCGAGGCACGGCGGGGCAGGTTCGGTTGATCGATCTGAATTATTTCCGAGAATTCTGATCGAACGCTCAGATATTTCCAGACTTGTAATAGCAACTTAAGAGCTGACAAAAGGTAATCTGAAAACGGGGATCAAGGGGAGCACCGCTTGGGCTGCTTCCCTCCTCTTTAGGGAGAGAGAGGGTCACCTTCGCAATGTGTTCACCATTAAAAAAAACGCAATGAATGTTTTCAGAGTCCAAAAAGAAATGTGTGAACATCCTGTTGGGAATCATCCTTCGGATTGTCTGAAATTTGTGTGCGGGAATGGGAAAAACCTCAACCCACTGTTTTGTTTCCAAGGTACCCGACAACCGGTACGATAATGTTCGGGTATACGGCGCCAACATTATCGAGGGAATTTATATTCAGGCTTATATAAGTGTCCTGTTCCGGCCAGTAATACAGGAACGTTGCCGATCCCGGGTACCCGCCGGTATGACCCTGCAGGGTCAGGTTCGCTGTTGCGTTGCGCTGGATTTCATATCCGAGACCGTAGCCATCAGTCATGTCCCCAAACCCGTACGACCGGATGATCTTATGCGACTGCGGTGCAGTTTTCTCCATTGCCGCAAGCGATGCCGGGCCGATCAGTTTCCCGGTTATTAGCGCCCGGTGGAACCGGTTGAGATCGGCAGTCGTGCTCACGATATCGCCCGCACCGCGATCGAACTGGACGTACAGGTTGGAAAAATCCAGGATCGTACCATTGGGCTGCATCTCCTGCGCTTCCATGTGCGGCCCGGGGATGTGGTTGGTGTGCTGGATGAACGTCTCGTTCATGCCGGCCGGGACAAGGATGGTCCGGGTCACGTAATCCTCGTACGGATCGTTTGCGGCCCTGTCGATGATGAGGGTTAAGAGGATGTAGTTCACGTTCGAGTACGTGTATCCCCCGCCGGGCGGGTAGAGCGGTCCGGCTTTGAGGCTCGCATCCATACCATCCTGGTACGGGATCGGGGTGTCCGGGTCCGCGTGCTCTCTGAACACGATATCCATCTCGTTGTAGTCGGCAATGCCGCTCGTGTGGTCGAGGAGCTGGCGGATCGTGATCACCGAACTGTTCGGGATCCTCTGCGCGATATCCTGCGGAAGCCAGCGATCGATCGGGTCGTCGAGCGAGAGCTTCCCCTCTTCGGCAAGTTCCTGGATGGCAACGCTCGTGAAGACCTTGGTTACGCTCGCGGCGATGAACCGCATGCCCGGCTCTGCTTTCACCGCGGGCGAACGGGACGCATTCCCGGCCGCGGAATTCCAGGTCCACTGCGGGGTTGCGATCCCGACCTGCACGCCGGGAAAACCGGATTTTTCCACGCCGGTCGAGACGATCTTCTGGAGATCGGCGCTGACATTTGCCGGTGGCTGGTTCAGTCCCGTGTTGCGTGCGGGCTGCGGGGCGGTTGCAGGTTGTGTGCATCCCGCGAAAAAAATTGCAGCTATGACAAGGAGGATGAGGACGATGAGAGAACGATGGATATCCGGATTATTCATAATCGTTGGAGTGTCGGTGTAAAAGCTGATAAAAGATGGTCATTTCATCCCGGCACTCACGCCAAAAGAGATCCGGAGGAAAAGATCGCGTGCGGGTTTTTCCGGCAGGTTCAGGACGTTTGGAATTACCGGGCTCATAATAAACGAAGTCGTACTGCTTTTTTGCTGTTCGTAACGCTGACCGGTTTCCCGATGTTCCTTTTTCTGTTTTTCACCATTACCTTCAGCCCCGTCGTTCATGCATGGAGGCTATGCAGGACATTCACCGGCAGAAAAATGGAGAACGGCATTGTGGTTTTCCGGGATGAGGCAGAACAGAACTACGAATCCTTCAGTTACGAAGAACTTGTGGACATGAAGGTCAATGCCCTCGACTTACTCGCGAGCCCGAAATCCTATAAAGTCGATAAGGTAGCCCGCCAGCGTGTCATGAAAAAATAATCCGGGTTCCTTCGATCCCCAAAATCTCCTGAATCACGACATTTTCGAACATTATCAAACATTTTAACCATTTTTTGCCCGGGTTTTTTGTGTAACCTTTTGCGTGCCGGTCCCTTCCGGAAAGTTCATGAAGTACTCCGGTCTACGCTCCGCGTGCAGTCATTTCCAAACGTTTCGGGTGAGGTATGAAGACAATCATCTATTATTTTACCGGCACCGGTAACTCGCTTGCCGCCGCAAAAAAGATCGCAGCAGCTCTTGAGGACTGCGAACTCATTTCCCTTGCATCGCAGGAGGATACGACCCGGGACATAACTCCCGCCGCCGACCGGGTCGGTATCATCTGCCCGGTATATTTTACCGGTCTTCCCCTGATGGTGGCTGCATTTTCCGGGCGTCTCGATCTCTCGCAGGTGAAGTACACGTTTTCCGTGGTAACCTTCGGCGGCTCCGGGGGTTCGCCGGCATTGCAGCAGCTCGACGGTATTCTTAAAGAACGACAGGATCGCGGGCTGGATGCAGGGTTCATGGTAAAAATGCCCGGCAATTACATCCTGATGTACGGATCTCCCGCAGGAAAAAAGCGGGATGCACTTCTCGCCATGGCCGATGAGCAGATCGATGCGATCATGGGGCCGGTCAGTCGTTGCGAAAGGCAGAAATTGCCTTCATCGCTTCTTGCAGGACTCGTTCATGGCCTGATGTACCCCCGGTTTGCATCCCATGTCCATAATGATGACCGGAAATTCACGGTCAATGAGAACTGCACGTCATGCGGGACCTGCGCATCCGTCTGCCCGGCAAAAAATATTGAACTGGTAAACGGAAAACCCGTCTGGCAGCATCGCTGCGAACTCTGCTGCGGGTGCATCCACCTCTGTCCGGTCGGGGCGATCCAGGCCGGTACCCGGACCGTAAACCGGCAGCGGTACCGGAACCCTACGGTGAGTATACGGGAACTCGAACGGCTGCCGGAGAGAAACCAATAATAGTATTTCCCCATTTCCGGTAGTTACGATACCTTCATCCCCCGGGGATTTTTATTTTCCGGATGCGATCCTTTCCGGGCCCGCGTATACGAAGAGATCTCGTGTACCGCTTCTATTGCCCCGGTTATCCTGCCTTCCCGGTCGTAAATCGGCGCGGCTTTTATCCATACGGGAGTCCGGGTTCCGCCTTTTATCACGTGCGATTCGGTGATCAGGGTACTTCCCTCGGTCTTCCGGATCTCGCGATAGGGTGCAAGTTCTCTTTTTCCCGGATCGAGAATAAGATCGACCAGCGTAGGATGCCGTGCCCCGTAGAAGGCGACCGAATACTCGTACCCGCTTTTCCCGATCATCCGGTCGGCGGGAACGCCGGTCAGGTCCGCAGCAGCTTTATTCCACGCGATAATTTTTCCTTCAAGGTTTATCGCGTAGAATGCATCGGGGAAAAAATCGAGCGTATACCGCAGTCTCCTCTCTGACTCCCTGCAGGCGCACTCGGCTTCTTTCTGCCCGGTGATGTCCCGTGCAACCGACTGGTACTCTTTTACCCTGCCGTCCTCGCCGAAGATCGCCCGGTCGTTGCACCGGACCCAGCGGATCGTCCCATCCGGCATGACGATCCGGTGCTCTATCGATGCTTTCGGGTTCTCAGGTGTAAGGGAAAGGAAATGTTTTTTTAACCGTACTTCATCCTCTGCCGGGACTTCCGGGATAAATTTTTTCCCGATAAGATCGGCCCTGTCTTTCCCGAGAAACGAACAGTACGCCGTGTTCACAAAGACGTTAGTGCCATCGGGCAGGAACCGGCAGATACATTCAGTCTGGTCCTCGACAACATTCCGGTACCGCTCCTCGCTTTTTTTCAGCTCATCTTCGGCATCTTTTCGCTGGACCGCCTGGAATATCATATTTTTCAGGACCGCGAACTGGGCCCCGGCATCCCCCCCTTTCTGGAGATAGAAATCAGCCCCGAAATTCAGGGCCTCGATGGCAACTTCCTCCCTGCCTCTCCCGGTGAACAGGATGAACGGTATCTTCCGGCATTCTTTCCGGACAGTTTTTAAAAATTTGATCCCGTCCATCCCCGGCATCTGGTAATCGGATATTATTACCTGGTACTCCCTTGATTTCAGTTTCTGGAGGGCTTTTGGAGCCGAGGTTTCCGTATCAACCTCCATTTCGTGGGAGAACTCGAGAAATAATTTGCCAATCTCAAGGAGACTTGGTTCATCGTCAACGTAAAGAGCCTGGATCATCCTGTTCCTCCGTATTCATATACAAAAGAACGTCTCATCCGGTCTTTACGGCGGTCCCCTCATCATGACTTCCCGCATTCCCGCCGATATCCCGGAGGATTTGGCGGATATCGATCCAGATTACGAGCTCCGATTCGGCCTTGTCCCGGAGCTTCATCTTTTTGCGGATGATGCCGAGAATGGCGGAATCGTCCTGGTTTAAGGTGGAAGCCATCCGGTCGACATCGCTCTCTTCAAAGGTGGAGACAGAGCTGACCTCGTCAACGATTATTCCCATCTTCACCGGCGTATGCTTCTCATCGAGAACAATGATTCTCCGGCCTTCGCTCGATATGGCCGGGGAATTGCCGGCCACATTGAGCCGTTCGTTCAAATCCACGATGGTGGTAATCTCTCCCCGCAGGTCTATCACTCCTTTGAGATATGGCGGGGTATTCGGGAGGCGCGTTATGGTGGAATATTCCACTACCTCTTTTACGTCCGACAGGTCGATCGCATATTGCTCGCTTCCCAGCCGGAATTCCACGACATGGATATTCATCTGGTTCTCCCTGCTTCCCTGCGGGAACCCGGAGGATTGCGCCGGGGACCCGGCGTCCTGCTGTGCCATGTGCTTTTTCCCTCCGGTCAACTCACTTTGAACTTCCTGTTCGCTTCCAGCGCTTCGACCGACAGGGAATTGACTTTCTGCACGTTCCGGGTGATCTCGTCCAGGGCAGAAGACGACTCTTCGATCCCGGCAGCAGCATCTGCTGCGTCTTTCGCGGTGAGATCGACAAGGGCTTTTACTTCGTGGATACTTGCGGTGACCTCTTCGGTTGTCGCTGCCTGCTCCTGCGTTGCCGCGGCAACTTCCGAGGCGCTCTTTGCAACTTTGTCCACTGCCGATGCGATCCGGGTGAACGACCCCAGGGTCTCGGTCACCATCTTCTCTCCCTGTTCGACAATGGATTTGGTCTCGCCCATTGCAGTCGACGCGTTCTGGGTCTTCTTCTTCAAGCTCTCGATCATCCCCTCGATCCGCTCGGCAGAATTCCGGGATTCCTGTGCAAGAGATTTTACCTCGCTTGCCACGACCGCAAACCCCCGACCGGCATCGCCGGCACGTGCGGCCTCGATTGCAGCGTTGAGGGCGAGCAGGTTCGTCTGGTTGGCGATCTCCCGGATCAGGATGACGATCTTCGAGATCTCCTCCATCTGTTTCTCAACTTCCCCGACAATCGCGTACACTTTCGCAGACGACTCGGAGATCTGGCTCATGCTGTGCTCGGCTTTCCCGGCAAGCCCGGCTCCTTCCCGGGAGAGATCGTTTGTCTCTTTCGACAGGGCCGAGACCGATTCCATGCTTGCCGTGATCTCTTCGACCGAGGCGCTCATGTCCTGCATGGCCCGGGCGATCTGCTCGACACCGAGCGATGCTTTCTCGGCATTTGCGCTCACCTCGGTTGCGTCGCGTGCGGTCTGCTTGATGCCGGAAGATGCGTCCTCGATATTCCGGGTCTCGTTCTCGGTAGTATCCCTCAGTTCCTGCATCCGCACATCGACGTCTTTGATATTTGCCTGGAGGTTTTTGATTATCCCGCGGACCGACTCACGCAGTTTCTCAAGGACCCGGAATGTTTCCCGGACATCGGGATCTTCCGGCACCGATACCTCGTGATTCGCGGTCAGGTCTCCTGCCGCCATCCGGTCGTAGACCTTGACAAACGCGTCGATCTCGCGGGCCATGTACTCGTCGTTTTTTACAATCTTTGTGAGATCGGTGTACGTGTTGTACACGTACTTCACCTCGCCCTTCTCATCAAGGACCGGCTGGCAGGACTGGATCACGATATAGGTGCCGGCCCGCGTCTCCATCCGGGCTTCGAAGGTTGTGTCCCTTTTCGTAGCGACAGCCTTTGCGCAGGAATCTTCGTTTGAATTCAGGTATTTTACCCAGCCCCTTCCCCGGAGATCACTCATTTTGATCCCGGTAAGGAGGTCCCGGTTGTACCCGATCATCCTGCAGAACGCTTCGTTCACGGCAATGATCTGGAGGTCCCTGTCAACCGCTGCCTGGGCAAGCGGACTCTTTTCGAACATAGCTTTGTAATCGGCTGATTCGAGTGTTGTCATGTGGATCATCACGCTTTCATGGAACATGCGAAAGCAGGTTTTTTCCAAGATTTCGTTTGTTCCTGTTCGTTCGTTCGTTCTTTACTTCTCCGGGAAGTTTTTTGAACGGATATTGGCAGGAGAGAAAACCGGAACAATTCCCTGGATGTTCGATCGTGATTTCCGTTTCCGGTTATCTGTTGTGCCGAATCTTTACTGGACCTTCCCGTATTAGAAAAGAGATACCGCGGGGAAGGTGAATAATCCCGGTACGAAGGATATATTTATTTATGCCGCAAAACAGACACGCTCAATGATAACCAACCGGTGAAAAGTTTTTAAATTGGTTTTCACGCCCGTTTATAGGTCCCATGAGTTTTTGTATGCAGTCCCCAGACGAAGAAATTTTGCGGATCCGGGAATTGTTGAAAGACAACCCCAAAGGCCTGACCATCAGCGAGATTGCAAAAATGGCATCGCTGAACCGGATCTCTGCCGCACGGTACCTTGACCGGTTGTTGTTCTCCGGCCGGGCTGAAATGCGAAAATTCGGTCATGCGAATGTGTACACGCTTGCCTCACGCATCCCCCTTTCCCAGATCCTGGATCTTTTCTCCTCACCGGTCGTGATCGTAGGATCCGATCTCTTTATCCGGCACGCAAATGACCGGCTCCTCGAAATCTTCCGGTTAGCCCGGGAGGACCTGGTGGGGCACCAGCTCCAGTATGTTTCATGGTACGAGTTGTTCCCGGCAACATTCCTTCCGCTGGTGAGATCTGCGCTCAACGGGACACCCGGCAGACTGGAATATAATACCATATTACGTGGCAGGCCATGTTTTTTTGACGTGAACCTGAAGCCGGTGACGGACGAGACCGGCCAGATCTGTGCCGCAATAATCCTTGAGGATACCAGCCACCTGAGGCGCTATGAGCAGGACCTCGAAAAAATGGTGAGCAGCCGGACTGCTGTGTTATCGAAGGAGATCGATACGCTCGCGCTTGAGATCGAGAACCAGAAAGATGCAAAAGAGGCCCTGAAGGCCAGTCACCACAAATACCGGTCGCTCGTTGAGGATATGCCGGCATATGTCTGCTGCTTCGAGAACGATGGTACCATAACCTTTGCCAATGAGAATTTTTGCAGGTTTCTCGATAAAGAGAGATCGGATATCGTGGGGAGTTCCCTGTTCACCCTGACATCTCATGATAAACTGGCATTACTCCCCGAGACATTCAAAAAACTGAATTCCGACCACCCGTCGACAACCCTGACAAAATCAACCGAAGATCGCGATGGCAAGCTCACCTGGCAGCAGTGGACCTGCCGGGCATTATTCAACAAAGCCGGCCGCGTGTGCGAGTACCAGTCCATCGGCATCGATATTACGAATCTTGTCCGTGCAGAACAGGCAGTTGCCGATTACGAAAAGACGCTCGACGCGATAGTCCGCGGGTCGCCGGTGCCCGAGTTCGGGATCGACAAATGCCATTCTGTTGTCTTCTGGAATACCGCGATGGAAACCTTAACGAAAATCCCTGCATCGGTCATGATCGGGAAGAAAATTTCCGGGCAGTTCATCTATCACCGCGATCATCCTTTGCTTGCGGATCTTATTGTCGATGAGAAATTCGATGAAATCCCGAAAATCTATCCCACGAATTGCCAGCAGTCGGCTCAGGTTGACGAAACCTGGGAGGGTATTGACTATTTCAGGATTCACGGCAGCGAAGGGACATGGATATACTTTACCGCCTCCGCAATCCGGGATACGGATGGCAGGATCACCCATGCGGTCGAGACCCTCCTTGACCTGATGAAGTATAAAACCGACGATGGAAAAGCATTTTTCCTGGATCCGGAAAAAGCGTCCTCCTGATTAATACCGGATTTATCTCACATTTTCCGGGGCATCAGGCAGTGCTGACCTGTCCCTGTCTTCATCGTTCACCAGCCGCACATGCATACATTTTCCCGACGGGTTTGACACAAAACCATTCTTTATTTACGCAGTTGCGGTTTCCCTGCGCGATTCCGGAGCAGAGGAGACCGGAATGCACGGGGAACATTTCAAAATCTTTGGACGCAATTATGTTGTATCTGACCGGGGAACCAAGCGACCAGGAGAGGAGTCATGCCAGATGCTTACTTTGAGCTGAGGAAATTTGTCGCACCTGAATTCGTGTTCGGATCCGATGCCCGCCTTCTTGCCGGCAGGTACGCAAAAAATTTCGGATCGCGCCATGTCTTCCTTGTTGCCGATCCGGGAATAATTTCCCGGGACTGGTTCTGCGGGGTGACCGGCAGCCTCGGGGACGAAGGGATACCATATACCCTCTTCTCCGGCCTCTCGGAAAATCCCCGCGACTTCGAGATCATGGACGGTGCGGAATGCTATGAACAATCCGGGAGCGACGCCATCGTAGTAGTCGGCGGGGGAAGCGCGATCGACTGCGCAAAGGGCATCGGGATCGTCGTGTCGAATAGGAAAAACATCCTCGAATTCGAAGGCGTCGATAACATCCCGGTCCCGGCGCCGCCCCTCATCTGCATCCCGACAACGGCCGGGACCGGGGCCGACGTCTCCCAGTTTGCCATCGTCAACGATACAAAACGAAAAGTAAAGATAACCATCATCAGCAAGAAGATCGTCCCCGATATTGCCCTCATCGATCCGGTCCCGCTCCTCACGCTCCCGCCGGAGCTGACTGCCCATACCGGGCTCGACGCCCTCACCCACAGCATCGAGGCCTACGTCTCAAACGCGAGTTCCCCGGTCACCGATATCCACGCGCTCGAATCGATCCGGTTGATCGAGGCACACCTGTTCCCGGCCTACGAAAATACCGGGGACGCCGGGCACCGGTACCAGACCATGCTCGCAAGCCTCCATGCCGGTCTTGCCTTCTCCAACGCGAGCCTCGGCGCTGTCCACGCGATGGCCCACAGCCTCGGGGGCTTTTCCGACCTGCCCCACGGGGAATGCAATGCCCTCCTGCTCGAACACGTCGTCCGCTACAACTTCGATGCGTGTCCCGGGCGGTACGAAGAGGTGGGCCGTGCCATGGGGATCGGGTTTTCAGGCATCAGCGCTCGCGACAAAAAAGAGAAGATCATCGCCGGGATCGCTGCGCTGCGGATACGGCTCGGCGTTACCGAGACCCTTGGCGATCTCGGGATTACAGAACAGGACATACCGGCTCTCGCGAAAAATGCGATACAGGATCCCTGCATGGCGACAAACCCGCGGAAGCCGACGAAAGGAGATATCGAGCGTTTGTATGGGGAAGCACTCTGAAGATCCCGACTGGCAGAAACAGCGGATGAAGATCATCGGGCTTGGCGAGTCGTCCATCCGGAAGAGCTATTACCCCGAACTCCAGCAGCAGTTTGCCGAACTCGAGCGAAAAAATGCCGAACTCAAAGAGAGCGAAGAGAAGTACCGGACCCTTGTGGAAAATTCATTCGATGGCGTCCTCATCCACCGGGACGCAAAAATCGTATTCGTGAACAGGACCGCGGTCCGGCTGCTCGGGGGAAAAAATCCTGGTGAATTCATCGGCCGGTCCGTCTTCTGTTTCGTCCATCCCGATTATATGCAGGTTGCATCGGAGAGGGCAGCCGGAGCCCTGTCCTGCCTGCAAAAACCCCTTCACGAAAAATTCCTGAACTCCGATGGCACGCCATTCGACGTCGAAGTCGTGGCAATTCCCATAAACTGGGAGGGGTCCCCGGCGGCCCAGGTCTCGTTCCGCGATATCTCCGACACCATAAAGACCGGTGAAGAACTGCAGAGAAAGAACGAGGAACTCAGCAGTGCCTACGAAGAACTTACCGCGACCTCAGAGGAACTGCAGGTCCAGTACGATGAACTTCACCGGAGCCAGAGGGCTCTCGAGCAGGCGAGAAAGAAGCTTAACCTGCTCAATACCGTTACTTTCCAGGATATCCAGAGTGCAGCGTTTTCCTTGTCCGGCTATCTCGAACTGACCAGAAAATTCCTGACCACGGAAGAGGGGCGGGAATTCCTTTTAAAAGAGATGGCCATCAGCCGCAGGATCACCAACACGCTGAGCTTTGCAAAAGATTACCAGGATATGGGAATAAAGCAGCCGGTATGGCAGAACGTAAACCACACGATTATTTTTGCCCTGTCGCATATGCAGTTTCCTTATATACGGAATATTTCGCTCGACAACCTGGAGATCTATGCCGATCCCCTCCTTGAAAAAGTCTTTTTCAACCTGATGGAGAACGTGATCCGGCACGGGACTACGGCAACGGAAGTAACGGTCCGGTACGAAGTGAGATCCGAGGGTCTTGTCATCGTCGTCGAGGATGACGGTGCAGGGATCCCTGCCGAAGAAAAAGAGATTATTTTCACCCGGGGGTACGGGAAAAATCCCGGGTTCGGGTTGTTTCTCGCCCGGGAGGTCCTCTCGATCACCGGTATCCTGATCAGCGAGACCGGGGAGCCGGGCAGGGGTGCACGGTTCGAGATGGCGGTGCCGGCCGGCGCGTACCGGTTTGGTGCAGGGATATGATCCCGGACAAAGATATTTCCCGGAAAATTCCGGTTATGCATCCCTGCAATCCCGGTGGCCCCCGGCAACGGCTCCTGCACCCCGGCGTCCGGTTAAGATGGAGAACCGGCATAGTTCCGGCGGTTCGCAGTCAACCGTAATCTTCATTACCTCTCCCTCCCTGATGGGGGAATATGCAGGATATTCACACCAGCAGGAAGATGGAGAATGGCATCGTGGTTTTCTGGGACGAGATGGACGAACAGAGATACGAATCGTTCAATTACGAAGAACTCGTGGACATGAAGATCAATTCCCTCGACCTGCTTGCAAGCCCGAAATCCTATAAGGTCGACACGGAAGCCCACCGGATCCTCATGAAAAAATAAATCCCGGATTATTATCCTTTAAAATCCTGAAACGAACCCGGCATTTTTGCCCGGACAGGTACGGTCGCCGGATCTTCGCACGGAATGGTAATGAACCGGCCGGCCGACACGCTGTTAACCGGCGCAATGCCGTTTTGCAAAAAAGATCGCCGCAGTCCCCGTTGACAGCGGCTGGTACCGGGGCATCGCCACAGGACACACTAAGGGACATGTCTCCCGCAGCTTGCCGGGCCGGCATCGTGCGCCCCGGTATATTTTACCCCGGAAAATAGTCTTCATGATTCCAAGGCAGCATGAAGTCCGGATAAGGATTTCCGGGAGGGGAGAGGAAATTCCGACAACCGCTGCTAAAAAAATTACTCTTCCCTGATCCCCGGAGAGCCTCTCCACAGCGAGAACTCTCCGGGCGCATTGCGCGGGACCCGCGGGATTCCCGGCCGTTCTCCCGGCAGGTTTTCTATCCGGCCGTGCATGCCATCGAGGGATTCCAGCAGGCATCCGATATCCGAAAGATCATAATCGTCCCGCAGTTCTTCAATGAGGATTGCTGCGATCTCCCGGGGGGAATAATTTTCATTATCATCGGGGCAGGCCTGGCCGGCTGCCTGCCAGCAGAGTTCCGCGTGGAAGGAGCCGACGGAGTATCTCAGTTCTGCCAGGAGTGCTTCCCGGTGCTCTCTGCCCCCGCCCTGCCGGAGCAGGGCGAGGTTTTCTGACAACCGGCTGAACCTTGTGACAGCCTCCGAAAACCCGGGCCCTTTGTCATCGCAGCTCTCAAGCAGCGAGCGGATGCGGAATTGTTCGGCATAAGGAGCGCTCGCACGGCATGGATCCGGTGTCGTCCCGTTCGGATTTTCCGCGTTCCGGATCGCTTTATCGAATCTGGCGAGCCGGCAGGTGATCTGGTCGGTCAGGGTCGGGTCCATGGTATACCTTGTGTGAAATTGCCGGGATATGCCGGGCGTAAGGACGAGTAAATGCTTCTCTAATGTTGCATGTTTTTCCTTAAAAACGCTCGCGGGACAGAAATTCCAGGACGACTGTTTCCTTTCGATCCATTCAATACCCATCCCGAAGAATTTCTAATTATCCGGAGAGATGCATGGGGCACGTACTGGTTTCGCCGCTGAACTGGGGGCTCGGGCACGCCACCCGCGATATCCCGATCATCGCCTCTCTCCTCGCCCACGATCACGAAGTTACCGTGGCCGCGTGCGGGAACGCAAAGACCGTACTCGAACACGAGTTCCCCGGTATCCGGTTCATCGAATTCCCGGATTACCCGGCCTGGTACAGCGGGAACCGGTTCTTCCTCCCGAAGTTTGTCGCGTCATTTCCCTTCATGTTCAAAGCTCTTGCCGCCGAGCGCAGGAACCTTGGCCCGATCCTTGCAAAAGACCGGTACGATCTCATTGTCAGCGACAACCGGCTCGGGGTCTATTCCTCAGAAGTCCCCTCGGTTTTCATCTCGCACCAGCTCCATTACCACCTCCCGTGGATGCTCTGGCCGGCAGAACTCTGTGCGATTGCCATGAACGGGTACCTCCACGAAAAATTCCGGCACGTGATCGTTCCGGACAATCCTCCCGGCCCGGCCTCGCTCGCAGGGAAATTATCCCGGCCGGAGACCGATGAGACAAAGTCACGGGCATTCTTTTCCGGGATCCTCACGAGCATGAAGCAGCGGGACGTCAAGCCCGACCTCGACTACCTTGTCATGATATCGGGTCCCGAGCCCCAGCGATCCCGGCTCGAAGAGATCCTCCTCCCGCAGGTTCCGGATCTCGATGGCGAATGTGCGGTCCTGCTCGGGAATCCCGGCGGAAAAGTTTCCCCGCGATGCACCGGTTCCTGCCCGGTGGTCCCGTATGCATCGACCGGAGAGAAAGAAATCCTGATGAACCGGGCGAAGTTCATCATCTGCCGGTCCGGGTTTACGACGGTCATGGAGATCGCGGAACTTGCAAAAGAGCGGGCCCTCTTCATCCCGACACCGGGCCAGACCGAACAGGAATACCTTTCATGGTACTATGAGAAGCGCGGCTGGTTCCCGTCACGGAGCCAGTACGGGATCGATCTTGCAGAAGACGTCCGGCATGCAAAGGAGTACTCCGGCTTTCCGGCCATGTCCCGCACGGAAGAAAATGTCGAAAGGCTCTACCGCGAAGTATTTGCCGGCTACCTTGAATAGGAAGTCTCCGGGAAAAATTTCGGAAAAAAATTTCGGAAAAAATTCACGGTGTTGAAATAGGAGGCGGGAGTACGAGTACCCATGGATGAACTGATCGCGGCGGGAATTGCGGGCCTCCTTGTCCTTTTCATTGCCGGGGTTCTCGTGATCTACGGCATTGCGAGCCTCGTCATCGCCACGGCCGGCGCATTCGCAGCGGGAGAGTACGGGTCTGTTCTTTTCATTATCGCCGCAGTGCTCCTGCTCCTCTTTGCCTATATGGCATCCGGGCTCTGGCTGCGCCGGACCGACCGGATCTGATGCATTTCCTCATGTTAAAATCCGGTGTTACGGTCCATCAATAACACTCGATATCCTTTGTGTCTTCGTTGATCCGGCTGTGCTTCATGCCGTACAGGTAATAGATGACAAGGCCGATCGCAAGCCAGATGATGAACCGGAGGTGGGTGACGAGCGGGAGGGCGTAGATCAGGAGCCCGCAGGAGACGATGCAGAGGGCCGGCACCCACGGGACGAACGGGCAGCGGAACGGGCGTTCAAGATCCGGGCGCTTGTACCGGAGCACGATCACGCCGAACGAGACTATGATGAACGCGGCAAGCGTGCCGATGTTGACGAGCTCTGCGATCGACTGGAGCGGCAGGAGGCCCGCGATGATCGCAGTCACGATCCCGACGAGGATCGTGACTTTCATGGGCGTCCGGTAGACCGGGTGGAGCTGGCGGAACACCTTCGGGAGCAGGCCGTCCCGGGACATGGCAAAGAAGATCCGGGTCTGCCCGTAGAGGAGGACGATCAGGACCGAAGTGATCCCGCAGAGAGCACCGACGGAAATAAGTGCCGATCCCCACGAGATCCCGATGTCCTGCAGGGCAAACGCGACGGGGGCGCTCTGGTTGGCAAACGCGGTGTACGGTACGATGCCGGTGAGGACTGCCGATACGGAAATGTAGAGCACGGTCGCGATGATAAGCGATCCGATGATCCCTTTCGGGAGATTTTTCTGGGGATCCTTGACTTCTTCGGCCGCTGTCGAGACCGCATCGAACCCGATATACGCGAAGAATACTATCGCGGCCCCGGTCAGGACCCCGCTCCACCCGAACGGCATGAACGGGACCCAGTTTGCCGGCTTTATGTTCCCGATGGCAAGGTACAGGAAGAGAAGAATGACGCCAATCTTGATGAGGACTATCACATTGTTGACCCGGGCGCTCTCTTTTACCCCGATGATCAGGAGTATCGTGATTATCCCGATGATGATGATGGCGGGGAGGTTGACCATTCCCCCGTTGAGGCCGGGGGGGTTGATGAGCGCCGGGGGGAGGATCAGGCCGGCCCCTGAAAGCAGGCTGGAAACGTATCCCGACCAGCCTACGGCGACTGCTGCTATGGAGACCGAGTATTCGAGGATGAGATCCCAGCCGATGATCCACGCGAGGAGTTCCCCGAGCGAGGCGTACCCGTACGTGTACGCACTCCCGGCAACCGGGACCATGGCTGCGAACTCGGCATAGCTGAGGGCTGCAAAGGCGCAGACAATCCCTGAGATCATGAACGAGACCACGAGCGCCGGACCCGAATAGTTGGCGGCGACGACACCGGTGATGACAAAAATTCCCGTGCCGATGATCGCCCCGACGCCAAGGAGCGTGAGCTCGAACGGGGTCAGCACCCGTTTGAGGGCGTGTTCCCCGTTCGTGCACTCCATCAGCTTGCCAACCGGCTTGGTCTGGAACAGGTTCCGGTGCCGGTCAAGAAACGCCCGAAGATCCATCTGGTAAACGAAGAATTATCGCCCGTTATGGTTTAAAAATGCACAGGTTCGGACATTCCGGTATGGACACCCTGGTTTTGCCTGAACGGCACTAAGATTTTTTTCGGGAATGCGAACTGAAAATAAGTGCCGGGTTGTCCGGAATTATCTGCCGGCTCTCCCGGATGTTCAGGAGAACCGGTACCCGTGGGCCTGCGCAAGGGTTACAAGCTCACGAATCTGTTCTTCCTGTTTTACCGTGAGTTTTCTTCCCCGCTGGACGAGCCGGCCCATCCGGATAATCTGCATCCGCTGGTCGGATGAGAGGGATTCAGCGTGCCGGGCCCATGCGAAGAGATCGAACCATTGTTTCCGGTTGAACGATAACCCGGAGGGAACTGCATACTGCGGGAGAGAGTCTCCGGTCGCGTCTGGATCGGAGGCCGGGCTTTCACCGGATTCCTCATCATCTTCTTCTTCTTCTTCTGCGAATTCCGGTTCCGGCTCGCCAGGTATAGCAGGCTCACCGGGAATTACTCCCTCTTCAGGAATGATCGCCGGCTGCGCCGAAGGTTCAGGTGTCTCCGCCTCGGCCGCAGCAGACTCAGGCTCCGATATGAGATCCCCTGCCGGTTGTTCCGGCGCGGACCCGGAGTATACTTCTCCGGGTTCGTCCTCGAAAAGATCCTCGAGCCGGAGGTCCGCGGTCGATCGCTCCCGGTCCGCCATTACCGGCATAAGGGTCTCTCCGGATGCCTTGGGGGAGGCCGGATTGCCCGTCCCGTCAGGTTCCGGAGCGTGGACCGGGTGAACCCGGGGGATATCGGTTTTTGCAAGCGCGAGCGGGAAGGGCTTTATCGTGATGGGGAGCTGGCGTTCCTTCCCGACAAGGGCTCCCGGCGACTGTGCCGCGGGCCGCCGGGGCTCGGTAGGAGGAACCGGCTGCCGGAGCTGATCATTTTTCCGGTCAGCCTCCTCCAGTCGTTCCGCAGCGGTCATGTGACTCTCCCATTCGTCGGCAAGAGCGGTCCTTGCCTGCTGGAGCTCGTCGGTGAGTGCGCTCAGTTTCTCTTCTGCTTTCTGGAGCTGTTCGCTGCTCGCGGATGACGCTGCGAGCTGCTCGTCGGCATTCATGTGGTCTTCCCATTCATCCGCGAGGGCGGAACGTGCCTGCTGGAGTTCGAGGGAGAGAGCCTCCAGGTTCTGCCCGGCCAGCTCCTTTTCCCGGGTTATCTCCCCAACCTGCTGCCGGAGGGCCTCTTCGCGCAGAAGTACTGCCTTGAGATCGGCATTGAGCTGCTGGATTGTCGAAGAATGCTCGCTCTCCCGCTGCTTCCACGTATCCGAAGATGTCCGGAGATCCGAACCCAGACGGTCGTGCTCCTGCGAAAGGCTCCTGAGACCCATCTCTGCGGCAGTGCGGAGCTGCTGCTCGGATATGAGCGCTGCCCGGACTTTTTCCAGTTCTTCTTCAGCGGCGCCTGCTTTCTCTTCTTCCTGCCCGGACTTAAGTTCCGAGACACGGAGTTCTTCTTCAAGAGCCCGGACACGTTCAAGAGCTGCGCCGGTCTCCTGCCGGGCTTTCTCAAGCTCTGCTGCTTTCTGGTCCGCTTCGAGCCGGGAATTCCCCGCGGCACGCCGGGCATCCTCCAGCTCTTCTTTCTCGCGGATGATGACAACCAGTTGCCGTTCGAGAGCCTCTATGCGCCCCCGTTCCAGGTCGAGGGCGGACCGGGATTCCCCGAGTGCCTGCAGCGTCGTCCGGTGGTCTGATTCGATACGGTCCTGATCCTGTTTTGCAGCTGCAAGCTCTTCTTCAAGGGCTTTTTTCTGCCCTTCAGCGATCTCAAGCTCCGATCTCGCTTCTGCCAGCCCGGCCTGTATAGATCCGGCCTCCTGTTCGAAGCGTTCCTTCTCCGCGACAACGGATGCGAGCCCGGCTTCGGCAGATTCCCGCCGGCGTTTTTCTTCTTCAACCGCCGAACGTGCATCCTCAAGCTCCTGCGAGAGAGAACGGGCGCCTTCTTCAGATTTGTCGTTCCTTGCGGTCAGATCGGCAATATCCCGCTCAAGGGAGATTCTCTTTTGTCCGGCCGCTTCGACCGTTGCCTGTATTTCTTCGAGGGCGGAAGAGAGTTCCCGGATCTTTTCTTCCTGCCGGTTTTTCTCGTCAACCGCCTCCATAAGGCCGGCTTCTGCGAGCTCTTTTTTCCGGCGCTCTTCATCGGCAAGCGATCGCACTTCACCAAGTTCTTCGGACGCAGACTGTAACGCCGCTTCCAGCCGGTTGCGTTCAGCGGCAGCCGCTACGAGATCCCGGTCAAGGGAAGTCTGCTTCATTTCCTGTTCGGCAAGCGCGGACTCGGCTTCCTTTAAGGACGCATCGACTTCCCGGATACGCTCTTCGGATTTTTCCCGTTCGGCAGTTGCGAGTTCGAGTTCTTCCTCGATCGATTTTCGCCGGAGATCTTCCTCTTCGAGCTGTGCGGTTGCGGCATCGAGACGTGATTCCAGCTGCTGCATCTCGTTCCTGAGTGCCTCAATGGCATTCTGGTGGGTGGTTTCCGATTGCTCTGTATCGTGCTGCACTACAGCCAGGCGCTCTTCCGTATGGTCTGCACGGATCGTCTCTTCTTCAAGCTTCCGCGAGACCCGTGCGAGTTCTTCGTCACGCAGCGTTACAGCTTCCCTAAGGCCGGAGATGGCAAGGGCCATCTCCTCTTCAGCCTTCTCCTTTTCCTGCCGGACCGCTTCGAGATCCTGTTCTGCCGACTGGACCCGGTCCTGCTCTGCCGCAAGCATCGCCCGGATCTTTTCCGATTCGGACCGGAGGGACTGCAGGGCTTTCTCTGCCTCTTCTTTCTGCGGCGCGAGCTCGGCGATCGTGCACTCGGCGTTTGCACACCGGGCCGCCTTGTCTTCGAGATCGTGCTGGGTGGTTTCGAGATCGGCAATCTTCGTTTCGAGTTCTGCGGAGAGTTCCGAAACCTGCCGGGAAAGGGAATCTATATTGGCACGGTGTCCGTCCGAGACCGCCGCGTGTTCCTGTTCCATTGCCCTGATCCGCTCTTCTGCAGTCGCAAGCCGGGCCCCCCGGTCCTCAAGCTCGCTCTCTAACCGGGCGATCTCGCTTTCGCGCCCCGCAAGATCCTGCCGGCGGGCTGAAAGTTCTTCCGACAAGCTCGCTTCCGCTTTCTCCTTCTGCCGTAACGAGTCGTTCAGCACCGTGAGGGAACGCGCCTGCTCCGCGCTGGTCATCCGTATTTTTGCAAAAGAATCGGAGAGCTGCTTTGCCTCGTCCTGTGCCTGCGAGAGATCGGCAGAGATCGTTACCGCAGTTTCGAACGACGATAAGAGGAATTCGAGCAGTTTCCTGCGGTCGGCGGTGACGACGTACACCTTGTCATCGTGCTGGATCTTGAACTGTGTTTTTATCAGGTCGGCGGTCTGCCGCTCGACCGGGGTCGCAAGCATCCCTTCGATGAACGAGAGGAGATACGCGGGATCGCAGGGGTAGGAGACGAAGTTATCCGCATTGCAGTCGAGGATCGAGAGGAGATCCGACAGGCCGGTCGTCCGGGTGAGGATCAGGACCGGGATCATCCATGTGGAATCGCCGACCTTGATCTGGCGACAGGTATCGTATCCATCCTGGCCAAGCGACGTGGCATCGCAGATGAGAAGATTGGGATTGCCTTCGTTTAAGGATTCAAGAAGTTCCGCGCTTCCCTCGAAGAGGGAGACACGATATCCGCCCTGCGCGAGATTCTCTTCGAGCAGGCGGGTTTCCGCAGAGCTGCCACTCAAAACGAAGATATCAACGATGCCTTCGCTTCCTTCCGACGGGGGGACATTCATCACAGCCTCTTTAACAGGAATAATAACCTGCGGTAATATAGCCTTGTTTATAAGTTCACTCGTACTAAGATAAAACCCTTCCGGTGGTGTGACGGCCTTGGATTATGCGGGATTGTCCATATAACAGGAAAATTTCAGGATTCAGCCGGGAATTGCCGGCAGGTTCTCCGGGGAAAATACGGGGGCAGGAGATGTATTGGATCACACCGGACCGTAATTGCGATCACACCCGCGTGCATAAAAGCATTTAACTGAACGATGAAAAACCCGGAGAGCAACGAGTACGTGCCGGCAGCGAACCGCCCGGCCGATGCACCCTGCACCGGCCGGTTCCGGTGAAAATCAATCAGGAACAATGCTCCAGCCCCGCATGTACTTCAATACCCGTAAAAATCCCGGCATAATCTCCCGTTCCATAAAGACGGGCGCCGGGAACTTCAGGTGATAATCAGTGAACCCGGAAATAACACAGCTCACGCACCAGGCACAAGGCTATGCCGGTGAACTCGAATCGCTCCAGACAGAGATGAAAAAAGTCATTGTCGGGCAGGACGATGCAATCGACCGCCTGCTCCTTGCACTCTGTGCGGACGGCCACGTCCTTTTGGAAGGTGTTCCCGGTATCGCAAAAACGCTCATGATCCGCACCCTCTCGCAGTGCATAGACTGCAGGTTCGTCCGGCTCCAGTTTACCCCCGACCTCCTGCCGGCCGATATCATGGGCACGAAGATCTTCAACCAGAAGGACTCGGAGTTCACCACGATCAAGGGACCGGTCTTTGCAAACTTTGTCCTCGCGGACGAGATCAACCGTGCGCCGCCCAAGGTGCAGTCCGCCCTTCTTGAAGCGATGCAGGAGAAACAGGTCACCATCCAGGGCGAGACCCATCTCCTCGCCCGGCCCTTCTTCGTGCTTGCGACCGAGAACCCGATCGAGTCGGAAGGCACCTATCCGCTTCCCGAGGCGCAGGTCGACCGGTTCATGTTCAAGGTGCTGATGACCTACCCGACCAAGGAAGACGAGGTCAGGATCCTCGACCGGTTCACCGAAGGTACGGTCATGATCCCGGACTGCGTTATGGACGTGGAGACGATCCTCGCGATCCAGGAATTCACGAAAAAGATCTACGCGGACCCGGCCATCAAGCGGTACGTCGCCGACCTCGTGGACGCGACCCGGCACCCGGCAGCGTACGGGATCGATACCGGCCGGTATATCGCCTTCGGTGCATCGCCGCGCGCATCCATCTGGCTCATCCTCGCAGGAAAAGCCCACGCCCTGCTCGAAGGCAGGGGGTTCGTGCTCCCCGAGGACATCAAGGCTGTTGCCCACGACACCCTCCGGCACCGGCTGCTGCTGACGTACGAGGGAGAAGCCGACGGGATTACGCCGGATGCGATCATCGACACGATCCTCAGGACCGTGAAGGTACCCTAGATGAGAGGGAGAGGACACGGGCAGGCACGGGGGTTTGGGACATGGATTTCCGGGAGACGGTTGCATGGATGAGACCGCAGACCTGATCCGGCAGATCAGGAAGATCGAACTCAGGACAAAGATCCTCACGAGCGGGCTCCAGTCGGGGCTGCATCACTCGCTCTTCAAGGGACAGGGGATCGAGTTCGCCGAGATCCGCGAGTACGTGCCGGGCGACGATGTCCGGTCAATCGACTGGAAGGTGACGGCACGGTACAACCACCCGTTCATCAAGGAGTACACCGAGGAGCGCGACCAGACGTTCTACTTCCTCATCGATATCTCAGGCTCGGGATCGTTTGGTTCGGAAACGACGAAACAGGGAAAGATGCTCGAAGTCGTCGCAAGCCTCGCATTTGCTGCACTCCGGAACAATGACCGGGTCGGGATCTGCCTCTTCTCCGACAAGGTGGAAAAATTCATCCCGGCAAAAAAGGGGAGGAAACACGTGGTCACGATCCTCAATACCCTGATCTCGTACCGGGCGGAATCGAAAAAGACCGATCTTGCCGCGGCGGTAAAATTCCTCGCCACTGTGCTCTCCCGGAAGAGCTCGGTCGTCATCCTCTCGGATTTTGTCTCGGAGGATTTCATGCGCCCGCTCCGGATCCTCAAGCGGAAGCACGAAGTAATGGCCATCAGGATAACCGATCCCCGGGAGCACGAGCTCCCCGATATCGGGTATATCGAGCTCGAAGATCCGGAGACCGGGGAGCAGCTGCTCGTGAATACTTCGGACCGTATGTTCCGGGAACGGTACCAGGAACTGGTGGACGAATCCGACCGGAAGCTCAATACTGATCTGGCCCGGACCGGGATTGGCTGTGTCCCGCTCTCGACGGACAAGCCGTACGATCTGCCCTTACGGCAATTTTTCACCGGCGTGAAAGGAAGGAGGATGTATGGCAGGGTTCTATAATCCAGCCTGGCTCTTCGGCCTGCTCATCATTCCGGTGCTTATCGTTGCGTACTACTACGCACTCCGTCGCAGGAAACAGGAAGCGGTGCTCTTCTCGAACGTTTCGTTCGTCAGGTCAGCCCTCGGGGACGTGAAAAAATCACGCCGTACCCACATCCTCTTTGCCATCGTTCTCGTCGCGATCGCGCTGCTCTTCATCGGCCTTGCCGACCCGCACATCCCGCTCCAGCAGTCCAAGGAAGGGGTAAATGTCGTACTCGTTATTGACGACTCGGGGAGCATGCAGGCGACCGATTACCAGCCGACCCGGCTCGAAGCCGCGAAGAGCGCCGCCGATCTCCTGATCCGGGGACTGGATCCGAAAGATTACGCCGGTGTCGTAGTCTTCGAATCCGGTGCAACGACAGCAGCCTACCTGAGCCCCGACAAGGACCGGGTCCGGCAGAAACTTGCGGCCGTGGCGCCGAAGCCGGGCCAGACCGCGATCGGCGACGGGCTCGCGCTCGCCATCGACATGGCCCAGTCCATCCCGAACAGGAAAAACGTCGTGATCCTGCTCTCGGACGGAGTCAATAACGCGGGTGTCGTAACACCGGACGAAGCGGTAACCTTTGCAAAAGACGCCGGCATACAGGTGTTCACGGTCGGCCTCGGGTCGTCGCAGCCGACCGTGATCGGGTACGACTGGCTGGGAAATCCCCAGTACGCCGAGCTTGACGAGAACACGCTCCAGTCGATCGCCCAGAATACCGGGGGAAAATATTTCAAATCGGTGGACAGCCAGACCCTCTCGCAGATCTACGCGGGGCTCAACAAGGAGATCGTCCACGAGAACGAGGAGACGAGCATTAAGGACATCTTTATCTTCGGAGCGCTCGTCCTCTTCTGTCTTGAACTGTACCTCAGGTACGGCCGGGGGAGGATCATCCAATGAGGCGGAACTTCCTTATCCTTTGCCTGATTGCGGTTCTCGCCGCACTCATGCTCCCGGCCGTCGTGGCGGGTGCTTCAGGTACGATCACCTTCACGGCCGGCCAGAAAGAGTACTACTTCGTCGTCAATACACCCGCAGTCATCCCGCTCTCTGCGACCAGCAGCTATCCGCAGGAGATCCCCGGGACGATCCAGCTCTCGACCGACGAGCAGTTGCAGCAGCCGGGCATTGTCATGGTCAGCACCCGGAACCGGGTCATCCCGTACACCATCGAGCCCGGCGACTCGTACGTGAACCTCAGTGCCGGGACATCCGGCCAGCCGACTGACTATAAAGTCCACCTGACATTCGATTACACGGATTCGAGCCCGAAAGAGGTTACCCTGCCGGAGATCATTATCCATTTTGTTGCCGATCCATCCCAGGCACAAAACAGTCCTTCCCCGGTATCGAGTTCGACCGGAGCGGGAACCGGCAATGTCCCGAGCTCCAGCTCGGTCCACATTTCCCAGCAGACCGTGAGCCCGCAGCAGCAGGCCAGCAATGACGGCAGCACCCAGTCAGCGTTGCAGAACAACCAGATGCAACAGGATGCAAACGCCCTCAAGAACCAGATGGAGCAGGAAAAGGCGAAACGGGACGTACTGCAATCCGAATTTGAGAAAAAACTTCTCGGCAACCCGCTCGTGCAGGACGTGAACGCCACGCTTGGCGCTGACAGTTATTCCCGGCAGGCACTGGACACGCAGCCGATCTCAAACGATACCGGCACGTACTCGATGACGTACCGGAACGATGCCGGAACACAGGTCACGGTCAGCGGGTCGATGGTTGCCGGGGAAGTTCCCTCTGCCCTTGAACAGTCCAATACAACGTTCAACACGACACCGGCGCTGGAGACCAACGCAACGTTCCGGGCATTCGATCAATCGCTTGCCGGCCAGGGACTCGTCCGTACGGAAACCCGGGACAACCGGACCCTTACCGACGCGGTGATCAACCTGACATACACGAATCCGGACGGCAGGAAAGCGTTTGTCAACGCTACCGTGAATGGTGGTGTCCTGACCGGGCTCAGCCTTGCAACGGAGCCGGAAACCTCACCTCTTCCGCTGATACTCGCGGTAGTTGTCACAATCGCGGTTGTTGCGGGTATCGGCTGGCTGGTATACCGCCGGTATTCCCGGAGGAAAACGCGGAGTGAAGAAAACCCTGCGGAATCCGTAGCGCATCGCCAGCCGTTCGATCACCGGCAGGCAGCTCAGCAGATCCTCGCTCTTGCAGAAACTGCATTCCGCGAACAGAATTATCCGGCTGCATACGGGTACGCAGGACAGGCACTCCGGTTATTCCTCTCGTACGAGCACGGTGCACGCTACGAGATGACCAATGGCGAACTCCTTGCATATCTTCGCGTTCAGGGAAAAGAGATCGATGGCATCCCGGAGCGGCTCGCACGATGCAGCGAGGTTGAGTTTGCAAAGGGCGGGCCGGATGAAGCAGAGTTTTCCGCGATGATTGGGAAGATACGGAAGATTATCGAATAAGCGCTGATCAGTGAGAATATTACATTTTTTTTAATTTTTCGCAAGTTCTATGAAAATCTCTTGAGTAACAGATATATTTTGTAATGTTTCCACTCTCATTTTCAATCACGATGAACCCGCCACCCTTGGATAAGTAATCAAAGAAAAAATCGCGAGGAAACCTCCTCGCCCCGCCGTGCCTCGGAGAGGCCCTGAGGCGGGAACACATCGCAACGATAGATTCATTTTAAGACAGGAATTCTGTAATGCAAACGTTATTAGGGCTTTTTCTCAAAAGTGGAAAATTATCAGAATCATTGACTGAAGCGTTCGTTCCAGAAAATAATACGACAGCCACTTGGCAAGGGGAAATGCATCCAGACTCATATGCACAACACCCTTCTCGGGCAGCAGCGTTCCGGAACCGTACCATAATATTTTTTCAGGAACCGCTCGATCTCGTCGCGGAGATCATCCCCGGGGATCACGGCGTCGAGATAACCGGCGGCAGCATACCCTTCGATACTGCTGATCCCGCTCACGCGTTCTTCGATCTTCCGGCATTCTTCCGATGACATGCCGGACTTCCGGGCAAGCATGGCGATCGCTTTCCTGCCGTAGATCGTGATGTGGGCCCCGGGGAACGCGATGAACCGGTCGGGCTCGAACCCCGGGCCCCCCATAGCATAGAGACCCGCGGTATACGCCTTGCGCACAACCACGGACATGTGAGGGACGGACAGGTTGGCGATGGTCGAAAATACGAGGGCCCCGTGCCTGATGATGCCCGCCTGCTCGGCATCTTTTCCCACCATGAACCCGGGGACGTCGGCGAGGAAGACAAGCGGGATATTAAACGCGTCGCAGAGCGAGGCAAAAGCAGCAATCTTCCGGCAGGTACCGGGGAAGAGGATCCCGCCCCGGCATTCCGGATTGCTCGCGATTATTCCTGCGGGCATCCCGGCAACTCTCCCGAATACGGTTATCACTTCCTGCGCATAGGACTCTTTCAGTTCAAGCAGGGAACCTTCATCGAGTACTGCGCCGATCAGCGGACGGATGGCAAACCGGGTGTCAGGGTCTGCCGGGATGGCAGCTGCCGCAGAACGCAGGTCACCTGCCGGTTTTCCGGCGGCAGCAATCGGGGGGAGCTGACCGGATTGCGAGGGGAAGAACCCGAGATAGCGGCGGACCCATGCGAGAGCTTCGGCTTCGCAGGGAGCAAGCATGTCGCAGGTCCCGGAGATCGTCGCGTGCATCCGGGCGCCCCCGAACTCCTCGTACGGGCTCGCGTCGCCGGTCATCAGCTTGACCATGTCGGGCCGGGCAAGCGACATGCCGGAGCTTTCGACCATGACGACCGCATCGCATTCCGCTACCGGGTACGTCAGGGTCGTCGCGATCGGGCGGAAGACAACCGCAACCCGGGGGACCACACCGGACAGGTGGGCAAACCGGGCAAAAACCCGACCGGCCCCGTGTGAATCGATGAAGGTCCGCATAATCGCGGTGGGGATCGCAGTCGTCTCCATCGCGACCCTGCCCGGGCGATCAGCGAGATGGATAACCGGGATCCGGTGCTCTTCTGCGTAATCGAGCATCGCGAGCTCCTGCCCGAGCACCTCGAAGGGATCGATCTGCACCGATGCATCGGGATTGATGGCAATGACGCATACCTGCCGCCCGTCGATTGCCCCGGTTCCCCCGATAAGTTCGCCGTCTTCATCGCCGGCGACCAGCGAAAAACTTCCCGGGTCGAGAAGGTGCCTGAGCCGTTCCGCCATGATCCGGTTCATACCGGCACATCCGGGAGTATTCCGGAATCCCCGGACCAGTACGAGACACGGTCCCGTTCGCCGATCCCCCGGATCACCGGACCTTCACCACCATGAGCGTAATGTCGTCGAACTGGGGCTGGCCGGCGCTGAAGGCAAAGACCGATCGTATTATGGCATCCATGATCTCCTGCGCCGACGCCTCCCGGTTCGCCCGGATAACGTCGAGCATGCGGGGAATGTCGAACATCTCGTTCTTATCGTTGGCCGCTTCCGTGACCCCATCGGTGTAAAGCGTGAGGATATCGCCGGGATTGAGCTGGACTTCCCGCTGCTCGTAGGGGGAATCCTCCATCGCCCCGACCGCGATGCCGGTCAACTCAAGCTCCTCGAAAGTGTCCAAGCCAGATCGGAGTATGACCGGGGGATTGTGGCCGGCGTTGACGTAGGTCAGCTTCTTTGCATCGAAATCAAGAACGCCGTAAAAAAGGGTGACGAACATGCCGGTCTTCGAATCCCGGGTAATGATGGGGTTTGCAAAGGCGATAGCCTCGGCAGTGTTCTTGAACCACGTAGCGCTGACACGGACCACGATCCGCGAGAGGGCCATGAAAAGGGCGGCAGGAACTCCCTTGCCGGAGACATCGGCTATCATGACGCCCGTCCGGGTCTGGTTGAAGGGGATGACTTCGAACGGCATGACATCGAAGAAATCTCCCCCGACTTCCTTTGCCGGGATGCTCGTCCCCGCGATATCGAATCCCTGCCGGTCCGGGATCGTCTCCGGGAGGAAGCTTCGCTGGATCTCAGCCGCGATCTGGAGCTCGGCGTCTTTTCGCGCCATCTCCTTCTCAAGGGATTCTTTCTCGGCCTGTGTCCGGCGCTCCCGGATCAGGTTGTGGACGATATAGGAGAAGATCGCGACCGCGATCGTTGTCAGGATGATCATCGGCAATGCAACGTTGATGAAAATCGGGACAATCTGTGATGATGTGTCGTTGAAGAACCGGATCGCGAGAGCGACAACCGAGACAAAGACTTCTATCGCGATGGTGAGGAGGACCGCCGCCTTTACCGACACCATCTCGCGCTTGTTCAGGTAGTAGACGACCCCGCTTGCGAGACCGGCAAAGACCGGCCCGAACGCTGCGGCATAGACGTTTGCTCCCCCGAGGGTGATCCGGTACGCCCCGCCGATAAGCCCGGCGCCGAGGCCTACATACGGCCCGCAGACGAAGCCGGCGATGAGCGGCCCGAGGTCACGGATGTTGACCACGGCACCCGAGATGGTGATGCCGCTGGTCAGGCCGAAGATCGACAGGAGCCCGAACACGACAGCGAGAAGGACCTGGGTAATGATCGTGGGGTGGTGTTCGAGAACCTCGATGAAGAAACGGCTGCGGGTGAAAAGGTAGGCAAAAACGATCACCACGCAGATCATCTCGAAGAGCATGATGAACGTCTGGAGGAGATTTATGTCCATGTAGACGAACATTGGTGAAAAGAAAATAAATACGTATTAGTCATACCACAAAAATCCAGTCAAAATGGGTTTTTAATTTCCCTGAAAAAATGAAGAATATTTTTTAGGAATCCCGGTTCTCGATCCAGCTGTCGATAAGAGCCCGGGCGATGCTCATCCCGGTGGGGAGAACGGGGAGGTTTTCCCGGCCGAACCAGCCGGCCGAGACGATCTCGTTGTTGTCAACGGCAATCTCCCCGCCGGCATAGTCCGCGATGAAGCCGATCATCAGCGAGCCCGGGAACGGCCACGGTTCGCTCCCGAAATACCGGAGATTTTTCACGGATATACCGGTCTCCTCCTTAACTTCCCGGTGCACCGCATGTTCGAGATTCTCACCGGGTTCTACAAAACCCGCGAGGATGCTGTGCATTCCCGAAGGGAACCGGGACGACCGGGCGAGGAGGATCTTGTCCCCGTTCCGGATGAGAACGATGATCGCCGGCGAGAGTCGGGTATAGGTGACGAGCCCGCAGGCAGGGCATCTCTTAGCCCGCTCGGTCCTGAGCTGGACATTGTGTGCTCCGCATCTCCCGCAGAACTGCGTGGTCCGGTCGAAATCGATGATCTGGACGGCAAGGCCGGCGAGCGCCAGCTCCTCTTCAGGAACCTTCCCGAACAGTTCCCGTACTCCGGAATGTTCCCAGCCCACTGGGAGCCGGGCCCCGGCCCCAGCCTCTGCAGCATACACGGGCGTGTCCCCCCGGTGCCCGAGGTACTGCGCACGCTCCACGGCGCTGCCATCATCAGCAGGATTGCATGGCGTGAAAATCGTCGGGCAGTTCGCTGTGGTGAAACCAACTCCATTGCCCTGCACGATGATCCACAGGACGCCGGTTCCCGGCGGGGTCTCTGGTACCGGGTACCGGGAATGAAGGGTATCGGCTGAAAATATTCCGGTGTGAGTCATAGTAGTATCGGGAAGATTTTTCAAATCCGGTAGGTTCCTGAAGGGTTCCTTACCGGGTACTGTGGGCCGGCCGGCACATATCTCCTTTTCGCACCCCATCAGCAGGGTTATCGTGCAGCACTGCTCACCAGATAGTATTAACGCCGGGAAATCCCGGCGCTTCCGATGGTGTATTCAATGTCCCCACGATCAATGGTATTCCTGTCCGCCCTTTGTGTCGTCGCCGCGCTCCTTGTCGCTGGCTGTACGACGACATCCTCCGGCCCGGCAACGTCAACAGTCCCGACGACAGAACCTGTCGTGATCACCCCGCTGCCCACGACCGGGCCCACCACACCCGTCACTCCCGCAACAGCAGTGCCGACAACCCGGTCCACAGTCGCAAAACCGCTCGAAGCTGCACCCGCAACCCTTCCTTCCCTTACAGTTCCTGCCGGCTCGATAGCGCAGTACTATACCTATACCCTGAATGGGAAGTCCGATGTCATCGCCCTCGCACTCCCTACTTCGGTGTACAACGATTACGCCAAAAAAGCCGTCCCCTCCGCACAAGGCGGCAACTCGTCCTATTTCCTCGCGTACATCAATGACGCAGAACAGCAGCAGTACGTGACTGCGCTGGCAAATGCAATCCAGCAGAAAACCGACAGCCCCGACGACCAGGCACGCATCGCGGTGAGCCTTGTCCAGCACATCCCGTTCTCCGAAGGCAACCAGTACCGGTATCCCTACGAAGTGCTCTACAACGGGAAAGGCGTATGCGGCGAGAAGTCGATGCTCCTCGCCCTGCTGCTCCGCGACCTCGGTTTCGGGTCCTCGGTCTTCTACTTCGTCCCGGAAGATCACATGGCCGCGGGCATCAGTGTCCTCGCCCCGTACGATTACAAAAATACCGGCTATGCCTTCATCGAGACGACCGAACCCACCATGATCACGTACGCCGGTTCGGTTTTCCCCTTCGGCACAGTCTCGTCAAAACCGGAAGTGACCCTTGTCGGTACCGGCCGGCAGCTCTCTGCAGTCTCGGCCGATTACAACGATGCGCACGACTGGGCGACCATCCAGGAGAACATCGACCACCTTTCGACCGGGCAGCGGCAGGAGTATGATGTTCTCGATACCAAGTACGACCTGAGCTACTATACCTGCCAGACGTGCAGGATTCCAGCGGGGGCATAATTTTTCCGGTGAATTTTTTTTTCTGTTCCTTTCTCCGTAACCGTTTCTGTTCCTTTTTTCTGTAGCTTTTTCTGTAGCTGTTTCCCGGTTGCCTCCGGAGATTTTCGTCCGCTGATTGGTACAATGAGATTTTATTAAAACTATATTCCGGTAGTTTTCGGGACATTTAATACGGAAAGGATTCAGGATTCCCATGGTTTCTCCAGAACCTGGATAAAAAAAGAAGTTCCGGGACGGAATCGGCAGCGCCCGGATCTGCGGAGTTATTGGGTCGGGACGGCCTCTATCGGAGTCGTGACAATGGCGTTATACGCATCCTGCGAGAGGTACTGCGGGGTGTACGACTGGCCATACCCGCCCAGCTGCTGGCTGATTGCCCGGAGGTTGTTGCTCGCAAACGCCAGCTGCTGGCTGTAAATGAATTTCAGATCCGCATTTGTCGTATGGCCGATGGCAGCATAGAGCGATGCGATATGCTGGTCCTCGCTCTGTGCAGCGATGAGAAGGGCATTAGGAACCGTACCGCCGGCCTGGCCGGTATAAAGCTGGTACAATTGCTGGATCTGTGGGTTTGAAAATTGCCCGGCTGCGTTCTGCTCCGGGTTCGTCAGGTTGTACCGGCTGAGGATACTATCGTCTGCATTCATGAGGGTGGCTGCCGATTGTGCGAGGCTTGCAAAGAGCGGGTCGCCCGGGCTCTGCTGCCCGAGATAGATGTAGAGGTCGCGCTCGAGTTTCTGGGCTTCCTGAAGGTACATGATATCGCTCGTCTCGGTATCGGTGAGTCCCGATGAAGGAATTGCCTGGAACGCCGCAGTTATCTGGTACAGCCGGGGCGGGAACGGCACGGCATACGGCATCGGGACCGGTTCGGTTATGGTGGGGCTCGGGGTAACGACCACAGTCGGGACTGCCGTTGGGACTGCAATAACCGGCGGGGCCGCCTGGGTCGGGATAGGCGTCACCTGCCCGGTCGCCACCGGTGCCGGGACGGTCTCCATCGGGCTGCCGATTATCGCGTTGAATGCATCGGTGGACAGGTACTGGGGTGCATAGGCTCCTCCCGCGGCGGTCAGTGCGGCAATAATGGAACGGAGGTTGTTCCGGGAGATGGCGAGGTCCTGCGTATAGAGGTACTGGAGATCAGAGTTGTTTGTCCGGGAAAGCGCCGCGGAAATATCGGCGATGTGGATCTCTTCGCTCTGGGCAGCTACCGCGTAGGAATCGGTCAGCAACCCACCCTGGCTGTTCAGCCGGTTGTACAGGTTCTGCAACTGGGTGTCGGAATATACCCCCGGGGTACCCTGTGCCGGGTTTGCGAGGCCGTACTTCTGGAGGACAACATCGTCCGCCGTATAGAATGCCTGCTCGTTCTGTTGCAGGGCTGCAAAGACCGGTGCATTGGAGTACTGGCTTGCAAGGGCCCCGTACAGGTCGAGCTGCATCTTCTCTGCTTCCTGCAGGTAGTTGATATCGGCTATCTCGGCGTCACTCAGCGTCCCGGAGGGGAGGGCCTGGAACGATGCCGCGATTCCGGTGTAGACAGATGGGGCCGACTCGAACATGTATGACGGTGCCATTGTCACGGTGGGCGTGGGCATCGGCACGGGCGTCGATGTCGGGACCGGCGTCACGGTTTGTACCGGGGCTGCCTGGGTCACCGCAGGTGTCGGCTGGGTCGGGACCGGGGTGACAGGTACCGGGGGCAGGGGCGAGGGGATGCTCTCCATCGGGCTCCCGATGATCGCGTTGTACGTGTCGACGGTGAGGTACTGCGGGGAATAGGACCCACCGGCCGCAGAGAGGGCGGAGGCCAGCGCCCGGAGGTTGTTCCGCGAGAGGGCGAGTTCCTGGTTGTAGATGTACTGGAGATCGGGATTATCGGTCCTGCTCATTGCACCGGTCAGGTCGGAGATATGGATCTCTTCGCTCTGGGCCGCAGCTCCAAGGGAATCGGTCAGCAGCCCGCCCCGGCTGACAAGACGGTTATACTCGGCCTGGAGCTGCGGACTGGTAAAGCTCCCCGGTGCTGCTGCTGACGAGCTCGTGATGCCATACTTGGCAAGGATGAAGTCGTCGGCGGTCATGAACGAGGAGGCGGTCTGCTGCAGGTTTGCAAAGACCGGGGCGTTCGGGTACTGCTGTGCGTCGACCGTATAGAGGTCGCGCTGGAGTTTCTGTGCTTCCTGCAGGTACATGATATCCTGCATCTCGGCATCGCTGAGGGTTCCCGACGAGAGACCCTGGAATGTTGCCTCGATCTCGTTCACGGAGCTTTTCAGCGAACCGTCACCGGGCGAGGCCTTAACGGTCGGGTTTACCTCTGCCGTAATGGTTATCGAGTTCGTGACGACGGTTACGGGCACCGTTGTTTCACCCATCAGGAGGGGGACGGGAGATGTCGCTGCACTGCCCGGCTGCTGGGCGAGTGCTCCTGCCGGGAGCACGATGAGTGCGGCCAGCAGGATTATTCCACCAAGGAGTAACCTGGACATACGGGACTACATACTAGGGATAATATATTAAGGTTTGTTGGGGGGGGGAAGGGAAACAACAGCCCCCATCAGTGTCCAGGGAGCCCCACCCCTCTTCCTCAGGTGGTGGGGAGTGGGGGTCCGGCCCAACAGGTCCGGACTGGGTGAGGGGCGTGCCCCTCCGGATCCGGGAGAGAGGCACACACTTCACTGAGACCGGATAATCTCCGGAATTATAGATCCGGAGTTCCCGCGATCTGGTACGTTTATCTGGATACAGGATGAAAATTTCACCATGACTCCGGAAGAACGAATGGAACACCGGCGCCGCCACGGCACCCGGTACCTTATCCCCGCCGGCATCCTTATGGGGCTTGGCGTCGGGTTCCTGCTCAACAATCCTTTTCCCTTCCTGCTTATCGGTCTCGGCCTTGGGTTCATCGGCTCATCGTTCGAAAAACAGGAAGGAGTTTCCCCCGCGGACTCAGTCACGCCCGTCGTAACAACAAAGCCGCGCCTGTCGACGATAGTCATAGGATTGTTCTTCGTCATTCTCGGTCTCGGCTATTATGTAAACGCCAACTTTGCGTGGAACTATCTCTTTGCCGGCGTTCTCATCCTTCTCGGTGCCTATTTCATCGTCCGGGCATCCGGCAGGGACTTCTGATTTTTTTCTCTTTTCTTTTTCTTTGGGCAATCATTTCTTCCGGCCGTGGGCATAACAGGTGACGGGAACAAATGATCTGCATTTTTCCGGCAGCTCATCAAATGAGACAGTCGCGAAAAATTTCCCTGTGATTTCACTGGATTGATTTACCCGGCACCGGAAAACTAAATCCCGGATTTACAGTAACCAGAACCGGTTGCTCCTGGAAGTCCCGGAAAAATCCGCCCGGTGTCTTTTCTACCGGACAAAAAAATGAAATGAAGATGAGTTTCGCTGCCGAAAAAAGAAGGGATCAGTCGCTCCGGAGCGCGTCGATCGGATCCATGTTGGAAGCATGCCATGCGGGATACAGCCCGGAGACAATACAGACAACCATGCCGACTATCATCCCCTCGGGAACGTAGATAAGGCTCTCCGGCAGGAAGAAATACGCCGTACTCCCGATCATGGCATTGACCACGGAGTAGCCGATGAGAAGCGTCATGATTCCGCCCACTGCAGCGCCGATAACTCCCAGGATCAGGGCCTCGTAGAGGAACATCCTCCGGATCTCGCCTTTTTCCGTGCCGATAGAGAGCAGGATCCCGATCTCCTGGATTCGCTCGTTGACCGACATCATCATCACGTTGAAGATGCTGACCGCGGCGACGATGAGGGATATGCCGCCGATCGCGAGGATGAACGTCGTGATGGTGCCAAGCGTCGACGTGATGCTGGAAAGCCGGGCGCTTGCGTCGGTGATCCGCACGACCTGCGTGTTCCGGTTGACTTTCTTGTCGATGGCCGCCTCAACGTCGCTGATCGTATCGACATTCTTCACGATCACGTTGACCTGGTCGTACACGTCCTTGTTTCCGAACTGGGAGGTGTACCAGGTATCCGATGCGACGATCGCGTTGTCGGTGTTGACCCCGTCGGAAGCCATTCCCCGGGCCGCGAGGATGCCGGCAACTCTCACCGAGGGCCGGTCCGGCGTGGTCGGATCCCCGATCTTGATCCTCGTGCCGACGGCAAGATTAAAGTTGGTCGCGATGGTCGATCCCACGAGGACATCGTTGACGCCCTTGATATTGGTACCCTGATCCACGGTAAGGAACTTCGTGACATCGTTCGGGTCCAGGCCGTAGATACGGCCCCTTCCGTCGGTCGAGCCTATAGTGAACCGGGTACTCGTATCATGAATCGGGACGACATCATTGGGACCTGCCGAACTTTTGATGTCATTGAGCTGGCTTTTATCGATGCCGGTCGAAGACGAAACTACCCCGGCGGTATTGCTGGTCCTCACGGTATCGGAGGAGATCATCACCGTATTCACATCGGACGAGAGCTGGCTTTTTACCGAAAGCTGCATGTTCGTCCCGAGCATCCCCATCGATGATATGGCGACTACCCCGATGACAATCCCGATAGACGCGAGAAGGGAGCGGAGGAAGTTCAGCTTCACGCTGCGCACCGAGAGATCGAAGAAAATATCTCTCATGATGCTACGATCCTGCCGTCTTCGAGTTCTATGGTCCGGTTTGCATACTCTGCGATCTTCTGGTCGTGCGTCACAAGGATTACCGTTTTTCCTTCGTCGTGGAGACCGCAGAGGATATCCATGATCTGGAGACCGGTCTTCCGGTCGAGGTTGCCGGTCGGTTCATCGCAGAGAAGGATCTTGGGGTCGTTGACAAGCGCTCTTGCTATGGCGACCCGCTGTTGCTGTCCTCCCGACAACTGGGAAGGCCGGTGGGCACTCATCGCTTCATCGAAACCGACCGCCTTGAGCTCCGCCGCTGCCTTTCCGGATTCATCCCGTTTCTTATGCTTGAGGATGAGCGGGTATTCGACGTTCTCGTAGGCCGACAGGAGCGGGATTAAGTAGAACTTCTGGAAGATATAGCCGATGATGTCCCGGCGCATGTGCGTCCGTTCGAGATTTGTCATCGAAGCCACGTTCCTCCCGTTCATCAGCAGTTCCCCGGAGGTGGGAACGTCAAGGATCCCGAGCTGGTTCATCATCGTGGATTTCCCCGATCCCGACGGCCCCATGATAGCCACGAATTCACCTTCCGCGATATCGAGCGAAACATGGTCGAGAGCGGTAAAATCGCCGCTCTCGAGATGATAGATTTTCGAGACATCCGCCAGACGGATGAGTGGAGTTTCACTCATGGTCCCGCCTCATTGCTTTTTCAGCTTCCCGAGAATCCATTTCCGTTTTGTATAGAGGACAATTCCCGCAACGACAATGATGGCTCCGGCAATGAGAGGATAGAACGAACTCAGGCCGCCACCGCCCCTGCCGCCGAAGAGGGAAAAGCCTCCGCCGCCGCGTGCTGCATTACCACCGGCAGCTGCTGTGCCTCCTGTGGTTACCCCTCCGGATGTGCCGGATCCGCTGGAACCGGTGGAACTGCCGGCTCGCAAAGCAGCACCCGATACCTCCCGCAGATCAAGATTCTTGATCGTGGTGAACGTATTTCCTTCAGCATCTTTCCACTGGATCTGGAGCGGGACCGATGAGAGATCGCTGCTTGCAAAGGTCAGCTGGAAACTCGAGAAATCGTCAGACGCGAGCGTGCCTATCGCGTACTCGGCGTAGGGCTCCATCGCTTTTGCAGGCGATGCAATGGTAAGGACCATGGATTTTGCATCGGTAATACCGGCGTTGTTGATATCCCCGCTGAGCTGGTAGGACAATCCCTGAGAAGTCAGGGCGACGTTATTGACAACGGGATTTGCCCCGGTCTTGTCTTCGCCAATGTTCAAGGGAAGGACGACATCGGTTGCATGTTTATTATCGCCACACTGGTATGCAACGTGGAACGTGAGATTTCCCTCCTGGCTCGGTGTGACCCTGAAGGGGATATCGACCGAAGTTCCGGGATCCAGCGTAGTCAGGAACGATTCGGAGGGAGAGATGGCGACACCCGGTCCCGAAGCGGTGACAAGGATATTACCGAGGTTCCCGTCCCGGGGGTTTACGAGGCTTAAGTTGACCGTATCGGTTCTCGACAGGGCAAAATTATCAGGTTTGTCGGAGATGCTTGCCCTGAGATCGGTCGAATCGACCTGGAGTTTTATCGGGTAGTGAATAGCGCCCGCGGACTTTGTGCCGATGGAAAACAACGGGAAGTACGTCCCGTCCGGGGCGTTTACGACAACAATGAACGAGACATCCATTGTCGCACCCGGGCCAATATAGCTCAGGGTCTGGAACGAGTTCTTGTTCACAACGGAAATGCTGTTATCGATGAGATCCGGTTGAGACAGGCCGATCGATGTAGTTCCGCTGTTTGTCAGGTGAACCGTGATAGTCCCTTCCTCACCGGGGTAAAATACCTGGGGGGAGTAGTCTACCCCTGATATGTATACGAGTGACGCTGCATCCTGAGAGGCTGTCGAGCTTGATGACGAGCTGCTCGCGCTGGTCGTAGTCGCTGCAACCGGCGTTGATGTTGATGCGCCGGATGCGATCCCGCAGATAAGCAGGACAAGTACAAGGCCCAAAGAGCCGATTCGTAAGAGGTTTATCTTTTTCATGGTGTCCTCGAATTAAGGTGTATCAGAGTGTTTCATTTTTTGTTTACGGTCAAATGTTCCCAAAAGAGACCTTCGACCGGGATTGCGAATCCATCAAAATCCCCGATCATAGATTTTTCACCGGTCTCCCTGCACGGAGTAAACCAGTCCATGAAACCAAGTGCCCGCTCATCGGTGCACCAGGATTCCGAACAGAAATGCAAGGGCGTACAGGATGGAAAAAAAGATGATGAATGACTTTGGGGTTCGCAAGGGATCATCTCGTGTTTTTGTTCAAAGTGCTTTTAGTGCAGGCACGCATTCCGTACCTGCTCTGTGTAAAGTACACTTTACATTTTGTATTATATAACATTTTGTCTGGCGGCCTTTCCTTACACACGCAAGGGAACTGATGACACGAGAGAAGTGCCATGGGAAACCTGCACGAACGCGTGTGCGAAAAAAAATTCGCGCGAACGTGCTAGTAACCCGACCGGGTTTGTTCCGGTGCATTCCCGTGTTCGCCCGGAAAAAGATCTTCAACGGTGACATCGAAAAACCGTGCGATCCTGAATGCGAGATCGAGTGAGGGGATGTATTTTCCTTTCTCGATGGCCAGGATCGTCTGCCGGGTTACCCCGATTTTTACCGCGAGATCTTCCTGGGTCATATCGTGCATGGCGCGGTATACTTTGATCTTATTCTTCATCGGTCTCCCACTCCCCGAATTTCCTTGCGTAATAGATCCTGAAAGCGACGAAGAGGAATATCATCAGGCAAAGGAGACTAAGCTGGATATAGCCAATGTTCCGTATTGAAAAAAGGCCGGTATTGCGCTCGGGTGCAAAAAAAGGATGGACCGAGGGAAGGAATGAGTGGGCGTACATGGGTGAATCGAGCAGGCGGATGACCGCACCGATCGAAAACGCACAGAATGCCACCCAGAAGACCTGCATCGTTCGCATCGCGGCTTTTTCCGTTATCCGGGCATTGCGCTCGTCTTCGACAAGATCGGTAACATTTCTCCTGGCAAAATATGCCAGCACGACACCGATAATAAAAGCCGCTTCTATCAGCAGGGGGTTTTCTGTCTCGACAGAATACCAGAATGCAGCGAGAAGGATTACGGCGATACATCCGACAAGAAGGTAGAACGTATTTTTCTTCATGAGATTCCTTTGTAAAATATCTTTGACATTTAGTATTATAAAAAGAACACTGATGACAATTTTGGACCCCCGGGAATACACCATTCAGATCGCTATTCCTGTGCAGAAGAGGTATAACCAAGAGGTTCAACGCTTTGCCATGCCGATTTACACGAAAAACTGTTCCCGTTTTACGAATACATAAGCTGCACCTTGCAACAGTGATCGGGGGCGAAAAGCCCACCAGAGAAATCGGAGGAAGACAATGAACTCAAAAACAGTTATGAAAGGCGCACTTCTCAGCCTTTGCCTCATTGGCATGCTCGTGCTGCCGGCAGCGGCTGCAACGGGGACCACCGGGCAGGCATCCACCGTAGATCAGGGGATCAGGGATGACCTGTGGGCAAACCACGAGCAGTACCGGATGCAGGAATTCGACATGCACGTCCAGCGGGCGAACAGCGTCATCGGCATTCTGGACAAGTACAGCATCGACACGACACAGATGCAGGCAACACTTACTACAATCAGCGGCGAACGTGCAGCACTTGATACCGCTCTTTCGGGCAGGGACACTGCAGGTCTCAAGACTATCAATGTAAATCTTGTAACGCTCTGGAAACAGTTTGCCCAGGAAACAAAAGACAGCGTCAAGGCTCATTATACCGCGGCAAGGGCAGCAGCAAAAGCCGCTGCCGGCACGGGTACCGTAGCCGCAGACACCACGACGGGATCGGTATAGAGCAGATAAGCAAGCGCAGTTGGTGACCGGGGGCAGGAAACACGGTCACACGCATTTTTTGGCATTTTTGTTTTTGTGAATTCTTTTCGGGCATCGGCGGCATCCCGGTTTTTTTACCAGGTGACTATCGGTTCCGGGAAGATGCATATGCGTGAACATCAGGTATTTTTACCGGGAGCACCGACCATCAGATAATACAGCCGGTAAAAACAGATTTAAAGGAAGATACCGTTGACCGACAGCAGGCAGGATGTAAAAACCGTCTCCATTGCCGCCGACCCGAAGTTCCTTGAAGAACTCTCCGAGTACTTAGAGGTTCTCTCCCACCCCGCCCGGCTGAATATTTTAAAATTCATCGCGGGCGAACCAAAAGAGATCACTGCGATAGCGGACCATATCGGGATGACATACCAGAACACCAAGAAGCATCTCGATCGGCTGGTCGCAACCGCCATCGTGACCCGGTCCGCAGGTTTTGGGAGAGAGACGGAGAGGGGCATCGCCCCGGTCTGGAAATACTCGCTTGTCAGCGGCGCGATGGAAGGGCTCGTCGCGACGCTCGGGATCTTCTCGAGCGTGACCGCCCAGCCCGGCTACCGGGACATCCACGAGCGTATACGATCTATCCGTGAAGCAGTCACCGGCACCGAAGGTGAGCCTGCACCGGTTCTCAGCCTCATCAGCGGCCCTGCCGAAGGCCGCGCCTTTCTTGTCCGGGCATCACGGATCGCTATCGGCCGCGACGACCAGGATCATCCGGTCCCGGCCGGTGATGCGGTTATCGTCCTTCCCGACCAGTACCGGGCGGTCACCCGGGTCACAAAGCCCCACGCGATCCTCTTCCGGTCCGGTGACACGTGGCAGGTCAGGGACAGCGGAAGCACCGGGGGGACATTCATAAATTCCCGGAAAATCGGCCCCGGTACCGGTGCTACGCTGGAAAGCGGCGATGTGATCGATCTTGGGATCGGGGCGCATGCGGCACGTTTCCTGTTTGTTGCCGGTGAATGATCCGTATGGTGACAATAGTACGCAGGTGTAGAAAAGCAGGTCACGGGGGATGGATCCTGCACGGACGATGGTGGGCACTCCTACTCGTAGTGCTGGTGTCGCTCGTTCCTTCCGTGTGGGCAGAGAGAGGAATGGCCCCCGGAACCGGCATGTCACCAGCGGAAACACCCTATTTTTCCGTTCTCCAATCCGTCCCGCCTTCCGGCCCCGACACATCGGCTGCGTATCTGAATAAGCTACAGGCAGCCACCGGTACCGGACGAATCCCCGTCCTTCCGGTGCTCAGGAACCGAACCGCAGCCGCTGAAGCGCTCGCAAAGAATGCTGCCCGCCCCAAGGTAACAATCGCGGTGGGGGTTCTCATCGCCATCGTTGTGATCGCGGGGACCGGCATGTTTGCACTGGCGTACTTCCTGTTTGGCAGGAGAAAACGCCAAAAAGATATCGGGACCCTGAAGGAAAAAGAGGCCAGCCCGGCTGCCCTCACCGCGACACTCATCCCCGAAATCCCGGATCAAATCGCGGGAAACGGGGAAAAACACTCCCGAAACGGCCCCGATGCATCGCTTCCCCCTTCGCTCGAAAAACGGTTCCTCAACCCGGAATTCATCGGGGAGGGGGGAATTGCACGGGTGTTCCGGGCACAAAATGCAAAGACCGGTAAGACCGTTGCGGTAAAAGTTCCCCAGCGGTTCGACGAACTGACCGGTACCCACTTCGCCCGGGACATTATCCTGTGGCAGGATCTCGTGCACGAAAATATCATCGGGATCTATTCCACTAATATCCTGCCGGTCCCCTATATCGAGATGGAATACGCACCCACGTCTCTTGCCGCGATGAAGTTCCCCATTTCTGAACAGGAGGCGCTGCGGATCATCACGGGTGTGGCACGCGGCCTCGCCTTTGCTCACGGAAAGGGCGTTGTCCACCGGGACCTCAAGCCGGAAAATATTCTCATCGCTGACGACGGGACCCCGAAGATCACTGACTGGGGTCTCGGCAAATCGTTGAGCGACCCGCGGCAGTCAACCATGATAGGATATTCACCGGGATATGCAGCCCCGGAACAGGTCGCCCCGCACCAGTACTGCAAACCGGGTGCAGCAACCGATATCTACCAGATCGGAATCCTGCTCACCGAACTCCTGACCGGGACGATCCCTTTTGCCCGTAAAGGCGTACACGACACGAACACGGCAATCCTCAACGATCCTGCGCCGGAGCCTTCATGGGCTGGCCGGCATGTCCCGGAGATCCGGACCATTATCCGGCGATGTCTTGCAAGGCGCCCGGAAGATCGGTATGGCTCTGCTGCAGAACTTCTCGCGGATCTCGAAGCGGCTTGCCATGGATCAGCATAACAATTTCTCCGTTCCCTGCCCCTACGCATCCCACAACGTATCCGGACAAATCCTGTCAACCGGAGGTTCAGCAGTTAACGTGGATGATCGCAGCAAACGGCTGGGGCTCCTCTTCGAGAATCTCGAGCAGCTCAGGAGTGGGGCGGATAATGGACGGGTATTTCCTGAGTATGTCCCTGGCCTCTTCCGTGATCGGGAGATCGCCGTACTGCCCGGTGCCGATATAGACTACGCTTGGGTTCTCATTGTCGAGAAACTCAAGCTCGAATTCGGAGAGCGGCGTATGGCCGTACGATCCTTTGAGTTTTTTCGATTTCTTTTTGGATCGCCGTGTCACCGACCTGTCGGCATGGATCACGATATCGTGGTCGTACCTGATCTTATCGATCTCGATCCAGCCGTTTTTCGTTTTCATAAAACTACCAGAAAACCAGTAATTCTTCATCGTCGCGCAGGGTATTTCTTTCTTCCCGAAGGAGGACTCAATAGTGCTCTATAGTGTTCCGGTGCGGTAAAAAACTGAAAGATTCACCAGTCATCCGGAAAAAATCCGAGCGCAGGAAAGATGTATTTTCCAGACGGGTTTTTTTGCCGGGGAACTTTTTGCCGGGGAATTAATGGACCCGTGAAAGCGGATAGATCTTTGAGAGATTATCGAGATCGTTGAGTATGTACGCAAATGCAAGCCAGCTCCACTTCCCCCACCGGCCGGCAAGCTCGTTTTTCACCCGGTCGATATCGTCCCGGGCCTGGGCCGGCGTCTGCCCGAAGAAAAGTTCGCTCATGACAACCACGCTCCATGCATCGATGGGGAGCATCGACTGGCCAAAAATTATCGCGGCGGAATAGGGGCCGATGCCGGGGATGTTCGTGAGCTCCCGGAGCGCTTCGTCTTCGGGCAGCCGCGAAAGGATCCGCAGCGAGAGAGGATTTTTTTCGAGATACCGGGCTGCCCCGACCAGACGGTCGGCCCGGTAACCAAGCATCGCCTTTTTCCGGAGGGTCGTCGGGTCAACTCCGGCAATGTCCCGGGCCGAAGGCCAGAGGATTACGGTCTTCCCATCGAACTCGATAGTCATTCCGAAGTGTTCGAGCAGCAATGCCATCATCTGTGCGCTCCGGGTGAATGGTGCCATCTGGAGGAGAATCGCAAGTGCAACGCTCCCGAAAGTGTCGTCGACGAAACCGATTCTCATACCCGGGAGGTCTGCGGCTGCCCGGGACAGAACCGGATCGGTTGCGCAGAACGCGTAGAAACCGTCGAGATCTTCATAAGCCCCAAGCCCCGTAAGTACGATATCGCGAATCTCTTCCCGGTCATTTTCCGTAAGAGAGATTTTTGTAAAAATATCGAGAACAACGATCTCTTTTTTCGCCGACAACTTCAGGCCGACCGGAATATCACGGAGCAGGATTCCGGTCCAGAGGATGCCCCCCTCAAATGTTTCCTTCGGGGTCGACCAGTGCCAGCCTGCCGGTTTTGCCACGGTCAGCCGGAAATCAAAGGGCTTAGGGAGCGTGAGCTTGAGACGGTGGACGGTTGTAAGCTGCATGACGTCCGTGGATTGACGGGTTCCCATATAAATATACGGATCCATGGTAATGACGATAAAATGGGGAAAATCACGTCACTAATAAAAGTCGCCTTTTCCGGCTCTTCCTGTGCCGCTGATAATCATGCGATAAACGGGATTTTACGATGCAATATTAAGATTCTCCCTGCGGGAAAACTATGAGCGCCAATAAAAAGAGGTAACCAGCCGACCGGATTTTTTCGATCAGGATGGCGTTAGACAAATTTCCCGGTTGCGGTCGTGCAATAATAAATAGGAAGGTTGAATGGTACCTCATACTTTTTTTGGGAAATATGCGACGGGGCTGATTTTTTCCCGGCCGGTCTGGAGATGGGAGGTCCAAGGAATGTCCGCGTTGCCAGTGCACAAAATAATAAATTTCAAAGATTTGTATCGAGCATTACCTTTTGTGTGCCGTTCGAGAAATAACCGGTCGCAACAACATGTGCCGTACCGGAGAATGAACCGGTAAACGTGGCACTTCCGTTGACCTGGACCGGTGTCGTTCCAAGCCTTGAACCCAGTGACCGGATAATTGTCTTGCCGTTGCTGTCAGTCACGGTGATTTCAAGCTCGACAAGCGTGTCTGTTCCCTGCCCTCCCCGGAAGGCAACCGTGATATGCGAAGGATCGGTCTTCTGTGCGGTCACCGGGCCGGGTGCCGCAGCCTGCTGGGTGCAACCGGCAAGGAGTGCCAAAAGGGTGAGTGCAGCGACCAGGATGAGAGCACATGCGGATTTTGAAACCTGCGTATTTAAGAATGTCATAGAGTATGGATTAGATGCCGGGTTTAATTAAAATTGATTCCGGGTACGACGCAGTACCGAAAGAAGAGTCCCCCCTTTTTTGGGACGCTCCATCTTAAAAAAATCGATGAAGTACGACGGGATTCCGGTTTTTTATGAGATCGGACGAAATAAAAAAAATAAAAAAATGGTGGGATAGCCCGGTCCAAAACTTTGGAGGGGAGGGTTTTTGTGCTTCTTGCTGCAGGTGTTCTGACTGCTGCCTTGGAGTTTACAGGTGTTTTCTTGCTGCTCGTGTTGGTGTTCATCTCGCTATACATTGCAATACCCGTGCGGGTGGGCACAGGTATTTGTTAACTATGTTTTACATTTTGTTATAAATGCTTTCCTGTCACCGTCGCTGCATCAACGGGAATTTACAAAGGGATGCCGCACTATGCAGTGGGAGAATCACCGGGAATTACCCGTGAAAAAAAGGTTCAGATGGATTTTCCGAACTGCCATTCCGGTACCCCCCGGAAGACCGCGAAATAGTTCCCGAGAAGATCGTTTGCCTGTTCTTTCAGGATATGCGGGAGAACCCGGGGGGGTTCCCGGTGCCATGAAAACTCAAGGCTGCAATCTGCCCTGTCGTAACAATATCGTTCGAGCCGCTCCGGACAATTCTGCGCGTGGCCAATAGCCAGGATCTCATCCGTGCCCGAATCAAAAACAAGATAGAGGCCGGGGGCGCAAGGCAGCGTACCGACAATTCCGGTAGTAAGGGTCTGTCGCGTACTCCACGCAAATCCCATCCAGTCCGGTTCCCCGGGACCTCCCATCAGAGGGAGCGGAGGATTACCCGGTTCACCGGCGGGATTGTCCAGTTGGCTGTCCGCGAGCCTTCCGCCGCGCAATCCCGCTTTCCGTGCCATCGAGCACCTGTACCGCGGGTGGAACCGGTTGAAGTTGACGAGCGGCGAGCTGCCATATTCCTGCCGGTATCGGGACAGGAGATAACTCGCCATTCCCAGTCTCCCGGTCTTTGACACGTCGAGAGGGGCGACCGAACATTCGTATGCAACGTTTTCTGCATCCTGCCATGCCCAGAGGCCCGGGGCTTCCACAAAGGGATCGCTCCATGGCATCAGCTCCCGGTTCCTTATCGACATGCGGAGATCATTCAGCCGCTCGTGCAGAGGCCGGTGGGTCTCACCGATAAACATAAGGAAGTCTTTCCCGAGGGGGCGGATTCGGAAGAGGCCAGGTTCACGGGGAATAATCCTGAACTCCTCTTTCATGGCCGTGAAAGGAAACCAGCCGGTCCATATGAGATCGCACCAGGTACCGGAGAAGAATTCAGGATCTGCGGCTTCCGGGTTCTCCGGATCGTGATCGGACAACATATTCGTCTAAGGATTGGGCCGGGAGAGGGATAATTATGTGGTCGCAGGAAAGACCCGGGCTTTCCGGATGGTTCCCCACTCCCCGGTTTCCGGTTCATGGACAACGATTCGCAAAGGATTCTTCTCTCGGGCACGCAAACTATTTCCACACATTTTCACATTCGCTCCTCCACTCCCACACTCGCCGATAAACTATGCAAACGATTCACGATCTCCTGAAACGATACTGGAACCGTTCTGCCTTTTTACCGTACCAGGAAGAGATTATTATGTCGGTACTTGACGGCAACGACACGATCGGGATCATGGCTACAGGAGGGGGCAAGTCGCTCTGCTACCAGTTGCCTGGCGTGTATCTCGGCGGTCTCACCCTGGTCATCAGCCCGCTTATCTCGCTGATGAAAGACCAGATTGACGATCTCAACGCCCGGGGAATTCCTGCTGCGGCCTTCAACAGTTCCCTCGACTACCGGGAACGAGTAAGGATCGAGAGCGAGTTGAAAACCGGAAGTATACGCCTGCTCTTCATCTCGCCCGAGAAATGCATGCAGCCAAATTTCCTCGAATTCCTGAAATCGTCCCCGGTCCGGCTCATCGCAATCGATGAGGCACACTGCATCTCGGAATGGGGCCACAACTTCAGGCCCGAGTACCGGCAGCTCGCCCAGCTGAAAAAGTTCTTTCCGACTATTCCGGTTGTTGCCCTCACAGCAACTGCGGTCCCTGAGGTCAGGTCCGATATCAGCCAGCAGCTGGGGCTTTCCGGAGCACAGGAATTTATCGGAAGTTTTAACCGGAAGAATCTCGAATACCGCGTCATACCCAAAAAGAACCCGATGGTTTTTCTTACTCACTTCATCGGGCAACACCGGGCCGATGCCGGGATCATTTACTGCCTGAGCAAGAAGGAGACAGAAGAGATCGCAGAGGATTTGCGAAAACGAGGGTTCACTGCGCTGGCATACCATGCCGGGCTCTCATCGCAGGTCCGGGAGAAGGTGCAGGACGCGTTCATCCGGGGAACCGTGAGGATCATTTGCGCGACGGTCGCATTCGGGATGGGCATCGACAAGGCCGACGTCCGGTACGTTATTCACTACGACCTGCCCAAGACCATCGAGTCGTACTACCAGGAGACCGGCCGTGCAGGACGGGATGGGAAGCCCGGCGAATGTGTCCTCCTCTTCAGCCGTGGCGATTACGGCCGGGTCCGCTGGATGCTGGAAAACGATAACAGCACCGGACAACACCTGAAGATCGGTCTCCGCAAACTGCAGGAGATGGTCGACTATTGCGAGACCACCGGGTGCCGGAGGAGATTCCTGCTCAGGTATTTCGGCGAAACGTTCGAAGAGGAAAACTGCAGATCCTGCGACAACTGTGCCCACCCCCGGCACCGTATCGACGGCACAGACCGTGCAGTAATGATCGCCCGGTGCGTACACCAGCTGCGCTCGCCGTTTGGCATCGAACTCATTGCCGACGTTCTGAGGGGCAGCAGGGGTGCGAAGATCAAGGAGTACGGCTTTGAGGCTCTTCCCTCGTACGGGACCGGGAAATATTACAGCAAGCCGGAGTACCGTAGCTGGATCAACGAAATGGTCCGGCAGGGTTATCTCATACGGACTGGTGAACAATATCCGGTTATTTCCCTGACGGTAAAAGGTAACGAACTACTCCAGGGTAACATACGGGTCATGCTCCCGGTTGAAGGTACATCTGATTCCGGCCCGCGTTCAGCGGAACAAAAAAACGTTCCTGTTCAGGGAAAGGATGACGAGGACCTTTTCCTCCGGCTCAAGGGCCTGCGAAGAACGATTGCGGAGCGGGACGGTATCCCGCCCTACATGGTTTTCCCGGACACCAGTCTCCGGGAAATGGCCCGAATCCGCCCGTGCGACCGGGAGGGTTTTGCCACGATCAATGGCGTCGGTGGGATCAAACTTGACAGGTTCGGCCCGGAATTTATCGCGGAGATCAAAAGGTCAGTGCAGGAGCCGGGGAAATGAAAAACGCCTGCGGTTCAGGAAAAAGTTTACCGGTTTCTTAAACGTACTTTTGCATGGGAGCCCTGTTTTTAAGGAGAAGAGAACTATTGACTTCCATGAAATCCCCAGCTCATGAAATCGATCGTGCAGTCCTGTCAGCGACGTTCAGCCTTGTGTTCCGCAAAGGCCGGTCGCCGCCATCGTGCCCGGCGCCAAATGACACGGACCTTATGAACCGGATACGCGACGCAGTCCCGGCTGTATCCCCGACGGTTTGCCGGGAGGCACTTATCATGGTCCGCCGGCTCTCGTTCGATGCGGCAGAGATCGGTGCAGGGGTTCTTGCAGGGGAATATGGTTCGGGTGACGCGGCACGGGCAGCGGCATTGTCAGAGCTGGAGAAAAGGAATCCGAAGTTTTCCCAAGACGAGTACCGTACCGCATTTGAGGTCGGAATGATCTGGGCAGCTCTATAAGAACCGGACCGGGTGTTCAGGATTTTCATGGTATTGTGTGCGGATATTTATTTACCGGTTTTTTATTCACTCCATTAATTTAAAAAAAAACTGGCATTCTTTCGGTTCCGGAAATACGGTTCATCCGTTCCGGCAGCGGGCTGAATCGTTCGTTTGCGGGGGAATGTATGGAAATACAATCTCACTCGCAATGACGGATTACCAATGTTCATACCGCGGGAAAGATCAGCTATGCAGTACTCATGCGTATGATAATACCGGTTTTTCAAAAAAGAATTGAAAAAGTTGGCTGGAAGAAACGAAAAACACCTTCTGTTTGAGATTTGATTCGGAGGGAGACATCATAATGTTTCTTTCCGATTGTTTCTGCTTCATCATTTTTCTCAAAGAAGATATGAGTTCGATTTTTCACTGAAAAATTTTACACGTTTAATCATAATCAACATGGAAGGAATGTTCCTACCTACAACTTATAAATATTTGTTATACATATGCTGTATTGCAACAAAGGAGGAACCATGCGACAGACTGAAACGTGGGATAAAGGTAGAATCGGATCGATCCTTCCTGACCCGTCAGTCCGGAATCCTGATAAGGGAAATCCCGGGATTTCACCGGACTGCGCACCGAAAATTGAAACTGCAGATCTACTCTTGGGCGGAATGATCAAGGCAACAACTCCCGCCAGCCGGAACATTGGTTTTGGTTGGTTTGTTGAAGCCGGAGATCCCGAACCGGGAGTTGGGTACAGTGGATTGAGGAGAATAATTTCACTGCACTCATAGGAAAATGTGGCAACCCGGAAAACGGACATACGGGAGAATTGCAGGCAGGCAACAAGAATAACAAAAAAATCCGGAAACCAAAAAAAATCAGAATCTGATTCAAATTCCAACTGGCGAATGTGAGGCGAAATAAAAAAATGAAACGACAAGTGGCAATTTACGGAAAAGGCGGTATCGGAAAATCCACGACAACCCAGAACACGGTTGCGGCGCTGGCAGAAGCGGGAAAACAGATCATGGTCGTCGGGTGCGATCCGAAGGCGGACTCGACGCGACTTCTTCTGCATGGCCTGTGCCAGAAAACCGTGCTGGACACGTTGAGAGATGAAGGAGACGACATCGAGCTGGATGCGATCCTGAAACCCGGTTTCGGGAATGTCAGGTGCGTTGAGTCGGGGGGGCCGGAGCCCGGTGTCGGTTGTGCCGGCCGGGGGATCATCACATCCATCAACCTGCTCGAATCGCTCGGTGCGTACACAGAAGACCTCGACTACGTCTTCTATGATGTACTGGGCGATGTGGTCTGTGGCGGGTTCGCAATGCCGATCCGGGAAGGGAAGGCAGAGGAGATCTACATCGTCGCTTCCGGCGAACTGATGGCGCTCTATGCAGCGAACAATATCGCCAAAGGTATCCAGAAGTACGCGACGAACGGGAAAGTACGGCTCGGCGGTATCATCTGCAACAGCAGGAAAGTCGACAACGAACGCCCCCTGCTCGAAGCATTTGCAAAAGAACTCGGGTCCCAGCTGATCTACTTCGTGCCCCGTGACAACCTTGTCCAGCGGGCAGAGATCAACAAGAAGACGGTCATCGATTTCGACCCGACTTCCGGGCAGGCGCAGGAATACCGGAACCTTGCAAAAGCGATCAACGAAAACAAACTGTTCGTTATCCCGAAACCGATGACCCAGGAACGACTCGAGGAGCTCATGATGCAGCACGGCTTCCTCGACGCAATGTGAGCGGCAAATACAAAACCGGATTTAAAAATTGGCGGAAGTGTGGCAATGTTACTGATACGTGCAATAGTTCGACCGGAGAAGAAAGACGATGTTCTCGCGGAACTCTCCACCGCGGGATTCAACGCAGCGACGATGGTGGATGTCGTCGGACGCGGGAAGCAGAAAGGGATCAAGATCGGCGGGATGGTCTATGACGAGATTCCCAAAGTTCTCATCCTCGTCGCCATCCAGGATGCTGACAAGGACAAGGTCATCAAGACTATCCTGAGTACCGCAAAGACCGGAAGCGACGGGACATTCGGCGACGGTAAGATCTTCGTCTCCCCGATTGACGAGGTCTACACAATCTCGAAAGGAAGCGCAGGGCTCTAGGAGGACTGCCACATGAAAGAGATTCTGGCAGTAGTCCGGATGAAAAAGACCGGTGCAACGAAAAAAGCCCTTGTCGCGGCCGGCGTAGCCGGGTTCACCGCAGTCAAGGTCCTGGGCAGGGGCAGGCTCGTCACCGACCCGGCACGGATCGAGGAGTGCAAGGAAAAACTCCTCGCGATGGGAGTAAACGATGGAGCAGGCGAAGGGGAAACCGAGCAGCTCGTCACGAGTTTCCTTGACGGCTCCCGGTTCTTCCCGCGCCGGCTCTTCACGATCCTTGCGCACGATGACGATGTACCGCGGATCGTGGAAGCTATCACGAACGCAAACAGGACCGATCACGGCATTGGGGACGGAACGATCTTCATTATGCCGGTTCTCGACGCGGTGCGGGTCCGCACCGGCGAGTCGGGAGAGGCAGCAATCTGGTAAAGGAGGCATCTGAATATGACAGACATTGGAAGTACGATCGACGAGATGCTCACCCCCTACCCGGAGACGGTGAAGAAAAACCGGAAGAAACATCTCATTGTCAAAAACGATGAAGCTGCAAGCTGTCCGCAGATCGAGGCCAATACCCGGACCATTCCCGGCATCATCTCGCAGCGTGGCTGCGCCTATGCCGGGTGTAAAGGTGTAGTTGTCGGCCCGATCAAGGACATGGTCACGATCACCCACGGCCCGGTCGGCTGCGGGTACTACAGCTGGGGAACCCGGCGGAACAAAGCCCGGGCAGACGACAAGACTCCAAAAGACAAGGTGTACTCGAACCTCTGCTTCACCACCGACATGCAGGAACCGGACATCGTGTTCGGCGGCGAAAAGAAACTTGCCCGGATGATCGACGAAGTTGTCGAAGCATTCCACCCGCGTGCGATCAATATCTGCGCCACATGCCCGGTCGGCCTCATCGGCGATGACATCGGAGCCGTTGCAAAAGCGGCAGAAGAACGCCACGGGATCCAGGTTCTCGCGTACAACTGCGAGGGATACAAAGGGGTCAGCCAGTCGGCCGGCCACCATATTGCGAACAACAACATCATGCAGCATGTGGTCGGGAAAGGTACGGAACGGAAACCCGGCAAACACGTCATCAACATCCTCGGCGAGTACAATATCGGCGGGGACGGCTGGGAGCTTGAACGGATCCTCAAAGATGTCGGGTACACCGTGAACTGTGTCCTCACCGGGGATTCGAGCTATCTCGATATCAAGAACCTGCACCTCGCGGACCTCAACCTGGTCCAGTGCCACCGGTCGATCAACTACATCGCCGAGATGATGGAGACAAAGTATGGTACGCCATGGCTGAAAGTCAATTTCATCGGCATCGAGTCGACCAACGATTCGCTGCGCCAGATGGCCCGGTGCTTCGGTGATGAGGAACTCGTCCGGAAGACCGAAGAGGTTATCGAGCGGGAGACGACACGGGTCGGCCCGGTCCTCGACCAGTACCGGAAAGTCCTGCAGGGCAAGACCGCCTTTGCCATTGTCGGCGGCAGCCGGAGCCACCACTACCAGTACCTCCTCCGGGATCTCGGCATGGAGATGATCATCGCCGGCTACGAGTTCGCCCACCGGGACGACTACGAAGGCCGGCAGGTCATCCCGGCCATCAAACCCGACGCGGACAGTAAAAACATTCCCGAACTTCACCTCGTCCCTGACGAGAAGATGTACAAGGAAGCGCACGTCCACCTCAATATGACGAAAGAAAAATTCGACGAGCTGAAAACAAAAGTCCCGCTGAACTACTACGAAGGCATCTACCCGAACATGAAGAGCGGTGAGGTCATCATCGACGACGCGAACCATCACGAAGTCGAGCAGTTGATCAAAACGGCAAAACCCGATCTCTTCCTCTCCGGCGTGAGAGACAAGTACATCGTCCACAAGATGGGCGTGGCCTCGAAACAACTGCACGCGTACGACTACAGCGGGCCGTACGCCGGCTACAACGGCGCGATCAACTTCGCCCGGGATGTTGTGAACGCCCTCACGACCCCGGCATGGAAACTGATCACCCCACCATGGGAGAAAGAACCGGAACCACGGAGTGAATCCAATGCTTGATTGCGTACCGGAAAAAGCGGTCGGCCACACGACCGGAAAAATAAACCCGGCAAAAACCTGCCAGCCCATCGGCGCCATGTATGCGGCGCTCGGCATCCACGGGTGCCTGCCCCACAGCCACGGCTCGCAGGGCTGCTGCGCGTACCACCGGATGCACCTGACCCGGCACTTCCGTGACCCCGTGCTCGCCAGTTCGAGCTCGTTCACGGAAGGAGCCTCGGTCTTCGGCGGCGCTGCAAACCTCAAGACCTCGATCAAGAACGTCTTTGCGATCTACAACCCGGAGATCATGGCGGTCCACACTACCTGCCTCTCGGAGACGATTGGGGACGATCTCCCGAACATCATCAAACAGGCAGAGATCCCGGAAGGAAAATACGTCATCCACGTCAACACCCCGAGCTACCAGGGCTCGCACATCACCGGGTTCTCCGGCATGGTCAAAGCGATGGTCTCGTACCTTGCGGTTGCCGATGGCGAAGAGAAGAAGAACCAGCTCAACGTGATCCCGGGTTTCGTGAACCCGGGCGACATGCGGGAGATCCGGAGGATCACGACCGAGCTCGGCGTGAAAACGATCATGTTCCCGGACACGTCCGATGTCCTCGACTCCCCACTGACCAGCAAGTACGAGATGTACCCGGAGGGCGGCGCGACGATCGCGGAGATCCGCGACTCGGCCAACTCCTCGGCAACGATCGCGCTCGGTGCATGGGCCTCGAACGATGCAGCCGATCTCCTGCAGGAGAAATTCGGCGTCACCGGTATTCCGCTCAAGCTCCCGATCGGGCTGAAAGCAACGGACGACTTCATCATGGCGGTCAAGAACTGGTTTGGCGTCGCTGTCCCGAAATCGCTCGCGCTCGAACGCGGGCAGGTCGTGGACACACTCATCGACACTCACTTCCATTATCAGGGAAAGAAAGTCGCGATCTTCGGCGATCCCGACCACGTCATCGCCCTCACGGAGTTCGTCCTCACGATGGGGATGATCCCGAAGTACGTCCTCACGGGCACTCCCGGCAAACAATTCGAGGCTGAGATCACAAAAATGCTCGCCGAAGCCGGGATAGAGGGCAGCAAAGTAAAAGCGGAAGGCGATCTCTTCGAGCTCCAGCAATGGATCAAGGAAGAGAAAGTCGATCTCATCCTCGGAACATCATACGGCAAGTACATCGCCCGGGCCGAGGACATCCCGCTCGTCCGGGTCGGCTTCCCGGTCCTCGACCGGGCCGTCCACCCGCTGATGCCGGTAGTCGGGTACCGCGGCTGCCTGCGATTGATCGAGCAGATCAGCAATGCGCTTCTTGAGCGCCGGGACCGCGACTGCCTCGACGAGGACTACGAACTCGTGCTGTAAGAATCAGGGAATCAAAAACAGGAGGAATCATGGATGATCTATGTGCGGTGCCGGAAATTCCCGGCGCATGCATCAGCGAGCGCCAGAACTCCATCGCGAGCGGCGGGAAAAACAAAACAGCCATTCATTGCGCAGACGACAGCCTTGCCGGATCGGTGAGCCAGCGGGCCTGTGTCTTCTGCGGTGCGAGGGTTGTCTTAAACCCGGTCACGGATGCGGTCCACCTCGTCCACGGCCCCATCGGGTGTGCCACGTACACGTGGGACATCCGGGGGAGCCTGTCGAGCGGTTCGGAGATGTTCCGGAACAGTTTCTCGACCGACATGAAAGAGCGGGATGTGGTCTTTGGCGGCGAGACGAAACTTGTCGTCGCCATCGATGAGATCGTGGAGAAATATCATCCGCCCGCGATCTTCGTGTACGCAACCTGCGTCTCCGGCATGATCGGTGACGACATCATAGCGGTCAGCAAAGCGGCTTCGGCCCGGCACGGCATAGACGTGATCCCGGTCGAGTCGAGCGGGTTCAGCTCCGGCAACAAGGTTGTCGGGTACCGGGCGGCTGCCGGGGCGCTGATCAAACTCATCACGCCAAAAGATGGCGAGACTGTCGATAAGACACGGAAACTCAACTTCCTCGGCGAGTACAATCTCGGCGGCGAAACCTGGCTCATCAAAAATTATCTCGCGGAGATGGGAATCGAGGTCAACGTCGCGTTTACCGGAGACTCGACCGTTGCTGCGTTGAAACAGGCGCCCGGTGCGTGCCTCAACATCGTGCAGTGCACCGGGTCTATGCACTGGGTGGCGGCAAATCTTGAGAAACAATTCGGGACGCCGTTCATCTCGGTCAACTTCTTCGGCGCCGAGAACACCGCAGACAGCCTGCGGAAGATCGCCGCGTTCTACGATGACCCGGAAATCACCAAACGCACCGGGGCCCTCATTACCCGGGAGACCGCGAGGATCAAGCCGGTCATCGCGAAGTACCGGAAGAAACTCGCCGGAAAACGAGCCGCGATCTATGTCGGCGGTGCGTACAAAGCGGTCGCGATCATCCGGCAGCTCAAGGAGCTCGGCATGGAGATCGTCCTCACCGGCACCCAGACCGGGAAGAAAGAGGAGTACGACGACATCGCCGGGATGCTGGACGCAAATGCGGTCGTCATCGATGACGCTAATCCGGCGGAACTCGAAAAGTTTCTGCTCGAAAAACACGTGGACGTGATGGCCGGTGGCGTCAAGGAACGCGTGCTCGCGTACAAACTCGGGATCGGGTTTGTCGACCACAACCACGACCGGAAAGAATGTCTTGCGGGATTCGAAGGTGCCCTCACCTTCGCCCACGAAGTGTATGTCACCACGTGCTCGCCGGTCTGGAAACAACTGAGACAGACACTCGCACCGGAGGTGCGCTGATGAACGCTGACGCGACGAGGGGGCTGGCAGAGACGGGGACTGAGACCGGGACAGCAGGAAGCGCCCGACAGGTGAACGAGAACCAGTGCCAGATGTGCATGCCGCTTGGCGGTGTGATCGCGTTCAAAGGAATCGAGAACGCGATGGTCGTCTCGCACGGCTCGCAGGGCTGCAGCACGTACATGCGGCTCGCAAATGTCGAGCACTTCAACGAGCCGGTCGACATCGCGTCGTCGAGCCTCAACGAAAAACAGACCATCTATGGCGGCGAGTCAAACCTGAAAAAAGCGATCGACAACGTCCTCCGGGTCTACCAGCCGAAAGTTCTTGGGATCCTCACCACCTGCCTCTCGGAGACTATGGGCGAGGACCTGGATCGGATCGTCGCGTCGTACGTTGAAGAGCGCAGACCCGAAGGTGTCGACATCGTCCCGGTCCCGACCCCGAGTTACGCAGGAAGTCACACGGAAGGATTCTGGGCAGCGACCCGGGGGATCATCGCTCATTTCGCCCGGCCCACAGAGAAACACACCCGGATCAACATCATCATCCCGCACATCAGCCCGGCCGACATCCGGGAGCTCAAACGGATCCTTGCGCTGATGGGAGTCGAGTACACACTTGTACCCGATTACTCCCTGACGCTCGACCGGCCGTACGGCGGCCGGTACCAGAAGATCCCAACGGGCGGGACACGGACTGAAGACATCGCACGCATGCCGGGCGCTCCCGTGACCATCCAGTTCGGGCTCACGTGCCCGGACGTGATGTCCCCGGGAAAATTTCTTGAAGAGCAGTTCGGTGTGCCACTCGTCAACCTGCCCCTGCCCGTTGGCGTCGAAGCGGTTGACCAGTTCATCGGTACGCTGCTTGGATTCGGATGCGGGGCGGTCCCGGACCAGCTGGCACTCGAACGCGGCTGGCTTCTCGACGCGATGGCCGACTCGCACAAGTACAACGCGGAGGGGAGGCCGGTCATCTACGGCGAACCCGAGCTCGTGTATGCCCTCACGCGTACGGTCACCGAAAACGGGGCGATGCCGGTCGTGATCGCGAGCGGAACGAAGAACAGCAAGCTCGCGAGGCTGCTGGAGCCAATCCTTGCAGATGCTGAACCGGACGAACAGCCGGTTCTTCTCGAAGAACCGGACTTCGCCGCGATCGATGCCGCGGCGGAAAGGGCCGGGGCAAACATCGCAATCGGCCACTCGGGCGGGAAGTTCCTCACCGAGCGCCGTGGCATCCCGGTGATCCGGGTCGGCTTCCCGATTCATGATCGCACAGGCGGGCAGCGGACCCTCACGGTCGGATATGCGGGAACACTCGCGTTCCTCGACCGGTTCACGAACACCCTGCTCGAAACGAAGTACGCTTCGTACCGGGCAGAGGCAAGAGAAAAAATGATGATTCGGAGTTGCTAAGATGCAGAAACCAGAGAAGCACATCTTCGTATGCACGAGCTCCCGTCCGAACGGGACCCAGAAAGGATTCTGTCACACCAAGACCGGCGTCGACGTGATGCAGAAGTTTATGGAAGAGATAGAGGAACGTGGCACCGGGGGCGAGGTCTTCCTCACCAATACCGGATGCTTCGGCATCTGCGAGAAAGGGCCGGTCGTGGTCGTGTACCCGGACAATGTCTGGTACGGCTCAGTGAGCCCGGACGATGTCCCCGAGATCCTCGACTCACATATCGAAGGCGGAAAGCCGGTCGAACGGCTGCTGCTCTAAGGAGTGAATGAGGAGAAGATCATGTGCATCCAGGAGATTGCAGCGATCATCGGGCCGGCCGGCGATTCCATCCCCCTCAGCGAACCGGGGACTGTTGTCGTCTACCGCAAGGCCCGGGGTTCGTGGGAGAAAGACCGGGAGATGGCGTTTGCGATCGAGCCTGCCCGGGGCCTCCGCGACCTGCGCAACAAAGTGGAGGAACTCAAAATCCTCCTTCGCGACTGCCGGGTCTTTGTCGCAAAGTCGGCGAGCGGGGCCCTTTTCTTCGAACTGGAGAAAGCCCGGTTCTCCGTGTGGGAGATAGAAGGTACACCGGCCGAATTCCTTGACAGCGTCTGGCGCGACGAGAAGGCCGAGCAGGCGGAGGAATGCATCTTTCCTGACGCCGGCATCCCGGCGCCCATCGAGCTCTCCCCCGGCCACTTCACGATCTCGATCAAGGAGATTCAGGGCAAGCGCCCGGAAGTTTCGAGCAAGCAGGTGCTCCAGGACTTTGTCCGAAAAGGCGCGTTCGATAAACTCGACGTCCTCTGCGACCACCTGCCCCCGTGGATCGAAGTCGATGCGGAACGGTGTGGCTACTCCATCGATACCGAACAGATTGCGAAGAATGAAGTGAAAGTCAGGCTCACGAAAAATGCCCGCGGGGGGTGCTGCTAATATCTGTATAAACCACCAAACCAATATATCCGGTTCCTGTGGCGGGGAACACCTCTCATCTCCATTGACCGCACAATCTTATCGCAGGAGCCGGATCATACACTTACTCTTTAATGGACAGGAGACCGGGTTTTCAAATTTCCCGGGACTCCTGCCGGCAAATAGATGGCGTACATGCCATCCCGTTTTTTTATGAAATCGCGCCTGCTTCGGTCCGGTCCCATCGGTAAAAAAAACTTACGTTGGGCGGGGCTGAAATGTCTGCCTTTTTAAAAACGTTATTTTTAAAAAATTTTACTCTGTAGAAAACCTAAGTGAAAACTAATTGGATAACGATAGGGCCACGGGTGCTCGCCGCCTTGTCGGGGCTCGCCCCGTGGAGCATGGCCGTGAATTATACTCCCGCAAATCGATAAATGGGGTCAAGGGGGCTTGCCCCCTTGGGTTGCCTCCCCCTTTGGGGGAGAGAGGGGGTCACCCTCGTAATTTCCACATAGGAATATACAAGGTTTTCTACAGAGCCAAAAATTTTGCAGCCCGCACCCGGTATATTTTCAACAGGAAAAAGACTACTCCTGTCAACCCGGAGAAACCCTGCTTTTCTTTTTTCCTGAGGCCACGTCAGCTCAGGGAAAGATCAGGTACATTTTTGAAAAAAATGATACTACCGGATTATTTTGATCCGGGTTTTGTTCCCGGTGCTGCGGCAACGACCTGCAGTGCTTCGGTGATATCGGGCAGCATTTCTGCGGGGATTCCCATCACCATCTCGGCATCATCGATGCCGGAAAACTTCCTCGACCCGTCGCACCCGAGCGAGAAGTTTACCTTCCCGTTGAGGTACGTCTGGGCACAGGTGTCGGAACAGACCGACTGGATACCGGCAAACTCCGCGTTGATCCTGCCACCCATCCGGAAGAGGGTGCTCTGCGAAAGCTTGAGCATGCTCCACGGGTTGGCAACGATAATAATTACCTGCGGGGTAAACGGCGCTTTCTCGAGCGGGGCGTACAGGGTCGCGTAGGTCTCCAGCGTGTCGAGATGGGGAATGTTTTCGATCGTCCGCTTGCACGAGGCAGAGCTCTCGAATTTTCCCAGTTTGTAATAAAATTCGCCGTTCTTTAAGCTCTCGGTTATCTCCCGGAGGCCGAGTGCCCATGCCCCGCCGTTGCACTCGTGTTTCGGTGCAGTTGCGTAGAAGATTCGCCCTTCCTTCCTCGCAAGATTGACCATCGTGCAGTGCCGCATGGTCTTCTCAATCTCCGGCATCCCTGCCGGGAGCTCTTCTTTTTTCGTTACGAACCGCATCGCCACCGGTGACCCGTCCATTTTCAGGAGTTTTTTCAGGATCGCGGAGGATTCAGCATAATGAATCGGAATCTTGACTTCCTCGTTCATATGATCACCACCTAGTCCCGTCTGGCAGGACTTTATAGATACACATATGATCCTAGCTATTTAATTTTCCCTAATCTCACAGGAAAATTCACAATCTTGAATAACCGGGCCATTCTGGGGAGGAAAGCCAATTTGTCCGTTGCCGGAATTTTCCGTAAACTGCAGCATTGCGGGGAATAATTTACCCCGGCTGAAGAAAAAATCACCCCTGCCAAACGTCACGATGTTTATATTCCGGGACGGACAGAGTGAACGTGAGAGGCAGATGGCGAGAGATACGCATTACAGCGCGATCCATTTCATCGCTGAGACGGGGGTGGATTCCAAAAAATGGAACAGACTCCCTTCGGCGGATACCGTAGAGCTGACAGCCAAAGCGATAGGAAAACGGGCGATAAAAGTAATTATCGCAAAAGACGGGGAAGAAGCCCTGTTGCTCCTGAAGGAGATCATCCCGCGGGGCGCCGAGGTGATGAGCGGATCGTCGACAACGCTTATCGAGATCGGTTTTGAGGACTATGTTGCTGAAGGCGAATCCGGCTGGAAGAGCATCCGTGAAAAAATTACCGAAGAAAACAATGAGACAAAACGAAACGAGCTCCGGAGAAAATCAGTTACCTCTGAGTATTTCGTCTCTTCTGCAAATGCGATCGCGACGACAGGAGAACTCGTTGCCTGCGATGCAAGCGGGAGCCGCACTGGTGCGTGGCCGTTTGCGGCAAAACACCTCATTCTTGTTGTCGGCATCAACAAGATAGTCCCTTCGCTTGGCGACGCTCTCGAACGCGTCCGGCAGTATGCTTTTCCCTTAGAGAATGCACGTTCGCAAAGAGCTTACGGAACGCCGAGCATGATGGGAAAATGTGTCATTCTCGCCGGGGAAAGAAATACCGATCGGACCACGGTTATTCTCGTCAGGGAAGCACTGGGCTATTGACCTTTTTTCCTGAAAAAATCCCTGCAGAAGCCGGGTTCTTCCCAGGAAAAATGAACAATTGTCCTGCTTACGTATTTCCCGGACTATTTTCCCCTGGCGGCAACAAAAAGTGCCGGAAAAACCCTTGGCAAAAAAGAAAATAAATTACTGCTGGGTGCCGATTGCGCCCTTGATCATGTCGGCAACGCCGGGCGGGAGGTTCATTGCTCCGAGCACGGCTGGCAGGATGCTCATAATGACTTTCTGGCCATCGGGAGTCGTCGCGAAATTTTTGAGTAACGATGTTCCTTCCGGTGATAAGAGAAAGTTTTTCACTGCATCCTGACCTTCGGGGGTTGCCAGAAAGCTGCTGGCGGCCCCGCCAATACCTGCAAGGTTTCCAAAATTCATGACTGGTTCACTTCGTTTTTATGCTAGTACAGGTTACTGTCTTCCGAGTTAAACTTATTGAACCCGGCACGTTTTGCGGGTATCCGGCTTCATCCAGCCGCAGGGAACCTGGACGATTCCTTCAATCATCGTTCCCGCGCCTGCGGGTTCATACCGGCAGGCAATGAACAGGAACGTCCGTTCCGCTACCCGGGAATAATTATCCGGCTCTATCATCCGGCACGCGGGCTGGAACGGGAAAACTCCGGCACCGATCATGTGGGGGAGTTCATCCCAAAAAAATTTACCGGTCTACAAATCCGTTGATCAGTCTGCCAATCTCTTTCAAATTCTCGTTGTGGTAATCGTAGCTGACAAAAACCTTGCCGGATGAATCCACCTGGACGGTATCCAGCAGGTTTGCATCGTTGACCTTATCGAATCGCGCGATATTGTATTCGGACAAAATCTTCCGGATTTTCCTTGCCTTGACCTGTTCGTAATTACTCAGTTTTTTTGGCCTTCCGCGTGGCATAATAGAGAATTACCAGCAAAAATATATAAAAAAATTGGTTCAGGTTGCAGGCTTCATGCAATGCGGGTTAAGGACATCCCAACTATTCAAAAAAAATCAGGGCAGAAAAGATCGCGGAAATGGAATGCCGGGGACGGGAATAAAATGTCGGCTGCGGCGTCCGGGTCGATTCACCGCTACCCGAATATAATGTGTTCTTCCCACCAGGCCTGCTCTTCCCGGCTGGAAAAGTTTCCCAGCCGCGTGAGTTTTTTATCGGCAGGATCATTATCTTCGGTCATGGGCGGGTCAGGATTTTTTTCCATATGATAATCACTCTCCCGGGGTCGCCGGAAAAACACTTCATCGGGCACTCCGGAACACAGATGTATTATTGTTCAGGATTGCAGGGAACGGATAAATAACCGGTGTTGAGTGAAAATTTTTTTTCACTTAACAGGAATTCAGGAAATCAACGATAACCGGCGCACGTTGTTTATGGGGCGTCATAACGATAATAGCAGGAAAGGATTTGGCAAAAAAGATGAAACCGACCGGATCAAACGATTTTCCGACAGGTTCTGTTCCCGACACGATCTTTGCAAGCACCCGTTTCTTTACCGGAAAAAAGGTAGAGAGTGACAGGTGAATGTTCCGGTTAATAGAAAGGGCCGTGTGGCACACGATAATAATTATTCCCGTACCTGCCGGTGACACCCGGGCACCAGCGTCATTTTTTTCGACCACAACCCTTTTTTCTTGGATTGCAGACATTATGGAGAGATTATATGCCAAATACCGAGCCGAAAAAATATCAGAAGATCGAGGAGGCAGAAATAGACCTCGTCGTCAAATGCAAAGACAGCCATGAATTTTACGAGAAATACATGGAAGTTTTTGCCGATAAAAAGAAAGGCATAGAAAGTATCGGCAAGATCTGGAAACGGCGCAGCGAATTTATCAGGAAACGGCAGGAGACCGCAGCGAGGCCGGTGATTCCGGCGGCCGGTGTCACGGCAGCAGCGGTTGCGGGACAGGCTGCCCTGTCACCGGAGCTTGAAAAACTCATCGCTGCACAGAATGCCGTGCTTGCCGAGCTGGCCGGCGTGATGAAAGAACATCTCAAGGTGAGCAGGGGAATTGCGGCCCTGCTCCAGAAGAACCAGGTCTGTGACGAATACTCCCACAAACCTGAGGAAGGAAAGAAACCCGAAGAGGATAAGACTCCCGACGACAGCCGGAAGCACAGGCACGAGAAGCCCCCGGGCCCCATTGTCGTCGGGTCGTAACAATAATTCCTGCAGAATTTTTTTTAATAATTTTTACCCGGTAGAAATCATTGACTTTCGTTATCCCGCTGGAGGCTTTTGCCCCTGCCACTCTGGCATCCCCCGGCAGCGATGACGCGGTATCACCTGCCCGGAACACCCCAGAAAATTTCTGAACCAGGTAATACAAAGGAATCGCAAAACTCCCCCGCCCCGAACGGGACTTGGCTGGTGCGAGGGAAGGAAATCGGATCTCCTGTTTTGGATTTTCTACAAAGCAATAATTTTTGTTCTTCCCGGCCGTTTGACGCGGGGAATCGGGGTACCGGTTCTTTAACGATAAGATTATTTATCAATCATAACTTCCAACTCCTTCTCAAACGGGAAAAAGTACGAACCGATCATGTTTTCTGTCCTCTATGTTGATGACGAGCGGGACCTGCTTGACCTTGGCCGGATCTTCCTGGAGAAATCCGGTGAGTTCAGCGTCACTTCATCGACATCGGCAGAGGAGGCGCTGGAATTACCGGAAGTCCGGTCGTACGATGCCATCGTTTCCGATTACCAGATGCCGGGTATGGACGGGATCGCATTTTTAAAAGAGGTACGGGAACGGTTCGGGGACATCCCGTTCATCCTTTTCACCGGCCGGGGCCGGGAGGAGGTCGTGATCGATGCCATCAACAATGGTGCGGATTTTTATCTCCAGAAAGGCGGCGACCCGAAGTCACAGTTTGCCGAACTGTCGCACAAGATCCGCCAGGCCGTGAGGAGAAAACAGGCAGAACGTTCGGTCCACGAATCGGAACGGCGGCTCTCCGATATCGTCGGCTTCCTGCCCGACGCGACCTTTGCCATCGACCGGTCGGGGCATGTTATCGCGTGGAACCATGCCATCGAAGAGATGACCGGTATCCCTGCAGGCGACATGCTGGGAAAAGGAGAGAACGAGTACGCGATCCCTTTCTATGGGATCCGGCGCCGGGCCCTCATCGATTTCGTTGGTGAACCGGATGAAAACATTGCAGGACTCTACCCGGGGGCCTGCCGGACCGGTACCTCGCTCACGGCAGAAACCGATCTCGTTCTCCCGGACGGGAACAGGATCTCCGTACTCGACCGTGCAGGTCCGCTCTATAACCAGGCCGGGGAGATCACCGGGGCGATCGAGTCCATCCGGGATATCACGGAACGCAGGCGCAATGAAGCTGCGCTGCAGAAGCTCTCGACCGAGCTGGAGCTGATCTTCAAAAACATGATCAACGCGTTTGTCGTCTGGGAATCAGTCTTCGATAAGAACGGGAACTTTGTCAGTTTCCGCTTCGGCCGGTTCAACGATGCTTATGCCCGGATGGCGAAGCTGGAAAACGAAGAAGTACGGGGAAAAGATATATTCGAAGTCTGGCCTGCCACCGAGCAGAGCTGGGTGGAGGTGTATGGCAGCGTGGCCACAACCGGCATCCCCCATGAATTTGACCTGTACCACGAGCCGACGAAAGGGTGGTACCATGGCAATGCATATCGCCCGACAGACTCACCCGCACAGATCTGCGTTATCTTCGAGGATATCACGGAACGGCGGCAGGCTGAAACGGAACTCCGGGCGGCGTATGAACAGCTTGCCGCCGCTGAAGACGAACTCCGGAAGAAATACGATGATATGGCGAAGAGTGGGCCGCGGACAGCCTGAAATCCCGACAATACGGGGAGAGTTTTCCTTATTTTGTGGAAACCGGAGCCGGGTTTGATTGGATCATCCACTTTTCCCGGACCAGCAGTATATTTTTCCCGATAAAAAACACCGGTGCAAACGTGAACGATGAAAAAGTGAACGATGAAAAACTGAAAGAATTCTACCATTCGATCGAAAACATACTGCTCACGAATAATTTTACGATCGAATCGTGCAGGTTCATCAGGTTCGGATTGCAGTTCAGGGTATCCCGCAACAATAAAAGCGGGTTAATCCGGATCTATACGAGCCGGAAAGAAACGTTCACCATCGATTATTCTCAGGTGAAAGACCCGGACTTTCTGCGTGACGTCCGGCACGTAATGGATACGAATCCAGCTGATACCTGTTTTCTACCGGGAGTCCCGGCCCGTCCCGGTCGTAAATCCGATAAAAAATCCGACGACCGCTACGATCTGGGGTACCCGGTTATCGGTACCGACGAATCGGGAAAAGGAGATTATTTCGGCCCGCTCGTTGTCGCCGCGGTCTGTGTCGATGAAACAAGCGCTGGCGAACTGCGATCGATCGGAGTGCGGGACAGCAAGACCTGCACCAACAAAGAGATCAGAGAGATCGCGGAAAAAATTACGCGGATATGCGCCGGCAGGTTCGGGATCGTTGAATTTTCGCCGGCGAAATACAACCGGCTCTACGAGCAGCTGAGCTCGGAAGGGAAAAACCTGAACACGCTGCTTGCATGGGGCCACGCGAAAGCAATCGAAGAGTTACTGGAAAACGTTGACTGCAAACTCGTACTCTCCGACAAGTTCGGGGACGAACACCTCATCCGCGGGAAACTGCAGGAGAAGGGAAAAACAGTCCGGCTCGTCCAGATGTACCGGGCCGAGCAGAACATCGCGGTTGCGGCTGCATCGATCCTGGCACGTGCCCGGTTTTTGGAGAGGGTTGCGGCGATGTCGGAAAAATACGGGATGACGTTTCCGCTCGGTGCGTCCGCCGGTGTGATCGCGGCCGGGAAACAATTCGTCGCGAAGTCCGGGCTTGCGAAGCTGCATCTCGTTGCGAAAATGCATTTCAGGACAACCGCAGATGTGCTGAACCAGAAAAACTAAGGTTTCACGATTTTTTTCAGCCCGGTATTTTTCCCGGTTACTAATCGCGGGTACCGGGCCGGTGACCGGATCACGGAACAGATTGCCGATGCGATCGACCGGCACTCCTCCGGGCCGATCCGCACGTTGAGTTCCGGGCGAGACAGCTGCGGGCGATGCTGCAGCGAAGTTTGAACGAAGGAGAAGAGTGAAAAGATTCACGCTGATTTTTTTTCCGGAAATTTCAATCGGCGGTCGATTATCCCTGCTCCCATTCCCCTTCGGCCCACATCTTGAGAATCTCAAAGTCCCGCTTCCTCGTCGCCTTACTCAGCGCCTGTGCACGGGTCAGCATCCTCATCTGTACAAAATCATATTCGCAGAGGATTTTTGAATTCCGGAGCAGGGTCGCCCGGATCGGGTGGTGCCGGTACACGACGCTTTCCTGGTTCCGGAAGTACCACTTGATCCGCTGGAAGGTGAGCCAGTCGAGTTTCATCGCGAGCGTTGCATGGAACCGGAAGTCTTCGGCGGAATCGAGGTCATAGTCCCGCAGCGAGCAGTACGGGGAGATAACCTGGGAGAGCTGGTACCGGAATTGTTTCAGGGTCTCATCCGGTGTGATCGTGACAAAGACAACCCGCGTACCGTCAAAAAAACCGTAACCACCCAGATCGTATTTCGGGACCCCGGCCTGGGCCGAACAGACGCGGGCGAAGTCAGATACGAGTCTTTCCTCGTCATCGGTCGAGAACGGCCCGGCCAGCGTGATGTGCGGGACGACCAGTTTGTTCCCGGGATTGAATTTTTCCTGCAGCTGGTGGCTCAGGGCGCTGATCTGCTGCTTCACGGAGCCCATGAGCCGGATATCGATGAGGTAGCGGGTCATTTAGTCAGGCCCTGCGATTGCAATCCGGTACACTTCTGGGTTATTGCACATGGAATTTTTTTTTGCGGAAACGAAAAAGGAGTCAATGGTTACTGCGAAGAACTGGTTTATCAGAAGCCGGAAAAATTATTTTGCCGGTTTTACTTTTTTGTCGAGTTCGTTTACGGTTTTGTTGATTTCGTTTACTTTCCTGTCCATTTCGGTTTTTACCCGGCTCATGATCCCGTCAAAGGATTTCTGGATCTGCGTCTGCGTATCCTTGATGGTTTTCTCGATGTACTGCTTGCCCTCTTCGGTTGTCACGAGATCGTGCGTGACTTTCATCACGTCATCGATGGACGATATGACGGACTTTGTTGCCTCGGAGAACCTCTTGTCGATGACGGTTGCATCCGGCTGGGGGGCGGGGGATTCGGTTTCTACAAACCACACGCCGTTCTCAAAGTGTCCTTTGTTTTCGGTCATAGTCATGAAGTTGATGCGTGATTGTTGATATGGTTTCTCTCAAGGGTGTTGGAGGGGGTATGTCCGGTTCCTGAAAAAAGATGCCGTGTGTTCTTTTCAAAGATAAGCTACCAGATCCAACAGTCCGTCTGCTTGTGCGAAAACTGCCTTTGAGAAGAGAGAATACGAAGAAAAATATAAGAATTGAAAATGGGATTATGCCCTCTTTCCGTTGGATTTCTTGGCATCGTTTTTCCCGGCTGCGGCATCGGTCTTTGGAGCGGGGGCGACTGCCTTCTTTTCCTTGTTTGACGTGGTTATCACTTCCTTTTCAGTTGTTTTCGTTCATTGTGGTTTTTGCCACATATTCATGTTCTTTTGGTGCCGGGATATACGCCTTTTCCCTGTACAGGAATTTAAACGATTTTAAAGGGATATTTTTGTGGACCGGGGGCAGGAAACGCACCGGGGGATTAGAGGCAGCGGGACCGGAGAACAAGGGGGGATCAATCCCGGCATCCATGTACGAGGGGGACTCGCTTCGGAACAGTGTCGTAAAGTTCCGGCTTCATCACATTTTTCCGGTGAACGTCTTCTCAAGCACTGCCTGGGTCAACGCCACTGTTCGTTCGGCATGGCACAGCCAAACGCTCTTTCGAATTCCGCACCCTGCAAAGGAGTGGAACGAGGCGAACGAGACTCATGCTATTTGATAGGAAGACGGAAGATACATATTGCCAGAGGTGGGAAAAAACCAGAAGATGCGGAGGGTTTTCAGGAATGATAAAATCGGCCGGGAAAATGCAGAAAAAATTTGTTCGTTGTTGCGGTCTTATCACATACGATCATTTATCGGTTCCGGGAATGACATAAGGAACCTGGAGCATCATGAAGATCTATCTGGATGTATGCTGCCTCTGTCGGCTTTTTGATAATCATAGCGATACAAGAGTCCGGCTGGAGGCAGAGGCCGTTCTGGAAATCCTCAAGCGTTGTTCTCTTGATTGGGAACTGGTACCAGTACGGCTGTCCTGTATGAACTCGGACTTATCAGCGATCCCGGCAGGAAAGCGAATGCGCTGCGACTGATTCAACGGGCACGCGAAACAATCCGGGTTGATGAGAATCTCCTTTCACGGGCAGAAGAATTTGAGAATCTTTGTGTCTTGGGCATGGATGCGGTTCATATCGCCTGCGCGGAAAAGGCCGGTGCGGACCTGCTTACAACCGATGATGATCTGGTAAAGATTATGAAGAAGAATACACTACGTACATCTATACACGCAGATAATCCGCTGCACTGGTTAATGGAGGTGAACCGGCATGGAGAGTAAAACGATAGCCCAGATCCAGAGTGAAGGATACGATGCTCTCGTGAATGCGCTTGGTCCGGAGGATGCGATACGGTTTATCCGGAGTTTTGATCCCGGCAGTGGTGATTATACCCGGGACCGGAAGAAATATCTTAAAAATAAGACCGTAAAACAGATCGGGAAAGAGATTCTCGATCTGCAGAAATCCTTGTGATTGTTTTTTCACTTGCTTCTTTTTCCTGATCACAACTTCCCGGCAAACGCCTTCCTCAGCACCGCCTGGGTCAACGCCGCTGTCTGCTTTCGCCGCTGCCACAACCAGTGCCCCAGTGACCATCCCTCATCCGGCCCCATTTCCGCCTCCGATTACCCCCTTTTTCGATCCTTCCGGCACCTATTCCTGGAAAAGAGGCACCTTTGTTTTGGGAATCGGTAGGTTTGAATCCCGAATGGCATTACGGACACTCCCTGTTCCCGGAAATGGCACCTGATAGCACCTAACCAGCGGAGGACCATGTTCAGGACTGGCTGATGGGCAGCCGGAAAAACACGCCCAAAGATCAGGTCCGGCGGTCCTCCGGAGGCCATTGTAGCACATGTATTTTTTTCACGTCGGAGAACCTGCATCTTCGTCGGAAGGATAGCGTCGAAACCTTGGGATCCCGAAATGACCTGAACCCAATCCGGCCATGCTGCGTGCCCGGATTCGATCCAAATCACCCCGCAAAACGCCCGGATTTATGAAGTCTTTGATTTGGGCTTATTTTCGCAATCGGACGATTTTCCGGATCGTCATAGCGGGCTTTGGCGCTGCATTTTTCCAAAAATCGGGGTTTTGGATGTCCTAAGGGAAGAAATGCCCATGGAACGCGGTTGAGGGACTTTTAACAATGTGCTGAATAAAAATCGTGCGTGGTCTGATTGGAGTAAAGGGCTTGAAATGGGGTTGGATTCACGGCGGAGGGACAGGTTTACGGCGATGACGGGAAGAGATCAGAGATGCGGGGATCAAGGGGGTTCCTGTTGATGGAGCCAGTGGTCTAGTGAATATCAGAGCAGGAAGTTATTCCGGCAATGAAAGGATTGCGCTAGCAGATTGGGGCGATGAATAGAAAAAATTTCAATGTGCAATCCGGTTCGCAATAAAAATTTTCCGGAGCGAAGCAGACTTAGAAAAAAATCGCGACGCGATCAAAGTGCGTGACATAAGAAAATTCTGGCACTATGGGAGATGTACAACATTTTTCGTATCGCGATCCGGTACGCAATACATTTATTTTGTTCGAAAAACCGAAGCAGCAAAATTTTACCGGAAAAATTTTCAGCTGAAACATTTTTTTATTCTTCCTCCACCCAGCGAAACTTTTTATTCCCGTACACGTATTAACGACAAAACCAGGAGAAATCACGATCATGAAAGCCATCCGGATCCACGCCTTTGGCAATGCAGGCGTCATGAAATACGAAGATGCACCAATACCGGTCATCGGGCCGGACGAGGTTCTCATCAAAGTCCATGCATGCGGGGTAAACCCGGTCGACTGGAAGATCCGGGAGGGATACGCGGAGTCGTTCGCCCATCACAAGCTGCCGCTCATTCTCGGGTGGGACGTTGCCGGGACCGTAGAAGAGACCGGGGCGCTCGTGAAACGATTCAAACGCGGCGACGCGGTTTTCTGCCGGCCGGACACGTCGCGGAACGGGGGCTATGCCGAGTATGTCGCTGCAAGGACCACCGAAGTTGCGTTTGCGCCAAAGACTATTCCCCTCAAAATAGCGGCCGGGATCCCGCTCGCCGCACAGACAGCATGGATGGCGCTTTTCGAACTCGGCGGGCTCAAAGCCGGCCAGTCGGTACTCATCCACGGGGCCTCCGGGGGCGTTGGCAGCTTTGCGGTCCAGCTCGCAAAAATTGCCGGCGCCCGGGTGATCGGAACGGCATCGAAAACGCATATCCCGATGGTAAAATCCCTCGGTGCCGACGAGATCATCGATCACGTTGCCGAGGATTTCAGCAAAAAGGTCAAAGACGTGGATATGGTGTTCGATACCATCGGTGGCGAGACACAAGGGAAATCCTGGGGTGTAATCCGGAAAGGTGGTATACTGGTCTCAACGATCGGGGTCGACGAAAAGGCCGCTGCCGCTCACGGCGTGACCGCAAAAACGTTCCTGCTCGTCTCGAACGGGGCCCGGCTCCAGGAGCTCGCGGCGCTTGCCGATGCAGGAAAATTAAACGTCGTCATCGATAAGGAATTCCCGCTTGCCGAAGCACAGGCCGCGCTCGAACTGAGCCAGGCCGGGCATGCGAAGGGAAAGATCATCATCACCATTTTGTGAGGGCGCAGCTCGCCGTGCAGGTGCCGGTAAAAAAAACGCGATGTGAATAGTATCAAAAAATGGAGGAAGATCATGAATGACCAGAATGAGAAAAACAAGGAACTGGTGAAGAATTATTATGACCTGTCGCTGAACCGGAAAAAACCGGAAGAGGCGGTGGCAAAATACCTGGGGCCGTACTACCGGCAGCACAACCCGGGCGCAGCAGACGGGGGCGAAGCGTTCATTGCGTTCGTGCACGCGTTTGCCGGGGCGTTCCCTTCGCTCCATTTCGATTTCAGACGGTTCATTGCCGAAGGGGATCTCGTGACGGTGCACAGCCACCTCATCCGGCAGCCGGGCGACCGGGGCGTGGCAGTCATGGACATTTTCCGGATCGAGAACGACAAAATTGTCGAGCACTGGGATGTCCTGCAGGAGATTCCGGAAGCCGCGGCCAACAGCAACACCATGTTCTGACGGGACGGACCGGTGAAAGTGTTCCCGTGAGAAGACCTCCGGTAAGTACCGGGAGGAAAAATACCCGGTTTTTCCATGGGAGAGGGCTGGAAACATTTTCTCGTGCCGGATCTCAAAAACCGGGCAGTCGATCTGAAAAGATATTTATTCTCATGTGTGAATGGTCATCCCATGTCGAAACTGATCGTCCTGCTCCTTCTGGCCGCATTCATGATTCCCGTTGCTGTCTTTGCGGATCCTTCGAATTTGTCGTGCGGCTGCTATGCGGCAAATACCACCGGCGGGGTAACCGGCTGGGGACCCGGCATGATGCAGGGCTACAGGGTCGCGGGATCCGGATCGGATACCTGTTGGGGGAACGGAAGTGCCGGTGATTGCAATTACAATGCACCGGGTGTGAACGGCAACGGTTATGCCGCCGGCAACGGGTACTACCGCGGCATGATGGGAGGGTACGGGGCGTCTCCTGCTGCCGGTTACGGCGGTATGATGTATGGCCCGACCGCGGTGGCCGGGGCGGGAATGTACGGCTTTGCTGCCGTGGGATTTGTCCTGATCATTATCCTGATCGTCATCTGGATTATCGTGGGCATCCTGCTCATCCTTATGCTCTACCGGAAATTATCCGCAAAGTAACCGGACTAAATCACTTTTTTTGGGCCTTTGTTTTTCAGACAACCATTTTTTGTAAAAAGGGGAAATTTCCCGGGATCGTAAATTCTGTCCCGTCTGATTTTTCACGGTCCCAACGGGAATTTTCCCGTAAAACAATCAGAAGGCGAACATGGTTTTTTCAAAGGTACTTGCGACAGTTTTTCCGGCAACGCTGAACCGTGAAGATTTATAAACTTGGTAACGCATCTGGAACAGGAGATGAAACAGGAATGGTAAACAAAGGCCACCAGCTGAAGACGAAACGGAATGCAGAGCGGCTTATCACCGGCAACCGCCGGAGCCCGCTTGCCCGGATTGAAAAAGAGCTTGCATGGATCGGGTTTACCGAAATTGGTGCGGATCCTATTGCCGTCGCATTCGAGCACAAGGCGGATGAACTCTATCTTGAGATTTTTGTCGACGACGACCGGCACATTCACAGTTACCTGCTCGTGACATTCGAGGAAAAAAAGAAGAAGCAGCGAAAGTACCGGTGGTAAGAGCCGGATCTTTTATCCATATCATTTTTTACCCGCATGGATTTTCTGGAACCGGTAACCAGGAACGCGATCCTACCGGATCAGGTCGAGCGTGATATCGTACCGGCGGGTTCCGTTTCCTTCTTCGAAACCGAGGACTCCCCCGGCCCTGACCGACAGGTGACGGAGGAAACGCCGGGACTTACCGGTTCCCGGGGAAGCTTCGGTACACCCGTTGCCGCAGACTGAGAGGGTAACTGATTTTCCTTTCCGGCACGATCGCAGGATGATCCCGTCCGCTCCCGTACCTACGAGATCTTCGAAGATATACGTCACGAGATCCGAAAAATGTGCCTTGTCGACCAGGGATACGATCTCTTCCGGTCCGCTTTCCCGGGAGAACGTGACGTCTTCGAGAAGAGGGGGCATCCCGATCCGTGCGAGCAGCATACCGGCAAACGTTTCGTCATCGTCGGCAGATGACAGGAGAACATCGTCCGGGCATGACGGGACCGACAGGCCGGTGACGATGATATCGAGAAGGCCATTGACCTCCTGTTCCGAGAGATCGCGGGGAGGGTTGAACCCGCGGAGCACGGTCGTGTAATCGGTGAGGAGCCGCTCAGCACGGGTTACAAGGGAGGGGTCGATGATGTGCGCAAGCTCGTCACGGTTGAACGCACGCTGGAGTTTTGCAATGACCTGCCCGGCTTTCAGCGCGAGCGGGATCGTTCCCTGCCGGCCGGAATGGTGCTCCTCTGCAAATGCCCGGAACGCTTCGAGAAGATCATCGATGGCATCCCCGCCGATCATGTCGTGGACCTCCTCAGCCATCCCGGACTCGCCGAGCTCGTCCATGACGTACGAAATATAGTAGAGCCGGCCGGCCATTACCGTGAACAGCTCGTTCACCTGGTCCATGCAGTCTTCTGCATACGCGGCAGTCTGCAGAGCCCGTTCCCGGTTCAGTTCCACGATATCCGCAAGCCCGGCCGCATCGTTCCGCACGCCCGCAAGCATCCGGATGCTGTCGTCCATGGAAAGAACCCGGCCGTGCCCGGGGCAGACGATCGAGATGCCGCTTTCCGGGAGCAGTCCGGAAATTCCTTCAAGCGAGGTGATGAGCGCTTCCTGGCTCCACCCGAACTGGCCGGCTATACCCGGGCTTGCGGCAAAGAGGAGGTCGCCAATAAAGAGCAGCCCGCCGATCCGGAGACAGATGCTGTCCGGGCTGTGGCCCGGCGTATGGTAAATATCGAGAGCGGGACCGGGCCCGAAACTGATCCTCTCGTGGGGAATTGCCGGGCCCGGTCCTCCTGAAATTACATCCCGGGTGATCCTGATACTTGCTCCGTTCGGGAATACGGTGTCGATTCTTCCCGGACCTTCATCGACGGCCGGAAAAAGGCGCAACCCAACCGGGACCGGTGCAATCGCACAATCCAGCAGCTCCGCCTGCGTGAGCTTCCGGTCTGCGGTTTCGAGTGCCCGGGCCCCGTGTTCCTGTACGGCGAATACCACGATGTCCCGGTACGCAAAGGCCGGGCAGTCCAGGACCCCGACAAAATGATCGATATGGGCGTGGGTCAGGAAAACAAAGACCGGTCGTTTTACTTCCCGCTGGATCCCGCTGACAACGGACATGAGATGTCCGGCCTGCCCGGGAAGACCGCCCGGATCGATCAGGATGATCGCATCCGGTGTCTGGATCAGGTACGAGTTGGAAGATACGGTGTCGATTTTCCGGATGAGCGGATAGATCTGTACACCGGTGCAGCCGGGAACGGGCTGCCATGTAAGAGGAGTTAAGGATTCGTTACCACCTGGCAAGCGCTTCTCCCTCGGTCGGGTAGATGGCAAAAATCGAGGTGAACCCGGCCAGTTTGAGAACCTTGAGCACTTCTGCTGAGAGACAGCAGAGCCCGTACTTGTCGCCCGGGGTCCGGAGTTTCTTTGCAGTGGCAAGAAGCACCCGCAGGCCGCCGCTGCTTATGTACGTAACGCCGGAAAAATTGAGGAGTATCTGCTTGTGCCCCTGCTCGATCTCCCGGTTGATTGCCTGTTCGAGCGTCGGTGCTGTTGCGGTATCGACTCTTCCCGTAATGGTCAGGACGGTCGCGCTCTCACGGGTTGCAGTTGTTATTTCCACGTTAAATTTCCCCCATTCTCGTGATATAGTGAGGATTCCTGATGAATGTCGGCGTTTTCAAAAGATAATCCTATCCATGTACAAGGGTGGGAACGGGTACTCAGGATGGCCCGGGCAAACCGGCAAGCCGGTCGTCCCCGGCTTTTTCCCGGGCAGCATCCGGGAAAAATAATATCGCCGTTCGTTACCCGGAGCAGGATTTTTTTTGGAACTGCTGCACAAGCGAAGCGGAAAACTACAGTATTAAGAGAACGGATGTGCAATTCGTACTGAGCATCCCCATGGCAACCACGATTCTTTCATTGCTCCCCACCGTCCCGAAGGTTCGTACTTCCGCCGTGGTTGCCGGTCTTCCGGCCCGGAATGGAATAGTATCCGATATTCCCGGTAACCGCCAGGCCGTGGTCGCCATGGATCGTCCACAGCCTGATGGCATCGCCCCGACGGTCATGCGGAGGATGTGATGGCGGGAACAATTTCGCTCACGATATCTTCAGAGATCGGGCAGATCCCAAAAATTTCAGCGGCTCTCGAAGAGGCTATGCAATCCCATGCATTTGCCGAAGAAGAGATCCTCGATACCCAGCTTGCAGTCGAGGAGGCGATCACGAATTCGATCGTCCACGGGTACCGGGGAAAGACCGGGACGGTTATGGTGATTATCCACGTCTCGCGGGGGATCGCGGAGATCCAGATCGAGGATAACGCAGAGCAGTTCGACCCGCTTTCGATCCCCGAGCCCGATCTCGCGGGAGATCTCGAGGAGCGGCACATCGGGGGACTTGGCATCTTCCTGATCCGGCAGGTCATGGACGAGGTCGTCTACCGGTACGAGGACGGGAAGAACATCCTCTCGCTCGTAAAAAGAAAAGGGGCCTGATTTTTTTTTGGATTCGTGGTTTTTCAGGCTTTTTGAAATTTTCAGGATTCGTGGATTATTTCCTGGATGTACGCGATCCCGATCTTCGCTTTTTTCAGCCGGGTGCTGTCGAGGAGATGACGCATGTCCACGAATTCCCCGTCGGTGACGATCTTTTTTACCTGGCTGTTGAGGTCAAGCGAAGAGTCGTAGGGAACGTTCCGGAAGACAACCCCGTGGTTGTGGAGGTACATCGCTTTTGCCGGATCGCGGTTAAGGGGATTGGAATAATAAAGGGCGGAGAGGTTCTCCTGCGGGAAGAACGAGAGGTCGCGGGACAGGTCGATCCCCACGCCAAAACTGACGAGGGTGTCTCCCTTGTAGGATGTACCGGAATCGGATGCTATCCACTCGGTCACATGGGCCGGGTCCATGATCGACGATCCCTTTGGGATCCCGGTTCCTGCCACCGGCGATTTCTTGAGCCCCGAGCTCGCGAGGCTTTCGAGAACGCCCCAGATCGTGACGGCGATGACGCCATGATAGCTCGCGACCCGGTCGCGGGCACTTGAGAAAATGGTCCGGTAGATGTCGGCAATGCTTACGCCACGGGGATTTGCAGTCTCGAGGGTGAAGTATTCATTGAAGGGGCCTTCGAGAGTTATGTTGTAACCGGTATAGACCGGGACGTCGCCCGCGGAATCCTGGGGTGTAAGAAAATCCGGGGTATTGTTACCATCGGTCGGAAGCCAGACCATCGAGCCGTACAGCGTGATCATCTCGCCAAGGACCGGCATCGCGTCCGGGACGTCAGCCCCGAGTGCGCCAAGACCAAGGGAATACGTGATCTCGGAGAATTTTTTTGCCGTGATGTCAGATTCGGTCAGCCGGGCGTGGAGGATTTTTTCTAAGGAGCCGGTTACCCGGAGGGCAGGCGGCGTCGTCATCCACCCGGGTTCGATGGTCAGCTTCACGCCGTCTTCTTCGATCTTCTTGTAGAAGATCTCGTTGAACAGGGAGGGGTTCTTCCTCCGCTTTGCCATGTCCCCGACGGCATCCGCAACCGAAGGGAAGATATCGAAAACGGTCGTGAACCCGGCCATATCGAGCACCTTCTTCGGATACTCGCCAACGGCGGCAAGGGCAAACCGGCCGTTCCGGCGCTTCATCTCCCGCTTGAGCGCGTTGAAAATACGGATCCCGCCGCTGCTGAGATAGGGTGAACCCGCAAGATCGATTACCAGTTCCCTGTCGTCATCGTGGAGGGCTCCCCTTGCCCATTCATCGAGTTTCTGTGCCCCGAACGCATCCAGCCTGCCGGATACAAAAAACACCAGGACGCCGTCGTTTCTCTCGCTGCGAGCTTCCATCTGACAAAAATCTCCTCTAAAAGGTATGTACCCGTCAGGCATTTTTAATGTTCGGGTTCTGTCGTTTGGTTTTAAGGGAAAAAGCGGCATTCCCGCCGGGCTGCCTGATACGTTCCGGATCTTCCGGTTCAAAAAGGTGGGTCGATACAAGGGCAGATGTGCATAGCGGTCCGAGTAGTTCACCGGTTTTTGGAGGGAAAATAAACTCCCGGAAGGGGTTGCCATAACGGGAATTCCGTGAGGGCGGCAGGGTCAACTGTAAAGCATCGTCCTTTGGCAGAAGAATATCCGGCACATTCACGGAAAGGATCGGACCGTTCCGGGATCGTACCCTGATCGGCCGGCGCAGGTTCGCTGGCGGGGCGGGATAGTGAAAAAGCTGGCGTCGTTGTGAAGAAAAATACGGAATAATTTGTTTCAGGCAAACTGGCAGCATCCCTTGGGGGAGGCAAGGATCTTACGCTTTTTCCCGTCGATCCGGTAGACATTCGGGTGGTCGAGAAGGTCAAGAACATTGATCTTCATGTCGATCAACTCGGAATACGAGAAATAGTCCTCTTTTTTTACCCCTTTCTCTTTCCAGGATATATCAAGTCCATAGTCCTTCCGTTCGCTTGAGACAATTTCCTGCATAGGCATTCCTTCTGGCTACCGGAATATAAAAAATTTTCTGGATGCCCGTGACGTACGGGGTATCGTTAAGGAATAGCAAGTTGCGGGGACCATTATCCGGCCGGCTGGCTGAGGTCGCCCGGGCCCAGCCGGTTGAGGAGGACTTCGAGGCTGACAATCTCCCGCCTCAGGATCTCCTCGGGAAAGAACTCCCGCAGCTTTGATTCGAATTTGAACTTATAATCCTTGTTTATGCCCCGATCATCCGTGAACTGGCGTTTCAGGTAATACTGCAGTTCCTCGAGATCCCTTTCCGAAAGCTTGTCGATGAATATCCTGCGGTACTTGTTAACGAGGATCTCTTTCACTTCATCGTTTTCCTGGGTTTGCAGGCTTTCCTCTTTTCCACCGGGTGTGACGGGATTCATCATGTTCTCCAGTAACGGGATTTATTGCGATGGGATTTCTTGTATTGACGAGGCAGGCGAGAAGGATTGTTTTTCTCCGGTCTCGTCGAGCCGGGAATCGTCCGGGCAAAATACATCAACGTGCGAAGGCGGGTTTATTTCCGGGTTCCATCCCGCTTCAGCGCAACTTCAGCAATCCTGCGCACGTATTCATTCTCATCCGAGTTTGCCAGTCTGAGATAATCGAGACTTTTTTTGTCACCGATCGCCATGAGGGCAAGGGCGGCTCCCATCCGGACATTCCAGTCCTTATCCTTCAGCACCAGCCCGAGCCGGTCTGCGGATGAGGGATCGCTGAGCCGGGCCAGCGATCCGATAACATGCCGCCGCACGTCCGGGTTCTTGTCGTAGAGCATGCCAAGAAGCGGTTCGGTAACCTTCGGACCCCCAAGCCGGCCCAGCGCGTCCACGGCCCGCATCCGGACTGCCCAGTCCCCGTCGCGAAGGAGGGGGATGAGCCGATCGACTGCCCGTTGATCGCCGATGCGGCCCAGTGCCCAGACTGCCCGTATCCGTACCACGCTGTCTTTGTGCCCCAGTACAGCGATCAGGGAAGGAACGGCCTGTTCCCCGATTCGGGCAAGGGCAAATGCGGACGCCCAGCGCACATTCTCGTCGGTGTTTGCGAGATCCCTGATAAGATCCGTAATCCTGGTTTTTTCTTCGTCCACGGCAATCTCTCCGCCGGCATAAGAACCGGTAGTTTCCAGGGTGTTACCGCCGAACCCGGTCCTATGCCTCATCGCTCATTTTGGTATATAAATATTATCACGAAGATACCCAAAAGCAGCGGGTGTTCTTTTCATGGGAAAAAAACCGGAAGGAAAAGGGGGATGGTTATTTTTAGAGAAAAAAGATGAACGTTTCAAAAAAAAATTTCCTTTTCCCCGGTGAAGACAAAATGGATCCCGGGAAATTTATCCGTATTTACCGGTTCATGAATTCGTCTGGTTGACCGGAACACGGGAAGAGACCGTAATCGAAGGTTGTGTCGGATTCAGTACACCTGCCGGGCCGTCATATATTCCTGACCCGAGCCACCAGCGGTTATCGACTTTTTCAACATATCCCAGTTTTCTTTCGACCGCATTCGCGTGAGTCGGGTTTACATAGTAATATTCAACAAATCCGGAACCGTTCAGGGCGGTATCGCGGAGCTCTTTTATGAAAAGATTCCCGGCTGCATCCGTTTCATTGATCCGGTTCACGCCGATCTTTTCCGGGTTGACGGGATGGGCAATCGTTGTCCCGTTGAAATCATAGGCATAGATATACAGTTCGCCTTGAAAGAACGTGCCGTTGGCCTGGTCGAACGCGGCAAGGGCTTTTTCTTTTCCGTTGGTCTTTGCATAGGCAACCGCAGACTTCACAAAAGACACAAGTTCGTCCTTCGAAGCCTGGCCGGCCCCTGACATGGCCGGGGAAACAGTCGTGACGGCAGCGGTGGTTTCGGATACAGGAACGCCCGATCCCTGCCGGGCCTGGGTACAGCCGGACGAAAGGAGAAGGGCCGCAAGAACACTGGCGCACAGGAGGAAAGCGGCAACATGCGACATTTTCATTATTTCATATGGGGCAGAAAAGGAGATAAATCCTCAGGATTCGGCCGGGCGGGGGGATATGAGCCCGGCCCCGTGGGATTTATCCAAGGTCCGGATCAGGACGCGGGGATGGTCCGGCCGGCACTTTCCGAAAGACAGTAGAAGAATCCCGCCAATACTAAAATTACAAAAAACCAGGGGACCGGGAGTGACGGGACGGGTAACGGCATACATGGACATGGAGTTCGGCGGCATCTGCGGTACGTGGCAGCGCATGAAAGTCCCGGTAGAAGTGGGAATCGTTGTCCATGACGAAACGAAAAATTCACTGGGTTTTTTCGGCAGGAAATTTGTCTACGATCTCGATATCACCGTCTGGAAAAATATCACCGATGATCTGGGGAGAACAATCGGAAAAAATCCGTGTTCCTTAAACCCGTCGAAAAACGGTCACGGGATAGACCGGGACAGGAGGCACCGACTGGAACCCGAAGAGCGGAAAAAAGCGTACCGGACTTCCCGCCTTGTCCACACCGATCTCAGGGAGTTCATGCGGGATCTCAACGCGTACACTATTTCCACCGTTGTTTTCTTTGCGGCTGACTATGAGCGGACTGCGCTTGGACAGGCACGGGTTAATCTCGAAGGATTTGAAGTCCGCGATCTCCAGCGCGATATAAAAACCACGTTTTCCATGAAGGAGGTCATGTCTCTTGACCGGCTCTCGTACGTGACCGGGTTCCGGGCAGACCTTGATGCGATCTCATCCCGCCATTTCCGGTACCCGGTTCCTCCGGCATACCGGGACTGGCTCGATGCCCATACTGCAGTCGGGGATGCTGCAAGAATGTTCCTGCTGTCACAGGAGTTGCATTTCCATCCCGGTGAACTCAGGGCCGGAATCGAACAGTATCTCGCAAAATGCGAAGAAATGAAAAAAACGAATGGCGATAATGATGCAGTGGTTCCGGACAAATGCGCACCGGGTTAGTGCATTTACTTCTCTTTTCCGGTCGCGTTATCGATGGTGGATTTACCTCTTCCTTGAAAATGGCGGAATGGCCATAGATGAATCCATTTTTCCTGTGCTTTTTTCCGGTAATTTTTTGCCGGGGGATTATTCTATAACCGGATATCCAGCCTGAACCGTCCGGTGTCTCTGCCGGACAACTGCCAAAAGGAGGCGGGGACACTCGTATTGGCAAAAAACATTCTCGCGATCCAGGGACCCGGAAACATGAGTCCGGACCGGGATTTCCCGGAGTGAATTTCCTGAAAAATCAGTCACGCAGATCCAAACACGAGCAGGGTTTTTCCCGTTCCGTCATACAGTTTCAGGTACCCGGTTCCGGCCCTGAACAGGGAAACGTTTCCCAGATCGTCCAGGTACATCGTTTCCTGCGCCATGATCCCGGCCTGCGTACAGTACATCTCCGTTGCGGTGACATTTGAAACGCTTACGGCGTAATCCTTCAGCGAGAATACTCCCGAATACTGGTTGCAGCCCGCGGATCCAAAAACCCTGCCATCGCTGCCGAACCTGGCCGTAACCGTCGTTCCCGAAAGTACGGGGACGAGGACTCCGGAGGGATCGGCATATGACACAAGCGTCCAGTTGTCCTGCACCATCGTCGATCCTGCGGATGCATGGATCCCGGGTACATTTACAACAAGTATGAAAATGACAAGAAACCCGACGAGCGCGAGGACAAGGTAAAAACCAGGGCCCATCTTCTCTTCAGGTTTCTCTGGTTCAGGGATCTCTTCCTCATCCACGGGTTCTTCGACAAGCTCGGGTTCAGCATGGGGATCGGGTAGTTCGGCCATAGGAATCGGAACTTTTCCGGCATCACCGGTAACGGTACGCCAGTAAATTATCATCCGGTATTTTAGAAGTCTCTTCCTATGCACTTAAAAAAAGATACGGGGAATCCGGAACGATGTGTCCTGTTTTGGGGAAACGATCCGAATTTCGTGCGTGTCGGAAAACGGAGCCCAAAAAGCCCGGTCGCGGGGCACGTGTCCGGGTTTTTATCCGGGGAAGTACGATCGGCACCATGAACATCACCTTCACCGTACGGGTTTTTCAGGTTTTTATAGGAGAGCGACCAAGATAACATATGGACATTGCAGTAGTAAAAAAATGGGGGATCTTTTTTGCCGGCATCCTCGTTGCTATCATCGCTGCCGATGCGCTCTCGAATTATATCGTAACCGCTGTGGGTATCGGGGGATGGGAAAAGTTCCTGATCAATTTCGTACTTTATGCGGCCTTTTTCTTTGCGATCCTCTGGGGGCTTGAAAAAACCTTCCACATCGAATTTTTTGGGTTTGGCCGGTGCGAGTAGGTTCCAGAGGAATCAAAAAAGGAATCTCACCGGAGATTCCAATCCATTTTCAGGAACATTCGCTCGTGGTTATTGTGACACAAGGGAAATGAAAGACCGGGTTCGAATTTACCCGCCCGGGAATTTTAATCCAACCGGTAATAATAATCACATGAACCTGTTCCGGCAAACCGGTGCGCCAGAGGAACCGGACAGGATGAATTTAGTAGTAGTGAAACCTATGCTGGTGTACCATGTGGGGATTCCCCCACGATAGTCGGGTGATATTGGTCATGTATATGAATCTGTCATGCATTGTGAAGGGAGGGATCGGTCTCATTTTTGGCCTTCTTGCCCTCCTGCTTCCTGAGGTTACGCTGACGACATTTGTCGCCCTGTTCTGGGTCCTGATCGCAGCAGGAATAATCATCTTCCTCATCCTCGCCACGACATCCCGGAGCGAGGAGTCACTGTTCTGGTTCGGACTTTCTGCGGTTCTTGTTATAATCGGAGCCCTCTCGTTTTTCAGCCAGGGAATAGTCACCATCGTCTTCATGCTGATCATTGCCGGGGTAGCATTCTACTCAGGTTTTTCGGACATCAACTATGCACTCGAGTTCCCGAAGACAAAATATTACCTTATTGCCGGTATGTTCCTTGCCAGTGCACTCCTGTTCGGGGTGCTCTACCGGTATTTCCCGACGGCTTTTAGTACCGTGACTCACACAATCCTTAGCGTTCTTGGGATCTTTGCCCTTATCTTCGGATTATTCTCGATTGCGATCGGACTGCATAATCCCCCTGTCCCGGCGGTCCCTGCTCCCGTAGCCGATCCCCCGCATACCGATCATGTGTGTGCCTGCGAAACCCCCAAGGAAAAATAATCTTTTTTATAAAAGCCCCATCCTTTTTGTCCGGTGATCCAGATGACCTATGATGTGATCGTTGCCGGTGCGGGACCAGCCGGGAGTGCGGCAGCGGAATCATGTGCCCGGCTCGGGCTTTCAACGCTCTGCATCGAGGAGCACGGCTCGATCGGCTACCCGGTCCAGTGTGCAGGACTGCTTTCGCGTTCAGCATTCCTGGAATGCCGGACTTCGGAGCGGCCGGTGCTCAACCGGGTCTCGGGAGCCCGTGTCGTTACGGACGCGGGAAGTGAGATCCTGATCGACGCAAAGACAACAAAAGCGTTTGTCGTCGACCGGGCAGCACTCGACCGCGAGATGGCGGAGTCGGCAGCAAATGCCGGCGCAGAGTTCCGGCTGAAAACTGCCGTTTACGGCGTGGAAGGAAACAACGTCCTCACGAGGGGAATCTACGGGCACGAGGAGATCCCGTTCCGGATGATCATCGCAGCGGACGGTCCCCGGAGTACCCTCGCCCGCATCTACGGGATGCAGAGGGCAAAGGTATTCCTCTCAGGAATCCAGGCCGACATCCCGTTTTCCTGCGACCGGCGGTATGTCGGGATCTATCCTGATGCATCACCGGATTTTTTCGGGTGGGTAATCCCGATGGGCGAAGGCAGGGCCCGGGTCGGCCTGTGCGGCCAGTCCGATATTCCGGAACGGTTTTCCCGGTTCCTGAAACGGTTCGGTACGAATTCGACGCACATGGTTACCGGGACGCTCCCGCTCGGGCTCATGCCCCGAACGTACGGGCACCGCACCCTGTTTGTAGGCGATGCGGCCGGGTTTGCAAAACCTACATCGGGAGGCGGGGTTTACACCGGGGTGAGAGCAGCCCGGCATGCGGCAGCAGTCGCAGCAGAGTGCTGCGAATGCGACCGGTTCGAAGACCGTGACCTCGCCCGCTATGAGCGGCGATGGAAAAACGACATCGGGAAGGAACTGGAGTACGGGTTCCGGCTCTTCGCCATGCGGCAGAAGATGAGCCCGGCACAGATTGACTCCCTCGTACGAGCGCTCAATGATCCGGAGATCCTCGCGGCCATCGTAGAGCACGGGGACATGGACCGGCCCGGGACTGTCGCTGCGATGCTCCTGCGGAAGCCTGCGGTCCTCAGGTGCATGGGCTCGCTCATCACAACGGGGATACGCTCGTTGTTCTGGTAGGTGCCGTGCCGGACGACTGGAAAAGAAAACAGGAGGCGGTGCTGCAGGATTTGGATCGATTCTCCGACCGGAAGTACATACATGGTTCCCCGCTGACAGTTCCCCGGAATACCTGAAAAGGTTCGGATAAAAAAAGATTGGGGACTCCCCAAATTTTCTCCGGCCTCTTGCGTAAGAGAATTTTTCCTGCCACTCATTCCGGTTTTTTCGGGGGCAATTCTTTGCTCATTGCTGCCATGAGTTCGTCCATGCGGATGGGTCGTTTATCCGGGGACAAGCCGTGCATCCTGCACCACTCGCAATAGATCCTGACGAGCTGGGGAGGCTTGAGGCCGGCTTCGGCGATGAGCGCCGGGTCGTAGAATACTTCTGCAGGAGTTCCCTCGGCAAAGACCGAGCCTTTCTTTACCAGGCAGACCCGGTCGGCGATCCGTGCGGCCAGGTCGAGATCATGGGTGGCAATAACGACACTGATCTTAAACCGGTTCTTCAGCTCCATGATGAGGTTCTCGATCATCCCGGTGTGGACCGGATCGAGATCGGATGTCGGCTCGTCCATCGCGATGATCTTCGGTTTCATCGCAAGGATACCTGCAATCGAGATGAGACGCTTCTGGCCTCCGCTCAGGTAATTGGGAAGCTTGTTGACGAGATCTGCGGCCCCGACGTCTTCAAGGGCGCCGAGTGCGGCAGCCCGGGCGGCTTCCTGCGTCATACCGAGGTTGAGGGGCCCGAACATAACATCGTCGAGGACGGTCGGGGCGAAGAGCTGGTCGTCGGATCGCTGGAATACGACGCCGACTTCTTTCCAGAGATCGGCCACCTTACCGGTCATCACCGACCTGCCGTTCACCACAATCTCGCCCTGCGTGGGCATAAGAAGACCATTCAGGTGCTCGATAAGCGTTGATTTTCCGGAGCCGTTCGGGCCGCAGAGGGTCACGATCTCATTTTTCATGACCGCAAAGCACATGTTATGGATGCCGACACTCCCATCGGGATAGACGTGGCTCGCACAGTCCACGTGGATCAGGACCTCCCTGCCATCGCGAACCGGAAGGCATGTCGTCGAGTCGGGATCCCGCCGTATTACTGCCATTCTACAACCCCCTCGAATTCGGGACAAGCCAGACCATAACGGCAATCGCTGCCGTGAACGCAACCATTACCCCGTATTCCGCCGGCCGGGGGCGGGGAATCTCCGTTCCCGCACGGTATACGCCGGTATAGCCCCGGGAGATCATCGCTTTGTGGACCCGTTCCGCCCGCTCGAACGAACGGATGAAGACAAGGGCAAAAATCTCTGCGAAGAGTTTTCCCTGCACCCTGATGGAATGGATCAGGCCGCCGCCCCGCGAACGCACGGCCTTGAGCATCGAGCCGGTCATGGCAAGCGTAAGGAAGAGGAACCGGTACGCCATCAGGAAGATCTGGTCGAGCGGCGCAGGAAAGATGCGCTGGATAATCGCCGAGAGATGCTGGTACCGGGTGCTCATGATGAGGAAGAGGGAGAACGTGACCGAGATCAGGGCTTTTTCCGTGAGGGTGACGACAAGGATAATCCCGTTGTCGGTGAGCGCCAGGGGAAACCCGAAGATTGAGAACGAGAGGACAGGCGACCCCGGTTCGCTCCATGCCATGATGCCCACGAGGGACAGGACAAAGACAAATGGCAGCAGGTACCAGGCAAATAATTTCCTGACCGGGAGGCCGGCAAGGGCATAGAGCGCAAGAACTGCAAGGTACAGGGCCGTGCAGATGAAGAGGTTTCTCGTCAGCGTAATGGTGAGAATGACGAGAACAAGAGCCGCACATTTCGTCCACGGGCTGATGCGGGACAACCGGGTATCCTGGCGTTCAGCGTAAGAAGTGATCAGGTCCGGATCCGGGATATGCCCGGATATCATTGTCGAACTCATGCCGGCACCCGGATCTTTTGCAGGTGAACGGAAGAACGCGTTTTCATAAGTGAATGCCCCCGTCCAGGCATCCGGAATCGTGGGTAATTTTCCCGCAGATACCCTGGTGCGGATGTCCCATTGCACGGCACATGGTATCGATCGCTTCCCGGGATACCATGCTCTCGAACCGGGAGACTTCCGTGCAGGCCTGTTCGTCCGAAAGTCCGAACCGGGCAAGGGCGAGGCTCAGGATACGGTGCCGCTTTACCAGGAACCCGGCATATTTTTTTCCTTCCGGGGTCAGGCTGACTCCCCGGTACGGGACATGCATAAGGAAACCAAACGAAGTGAGTTCACTGACAGTCTTGGTAATTGTCGAGGGGTCTACGGCAAACCGTGCGGCAATCTCGTTTGTTTTTACGGTCCCGTCGCGTTCGAAAATATATTTGAGGTACTCGACCTTCCGGGGGGATAGGCTGAGCCCGTCATCGATCTCCATAGTGTCATTCCATATGCCCTCTGCCAGAATAAAGTTTGGTATGAACCCAAAATTCAGGGATTACCGGCAGGAAACGGGCGAGGGAAAGCAATGGAGGGTCCGGTGAAAAAAGGCGGAAGACAAAAAAATGTCCATCCATCACCTTTATGGTTTCCCCGTACAACTGGAGGGTATGTCTCCAGAATCCGAAGCGGTAAAACTGGTTGCAGGCCTCATGGCACTTGCAGCGCGAACAGCTCCCAAGGCAGTCGGACTCGACTCGATCACGATCAAAACCGTGACCGGAAAGGAACAGGAGAAACTCGCCGATCATATGCTCGCGATGGGAAAAGAGCTGGGTATGGGTTTTTTCCTTGTCAACGCCGGACAGGTCCGGGAGAGCGACGCAACCGTTCTCATCGGGGTCGAGGGAAGGACAACGCTCGGCATTAACTGCGGCGGGTGCGGGTATGAATCCTGCGCCGCGATGGCAAAGGCACTGACGCAGTCAAAAAAATCAAAATCGCTTTATCCCGGTCCAAACTGCGTATTCAAGATCTCCGATCTCGGGATCGCAGTGGGATCTGCAGTCAAGACGGCGGGGATCCACAACGCCGACAACCGGATCATGTACTCGGCTGGCGTCGCTGCGATGCAGCTCGGTTTGATCAAGGGATGCAGCGTTGCGTACGGGATACCGCTCAAGGCATCGGGTAAGAATATCTACTTCGATAAGGAGGTTCACGAACATTAATCCCGTTTTTTCCGGTAGATGGGACAGGACTGTTCAGCGTTTGTCACTCAGATTTTCGAGGATCTCTGTTTTCAGTCCGGGGGGAAGACCGATCGGTTCGATCGCCATCGGCAGCAGGAGCCGGACCATGCTCTGTCCTTCGGGGCTTGCAAAATAAGCTGCGATCCGTTTCCTGCCTTCCGGGGAAGATACATAATCCCTCAGCAGCTGCTGGTTTTCCGGTGACGTCAGGTACCCGGTTATTATCTCCTGGATTGGATTGAGAGGAAACAGAACTATCATCCCGGTATGCATCCCGAATTCGGATTGCCGGTGAACTATATTTCCGGCAGATTATTAAAATATTTTATTTTTATTTTCAGGCTTGCATTCAGGTTCTTGGCCGAACATCCGGAGAAAAAACGGATGGGATACGAGGGGAGCGCTATTATTTCAGTGCTGTTGCAATAACATCGTCGATAGTATTTACATAGACAACGTTTATCCCGACATTTTTCTCGATATACTCTTTTGCCGGGACGTTCTGTGGAACCTGCTCGAGAACCTGGAATCCACCGTAATCGACGGTCTGCTCCGTGTAGATCGTGAGCAGCTGGTTATCGCGGGGGAGAAGGAATGTCGTTATCCCGTTCTCTTTGGCTGCTTCTGCCTTTTCCATGGCCCCGCCGATCGCACCGATATGCCCATCGGAACCGATCGTTCCGGTGAGGGTGACGGTGGGGTCGATAGCCCGGCGTTCAAGGGCTGCAATGGTAACAAGGGTTATCAGCGCGCCGGCACTCGGACCATCGACCGATGAGATCTGTTTGTCGGCCTCGATGGAGAAGAGGAAATCGGTTCCGGAGATATCGATCCCGGTCCTGTTCTGTGCAACATAGACTGCCGTGTTCGCAGCATCCTGGAAGACGATCCCCATGAGTGGTTTTGTTTCGACAAGAATCCTGCCTTTCCCCGGCTGCAGCTCAACGGATATATTCATGATAGACCCGTTCGTGATCAGATTCTGTGACAGGAACGGGCCGTTCTGCACAAGCTGTACCGACTGGCTGACCGCCGGTGCTTCCATCATGGCAGAACTGGTAATCCCGCCGGGTACTCCTTCGGCAGTCTCTTCGGGGCTTTCGAGATGGGAGCGGTAAAAGTTGAGCTGGGCAAGGGAGGCCTGGAGGCTCATATTGGCCTGGTCAAGCTGTTTCCGGAGCTCCATGTTCTGCGTGCTCAGCGAGTTCGTCTTTGCGATAAGCATCGGGATATTCCCCTGTGCATGGGAACTGTAGGCAATGAGACCGATATTTGCGATAACCGACAGCGCGAGCAGGACCGAAAGTACAGATTCCGTTTTCAACGGCATTCCTCCATGGTTGCTTCCTGATATTTCGGGAAGTACTTAATGCTGTTGGTCGCACGGAAAAGGAATAAATTATCTGGGAATTCCCGGATCTTCTGCCATCAGTCCGGAATTCCAATGGCCCGGGAGCGATTTATCAGAACCGGTTCGGGTCCGTATCCACGTCCACGATCACCGGCAGGCCAAGAGACATCGCTTTCCGGACCGCGGCTTCCAGCTCGGCCGGCCGGTCCACCCGGATCCCGGCGCCGCCGCACGCCTCTGCAAACTTTGCGAAGTCCGGGTTGAGCAGATCGGTCGCGAAATTGGGATAATGCTCCATCATCTGCTCGACCTGTATCATCCCGAGCTGCCGGTTGTTGAGGATGATGACGACAATCGGGAGCTGATATCTGACCGCGGTAATGAAATCCCCCATCGCCATCGTGAACCCGCCGTCACCGGTAATGCAGAAGACCGGCCGGTCGGGATACGCGAGCTTTGCAGCAAGCGCCCCGGGGAACCCGAATCCCATCGTGGCAAGATAACCGGACATAGCAAACCGCTGGTGCTTCATCCGGAAGTTACGGCCAAACCACCACTGGTTCTCCCCTACATCGAGCGAGATCACGGCATCTTCAGGGATAATTCCCGAGAGGACTTTCATAATGAACGGGGGACGGAGCGGAGCTGCATTCGCATCCGCTTCCGAATCCCTCTGGTCATTCCACTCCTTCTTCATCGCCGCAATAGATTCGGTCGTCGTGCCACCGGCGCTTGCGTGCAGCAGGGGGATGAGACGGGGGAGGACGAGGCGGCAGTTGCCCCAGAGGAAGACACTCCGGTCGTTTTTGCCAAGCTTGACAGGATCGATATCCACCTGCACCATCGGCTTATCCACCGGCGCGTTCGTGAACTTCGAGAACCCTACGCCCAGCGTAATCAGGAGATCGGTTTCGCCCGCGAGGCTCCGGGCCTGGGGGGAGCCGACCGACCCGAGGATCCCGATCACCCTCGGATGATCCTCCGGTATGATCCCCTTGGCCCTGAAGGTGGTCAGGACAGGAGCATTGATCGCTTCTGCAAGGGCAAGCACTTCCTCGGCCGATTCGTACGCACCCCAACCCGCAAGGATGACCGGTTTTGTGGCATTATTTATCGCGTAGGCCGCTTTTTGCAGGGATTCGTCGGACGGCATGATGTCAAAGCTGCCGATGCAGGATTCCCGGGCGCAGTGTTCCGCGTCGAGCGGCAGCTTCTGGATATCGTTTGGGACCGAGAGCTGGGCTACGCCCCGGTGGAGCAGGGCATACTTCATGGCCCTGTTGAGGAGAAGGACTGCAACGTTTTTTTCATATATGGTATTGTTGTACACGGTTATCGGCCGGAAGAAGGCGTCCTGGTCGATCTCCTGGATCCCGCCGGGCCCGGTATACTGGGTCTCCACCTGCCCGTTGAGCGAGATAACCGAAGCATGGTCCTCTTTTGCATCGTAGAGGCCGGTGGTGAGGTTGGTCGCTCCCGGCCCGGCGATGGTCAGGCAACCGGCGACTTTCCCGGTGAGCTTGTGGTACGCCGAAGCGGCGAGGGCGGCGTTCTCTTCGTGCCGGACAACAATGTACCGGATCTTCGGGTTCTTCCGGAGGGCATCCACAAGCCCGAGCGAGGAGGTCCCGGGAATGCCGAAGATGAGGGCTACGCCCCACGCTGCCAGCTCGTTGATCAGGACTTCGGACACGGTCGTCCGGGCTTCATCCTGATCTTCCCCGGAAGACTGGAGGACGAATTCGCTCTTCGGCGCCCCGCAGACCGGGCAGGTCCAATCGTCGGGAAGTTCGGAAAATTTCGTGCCAGGAAGGGCATTTGCCAGAGTATCTCCTTTCTCCTCATCGTAGATGTACCCGCAGACAGAACACTTCCACTTCGCCATAGTAGTCCTCCCTTGCGTACCGGGTATAAAAATATATGCCGGAATCCGGAAAACTCCGCAGGCATTGCGGCCGGACGGGAACCACCGACAGATTTTTAATCCGGTTATGGAATCTAAAGGATCGGAACGAACGACAAAAAGGATCGGCACCCGGTCCTTAAGTCCGTCTTGATCCCGGAACCAGGGACGTAATGAAAATCCTGCCGGCACATCACGCGAAGTGGATGATTGGTGATCTTCATGGTAACCGGAAAAAAACTGACCTACATCACACTGTCTGACGATGAAAGCACCCATCGGCGCTATGAACGGGCTCTCGATACGCTGACCCCGGAACTCGGAAAGTCACATCCACTCTACATTGGCGGGAATGAAGTATATGCAAAACCTGAATTCGAAGTGCGATCCCCGTTCGACACCAGTATTCTCGTAGGAAAGTTCCAGACAGCCTCCCCGGCCCTCATCAGGTCGGCAATCGTAACGGCAAAGAAAGAATTTCCTGCGTGGAGTGCAAGACCGTGGAAGGAGCGGGTGAAAATCCTTAAAAAAGCCGCTTCGGTCCTCGACAAGAACCGGTTTCTCCTTGCAGCCATCATGACATACGAATCAGGGAAGAACCGGGCAGAAGCCCTCGCAGAAGTGGGCGAAGCAGTCGATATGATCCGGTATCATGCTTCGGTCTACAGCCGTAACCGGGGTTTTGTCGTCCCTATGCCGCCTGAAACTCCATCGACGACAAACGCAAGCGTCATGCGCCCCTATGGCACGTGGGCCGTCATCTCCCCGTTCAATTTCCCGCTCAGCCTCGCAGCCGGTATGGCGGCAGGGGCACTCATTACCGGGAATACGATTATCCTGAAACCAACAAGCGAAGCCCCGTTCTCGTGCCTGAAACTGTACGAGGCATTTGTCGGCGGAGGTGTCCCACCGGAAGCAGTGCATTATCTCACCGGGCCGGGAGGATCTTTTGGCGATGTCATTACGGCACATCCGGATATCGACGGAATCGCGTTCACCGGGTCCCGGTACGTGGGGATCTGGCTCCAGCGCAGTTTTGCCGAGCGCCAGCCATATCCAAAGCCGGTCATCGCAGAGATGGGCAGCAAGAACCCGGTCATCGTGACGGCAAAAGCCGATCTCGCAAAAGCTGTCGGGGGTATTGCCCGTTCGGCGTTCGGGTACTGCGGCCAGAAGTGCAGCGCTGCGTCCCGGGTCTATGTGGAGACACCGGTCTTTGGCCCGTTCCTTGCCGCACTGAAAGCAAAAGCCGAATCGCTGGTCATCGGCGACCCCCGCGACCGGAGCACGTTTACCGGACCGGTCATCGATGCAAAAGCAGTCGGGGTGTTTAGGGATGCGGTTCGCCGGACCCTCAGGGATGGCGGGAAGATCGTAACCGGCGGGGACGTCCTTGACCAGGACAACTATGCCGGGGGGTTCTTTGTCCGGCCGACAATAGCAACCGGGTTCGGTGAAGGGCACCCGCTCCTCAGGCGCGAACTCTTCGTGCCTTTTGTCATCGTCGAGCCTTACACAACGCTCGAAGAGGCGCTCCGCAAAGCAAACGATACCGACTTCGGGCTGACCGCCGGGATCTTTTCGGATGACAACGAGGAGGTCGAATATTTCTTTAACACGATCCAGTCGGGGGTAACCTACGCGAACCGCCAGGGAGGAGCGACGACCGGGGCATGGCCGGGGGTACAGCCCTTCGGCGGCTGGAAAGCAAGCGGTTCGACCGGGAAAGGTGTAGGAGGGCCATGGTACCTCCTCTCGTACCTGCGGGAACAGGCGCAGTGCCGGGTGAACGAACCGGCGTAAGAATATTTTTTACCCGGGGTAAAAAGCGACACGGTACAGGTCCGGGCAACGAAAAGAGCCAAAAACCATCCGGGTTATGGTTTCTCTGCCGGGGGCAGACCTATCCAGGCGTACTTGTCGGGACCACGCTCACGGTGCTGTGGGGAATGTTGGATTCAAGCGAGGCCTTGATCCGGTTTATCGTGTCCTGGACATCTGCCATTTTCTTTTCACCGTCGAATTCGAGCTGGAGCTCGATATACACATTGCTTCCCGACCTTCGCGAGCGGACGCCGTGGAGTGCAGTATAGTCGTTGAAGAAGACGGCGAGCTCCCGAACGATCACGAGCTGGAGTTCCTCGTCAAGGGTCTTGTCGAGAAGATCCGGCAGCGACGACATGATAACCCGGTATCCCGAGAAGAAGAGGAACCCTGCGATGATGAACGATGCCACCGGGTCGATATAGAGCGACCATGCATAATGCGAGAGTGCAAGGCTTGCAATGAGCGAGGCGAGCACGGAAAAATCCGAAAAAGCCTTGGTGCGGAAGAGCCTCCACTGGGAGTCAATTATCGGCGAAGGCTCTTTTTTAAAGAGACGGTAATTTTTCCTCCAGAGCCACGAGTTCATGCATACGCCGATAATCATCAGGATGACACCGAGATATGCCCCCTCGTGGACGAGCTCGGCAGGCACCGCGATCCTGTATATCGCGACGCAGAAGACGAGCGCAAGGGAAATGAACATGACGCCGCCGGTAACAATAGAGGTGACCGTCTCCATCTTTCCCATCCCGTAATCGTACGTCCCGGCCCCCCCTTTTGCCATCTTACGGATCGTGAGGTAGGCAAAAAACGTTGCAAGGATCTCGTTTGCACATTTTATTGCATCGGCGAAGAGGACAATAGAGCCGGAGAGAATCGCGGCGACAATATCCGGAATCCAGAGGACAAAATCGATAATGAGGCTGACGAGTACCGTCTGCTGCTTTCGGGCAAGACCGCCCTCATCCCCGACGGGTTCGGATAGCGTGTGCGACATTGTTATTCTTCCGTAAATTTTGGGTGTCCGGTGCTAAAAGACGTGCGTATTTGTTTTTGCGCCAGCTTACCGGCAAATCCACGGGCGAAACGATTCCCCGCGATCCGCCGCAACTCAGGTTACCCGGATTACCACGATGGTCATATCATCGGACTGCGGGGCATCGCCGGTAAATACTTTAATCTCGCGGAGGAGCCCGAGAATTATTTCACCGGGAGGAAGGGTACGGTTCCTGATCAGGTATTCATGAAGCCGCTCTTCGCCGAACCAGTCATCGCTTGTATTGAATGCCTCCGTAATCCCGTCGGTATACATAACGATGAGATCGCCGGCTTCGATGTTTTGCACGGTTGACAGGAGATCAACATCCGGGACGACCCCGAGGGCAACCCCCCGGCCTTCGAAGGTCAGCACAGCTGCGGGATCGCCACGGATAAGAAGGGCGGGGTTGTGCCCGGCATTTACGTAAGAAAACGTCATCGCCCGGGGATCCAGCACCGCGTAAAATGTTGTGATGAACATGCTCGATTTCGCATCTTCGTAAATCAACCGGTTCGCACGCCGTACGACCGCACCGGGATCCGGCTCTCCCTCGCCGCTCGCGCGGATGAGTGTCCGGGACAGGGCCATAAAAAGAGCGGCGCTGACGCCCTTTCCCGATACATCCGCCATGACAAAACCCCACTGCCCGGCACCGGCCGGAATGAAATCGTACAAGTCGCCGCCGATTTCCATCGCGGGGATAGTGGTTGCTGCGACTTCAAAACCGGGAATGGCAGGCGTGGATTCCGGGAGGAAACTTTCCTGGATCTCACGTGCGATCTCAAGTTCCTTTGTGTACCGTTCCTTCTCGGTGGTCGTCTTTTTCAGGTCTTCGATATTCTGTTTGAGATCGCTTGCCATCTGGTTGAAGGAGTTTGCCAGATCTTCAAACTCATCCCCGGTCCGGAGGGTGATACGGTAGTCGAGATCACCGGCACCGAGTGCGACGGTTGCCTGTTTGAGGGATTCTACCGGCCGGGTGATGATCCGGGCGAGCCGGAAGCCAAGGATTATGACGATAAGCAGGATCAGGATGAAGAGCCCGGTAAATATCGCACGGATCGTATCGGTCCGGGTCTGGATATGGGCTCCTGTCGCATTCGTCGCTTCGCTGATCCGGCCTTCCGTTATCATGGCCGGGGCGATGATCTTCGATACCGGCATCGAGACGGCAAAACTCCAGTTGAGGGACTTGACCGGTGCATATGCCACGAAACTGTCGCTGCCGTTGAAGCTGACCCGGGCGATGCCGGTTTCACCCGCCATCATATGCCGGCCGATTTCGACAAGCTCCGGGTTTCCGCTCGAAAAGACATTTTCCACCCCCAGTGTCTGATCCCAACGGGAGTCACCGGCCGGCAGGTCGGGACGGCTGATGATGTTTCCTTTATTGTCGAGCAGGACTGCATACCCGTCACCGGCAAGGGTGATGTTGAGAATGTCATCGTGCAGGGTTTTGAGAGTTACATCCGAACCGATAACCCACGTCCCGTACTGCGTTTTTATCGCGCGGGAACAGGTAATGATTTTCCCGTTTCCCGCGGCATCGGTATAGGGTTCCGACCATACGTTTCCCCCGGATTTTTTTGCTTCGGTAAACCAGCTCCGGTCCCGGGGGTCGTAGGCAGGACTGGTAGTCCCGTTCCATGGATAACTCCGCATCACGCCGGAATCGCTGGCGACGTAGACGCCGGTGAGATCTCCGTCGGCGTTGAATACGGCTCTGAGCGGATCGTTCATTCCCGCAAGTGACCGGTACTCATCGGATCCGGTTTCGACCTTAGCTCCCGGTGCCGTTATGACGACGACACCCGCATAGGCATCCGGCGGGGGGGTATTCCGGGTGAACGTGCGGGTGACCGGGACGATCCCGGGGTTACCCTGCATAGTCTCTGCCATATCGGCGAGGATATTCATCTCGGCCTCGGTATCTTCGAAAAGCACGTTTGAGATCGCTGCCTGGTCGGAGGCGATCCTGATCATATTGGTCGTGGCTTCCTGCCGGAGCTCTGACGAACTGTCATTGACTGCGTGGTTCCCGAGAGCATCGGTGCTGCCCGCGGCAAATTTTCCCACATCGCCGATGGTAAAAAATGCCAGAAAGCCCATGATCCCGAGCGATACCAGCGAGAGCGCAAGAAAGAGGACAAGGATCTTCTCCCGGACCGACATCTTCCCGGATAGCGTAGTGAGGATCGTCATAGGAACGTGGGTTTCGTTTACCGGGCAGATTTACAGAGAGCGGGGTGAAACCGGGCCGGTGAGAGAGTTCTTATACGAATGAAATCTCTTCTGCAAAGGTATTCAATGATTCCATCCGGAAAAATCTTTAAAAACCTGCCGGACAGTTCGAGCTGCCGGTTCCCTGAAAAATTAAAATGGGTTTTCTCGTCATTCGCGCCGATCCCAACTGAAATGCACTGGAGCGAGGCGATCGTAAGACGAGCAGAAAAAAAAGAGATACCGAATCCCCGGTCTCTTACCGGTTGATGTTGATATGCACGACTTTTGCCGGGGGAAAACCATTGAAGTACGTAGAAGAGGCGTGGGAGTACGCGCCGATATTTTCCGAGTAGACGAGGTCGCTGATATCGAGCTCGGGCAGTTCAGCGGAAAGCGTGATGGTGTCGAACGCGTCGCAGGTCGGCCCGAAGACCGCGGAGATATGCTTCTCGCCTGCCTTGAAGGCGAGGACCGGGTACGTGGTGTGGTCGAAGACCTGTCCCGAGTACGTATGGTAGACCCCGTCGTTGATATAGTACGAAGGTTTTCCGTCCCTGAATGCCTTGCCGACAACTTTTGCGACGACCGTGCAGGCATTCGCGACAAGGAACCTGCCGGGCTCTGCAAGGATCTGCATGTCGTCCGGGAACAACCGCTCGATCTCGGCATTGAGTTTCACCGCGAGGGTCTCGAACGACTTGACATCCGGGTGGTACTTCACCGGGAACCCGCCGCCGATATCGAGGATCCGGATCTTCCTGCCGGTCCGGGTCTCGGTCTCCTGGATGATATTTGCCGAGATGTCGAGGGCATTGATGTAGTTGTCGAAGTTGGTGCACTGGCTTCCGACATGGAAGCTTAAGCCCTCGACACAGAGGCCCTTGTCGAACGCTTCGACTATGAGGTCGACTGCATCCCCGGGTTCTGCGCCGAATTTCGATGAGAGCTCGACCACGGAACCGGTGTTGGGGACCCGGAGCCTGAGCACGAGACCTGCGTGGGGGGCATGAGCCTTGATCTTTTTCAGTTCCTCGCTGTTGTCGAAGGTGACGAGCGGCTTGTACTGGTCAAGGGTCTCTAAGGTATCGATGGGCTTGATCGTATTTGCGTAGATGATCTTGTCCCAGATCCAGTCCTGCCGCTCCTTGTCCGGCATATCTCTGATGTTCTCATACACGATCATGAACTCGGGCATGGACGCGACATCGAAGCTCGCGCCTTCCAGGAAGAGCGTCCGCACAATCTCGGGGTTCGAGTTCGCCTTGACCGCAAAGTACGCCTGCACCCTCGGCAGGTGTTCCTTAAATTCCCGGTAATTCTCCCGGATCTTGTCGTGATCGATGACAAAGATGGGAGTTCCCTCTTCGCGTGCCAGCTTCTGGAGGAGCTTTTTTCTCGCCTCGCTGATATGCGGGACCCCGTCTTCGCATTCGTCGGCCTTTGCCTTCTTTTTCATTCTCTCCCACCTTTTTTGTACAATGTTTTATCCCACGGTTAAGAAGTTTTTGAATCGCCCAATGATAAACGCCCGGATTCTGCCCCGGATTTGACAGGCCCTGCCTCCGGATTTTCCCCTGCGCCCTTTTCCCGCGATGCGGGGCGTCTGGTTCCACGCGAAACCGTGCATTGTTCCTGCTCTGAAACAATTATCCAGAGGGCAATAATGCCGGATCCGGGTTTTGTGTGCGGGTTTTTTCCTGAATGATTCCGGTCCCGTGCCGGCTGGTCGGGACCAAAAGAAAGAGAAAGCCCACCGCAAAAGATCCATATTTGAGGGCCCAAAAAATATTACCTTCGTGCCGCTTCCCCACCCATTATCATATACCGGTCAGAATTCCTAAGCAGTGTCTTCATTCAAACTGGTATCCCCGTTCAAACCGACCGGATCGCAACCGGTGGCGATCAAAGAGCTGAGCGATGGCCTTGCGGCGGACAGGCAGTACCAGACCCTGCTCGGTGTCACCGGCTCCGGCAAGACCTTCACGATGGCAAACGTGATCGTGGCAGCCGACCGGCCAACGCTCGTGCTCGCGCACAACAAGACGCTTGCCGCCCAGCTGTACCAGGAGTTCTGCGACTTCTTCCCGGAGAACCGGGTCGAGTACTTCGTCTCCTATTACGACTATTACCAGCCAGAGTCCTACATCCCGGCAAAGGACCAGTATATCGAGAAAGATTCCGCCATCAACCCGAAGATCGAGATGATGCGTCTCTCGACAACCGCGTCGCTCTCGTACCGGCGCGATGTGATCGTGGTCGCATCGGTCTCCTGCATCTACGGTCTCGGCAACCCGGAGAACTTCCGGAACATGGGCTTTGAGCTCGCAGTCGGCCAGAAGATCGGCCGCAGCGATATCATGGGAAAACTGCTCGATGTCCAGTTCGAGCGGAACGACATCGAGCTGATGCCCGGCCGGTTCCGGGTCAAGGGCGACATCATCGACATCGTGCCCGGGTACTTCAACGACATCATCCGGATCGAAATGTTCGGGAACGAGATCGAACGCATCACCGAAGTCGACAAGAATACCGGGGCAAAAAAAGAGGAGAAGAAATATTTCTACGTGTACCCGGCACGGCACTTCGTTACGCCCGAGAGCGCCCGGGTCATGGCGATGAAATCGATCCGGGCCGAGCTCGACGAGGTCCTGCCGATGCTCGGACCGATCGAACGGTTCCGGCTCGAGCAGCGGACCAATTACGATCTCGAGATGATCCAGGAGACCGGTTCCTGCAAGGGTATCGAGAACTATTCCCGGCATTTCGACGGGAGGCAGGCCGGCGAGAAACCGTACTGTCTCCTCGATTATTTCCCGGACGACTTCCTGATGATCATCGATGAGAGCCACCAGATGATCCCCCAGCTCCACGGGATGTACAATGGCGACCGTTCGCGCAAGAAGGCGCTGATCGATTACGGCTTCCGGCTCCCGAGCGCGTACGACAACCGGCCCCTCCGGTTCCACGAGTTCGAGCAGTACATGAACAGCACGATCTTCGTCTCCGCGACGCCCGGCGAGTACGAGACAAGAAAGTCCGGGACCGTGGTCGAGCAGATCATCCGGCCGACCGGTCTCATCGACCCGGTGGTCGAGGTCCGGCCCATCGAGGGCCAGACCGGCGATGTGATCCGGGAAGTTGAGGCAACGATCGCCCGGGGCGACCGGGTGCTCATCACTACGCTGACCAAGAAGCTCGCGGAGGAATTATCCGAGTACCTCGCCGACCAGGGGATCAAGACCCGCTACCTCCACTCCGAGATCCAGACGCTTGAGCGCAGCGAGATCATCCGCGAGCTCCGGCTCGGCAAGTTCGATGTGCTGGTCGGGATCAATCTCCTGCGGGAAGGGCTCGACATCCCCGAGGTCGGCTACATCGCCATCCTCGACGCTGACAAGGAAGGCTTCCTCCGGGATGCGAAGAGCCTGATCCAGATCATCGGCCGTGCGGCACGGAACGTGAACTCGAAGGTTGTCCTGTATGCCGACAACATGACCGACTCCATGACGCGTGCTATTGCCGAAACGAAACGCCGGCGCTCGCTCCAGATCGCCCATAACACTGAGTACAACATCACCCCGCAGACTATCATTAAGCCGGTCAAGGAGAAAGAAGTCGACATCCGGGATACGAAGCATGTCCCGAAGGGAGAGATCCCGAACGTGGTTATCGAGCTTGAAGCCCAGATGAACTTCGCGGCCGCAAACCTCGAGTTCGAGAAAGCGATCGCGCTCAGGGACCAGATCAAGCGGCTGAACGAGCGGCTGAAGGAAGTCGGGACGGTTGCTGCTGAGAAACCGGTGAAGAGTGCTGTGAAGAAACCGGGGAATAAAGGGAAAGTCCAGTAATGAATTTTTATCGAACTGGAGAAACCGATAATTTTCGTGGTAAACGCAAAATCATTCCTGATATTTGTAAGTAAAACTGTTTACTAATAAGCTAGGCATTGATCAAATGGTTTTGGTGCAATTTATTCTGACGACTTTAGATTTATTTCTTCGATTGGGTCAATAATTAAAAAAAAGGAATGATAGAAAATCACCCGTTCAACACGGTCCCATTTGCTATCAACGGAGTCGGATTGTTTCCGGGAACTGATTCATTGATCGCTGAAACAGTTCCGTTCACCACAAGTCCTCTTCCGTCCGGAATGACAAATGGTATGCTGTTAGTTTTTATAAGATTCATATTGCTTTCACGGCTGAGTGTTAGGGAATAGAATTGCATTGGGAATATTGGACCCCACGCAGGGTTTTGTCCCTGGGAAATCCTGACTGTTGCCGTTGCAGCTTGCGGGAATGTCCTTTTTATCACAAATTGCTGGTAGGCGTTCCCCGGGGGAGTCTGCAATTCAGTGGCCGCGAAAACTTGCTGACCATTTACCTCAATCATTATCCACCTTCCGCCTGGAACATCGCAAGGCGCCAGCGCACCAGTGAATGTGATTGTATTCCAGCCTGATCCGGAAGAATCAGTGAATGTTTTCCAAACACTGGATTGTGTTGAACCGGCAAGAAGGGCAGTGTATGTCCCGTGTTCACCGTGATCTCCAACCATGACCGGTCCATATTCGGAATTGAGACCGACCTGTGTTCCGGTTACCGACCACGTATGTTGCCAGTCGCCCCAGCCATCTGTGGCCCAATTCCACCCGGTGGATGTGGGGCTGAATGTTGCGGATATGATATGGTCTGTCGTTACATCAGAGAAAGTGTAGCTTGTTACTTGTCCAACAGAATTTCCGTCAACTAATACGTTGCCGATGGCATAGCCGGAATCTGGTGTGATGGTGAAGGTCTGGTCTGCGTTTGCCAATACATGAACGGAACCACTTGGAGATATTGTTCCATTTTGTCCGGCAGAGGAGCTGATTGTGTACTGTTTGTCAGTGTATAGAGTAACCTGTGATTGGGACGGCGTATCTACAAATAACCCCGGTAATGAGTGAAGGGCCGTTTGATCGTACCATGGTTCCCAGTTAAAAGACACAGGTTGATCACTAGTGTCCTTAAACTGCATATTTGTGAAGGTTGTCGAACCCGGCAAGTCTGTATTATCAGCGATATTGTAACTCTCTAAAGCACAGGCGACTTTCAAATTGTTTGTCCAAAATCTATCGTCATCAATATTTAAAGATCGGGAGTTAGTGTCATCCGTAATGATGACCGCCCAATTTTGTGTATCATTATTCCAATCCATTACCCCCGAAATATGATCGCCGGTATTCACCGGAACTGAATCAGGTGTCGTGAAATTACCTCCATCTTCTGTTATGTACCATGGTCGTGCGCACCAGTGTTGGTTGCATTGAGAGGAAACCCCATTATTCCATTCGAGTACTGGTTGAATAAGCGTTGTCCCGGAACTTGGTTGATTTTGTGGCATTACTCCGGGGAAAAGAAAATTGACGGAAGTAGAAGACAAATTGGATGGAGGAGTCGGTGCATTCCACTCCGCTGAGAATCTTCCCAAATCCGGAATATTATCATGTTTGGCCTGCTCGACCCAGCCACCAAAATTAAGCCCGGGGATCACTTGAGCGTTAGTGGTTTCTGTATTTATGATGGTTGAAATTGGTTGATTATTTACAATTACTTGGGTGATCTCCCCATTTCGCTTGATTAATGCTCCATTCGGAACCTGATATACATTCGTAGCAGGCGAATATCCTGCCGGAGTAGCAATTCTTCCAGAGTCCGCATCATTTATGGTTGACAATTGTTTTCCACTTGAATCGAAAACCCTTGTGATACCGGCTTGGTGATAAATTGTTGATCCGAAAGGAATCTTATTCTGATTAGAGGTAGCAAAATTGCTTCCCGATAAATAGAATCCATCGTGAATAATTTGTTTTTCCTGGGTATCATTGAATTTTAACCGAGAAAGTAACTGATTGGAATTTTCTGTCTGAGTTGTTGCGCTCACAATCGGTACTATCGCAATCGTTGCCAGCAACAGTGCCAGCAGGACAATGCCAATTTTCAGTGTTTTCATGTTTTCCATTCCTCCGTGTTTTTTCGCTTCGCTCGAAGGATGGAAACAACTTCATATGATATGAGGAGAAATAATTCCATGCCTTCGGGCAGGATTGGGTTCGTCATGTGTGCAAACTGATTTGAACCCGTCCTACACTTTTCGACAGGCCTATCCGATATCCCGGCATATATTAATACATCAGATATTTCTGTCAAAATAATATTTATCAAAGACGAATATATATTAAACTGGAAGATATTTTATAACATTATCAAAATTTTTAATGATTTTAAAATTTTTTAATGAGGAATACAAGATAGATAGGCAAATAATAAATAAATCATGGCCAAAAAGAATTGGCCCAGAGATCGTAAGATTATTCCTAAAAGAAAGTTCGGAGAATCTCTCAAGGCTCGAAAATAAATGCAACGCAATGATTGACCGGATCAATTTCATTTATATTAGTATCGAAAATTTATCTCTATAGAAATCTTCTATAGTTACTCAAGAATGATCTCAGCATTCTCGATTCTTTTCCTATTATGGATTTCTACAAAGCCTACTAAAGTACAAGCGATAAGGAATTAGTGATTGGGAATTTGAGTCGGGTAGTCTGCGAAACCGGGGGCGAAGATGATTGTAGCAAAGCAGGTATGGTCTGAAGCCACTGAAGATATATGCGTAATATTCTCACCACCATTTAGGGCCGTCGAAAGTTGTGGAATACTATAGACATAGGTCGCCGTCTGATATCCCTCAGGGGTTATAACGGTCGATTCGGGATCATTTATAATTAGAATCTGTTTGCCCATGGAATCAAAAATTCTTGTAACCAGGAGAATGATAGATGATCCCCAACGGCACAACATTTAAGTCCAGAAACTTGTTTTTCTCCGGGTTGCGCGGCAAAAGTAAACCCATAAGAATCGAATTTTGTAACTTACACATGATGATTTCATCGTGTTCACTTCCGCAATTTAATAATTCACAGGGAAATTAATATTTCCATTACTTCTCCAAATTAGTATCAATTTCTTTTCCAGTTTCCCATAGCGATATAGATCTACAAGCGTACTTGTATGTTCTTAAAAAGTGTCAAGGGATTATTTTGATCCTACTACTGGGAGCCTTGATAATGATGACGATGCAGGTACTTACTCCATCCGTATATACATAGGTAATATTATCAACTGGATTTGTGGGTTGCGAATTTTTTGGAAGCATGTAAACAGAAGTTACCGAGGAAGGGCCTCCCCCGGGAGTGAACGTGATTGACTCTGCATCATTTACAAACAGAATCTGCTTGCCGGTGGAATCGAAAATTCTCGTGAAACCTGTATCATGATAAATAACACCTCCCAACGGAACCGTGCCCGGTCGGGAACTGGAATTGTCATAAGGTCCGGTAATTCTAAGCCCCGTGATGCCGACATCGTTACCGAGTTTCGTCATTTTCTGAGAATTATTGAATACTAATGTAGGTATGGGACATGTGTTCATCGTTGAAGTTTGAGCTGAAGTAATTTCTGATATAGGTCTTTCCGTTCCTGTGCATCCAGCTACAAATATGATGACAAAAAGCAGAGCGCAGATACCCAAAAAATATACATGCGATGATTTCATCCGGTTCACATCTGAAATTAATTAATTAATAATTCAGTATTTTCCTTACAATAATCCTGATAAAAAATGAATTTCATTTATGTATTATTAAATATTCCTCAATTGATTTTATAGGAACTATATACTTATGCAGCATCAAGGACGAATCAGAATCAAACTACGATCAAAATTTGTTTACCGGTCCCGACATATTAATCGAAGGATGGGCTTTGGAACCAAACGCAACGAAGACACGATCATTTTGTGATGATAAAAATCTTCAAATTCAGTCAATTGATAGTTCCGAAAAATCTTGACCTAAACTAAAGTGGTACTGATAATTCTTAATATCCAGAAGATGATATCCCATTACAGAAAAACCAGATCATCACACACTAGAGCAGCAATTATTTTGCTATCTACGTATTTTATTGATTTTTTATCTCTCTCCTTAAAGAAATATTTCCGGAGCAAAATAATCTTTTTTACCGGGTCTTTCTTCTCCGGTTTCCCTTCCCCTCCGAAGGTTCATCCGCTTTGTAATATTTTTTAATAAATTCCCTGACATTGTCGGATTCGATCCATCCCCGGTCAAGCCGGGTCACGATCTTGTCGATCTCCTTTGCCTGGTGCAGGATCTTGTCGGTGATTTCGCCGGGCGCGAGGCTCGACAGGCCGACGATCACGGCAAGAGGGTTCCGTATCTGGTCGTTGAGGATGGCAAACTGCTCGATATTCTTTTCGATCTGTTCGAGCGCACGGCGTTTTACTATCCCGGTCAGTTTGCTCTCCGAATTATCGATGAACGAGATCAATATGCAGGCCGGGTTACCCGCCTCGTCTTTTACCCGGTTTGCCCAGAGCAGCACGTAAAACGGTGACGAATCAAATCGCTTCAGTTCCAATTCGCCCGACCAGCTGCCCGTCTCGTCGAGAGCTTTTTTCAGTTCGCCAAAGACCGGCTCCGAACCGATCAGGCTGCCAAAATTTTTCCCGCAGAACTCTCTTTCCACCGGATATGCCATCATTTTCATGAGCGAGGAGTTCACGTAGGTCATCCCGTACGAGAGATCGAGGATCGCGATCGCTGCAACGGATGAACTGATCGCGTAGTCCCTGATCAGGAGGGCTTCCTCCGCTTCCTTCCGTTCGGTAATATCGACAATAGTACAGACAAACTGGCTATCGGAGATCCTGCCGGCCGAGATCAGGACCCACCGGGGCCCTTTCACGTTGGAATGGAACCGGGTCTCGAAGTTCCCGACGCTGCCGGTCTTATCCAGGCAACCAAGGAAATTTTCACGCTGTGCTGTATCGATCCAGAGATCGGCGAACCGTACTGCGGGGAGCTCGTCTCCTGAGTAGCCAAGCATAGAAGCAAACCGTTTATTCGCTTCCCTGATGGTGAGGTCACGGGTCTCGATCAACCCGATGCCTGATTCGGAATGATCGAAGATGCTCCGGTACCTGATCTCGCTCCGGCGCATATGGGCCGCAAGGTTCGATACAACCGCCGCAACGCCGACAAGGACGATGCATTTGACAAGAGCTGCTGTCACACCGGCGAGCGCACCGGTGGAAAAATACCAGGTCATCGCGAGGTAGAGCCCGGAGAGGAACACCGAGAAGAGGATGCCCCGGCGGGGGTACCAGTATGCGGCGATGACTACGGGGATAAAAAAGAGAAGGAACGCGACATCTCCAGCACCGTAGTGAAAACTCAGCGCATCGATGAGCAGTGCAAGGATTGCGGTACTGGCAATGACAATAAACCAGAGATCGATGATGCTCTCTTTTTGCTCCCCAGTTACAGACCCGTCCGCCATCACTACCATCCTTTAGAAAATCCCCCGGGCGGCCAAGCCGGTCCGCGTGGAGCAAGGGCACTCCGCATGAGACTAACTGCGCCGGGCCGTTATTAAACGGTTGCGATATCTGACAGATTTTTCTGCTGTTTTTTCCGGGGTAACCAAACGGTCCGGATCCGAAGGGAAACCCGGGAACCTTCCCGGTGCAGATACGAGGACACGGTTTTTCAGATTCCGTGCCACGATCCATGCTGCGTGAGAGAGTTGGATCGGAGCTGCGCATGAACCGGGAGTTGTGTATTCTCGCGATCCGGTTCGTTCCGGATTTCTAAAAAATATGCTCTGTAGAAATCATTTTAACTTTGTCAAAAATCTTAGAAAAATGTGAGCGTGACCCCCTCTCTCACCCAGAGGGGGAGGCATCCCAAGGGGTGCATCCCCTTGACCCCCATTCCGCGAAATGTTTTTAGTTTCTTGCCCAGCGAGGGCCCGACGAGGCGCCCGAGCGACCCCCGAAGGGGGAGGGAATACTCGCAAAATCAAAAATTATATTTGGATTTTCAATTAAGAATGAAATTCAAACGAGGATTTCTACAGAGCAAAAAAATAATTTTTCCGGGATTTTCCGGGCATTGATCGTACCAATGCCCCTCCCGGATTCTCGTCAACCTCAAAAATAAATACAGTTGACGATAACATTCTACGGGCTTATAATCAGGAATCCAAAAGCCCGGTGTATTCTCCATGGATGAACTGCCCAGGATCCCAAAATGCATGAGCACCCAGCACCCGGACAATGTCCATGTGCCCTTTTTTTCCGAGACCTCCGAGCTTGGCGGCGAGGACGAGGTCAGGGAAGCTTACTACGTGTACTCGCACCTGAACTGCAGGGAACAGATGTGGGACTGCGAAGGAAAAGAGGTCGATAACTTTGTCGTGAAAAAACTGCTGACAACGTACTCCCGTTTCTTCTCGGAAAAACGGCTGGGGAAGGATATCTTCCTGACCCTTCGCGTGCCAAACCCGCAGGTCGAGAAGGCCGAGGCAAAGATACTGCTCGAGACCCTCGAGAGTATTCCCCGCTCGTTCGATATCGCAAAACTCTTTTACAAGGATGATATCGCGCCGATCTTCGAAGTAATTCTGCCAATGACCGACGGCCACACGGCCATCGACAACATCTACCAGTATTACGCGGATTTTGTGATCGGGAAGCAGTACAAACGGCTGGGCGGCCGGGACACGAGCATCGCGGACTGGATCGGGACATTTTCCCCAAAACATATCAACGTGATCCCGCTGTTTGAAGATCACAAGAGCATGATCAATGCCCATACGACAGTCGCCCGGTACATGCTCGACAAACATCTCCCGTACCAGCGGGTCTTTCTCGCCCGGTCGGATCCGGCAATGAACTACGGACTCGTCAGCGCAGTCCTGCTCAACAAGATCGCCCTCCGGAACCTGCACGGACTGCAGGAAAAAACGGGCACACCCCTGTACCCGATCATCGGTGTCGGTTCCGCGCCCTTCCGGGGCAACCTGCGGCCGGATACTGTGGACAGAGTCAGCGCCGAATACCCGTCCGCACACACCTTCACCATCCAGTCGGCGTTCAAGTACGACTATCCGCTCAGCGATGTGCAGGCAGCGGTGACGCAGCTTGAGCATCGCGAAGTCTCTGCCCCGCAGGTTTTCGATGAGAAACGGTGCCGGGAAATTATCGACAAGTATACGCAGGCCTATATCCGCGAACTCCTCCCGCTCTCTGATATCATCAACCGGATCGCAGGCCACATCCCGAGCCGGCGTAAGCGCAAGCTCCATATTGGCCTGTTCGGCTACTCGCGGAGCACCGGAGGGATCACCCTGCCCCGGGCCATCACGTTCACGGCCGCCCTGTACTCGATCGGCGTTCCCCCGGAACTTCTCGGGCTTTCCGCGCTCGACAGCGACGACCTTGCATTCGTCCGGAGCCTGTACGTGAATTTCGACCAGGATATTCTTGACGCGGTCCGGTACATGAATCCTGATTCACCGTACCTTGCCGGCCCGGTAAAGGAAGCAGCCGTGCGGGTTGCCGGGAGCGAGGTTCACGAAGAGCACCGGGAGGCTACCGGTACGATTCTCAAGGCGCTCCGGGACAACCGGACAAAAGATCTCTCTTCCGATATCCTTCAGGCCGCACACCTCAGGAAATTTTTGGGCTAAAAGCAAAAAGAAAATTTTGGATCGGCTTGCATACAAATTTTTTTTGGGAAATTATTGTGAAAATCTTTCGTACGGTACATGATGTCTGACAGATGTGATTGTCTTGTCCGAGCTCTGTTCCCTTCACTTCAGATAAGATTCCCGGACCCCCTATTTTGGCCATTACCAAACGGAGCCCGCACAGGGCTCCGATCCCCCTCTTTTTCCGGAAGGGAGGTAATAATTCGCCGAAATGAGGAAATAATTCCATCCCGGTGACACATCACACGTCGGTCAAAAAGAATCGAAAATGGCCACGCTGCAGTGGCAAAAGTCAGGGCCGGATGAGGTTCAGGACGTCTCCCGGGGAGCCGGTCCGGATTTTTAAATCGGAGCCCGTATAGAGCTCCGTTTTCCTTGTTTTCCGGACCCGTGAGGGAATAATTTGCAAAAATGCGGAATAATTACCTCCCGGTTGATACATTGCACGTCGTGCAAAATTGCTCAAAATTGGGCGAATTCCGGAGGGTTTGGTGACGCGATTGGGTGGAGAGATATTTTGCCCGATTTTATTTGTGCTATTTTGAGAATAATATCAGCGTCCAAAAAATATCGTGCTCAAATTAGATTTTTGCCACCCATCAATCAGGTACAGATTTTGCGCACCAGATCCAACACATCATCCTCATCGCTCTTAATCGCATGCAATTCCCTGCTTTTTAATTTTCAAATGTATTTTTCAAAGACTGCGAACTATCAGCTCCTGGGATTCTATGCCAAAAGGCTCGCGACAAATCTGCGAGACTTCCGTTGAATCCCGTAACAAAATTTCATGATACCGGCGGTTTTATCCATCTTTGCAGAAAGGATGGTTAATGGAAACAATCATGAAATTGATCGGATTCTTCCGGCCTTTTTGTACTCGCAAAACGGCATCTGGATCTATACGATGCCGCCGACCGGTGACGAACATCAGGGCTCGTGATTATTGTGGCAGGAATCCTGATTCCCTGATCATCCTCTATGTCGGGCGACTTGAGGATCGGCGTTACGAGTAGGCCGCAAAATTTTCTTAACCGGTCCACGAATCCCGGCGATTTTTTATCTTTTGTAAACCGGTGCCACGCTTCAAAAAAATGTTAAGATCTCAGGAAAAATTTTTTTTTACCCGTCAACTTCCACGCCGTAAACTCCGCTGCCGATCCACCACGCGGAATCGACCGGTTTCATGTACACAAGTTTCGGGATTGATATCGAACCGTTGTTAACGGTATCCGGGAACATCTCGTGCGTGAACCCGGTCCCTTCGTGGAGTGTGTTGATCGCGACCCGGGTTGTCAGCTGCCCGTAAGGATCGGTATAGTTCATCCCGTTCCCGCCAATCCCGGCCTTCCAGTACGGATCTGCAAGAACGGTGCCGTCAAAGGACTCGGCCCAGACAAAGAGGTCTCCCCGTACAAACGCTCCATGCGGATTGTTGATCTCCGAAAATGTCTTCTCCTTCCCGTTCGCCCGGGCGTAGGTCACTGCCTGGTTGACCAGGTCGTATGCCCCGGCCGGCGTGTCGTTTCTTAGGGTAATTCCGGTGAAGTTCCCGGTCCCGAGCTGCCGGTAATCCGGGTTGTAAATTCCGGAAAAGAGCCACCAGGTCCCATCGACCGGTTCAGCGTAATCGATCTTAGGGACGTAGATATCCCTGCCATCGAGCGAAACTTTCGCGACCGTGTAGGAAATTCCCCCGCCATCTTGTGCAAGGTCGCGCATCTCGCGGATCGTTGCGACGCCATCAGGGTCGTGGTAGTTGATCAGGTTGATCCTGTTCCGGGTAAGTTCCTTTGAGTACGGGGGGCTCACAAGGTTTGTTCCGTTGTAGTCAAACGCCATGATGACCAGTTCGCCCTGGACGAACGAACCGTTCGGATCGTTGAATGCCGCAATCGCGCTCTCCTTCCCGTTCTTCTTCGCATAATCTACTGCGTTCTTAACAAAGGAGACGAGATCGTCACGCGATAGTTTCTTTGTTGAAGGGTTGAGGACTACCGAGGGGAAGACCATCCCGTTGCTCGCGTACATCCCGGCCCCGACATAATAGGTGCCGTCAACATCGGCGACCACGGAGAGTTTCGGCTCCACGGTCCCGTTCCTTTGCGGGTTTGCGTAACGGTAACTCACGTACCCCATGCCGGCGCGGGCGGTCTCGCCGAGATTCTTTACAATGGGAACACCGTACGGATCGGTGAGGTTCAGTATGTTCGTCCCGACGATTTCGTGTTCGAACGGCTCGGCGAGTGCAGTCCCGTCATACCCTTCAGCAAAGATGTACATGCCGTTCTTTGCAAACTGCCCGTTCGGATCGTTGAAGGCGGCGATAGCTTTCTCTTTTCCGTTCTCGCGTGCATAAGCCACTGCGCTGTTGACGAGCGTGACGAGATCGTTTGTCGTGAGTTTCCCGCCCGGGGCAGACGGGACCGCCGGGGAATTTGCGGGTTCAACGGATTGTACCGGTGTGGGAGCGGGCGTCTGCTGCTGGGAAGTCTGGGCGCAGCCGGCAGCAAGAATGCATCCAATCACTACGATCGTGATAAGAAAAAAATTCCGGAATCTCATGGGATTAAATTTCCCGGCCCCGCCATAAAAGGATTATTTTTTGGTTTTTTCAGCTCTTCAGAATCGTGGTTTGAGAGTCAGGTCTGAATAAAATGGAAAAGTGCAATTGATAATGCGGATCCCATCCTCTTATGAGATCGCTCGACCGCCTCGTCGGAATCTCGTTGGGCAAGAAGGGTAACAGAAAATGTACACATCGATGGGGGTCAAGGGGATGCTCCCCTTGGGCAGCCTCCCCCTCTGGGGGAGTGAGGGGGTCACCCTCGCAAAATTTCTGGAGGATTTTAGGAATCCCATATGCGCAGAATTTCTCCAGAGCAAAGATGCCCGTTGATGTAAGCGCCCGTTGATCACTATAAATAATCCGGCTGTAAAGAACGGTGGTACCTGATTGCGGGGATTGGATCGAACCAGGAGGACGCTATGAAACGAAAGATCATCAGCATCGATGAAGAGAAGTGCACGGGATGCGGCCAGTGCATCCCCGACTGCCCGGAGGGAGCGCTCCAGCTCATCGACGGGAAAGCCCGGCTGGTCAGCGATCTCTTCTGCGACGGGCTCGGGGCCTGTATCGGGACCTGCCCGGAGGGAGCGATCTGCGTTGTCGAACGTGAGGCCGCAGCCTATGATGAATCGACCGTGATGGAAACTATTGTAAAGCAGGGTGCACCGGTCATCAAGGCGCATCTCGAACACCTCCTTGCACACGACCAGAAGAAGTTGTACAACGAAGCGATCGAGTACCTGATCGAGCACACGATCCCCATCCCGGACCACGACAATTCGGCCTGCCTCCCGAAGCATGCACACGATGGCCCGCGATCCTTTGCGGCCTGCCCGGGGTCTGCTGCCCGGAGTATTTCACGGGAGGACCGTCCGGGCAACCGCCCGGTCACCGGCAGCACCGAATCGGAACTCCGGCAGTGGCCGATCCAGCTCAGGCTCCTGCATCCAAAGGCTCAGTATTTCGAGAACGCGGACCTGCTCATCTCAGCGGATTGCGTTCCCTTTGCGTATGCCGGGTTCCATACCGAGCTGCTGCGGAACAGGATCGCGATCATCTTCTGCCCGAAACTGGATACTGATCTCGAAGGGTATATCGATAAACTGGCGGAGATCTTTACCCGGCATACGATCAAATCGATCACGGTCGCCCGCATGGAAGTCCCGTGCTGTGGCGGCGTTCGGTACGTGGTCGACAAGGCGCTCGAAAAGTCCGGGAAGAAGATCCCGGTTACCGAGAAGACGATCACGATCCAGGGCGGGACCAGGTAACGGGTTTCCCGGTAAACACAAAAAGCCTGGTTGATGACAATTTGTCCCGGGGGTACGGCCGCCCCCGCCCTTACAGGATTCATATCGTGATGTCGTTTCCCTTAACCTGAAATGGACCCGGCTTCAAATGATCCCGGACGCCAGCGAAGAGAGGATTCGTCTTCTGCTTTTATAATCCCGGACACGGAATAGTTCTGCATGCGAACGTTGCCTTTCCTCGCTGCATCCCTGGTTCTTCTTTTTATTTTCTTCACGACCGGCTGTCTCTCCCTCGCGGGATTTCCCGCCGATCAATCCGACCTGACATCTTCCGGAGCCGGGGGTTCCCTGGTCGGATCCGGGGGATCGGCGATTGCGATCGCCGTGAACCAGAACGATATAACAACCAGTCCGGAAGCAAAGGAATTGTTCATGAAGGGCCTGACACTGAGCACACAGCAGGCCCGGTACAACGCCTCCCTCGAATATTTTGACCGGGCGCTCGCCCTGGATCAAAATTTTACGGCAGCATGGTACGCAAAAGGCGTGGCTCTTCACAACATGAAGCAGTACGATGAGGCGATACTGTGTTACGACCGGGCGCTCGCGATCGATCCGGGTGATGCCGGCGCCTGGTCCCTCAAAGCTACGACCCTTCGCGACATGGGCCGGTTGAATGAGTCTGCTGAATGTTTCCGGAAGGCTCACGAACTCGATCCCCGGTATGCAGTTGGTTAATTTTCTTTCTTTTTTTCCAGATAATAAGAAAATCCTCAGGAATTGATACTCCTGTCAATCGTCCGTTTCGGGATTTTGCATTGACCGTATCCTACAAAACTATTTATTCGAGCGGGCGGATTACACCCGATCAAGGTGAACCACTCATGACTTTTGTTGAAGTTGCAAAAGCAAATGAAATCCCTGTCGGCGGCATGAAGCATGTCGAGTCCGGGGACAAGGAGATCTGCATCGTGAATATCAGCGGCACATTCTACGCCCTCGGCGACCGGTGCCCGCACATGAACGCCCTCCTCTCGATGGGGACCCTGCAGGGAAAGATCATCACCTGCCCGCTCCACTTCTCGCGGTTCGATGTTACGACCGGGAAGAAGATCTCAGGGCCGGTCTTCCCGAAGATGGAGGACGTTGACAAGCTCCCGAAATCGTTCCAGGACTATCTTGTCCGGGTGACCGAGATCATGACACCGGTCAAGACATACGACAACCGGGCATTCCCGGTCAAAGTCGAGGGATCAAAGATAATGGTCGATGTTTGAGGATGCGGGATCTATGAAAATTCCTGCGCAACCGGATCGTTAAAACCAGAAAAAGTTGATCCCAACAGAGTTGATCATAAAGAACCGGGAGTTGATGGGTCTAAAAAGATCTAAAATCGCGAGATGTAGTCGCATCCGGACTACTACCGTGAGCGATCGCGATCGGGTGCCCATTTTCCCGGATAAAAAAATTATCCGGTTTTAATAAACACCGCATCGGGAATTTCTTTGAAATGGGAGTCCCCGGTTACTACTTTATGACCCCCGGCACGTGCGGTTGCAAGAATGATCGTGTCGGCAATCCCGCCTTTGAATCCCTCGTTCCGGAATTCTCCGGCAAGGATTGCAATATCTTCCGTGACCGGGATAACAAGGCTCCGGATACCGATCTCCGAGACAACCTGACGGATAGTGTCCGCGGTCTCATTTTTCTGGTGAAGGAATTTTATGATCTCAGTGAGGGAAATTGTGGACGTGAAGAGATCGAGGCTGTCATTTTCGATGTACTCGTTCACCCGGGGGTCTTCACCGAGATACTATTCGACCCGGACCCAGGTATCAATGACGAATCCGATGAGAATCGTCCTCCTCGCGGGTGAAGTGGCCGATGCCGGGTAATTTCCCAAACGATGAGGGGAGATGTTTCCGTCGCTCGCGGATCAGGAACAGGATTGCCTGGTCATAGGTATCGACACCGGACTGTTCCTTGATTTTGTCAAGGTAGTCCTTGGTGTGAGGGGAGATCTGGATAGTAGTCTTAGGAATTTTCCCCCGCCGTTCGGTCAGGTTCTGGTCCTGTGCGGGATGAATTGCCTGAGTCATGCTATAGACTATAGCAAAACCGATCAATAAAATTTCGTATCGTATATCCACAGATTTTTTTCGCGGATTAACACAATACTTCGACAACGTTGCATCTGCAAGGACCGGGCTCCCGGTAATTCGATGATTTATCCGGAGAACCTGAGAATCTTCTCAGTACTAAAGCCGGGGAATTCAAGAAAAATTTTCTATGGGTTATCCAAATAATACCTTGATAACCTGTTCGAGGTGAATCCCCTGATGTTCTGCAACATCCTTAAGGATCCCATGTAACGTACCCACGCGAAGTGGTTTGTGGCGGGGAATGGTGAGATCGTGCGTTTTCCCGGTAATGATCGCCGACAATCGCTGGTGGCTTCCCGTCTGATGGTCGATGTGGTATCCGTACCGGTTAAGAAGACGGGCAAGTTCGTCGCCATCGACATTTCGGGGAAGTTTCATACTGCCATCAGTTCTTCTTTAACCTGGTGCAGCCTGATCAGATGGGGGCGATGATCCCCAGTTTCGAAATGGCAGGATACCGCATCATGGATCATCTTTTTTAGTTCCTCAAAAGTATCTGCTTCGGTGAAGATGGAATATTCCAGCGATCGCGCCTCATAACCACCTTCCGGTGATTCTTCGACAATAAAAATAATTTCAGTATCCTTGTGATTCCCCATTGATGACTCACCTCTTTTCATGCATATACGATGGTCATGTTCATCAACTTTTCAGTTGTGGGTAGAGACGCACATGGACCATTTCGATTGACAAAATCTTTAAAAAAACGCTCAGGTGAAGTTACCCGAGTCCCCACTGCGCAAGCGTGGTCCGGCTCGGGTCGACATCGTCCCAGGTCCAGCCGAGCGCCTCGATGATCCGGGAGATCGGCTGCTTGATCGTCTTCTCGAGCATCAGCTCCCAGTCGACCACGAACTCCGGGGGGACCTGGTCGCCGTACTCGAACGCGATGACATCCGTCTTCGGGTATTTTGATGTCACGCACTTGATGTAGACCCGCTTCGGCTTGCTCCCCTTGCCGAACTCCGTGTGGAAGTGAAGGTTTGCGTACCTCGCCGCCCTGACCTGTGCATCGTCCGTCTCGTACTCGTGGAGTCCTTTCCCGATGCCGCCCGGGATGCCGACTTCATCGAGCGTATATTTTCCGGCCCGGTACTTGTTGATCACTTCGATGAGGTACTTCTTGATCTCCTCGTACCCGGCACCATCGAGGATCTGCTCCATCACTTTCTGCTGGACGATCTTTGTGATCTGCGGGGTATCGCTCCGCCGGATCTCAAAGCCGACGATGTCGGTCTCCTTTACGTCCTTGCCCTCTTTCCATACAAGCGATCCCGCGTACCGTTTCTTCTTCCCGGCCTGGAAGAACCGGGCATAGATCTTCTCGAACTTGATCGAGAAGAAATGCACGTCCGCGTTCAGCTCGTTCTTCGCAAAATCCTTGTAGCTTGCGTTGAGCTTCGCCTCGATCGCCCGGGCGGTTGCGATGGTCTGCTCCCGGTCCAGCGGCGGCAGCTGGATCATGCAGGAGTCCGTGTCCCCGTAGATGACCTTGTAGCCCTGCTGCTCGATGATGCGCCGGGTGTGCTCGATGATCGCCCGGCCGACCGAAGTCGCGGCCGAACCAATCTCGCGGTCGAAGAGCCGGAACCGGGGATACCCGCTCACGCCGTAATAGGTGTTCATGATAACTTTCAGCACGTTCTGCTGCATGTCATAGAGGACATACTGGGGCGAGCCGAAGGCAAACGTGTTGCGGAGCGCCTTCTTCTCGTCCCGCTCCTTCAGGAGTTCGGATATGATAGTCCGGGTCAGCCCGTCCGGCTGCTTCCGGAACCGGATCCCGTTCGGGGCTTTGAGTTCCCCGTTGGGATCTTTCGTCTCCGGCGACGCATTGATCGTCATCATCGCCATCGGGTACAGGGACTTCAGGTCGAGCACCACCACATTCTCCCGGACTCCCTTGCTCGGCTCGAAGACCGTTGCGCCTTCGAACTCCTCAGCATTCGCAAAACCCTTGGAGGGCAGCACGTATTTTCCATATGCCTTCCGGAGGACAAAGACATCGACAACACTCGACGAGTTGAGCGTCTTGTCGAGCGGGCAGCCCACGTACCGGGCGATCTCCCGGTAAAATTCGATAATATTGTCTTTCCTGTTGATCTTGACGCAGAGCTCGACATCCTTGAAGTTGTACTCGACCAGGAGCGCCGGCTGCTTCCGCCAGAGATCGGAGATCGTCCCGGTGTACCGGACTTTCTGCTCGCCGACTTCTTCAAGAGCGACCGCGTCGAGCCGGTACGATTCCTTCTGGCTCAGGTGCATCTTCTTGTACGCGGTCAGCAGGTCGAAGAGTGCCCGACCGCGTAACGCGTTGCGATCGGTCATCCCGGAGAGCCGGGCGAGCTGGGAACCCTGGAGGCCGAGTTTCTCCATCCTGCCGGTGATGTAGGGCATGTCGAAGTCGACAAAGTTCCAGCCGGAGAGGACGTCCGGGTCGCGTTCGGTTATGTACGCGGTGAATGCCCGGAGCATCGCGGTCTCCTCGGCGTACGTGCAGATCGTGTGCTTCTTTTCCTGGAAGCAGCCGTTCGCGAGGCCGCCGGCAGCCTGTTGCTCGGCGATCGATGCCGGTGTTCCCCCGGCAACGAGCAGGAACGTCACGTAATCGTTCTCGAACGAATCGTAACAGGTAATGCAATTGATTGCGTCACGCTGGGGATCGGGGAAGCCCCGTTCATCTTCGCACTCGATATCGATGATGCAGGACCGGGCCGGGGCATCGACCTCTGCCGGTGCGAGATCCTTGTAATCGACCGTGGTCGAGGGAGCGAACAGACCACCGGTCAGCCCGGTATCGATCATGAACCGGGTCGCAAACGGGATGTCGGCTTCGAAATGCCGGTACCGGTCCCGGACGTCCCGGACATCGCCCGGCTGCTGGGTATAGAGCCGGCGGAGCGACTCGCCCCGTATGGAAGTATAGGTAGTCCCGGCCTCGAGTGTTGCCTGCGAAGGAACAGGCTTTGATTCGGCTTCATCGGCCGGGACATAGAGGTACGGCCTGAACCCGGTCACGTCGACCCGGACCGCATTTCCCTGTGCGTCCCGGCCGAAAACGTGGATGACCGGGCCGCCGGCTGCCTTGCTGTACTCGACCTGGTTGATCGCAATCCTGATCCCGGAGAACGAATCGAGGGTGCAGGGCTTGTTCATGCTGACGTCCGAACGTGCGGATTGCGAAACCACAGCTCAGCTCACCGCCTTTTTACAGAGTTCGCCGACAAATTTCCCGGCCTCGTCCATCTTTTCCCTCTCCCATGCGTCGAGTTTCCACTCGGCGATCCTGCGGATCCCGTCCCTGCCGATCTCCACCGGCACGCCAAGCGAGCATCCCGAGATCCCGTACTCGCCTTCGAGAACTGATGAGCAGATGATCTCTTTCCGGGAATCGTCAAGAACCATCCTGACAAGCTCGCAGATATGGTATGCCGGGCCAAAGACCGTGCCTCCTTTGCCCTTGATCACTTCCATGCTGGATCCGCGAAGCCCGAGAAGGATCTCTTCGCGCTGGCCGGCAGGAATTTTTCCCTGAAGAGTTGAAAAGACCGGGACCTGGTGCTCGCCATGCTCACCAAGAACTGCTGCCACCATCCCGGGTTCGTTTAGTCCCCGGTCCCGGAGGGCGATCCCGAACCGGGCGCTGTCGAGCTGCCCGCCAAATCCGATGCACCGCTCCCGGGGGATGCCGGTTTTTTCGCACAGGAAAAAGTTCATCGCGTCCATGGGGTTTGTTATCGTTATGAGGATGCCGGAAAAACCGCTCATGATGCCTATGAATTCCCGTGCGGCCGAAAGGTTCGCGTTGAGGAGATCGGCGCGGGTCTTTACCGAAGGGTCCCGGGGGAGGCCCGCAGCAAAGATGCAGACATCCGCATCTTTCATATCCTGCACCCGGGTGCTTATGGAAAGGTCCAGCCCGGTGTGCTCGAGATCGAGCACCTGCGCTTCGAGCAGGCCGGCTGCGCTGTCAGAAAGAACCAGCTCGTCTGCGATTCCCTGCACTGCTGCGAGGTAGGCGGCCTCGCCCCCGATCCTGCCAACACCCATTACTGCCAGACGCGCCATCGGTTACAATATGGGTATGCTAATAATTAATAACGACCATTTTCTGATGGAATGGTTCTCTTAAAACCGGGTCCGGTGACGGTCGGGGGAATAACGCTCGACAATCACCTGGTCCTCGCCGCCGGGGTGCTCGGGACGACCGGGTCGTCGCTTGCCCGCATGTTGTCGCTCGGGGCCGGGGGAGTCGTAACCAAATCGATCGGGCCGGAGCCGAAAGATGGCCACGCGGGTCCGTGCATCGCGGTGCTCGACGACGGCCTCCTGAATGCGATGGGCCTCCCAAACCCTTCGCAGGACTTTGTCGCGGAGCTTGCCCCGCTTGCAAAAAAACCGGTCGTTGTCAGCATCTTTGGCGGGAACCCGGAAGAGTTTGCGACCGTTGCGGGGTGGTTCGCCGGTATGGCTGCGGGTTTCGAACTGAACCTCTCGTGCCCGCATGCCGAAGGGTACGGGGCGGCGATCGGCAGCGACCCGGCGCTGGTCGAAGCCTGCACCCGTGCGGTGAGCCGGACCGGCGTCCCGGTCTGGGTCAAGCTGACCCCGAATGTTACCGACATCACCGCGATCGGGAAAGCCGCGGAGAAGGGCGGGGCGGGTGCGATCGTTGCAATCAACACGGTCAAGGCTATGCGGATCTCGACAGTGCACCGGCGCCCGGTGCTTGGGAACAAATTCGGCGGATTGTCCGGGCCGGCAGTTTTCCCGGTTGCGGTCCGCTGTGTGTACGAGCTGTACGAGGCGTGCAAAATTCCGATCATCGGGTGCGGCGGCGTCTCATCGGCCGACAACGTGATCGAAATGATGATGGCCGGCGCAAGCGCTGTCGAGATCGGCAGCGCGGTCTGCAACGATTCGAAAATATTCGAGACGATCCGGTCGGCCCTCTACGAAAAAGACGGGATCGCTGCCGGGGAGATCGTGGGGTGCGCCCATGGATGAACATCTTTCCGTTCCGGTTACCATTGAACGGGTCAAGCGCGAGACCCCCTCGATCCGGACGTTCGTATTCGACAAACCGTTCGCGTTCTCGCCGGGCCAGTTCGTCATGGTATGGGTGCCGGGAGTAGACGAGATCCCGATGGCCCTTTCATCGGAGAACAGCATCACGGTCCAGAACGCCGGGGACGCGACCTTGGCCCTGTTCGGGCTTGGCCCCGGGGACAAGATCGGGATCCGCGGACCGTTCGGCAACGGGTTCAGCCGGGGGGAAAAAGTGCTCGCGATAGCTGGGGGCGTCGGTGCAGCCCCGCTCCTTCCCCTCGTGCGATCCGACTGCGTCATGACCATGCTCCTTGGGGCACGGAACGAAACAGAGCTCCTCTTTGTCGACCAGCTGGACGAATGCACCGATGTCCTGATCGCGACCGATGACGGATCGCTCGGGGTCCATGGTTTTGTCACTACCCTCATGGACGATCTCAATCTCGGTGCCTACGACCGGATCGCGGTCTGCGGGCCGGAGGTGATGATGCGGGCAGTCCTCACCAAGGTCGAGGAGAAAGGGATCTCGCACCGGACAGAGTTCTCCCTGCACCGGTACATGAAATGCGGGATCGGGGTCTGCGGCTCGTGCTGCATCGACCCCTCGGGCCTCAGGACCTGCAGGGACGGCCCGGTCTTCTCGGGCGACAACTTACTGAAAAGCGAATTCGGCCGGTACGCACGGACCGCAAGCGGCAGGAAAAAGAATTTCTGATCCGCTGTCAGCAGAATTTCCCTGTCAGGTCTCGCCCGGGAAAGAACGGTCTACTCCTCTACGCCCAAATAAAAGGAAAGGGCTACGCACGTCGAAATGTTCCGGCATACGAACCACAATGTAGACAATTGCGGCAGTTGACCAGAAAACAGGGACACTGTGTAGGAGAGGAAAGCATGGAAAGGAAAAAGTATCCGGCATTCAGTCGCGTGATATTCCGCATCCATGCCCTGCGGCAAATGTTCCAGCGCAGAATATCTGACATCGAAATCCACGAAATCCTGAGGGAGGGAGTTATCATCGAGGACTATCCGGATGACACGCCCTATCCCAGCTGTCTTGTCTCTGGCAGGGCCAACCAACGTCCGATTCATGTCGTCATGGCATACAATAATGTAGAACGTGAAGCAATTGTTATCACGGCATACGAACCCGACCCTGAAGTCTGGTCAGAAAATTTCTCAAGGAGGAAATCATGAAGTGCGTAATCTGTAAACACGGGCATACGAAAGAAGGTTTGACGACCGTCACCTTCGATCGCGACGGTCTTACCCTTGTGGTCAAGGAAGTTCCCGCCCAGATCTGCACAAACTGCGGTGAGGACTATGTCGACGAACACGTGGCTCACGAAATTCTCGGAATAGCAGAACGCATGGCAAAGGGCGGCGCGGTAGTGGATGTCCGGAAATACGTGGCCGGATCTGCCGGCAGCTGCTGATACTTTTTTAGATCGGTTTCCATAACCAGCCGTTCGTACCGGCGCTCATCAGTGCCCTCGTTTCCGGCAATTGGCGACAGCCCCGATACCGATCCGGTTCCCGGTTCGGCAATCGCTGAGAGTAACTGAAGGGAATTCACCCGTTACGGACAGGTTCCCCGTTCTTTCGGCATTTCTTTTTTCAGGGGGAACCGGTACGCGCCCGGCGGGACACCGATCAGGAACCGTGCCCCTTCCCCCGGCTTGCCGACTTCCCGGATCGTAATGCCGGTGATACCCAGGATCTCATCGGCAAGGAAAAGCCCGTACCCCGTATTCCGGTAGTACTCGCGCCTGAATATCCGCTCCTTTGCCGGGGCAGGGACGCCCGTCCCGTTATCTTCGCAGATAAGGGTAAGGCCGGTCCCGGTCTCCTCGTACGAAAACCGGATAACCGTTGCATTCCCCCCGTGACGGATTGTGTTCTCGACGAGATTGTAAAAAACTTTGCTGAGCAGGAGGTCGGCATAGATCTCGAGACTGCCCGTATCCCGCTCGACCCGGAGTCCGCCGAGATCGACATCGGTGATCGATTCATCGATGATCGCGGCAACGTTCTGCCATTGCGGCGCGCTTGCCCCGATATTCTGGTAATCCCGGGTAAACTGGATCTGTTTCTGGATGAGCTGGGTGATCTTCTCGATCTTCCTGAGGTTAGCGATTGTTGCGGATTCGGTCGTCATCTCCTCGGTCAGCGAGAGATACATGACAATCGCTGCGATCTGGTTGAGGATGTCGTGCCGGGTAATGTTGGAGAGGGTGTTGAGTTTCCGGTTCGCGAGCCGGATTGCATCCTCGAATTTTTTGCGTTCGAGGATCTCGGTCTTGAGTTCCTCGTTGGACCGGAGGAGTTCTTCGGTCCGCTCCCTGACACGGCGCTCGAGGTCGTCCCGGGCCTTCTGGATCACCCTCTCCGCAAGCCTGCGCTCGGTGATGTCGATGGCAGAACAGATTACGACATCATTCGGCGTGAGCGTGGCAGAGACAAGGAACTGCCGGACAAGCCCGTCGCGGGTATGGAAAAGGAGCTCCGAATCGCCGGATTGCCGGCTCTTTTTGATTCTCTCCAGGAACGCATCGCGGCTGACCGAATCGAGCAGCACGCGGGTGAGATCCTTTCCTATGAGATCCTCCCGGTCATACTTCAGCATGCGGGCACACCGGGCATTGACGTCGCGAATCCGGAGCGTGGAGAGTTCGAAGGTGAATATGCCAGCCTGGGAATTCTCGAAGATCCCCCGGTATTTCTTCTCTTCGGCCCGGAGCCCTCCTGCAAGCGATGACGTAACAAAACCGATGGTTACAAAAATCACGAACCATCCCGTGGAAACGGCAATCAGCTGGGTATTGAAACTGCTCAGGAGGTAGACAAGCAGGAGGTAGACAAGGCTCATCGCCACCGAAAAAATCACCCCCTTATCCGGGTAGAAGTAGACAAAGAGGATGATAGGCAGGAAATAGAGGAAAGGATAGACTTCGTAGATACCGTGCGTCAGGGAAAAGACCGTCGAGGAGATTGCGGCGAGGATTGTTACGGCGATCGCGACAGTCCAGTAGACCTGGCGGTTCTCGGACTGTTCGGAACTCATTTTTTCCGGTCCCCTTCCGGCAGGTTCTCCCCGGCAAGAATGGTGTTTTCTGCCCGGCGCCGCTCGAGTATTTCGGCACGCAGCTGCTCGTTGATCCTCTCAAGGTCTGCCGTCCTGGCCTTAACCTGTTCTTCGAGTTCGTCCAGGGTCCTGCGGATCTCCTCGTCGGCAATTTTTGTCCCGGTGATATCGATGACCGAACAGAGGACATGCTCCCGGGAGACCAGTACCGGCGAGATGATGAACCGGAGCGTGGTCCCGTCATAAGCCTGGAACCGGACCTCGGATTCTGCACCCTGAGATCCTCGTTTCATATCGTCAAGGAACTGCTCGAACTCACGTTCGTCCGGCCAGACGAGCGAGACGTTTTTTCCAAAGAGATCCTTGCGTTCATACCGGAGCCAGCGTGCGCATTTCGCGTTGATCTCGCGGATTGTCCGGGTTCTCGGATCAAAACAAAAAATCCCGTCCTGCGAATTATCGAGCACGTGATGCATCCGGGTCCGCTCTTCCACGAGCTGGTTTGCATAGGATGCCGCTACGACCCCGACCGTGATGAAGATCGCAAACCACGCTGTCGAGATAGCGATCATGGTGAGGTTTGATTCCCCGAGAAGATAGACGATCCCGATATACATAACGCTGATGACGAGCGAGAAGATCACGGCGCGCCGGGGATAAAAATAGACGACCAGGATGATGGGGAGGAGATAGAGAAACGAGAAGACCGCGAATATGCCGTGCGTCAGCGAGTAAATGGTCGTGAGTATCGCGCCGATACATGCTGCGGCGATCGCAAAAAGACGGAGCACCTCCTCGTTCTCGGCAGATAACGGTTCCATTTCGTGGTTCCCCGCAGGTACGGTCGCATGGAGGGGGCGCACCGCGGTATATAGTATACTCGACGATCGGAGTACATAAATTTTTACCAACGATTGCCGGGTAGTGCGGCTTTTTTTTAACAGGCGAAGGGATTATTCACTTTCATTGGGGGTCGGGGTGCCCTGAGTCCGGGTCCTTTGCGTTGATCCGTTCGAGGTCCTCGATCTTGTTGATATTGGTAAACGTCCGGAGTTTCGGGTCGATGGACCTGAGCTCTTCGACCGGAACATAACACGTGGAGATGCTCCGTATCATTGTCCGGAGCGAGAGGGAGTCGTGGCTTTCAAGGTACGCAAGGAGGGCTGACCGCCGGTATACCGCGTGCAGCGGTTCGAGCATATCCATGTTCCAGCGGGGAATTGCTGCATCCGCGTCGCCGACCCGGTCGAAGAGGTGGGCAACGATCGCGGAATCGATGCAGGGCATGTCGCAGGCCGAGACGAAGATTAAGTCCCCTTTCGCTTCGAGCGATCCGGCATGGAGCCCCCCGATCGGCCCGATGCCTTGCCGGATGTCCGTGATGCACCGGATCTCGGCTTTCCCTGCAAGGTCATGGAACCGCCTGCATTGCTCCGGGTCGCGGGCAACGATAATGATCTCGTCAACCACCTTCCCGAGCGAATCGAGCAGACGTTCGATGAAGGTCTTCCCGTCGTACGTGAAGAAATATTTCTCCCTGCCGTTTGCCCGCCGGGCTTCGCCGCCGACAAGGATGACTGCGGATCTCATGACCGGCCTCCTTCCGGCCCGAGAGCTTCCCGGAATTTTATAAGGTCCACGATGAACGTATTGTACGGCGTGGGGATTCCATGCTCCCGCCCTTTCCATACGATTGCGCCGTTGATGAAATCGATCTCGGTCTTCTTTCCCCGGGAGAGATCCTGCAGCATCGATGAGTGATGGAGTGCGGTCGCGGGGAGCTGGACATCGTGGAGGAACGCGAGGTACTCCTCCGGTGTCTTCCAGGAAAGCGTTATCTTTTCTGCGCCCGTGACCGCGAAGGCTTCGCGGACGATTCCCGTGATGATCCGCCACGATGCCGGGTCGGTGAGTTTCCCGTACGGTACGCCCATCACGGCCCCGAGCGGGTTGAGGGCGCAGTTGTAGAGCGTTTTGGACCAGAGTTCCGATACGATCCCCGGGCTTGCCTCCGTCCGGATCCCGGCCCGGTTCATCAATCCGGCAAGACGTTCGACCGGTTCATCAAGCCCCGACGGAAACCGGCCAATCTTTGTGGGACCGGCCTCGACCGAGACGTGCACAGTTGCATCGCCCTGCCACTCGAAGCCGGTGATGATCATACCGCCGATGACTTTTGTCGTATACTTCGCGATGATCTCTTCGTTCCCGATCCCGTTCTGGAGGCTGACGGTCTCGGTGTCCCGGATCAGGTCCGCGAACTGCCGGCAGATGGCGTCCGTGTCTTTTGATTTGGATGCGATGAAGATGTAATCGTATTTTTCCCCGGCTGGGACACTCTCACCGGCGCTGAACCGGTATGTCTCCTCGCCCCAGATGCCAGTCATACGGAACCCGGATGCCGCGATCGCGTCTGCGGTTGGCTTCCGGCAGACCGCATGGACTGTGCAGACTTTGGAGAGCCTGGCCGCTACACAGAGTCCTACTGCCCCGGCGCCCAGTACGAGAATCTTTGTTTGCATTTCGCTTGATTCCACGGTCCGATAAACGGCCTGATATTAACACAGATCTGTTTTTTCTTACGTATAGGTGTTGCCAAACGAGGAAGGGATGGTTGGAAAAGTTTTTGGGATGGATCGGTCATGGATACTTTTTGTTTGCGATGGTTCATGCCGGTATTCGCGGTGCCCGGAATTTTTGAAAACATTTTCTGAATAATTTTTCAAAATGTTTTCCGGATTTTTTTTCAAACCGTTTGCAAAATTTTTGCGAAAGCCGGTCGATTATGTTGCACAGATCTTTTCAAAATAATTTTTTCAAAAACATTTCCGGAATTTTTTTCAAAATGGTTTCAAAAAAATTTCCCGGCCGAACGATCCAAAAAATTCTTTGCAGCAAAAATTTCGCTGAACAAACAACCCGGATCGTTTATAAATTGGCATTGTATCAAACCTGCCAGAAACCTCTGGTAACCCTTAAAATCCCCTTCTCGGGGTACGATCAGAGGAAAAATACGCCCAATGCACCGTCATTTCGCCAAAATACCCGCAGATACCCCCGACTTCATTAGAGGGCCCTGGAAGGGGGTTCTTTTGGCAGAACTCAGGAAAGATTGGCTACAGTAGGGACCAGATGAAAACTAGCTGAGCTCTTGGGGGTCATTTTTATGGGATATAATCGCGTATTTTCTCAATCTGATTGTTTTCCATCGACTTTTTGGAACGTTGGAATCCGGGCATTTTGCGGGGTTTCCCGGGAGTGGTTTCCGGGAAACGGGGCACGTATAGGGCCCGGATTGGGTTTGGGGGGGACTGGGGAGATGAGATCATGGGATGGGCGATTTGGGGAATATCGGTGGGTAAATGGGTTTCACGGTTGTTTGGGAGTGGTGTGATGAGTTCAATAATTTTGCCGGAAAAAAATCATCGGGATCTTTTTCAGAAATTTTTTCATAAGAAAAAAACGATCAAAAAAAATTTTGGAATTGAAAAAAAATTTCAAAAAAAATGGTTGAGCGGTAAAAATTTCCGGAAAAGGTTTTCATAAATATTTTTCAGCAAAAGTTTTCCGGAAATTTTTTGATATTGCGAGTCTTCCCACCCCCCTCGGGGTCGCTCGGCCGCCTCGTCGGGGCCTCGCTGGGCGAGAAAGTTGATCAAGAACTTTTGTTTCGAGCGGGGGCAAAAGGGTCCTCCCCTTGGGTTGCCTCCCCCTGTGGGGGAGTGAGGGGGTCACCCTCGCAATCATTATTATTTTTTGGCGCGATTGCAATAATTTATGATTACAATTATTTTCTTCAAAATGTTATTTTGTTAAAGAAATTAATTTCCCACTAGAAGCCTTCAGCAGGAATTGGATGCCATCTTAAGGAGAAAAAGAAGGGTGTGTGTTGGATAACTTTTATGGATGCGTGAGAGTGGTTGCAATGACTACGATGTGTTATTTCATTTGAAGAAGTGGTATTTTTTTCTTTAATTCATATTCACCATATATGGTAAATATCGTCAATAAAATCGAATAACAAAGAAAGAGTGTGACAAAATCCGCAAATGAGAGATGAACCGTTGACAATGGCATTAAAATAGATGCCAAATCTGTTAGCATGGTACCACTTGAATCAACGTAAGTAGAATAAAGAAATGCTACTAAAATAAAAATTATTGTTGCGCTAATGAATGAAAAGAAAAAAGAGACCATCCGTTCTTGATATACTTTAATTTCATCAATTTTTTGTTTATCCTTAAGAAGCTCTATTAACTTTGGCCTAAAGGAACTCTTTGTTGGGTTCGATAAAACTCTCATTGAATAAAGTGTTCCTATAGTTAAAGCCAGAGAAACTAAAAACGAACTATCTGAATTAAAACTTGCACCAACTGTATTCCTAATAATAAACATAAAGGTCAGAATCACAGGTACTGAAAGATTGAAATTGCAGGCGCACATTTTTAATATTTTTTGCGAGTGTTCTTCTGGATTGGGAGTTTGATGATAAATTCTTGTTAAAGTTGTTTGTTCAGAAATAAAAAATAAAATTCTTGTTAAAAAATTAATAACGAGAAAACCCAAAATCAAAAAAATTATGAGTGTGCTGATAAAACCAAAAAATGAAGATGGAGTTGGCATTCTAATCTTCTATTAAAATATATTCTGCTTCTTTAGTTGTGATTGGTTTTTTACTAAATTTGTCAAAGAGTATCGCAAAAACATACAGCAATAGCATAAATGTTACTGCAACCATCAAGGCATTTTGCATCATGGAATAAATGCTAGCAGTGCCAAGGAGAGCCGATACCAACAAAGCTATAATTTGCCCAAAGTCCATTTCTACCTCCTCTCAATTGTTTGTCGTTTTCGGTCTTATCGCAAAGCATATTTAAATAAATTTTGATGAATTCTTAAACAATAATAGTCCACAGCAGAATCTTATAAACATTCCTAATGAGTTTCTGAATAGAATTATTTAAGGAATCTGATTTTCATCGCTTCATTAATGTTGTAATTTTACGTTAAATAAGATTGTCACATTGTGATTATATTAGAAAGACAGGACTATTGCTACGTCATCTTCTATATGTTTCCAGTATAATAAATCTGAAATCCTGGTTTTTCAGTCGGTATTAATCATCAATTTTTTGATGCGGTCGGATATAATTACAATATATTCGCCCGTTCCTGCCCCGTCTTCCTCAAACCCTTTTTCTCCATTTCCAGCAGCGCAACCTTGATCTCGATATCCGGAGAGAACCCACCGATCCCATCCGCCGCAACAATCCGGTGACACGGAATGATCAAAGGCGTTGGGTTCCGGGCCATCGCCTGCCCTACGACCCTGGGCGCCGTGCCGACAAACCGGGCGATCTCGCCATACGCAGCGGTCTGCCCGTACGGAACCATCTTCACCGCTTCATAGATCCGGCTGTAGACGGTGTCGTCATGGATCGCGACGCTCTCAAACGACGAAAGATTCACCGGCTGGCCGGCACAGTACTGCCGGATCAGAACCGGCACATCGCCAGGGATGCCGGTCGTTGCGAAACGGATACGATGGATCGTATTGCCACTCCAGTGTACGTGGACGAACCAGAGCCCGAACCTGCACGAACCGCTCATCACTTCCATTGCGCTATCACGTCCCGGAACTTCTTCGCGTCGCACTCGATCATCTCCTTTTGGATCCACATCGGGAGCGCCTGCCGGACCCGGTTCTCCAGGAACCGGCGCTCGGCGAGCACGAGCACACCCTTGTCCTCCGGTGTCCGGAGCACCCGGCCGAGCGCCTGCAGGGACCGGTTGATCGCGGGGAGCGTGTAGCAGAGGAACTCGCCCTCCTCGCCAAACTTGTGCCGGAAATATTCGATCATCATCTTTCTCACCCGGTTGAACGGCGCGAGCGGCAGGCCGACCACCATCGCCCCGTTGAGCATCTCGCCCCGGTAGTCCAGCCCCTCGCTCCACTTCCCGCCCGTGACCGCGAACATCACGCCCGATTCGCCTCGTGCCGGCAACCCGAGGAAGGCGGAGAGGGCCGCGCCGGCATCGGACGCGTTCCGTGGCTCGATGAAGATCTGTTTTCCCCGGAGGTGCGGGACGGCGAGGTTCGCGTACGATTCGAGGATCTGGTAACTCGGGAAATAGATCGCCCGGTTGCCGCGAAGCGCGGAGAACGCTTTGATGTAGTCGACGATGTGGGCGGTGTTGTCCTTGTTCTGCCGCATCGAGTACGCGGTCGTGATATCGTTTGCCGCACAGACGAGCCGGTTCTCTTTCGGGAACGCGTTCGGGAGCGAGAGGGTCGTCACGGGCAAGTCGCCGAAATATAATTTTCGGAAACTTTCAACCGGTGACAGCGTGCCGGAGATCAGGATGCAGCACGAATGGGCCGAACAGATCTCCCGGAGTGGTGCTGAAGGGTCGATGTTCCGGACTTCGAGCGTGACGCCGGTCTCTTCTTTCCGGTACACGGTGAGGAATGCCGGGTCGGTCGACGACTGCGAGAGCCGGAAGAGGAAGGTGGTCAGCCGCTCGATCGCGGTCTCCCGGAACTCACCGGCTTTCTGGTTCTTCTCCCGGATCGTCTCCGAGAGTCCGAGGAGTTCCTCCACGATCTCGTCCATGTCCTTGTAGAGCGAGCCGCGGACAACCATCCGGTCAAAGATCGCGGGTTCGAACCAGTCCTCGGTCTCGGCCGAGTTCGCGAGCCCCCGGATAAATTCAGTGAGTCTCGGGAGGACATGCTGGACCGCGTCGGCTCCTTTGTGATGCTTCCGCAGGGTCGAGAGGTCCCGGGTCGCCTGTTCGAGATCTTTTTCTTCGAGCGAGACGCTCTCGATGTTGGTGATGACGTCGCCGCAGTTGTGCGCCTCGTCGATTAAGAGGAAGACGTCCTTTGACTCGACCCCGAGGTTCGCGTACAGCTGCTCGCGGATGTCCCGGTTGAAGAGGTGATGGTAGTTGAGGATCACGACATCGGTGTTCCGGGCCGCGTGCATCATCAGCTCGTACGGGCAGATCTCGGCGCAGAACTCGGAGAGTTCCCGGGGGCCGATGCCCTGGGCGATCACCCGGTCGGCTTTGGACCGGAGAGCAGTCGAGGGGACCATCTTGACGCCGATCGATTCGCCGGGCACGAACATCTTGCTGTTGATGAAGTACGGGCAGATGAGCGGGTGCTCCTTGTCCATCCGCCGGATCTGCTGGATGATGAACGGATCTTTTGCCGGGATGAGGGCTCCCTTGTCGGCCCGGTCCCGCATGAGCGTTGTCGAGAACGCCTTTACCCCTTCGCACCTGCGGTACACATCGCCTTCGCCCCCGAGCGGGCACATGCTCCGCTTACCGACAAGGTAGACTGCCTTTAAGTCCGGCTTCTTTTTCCGTACGAGTTCGAGCTCGCGGATGAAGGTCGTGAGCTGGCTGACCGTCCGGACCGCGATCACGATCTTCCTTCCTTTCCGCTCGGCAAGGAGCGAGGCGACCACGCTCGATTTGCCGGAGCCGGTCGGGGCATCGATCATCGCTATCCCGCCTTCGCGTGCGACCGTTGCCGCGACTTCGAGCATGTGGCGCTGGCCGGGCCGGTATTCGCCGTACGGGAAGTAGGTGTCGATGGTGTCCATTGCACTAAGGTTGGCGCTCGTGGATATTATGGGCGTCGGAAGGGGACGCGAAAGTAAACCGGGGCCCGGTATTTGATCGTTCCGGTTTTCTTTCTGGAATTTTGATCCGGGTTTATTCTTTTTGTTCAGGGATAGCGGACAACCGGTACGTCCATTGCAGCAAAGTGCGGATCATTTGTGACAACCGACGCATCCACAGATAACGCGGAGGCTGCGATGATAGCATCAGCAACGGAAATTCCCGCACGCTTCATGGTCCCTGCCCGTACCGCAATCTCCGGCGTCAGGGAAACCGCATTCATCTTCGAATGGAGGATCTGCATAACCCGCAATCTGGCCGTGGCTTCGTCCACCCGCTGAGAATAGATGTACGCGAGTTCGGTCAGGGTGACGGTGGCTACGAATCCCTCCGCTTCACCGGCCTGGATCGAATCCATAAGATCCTTAATGACTTCCGAACCATCTTCCCGGTTGAAATACGCGAGAAATGCATGGGTATCAAAGAGCAGCTTTTTGCTCGAGCTCATCGTCCCACTCCTCGCGGATGTCCCTGATCATCGTTCGCGTGCCCTTTATCGTATCGATTCCCCACAGGTCGGAGAGGTTGACGAGCGGTTTTAAGCAGATCGTATCCTCTTCCTCTATTATCATCAGCGAGTCGCCTTCCTTGAGGGAGAATTTTTTTCTCACTTTCGAAGGGATGACTACCTGGCCTTTTGATGAAAGGGTCACGATCTCCATAGTAAGAAATTATAGTTATCGTAAGAAAATAAATTTTTGCCTTACTCAAGAAAAAAGTAAGTGAGTGAGAAAAAGCAGGAGCAAAAAAATTCTTGCTGCCATTTGGCATGCAACCATTGCTGCACAAAAGCCCGGAACAATTTTGAATCCTCACCGAAGTTTACCGTGGTTCCCAATCCTATTCCGATCATCAACCACCATATTCCCGGATGTGAACGGAAAAATTATTGTTTTGATCGGCGGCTTGCTCATTGTGCCGGCACAGATTTGGCAGGGACGCGTTATTTTTCCCGTACAGTCTCCGGCCGATAATTGTATAACTGTGTATACACAATAAAAATTCATGGCGACAAAGACGATAAACATCAAAGAGTCCGCGTATCACGCACTCAAGTCGCGCAAGCGGAGCGGTGAAAGTTTCTCCGATGTCATCCTCCGGGTCACCGGGGGAGAGGAGAAGAGCGTCGCCGATTTTTTACAGGGCCTCGATCCTGATACCCGGGCCGAGATCGCCGGTTCAGCTGCTGCGGCAAAAAAAGAACTGGATCGCATCAGGCCGCGGAAGGTAACCCTTTGACCCTGGTCGATACCTGTTTCCTCATCGATCTCATGAAGGGGGAACCGGATGCAGAAGAGATCGCAAGGACATACGAACAGCTGCGGACAACATCCATCAGCAGTGCGGAATTTCTCTACGGAGCAAAGATGAGCGGTAAAAAGAAGGTGTACGATATCTCGGAAAAATTCCTGAACTACTTTCCTGTTCTGCCCTTCGATGCCGAATCCGCGGTGATCTACGCAGGCCTCACGAGCACCCTGTCAGGAAATGGCAGGCACATCTCGACTTTCGATGAACTCATCGCGGCAATCGCCATCCGCAATGGTGAACCGCTCATCACCCGGGACAAACACTTCAGCGGGATCGAAGAGCTTGAAATAATTCCTTATTGAACCGGATTTCCGGAAATCTCCCGGTATTTTTTTTACCCACCCTCTTTTCCGATCATCAACCACTATATTCCCGGACGACAAACCTGTTCTCATGGCAGTTCACCCCATCGAGGAGCGATACGGTACCGCGGAGATGCGTGCCGTCTGGAGTGAGAAGAACCGGTTCTCCTGCGTCGTTGCCGCAGAAGTCGCGCTGGCAAAGGCCGAGGCATCGCAGGGAATGATCCCGGCAGAGGCGGCGATCGAGATCGACCGGTGTGCGCACAAGGCATCGCTGGAGCGGGCAAAGGCGATCGAGATCGAGATCAGCCACGACATGATGGCGATCGTAAAGGCGGTCTCTGAAGTATGCGGGGAGTCGGGCCGGTGGATTCACTACGGCGCGACCAGCAACGATATTCTCGATACGGCGACCGGGCTCCAGCTCGGGAAGGCGCTCGATCTCATCGATGAGAAGCTCCGGAAACTCCTTCACGTGCTGCTGAAGCGGGCCGAAGAGACCAAGACCCTCGTCTGCATCGCACGGACGCACGGACAGCACGGCGTCCCGACAACCTACGGGCTCCGGTTCGCGATCTGGGCGAGCGAAGTCGGCCGGCATATCGAGCGGCTCGAACAGCTGAGGCCCCGGGTCGTTGTCGGCCACCTGACCGGCGCGGTCGGGACGCAGGCGGCGCTGGGCCCTAAGGCGATGGAAGTCCAGCAGGCGATGATGGAGAACCTCGGCATGGCCTCCGTGGACGTCTCCAACCAGGTCATCTCCCGGGACCGGTACGCCGAGTACTTCATGTTCCTTGCCAATGTCGCGACCACGCTCGACAAGATCGGGATCGAAGTCCGCACGCTCCAGCGGACCGAGATCGGGGAAGTCGAGGAAGCCTTTGGCAAGAACCAGGTCGGGTCATCAACGATGCCGCACAAGCGCAACCCGATCAAGTCCGAGCAGGTCTGCGGCCTTGCCCGGATCATCCGGTCGGCGGTCGAGCCGGCGCTCGGCAACAACACCCTCTGGGACGAACGCGACCTCACCAACTCCTCCTGCGAGCGGATCATCTTCCCCGAATCATCGATCCTCACCGATCACTGTATCAGGCTGATGACGGTCGTGCTCGAAGGCCTCGTCATCAACAAGGCAGCGATCCGCCGGAACCTTGTCTTCCTCCACGGCATCAACATGGCCGAGTCAGTCATGATCGAGCTCACCCGGAAAGGGATGAACCGGCAGGATTCCCATGAAAAGATCCGGATGGCGAGTATGCAGGCACTCGCCGAGAACCGGTTCCTGGCAGATGTCCTCGCCGAGGATCCGGAAATTATACGGTACGTCTCAAAGACCGACATCGTGAACCTGCTCTCACCGGATGCATACATCGGGACTTCGGTTAAGCAAGTCGAGCGGGTCATCGACAAACTCTCCTGCTGCTGCATTTAAAAGATCCCGTTTTTTTTTATTTTCTTTCCCGATCTTCGCCAGGCTGTTTTTAAAACAATTTTATCATGCCCACGGTGCCGGTAATTACCGGCACTGCCGACAAAATATTCAAAAAAAATTCTTACAAAAATTTCGTATCCGGTCGGAATCCGGGGTCTTTCAGGGTATCAGGAGCAGTTTCTGGCACCAGCGCTGCCGGAAAACGGCACCCTTTATTTACTCATACGGTGAAATTCACTATAAATGGAGCGGAATATCACCCTGTCGGGCCGGTCGTTTTCCCATACCGACCTTGTCCGGTTCTGGGTTATCGCATCTCTCACGCTCAGCTGCATCCTTATCGCCGCTCTCTCGCTGTCGGGTCATGTCGAGACGATCTATGGCCAGCTCTTCTATTTCCCGATCCTGTATGCCACGTATTTTTACCCGAAAAGAGGGATCTGGTTCTCGGGCGCCTGCGCAATTTTCTACGAAGTGCTCGCTTATGTCTACGTCTTTCCCGATATCCCCGGCCTCATCGTCACCACGGGACAGGCAGTCCTCTTTGTCTGCATCGCCGGGGCCGTGGCCTATTTCACCGAAAAAGTAAATGCAAGCGAGGCGCGGTACCGCAGTATCTTCGAGACATCCCTGCTGGGGATCGTCCTCTTCGACCAGAACAGTTTTGCAATCCGGCTTGCGAACACCCAGATCGAACGGCTGCTCGGGTATACCGCAGAAGATCTCGCGGGCATGACCTTCTCCCGGCTTTTTTTAACCAAAGACGGCCAGCGTAAATTCTTCGAGCATCTCGGGTCGAACGAGAATATCACCAATTTCGAGACAAGTTTTGTGACAAAGAACAACGAACCGTTCTGGGTCAACCTGTCGTGGAGCCGGATAGACGGGAACCTTGTCAGCTGTTCGGTCATCGATATCAACCAGCGCAAACTTGCCGAGCGTGCTGCGGAAGAAAATTATCTCGAATACAAGCAGGTGACCGAGAGCTCGCCAACCGGTATCGTTATCGTACGCGACAATAAGATCGTGTATGTCAACCCTGCGTTCACGTTATTTTCCGGGTATTCCATTGAAGAACTCCTGGACTCCGATTTCAGATCCCTCATCATTCCTGAAGACAAGGATGCGTTCCCGGACATTTCCCCGGCGGTTGGTGCAGGCGACATTCCCCGTACGGGAAATTTCCGGTTCCTCTCGAAATCCGGTACCCCCCGGCATGCTGCCCTGATCTTTACCCGGATTGCCCAGCGGGGCGAACCCGCGGTCCTCATCAACCTGCTCGATATATCAGAGCGGGGACAGTTTACCGAACCGGCACCTGCCAGGGTTCCGGGAAGCCGCGATGCTGTCGCCGCCGTAGCCCACGAGCTTCGCACACCGCTCCAGCCCATCATGGGATATCTCAACCTGCTGACCGGGAACCCGCAGGCATATGGCGTCAATGACGAGACCCGTATCATTCTCGACCGGTGTGCAAAAAATGTGGATCGCGAGCGGCAGATAATCAACCGTATGCTCGAACTTTCGACGCTCGACTCCGGTAAGATCGCACTGGAATATTCGCACTTCGCATTGACCGGGGTGCTGAAATCGATCGTCGATGCAGGAGGTTACCGGGCAAAAGCTGACATCATGATCGACGTACCGGAGGATCTTGCGATCGATGGCGATGAGAACAAGCTTGCGACGGTGTTCGATTCGATTATCTCGAATGCAGTAAATTATTCAAAACCGCCACGGAAGATCCGGATCGTGTACAAATCGGTCCAGAGCGACAGTTACCACCGGATCGCTGTCCATGACAACGGGGTCGGGATCACCGAGGCCCAGCTCGATGAGATCTTCGAGCCCGTCCAGTTCCAGACCGATGCTGAAGCAGTGAGCCGGAAATACGAACGGATCGGCCTTTCCCTCTCGATCGCGAAGAAGTACGTCCAGATGCACGGGGGATATATCAGCGTCGACAGCATCGTAAACCTGGGAAGTACCTTCACGGTCCATATCCCGAAACGGAAACCCGTGGAAAGGATCTGAATAATGCCGGCGAGGATTCTTGTTGTCGAGGACGATCGCCTCATACTCGACCTGATGGAGCTGCTGCTCCAGCGGGCAGGGTACGAACCGGTACTCATCCAAAACGGGATCGAGGCCCTTGAATCGGTAAAAACATCTCCCCCCGCACTTATCCTTCTCGATATCATGATGGCGCCTATCAACGGCTGGGACTTTCTCGAAGTGATTCGGGCGGACGAAACGACCCGTAAAATCCCGGTGATCATCTTTTCTGCGTCTCCCACGATTGACGATAAGATAAGAACGCTCAATGATCCGCATCTCGGCATGCTCGCAAAACCGGTCACATTTGCAGAACTCAAAGCCGGGATCGGGCAGTTCCTCCATTAAAATCCCCCGTCCACTTCGGGTTTCCCCACGTGATATTGAACACATTGTTGATCGCCTTTGTCACCGATTCGTTCGCAATCCAGATCGCGATCAGGTTTTCCCGGTCGGCAACTTCTGCTTCCGGCCGGGGAAACATCATGAGCATCTCCTTGTTGTCGATAGTCAGGGTACGGATGAATGGCTCCGGTGCAACCTGGACATCATTTGTCACCTGCGTAAACGCGTCGTACACGTCAACGAGCTTCTCTTTGTTCTTCACCGGGTTATTCGAGGAAATCCGGATCGTAACACCCCGGCGCTTTGCCGCAGAGACCTGCTGCTTGATCAGCTCGAGTTCTTCGGGATAGTAGAGGGTCCCAAACAGGTACAGGTTGGTTCTCGCCCTTCCCATCATCTCGACTGTTTTCACGGAGATATTGCCGATACCCCGGATGAGAGTAGTCTTTGGCGATTCGCTCTCCATCCGTTTCTCATAGTTCATGGTAAACTCGTTCGACATCTTTTCGAGATCGGCGTTGAGGGAGGATTTCCTGCTGCCGATTGCCTCGCCGGGACAGAGCGGGGTGACCTTTCCCGGCCTGCCACGCTCGACCGTGATCCAGTTCTCCTTCTCCAGCCGCTTGATGGTCTCATAGATTTTTGTCCGGGGAATTCCCGATTCTTCGGCAAGAATGAAAGGAGTCGTCGGACCCGTCTCGATGAGGGCAGCATACGCTTTTGCATCATACGTCGTCAGCCCGAGAGTCTGGAGGAGCGAAATGGTCCTGGCCTCGATCTTCATGGGAGGACAATACATCATTTACCCTTATATAAGTTACAAAATTCTTATCTCCCGCCCGGCATATGAGGATAAAAACAGAGAGGAGATCTGAAAAATGTCAACGGTTGAAGAGAATATGCGTCTCATGCAGACGCTGGACGATGCCTGGAATTCCCAGGACTGGGCAGTATTCGAGAAGCGCCATGCAAAGGATGTCGATGTCTTCTGGCCGGGCCAGGCAGCTCCGACGCACAGCCGGCCGTCCCACAAGGAAGAGGCAGTTGCGTTCTTCAAAATTTTCCCTGACAACAAGGTCGGGAACCGGCCGTACAAGATATTCTTCGGACAGGGAGACTTCACCTGTTCGGTCGCCGATTTCACCGGGACCTTCAAGGGCCCGATGACCGGACCGGACGGGAAGATCATCCAGCCGACCGGCAAGAAGTTCAAAGTCGATTTCTGTACGGTCGCCCACTGGAAGAACGGGGAGATCATCGAGGAGAAGCTGTTCTACGACAAGATGTCCCTGATGCAGCAGATCGGGCTGATGTAAGAATAAAACTATTTTTTTCTATCCAGGACAAGCGAACCGTATCAGACCAGATAGAAAATTTGGAAATTTGTCCAAACCGAACAGCAACTATTTCGTAAGAACTGCAGTTTTTGTTGAGGCCGGTAGAGTATTATGACAACCGAGAAACAAAAAAGATCCGAATCCAAACCGGATTCCATGAAAGTCACCGTAAGCCGGAACGGGCCGTACATTGTTACCGGGTCAGTCCCGCTCATGACGATGGAGATCTGCAACGACGCGGAGGGAAACTGTCGGACCTGGAAGAAGGCAGAAGATTTCCCGGTGCAGGAGGAGTACGCCCTGTGCCGGTGCGGGCATTCGAAGAACAAGCCGTTTTGCGACGGGACTCATGCGAAGATCGGTTTCAATGGAGGAGGGGCCGGTCGATCCGAATCACCGGAAGACACGATCTCGATACGCGGACCGGACCTGACGCTGACCGATGACCGGCACCTCTGCGTGCACGCACGGTTCTGCATGCGGGCCGGAGGGATCTGGGACCTGGTCCAGTCAGAAGAAACCGGGGCACGGGAGACTGCGATAGAAGAAGCGTGCAACTGCCCGTCAGGACGACTCGTGCTTACGGACAATGCGACGGGAGAGGTGATCGAGCCGGCGCTGGAGAAGTCAATTGTCGTCATTGAGTACCCGGCCCGGGGGGAGCACGGGCCGCTCTGGATCCGCGGCGGCATACCGGTGGTATCTGCTGAAGGCAAACCCTATACGATCCGGAACCGGGTTACTCTTTGCCGGTGCGGGAGATCGGCAAACAAACCCTTCTGTGACGGGAGCCACGTGAACAGGAAATAATAAAAGGACAGCGCCGGGAAAATTTGTCGCCAGGCCGGTTGGAATTTTTGTAAATTTTTTGAAATTTTTTTGTAACCTTTTTGCAAATGTTACCTGTCACGGCTCCTTAAAGCCCGGTAAGATTCCGGGCAAGGTCCCACAGCCGTTCCTGCACCTGCCGGTCATAGGTCATCGTCGTTGATTTTGCGGGCTTCTGCTCCTCGAAATATTTTCCCGAGACATTCCTGACTTTTGGAGATGTCGCCAGGTACACCGATGTCCGGGCACCTTCTTCCGGCGTAATTCCCTGCATGCCGGGAAATGCGCCCCTGAGGATCTTCGTGTCCACTACACCCGGGTGAAGGCAGTTGGCCGTAACCCCGGTCCCATCGAGCCTCCGGGCAAGAGAATAGGTGAACGCGATATCGGCGAACTTCGAGAGGGAATAGGCCTGCCAGGGATCGTACCGGGTTATCGCCGGAAGATCGTCAAAGTCGATCCGGTCAACGTCCTCGTGTGCGGTCGACGCGACTGTCACGATCCGTGACGGCGCATTTTTTGTGAGGAGCGGGAGAAGAAGGTGGGTGAGCAGGAACGGGGCCAGGTAGTTTACCGCGAAGGTCATCTCAACTCCTTCCGGTGTGAGCTTGTGATTCTTCTGGTACGTCCCGGCATTATTGATCAGTACATCGAGTTGATCATGCCGGGAGCTGATCTCGCTTGCAAGCCGGCGGATCTGGCCCTGGTCCGCGAGGTCAGCGATCAGGAGGTCCGGCAGCTCACCGCCGGTCTCTTTCTTCACCTGCTGCTGTGCCTCGCTCCCTTCTTTTGGATTGCGTCCGTGAAGGATTACTTCTGCGCCGGTCTTCGCAAGCGCAATCGCCGTTGCCTTTCCGATACCGCTCGTGGATCCGGTGATGAGAATAACGGGATGGTCCATGCGGTCTGATATCGCAGTTCTGGCAATGAACTTTTTGGCCGGAGGAAACTCTGGCACTGTCCTGAAGCTTCGGTCCCCTTGGAAGATCAGAAACTAAAAAAAGAAATCGAAAAAATTTGAAAAAATTATCAGATATACCGCGCTTTCTTCGACATCTTGCGCGGAGTATAGAGCGGGCGGTACGGTTTGCCTAACGTCTCCTTGTGGACTGCGGCGATCAGTGCCTCGGCGGTGAGCTGCTCCTTGTGCGGCTTGTTGGGCTGCGACTTCTTCCGGATCGTGACGGTGAGGTTCTTGCTTGCGGCCTCTTCGTCCCCGACAACGATCACGTACGGGACCCAGTCCATACCGGCTTCGCGGACTTTCTTGCCAACGCTCTCTTCCCGGTCATCGACATCGCACCGGATCTGTGCTGCATTGATCTTGTCGCAGAGCTCCGCTGCAAACGCACCGTGGCGTTCTGCAACCGGAACGACCCGGACCTGCACGGGCGAGAGCCAGGTCGGCAGAGCCGGGACTTCCTGCGTGGAGATGTTCTCCAGGATTGCGCAGATGACACGTTCGACGCTGCCGGTTGGCGAGCAGTGAAGGATTGGCGGGTGGACGACGGTACCGTCTTCGGTGTGGTACTTGATGTTGAACCGGGTCGAGGACTCGACATCGATCTGGACGGTCGGGTTCTCGATCGGGCGCATCTGGCCGTCGATTGCGGCGAGATCGATCTTCGCGACCCAGTAGTGGACCCGGTCTGAGAGGATCTCGATCAGCATCGGGCAGTTGGATTCGCGGACGATCTTCTTGACCCAGTCTTCGTGCTGGGCATAGAAGTCCTTCGTGCACCGGAATGCGGCTACGAGTTTTGTCTCGAAGTCGATCCCGGTCTGCCAGCCCATAGTGAGCTGCTCTTCGAAGCACTTCAGCGCCTCGGGCATGTCCGTGCAGAGCGAGTGCATGTCGGGCATCGTGAATGCCCGAAGCCGCTTGAGGCCGATGACCTCGCCCTTCTGCTCGTGACGGAATGAGTACGTGGAGAGCTCGTACATCTTCATCGGAAGATTGTTGGGTGAGATGTGCATGTCCCGCATGATCGAGAACATACCGAAGCAGGCCGCGAACCGGAGCATCATGTTCCGGTTGTTCGACTTGAACCGGTACTGCCGCTCGCCAAACTTCTCCGCATGTTCGTAGATCGCCTTGTCGCCAAGGTCGTACATGACCGGGGTCTCGACCGGCGTGCCGCCGTATTCAAGGACAAGGTGGAGCACGTAGTCGGCGAGCAGGTCGCGGATGATCTTGCCTTTCGGCATCCAGCGCAGGCAGCCGACATCGGATGCAGGCTCGTAGTCCACGAGCTCTTTTCCGCGCATCAGGTCCACGTGGGCAGGTTCGCCGCCGACCGGGACTGCGATGCCGAGTTCCTTCTTGACAAGGCATCCGAAGGGCGAGTCATCGGTGAAATTCTTCCAGTCGTGCGACTTGCCGTCAGGGGTCATCACGAACCAGTCGTGGGTGACTTCCTTCTTCTCCTTCTTGGGCGCACACTCATCGCCCGGCACGATCGTCTTCGAGAGTTCCGAGAGCGGGTGGCCCTTGCAGGAGATCTTGAACGATTTGTACCAGCCGAAGGGAGCACGCTTGACCGAGAAGCCCTCGGAAACGAGTTCAGCTTCGAGCGCCTTGAGCACCGTTACCGCAACATCCGGCGACGCGAGATCGCTGCTGAGGTGGGCGTACGGGTAGACGACTATGTTGTCCACCTTCACCTGGTCGGCAACCTTGTCGATCTCGGCGACGGCCTGCATTACGACGTTTTCAGGATCGTCTTCGTCTACCGATTCCACTGCGCAGAATACCGTCAGGGCCTCGGTCTGCGAGTCAGCAAGGACTGCACCTTCCTCCGCCATCTTGGTCTTCTTTTTTGCTTCGTATTCGATGTAATCTGAATGGATCAAAAGAAGTCGCATTGGTTCATCTCCACATGAATCCGATCATCCGTATAAAATGGGATTTACCACTATATACCCTCATTGCCTTATTGGTTACTGTCCTGATTTTTTTGCTCGCGTGGTACCGCGAGAGCGTGGCCTGCCGCTGGTCGGGATAGTTTGCATCGCTCCATCAGGGATTTTCGGGCACCATTTTTTCCCAAAGAATTTTTTTTTTGTTTCCCGGAAAATGTTCAGCGCGAAATTTTTTTTGGTACGGGAGAGATGCCCGAATGAAATGAACGAACCGATCGCGCCTGAAAAATTTCATTCGCAATCCGGATCGACCGGAAATATTTTGTCCCGACTCTTGTCGCACCAGAAATATTTTGCCGCGTTCTGATCACGTGCGGCCTTGCAGGTGCGATCGTTCCAGGCCGAAATTCCATTTGTCCCTCGTCTCAAGGGTATATCACGGCCTCTTTCCTTAGGAACCTTTCCTACCCCTATCCTGACTCCCCCTCTACCGTCGTAAAACCAATCCTTCGTCGTGAATCCACCCCCATTCCGAGCCCCTTACGCCAATCGGAACACGTATGATTTTTATTCGGCACATCGTTAAAATCCCCTTAACCGCTTCCCGGCAGCGTTTCCGGGCCCCGGACAGGTAAAATCCTTGTTTCCGGAAAAAAGTGCCTCCAAATGCCCGCTATGACGATCCGGAAAATTGTCCGATTGCGAAAATAAGCCCAAATCAAAGACTTCGTGAATCCGGGCGTTTTGCGGGGTGTTTTGGATCGAATCCGGGCCCTATGCATGCCCGGATTGGGATCAGCTCCTGATTGGGATCTCAGGATTCCATCTCAGCGGGCCACCCGAATATGCAGATTCTCCGACGTGAAAAATTATTCTTCCTATAATGGCCTTTAAACGAATGCCGGGGCACTTTTTACCCTGCCTATTTTTTACCGGACACTTGTCCGGTCATTTTCCCGGAAGTTGCTGCAACTCTGCCAGGACTCGTTTTTTCCGGGCACGGTGGACAGGGAAATACGGCAATCAGAGACTGAAACGAGCGTCTCCCAAAACTACTGTGCCGTTTTTCCGCGGAATACTGCATTTCGGATCAAAAAAATGGTCAATCGGGGACGAAAATGGGCTCTGTTGGACGACGTTCACCTGCCGTCCCTCAGCAGCTGTGCCTGATCGACCGCCATTGTCCCCAAGTCGGGAGAACGATTAAAAAAACATACACTGTAGAAAACCGAAGTGAAAACTATATTGGATAGCGATGGGGCCACGGGTGCTCGCCGCCTTGTCGGGGCTCGCCCCGTGGAGCATAACCGTGGATTACACTCCGGCGAATTGATGAAATAGGGGTCAAGGGGACTTGCCCCCGCATGTTGCCTCCCCCTCTGGGGGAGAGAGGGTGTCACCCTCGCAATTTTTGCTTAGGAAAATACAAGGTTTCCTACAGAGCCAAAAAACAACTTCTCATCCCCTTGCCATGAACTCCCGGAATGCTTCCGTGTCGAAGTAGATCGAAGAGGACGCGATCTTCCCGCCCCGGATGAAGAGAACCTCCGCGACTTCGCAGATCCCGGTCTTTCCCGTGGGCGACTGCAACGCGTAGCTCGCAACCGCACAGGCATGGTTGCCCTCTACGATCAGCTGCTTCACTTCGACCGATTTCGCCACTTGGAGGAACCGCCCGAGTGCCTCTACGTATGCATCCTTCCCGGTGAACCGGTTCCCGCCGTTTGTAAACACGATGTCATCCGCGATGAGCGATTCCCATTCTCCCTTGTTAATGCCGTCAAAATACTTCTGGAGGATCTCTTTTGTGAAGAGTGCGTTCATGTGAAGAGAACGTATCATGGCGTATTTCTTAAATGTGTCGGGTAATTCGCAAGATAAAAAAGACCCCGGAATAATGAGTTTGCCGGATTTTTTCTCGCAGAGTTTTTTTTTTCCGCACAATTTTTTTTAGTCATCGATTGCGCAAAAAATTTTTGCGGATAAACGATGGGTGGGGATTTTTTTTTCTCGGGTCGGAAAAAAATTATGCCGGCCATACCGGGCCGCTCCTTCAGCAGGGCACAATGAAAGTTATTGCCTGTTAGCAATAGTTTTCGGTTCAACTGTCCCGCGTAGGAAATTTTTTGAACTTACCGCTTGTTCTCGTGGCAGCTCCGGCAGCCGTTGCAAGATCCCATACCGGCATGACTGCCTGGACTTCGAGCAGGGTCCGGAGCCCCCTCACCTGGAAGCTTTTTGGAGTTTCGGCTCATCTCCTTGTAAAAATATTCTGGTTACCTGAAGAAATGACATTCAAATAAGTGAGACCATAATTCTCAACGGATGTTGATCACTTAGTGATGTTTAAGATTCGAACAACAATTTTATTTTTATTGGTGAATATTCCAATATATGGTTTGGATTTATATTCACGATAATGTGTCGCCATTTACCGTTTTTACTACCGAAGAGAATTGCTTAAGATCAAGATCAGAACTCTATATTGATCTTGATAAAATATGTTGTGTTTTTGGGACTGTTGAAGAAAAAAAGTCACTCCCTGGCGAGGATCTTTTTATTGTTGATAGCAGTATAAAAATCATGCAGGAGGGTTCTTTGATTCCATTTCCAATTTATTCTCGGACTTATCAATTTAGAAGGCCCGGATTCTTCAAGCTGATGAAAGATCCCAACAAGATTAGTGATCGTTTAAAAACATGGAAAATTGAAGAAATTCAAAAAGTAAAAAGATACAATTCAGATTTGGTTTATAAAACTCTACAGATCCTTGATAAAATAAAAACAACGTCCGAGTATCACACATCATATGATTTATCCGGGGAATTATTTTCACTGGATAAAACAACAAAGTAATTTTAATTTTGAATCAATGTTGATTGCCCCGGTGGACGAATCCCAGTGGAAAATTAGAGTGGCGGTTCCCGCGGAAAAAAGATAGCTATCCCCTCCTGTTTGCGTGGTACCGCGAGAGCGTGGCCTGCCGCTGGTCGAGATACTTCGCATCGCCTTTTTTGTAGTACGGGTTCTCCGCACGCTCGGTCGTATAGAAGACCAGCTGGCCGATGGGCATGCCTGCGTAGACTTTGACCGGACGCGAGTTCACGTTCGCCATTTCTAATGTTATAGTTCCCCGGAAGCCCGCATCGATCCAGCCGCCGGTCTGGTGGAGCGTGACGCCGAGCCGGGCGATGCTCGACTTGCCTTCAATGGTCGCGACAATGTTGTCCGGAAGCTCGATCGCCTCAAGGGTTTCGGCGAGTACGAACTGCCCGGGGTTGAGGATAAACGATTCCGCATGGACTTCGTCAACATCCGCGACAACGCTTTCCCGATCGTACGGGTCGATGACCCTGCTGCCGGGCTTGTACCAGACAAAATGGTTGCCGAGCCGGATGTCCACCGAGTTGGGCTGCACGAGTTTCGGATCGTACGGATCGATTTTGATATGCCCTCTCGCGATGCGGTCGAGAAGCTGCCAGTCAACGAGAATCATTGCGAGAAACGTACGCGCTCATTCATCATTAGTACTCTCACCAGTCGTGCCGCCCTTGTCCTCTTCATCATCCAGGTTCCGGCTCCCTGTTTTATCCCGGTCGAGCGATGAGGGGTCGATATGCCACTCGCTCCTCCGGAGGATCCCGTGAAGGGTGCTCGCTTCGCGGATGGTCAGATTTGCCCGGCCAAGAACCCTCCGGATCAGGATCATGGTATTCTCCCGCTTGAACTCGGGGTGGTGGATCAGGTTGAGGTACCGGTCGATATGCTTGTACAGGTATCCCATCTCGCGCGGCGATGCAAGCGTGTACGAGGGGAGCGGGAGGTTCGAGAGTTCGTAACAGACGACGCCCACCGCATGGGAGAGGTTGAGGATAGAGTATTCCTCCGAAGTCGGGATCGTGCAGATCATATCGCTCCGCTTCACCTCCTCGTTGTTGAGCCCCCAGTTCTCGCGGCCGAAAAGGATAGAGATCCGCCCGTCGATATCCTTGATCCGTTCGCGGAGCTCCTTCGGAGAATAATATGGCATCCGCATCGAGTGGCAGACCGACTTGCTCACGAGGCCGGTTGTCGCGATGACGATATTGGACCGGGCAAACACGTCCTCGATGGTGCAGACCTCCGCACCATGAAGCACATCGTATGCGTGGGATGCACGGCCATCGGCTTCGTTTCCCAGCTTGCAGGGATCGATGAGCACGAGCCGGGTGAAACCGAAATTTTTCATCACCCGTGCGGCAAACCCTACGTTTCCCTCGTATAAGGGAGCGACGAGAACGATATCGATTTCCGGCATAAAAATTACTGGACCGCGTCGACCGTCGCTTTGAGGACAGCAGCGCCCTGGTCGTAGACTGCATTTCCTACAACAATCGTATCGGCATATTGTCCCATCAGCGCTGCTTTCTCGGCCGAGTTGATCCCGCCACCGTAATAGAGAATAGATCTATCGATTGCTCCTGACGCTGCTTTCACAACCTCCGGGTTTCCGAACATGCCGCTGTATTCGATATACACGATGGGGAAATGGAAATAGTGGTCCGCAATGGTCGTGTAAGCAGCGACTGACTCAGGTTTTAAATCGCAGACTGCTTTTGTTACCTTACCCACCGAGGAATTCGGGTTCAGGACGATATAGGCTTCGGGAACGATGAAGTCCCAGGGGATCTTTCCTTTCTGGAGTTCCACCCACGCCCGGTGCTTGCCGACGATCCACTGGACATCGGTCGTGTTCATGACGCTTGGCACGAAAACAAAATCGATGCCGCTCGTCAGCACCGCGTCGGGTCCCGCCGGCTCCATTACCATCGGCAGGCCGTACGCCTTTACCTGCTTCTGCAGCGCCGCCAGGTTCTCCTGGGTCACGTTAAGGGTCCCCGAGAGCATCAGGGCGTCGGTCCCGCTCGTCGCGATCGCATCGATATCGCCGGCTTTGAGCTGCTTGTCAGGATCGAGCTTGGTCACGTGAACCCATTCTTTCCATTTCATCGCAATCATAGTACATGTGCGGTTCTTGCCAATAAACCGGTACCATTCTCTTATCCTTTTCTGCCAGTCTTCCGGGTCTGGCCTGCCAATATGACCCGATCATCGGCGCTTCCCGATCATAAACGCCGGTCCTCTGATCGCCGATTATATATCCGATTAACGATACCCGGAATATAAGCGACGGTCTCCATGAATCTTCAGGAACGAACGATCCTTGTTCTCTTGGTCACGCTGATTGCGGTCCTGTCTATCATAAGTGTCTTTGTATCCGCGATCTACCTGTCGAGTTATACTGCCATCGAACAGGACTATGTGGCAAAGGATCTCGGGAATGCAGTCAGTGCGCTTGACGACGAACAGGCCACACTGTCCGCACTGGTTTCCGATTGGGGGCCATGGGAAGACACGTACGATTTTGTAAACGGGAAAAAACCCGGTTATGTCGAAAAAAACCTGATTCCCGAGACATTTGGCAACATCAACATAAATATTATCATTATCACCGATGCCAAAGGTAAAATTGTCTACGCCGGGGCATACGATCTCCAGAAACGGGAGATGGTTCCTGTCCCCGAATCCCTGATAAAAAATCTTACACCTGCATCCCCGCTTCTCCAGATGGCAAATCCCTACCTGGCAACGACCGGTCTCGTAGCACTGCCGGAAGGTCCCCTGGTCGTTGCATCGCGGCCCATTGTCCACGCCAATTATTCCGGGCAGGCGCAAGGGGTGATGCTGATGGGGAGGTACCTGAACCCGGCAGAGATGAAACGGCTTGGTATGTTCACCGACCCGTCCCTCAACCTGACAAGGATTGACGACCCGGCCCTTCCCGCGCCGGTAGTGTCGGTCCTGCGATCTGAAGAGACGGCTACGCCCGAACTGGTCCAGGCGGTCGACAAGAGGACCATTGCAGGATACACGGTTATCCGGGATATCAATAAAAATGATGCATTTATCCTGAGTATTATCCAGCCCCGCACGATTTACACGCAGGGGATCGATACAACACTCCAGTTCATCGCAATTATTCTTGCGGCAGGGCTGGTTCTTGGTATTGTCATCCTTATATTCCTCGACCGGTTCGTCCTCTCGCGGATCGGTGCGCTGAGCCTGCAGGTCCAGGAGATCGGGGGAAACTCAAGCGTTTCAAGACGTCTCCAGATACCGGGAGATGACGAACTCTCCGGTCTCGGTAACGAGATCAACCGGATGCTTGAAAAGATCGAGAAAACACAGCAGGATCTCCAGCAGAGCGAATCACGGTTCCGGGAGCTCACGGATCTGCTCCCCCTTGTTATTTTCGAGATGGATATCGAGGGAAATATCACGTACGCAAACAAGTTCGGGCTGGAAATATTCGGAATGTCTCCCCCCGACCTGGAGAAAGGACTGAACGCCCGACAGTTTCTTATCCCCGCAGATGTCGTGCGCATGTTTCATAACCTGAAGAAGATTGCATCGGGCGTTCATACCCCCGGAGAAGTATATTCACTGGTGAAAGCGGACAAAACCTCCCTCCGTGCTCTCGTCTATACGACCGCTATCATCCGCAACGGTACCATCAGGGGGTTCCGGGGGTGCATCATTGATATCACCGAACGCCTGCTTCTCGAAGACGCCCTCAGGGAGAGCGAGGAGAAATACCGGGCCCTTACGGAGAGCACACCCGATGTGCTCTTTTCCATGGACACAGGCGGGATCCTGACATACGTATCCCCGCAGGTCAACCAGTACGGGTTCCTTGTAGAGGAACTTGTGGGGAAACCCCTGTTCAGTTTCATTCATCCCGAAGACCGGGAAAGGATAGCAGAGACGTTCAGGACCGAACTTACCGAAGGTGCGCAGTTCACGGCAACATTCAGGGTACTGGACAAGTGGGAGCACATGATCTGGTTTGAGGAGAAGAGTTTCCTCCGGCTCGACCAGTACGGGAAACCAGCGGGTGTCTATGGCATGCTGCGGGACGTTACTGAACGCAAAAGAGCCGAAGACGCGATCGAGCTTGCAAATAAGAAACTCAACCTGATGAACAACATCACCCGGCATGATATCCTGAACACAATAACGGGCCTTCTCGGCTGTGTCGATATGGTAAACGCCACGACGTCTCCCGGGGAAAGGGCCCAGTTGCTCGGGGAGATCAAAGACTTAACGCGGGTAATCCAGCGGCAGATCAACTTCACCAAGGAGTACCAGGAAGTCGGGGTCCACCTCCCGAAATGGCAGAACGTAAGTGAAGTGATCCGGCGCGTAGAAGTGAATTTCGCAAACTCGGGAGTTGCGTTTGCAGTCGATCTCGAAGACACCGAAATATACGCCGATCCCCTCCTCGAAAAAGTATTCTATAACCTTATTGACAATGCAATCCGGTACGGGGAGAAGACCACGATGATGAAATTCTATTTCCTGATATCGGACAAGGGACTCTCGCTGATCTGTGAGGACGACGGGGTGGGTATTTCCGATAACCTCAAGCAGATCATCTTCGAGCGTGGTGTCGGCAGGAATACGGGGATGGGGTTGTTCCTCACCCGGGAGATCCTCAGTATCACCGGTATCAGCATTGAAGAGTGCGGTACCTTTGGGAGCGGTGCCCGGTTCGAGATGCTGATCCCCCGGGGGGGGTTCAGGTTCGGAAGGCTGAACGCCCATTCCAGTCAGGGTTAGGATACCCTAATCTACCCCTTCTGCCAATATACCGGATGTATTCCTATGGCAGTATGCGTACTCCTCGTCGAGGACGACAATATCATTGCAAAAATAGCTGAGTGGCGACTGAAAAATCTTGGATATTCGCTCTGTGGAAGAGCGACGACCGGCGCCGAAGCTATGGAACTGACCATAAAACACAAACCCGATATCGTCCTGATGGACATCAATATCCAGGGGGATATCGACGGGATCGAGACCGCGAAGATGATCAAGAAAGGTTTCAATATTCCCGTTGTATACGTCACTTCCCATTCGGACGGTCCCACGCTTGACAGGGCAAAAGAAACCAATCCCGACGGATTTATCGTAAAACCCTTTGAGGATAACGATCTCCGGGTCGCAATCGAACTCGCATTAAAGAAAAAAAAATAAGAATGATACAATAACTGCCATCAGATCGCGATGACGGCATTCTCCTTCTTTTTCCGGGCAATAGCCTGATACTCCAGGATCGTTTTTGCAGGAATACCCGTTTCACCGGCGATCTTTGTTGCGTCGCCGGCAATAAGCGCCGATGCGTCGATGATGCCGGCCCCCGCGAGTTTTCCGACGGCGGGTTCGCTCATCCCCTTGATCCTCATCAGTTCTTTCTTCCCTCTCTCGATCTGGAGTTTCGAGAATTTCTTCGGCGCCGGCTTGTTGAGATATTTACATACAATTTCTACGTGCCTGTTCACCGTAGAGAGACTCATGCCGGTTTTATCGCTAAGGGAAGACGGCGGCACCGAGCAGAACATCTCCGGAGTCGTGATACCTGCTGACAGGTATTTTTTCAGGCTGACTGCGGGAATACCGATCTCTTTTAAAACCTGCCCGTGGTAGGCATTCCGGGCGTTCGTGAGGAGTTCCTCGGCTTCTGTATCGCCAACCCCGGCAGATTTAAGCGTCGCAACACTCGCTTCTGCAAGGCCGGCCATCTCCATGATTCCCGCGGCTTTTATGGCTGCAAGGATCTTGCTGTAGCTGCGCCCTTTCCGGGGGATGAGATGCTCCCGGATAAACTTCCGGCATTCCGAGCGGCGACGCAGTTTTTCGAGTACCCCTCCCGATTCACTGATTAATTTTTCCGCTTCATGGTGCTTAAGCCCAAGTCGCATCGCGAGCGCATCCGGCTGGCTGCGTGCGATTTCAGCCACCGTGTAGATGTGCCGGGCGTGCAGGGTGGAGAGGAGAGCGTCCGTCATTGAAGGGATCTCTTTTAACGACGCGATGTTGGAGTTGATCTGCTGGCAGAGCGGACAGCCGATATCCCACGGGCGGGCTCCCTTGCGTACCAGCCGGACAAAATGGAGCCCGTGTTTCTCGCACACCTCGTCGGCACGGACGGCAAACCCCCACTGGGCCATGGGCAGGCCGATGTTGAATGTACACTCCGGATAGCATGAACAGCCGATGAACTGCACATTACCCCGCATGTGCTTGATCGCGAGCGTCCCCTTACAGACCGGACATTTCCCGAGGTTCATCTCTTCAGCGGTTCTTCCCCGGATATCGTCCCCGATAACCTGTTCGTTTGGTTCGAGCTGGTCGAAAGCATGGTGCAGCATCTCCCGGGATTCCTTGATGACATCCTCGCGGGTCCGGGCTTTTTCCTTGATCTGCTGCATGTGCGCTTCGATGGTCTGCGTCATGTCGGGTTTCGTTATCGTATCCGCGTGCTGTTCGAGCGATTCGGTAACGACCCTGCCGACAAGGGTAGGGCGGAGGGGGTTTCCCTCGACATACTTGCGCGAAACGAGTTTTGCAATCACTTCGTGCCGGGTACTCTTGGTGCCGAGTCCGAGCTCTTCCATCCGCTGGATGAGCTTGCTCTGGGTGTACCGTGCAGGAGGCTGCGTCTCCTTCTCCTCCATATTCACGTTCCTGATAGGGAGGTGTTCTCCGGTCTCGAAGTGGGGCAGGATTACCTCTTTTGCCTCGCTGAACGGGTAGACCATGTGCCAGCCGGGCTCGATGAGCTGTCCGCCGGTCGTTGTATATTCTTCACCTCCGGCATGGAAGAGGATCTTCATGGTCTTCCACTGTGCATCGGGGGAGAGGGTTGCGAGGAAACGGCGCAGGACAAGCTCGTACACCTTAAACGCATCGTCACCGATTCCTTCCCGGGTCGCAACGCCGGTCGGGTGGATGGGCGGATGATCGGTCGAGGATTTCTTGCCGCGTGTCGGAACTGCCCTTCGGTTTGCCATCACCCATGCTACATCCTTTCCGAATGGGGAGCCCCGGAGGGTTTTAAGGATCCCGTCAAGGTCGAGGGATTCGGGATAGACCGTGTTGTCCGTCCTCGGATAGGAGATGTAACCGTTCATGTACAGGTCTTCGGCAATCCGCATCGCGTTTGCAGCCGAAAGGCCGAGCCTTGCTGCCGCCACGATATAGGTGGTCGTATCGAACGGTGACGGGGACCGGTCCTGCTTGGCACCAACCTTTACCTCGGTAACGGCAAGGGGCGCTTTTGTCCTGTCCCGTGCCATCTCCGCCGCAGCTTTTTCGTGGAACCTGCCATTGGTATGCCGGGCTTCGATCAGTTCCCCGGATTTTTCCGTGGTGAGCGAGAGCTGCCAGTATTTCTCCGGTACAAACGCCTCGATCTCCTTCTCCCTGTCGACGATCATGGAGAGGGTCGGGCTTTGGACCCTTCCTACGGACAGGATATTCTGGCCACCGCGCCTGGCTGCAAGCGAGATGAACCGGGTGAGGGCGGCACCCCACATAAGGTCGATGGACTGCCGGGCTTCACCTGCTGCGGCAAGCGCGAAATCAAGTTCTGTCGTGTTCGAAAAGGCGTGCCTGAGTTCCTGCGGCGTGATCGCAGAGAAGCGGGCCCGGTCGATCACCACGTTCGGATTAACGGCCCGGACCAGTTCGTAGGCTTCTTTGCCGATCAGTTCTCCTTCGGTATCGAAGTCCGTCGCGATGGTGACCCGGTCCGCCTGCCTGGCCAGCTTGTGAAGGAGAGAGACGATTTTTTGCTCGGTCGGCCGCTTGATCGTCTTTGCATCGATAAGACTGCGGGGTGTCGACTCAGCGCTCCGCCAGTTCTGGTACCCGGGCTCAAAATCGATCTCGACCACGTGGCCCCTGAGCCCCATGGTCATCGTATCACCGTAACTGTACGTTGACACGCCGGCATCCTTGCGTTCGGTAATTCTCTTTCCTTCGCTCAGGATCTCGGCGATGCGACGGGCTGATATGTTTTTCTCGGCGACGATCAGGTGCACGGGTTTTACGCCTCCCTTTCTTTGAGCGCTTCAAGCAGCATCCGGTTCAGTTCCGCAGGATCGGATTTCCCCCGGGTCTTCTTCATGACCTGGCCTACGAGGAAATTGAGTGCGCCTGCCTTTCCGTTCCGGTAGTCTTCCAGCGCTTTTGGATTTTCAGTGATTGCCTCGCTGATCGCAGCCGTGATAACCCCGGTGTCTCCTTTTGTCATTGCCAGATTGAGCCGGGTCACGATCGCAGAAGGAGATTCACGCGGTTCGTTGTTCATGCGCTGGTCGAGCATCACCCTGAGCACCTCGACTCCGCTCTTATCGGTAATCGTTTCCTGGCGCAGGAGTGTTACAAGGTCTCTGATACTTGCCGGCCCGACAGGATCGAGGCTCATATTCCGGTAATTGAGTTCTCCGATAAGGGTGTCCGCAATCCACGTCGACGCAAGCGCGGACAGCCCTTTCGGGTCGGAAGCGACAACTTCTTCGAAGAAGTTTGCAAGTTTTAGTTCTCCCGTCAGGGTCCGGGCATGGTTGAGGGAGCAGCCATACTGGGCCATGAACCGTTCCCGGCGGGCGTCCGGAAGTTCGGGGAGAATTATTCCCTCGACCCATGGCTGCACGTACAGCGGGCGGAGATCCGGCTCCGGGAAGTACCGGTAGTCGTGCTCCTGTTCCTTTGAACGGGAAGACTGGGTGCTCCCCTGCGCTTCAAGGAAGTGGCGGGTCTCGCGGCTCACTTTCTGGCCGCGCCGGATAAGATTTTTCTGCCTGGCGATCTCGAACGTGAGCGCTTTTTCCACACCTTTGTAGGACGTGATGTTTTTCACTTCGACGCGTTCGCTGCCCTTGATCGAGATATTTGCATCGACACGGAGGGACCCTTCCTTTTCGCTGTCGAAGACGCTGAGGTATTCGAGGGTCGCCCGGAGTTTGTTTAAGAATTTCCGGGCCTCTTTCGGCGAGCGCATGTCCGGTTCGCTGACGATCTCGATGAGGGGAATGCCGGCACGGTTGTAATCGACGAGCGAGTATTTGCCCCGCTCGGCATTGCCCATATGGACAAGACGGCCCGGGTCCTCTTCGACATGGATGCGGGTGAGGCGGATCTTCCGCTCGCCTCCTTCATCGCTCTCGATCTCAAGGTAGCCGCCTTCGGCAAGCGGCTTGTCGTACTGGGTGATCTGGTAGGCCTTGTCGAGATCGGGATAGAAGTAATTCTTTCGCGAGAATTCGGATTCGTATCTGACTGCGCAGTTGAGGGCCTTTGCCACTCTCATGGCATATTCGATTGCCCGCCGGTTCAGGACCGGCATCGCACCGGGGAGGCCGAGGCAGACCGGGCATACGTGGGTATTGGCACCATCGTCCCGGTAATCGGTCGAGCACCCGCAGAAGAGTTTGCTCTTCGTATCGAGCTGGCAGTGTACTTCAAGGCCGATAATTACCTGATCTTCGGCCATTTAGTTCACCGCCTGTTCATATGCATAAGCGACATCGATGATACGTTCATCTTCGAAATGCCTTCCCATGATCTGGAGGCCGACGGGCATGCCTTCTGTTTTACCGCAGGGTACTGATATTGCCGGAATTCCTGCAAGATTTGCCGGAACGGTCAGGATATCCGAGAGGTACATCGAGAGCGGATCGCTCTTCTCGCCGAGCCTGAAGGCTATCGTCGGCATGGTCGGACCGGCGATGACATCGACATCGGCAAAGATCCTCGCAAAGTCTCTTCTCACGTTCTCGCGGGCAATCTGTGCCTTCGCGTAATATTTCCCGTAGTAACCGGAGGAAAGGGCAAAGGTGCCGAGCATGATCCTGCGCCGTACTTCAACGCCGAAGCCTGCCCTGCGGACATCCTGGTACGCGTCATGCCACGACTTCTTTGCTTCTCCAGGAAGACCGTACCTGACGCCGTCGAACCGTGCAAGATTCGAGCTGGCTTCGCACGTACAGGTCACATAGTAGGCTGCAAGCGCGTATTCCATCGAGGGAATGGTGCAGGGATGAGTCGTTGCGCCAAGTTCTTCGAGCCTGCCAATAGCCGTCTTTACGATGCGGGCTGCTTCAGGATCTACACCGGGCCCGAAATATTCTGCCGGTATACCAATCCTCAATCCTTTGATCTCCGGGTTCGGCGTATGGGAATACGGCTTGTCATAGGATGTCGAGTCTTTGCGGTCGTATCCGGCAATGACCTGCATGAGGGAAGAGACGTCGCCGACAGCCTTTCCCATCGGACCAATCTGCTCCAGGGAGTTTGCATAGGCAATCAGCCCGTACCTGGAGACCCGGCCATACGTGGGTTTGAGACCCACGATTCCGCAGAACGCGGCTGGACAGCGGATCGATCCACCGGTGTCGGTGCCGAGGGCCATCCGGACCATCCCTGCGGCAATCGCCGCAGCACTGCCCCCGCTCGATCCTCCCGGTACGCGCCCGGTATCGCAGGGGTTGAGGGTCGGACCGAAGGCTGAGTTCTCCGTAGTCGTGCCCATTCCGAACTCGTCCATGTTCGTCTTACCGACTATCGCAGCGCCGGACTCTTTCAGGAGCCCGACAACGTGCGCATCGTAGGGAGGTACGTATCCTGCCAGGATTTTCGACGCGCAGGTGGTCTCGATCCCCTTTGTCGAAATATTATCCTTTACGGCGACTGCGACACCGGCAAGTTTTCCGTTGCCATGGACCGCCTTTTTGCAGATCGAAAGGAAGGCATTATACCGGTCATGGGGTTCAAAAGAGATCTCGTGTGGCCCCATCACATCACCCGCGGTGCCTTGATAAAACCGTCTTCCTGCCCGGCCGCGTTCCGCAGCACTTCTTCCCGCGGAAGGGAAGGTTCGACAACATCGTCGCGCATAACGTTGGTCAGATCCCGCGTTATCTCGGGTTCCCCGTGGACTCTGTCAAGCGTGTCAAAATACTCAAGAATTGCGTTGAACTGGTGAGTAAACGGACCCAGTTCATCATCAGTTATACCGATATCGGCGAGTTCCCCGATATGCTTTACATCTTTTTCACTGACCATGTTCCACCCTGCTGATGTGGTCTATGTACCCTTGCACCGACGTTTTATAACCGTTGCGTTGAGCGATCTTCCGGAGTTCTTTTGCGATCCCGCTCCCGTACTGCATCGCTTTCTTCTCGTACCATGCGAATTCCGCAGGAATATAATGTTCTGCAATCTTCCGGAGCGGGACTTTCCTCAGGCCGTCCTTTACCTTCTCTTCGCATGAGATTGTCCGGGCAGCGCGCACAACCCGGATATCAAGGTAAGGCATGGAAAGGTAGGTTCCGTGCAGGCCGGCGATCGCCTGGTCGCGGCGGCCCTGCAGTTCGAGTCCTTCAAAATCACGGGCAAGATCTTCTGACAGAGACGCAGACCCGAGGTAGCGGGAGTACCCCCCGAAGAGCTCGTCGGCTCCCTGGCCGGTCAGGATACGTTTGTATCCCTGTTCACCTGCCCATCTGGTCAGGAAATACTGGGTGAGCGCGATCCCGGTATTTACCGGATTCTTATCCGGGATTGTCCCGATGACTGTTGGCAGGGCGGACTCGATCTCTTCCGGCCTTATGGTAACGGGTGTACAGATGAGTCCTAATGCATCGGCCGCACGCTTCGCCTGAGGGATGTCATGTGAGCCGTCAAGACCCACTACAACACACTCCCTGCCGGCGAGCCGGGCAACAAGCGTAGAGTCTACCCCGCCGGAAAGCGCGGTTACCCCTTCATCGCTGCGCAACCTCACGGCCTCGACTATTGCCTTTTCGAGACTCAGCGGGAGAGGATCCGGATCAATTTTTCCCGTAAGTCCTTCCCTGCACACGATAGTGCCTTTTTGGCAGTCACCCTGTATCACGCCAAAATGGTCCCGGGCACAACAATTCCCCCACCGAAGGAAGAACTCCCCGCCGAACCGGCAGACATCTTCGGGTTTTTCCCGGAGGATATCGCCGATCGCCTGCAGGCCGAGTCTCTGCCCGCCGAGTTCTACCCATCCAGTGAGTTCGATGTCCATTGAGGTATGCATCCGGTTATGGTTGTCCACATTCTGTACCCCTGCTTTCCTAATTTAACATATCTTTGAAGGAACATATGAGCCTATGGCGACCTTCTCCATAAATATCGACGTAAAAACCGCTTATCTCAAAAATGATCTCAAAATGTTTTCAACCGTGTAAATGAGATCGGGCAGTCATGAAATATCCTAAGACAGCGTGCGACTGCCCCTACCCAGTCTGGTCCGTTCGATCGGAGCGGGTACCAAAACAGGACGAAGTCTTTTTTGAGTTGCAGGGTCTATTATTTTGAGCGCGAGGGTAGGAAAGCCCGGCCAACTCCGGTGGACTTAAGATCCACTCCTGCAGAGGTTCATGCGTTCGAATCGCATCCCTCGCATTCCCCCCGAAGGGTCAAATCTCTTCTCATAATTCTCTCAGAAGTTTTAAGAATGCACGTACGACTGAATTTAATGTGTTCAGCGGAACGAGTACCGGTGTATCAACCCCAGAGACCGTCGAGTTTCACCATATTAAACCCGAGTACGCCAGTCGTTCTTTGACGAAAGCACTTAACGATGGTCAGATAACTGGAGATGACCGCACTCTTATCGAAAATCATGTTGCATGGGTTGCAGTCACCAGCAATATCAGTCCTGGCCGGATCAACAAGCTCACGTTTCATCTCGTTAAACTGCGAAGATTCATGGGCCCGTACCGGACAAACACCATCGATGACATCTATACGGGCATCAGCCGATTGAAAAGTGCACGTATCAAAGGACATCCTTATTCCGGAAATACCCTCCGCGACGACGTATCAACTCTAAAAAAATTTTACGTATGGATGATCAAAAAAGGGTTCAGCCATATCCTCAAAGAAGACATCACGGAGATAAAAGTCCCCAGCGGTAGCACCATGACGAAAACTGCCGCCCAGATGCTGACTGAGGGTGAGATCCACAAAATGATCCGTGTGTGCACCCGTTCGATCGATCGCGCATTTATCGCAGTTCTTTACGAAGCAGGTCTCAGAATTAAGGTATTGGGCACCCTGACGTGGGATCAGGTCTCATTCGAGAAGAATAACGTCATCATCAACGTCAACTGTAAGACAGGAAAACCGCGCCATATCCCCCTTATTATGGCTAAACCATACCTCGCGGCATGGAAGGCGGACTATCCCTTAGCAGCAGAAGGAAATGCCTATGTCTTCATCAGTGAGCATGAAAAGAGACCTCTCCGGTACAAGGCGCTTGAAAAGCGGCTCAGGGTAATTGCGATCCGCGCAGGAATCACGAAAAAGGTGACGCCCCATTTACTCCGCCACACAAGGATCAGTCACCTTATCCAACAGGGAGTGAGAGAATACAGCGTCAGAGAAATCGGTTGGGGAAATCAGGGTACAAAAATGCTCCAGACGTATACGCACATCGCCAATGGGGATATCGACGCAGAACTATCCCGGCTGTACGGTATCGAACCGGAAGATGCATCTAATGATCATATCTTACATCCTCGACAATGTCCGCGCTGCGCAGTCATCAACAGCCCCACGGCAAATTTTTGCGCGAGTTGTGGCGTCGCGCTTACTCCGGAAGCAAAGGTATCCATCGATGAGCTTACTACAGAAATCGAGGCGCACCCACTCTATCGACATATTATGGATAGGGTTGAGCTTATGCTCCTTACCCCGCTATCCGATAAACTTCGAACAGACGCTTAGCGTGTGGAGGTGAACCCGGAGAATGTAAAGAGCTTAATTTCTTACTTTATTTTTTATTTCCTCTATAATGGGCTAAAACCGTTTGAAACTTGCTTGATTTGCCTCAAATCGATATTATTTTCGGCCCATAAAGGATTTATACCACTCACTCCATAGCGAAATCCAGATGTGAGAAGAAAAATCGTTCACATAAGAATGATTTTAGGTGAAAGAGTATGGCCGCAAAACGTGTAGTAACACTAAGTGAAATTGATCACCTCCCAACGGATATTCACAAAAAAGTCGCACGGCAATTGATCCTGACTGGAGAATGGGCGATGGCAACCATATCCGGTCACGAGACACGTACTGAAATGCGGATGGACTGATACCATGTTAAAACCTACATCAGGGGGTGGATCGTATAAGAAACTCGTTATTATCGAGGCAAAAAATACTTTCAGAACGGATCCATTTACATGTGCCGAGGCTAGAACACTGGTTAGTGGCTACACCATCCAAATACAAAACGATTTGGTAAATTCAGGAGATTTGAAGAAGGTAACTACAACATCTGGGTATGTCCACCATTCCTTGGTATCGGGAGATATTAGATTCTATTCATCATCCCCAGGGCTCTACCAGTTCAAATATGATGGTAGAACGGTTTTCAAGGAAAATTCGGATGATGGAATTTCTGGTTTTGCGCCTGATATTGAGGGGAGTTTCCAAGAGCAACAGAATGGGGTTAATCCCCATTCCGCTTGAAGTTTTTCCGCGCGCTAAGATTAGAATGTACTCGTCTGACAGAAATTCCAACAGCACTTCTCTGCTCGGATCCTTTCGTAATTCGCTTTCATGACTTTTAAGGAACCGGAGTATATCTCCATAGGATCCACCCACAAAAAAAATATAATATGTGATGACAGGCGAAAGAGGCTTTAACCAATCGAACTTCTCGGCGAGCTTTACAAGGATCTCGATTGCTTCTCGATGTTGTCTACTTTCTTTGGCTGCCTCAAGCAAGTAGTCTCCATTCTTAGAATTGGCTGCATCGGCTAACTCAGGATCAACCATCTCAATATATTCTTTGTCTACTAGACTCTGATATTGATTGATTAGCGGTGCGCTCTCCAACAAAGGAAGATCATCGATTTGAAGCGATCTAAATATCGGATGCACTGGTTTGTCTATTGCTGATATGATTCTGAACTCCCTTGAAAGATAGTCTTCCAAGACCACAGGATTCATAAGCTGATTTGTATGTCCATCCGATTCATGATCCCAGAATATACTCCTGAGATGTAATTTTGCATCCTTCGGTCCGCTTACGTGTGCTTCTAACTTCTTAGCCAGAGGCTCAATCTTCAGAGACTGTGATCCAATCAACTCAATTGTTACGATGGGATGCTCAGTGTAGGGATCCAAACTCGTTCCATAGAGACCGTCAATTCTTTGCATTGGCGGACGGCTTCTTTGTGGACTCTGCCAGCACATATCAACATTCAGATTTTTTTTATGGTCTTCAAAGAGAACAGTGGAACTCTCCTCTCCCTTCTCAATTTGAAATCCGAAATCTACATTATATTCTGATGGAACATGTAGTGGTCCACGCTCAAGGCTCAGTTTCAGTTTCGATATGAGATCGGTTATGTCCTCTTTCGACATGGCCTAGATAGTCTATTAAATTCCAAATGATTGAGCGATTCGCTGCTTTCCAACATAGTCAACAATTTCTGGATGACTATCCAGTAATAGTTTTATCTCATTTGCATCATTGACGTCAATTCTAGTTTCCCATCTTTGAACTTCAATACCACTTGGAGCTCGTATCCGTATGGGCTCTTGATATGTCGCAACCAAATTCATCCTGAATAACTCTTCTAAATCTGACTTGACGCTTACCAACCCTCTGTGAAGTCTCTCGCTCAATATCTTTAGATGCACAGCTTTCTCGTTCGTCTTTTTAGTTATAGCCATCAGGCAAAACATCGTGAATGCCTCATCAAACGATAACTTGGCGACTCTGTCCAATATTACATCGGCAGCAAGAAGAGGGTAATGCTTAGAAAAAAGGAGATCTCTTTTATTCACCCGCAAGTAATTCCATTTAATGTTTTTTTCATTTTTAAATATGGATTTAGCCAGCTGGCAACTAGAGCCTCCGGGGCTGCCGATGCAGTAGACAGGGCGGCTGGTGTAGTATCTTGTAAACATATCAAACTCTTCTATTATCCCATCTTTTCCACCGATGAAGATCGCACAACAAGGATTCCTTTCAATAAGCATTATTCTCCGCATTTCTTCTAGGCTCTCTTTTTCCGTGCTCATCCTTGGAGTATAATAGAGCTTCGCAATTTGCGCACCCGGAACCTCTTCCAGTCCGACTAGTCTACGTGTGCATTCAGGAATCACATCTTCAAACCAGCGCGATTGATAGACATCCACAAGATGCTCCTGTGAACCTATCCTTCGCCGTTCCTGGGTGGCGACATGAAGTATCAAAGGAGAAATTGTTGGATGCCCTCCGAAGACAAGACGTCCTCCTGAGTCCAACGTTGCTCTTGAGAATGCCACAACAGCATCAATTATCTCACGTTTTTCAAATTCCGGATAACTAGACCTTTTCTCAGGAATGCTTGCTGAAAGAAAAACAGATCTACCTTTGAGAAGATTGGTGTTAATCTTGAGAGAGGTGTGCAATTGCATCAACTCTCCAAAAATGAATTTAAATCTATCAACTCAATCCCTCTGTCATTTATAGCCCAATGGAGAATTGAATCACGGATCTCCGGGAGATTTGTGTGATATATAAGATATTTGCGAACACGTTCGGGTTTTTCTATACTGATGTCAAACGTATCCAAATCAAACAGATCTTCCATTTGTGGAATCCTAGGAGTGACAGAAAAAAGTACACTCTGCGAATTATGCACATACCCTTTCCATTGAGTTAATTGCTTTACGTTCGCATTTTTCTTTTGGAGATGATGCACAACGCTGTCCAGCAATCGGAGCCTTTTTTTACGAAGCGAATATGCATGTGATCTTTCGATTCTGTCTAGGACATTCGGAATCTCCGAATTTTTGATCAAAATTTCTCCTGATTTGTCTATTATTTGCTGATCTTCCAAAATATTCCTCGGAAAATCGCTAGTTCCGATTATTTCCTGAACCCCGAGTCTGCTTAGAATCATCACATCCACGAAATGACTCAAAGCCTGATGCACCTCCCGAATGATCCACTGAGACTGATAAGCATCGGGCGATTCAATCAGAAGAAGAAAGGCACTGTTGTCAATTTCTTCCATCAATCTGCTCTGCACCCTTTCACCTGGCTCGACATCAAACGCATCGAGAATACAGCGAAACCCGCGATGTGATAATTCATCATAAAGCTGTACAGCAATTGCTTTGGCATCAGATCTTCGGTAGCTGATGAAAACTCCTCTTTCTTTTTCAGTTATCCCGAGTTCACGCAACAAAAGCTGTGCCAATCTAGTCATCGTCGTGTCGTTAGCTATTTCGTACGCTTGAAAATCACCCAATGAATTAGGAATTTGCCTGCCAAAATGACCAACTTCACATACGGGAACAATGAAGATCTCTGCCTCTTTCGCACTTTCAATAAGGTTAAGAACGCGTGCGGATGTTGCGGTTTGACGACTTCCCAAATAGACGCACACTGTCTGATTGTATTCATCGCATGGAAGATTCTCTTGGAATTGAATTAGATCACTAGGAAGCGAGAGAGATTGCAATTCGTTTAAAACAAGTTGCTTTAGTTGCTCTGACCAAGCGTTATTATCGTGAATTACGACGATATGATAATGTGCCAATGCTATCCCGAGGAGATTTTATATATTTATTTATTATTTAAACCTTAACTTCGTGGATTCTAACGTATGGGTAGTTGAGTGAGGAATTTTAACGAACTGAATTTTAGTCCACTATTCAAACATATAGGGTTTTCGTTCGGAACTCCTGACTTCAGATTTTTAAGGATATATTAATATAAAATACAATTCTTCTCTGAAGATAAGGAGGAAATACCAACGAAAATACTCACTGATAGTGAATTCAAAGGAATCCTTCGCAAGGTTCTGACGTGCACTGATTGCATGACATAGTTGACGTATTTTCGAGTTATGAAAGTTGTTTGTTTTATTGGAAGTGATGAGGTTTAATGAAAATCATTGCTTGCTTAAAGCTTTTTAAGGTAAGTCGGGTTGCCCGAAAATTATTCCAAAAAGGGGAATTTCGGGGCGCGATTGATGCAGTAAACCAATCAGTTACGTTATCAAAGGAAATATTTGGAGAGAACCATCCCGCGTTTGCCGCCAGTATCAATAACTTGGCGATGGTGTATTTATCTCTCGGAGAGAGTGCAAAAGCGGAACCCCTCTTCAACCAGGAACAGGAAATATATAAGAAAACCATCGGTGAGAATCATCCCGATTATGCCCTAAGCCTCAACAACCTGGCGATATTGTATAACAACATTGGTGAATATGCGAAAGCCGAACCCCTCTTCAGCCAAGCTCGAGAAATATACAAGAAAACTATTGGTGAGTATCATCCCGATTATGCCATTAGCGTCACCGGCTTGGCGTTATCGTACAGAGCAATGGGCATATATGAAAAAGCGGAACCCCTCTTCATTCAGAGTGTGGAGATAACCGAAAACGCGCGCGGCGAGGACCATCCAGATTATGCGACCAACCTTAGCAACCTGGCGGGGTTATATTACGACATGGGTGCGTATGAGAAAGCGGAGCCACTCTTCATCCAAGCCCAGAGAATATACAAAAAAGCGCATTGCGAGAACCATCCCTCATATGCGGCCAGCCTCAATAGCTTGGCGCATTTGTATATTGATATGGGGAAATTTGAGAAAGCCGAACCCCTCTTCAGCCAAGCTCGGGAAATATACAAGAAAACTATTGGTGAGTATCATCCCGATAATGCCTCTAGCCTTATTGGCTTGGCAGAGTCGTATAGAGAAAAGGGGATATATGAGAAGGCAGAACCCATTTTTATCAAGGTTCTGCAGATAACTAAGAACGCGCTCGGCGAGAAACATCCCTCGTATGCTGCCAGTCTCAATGGTTTGGCAATGTTGTATTGTAATATGGGAGCATATGTGAAGGCGGAGCCACTTTTTACCCAAGCCCTGCGGATAACGAAGAACGCACTTGGTGAGAATCATCCTTCGTATGCAGGCAGTTTCTATAATCTGGCAGAGTTGTATAGGGCGATGGGGACATATGAGAAAGCCGAACCCCTCTTCACCCAAGCCGTGCGGATAAC